>Ga0213876_10000012_pt1 | contig 396530 bp, 349 predicted proteins | sample BarmaccomBMRX_R9_FD_160113 | JGI IMG/M metagenome (GOLD analysis project Ga0213876, IMG submission 160113) | Root-associated microbial communities from Barbacenia macrantha in rupestrian grasslands, the National Park of Serra do Cipo, Brazil - RX_R9 | ecosystem: Host-associated > Plants >... | reverse complement strand
GTGAGCGCGCAGGGACACAACTGGTCGACGGCCGCATACGGCACCGATTACCTCGAGAAGACGATGCCTTCGGTGTATTCGGACCGAGGCAGGACGTACGACTACGAGGGAGCGAATCGAAATCAGGTCGTCGACGATGATGACGACGTGAATGCTCCGGCCAGCGGTTACCTGTGGGACCTCGCAGTGCGCAAGAAGATTTCGCTGCGAAATTACGGCGAGTTCGCCGGAAGCGGCGATGAGGCAGGCGACGTGGGCAACAAGGAGAACATCGGATTTCGCCGCGCGCTGCGCAACACGACGTCGCCCGACTATCCGCCATTCGACATGGCCATCCCCGATCAGACGCGCGCCGATGCCTGGCTGCGCGAGTTCAATCGGTACGTGGTGCGCGGCTCGCTTCCTGCGCTGGAGATCCTCCGGCTGCCGAATGATCACACCGAGGGAGCGGCGGCGGGAAGGCCGACGCCGCGCGCGTTCATGGCGGACAACGACCTTGCGCTCGGACGCATCGTCGACGCTGTGTCGCATTCTCCGTTCTGGCGCGATACGGCCGTCTTCGTCGTCGAGGATGACGCGCAGGCCGGTCCGGATCACGTCGATTCGCACCGTTCGGTATTGCTGATGATCTCGGCGTGGAATCGCGGCGGTCTCATTCATCGCTTCATCAACACGACCGACGTCCTCGCGACAATGGAGGAGATCCTCGGGCTCGACTCGCTGTCGCAGTTCGACCACTACGGCCGTCCGATGCGCGGTCTATTCGCGAATCAGCCTGACCTGACGCCGTACGACGCGATCAAACCGGGAGTGCCGCTCGACGAAAAAAATCCGGAGAGCGCGCAGTCGAAACAATCGGCGCTGCTGGACTTTTCGAAAGCCGACGCGATCGATGACCACGCGCTGAATCTGATCCTCTGGCAGACGATCAAAGGCGACGTCCCGTACCCCGGCTCGACGCGGGCAGCGGTGGGGGAGATGTTGCGGTAAGGCCGGGCTTTCAACGGCTTTTCACCACGAAGACACAAAGGACACAAAGAAAATCTCTTTGTGCTCTTTGTGTCTTTGTGGTGAAAGCGTTCTTTACGCGAAGCCCTTCGGGCGTTCGTCGAGCGATGCGGCCATGTCGATCAGGCCGGCGGTGAAGATCGGGTTGCGCGTGCGGAGACGCAGCGGTTTTTTCTGATCGGACTTGATCACGATGCTGCTGTCGTCGGCGTCGACGACGACTTCGAAGACTTTCGGCATCGCCACTTCGGTGCGTTTCTTTTCGTCAGCGACTAGGCGGCGGTTGGTGATGAAGAGGATCCCCGTGTCGAGCGGCGCCTGGTGGATGCAGTACTCCTGAAACGCGAGCTGAATCGGACACTCCGCGCGAGGCAGTCCTTTGGCGACGCCGCGCAGGCCGCGGAACTGTTCGACGGCGTTCAGATCGTCCTCGACGTCGTCTTCGGTGAGGCCTAGTCCCTCGCGGAGCCTCTTGATCTCCGCCTCCTGCGCTGTGCCGAGGCGATCGTCGGCGAGGAGATGCCAGAGGACGCTGGAGAAGAACTCACGTTTCACCGAGTGAATGTGTTCGGGAGTAAGTCCGGCGGCGTCGCCCGCGTCGCTGAGGAGCTTCGAAATTTCGGCGGAGCCGGCGATGCCACGGCGCGACAACTCCTCGAATGCGATGCGCAGCAGGACGCGGCGCGCGGCAGGAGCCCAGATTTCGTAGGCGAGGTCGAGCGACTTCCGCTCGCCGCGGAGGGCGATGAGTCCGTTCTCGGTGCGGTCGACGAGCAGATGGTCGAGCGCCTTCGTGTACCAGGAGAGTTGCTCCTGGTTGCGGGTCTCGGCCGCTTCGCGTTCCGCGCGCTCGCGCTCTTCGCGTTCGCGAATGGTTCGCCGCTGCTGCGCGGTCATCAGGATCGGGAGAGCGATGCAGGCCGCGCCGAAGATGATCTCGAACCAACCCTGCGGACCCTTCTTCATCAGGACGCCAAGTCCAAGCAGCATGATCAGCACGCCGAATCCCATCAGCGCCATGAACAGGTAGCCGCGCGAGGTGCCGTCCGGTTTGAGCGACGACCAGAACGGGGTCTGGTTGATGGTCGGCTTGACGGGGATGCTCGGTCCGACCACGCGCTCCGTATCGCCGAAGAAAAATCCGTCTTTGCGCCGCCGGATGAATTCGCCGTTTGCGCCGGTGCTGAGGGTTACATCGTCGCCGATGGCGTCGAGCGACTGCCGCGTCGAGACGCCAAAACGGATCGGTCCGAAGGCGAGTTGTTTTTCAACGTAGTACGTCATTGCTGCCTGACGCGGCTGTTTGCGTACTCCGTGCCTAACTATCACGCGGAGACGCGGAGGCGCGGAGAAAGGCGATACCTAAACGGGTTACGGTTGCGGGCCGAAGGTTTCGCTGATCAGGTTCTTCCCGCTGATTCCGTGCTCGCGAAGCGCGTCACCGACGCGGTCGATGAACGGATCGAATCCGGCGGCCATGAGCGTCGACGACGTCATGCGCTCCCGGTTGCGGGCGATGAGCGTTTCGATCTTGCCGCTCTCGTGGACGATAGAGCCGTCGCGCGCAAGCGGGTCGAAATCGGCGGAGTAAAGAATGTTGCGCTGATCGGGCTCGTAGAGGACGGCAATCTTCCGCGGATCGCGGGTGGCGAGCATGCTCAGGACCATGCTGCGAACCGGAGCGATGCCGGTATCGCCGGCCATGAACAGAATCGGGCGGTCGTCGTTTTCCGGGAGGACGAAATCACCGTACGGACCGTCGATGGTCACGGCCGCGCCGGCGTCGAGTTTCGTCAACGCCTTGCCGCCGCGGCCCGCCCCGACGCGCACGCAGAGCTGAACGGCCTGCGGCCGTTGCGGCGCCGACGCGATCGTGTATGCGCGCGAAACGCCGTCGGGGAAACGGAAGTTCACCCACTGACCGGGCTGGAACGAAAACGATTCGTCATCGAACGCGACGGTGATCTGCACCACGCTCGGCGCGAGCTCTTCGATCTCGGTCACGGATGCCTTGTGAGCGCGCATGGCGGGAGTATATCTGCGCCGCTGTAAGTCTTTTCACCCCAGAGACACAGAGAACACAGAGAAGTCTCTCTTTGTGACCTCTGTGTCTCTGTGGTGAAAATCACCGCAGCCAGCCCGGCATGATGCCTTGCTTGCGCGCGTCTTCACGGAACTGCGTGTTCGCGCGTTCGGCGCGGGTGATTTCGAGCTCGGCGGCGGGGATCTGTTCGAGGGTCAACTGCAGCTCGCTCGATTGATACGTGAACTGGTGCGAGCGATAGCCCAACGCCACGAACTGCTCGATCTGGCGTTTCAGCAACTCCGCGCGGTCGCGCAAGAGCGCGACGTTTTCTTTCGCGCGGCGGATGGCCTCCTCGTGCGAACGGGCGGCGGAGCGCCACGACCATTCATCCCCTTTGTCTGCGGCGTCGTGCGGCTCGATTACTTTTTCGAGGTTCAGTGCCGGCGCCGGCGTACCGGAATGGTTCTGCTCCAACTCTCGCAGAAGGCGATCGCGTTCGGACGCGGACACTTTCAACTTCCTGTCCTGATCGACGGTCGCGTTCAACGACTTCGTCACCGCGGCGCGCGTCGCCTCCATATCCACCTCGGCCACCGGAATCGAATACAACGTTCCCGACCGGAAGATGATTCGGCCTCGCTCCTCGCGGATCGGACCAGCCACCTCGAAGCGCGTCCCGTTGCGCAGAATCAGCGTCGTGGTCAGGATCGGTTGCGGGACCGAAATGGCGGTTGCGAAGAGGAGGATCGCCAGGGCGTGCATGGCGGAAATTATCGCCCCGATGAGCGCGAACGATTGGTAAACGTTACTATCTCCGCTTGCCCAACTGGCTTTACCTAGTTTTCCAATTCCTCTACGACCTCGGCCTGGCGCTTTGGATCGGAGGAACGGTCGTGCTTGGCGCCGCGGTGGCTCCTGTTCTTTTCAAGTCGCTGCCGCGCCCGCAGGCCGGCGGCATCTTCGGCCCGATCCTCGCGAAGTTTGCGCGGATTCAGGCGATTGCGTTGCTGATGATCGTGGTCGGCGCTGGCGCGCGATTTCTAATCTGGGAACGGCACGCCGCGACGCTGTGGCTCATCGGCCGCTGGTCGGCGATCGTCATGCTGGCGTGGGCGATGCTCGGGCAGATGTCGATCCAGAGGAAGATGCGCATCATCGGATCGAACCTTGGTCCCGAAACGGAAGAGAACCCGGTGCGGATCATTTTTCAGCATCTGCATATCCGGGCCGAGGGGCTGATGAGAGCGTCGCTGATCGCCGCGTTCATCGCGCTTTTCTTCAGTTGATAGAATCGGCCGACAACACCAATGGGAAGTAGTAGCGTTTCGCAGATCACCTGGATCGTCCTCGCGGCGGTCGGCGGCATTCTTTTTCTGACGTTCGACGCCATCCGCTACTTCGCGCAGGAGATTAGCCCCGTGACGCTGCGGCGCTGGTCGGGCGATCAGGCCGAGGAGCGCAGCAGCCGGTGGCTCCATTTCGATCCGCGAAACCTGACGCTGGTCAGCGGCTCGCTGCTGCAGATCGCACTGGTCGGCGCGTTCATCGCCACCATTCGCGCCCTCGACCGCGAATCGATCGCCGTCGCCTGCGGCATCGCCGCGGCCATCTGGTTCGTGATCGTCATCGTCTGGAAATTCGTGCTCGCCTTCGTGCCGGAAGACATCGGCGAAATGATCCTGAAGGCGCTGATCCCGTTCTCGCACTTTTTCTACCTGCTCTTCTGGCCCGTGCTCTTCCCGATGCGGCGCGTGTTCGACCGGCTCGACCGCGAAGAGGAGGAAGCGCACGAAGACGAAGAGGTCACCGACGAGGAAGTGCAGGCGTACATCGACGTCGGCGAAGAGGAAGGCATCCTCGAAGGCACGGAAGGGAAGATGATCCAGTCGGTCGTCGACTTCGGCGACCGCGTGGCGCGCGAGCTGATGACGCCGCGCATCGACGTGATGGCCTTCGACGCCACGCACCCGTTCGATGAGCTGGCGCGGATTTTCAGCGAATCGAAATACTCGCGCATCCCGATCTACGAGGGGAGTGTCGACAAGATCGTCGGCATCGTGCACATCAAGGAAGTCTTCGAAGCGCTCGTGAAGCACGAAACGCCCGCGGCGCCGCAAATTGCGCGGCCGCCGTACTTCGTCAGCGAGACGAAAAAGGTTTCGGAGTTGCTCCGCGAATTTCAAAGCGAGCACATTCAGGTCGCGGTCGTCGTCGATGAATACGGCGGCACCGCGGGCATCATCACCATCGAGGATGTGGTCGAAGAGATCGTCGGCGAGATTGCGGACGAGCACGAGGAAGACGAAGCAACGATCGTCGACCTCGGCGACGGCGAGTACTTGGTCAGCGGCCAGTTGCGCGTCGAAGCACTCGAGGATCTGCTCGACGCCGAGCTCGAAGGCGACGACTACGAAACCGTCGCCGGCTTGATCTTCACCTTGACCGGACGCGTGCCGAAAGTCGGGGCGGTCATCAAGAAGAACGGATTCCAATTCATCGTCGATCGCGCCGACCGCCGCCGCATCTATCGCGTCCGCGTTTCGAAGGATCCGGAATGGACGATCGAAGACGAAGAGGAGCGGGAGAACGGGCGGTAGAGGCTTAAAAGCAAATGTTGAATGGTGAATGTTGAATGTTCAATGTTGAATGAAGAAGCCATCGCGGCGCTTTTCCATTCAACACTCAACATTCAACATTGAACATTCAACATTTGCCTTTCTGGACCAGCACTCGGCTGTTTCGTCTACGATGAATGTCGATGCCTGATCAACCCAAACCTCGCAGCCCCCACTTCGGCGTCGTCGCGCTGGTCGGACGTCCGAACGCCGGCAAGTCCACCATCCTCAACCGCATCCTCGGGCAGAAAGTGTCGATCGTTTCTGCGAAACCGCAGACGACGCGCAACCGCATCGTCGGCGTCCTCAACGATCCGCGCGGGCAGCTCGCCTTTCTCGACACGCCCGGCATTCACCGTCCGCTGCACAAGATGAACGTGCGGATGATGGAGCACGTGCGGTCCAGCGTCTCCGAGGCGGATGTCGTGGCGGTGATGATCGACGCCAGCCAGCCGTTCGGACACGGCGACGAATTCGTGCTCGAGATGATGCGTCAGCAGAAAGCGGCAGGCGGGGAGGGGAAGCGCTTCGCCATCCTCAACAAGATCGACCTGCTGAAGAAAAACAAACTGCTTCCGCTGATCCAGCAATACAACGACACCGGCCTCTTCGACGAGATCGTTCCGGTCTCAGCATCGACCGGCGACGGCGTCGAGCATCTCGTCAACTCACTGTTCGAAAGTGTCGGACTCGGCGAGGCAATCTATCCCACCGAGGACTTCACGACGCAGCCCGAGCGCTTCTTCGCGGCGGAGATCGTGCGCGAGAAGGTGCTCGCGCATACCTCCGAAGAGCTGCCGTATTCGACGGCGGTGGCCGTCGATCGATGGGAAGAGGACGAGACGAAGAACCTGATCAAGATCTACGCGACGATCGTGGTGGAGCGCGAGACGCAGAAGCCGATCATCATCGGCAAGCGTGGCGAGATGATCAAAACGATCGGCACCGAGGCGCGCGTGGAACTGGAGTCGATCCTCGGCACGCGCGTCTTCCTCGACCTGCACGTTGCGGTGCATGGATCATGGCGCGAGGACGAGCGTTTTCTCGGCGAATTGGACTGGCCGCTTTCCTGACATTTGTCCGGCCTGTGCAGCGAAAGAGCGGGTGTAGAATCGGCGGGCTTTCGTCCGCCAGGTCACCAACAATTGAGGGGAGATCATATGCAACTTCGCAGGTTGTTCTGTTGTCTATTGGTGGTCTTTGCAACCACCGCAGCGTTTGCCCAGCAGACAGGTTCCCTACACGGGAGAGTCACCGCATCTGACGGCTCGGCACTGCCCGGCGTCACCGTTGAAGCCCGTTCGAACGTGTTGCCGCGGCCGCGCGTAACCGTGACGGACGGCAGCGGCGACTATCGTCTGCCGCAGTTGCTGCCAGGACCGTACACACTCCAGTTCACGTTGAGCGGTATGCAGACCGGAACGCGCAACGCCGAGGTTCTCCTCGGCCAGGACGCGGCAGTCGATGTGAAGCTTGGTGTGAGTGGTGTGTCCGAGAACATCACGGTTACCGCCCAGGCCTCGCTGATCGACAAACAGTCGACCGCGCTGCAAAGCGGCCTGACAGGCGACCAGATCAGGGCTCTGCCGGTCACGCAGAACTACAGCGATTTGCAGAAGTTCATCCCCGGCGTCATGTACAACCCGGACACCTTCCGCGGTCCGAGCGCGGGAGCGAGCGGACAGGACAACGTCTACATGTTCGATGGCGTGAACATCACGATGCCGCTGTTCGGCATCCTCAACGTCAACACGTCCGACCCCAACAATCACGACGTCGCCCAGGTGACGGTCATTCGCGGCGGCGCGAAAGCAGTCGATTTTGCGCGCGCGGGCGGCTTCGTGATCGACACGGTCAGTAAATCGGGGACGAACAAATTCGCCGGTGAAGTGGGCTATGAGCTGTTGAATAAGAACTTCATTGCGAGCCAGACGAACGCCTCGGTCCTGACGTATCAGCAGGACCGCTCGTGGGCGAACGCCAGCATCGGCGGCCCGGTGATTCAGGATCGCCTCTTCTTTTATGGGTCGTACTACAAGCCCGACTTCAAAAAATCAAGTCAGGCCAACGTCTATGGCGATCTCCCTCCGTACGAGCTCAAACGCACGGATAAATTCGGCAAGCTGACGTTCAGTCCGACATCGGCATGGTTGATCAATGGAAGCTATCGCGACTCACATACCACGGAAACGCCGACGTCATTCGGTTCCACTTCGGCAGCAACGACCGGTACGGATTCGATTAATGGACTGAAGATCGGCACGCTGGAAACGTCGTGGATTATCAATCCGAAGAGCTTCGCCACCGCGAAGTTCTACGACTTCAAAAACCCCGGGACCGGTACGGCGTCCAACATCGCCACTGTCGTTCCGAGCTACACAAAGGGAACGCATCTCGACATCAACAATCTCCCGTCGCTGGGACGGTTCATCGTGCCCACGCCTGTCAATGCCACGCAAACAGCGTTTGTCCAACCGTACATCACAAAATACGGATATCTCTGCCCAACTGACGCGGCGCAGGCCAAGGCGCTCGGTTGTACGCCTGGCGTGATCAGCGGCGGCGGCACGCTCGGCTTCGGCCAGTTCGCGCGCGACGACGACGCGTTTTTTCGGAAGGCGATGCAGGGCGCTTATAACTACACGCTCGGCACGAACGTCACACACGACCTGCACGTTGGATATCAGCATTACAAGGACTCCGAGGACCGCTTCCAGCTTTCTAACGGCTGGGGTCTGATTACAATCCCGGCGAACGCCGGCGCGGACGCAACGTGCCCGGCGTCCGCGTGCGGCGTGGCGACCCCCGCGTTTTTCGTGGCCCAGGTCAGTCAGCAGGGCGCTACGGGCGTCCCGACGATTCATTCGGAGATCGTTTCGCAGAACGTCGAGTTCAACGACACGATTCACCTGAATGACTGGAGCTTCAACGTCGGCGTGCTCGATAGCCAGGACACGCTCTACGGACAGGGACTGAAAAAGGCCGACAACGTTGCCGGTCTTATTTCGTCGCCGGGCACCAAGTATCTGATGCACCGCTTCTCGTGGTCGGACATGGTGCAGCCTCGGCTCAGTGGAACGTGGGCTTATAACGGCCGCGACACGGTGTGGGCGAGCTTCGCGCGCTACATGCCACCCGCAAACTCGGATGCGCGCGCCGCGTCGTGGGACCGCAATCTCGTGGCCCAGCTCAAGGTCTATTTCGACAAAGACGGCAATGAGATCGGCATCGCGCCGAACGCGTCGTCTTCCGGTAAATGGTGGCAGGACGACATCAAGCATCCCGACATCAAGGAGTACATGATCGGCACGAGCCGTCAGATGGGACCGCGCTGGACGGCGCGCCTCTACTCCCGTTACCGCAAGGGAGCGCACTATCTGGAAGACACGCAGAACACCGCGCGAATCGACTTCCAGTCTCCTCCGGGAATCCCGAAAGATCCGTATGTTCCGAATCTCGGCTCGGTGACAACCCCCGGCACGATCCGCAATGCGATCGGAAGTGGATCGTCGTATGTCATCGCCAACCTCGACGGCGCATTTACGAAGTATTACGAAGCCACTGCGGAGTCCGAGTGGCATGGCGACAAGTTCACGCTCAATGGCTCCTACACCTGGAGCCATTATTACGGTAACTTCGATCAGGACAACTCGTCGTTCAACAGCGCAAACGACGCGGCTGTGTTCATCGGCTCGTCGAACATTGGTGACGGACCCGGACGCCAGCTGTGGAACTTCAAGTACGGCAATTTGCGCGGCGACCGGCGTAACAATGTGAAGGTGAACTCGACGTACGCTCTGCCGTGGCATGCAACGATCGGCGCGTTCGGTATTTATCAGTCGGGCCAGCCATATCAGCTCGAAAGCTATCTGCCGTACACGAATCTCACCGGCAACACGAGCGACACGAATCGCTATGCGGAACCCGCCGGCACTCGCGTGTCACCGTCGAATCATCACTTCGACCTGAATTACACGCAGAACGTTCCGCTCAGCCGCGGTCTCAATCTGCAGATGCAGGTAGCTGTCTTCAACGTCACGAATGTACAGACCGGCTATGACTACGAGACCCGCATTTCGAACCCGAGCGCATTTATCAGGAGAGCGGATGCTTCAGCGGCCGGAACGCCTGTAATCGACATTCCGGACTCGATTTCCGACGCCGCGCTTCAGAACCTTCTGACGAAGGGCGTACCCTTCGTGCGTGCGGATTGGGCCGTCAAAGCTCCACAGCCGAAGACGTTTTACGCGCCGCGCCGCTATCAGCTGACGGCGCGCATTCAGTTCTGATCTTCCGATCTTCGCGGAGGGCGGGCCGAACGGTCCGCCCTCCGCTTCTTACCGGAACAAGCGCTCCCGTGTAATGAGCTCGCGCGTCACGCCGTCCGCGTGTGCGCGGGCCGCGGCGATGCGGCCAGGCGCATCCGGCTCGTGCAGAAGAACGCTGACTTGCGCGCGCTTGAAGAGGGCCATCGGATAGTTGCGATCTGATGGAGGGACGCGGTCGAGCGCCGTCCGCGCATCGTCGAAACGCCTCGAGGCAAGATAGAGGACGCCGAGCTCCGTGTCGTGCTTGAACGATGCACCCGCGAGAGAGCGCGCTTTTTCGAACGACTCGATTGCGGGCGCGGTCTGGCCAAGGGCCATCTGCATTTCGCCGAGCCGCGAGAGTTCGGCGGCGCTGGGCGAACGGAGCGTATAGACCTTCTCGCGCAGGCGGACCGCCTCGTCGATCTTCCCCTGCCGTTCGCGCAGCAACGCCAGCGCTTCGAGCGCAGGAACTTTATCCGGAGTTTCAGCGACGATCCGCTCGAGCATCGGCACTGCTTTTTGCCACTCCGCGGTGCGTGCGTAGTGCAGTGCCATGTATGTCCGTACGTCCTCCGAATTCGGCGCGATGACATCGGCCCGCTGATACGTAGCGAGTGCAGCCTGCTCATGCCCGAGTGCGGAGTGGGCTGTGGCCAAGCGCAGCGCGGCGTCGAGGTTGTGCGGATCTTTGGCAAGGATCTTTTCGAGCAGCGGAATCGCTTGCGCGTACTGCTCGCGGACGAAGAGTTGCGCCGCTTCGTCGAGGATCGGGAACATCGGCGCCATGTCGGCGGGCCGCGGCGCGCCGGCGCGGACGACCGGCTTGGCGACCGAGCTGACGTAGCCGAGGGCGGCCAGCTTGCGCTGCTCCTCGGCGGAGAGATTCGACGCGCTCTGCTGCGCATCCATCGACGGGATCGGATACTCCTGCAACGCAACGCGTGCACCGCGCGAGAGGTTCGCACCAGCGGCGAGATCGTGGGTCTCGCCGGGATCGGCGGCGACGTCGTAGACCTCCAGCTTGCCGGCCAGGATCGCTTTGCGATTGCCGTCCACCGCCATCACCTGTGGCTGCCAGCCGAAGTCGAGGAACGGTTTCATCGCCTCGGCGACGACGACTTCCGCATCGCCCTTCAGCAGACTATTCGTCGCGTCGATGCCCGCCCAATCGAGGATGGTGTGGAAGATGCGGCGCGTGCTGACCGCCGTGTTGCTGACGCCGGCCGGAACGCGCGGACCGATCAGCACGAGAGGCACATGCATCGTGGCCTGATACAGAAGATCGCCGTGCTGCTGCTCGCCATGCTCGCCGAGTCCTTCGCCGTGATCGCCGGCGATGACGAGTGCGACCGGCCCTTTCACCTGTTGCTGAAACGCTGCGGCCAATCGTCCGAGTTGCTGGTCCATCGAAGCTACCTCGCCGTAGTACGGCTGCTTCGGATAACGGCTGCGAAACGGCTCCGGCGGAGTATACGGATAGTGCGGATCGTAATAATGGACCCATAGAAAGAGCGGGGAGTCGGGAGTCGGGTGTCGGGTGTCGAAGGACGAGGAATCGGGTGTCTCCGACCCCCGACTCCCGATTCCCGACTCCCGAAGAAACTCGATCACGCGATCTGTCGTCTCCTGCGCGGTGCGCTCGGGACGCCCGGCGGGGAACTCGTCGTCGTAAATGTCGAAGCCACGCGCTAATCCAAACCGCTTTGCCAGCGCGAATGACGATACGAATGCCGCGGTGCGATATCCGGCCGTATGCAAACGCTCACTGACAAGAACCTGTGTATCGGCAACGTGCCGCGCGTTTTCGTGTACGCCGTGTCCGGCAGGATAAAGGCCGGTCAGCATCGACGTGTGCGACGGCAGCGTCTGCGGCACCGCGGTATAGGCCCAGCGAAAGCGCCGTCCGCGCGCTGCCAATGCATTGAACGACGGCGTCGTCACGCCGATCGCTTCCGGACCTGCTGCGTCGGCGCGGGTGGTGTCGAGTGTGATGAATAGGATCGAAGGCCGTTGCACAGCCGGGGGTGTGGCAGGTTCCTTGCGGCAGGTTGCCGATGTGGTCGCAATGATTGCGATGGCGACGATGGATTTCCACTTCATCGCCACTAGTTCTAACACGACGTCTGCGAACGCTGAGCCGTAATCAGCGATAATCCCAAAAGCCCATGCGTCCTCTACTCTTAACACTCGCCTTCATTGCTCAGAGCGCCGCCGCCGCAACGTTTCCTCCCGCGACCGTTCCCGAACAGGCCGTCTCCGGACGCAGCTTCGGACCGGCTGCCGGAAATCAGCAGACTCTGGCCATCGCGACAGACGGCAACATCGGCTTCGTGGTCTGGCTCGATCAGCGGCGTGGAACCAGCGATCTTTACGGCTCACGCATCGACGCGAATGGCGTTTCGCTCGATCCGCTCGGCATTCTCATCGCCCCCGGCGCGACGGGCGGCACCGTGATCTGGAGCGGCCGGCAGTTCATCGCCGTCTCCGAGCGGGGTAGCGAAAAGACCTTCAGTTTTCTCACCGACGGCGACATCACCGGCCGCAAGACCATGACGCTGCTCTCCACGTCCGTGGCGGCAACGATGGGGTCGGGTACGGATGCGCGCATCCTTTTCATCGGCCTCGGCAAAGCGACGATCGTCAATAGCGACGCCAACATCGTGGCGGAGAACGTCCAATTGGGAGTGCCATCGTCGCAGTCGCCCGCAGCCGTCGCCGCTGGGACGAACGAGTTCCTCATCCTCCACACAAATCTCGGTTCCAGCCGCGAACTCTTCGCCGATCGCCTCGACCGCAACGGCAACTTTCTCGGCACGTCCGATACGGGCCTCGATCTCAACGTCATCGGACCTACGCTCGGCCTCGCCGGGGGCAGCGATGGCTACCTGCTCGCCGGCCGCGGCTCATCCGAACGCGAAATCCTCATCGCACATCTGGATGTCAACGGCGTTGTGACCTCACAGCGAACCCTTCTGACGTTCGAGCCGGGGCTGCGCGTCTCGCTCGTTCCCGCTGAGAAGCTGGCCGTCCTGCGCGACGGCGATCACTATCAGGTCACGTGGACGACATCCGAGCCGACCGGCGACGCACACACATGGCTCGTGACCGAGCCCGCAATTGGCAACGGGGTGACGGAGCGGCAGCCGATCCTCGACTGGTTCGGCAACGGCTATGGCGTGACCATCGGCAAAGTCGCGGACCAGACGCTTGTCGTGACGGATGCGTTTCGCATCGGCGTCTCCACGAACATCGATGCGGTGACGACGATCCTCGGCAAGACGGCGCATTTCGAGCTTGCAACGACTGCCACGCAGCAGACCACGCCGCAAGTCGCCGTCGCGGGGAGCGGATATGCGGTGCTCTGGAACGAGTTCGGTATCGACGGCGCCGCGCATCTTTCTCTCCGGCGCTTTTCCGGTTCGTCTGCCTCCGCAATCACCCAGATCACATCGAGTGTGGACGGCCGCGCCATCACCGGCCGCATCGCCGCGGCGCGCGGCACGTATGTGATCGCCTGGTCTACCTCGCAGAATGCTTCGGGGAGCGCCAGCTACCTGGTGCGCCGGATGTCGGCGGCGACCGGCGAGTGGCTCGATCCCGATCCCGTTCCGCTGACGAGCGCGTTCGAAGTCGTGCTCGCATCGAATGGTGACAGCGTGCTGGCCACGTACACGGTCGAATGTAGTTTCCGCTGCGCGCGCGCCCGCGGCATCGCCGTGGATACGGCCGCGATGTTCCGCGGCGCCGAGACGGTCATTCCCGGGACGAATGCGGCCTACGAGTTGTCGATGGCGAGCGACGGCCACGATTTTCTGCTCGCATGGAGTGACAACCTCTGCACCTTTCCCTGCGACGCCTCGTTCCCCACACGGCTGCTCGCGCTCCGCCTCGACGCGAACGGGCGGGCACTCGACCCGAACCCGATCGCCATCGAGGGGCAACAGAGCTCGGCGTCGCACAACCCATCGGCGGCGTGGACCGGAAACAGTTACGCGTTGGCGTGGCTTGGTGCCGACGCGATCAGAGGCCGCCATGTCAGCTCGTCGGGCGTCGCCGACGAAATTCGCAACGTCTTTCCGCGGCCGTCGCAGGTCCGCTCGCCGTTCCTGGTCGCGCACGGCAGCGATCTCTTCCTGCTCTTCACGTCGCAGACCGGCGATGCCGTCAGCTCATCCGCCGTCGCGCTCGACCCGCAAACCCTTTCAGCCACCGGCGACGCGACGCTGCTGGTGAGCGGCCAGCCCGTGAATGGCACCATCTCGGCCGCAGCGCTGCCGAACGGCATCGTGACCGCGTACGAACGCCTCGACTCAGGCGGCGGTAACGTGGGCCGCGTCTTCACGCGAATTTATGGAGAACCATCGCGCCGCCACGCGGTACGCCGGTAGTCCGCGAAACGCTGCGGCCGTGCCAGCTACAATCGCGGCATGCTCAACTACATCTGGTTCGGCCTGATGGCGATCGCGCTCATCGTGGCCATCTTCACCGGCAACGCCGCCGCGCTGACGAAAGCCTCAGTCGACTCCGCGAAGACGGCCGTTGAAATCTCCCTGGGCCTGGTCGGCATCATGACGCTCTGGCTCGGCATCATGCGCGTGGCCGAGCAAGCCGGATTGATCGCGATGCTGAGCAGAATCCTGCGCCCGATCAGCCGGATTCTTTTCCCCGAGGTGCCGCCGGAGCATCCGGCAATCGGCGCGATGGTGATGAGTCTCTCGGCCAACATGCTCGGCCTCAACAACGCCGCCACGCCGCTCGGCATCAAGGCGATGGAGGAACTGCAGACGCTGAATCCGGACAAGGAGACGGCATCGAATCCGATGGTCACGTTCATGGTCCTGAACACCGCGGGTGTGCAGTTCATCCCCACCACGATCATTGGAGTACTGGCGGCGTCGGGTTCGCTCGCGCCGACGTCGATCATCCCCACGACGTTAATCGCGACATTGTGCGGGGCCGTTGCCGCAGTGACGACGGCGAAGCTACTGCAGCGATTTTTCCCAACGAGATCTCCGACACCCGACACCCGACAGCCGACACCCGAGGTCGGACCGTGATCCGCGAAATCCTGCAAGGCATTTCGCTCTGGGCCATCCCGGTGATCCTCGTCGGCATCCCGCTGATCGGACTGATTCGCGGCGTGAAGGTCTACGACGTTTTCATCGAAGGGGCGAAGGAAGGTTTCCAGGTTGCCGTGAAGATCATCCCTTTCCTGGTCGGCATCCTCGTCGCCATCGGCATGTTCCGCGCCTCGGGAGCGATGGACCTGCTCACGAACGCGCTGCGTCCGCTGCTCAGCCGCACGATTTTTCCGCCGGAGCTTTTACCCCTGGCGATCCTGCGCACGCTCAGCGGCAGCGGCTCGCTCGCGCTGACGACGGACGTGATCAAACGCTACGGCGCCGACTCGATGCTCTCGCGCATGGCCGCGACGCTCTACGGCAGCAGCGAAACGCTCTTCTACGTGCTCGCCGTCTACTTCGGCGCGATCGGCGTGAAGCGAACGCGCCACGCGATTCCCGCTGCGCTGGTCGGCGACACGGTGGCCGCAATCGTCGCCGCTGCCGTGTGCATCTGGATGTTCCGCTGACGTCTACGCGACGTTGCTGATGTCATCGCGGCGCCAGCGCCGTTGCACTTTCTTGACCTCGTACGTCCCGAGCCCGGTGAGGATCAACCCGGCACCGAGGAGGACGAGAAGGTGGATCGCCTTGCCGGCCACTTTCATGGCCAGTGCGGTGATCCAGCCGCCGATGAAAAGTCCGCCGAGGGTGAGCAGAGCGGCGCGGACGATAAGGCCGTCAGCCGTGTCGCGAAGGGAGAGGGAGTTGTCGTTGTCCATGCCTACGATGGAGCAACATGTCCGCCCGGTCGCGAGGCCACGTAGATGAGCGCGCCGACGATGATGGCGATTCCGGCCGCCAGGAAGTTGAAGCGATTCATCGTGAAGAAGAGCACCAATGAGATCACCGTGCCGAGGATCGGGATCACGAGGCCGGGCGTGCGGAAACCTTCGTTCAGTTTGCGAAGAAACGGAACTGCGGCGCACGTGAAGAGGTACGTCGTCAGCCGGGCAACCGCAGAGAGCATCGCTAATTTTGCAAATGAGCCGGCGCATGCGAGGACAGCCGCGAACACAACGTGAATCAAGATCGCTACCGTCGGCGTGCGGAATGTCGGATGCACGTAGCTGACGGCGCGCAGCCGCGGACGTCCGAGCGAGATCGCATAGAGCATGCGTGAGCCTTCGAGGACGGTGCCCGAGTTCGTTCCCGCCATCGACAGCAGCGCGCCGAGCGTGACGATGATCGCGCCGAGCGGCCCGATGAGCGCGGCGGCGGCGTCGGCGATCGGAGTGGCGGTTTTCGATAGATCGGGGAGGGCCGACATCGCGCCGAGCTGCGCCAGGACGTAGATCGCGGCGATGGCCAGCGTCCCGACCAGTAGCGCGCGAGGCAACTCCTTGCGCGGATTGCGGAACTCGCCCGCGGGTACGCCCATGTTTTCGAAGCCGGCGTACGCGAAGAGCATGAAGAGTGCTGCGCCGCTCCAGTCGGTGCCGGCGCCGGGAAGGTGCATCGATGCCGGAATCGGATTGTGGCGCCACGCGATCAGCGCGACGATGATGAATCCGACCAGCGGAATCAGCTTGCCGAGGGTGAAGACGTAGATCGAGGCGGCTCCGTACTTCACGCCGACATAGTGGATCGCGGTGAGGATGCCGATCGAGATCAGGATGACCGCGATTCGCGCCGACGCCGTTCCCAACGTTGGGAAGATACGCGCAAGCGAAACCACGAAGCCGTTCGACAAGGCCGCCAGCGACGTCACGCGCGCCAGCCAGTTCATCCATCCCGTCTCGAATCCGATGAAGTCGCCGAACGCGGTCTTCGCGTACAAGTACGCGCCGCCCGGTTCGCTGAAATGACTGGCGGCCTCGGCGAAGCAGAGCACGAGGATGAACACCGGCAGCGCGAAAATCAGCGGCGCCCAGAGCGAGAAAGGTCCGAGCAATTTGTACGACTCGGTGGGCAGGAGGAAAACGCCGGAGCCAACCACGGCGTTGATGCACATGGCGACGAGGCCCCAGAAACCGACGGCGCGGACGAGTTTCTCACTGTCTTGCATGGATAGACCGATTTCACCACAGAGACACAGAGATCACAGAGCTTTTTCTCTGCGTCCTCAGTGTCTCTGTGGTTCGAAGCCTCTGCCACGCAAAACCCGCCCCGGTAACGCGTTCGTCATTGCGCCGTCGCGGAGGACGACTCCGCCGTTGACGATCACGTCGAGGACGCCTTCGCTGAAGTGGTGCGGGTCTTCGTAGGTCGACACGTCGCGGATCTTTGCGGGATCGAAGACGACGACGTCCGCCTTCATGCCGGGACGAAGCACGCCGCGATCGGTGAGGTTGGTGCGGTCGGCGGCTTGCGAGGTCGCCTTGCGCACCGCCTCCTCGAGGGTGAAGAGATGCTCGTCGCGCACGTAGTGGCCGAGGACGCGGGGGAAGGTGCCGTAGGCGCGGGGGTGGACGGCCTGGCCGGCGGCGCGCGAGGCAGGCGTCGGTGAGCCGGAGTCGGAGCCGATGGAGACGAACGATTGCCGTAGCGCTGTCTGCACGTCGGTCTCGTTCATCGAAAAAAAGATCACGCTCGGCGAGCTGTTGGTGTTCGCGAAGAGCTGCATCATCGCCTCATTGGGCGCGACGTTCATCATCGCCGCGATCTCTTCGACGAAATGCTTTTCGTACTGCAGGTACGCCGGATTGCCGATGCGCGTGATGTAGATGCCCTTCGGTCCGCGTTTCGTGAACTGCGCGCGCAACGCCTCGGCGATGCGCGCGCGATCGGCCGGATCGGCGAGGCGTTTTTTGAAGTCAGAGTAGCCGCCTTCGAGCGACCAGTCGGGAGCGAGCGTCGAGAGTGATGTCGACGACGCCGCATACGGGTAAACATTCGCCGCCACGTCGAGCCCCTCGGCGCGCGCGGCGTTGATGCGCTCGATCACGTGCGGCATGCGGCCCCAGTTCGTAGCGCCGCCCACCTTGAGATGCCAGATGTTGACGGGGATCTTCGCTTCGCGGCCGATGCGGAACGCTTCATCCAGCGCGCTGTCGATGTGGTCGCCCTCGTCGCGGATGTGGCTGAAATACACGCCGCCATGCTTCGACGCGACCCGCGCGAGATTCACGATCTCGTCGGTCGTCGAATACATCGCCGGCAGATAGATGAGCGACGTGGACAGACCGATAGCCCCCTCGCGCATGGCCTGATCGACGATCGCTTCCATCTCGCGCATCTCGTCGGCGGTGGGCGGACGATTGACGTCGCCGATGACCATCTCGCGCGGATTGTCGGCGCCGACGAAGAGCGCGAAGTTGATGGCGCTGCGATTCTGTTCGAGCAGTGAAAACCATTCGCCGAGGGTGTGCCACTTCGGACGATTGGCCGGATTGGCGGCGTCGATCTGTTTCTGACTCAGCGGGCCGGGCGAACTTCCTTCGCCGGTCACTTCCGTTGTGATGCCCTGGCGAACCTTCGCTTCGAGATGCGGATCCTGAAAGACCGAGTATTGCGATTGGCCGAGGAGATCGATGAAGCCGGGAGAGACGACGTTGTCGCGCGCGTCGATCGTGTTGGCGGCAGCGGCGTTCGAAAGATCGCCGATGGAAACGATCGTGTCGCCGCGCACGCCGACGTCGCCGCGATACCACGGCGCGCCGGTGCCATCGATGATGCGTCCGTTAATGATTTTCAGATCGAGCATGGCAGGTTTCGGAGCGGTGGCGCAGCCGGCGGTCAGCAGCAAGAGGAGCAGCGCCGCAAGCGCGCCTGGGAACGCGGGCGTCCCGCCCGCTTTCAAAGCTCGCGATGCTGCCGAGTAACGAGCCGGCGAGACGCCCGCGTTCCCAGGAACTCTCATCGCATTCCTTTCACGAGGTCATCGAACGTCTGCCGGTCGCGGATCAGCCGTCCGTTGTCGCCGTCGATCAGCACCTCGGCCGGCAGCGGCCGCGCGTTGTACAGCGACGCCATCGAGAAGCCGTACGCGCCGGCATCGCAGAAGCCGAGGAGATCGCCGGCGTTGGTGCGATCGATCCTGCGCGTGATTGCGTGGCCGGATTGATCGCGGGTGAAGACGTCGCCCGATTCGCACAGATTGCCGGCCACCACGACGTCATCGTGCATTTGTTCGACGTCAAACGTCTCGCGCAGCGATGCCGCCGATCCGTTCGTGGCGTTGACGATGTGGTGATACGCGCCGTACTTCGACGGGCGAACGAGATGATTGAATCCGGTATCGACGCCGATCCACCACTGCCCGCCGCTGATGCGACGCGAGGTGACACGCGACAGCAACGTTCCCGACTCGGCGACGAGGTAGCGTCCCGGTTCGAGTATGGCGTTGAGGTCGCGCGCGCGCAGGAGCCGATCGGCAATGCGCGTCAGCTCAGCGCCGTAATCGTCGATCGGGAAGTCCGCCGCGCCCGGTTCGTACGGCACCGAAATCCCGCCCCCGAAATTGATCCAGCGCAGGTTGGGAAAGTCCGTCGAGAGATCGAGCAGCCGCCGCGCCGACTCGATCAGCGGGGCGATGCTGTCGATGCCGGAGCCGATGTGCGCGTGTACCCCGACCACCCTCCGCCCGCTGTCCTCGACCACCATGCGCGCGGCGTCCACTTCGGCCAGATCGATCCCGAACTTCACGCCGCCGCCGGCCGTGACGACATCGACGTGATGCCCGGCGCCGATGTCGGTATTGATGCGCAGCGCGATCGGATTCTGCAGATCGAGCGCGAGAATCCGATCGATCTCCGACATCGAATTGACGTTGATCACGATCCGTTCGTCGCCGATTCCACGCAAATCTTCGTCGGAAACATTCGAGCAGGTGAACCAGATGTTGTCCGGCGTGAAGCCGGCCTGCCGTGCGATGAAAATCTCGCCCGGCGACACGGCATCGCATCCGAATCCAGCACCGCGCACGAGGTCGAGAATGGCCAGCGCGCCGTTCGCCTTCATCGCGTAAAACGGCCGGAAGGGGAGGGCGGAAAACGCGCGCCGCACGCGGTCGATCTGCCGACGGATTACTTCCGCGTCATAGACGTAGAGCGGCGAGCCGTAGCGTTCGATCAGATCGGGTGCGGAGACGTTGCCGATGTGGAGAGTGCGGTCGATGACGTGGAGCATGCGAGGCGCGCGATTATAGGTCTTGCGCAACCAACGCTACCGGCCGTGCCGGTTAGAATGGCGCATGCAGCAATACCTCGAACTCGTCCGCGACATCCTCGACCACGGCACGCCGAAATCCGACCGCACCGGTACCGGCACGCTCAGCCTTTTCGGGCGCCAGCTCCGCTTCGACCTCGGCGCCGGATTTCCGCTGGTGACGACGAAGAAGGTGCATCTCCGGTCGATCATCATCGAGTTGCTGTGGTTTCTGCGCGGCGATACGAACGTCCGCTACCTGAATGAGAACAAGGTCACGATCTGGGACGAATGGGCGGATGCGAACGGCGAGCTTGGTCCGGTTTACGGATACCAGTGGCGTTCCTGGCCTGCGCCGAATGGTCAACACATTGATCAAGTCTCGCAGGTCATCGATCAGATCAAACGCAACCCCGACTCCCGCCGCCACATCGTCAGCGCCTGGAACGTCGCCGACATCGACCGCATGGCCCTCGCTCCGTGCCACGCGCTCTTCCAGTTTTACGTCGCCAACGGGAAGCTTTCCTGCCAGCTCTACCAGCGCAGCGCCGACGTTTTCCTCGGCGTCCCCTTCAACATCGCCTCGTACGCGCTGCTGACGATGATGGTGGCCCAGGTCTGCAATCTCGCGCCCGGCGATTTCGTCCACACCTTCGGCGACGTGCACCTCTACAGCAATCACCTCGATCAGGCCCGCGAGCAACTCACGCGCGATCCGCGACCTCTGCCTACGATGATGCTGAATCCATCCGTGACGTCGATCTTCGACTTCCAGTTCTCCGACTTCACGCTCGAGAACTACGCCCCGCATCCGAGTATCAAGGCCCCCATCGCGGTGTAGGTTCGCACTGTCATCCTGAGCCGCCGGAGCCGAGGAGCGCAAAGCGCGACAGGCGGAGGACGGTCGAAGGACCCCCATCCTGAAACCGCCGTCCAACCGGGTTAGCAGGGAGGGGGTCCTTCGACCGTCCTGCGGCGTTCCGCGCTTCGCGCTCCAGCGCCTCCGGCGGCTCAGGATGACAGCCTCGGCATATCATCCCGCCGCATGCGCATCTCCTTTCTCGTCGCGGTCGCGACGAATGGCGTCATCGGACGCGATGGCAAGCTGCCGTGGCACCTGTCGGGCGATCTGAAGCGCCTGAAGTCGCTGTCGATGGGGCATCACATCGTCATGGGGCGCAAGACGTTCGATGAGATTGGACGCAAGCCGCTGCCGGGGCGGACCAACATCATCATCAGCCGCTCGCCGATCGATGCGCAGCAGAACGTCGTGCCTGTGGCCACGATCGAGGAAGCGTTTGCCGCGATTCCGGCGACCGAGGACGAGGTGTTCATCCTCGGCGGCGCGGAGATTTTTCGGCAGACCATGCATCGCGCAACGCGCATGTACGTCACGCAGGTGCATGCCGAGGTGCGCGGCGATACGTACTTTCCCGAGTTCGACGACGTCAACGAATGGCGGCTCACCGATCGTGAGGACTTCGAAGCGGACGCGAAGAACGACTATCCGTATTCGTTTCTGACGTACGACCGCATCGCGCCGGCGATCCATCCCATCGCCGAGGAGGGGTAGCATGCGCGCCGCATGTGGCGCCTGCTGCGGACCAATCGCGACTTCCGGCTGCTCTATTTCGGGTCGCTGATCTCGCTCGGCGGCGACTGGTTTCTGACCGTCGCGCTGCTCGATCTCGTGCTGCAGCTCACCGGTTCGGCCACGCTGGCGTCGCTGATGCTGCTCTGCCAGACGCTGCCGATTTTCCTGGTTACGCCGATTGCCGGCCGCGCGGTCGATCGGCTCGACCGCCGCAAGCTCATGATCGTCGTCGATCTGCTGCGGGCGGGCGCGTGCCTGCTGCCACTCTTCGCGCGAACTCCGGCGCTGCTGCCGTTTGCGTACGCGGGCGTGATCGCGATCTCCATCGGCTCGGCGTACTTCGAACCGGCGTCGCAGGCAGCGCTGCCGAACATCGTTGCCGCTGATGAGTTGCACGTCGCGAATGTGTTGATGGGATCGACGTGGGGAACGATGCTGGCAGTCGGCGCGGCCATCGGCGGCGCGGTGACGATGCGCTTCGGACGCGACGTCTCCTTCGTCGTCGACGCGCTCAGCTTCCTCGCCTCGGCCGCGATCCTCTGGCGCATGCGCGCGCAATTTGCGGAGGAACGGCACCAGGAGCATCCGCCGCTGATGGAGTCGGTGCGCGAGACGCTGCGCTACACGAAATCGCATCCGCGCGTGCTGGCGCTGCTGACGTCGAAAGGCGGCTACGGCCTCGGCGCGGGCGTCGTAGCGATGCTCAGCGTCTTCGGCAAGGAAATCTTCCGCGCCGGCGCGTTCGGCATCGGACTTCTGTTCGCCGCGCGCGGCCTCGGCGCGCTGCTCGGACCGTTTCTGCTTCGCGCCGTCGGATCGCGCCGCGACGATTTGCAGTACCGGCTCATCGGTCCGGCCGTGCTCCTCTTCGGCATCGGCTACATGTGCCTCGGCCTCTCGCATTCGCTGCTGGCAGGCGGCATCGCCGTCTTCGCCGCGCACCTCGGGGGCGGCGCGCAATGGCAGACGTCGACCTACGGACTGCAGCGCGAGACGCCGGACTGGATTCGCGGACGCGTCTTCGGCGCCGACTACGGATTCGTCACGCTGACGATGGCGATCTCCAGCCTCGGCGCCGGCATCGCCTCGGACCGATTCGGCGCAACAGCGGCGACAGTTGGCGTGGCTTCAATCGCGATTCTTTGGGGGTTGGTTTGGGGTGGATGGACGTGGCGGCTGTGGCGTTAAAGGCTTTCCACCACAAAGACACAAAGAGCACAAAGGGTTTCTTTGTGTCCTTTGTGCCTTTGTGGTGAGAATCTAAGCCGCCAGCATCGCTTCCTCTGCCTTGCGCCGCTTGGTGCCCATGATCCAGGGCACGGCCGTTTTCGGGATTGCGATGAAGAAATAGATCAAGCCCGACAGCGCCACGAACCGCGAGTGAGCGATGACGATCGAGATGATCCCGAACACGCCCATGAAGAAATTGTCGTAGACGCTTTCGCGCGTGTCGATGACTTCTACTTCATTCAGACCGAGCTCGGCGCGGAGTTGCCACGCCCGGCGATACATCGCCGCGAGAATCCAGAACACCGAGGTCAGTCCGATGCCGTAGATCGTGAACAGAAACGTCTGCCCGCCCGGTGGCAATTGGACGTGCTCGCCGAAGATGCCCATCGCGAAAAGCGTGAAGACGTACTTCAGCGGATAGACATAGAAGAGGATCACGAAGAGCAGCAGCGTGTTCAGAAACATCGTCACCTTGTCCTGCAACGCGTACCGCTTGTAGAAGTGGTGGTGCTCGAACCAGATGTCGATGAAGAGCCAGAAGCAGATCGCAAACGGCAGGAAGCCGCGCAGCATCTCCATCATCTGCGCGTAGGTCTTTGGCGCTTCGAGCGACACCACCAGCAGCGAAATCGCGAAGCCAAAGATGACGTCGCTAAAGGCTTCCATGCGCGACACTTCGTGCGCGCGGTTGCGGAACGGGATGGCGTGCGGCATCCGCAGATTCTAGCGTGCTAAAGTCCGCCGCCATGATTTCCCGGGCCTACGAAGGCCATTCTCCACGCATCGGCGAGCGCGTTTTCATCGCCGAAAATGCCACGCTGATCGGCGACGTGACCCTCGGCGACGACTGCTCGATCTGGTACGGCGCCGTGCTGCGCGGCGACGTGCATTCGATCCGCATTGGCGCGCGAACGAACATTCAGGACAACTGCGTTTTGCACGTGACGAACGGCACGCATCCGATCGAGATCGATGAGGAAGTCACGATCGGGCACGGAGTCATCGCGCACGGATGCACGATCGCGCGCGGGGCGCTGATCGGCATGGGCTCGCGCGTGCTGGACGGCGCGAGAGTCGGCGAGCTGGCGCTGATCGGCGCCGGCGCGCTGGTAGGCGAGGGGATGGAAATCCCGCCGCGAACGCTGGCCGTTGGCGTTCCCGCGAAGGTGAAACGCGACCTGCGGATGGACGAGATCGCGCGGTTGGAGCAGTCGTGGCGGAACTACATGGAGTACAAGGAGAAGTATCTGTCATCCTGAGCCGCCGGAGGCGCGAGCCGCGAAGCGGTGACCGCCGCAGGACGGCGAAGGATCTCAAGATGCGCGGCACTTGCTGAAACCCGTTTCAACGCAGTTCGCGTAGCTTGAGATCCTTCGCCGTCCTGCGCCGTTCCGTCGCTTCGCGACTCCCGGCTTGGCGGCTCAGGATGACAGTGACACCCATGAACAGAACTTACGCAGGCACACTCGACAAATCCCACGCCGGGAGCGCGGCCACGATCGCCGGCTGGGTGCAGAAGCAGCGCGACTTCGGGGAGCTTGTCTTCATCGACGTTCGCGATCGCAGCGGCATCGTGCAGGTGGTCGTCGATCGTTCGAAGGGCGCGAGTGAGGAGTTGCTCGCGATCGCGAAAGAGCTTCGTTCCGAGTTCGTCCTTCGCGTCGCAGGCGAGGTGCGCGAAAGGTCGGAATCGACGAAGAATTCGAAGATGCCAACAGGCGAGATCGAGATCGTCGCCACGTCGATCGAACTACTCAGCCGGGCCGACACACCGCCGTTTCCGGTCGACGACGAAGTTGATGCCGCCGAGGATCTGCGGCTCAAGTATCGCTATCTCGATCTGCGCCGGCCGGCGCTGGCGCGCAACATCATTCTTCGCGATCGCATCGCGCACGGCGTCCGCGACTACATGCATCGCCAGGGCTTTCTCGAAATCGAAACGCCGATCCTGACGAAGTCGACACCCGAGGGCGCGCGCGACTACCTCGTGCCGAGCCGGGTGCACAAAGGGACGTTTTACGCACTGCCGCAATCGCCGCAGATTTTCAAACAGCTGCTGATGGTCAGCGGGCTTGATCGTTACTACCAGATCGCGCGCTGCTTCCGCGACGAAGACCTGCGCCGCGACCGCCAACCCGAGTTCACGCAGGTCGACATCGAGGCGTCGTTCATCGACGAGGAGTTCGTCTTCACGCTGATCGAAGGGATGTTCGCGGAGGTCTTTCCGCTGGCGGGCATTCCGATCACCACGCCGTTCCCGCGCATGGGCTGGCAGGAGGCGATGGACCGTTTCGGGATCGATCGCCCCGACACGCGGTTCGGGATGGAGCTGATCGACATTACTGCCGCCGCCAAAGCGATCGACTTTGCAGCATTTCGCGAAGCCGAAACCGTGCGCGGGATCGTCGTCCCACGCGGGTCTTCGCTATCGCGTAGGCAAATCGACGATCTGAGCGAAGAGGCCAAGAAGCTCGGCGCGTCAGGGTTGGTCTGGATGAAGTTCGATGGGCTACGAGGATCATCGATCAAGAAGTTTCTCGACGATGCCAAATTCGATTCGCTCCGCGACGCGTTGCGAGCGAACTTCAACGACTTGGCGCTCATCGTCGCCGGCAAAACCACGCGCGTCTGGGACGTCCTCGGATCGCTTCGACTCAAACTCGGCAAGGAGCAGGGACTGATTCCCGGCGATCGCTGGGATTTCCTCTGGGTCGTTGATTTTCCGCTCTTCGAATGGGACGAAGAGAGCGGCCGCTTCTTCGCGCGCCATCATCCGTTCACCTCGCCGCGCCTCGAAGACGTCGAGAAAATTGAAAGCGATCCCGGCGCGACGCTCGCCCGCGCCTACGACGTGGTCATGAACGGACTGGAACTCGGGGGCGGTTCGATCCGGATCAACACGCCCGAACTGCAATCGCGAATGTTCCGCGCCCTCGGCATCAGCGACGAGGACGCCCGCGATCGCTTTGGCTTCCTCATCGATGCCTTCCGCTACGGTGCCCCACCTCACGGCGGCGTCGCCCTCGGCTTCGACCGCATGGTCATGCTCATGGCCCGCGCCGAATCGCTCCGCGAAGTGATCGCCTTCCCGAAAACGGCCCGCGCGCAGGACCTGTTGAGCGAAGCTCCGTCGCGCGTGGACGAGAAGCAGTTGGATGAGCTGGGGATCGCTCTCAAGCGTCCCTCCTGATTCGCGTCTTCGCGCACGATAGACTTCGAAGTCCATGCGCTTCCTTCTCATCTGCTTCGGCGGCGCGATCGGAACCGGCGCGCGCTACCTTACATCGCTCTGGGCGCTGACTACGTTCGGCGCGGCGTTTCCATTCGGCACGCTGATCGTCAACGTGCTCGGCTCGTTTCTGATCTCGTTCGTCGTCGAAATGGCCGGAACTACGAACGCGATCTCGCCCGATGTCCGCCTGATGCTCACGGCGGGTGTGATGGGCGGGTTCACGACGTACTCCGCATTCAATTTCGAAACGAGTGCGTACATGCGTATGGGCCAGTGGACGACGGCGGTTGCCAACGTCGGTGCGACGCTGTTCGGATGCTTGGCCGCCGGTTTCGCGGGCGTGGCGTTGGCGAGAATTTTTTTCGGACGGTAAAAATCGTTGAACCACAGAGACACAGAGAACACAGAGGTTTTCTCTGCGTCCTCTGTGTCTCTGTGGTGAAATCCGCCGCATGAAACTGATCGTCGGACTCGGCAATCCGGGCGCGGACTACGAGCGCTCGCGCCACAACGTCGGGTGGATGATCGTCGATGCGTTTGCGAAGAAGTTTCGTATCGACATCAGCAAGCATGAGAAGGACGCGATGACCGGCGAGGGGCGCGTGGCCGGCGGCAGCGTCAGGATTGCGAAGCCGCAGACGTTCATGAACAACTCCGGCGATCCCGTGCGGCTGCTGGTCAACGCGTATCTCGAATCGACTGATGAGTTGATGATCGTCTACGACGACATCGACCTGCCGCTGGCGCGATTGCGCATCAAGCCGAGTGGTTCATCCGGCACGCACAACGGTATGCGCTCCATCGTTGCCTCGCTTGCGACCGAGCGCTTTCCGCGACTACGATTCGGCGTCCGCGGCGCGGAGTATCCGGACGGACGGCTTCGCGATTATGTCCTCGACGATTTCACTGCCGAGGAGGAGCCGCTGGTCAATCGCGGAATCGAGCGTGCCGTCGACGCGCTCGTGCTCTTCGCGCGCGGCGATCTGAAACGAGCAATGAACGAATTCAATCGAGACCCTGAGGAAAATCCCAATCCATGAACATCCATACCCTCGGCGAGCTGCGCGCCACCGGCTATCGCATCACCTCGGTCAAAGATGAGATGCGCCGCAATCTGCTCGCGGCCATCGCGCGCGGCGAGACGCTCTTTCCCGGCATTCACGGCTACGAGCGAACGGTCATTCCGGCCATTCACAACGCGGTGCTGTCCAAGCACGACATCATCCTTCTCGGCCTGCGCGGTCAGGCCAAGACGCGCATCCTCCGCTCGCTGACGAACCTGCTCGACGAGCGCGTGCCGATCATCGCCGGATGCGAGATCAACGACTCGCCGCTGGCACCGACGTGCAAGCGTTGCCGCCGTCTCGCAGCCGAGCACGGAGAGGATTTGCCGATCGCCTGGCTCACGCGCGACGAGCGTTACCGCGAGAAGCTGGCCACGCCTGACGTCACCGTCGCCGATCTCATCGGCGACATCGATCCGATCAAGGCCGCGAATCAGCGCCTCACGTACGCGGACGAGGAGGTCATCCACTACGGCATCATCCCGCGCACGAATCGCGGCATCTTCGCGATCAACGAACTGCCCGATCTCGCGCCGCGTATTCAGGTCGCGCTGCTGAACATCCTCGAAGAGCGCGACCTGCAGATCCGCGGCTTTCCGATCCGCATTCCGATGGACGTCGTGCTCGTCTTCAGCGCGAATCCCGAGGACTACACGAGCCGCGGCAACATCATTACGCCTCTGAAGGACCGCATCGACTCGCAGATCCTCACGCACTATCCGCAGAGCGTCGAGACGGCCATGCAGATCACGCGGCAGGAAGCGTGGACGGACCGCGATCATCCGATCGAGATCGAGATTCCGGACTACATCCACTCGCTCGTCGAACAAATCGCATTCGTCGCGCGCGGCTCGGAGCTCGTCGATCAATCGTCGGGCGTCTCGGCGCGATTGACGATCGCGGCAATGGAGCTGCTCCAGTCGAACATGGAGCGCCGCGCGGCGCTGACGCACGACCGGTCGGCATTTCCGCGCCTTTCCGACCTGGCCATGCTCCTTCCGGCGATCACCGGCAAGGTGGAGATGGTCTACGAAGGCGAACAGCAGGGCGCGGAAGTAGTCGCGCGAAAGCTGATCGGCGAGGCGGTCGCGAAATTGTTCGCGACGAAGTTCCCGCCTGTCGAGCGCGCCGGCGTCGGTGCGCGCAACGAGCGCAATCGCGGCTTCGATCTCGATGACGAAGAGCTCGACGACGCCTTCGCCGGCCGCCGCAATCGCAAGCAACAGCAGCAGCGTCCGCAGCGTCAGGAAGAAAAGCCGCCGTCGCCGAGTGAGCCGAACTATGACGCCATCCTCGGCTGGTTCGTCGACGGCAACAAGGTCACGCTGTCTGATGAACAGCCGTTCGACGCGTACTTTGCCGAGTTGAAGCGCGTTCCGAAGCTCGTGGACACGGCGAAAAAGTACGTTCAGCCGCGCAGCGACCAGGAGCTCGCTTTCTGGATGGAGATGATCCTCGAAGGCCTGCACCAGTCCCTCCGCCTCGCGCGCGAAGACCTCGACTCGACCATCACCTTCCAGGAAATGATGAAGTTCAACGTGCTGCGGACGGTGAAGTAAGAAAAGGGTGAAGAGTGAAGAGTGAAAGAAAAGCGCGTTTCTTTCACACTTCACTCTTCACCATTCACTCTTCGGCCGAGCAGATACAATCCTCTCGCGCATGGCAAAAGTCACGGCCGAGATTCCCGGCGAGCTGTCGCGGCAGATCGATCGGATGATTCGCGACGGATGGTTTCCCGATCAGGATGCTATCGTTCGCGAAGCGCTCGCGCACTTCGTCGATGCGAAGACGTTCCTCGGCGATTCTCCTCGGATGCTGCATCGCTTCGCCGCCGATGCGCTGAACGATTCCAAGCCGGAAGTCGCGCTGAAGTTCGTGAATCGCGGCCTGTCGCTGCTGCCGACGCAGGACGCCACCGATTTTCATCTCTACCAGAATCTCGTCGAACTGCGAGTGCAGATACTGCTCGTCCTCGATCGCACCGCCGAGGCGCTGGCGGGGTTGGAAGAAGCGCGCGAAATGCTGCCGAACAATCCGACCATTGCGAAGTGGATCGCGCGGCTGAACAAGAAGAGTGAAGGATGAGTGAAAGGCAAAAGGGCAGCCTCGGTGAGCAAATCCGCCCTCGGATTCATTCGCGCGCGAAGGCGCGCTCGACAATCTTAGCCCCGCGCTTGGCGCGGGGTGCGGACGTCGCGCGGAATGCGCGGCCGCGGAGGCGGCCGCTACAAAATCTCGCCCTACTGGAACGCTTTGTTGTGGCCGCCTCCGCGGCCACGAATCCTGGCCAGGTCCGTTTTCCCCGCGCCGAGCGCGGGGCTAAGGTTGTTCAGCGCGCCTTCGCGCGCAACTCCGGCAGACAAGCGGTGCGGGTCGCGACATTTCCTCACGCCCAGTCAGCATGACAATCGCGTAATCGCTTTCACCAGGCACCTCCCCATGCGCCACCGGTACTCCTACCTCGATCCCGAACTCATCCGGCAGCTATTGTCCGAGATGGGTCTGCGGCGGCTCTTCAATCATCTGCTGCTGCAAAGCGGCGGCGACGTGGATGAGGCGATGCGCTGGATGCGCGCGCTGCAGGATCGCGGGTACATCGACCCGAACATCGATCTCGAAGCGTTCTTCGCGAAGTTGATGGAAGAGAACGTGATCGGGCAGGACGCCGACGGCAACGTCATCCTCGGCGTGGGAGGCGAGCGGCAGATTCGCCGCGATGCGCTCGACGAGATCTTCGGCGGTTTGCAGAAGTCACTCACGGGATCGCACTCGGTCGCGAAGGCAGGGCAGGGGACAGAGCGGCTGACCGAGACGCGGCCGTATCAGTTCGGCGACGATCCGATGTCGATCGATTCGATCCGTTCGCTGCAGAACGCGATGAAGCACACCGATCCGGCCGACGCGATTCTGATGGCGGAGGACGATCTGGAAGTATTCGAGACGGAGCACAACTCGAGCTGCGCCACGGTGGTCATGATCGACATCTCGCACTCGATGGTGCTGTATGGCGAGGACCGCATCACGCCGGCGAAGAAGGTGGCGCTGGCGTTGACGGAGCTGATTCTTACGAAGTATCCGAAGGATTCGATCGACGTGCTGCTATTCGGCGACGAGGCCACCGAGGTGCCGATCTCCGAGATTCCGTACGTGCAGGTCGGCCCGTTTCACACGAACACAAAGGCCGGCCTGGAGCTGGCGCAGCGCATCCTGCGGCGGCACAAGCACAACAACAAACAGATTTTCATGATCACCGACGGCAAGCCCTCCGCGCTGACGGAGAACGGGATGCTGTACACGAACTCATTCGGCCTGGACATGAAGATCGTGAACCGGACGCTGGAAGAAGCGGACCGCTGCCGCCGCGCGAACATCCCCATCACGACGTTCATGCTGGCCACGGATCCGATGCTCGTGAACTTCGTCGAGCAGCTCTCGAAGATCAACCGCGGCCGCGCCTTCTACTCATCGCCCGACCGCCTCGGCGAATACATCCTAGCCGACTACATCCGCAACCGCCGCAAGTTCGTCCACTAAACCCTCCGCCTCTCCGCGGCCTCCGCGTGAACCGTTTTCTGTTTCGTGTCACGCCGCAGTTTCGAAAAACGCTCCTCCCGAATCGAACGGAGAACATAGGGAGGACGTCATGTTCGAGACATCTGTCATACACGCTGAGGTCGTTGCGGAGAAGCGGGTTGGATTGCTGACGGCGTCGTTTGCATTCCACTCGCTCGTCGTCATCGCCATTCTTGCGAACGGTATCCGGACGATCGAGTTCCCCACCAATGCGCCGAAGGAGTACACGCTCCCAATCTTCGTTTCGCCCGTGGAGGTTCCCCCCGCGCTCGGCGTGCCGAACGGGGGACACAAGCAGTCCACGCCGCCCGCGGCGGTGAAGCCCACAACTCCGACAGCGGACACGGCGCCGCGCACGGTGCCTGATCACACCGAGCAAGCGGCATCGACGTCAACTTCGATCGCGGATACGACAACAACCGGCAATGGCTCCGGCTCCGATCAGGCGCAGGGCGTGGATTGGGGTGTGGCTCACGGCGTTGGCGTCGATGGTCCGCCCTCCACGGCGACCATAGCTCCGGAGCCTGACGTCCCGCTGCCGGTCGGTGGCGACGTCAAAGCGCCGGTGGTGATCCGCCGCGTTCAGCCCGTTTATCCAATGCTGGCCGTTAAAGCGCGGATGAACGGAACGGTCATCGTCGAGTGCATCGTCGACAAAACCGGCCGGGTGCGTGAAGCGCACGTATTGCAGAGCACATCGGCGCTCTTCGATCAATCCGCGCTCCAGGCCGTCCAGCAATGGCAGTTCGCGCCCGGATCGCTGCACGGAAACGCGATCGACACGATCTTCGATCTGACCGTCACGTTCCACGTCTCGCCGTAGCAGGTGAGCGGCCGCCGCCGGAAATCGCAGCCGCAGGGCGATTTCCGGCGGCGTCGCTACTCCCTCAGTAGATGAATCAGCTTCACACCGTGCTGCTGTCGACCTTACTGTCGCGCAGGGTCACAACCATCGTTGAAGAAATCCGCGGCCTGGCGCAGATGATCGAAGAGGAACCCGACCTTTCCGAACACGAGCGCGCGGCGCTGCTTCGCGCCACGCGGCGCATGCTGGCCGAGGCCGATGCCGTCCTCGGATGGATCTCGCAGGTGCCGATGAGCAGCGTGCGGAACTGACCGGCTACTCGCCCGCGGAGCACTGCGACATCGGCGGACAACTGCTTTGCTGCTTGCGAGTGTCGCGATTTCCGGCGAAGCAGAAGTCGTTGACGAACGCTTCCGAATACTTGGCCTTGACCTCCGCGGGAACGTCGCTCGACTTCAATTCCTGAAACGCAAAGGAGATCGATCCGTCCGCCGCCACGGTGCCGAGCAGATAGCCGTAGACGTCGGTCTTCGTATTCGGTCCCTCGTCGATTCCATTCGGCAAGCGATAGCGCACGGCGCCCGACGTGCCGACGATCCATCCCGGCAGCACGCCTCCGTTCGCCTGCCAGAATGCGGTGTCGTACACGTTTTCCATGACGAAATGCGAGTGGCTGGCGAGGACGTACACCTGCTTCTTGTAGGTATCGCGCATCGCCAGCAGACGGCGGTAAACGGCGCGGCCGGTTTCACGCTGCTGCGCGTAGTTGCCCATGCTGTGTCCGCACGAGCGGCTGTCGGGAAGCGCCGCATGAGCGCCGACGACAACGGTGCGGATCGTGGCGTCTGCCGCATCGCGATCCAGCAGCGCCGTCAGCCAGTTCATCTGCTCGTTGTCGAACATCTCGCAGGAGCCGTTGTCGAGCGTGATGAAGTCGACGCCGCTGTTCACAACGTGAAAGTAGGTGCGAACGTTGGTGTCGTACCGATCGTCCTTGAGTCTCTGCGCGCGGATCGAGGGCGAGTCGAGGTACGCGTAGAACGCTTTGACGAATGCGCCGCGCGTCATCGGCCAGATCGTTTCGTGATTGCCGATGCCCGCGTAGACGGGGATGCCGAGTTTGTCGAATGGCCTCAACTGATTGTCGATTGCATCCTGAAACGCGCCGAGGAGGTAGTCCTGCACGCGCAGAGTTTGCTTTGCCATCGCCGACGCCTGCTGCATGTCTTCATCGAACGTGTAGATAGCGCGCCAGTCGCCGAGGTGCCAGTAAAACTTCGCGTCGTTATTTTTCGCCGACTGGGCAATGGCCGGCATGACCACGTCGCCGCAATTGCGGGAATCACCCGCGACCACGAAGTGCCACGGCGCGGCAGCCGCCGGCGGTGTGGTCTGCGCGAGCGCGGCAATCGGAAGAAGGACGAGCGCGAGGGCGACGTTGATTTTCATCCGGCGATCATAAAAGGAAAACGCCCGGGTTCGCCGGGCGTTTTCGGGATTCGATGACTGAAGGTTCAGCGCCGCGTCGGTTTCGCGCTCGCGGAAACGTTCACCGTCGCCGTCTGGCTGTTCACGCTGCCGCATGGATTCGTCACGCGTACCCAGTACGACGTCGTGTCGTTCAGCGCCGAGGTTGTGAAGGTCGGCCCCGTGCCGCCGGGCAGAGGGAAATTCACCAGGCCGCTGGCGCCGGTAAACCACTGATAGGTAAGTGGTCCGCTGCCCGAAGCCTTCACGGAAAGCTGCGCCGGCCGTCCGATGCCGACCGTGGAACTCTTCGGCTGATCGATGCCGAGGATGAACGGCGGATCGCAGAGTACAGTGACGAAGACCGAGGCGGAGGATGTGGTCGTCCCATCGTTGGCGGTGATCGTGATGACGTGATCGCCGGCGGTGGTCGTCGGCGTCGTGGTGATGGTCAGGATTTCGTCGCCGGCGCCGGGGGCTTTGATGACCGGGTGATTGACGGAAACGAGCAGATCATCGGCATCGCTCTGGGCGGAGACGGAGACGTCGGCCGTCGACGTCGGCGATGTGAACGTCGAGAACAGAACGGTCGTCGAGTTTGAGTTGCCCATGACTACCGGGTTCGCGCGGACGTCGTCAGGAAGGACGACGGTCAGTCCGCTTGACGTTGGGGGCGGGTTACCACCGTTGCCGCCATCGCCGCCGTTGCCGCCATTACCGGGAGGCGTAACTCCGTCGGATGTGTCGATGATGGCGATGATCGGAGAGAGGCGCATGACCGGTGTGCTTGTGCCCCCGCGGTCATCCCAAAAGCCATAACCGACCACGCTGACGCGTTGCTGGCTCTTGCCGTCGCCGCCGCCGCCGCATCCTTTCTCGAAGTTGTTGTGCCACAAATCTGCTCCCCAAACGCTGAGCTGATCCGTGAACACGGTTTTGGCTGCTTCAACGGCATCCTTCATCGTTCCCTTCGTGCATGCTGCCGAAGGAAGAAGCCCTTCGATCTCCGGCGGCGTGTTGAATCCGCCGTAGTCACCGAACTCCACGACGATGGAGTCGAGGCAATTGCTCTGGCCGCGAATCTCGAGATTGTCGATGCGATAAAGAATGCCTTCGCCTGTCGTCAGAGCCGTCGGGGCGATCTTCGAAGGCCATTTGGTGGAGTCGGCCACATTCCGATAGGCCAGCTTGCTGAAGGCAAGCAGGGTCGATGGGCGTGCTCCGGCGACATTCCCCGGGGCGCCGAATACCCGTCCGGTTCTTACGAGTCCGCGGTCTCCGGCGCAGTTCTCCGTGACGAACGAGTTGGGATCACTCAGAGGTACCTGCTGCGCCACGGACGAGGCACTAACCGCCATCAGTCCGATCACCGCCACCCACGCCACATGAGATCGCATACTTTTCTCCCCGAGTTAAGGTCCGGCATTTTACCATTGCCGGTCAATTGACTGCGCATACCCACGCCTGGGGCACCCAGCCGGAGATGTTCGGCCCCCGTCACGAGTACCGCCTCGGCATCATTCTGCGCGAGGTGGAGAAGTTGCCTGCGGGCGCGCGCGTGCTCGATGCCGCCGTCGGCTTAGGCCAGCTCGCCGGACGAATGCAGCAGCGCGGCTACGACGTCATTGGCATCGACTACTCCGTCGATGCGGCGCTGCACGTGCGCAAAACCCTCGGCATTCCGGCGGTCATCGGCGACATGACGAAGCTCCCGTTCCGGTCGAACGCCTTCGCCGGAGTCACGACGGGCGAGACACTCGAGCACCTCGACGACGATGCATCGGCCGTAGGCGAACTGGCCCGCGTGCTCGACACGGATGGTACGTGCGTGGCCACGGTGCCGGCGCTGCAAAGCCTATGGACCGCGAGCGATGATTACTACGAACATCGCCGCCGCTACACGCGCGAGCAGCTCACGTCGTTGTTCCGGGCAGCGTCGATGCGGATCGAGAAAGCGTCGTTCTGGGGCTTTCCTATCGTCCTGGTGTACGACACGCTGGTGATCCTGCCGATGAACAAACGGCGCGCGCGTCTGGCAATCAACGATGATGCCGCGCTGCGCTCCGTCGCCCGTGCCGGACGCTCGCGGATGCTGGTCGGCGCCGTCCGCGCGATCTTCTCGCTGGACAGGCTCTTCTCCTTCGTGCCGTTCGGACCTGGACTCCTGCTGGTAGCGCGAAAAGTCAGCGCACCATCAGCATCGCGGTGAATAGGGATCCACCCATCAGCAGGACGCCTACCGCCCAACGGCCGCCCCACAGCGCCACGGTCTTGATCGCGGTCGTGCCGCCTCCGCCTGAGTAGAAGCGCCGCTGCGCGATGAAGAGATACACGAGCAGAATCCCGATCGTCACGGCCGACACGGCGCGTTGCAGCAGCCCGGGCTGGAATCCCATGATTGCGTAGATCGGCCAATCGACCACCAACGCGACGATGTACGAGAACGCCAGGAAGTGCGCCGCGAAAACGAGATGTTCCGCGAAGTAGCGCTTGCGGTGCAGCACCTTCAGCACGACCGCGACGCCAGCGATGTTCATGAGCTGCAGCAACGAGTAGTTCTTGTGCCACCGTTCATCGATCCGCTGCTCCGTCTCTTCACGCGTCAGGTGCAACTTTGCCGCGCGCCTGTCGATCAGTTTCGTGAGCGCTCCCGCCTTGTCGAACTTCTTCATCGACGCGACCGTGTACAGCGCGGCCGGCTGGTAGAACGTGAAGGCCAGAAACTGCAGCGCGAACAGCGTGAGGAACAGCCGCAACGGCGCGATGTATCGCGACTTCCGCCCCGCGAAATACTCCTCGGTCAAAAACCCCGGCTTGATGACGATATCCCGCAGCGTCCGAAACAGCTTCGAATCGAGATGCACGAACTCGTGCACGACGTCATGCGCAAAGTGCGCAACCGACAGATCGTGATGCCCCGGCTGCCGCTCGCCGCACCGCGCGCAATAGTCGGATGACGGTCCGCCGCAGTTCGTGCACGGAGTGAGCGTCGGGGTTGCAGTCGTCGTCATGGATGCCGACGATTGTCCCACGGCTCGGAAACCGAGGCAGTAGAGCTACGGCCGCACAGAGCGCTGCCGTGGACCGACGGGACATCCGTCGGGATCCAGCGGCGAGTAGACAGCGACGGCGTTCGTCGCCGTGGTGCTTTCGGCGGTCGTGTTCCGCACGACGATCGTGGCCCATCCCGGCGCGAGCGGGGGAAGGGCGACGTCGATATGCGAGGCGTCGATGACGGTCACGTTCGCCGCGGGCGTGCCCCCGATCGTCACCGCCGCGCCGGAGGCGAAGCCGCCGCCGAGGAGGTGGAGGACGCTGCCGCCATTGGCTCGCGCGCAGATCGGATATGCGCTGGAGATCATCAGACCCGACTGCGTCACAGTGAGCGTGCCGCCGCTCGCGGCCGTCTGACTGCCATTGACGACGCGCAGCTCGTAACTGCCGGGCGCAAGCGCTGGCACGCGCACGACGGCGCGGTTGAACGACAGCGTGACGATTCGCGCGGTCTGACCGCCGATCGTGAATGTGTACGGCGCACGGAACCCGCTGCCGTCGATGATCAGCTCCGCTCCGGCGGGCAGTGCCGTCGGCGAGATGTGCGTGATCTGCGGCGTGTTGTCGAGAACCGTGAAAATCGGACCGGTCGTCGACATCCGGCCGAGGACGTCGGTGACGTTGACGCTGACGCTGCCCGGCGGCAGGGACGGAACGAGCGACACGTGCGCATCGGGCGCGGAACTGACCAAAGTCCCGGCGGCGGGGCCGAAGGTGATCGCGTCATTGGTCCTGAAGTGCAGGCCGTGGATCGCCACCTGCTGTCCCGGCGCGGCAGAGAGTGGATCGACTGAGGTGATGAACGGCGCCGGATCATCGCTGCGATGAATGTGAACGCGTTGTTCAGCAACGAATCGGCGGCACCGCTGCAGCGCAGCGCGATGCCGGCCGTACCGGCGCCGTGTCGCGGCGTCGCGGCGACAAGCGAAGTCGTTCCTTCGATGACGACGTTGTGCGCCGCGAGGTTATCGAAGAACGACCAGCAATCGGGCGCAAAGCCGCTGCCGGTCAGGCGCACGAGCGTTCCGCCATTCGTCGATCCGCTGTTGGGAGCGACCGCGGACAAACCGCTCGAGGGTGATACATCGAGCACCTGGCCGGAAAGTGTTGATGTCGTCGATCCGAGGGCAGGCGGAGCGCTGACCATCACCGAGAACGCTCCGCCGGAAAGTCCTGTGATGGCGATGTCTCCGCCGGTGACCGGATCGATGACCACGCTCGACGGGACTTCGATCGTTCGCGTCAACGCCAAAGTGCTGAACGTCACAGGTTGACTTAGCGGAGAGGCGTTGACGTGAACGTGGATCGTCTGGCCGGCCGTCACTGACGGTGACGAAGGATCGAACGTGAAAGCGACGGGGCCCGAAAGCGCGTGCGTGGTGACCGGCACGCGATACGTAGTGCTGCAGGAATGCCGGTTGAAGACGACATGAGCGGCGCATGGCCCCGAGATCGCGGTAACGGGAATCGTTGCGGTGAATGGGGACGTCGAGGACGTCGTCACCGCCGGCGGAACACTGATGCAATCGTCGTCCGCCGACACGTCGAGCGTCTCGCCACTGGAGGTCCTGACCTGAACGCTGAACTCCTTCGCGCTTCCGACGGCGAGGTCCAGCGTCGCTGGCATTACGATCGGCTGAACGTCTACCCAATCGCTGTAGTGGATTTCCGAGAACGTGTCGTTCGTCCGGTTCGGATCATTATTCACACGCGAAAATGCGGCAGCCCGGGGCCACTGGTAAACAAACTGTAGTTCCGGGCAGTAAAGACCCAGGGAATGCACGGTGACGGTCACAGTGGCAGTCGCACCGCTGGCGATCGTATTGAGGGCGCAGACGGAGCCGCCTGACCCCTCGCCGCCCGTAGAACGAAGGCATCCGGGTCCCTGGCTGGCTTCCGCGGTCACCGCTTCGTCCTGAATCTCGAAATAGATGCCGTTTACATCGTCGGGGCTGTTATTGGTGATCTGAAACGTAAGCGTGGCATCTTCGCCGATGTGGATTGTCGCCTTTGGCGAAATCATCGTCATCACCAGATCGGAGCTCGTGGGAGGAGGGTCATCGTTGAGGATGGTGCCGATGCCGATGTCGCGCGCGATGGTGGCATTGGACGCATTGGAGAGCTCGACGTTGAAGGCTTCGGTCGGCTCGTCCCAGAAGTCTGCGAAGACGGAAACGGTAATCGTTTTCTCTGTTTCGCCGGGCGCAAAGGTGAGAACGCCCGCGACACCATTGTAGTCGGTGTCATATTGATACGGCATTGTCGTGCCGGGAGTTGTTTTGTACTGGACCGTGACAGTCTGCGTGCTTGGAGCGGAGAGCGTCACGGTGAAGGGGAACGGCGTCACGTCATAGGTGACGGCCTTGGTGTAGGCGCTGCCCTCCGGTAACTCCGCATCGTCGATGGAAATCGATGGCAGCTGCGCGTGAGCATTGCCCGCCCACGCTGCGAAGAGGCTCAGGGCGGCGAGTATGACGACGGCGCGCGGTTTGGCGGTCATGACGCTATCAACTCTGCCAACGTAGGCGCCGCTATCGCGCTACGTTCATGGCCGCACGGAACGCTGCCGTGGACCGACGGGACATCCGTCGGGATCAAGCGGCGAGTAGCCAGTGACGGCGTTCGTCGCCGTGGTGCTTTCGCCGGTCGTGTTCCGCACGACGATCGTGGCCCATCCCGGCGCGAGCGGGGGAAGGGCGACGTCGATATGCGAGGCGTCGATTACGGTCACGTTCGCCGCGGGCGTGCCCCCGATCGTCACCGCCGCGCCGGAGGCGAAGCCGCCGCCGAGGAGGTGGAGGACGCTGCCGCCATTGGCTCGCGCGCAGATCGGATATGCGCTGGAGATCATCAGACCCGACTGCGTCACAGTGAGCGTGCCGCCGCTCGCGGCCGTCTGACTGCCATTGACGACGCGCAGCTCGTAACTGCCGGGCGCAAGCGCTGGCACGCGCACGACGGCGCGGTTGAACGACAGCGTGACGATTCGCGCGGTCTGACCGCCGATCGTGAATGTGTACGGCGCACGGAACCCGCTGCCGTCGATGATCAGCTCCGCTCCGGCGGGCAGTGCCGTCGGCGAGATGTGCGTGATCTGCGGCGTGTTGTCGAGAACCGTGAAAATCGGACCGGTCGTCGACATCCGGCCGAGGACGTCAGTGACGTTGACGCTGACGCTGCCCGGCGGCAGGGACGGAACGAGCGCGACGTGCGCATCGGGCGCGGAGCTGACCGAAGTCCCGGCGGCGGGGCCGAAGGTGATCGCGTCATTGGTCCGGAAGTGCACGCCGTGGATCGTCACCTGCTGTCCCGGCGCGGCCGCTAGCGGATCGACCGAGGTGATGAGCGGCGCCGGATCATCGCCGGCGATGTACGTGAACGCGTTGTTCAGTGCCACCTCGGAGGCGCCGCTGCAGCGGAGGGTGACGCCGACCGCACCGGCAGCATGGCGCGGGGTGGAAGCAACGAGCGAGGTCGATCCTTCGATCGTCACGCCGCGCGCGGCAACGCCATCAAAGAACGGCCAGCAATCAGCCATGAAGCCGTGGCCCGTAATGCGCACCAGCGTCCCGCCGCTCATCGAGCCGCTGCCCGCCGAGACGGCCGAAAGCGCGATCGGCGAAGCTTCGAGCACGAGGCCCGAGAGGACTGACGATGCCGATCCCAGTCCGGACGGAGCGGTGATCAACAGCGACAACGCGCCGCCGGTAAGTCCGTTGACGGCGATGTCGCCGCCGGTGATGGGATCGATGACGACGTTCGACGGCACGTCGATCGTGCGCGTGAGCGCGGAGAGAGTGAACGACGCCGCTGCGCTCAGCGGCGATGCGGTGACGTGGACGTGGACCGTCTGGCCCGCCGTTACAGTCAGCGACGCGGGATCAAACGTGAAGCTGATCGTCGAAGCAGACGCGTGCGTCGTCACCGGAATGCTGTACGTCACGCTCGGGCATGATTGCCGCGTGAAGCTAATGTGCGTCGTGCACGGGGCCGACAGCGCCATCACCGGAATGGTGGAAATCGAAGGTTGATTCGGAACGTACGGCGTGTTGACCGTCGCAGGAACGCTGATGCAGTTGTCAGCGGCCGTCAGCTGAAGCGTCTCGTTGGCTCCGGCGTACGTCGCGACCTCCACGCTCACGTTCTGCGTGCTGCCCGCGGCGATATCCGGCATGGAGGGCGTGACGATCGGCTGAACGTTGAGCCACGTGTTGAGATCGACGTACATCTTGTCGTTTGCGGCATTCGGATCGGAATTGGTTGGTGAGGAAACGGTCGCGAACGGCTGGACCGAGTTCGGGCAGAAGAGCGACAGCCGCTGCACGTGCATCGTAACCGTGGCATTCGCGCCGCTGGCGATCGTGTCCAGCCGGCAGTACGTGGAGCCTTCACCCTCGCCGCCGACGACGTGGTTGCAGCCTTCACCCTGACTCGCCTCGACAGTGACGCCATCCCAGATGTTGATCTGCCAGGTGACGGCCGTGACGTCGCCCGGGCCGTGATTCGCGATCTGGAACGTGATGGTCCCCGTGTCTCCGATGTGAATCGTCGATGGCGCGGATGTGATCGTCACGCCGAGGTCGGCGTTCGTCGACGCGGCATCGTCGTTGAGAATCGTGCCGGTACCGTCGGCCTGCGCGATCGTCGCGTTGTCCGCACCGAAGAGATGGACGGTAAACGTTTCGGTTGGCTCGTCGAGGAAGTCAGCATGAACCATCACGGTGATGGTTTTCAGCGTTTCACCGGGCGCGAACGTCAGTGTGCCGGACAGACCGTCGTAGTCGCCTTCAAATGACTGGGTTGCCGTACCGGCCACCGTGGCGTACTGCACGCGGACGATGCTGGCGCTCGGTGCGGAGAGCGTCACGTTGAACGGGAAGGGCGTCAGGTCATAGCTGTTGAGGAACGGCTGCGCGTAGCCGCTACCTTCTGCCACCTCGGCGTTGTCGATCGAGAGCGATTGGGCGCGTACATCGCCGGCGAAAGCTGCGAAGAGTGTCAGGACGGCGACTGCCGCAGCGGCTCGAATGGAAGTCATGAGGATCCCCCTGGTCATTGACAACGGGTGCAGCACTTCGTTTACATCTTCCGCCAGTACGACGGTAAGGTTATTGTCGATGCTGACATTCCGTCGCGTTGGCTGTCCGCATTGTCTCGCCGAACGAGTCTCTACGATAAGTTTCTTGTGCACCGGCTCGTGTGACGTTCCGCACGTGCCTGCGACCTCTCCTCCTGCGCTATCCTTTCTTGCCACCAGAATCGGGAGAGATCACTCATGACCGTGCAGGCGTCGCCGTCGTCGCTCGAGCGGGAGCTCGAGTATCGGAAGAAGCTCACCGGGATCACCAATCAGATCAACGCAGCGGAGTCCATCCCGCACATTCTGATGACGCTCAAGGACAAGATCCTCGAGCTGCTCGATGCCGAGCGGCTCACGATCTACGCCGTCGATACCAAGAACCAGGAGCTGTACTCGATGACCAAGGTCGGCGACATGCCGAAGGAGATTCGAGTTCCCAAATCCTTTTCGTCGATCGCCGGATTCACCGCGCTCGCGCGCAAGACCATCAACATCAAAGACGCCTACGACGCCGCGGAGCTGGGGAAGTTCCACGCCAATCTGCGCTTCGATCAGCGCTGGGACAAGCAGACCGGTTTCCGCACCAAAGCCGTCCTGGCGGTGCCGATTCTTTTCGAGAAGTACTTGCTCGGCGTCGTCCAGCTCATCAACAAACGGCACGGCGTCGCCTTCACCGCGCAGGACGAGGATGCCGCCGAGGAGATCGGACGGATTCTCGGGATCGCGTTTTACAACCAGCATCGCGCCACGCGGCAGACCAAGCCCTCGCGCCTCGGCGCGCTCGTCGACAAAGGCGTCATCTCCGAGAAAGACATCGAGGCCGCCGTCTCCAGCGCGCGCGTCAACAACTCCACGATCGAGAAAGTGCTGATCGAGGATCACAACGTCCCGAAAGAAGAGCTGGGGAAATCTCTCGCTGCGTTTTACAGCACGAGCTTTTTCTCCTACGACGGGACGCAGACGATGCCGCAGGAGTATCGCGATCGCGTGCCGGCCGACATGTGGAAAAAATACGTCTGCGCGCCGATCGAGCGGCGGCCGGGTGTGCTCGTCATCGCCGTCGATGATCCGCACGACCTCACCCGCCTCGACGCCATTCGCGCCATGAACCTCTCGCCGCGCTACGACTTCTGGGTCGGCATGAAGCACGAGATCCTGGCGTACATCGGCGCGTCGTACGGCGAGGCCGAGGAGACGACGACCGACAGCGCCGACCTCACCAAGATTCTCGACTCCCTCGGCGAGGGTGAAGTCAGCGCCGAGGACGAAGAGCGCGACAAGGACGAGATCGACGAAACCGATTCGGGCATCGTCAAACTCGCCAATCAACTCATCCTCGAAGCGGCAGCGCGCGGCGCCTCGGACATCCACATTGAGCCCGACGGGTCGAAGAATCCGTGTCTCATCCGCATCCGCATCGACGGCGATTGCGTCAAGTTCATGGAGATCCCCGGCCTGCACCGCAACGCGCTCGTGCAGCGCCTCAAAATCATGGCCAAGCTCGACATCTCCGAGCGCCGCAAGCCGCAGGACGGCAAGATCCGTTTCAAGTCGCCGAAAGGAATCGTCGAACTGCGCGTGGCCACGATCCCGACGACGAATCAAAACGAAGACGTGGTCATGCGCATCCTGGCCGCGTCGAAGCCGCTGCCGATCGAGAAGATGGGATTCAGTGATCGCAATCTGAAGAACTTCAAGACGATCCTGTCGAAGCCTTACGGAATCTGCCTCGTCGTCGGCCCGACCGGTTCCGGCAAGACCACCACGCTGCACTCCGCCCTCGGCTCGATCAACACCGAGGACATGAAGATCTGGACCGCGGAAGATCCGGTCGAAATCACGCAGAAGGGACTGCGGCAGGTGCAGGTGCAGCCGAAGATCGACTTCACGTTCGCTGCTGCGATGCGTTCGTTCCTGCGCGCCGATCCAGACGTGATCATGGTCGGCGAAATGCGCGATCACGAGACGGCGGCGATCGGAATCGAAGCGTCGCTGACCGGACATCTGGTTTTCTCAACGCTGCACACGAACTCAGCGCCGGAGACGATCTCCCGTTTGCTGGACATGAACATCGATCCGTTCAATTTCGCCGACGCGCTCCTCGGCATCATGGCCCAGCGCCTAATTCGCGTGCTCTGCCCGAAGTGCAAGGAGCCGCATCATCCGTCCGAGGAGGAGTTCGACGAGCTGATGGAAATCTACGGCCGCGATTTCTTCCCCGACCTCGGCATCAAGTACTCGCCCGATTACATGCTCTACGAGCCGAAAGGCTGCTCGAACTGCAACAACACCGGCTACAAAGGCCGCATGGGCGTCCACGAGCTGCTGACCGGCACCGACGAAGTCAAACGCGCCGTCCAACGCCGCGCCCCGATCGACGAACTGCGCACGCTTGCGATGCAACAAGGCATGCGCACGCTGCTGCAGGACGCGCTCGAAAAAGCGATGCGCGGAATCACGGATGTGAAGCAGGCAAGATCGGTCGCGGTGAAGTGAACGCTGTCATCCTGAGCCGCCGCAGGCGTCGCAGCCGAAGGCGGAGCGCCGGAGGACGGTCGAAGGACCCCCTCAATGCTTGCCTCGTGCAAGAGCCGCTGCCCGTCCCGGGTTAGCAGGTTGGGGGTCCTTCGACCGTCCTGCGCGGGTCGGCGCTAACGCGCCTCGACCGCTCCGGCGGCTCAGGATGACAGTCGCTGCTATCATCCCCATCGTCCCGCGCGGGCGAGAGCGTGATGCGCGGAGCGGGGCGGATCACCAACGAAAAGCATGACCACCACCTACGACAGTTCTGCCATCGAAGTCCTCACCGGTCTCGAGCCCGTGCGCAAGCGGCCGGGCATGTACACCACCACCGAACGGCCCAACCATCTCGCGCAGGAGGTCATCGACAACTCCGCGGACGAGGCCATCGCCGGGCATTGCAAGGAGATCGTCGTCACGCTGCATGACGATGGATCACTTTCCGTCTCCGACGACGGACGCGGGATGCCGGTCGACAAACATGCGCGCGAGGGTGTCAGCGGCGTCGAGGTCATCCTCACGCGGCTGCACGCGGGCGCGAAGTTTTCGGACAAGAGTTATCGCTTCTCCGGCGGCCTGCACGGAGTCGGCGTGTCGGTCGTCAATGCGTTGTCGAAGCGGCTGGAAGTGAAAGTGCGCCGCGACGGCAACGAGTACTTCATGGATTTCGCCGACGGCAAGAAGAAGCACGAGTTGAAAATCGTCGGCACGGTCGGCAAGCGCAACACGGGCACGACGATCCGTTTCTGGCCCGACGAGAAATTCTTCGACACGCCCAAGATCAACGTGCCGCGGCTCAAGCACGTCATGCGTGCGAAGGCGGTACTCGCGCCCGGACTGCGTTTGCGATTCATCAGCGAGAGCGATCCGGCCGAGAGCGAAGAGTGGTTTTACGAGAACGGACTTCCGGCGTACCTGATGTCGGAGCTGGCCGGGCTGACCACGATCCCGGAGATGCCGTACGTCGGCACGTTCAAAGGTTCGAACGAGGAGGTCGATTGGGCCGTCGTCTGGCTCCCCGAGGCCGATCCGAGCGATCTCGTCACCGAGTCGTACGTGAACCTGATTCCGACCGCGCAGGGCGGCACGCACGTGAACGGATTTCGCACGGGGCTCACCGAGGCCATTCGCGAATTCTGCGAGCTTCGCAACCTGCTTCCGCGCGGCGTGAAGCTCGCGCCGGAGGATGTCTGGTCGCGCTGCAGCTACATCCTTTCGCTTCGCATGACCGAGCCGCAGTTCACGGGACAGACAAAGGACCGGCTGTCATCGCGCGAGGCCTCAGCATTCGTCTCCGGCGTCGCGCAGGATGCGTTTTCGATCTGGCTGAACAACAACGTCGCCGATGCCGAACGCATCGCGCAAGTCGCCATCGCCTCGGCCATGACGCGGCTACGGCAGGGGAAGAAAGTCGAGCGCAAGAAGATGACGAGCGGGCCGGCGCTGCCGGGCAAACTCGCCGATTGCACGTCGACCGATCTCAATCTCACCGAGCTTTTCCTCGTCGAAGGCGACTCCGCCGGAGGCTCCGCCAAGCAGGCTCGCGACCGCGAGTACCAGGCCATCATGCCGTTGCGCGGAAAAATTCTGAACACGTGGGAAGTCGATCCGAACGAGGTGCTTTCCTCGCAGGAAGTCCACGACATCGCCGTCGCCCTCGGCGTCGATCCCGGCAGCGAGGACGTGAAGGGACTGCGCTACGGCAAAGTCTGCATCCTCGCCGACGCCGACTCTGACGGCGCGCACATCGCCACGCTGCTGACGGCGCTTTTCGTCCGCCATTTCCGCAAGCTCGTTACCGACGGACGCATTCACGTAGCGATGCCGCCGCTGTATCGCATCGACGTCGGCAAGAACGTTTTCTACGCGCTCGACGATCACGAACGCGACGGCATCCTCCAGCGCATCGAAGCTGAGTCCATCCGCGGCAAGGTGAACATCCAGCGCTTCAAAGGCCTCGGCGAAATGAACCCGCTCCAGCTTCGCGAAACAACGATGAACCGCGACACGCGCAGGCTCGTGCAACTCGTGCTGAAAGCCGAGGATGGGGCCGACGCGACGATCGACATGCTTCTCGCGAAGAGCCGTGCCGGCGACCGCAAGGTGTGGCTGACCGAGGAAGGCGACAAGGCCGAGATTTTGGAGTGAGCTTTGAAGTCGTCGAACCGTTAGCGGCGAAGCCGCGCGAAAGCCGCTGGAGGCGGCTCGGACGGTAGCCGGTGGTCCGAGCGAAGCGAGCGACCACCGGAACCACGTACGCGCCCAATTTTCCGACCGCGGCAGCGGTCGAGGAGGGAATGCACGCCGCTTGGTATTTGATACGCGACCCCTCCGGGGTCGAACTCACACCGCCGTCTATTTTCCGGTGGTCTCGCGCTTCGCCGCGACCACCGGCTACCGTCCGTGACGCCTCCGGCGTCGTTCACGCCGGCTACGCCGACAGGGTTCACTCGATGGTGAAGTCGCGTTTGATGAAGCCCATCGACTTCGTCCCCTCGACTCGCAGGAGCACCTTCGCTGTGTACTTGCCGGGCGGCAATTCGAATGGTTCGCGTAGCGTGACGTAGCCGGTGTTGACGCGCGCGGTGCCGGTGAAGGCGATGCGTTTTGATTTGAAGTCGACCGCTCCGCCGTGCGCGTCGAAGATGTACAGCAGCACTTCCACGGCAGGCGACGCGTCGACGAGTTGCGGGACGACCTCGGCGCGCGCGAAACTCACCGCCACCTCGGCGCCGCCGTCGGCCGGCCTCACGGCGGATTGGAGCGACAGGCCGGCTTGCGGAACGTCGTTGAGGATGATGTCGGCGAGTTGAAGCGAATCGATTGCGGCCGATTCCGCGGCGTATCCAAAGCCTTCGCGATACGACACCTCGGAACCGCGCGGCGCGCCTTTGACGTGAACGGTGATGCGGCCTTTCTTGCGATCGCCCTGACGGAAGCCGAGGACGTAGGCGACGCGCTGCGCCTTCATCAGCGTGTCGACTGCATCGACGAGATCGTTCCGGTTCGCGATCACGCGGCCGCCGGTGTCGCGCGAGAGGAGGTAAAGCGCGTCGTTTTCGAGATCGGCGAATGTGTGACGCAAGCCTTTGATGTCCACCGCGTCGAGCGTGACGCCGGCCGAGAGGAAGGTTTGGTGCATCGATTCCACCAGGTGGAGGAGCGTCGACTCGATATTCGGCGGACGGTTCTTCGCCTTGATGTCGGTGATGCGCGTCGAATCGAAGCCCTCGGTGAAAATCACGAGATGCTTCTGTCCTTCGATCCCCGCCAGGCGCGCGGCGACGTCGCCGAGGTCGTGGATCTGCGACTCGATGAGGCGATTTTTGGGGACTGCCAGCATCTCCTGATTGGCCTGACCGCCGCGAAGCGCGTCGGCCATCTCGCCGCTGACCATGTCCGCAAGCCCCTCCTGCGAGTCAGACATGCTCTGCCCCTGTTCCATCATCGAGACCCATTGCGCGCGTTCCTGGCTGGCGAGCGCGAGACCGAGCGGGTCCTGCGCCTTGCTGCCGTGCAGCGTGAAAATCGCACGCGTCACCGCAACGCGATCGCTGAGAAAAGGCGAAAGGAAGTGAACGCCGCGGCTGGAGGAGTAGGTGGCGACGGCGAAGAAATCGGTGGCCGGATTCGAATGCGACACCGCCTCTTCGGCCGCTTTTTGTGCGCGAACGAGCTTTGCCGGCGTGGCGAAGGTTATGTCGAAAAGAAAAAGGTACAGCCGGCGTTCGCGGCGCGGGCGCTCGACCGCCGCTTGTTGCGCACCAGGAATCGCCGCGAAGTCGATAACGTCGAAGTAGTCAATCGACTGCGGATGCCCGTCGACGAGCAGCGTGAACGAATCTTTCGTAAGTCCGCGGACCGGCTGTCCATCACTCGTGGTGACGTAGACCGGAACCTGCACCACTTCGACGGTGACGTTGTCGCGGACTTGCGCGCCCGAGCTCGACGCGAGCGCGGCAGCGAGAAGTAAAGTCGTGATCCGCAGCGCCTATTCTCCGATCGTGAAGTCTTTGCGGGCGAACGAAAGCATGTCGTTGTCGAGATGGACGAGGACTTTCATCGCATAGGTCCCGGGCGGCAGATCGAACGAATGCGTCACGCGCAACGAACGTCAGCCCCGTTCCCACGTGCCGCTCTTGCCGCCGGACTTGCGGACGAGCTGCAGCGACTCGATGCTGATCCCTTTCTCGGCGCTCTTGCACATGTCGTAGATCGTGAGCGCGGCCACGGCGCAGGCGGTCATCGCTTCCATCTCGACGCCCGTTTTCCCTTCGCAGCGGACGATAGAGCGGACCTCGATCGTGCCGGAGTTGGGATCGAGATCAAACGTGATGTCGACTGACGTGATGGCGAGCGGGTGGGCGAGGGGGATCAGATTCGGCGTCTGTTTGGCGGCGAGCACGCCGGCAACTTTTGCGGTGGTGAGCACGTCACCCTTTGGTAACGCCTGATCGATCAGCTTACGAAGCGTGTCGGCTGACATCCGCACCGTGGCCAGCGCCACAGCCTCGCGCGAGGTGCTGCGCTTCGCGCCAACGTCGACCATGGAGATGCCGCCGGTGTCGTCGAGATGGGAAAAGTCCGTAGGCATGTTCGTTAGTAGATTAGTGGATTAGTAGATTAGTCGATCAGGGATTTGCAGAAGAGTGGCCAGCGGTCAGTGGTCAGTGGTCAGTGGTCAGATTTGTTTTTCCTGACCGCTGACCACTAGCCACTGACCACTCATCCACCGTATTCACATTCATCAGCGGCTCGCCATCGAAGCGGGCACGCAATTCATCCTCGGCCAGAATTTCTGCTTCCGATTCGGATGCAAGTCCGCGCAGATCGTATCGCTTGGCGGCGATGCGCTGTTCGATTCGGGGCAAGAGCCTGGAGTCATAACCGCCGCAGAGCATCTGCGTTTTACCGCTCCAGATCGGCGCGAGGAGGAGCGCCGACGAAGATTCGAAACGCTCGCGCAGGAAACGAAGGACTGCGGCGGTGATCAGCGGATAGTCGACGGCGAGGATGAAACAACGCTCTGGCGCATGCTCGAGCGCTCGCGCGACGCCGAAGACCGGCGCCTGATCGTCATGCGGACTTTCGTAGATTGTCGCGATCGATGCGGCTGCACCGCCGTTCCGCTGCACCGCGATCACGTTTTCGAACACCTCGGCAGCAGTGCCAGCGACGCGATCGAGAAACAACTCCTCCTTCGGACGTCCCATCCGCCGCGACCGGCCGCCGATGAGGATGTAGCAGTTCATCGGCGATAGCTCCGCGCCAATTCGTCGATGTCCGCGCCCATGCGGTACGCAATCACCGTCCGCCAGTTGCGCGCTGCAGTGCGGACGAGGCCTTTGCGCAGGAATCGGCGACCGGAGGTTGTGACGGTCATCGGAAGAATTGTCGTAAGTCCGCGGCGTTTCATGCGAATGGCGAGCTCGTAATCTTCCATCAGCGGCATCTCTTTGAAGCCGCCGATCTCGAGGAAGGTTTCGCGGCGGATGAATTGGGCTTGATCACCCCATGGACAGCGCGTGAGCCGCGTGCGCAGGTTGATCGCCGCCGCGGCGAAGGCGAGTTCGCGTGACGGTTCGAGGAAGCGGATTCGAAATCCTCCAAAGTCCGCATCTTCCAGCGCGTGCGCCGCCGCATCTGCGGCGCCGGCCGGAAGGCGCGTGTCGGCGTGCAGAAAAATGAGCACCTCGTGGCTTGATGTTTCTGCGCCGAGGTTCGATTGTTTGGCGCGCAGGCGATCGGTGAGGAGGACTCTTGCGCCGGCGGCGGTCGCGTGACGCGTGGTGCGATCGTCGCTGCCGGCGTCGGCGACGATGACCTCCGCGGCTCCGGATGCGAATGCGGATTCGACGGCGCCGGCAATCCAGTCCTGCTCATTCAGCGCGGGGATGATCACCGACACGCTCATGCTGTCATCCTGAGCCGCCGCAGCTGCGTAGGCGAAGCCGGAGCAGCGGAGGACGGTCGAAGGACCCCAAACCTGATAACCCGGGCGGGGCGGTGGTGACGCAACCGCCGCCCACCCTGGTTTACCAGGCAGGGGGTCCTTCGACCGTCCTCCGGCGTTCCGCGCTTCGCGCTCCAACGCCTACGGCGGCTCAGGATGACAGACCTCACTTCTTTTTCAGCCCCTTCGACGACGCCTTCTTCGCGTGCCGCGCCTGGCCGAGGGTGATGTTGATGGGGTGAGCGCGATCGAGGAAGGGGACGGGCGGCTTCGCGCGCACACCGAGCTGCCGGCGCACGTCCAGCAGCGTTTCGTCCTCGGCGTGCGACTTCAAACCCTGCTCGATCGCGTCGACGGCCTTCTTGCGATTTCCGGCGGCGACGTAGACGCGGGCCAGGTTCGCGTAGTGATCGGCGTTGTAGAACTGCAGTTCGATCGCGAGTTTGCAGAGATCGATGGCCGGCTTGAATTTGCGCTGCATCATCGCCAGGCAAAGTCCGAAGTGCGAAAGGCCGGTGGCGGTCTTGGACGACAGCATCGGCGACGGCGGCTCTTCACTTCCGTAGATTTCGAGGAACAGCGTCAGCGCGCGCAGGTACTTCTCCGCCTTCGTCAGCGCGACCGCTTCGTCGATGCGTTTGAGGATGTCGGTCATCAGAGCAACTCGCGCGAGCGCAACCGCCGCACGAATCGCTCGATACGCTCGCGCTCCGCGTTGTCGGCAGCGGTGAAGCGAACTCCGTACTTGGCCGTTCCGCCGGTGAACTCGGCGCGCAGCACATCGCTCTCGAGTTGCAGCGGCTTCGGATCGCCGGGGAGGTAGAAGTGCAGCCGCAGCTTTCCTTCGCCGGGCAGCACGCGATCGACTTCGATGAACATGCCGCTGGCGGAGATGTTGATGCTGCGGCCGATGATGAAGCGGCCGTTCTTTTCGACCGAGACTTCGATACGCGTCAGCGTGCGCAGTTCGCGGCGTGACGGGATAGACGTCAGCCGCGCAACTTTCGCATCGAGCTCGTGACGCTGCAGGGGACGATAGATGACGTCGTTGCAGCCGGCGGAGAGACAGAGCTCGGCCTGCTCGGGTGTATCGCGCTCGCCGACGAGGAGCAGTGACATCGCGCGCGTCGATGCGTCGGCGCGAATCTCGCGGCAGAATTCGGGCGCGGTCATGTCGAACAGGTCGAACGCGAACATGATCAGTTGCGGACGATCGGTGCGCGCGATTTCCAATCCCGTCGTGCCCGTCAAGGCCGTCGCAATCGTCGCCTGGCGGCGGCGCAGGATCGATTCCTGAAACAGCAGCGAGCCGCGCGAATGATCGACGAGGAGGATGCAGCCTGGCCCGGTGTTGCTCACGCGGCGGAGATCTCCCGAAGACGTCCGATGTTGCGTTTCAAGTCGTCGACGAGCAGCGCGACGTGCTCCTTCGTGTTGGACCGGCCCAGGCCGAAACGGATCGAGCCGTAGGCGAGCGATTCGGGAACGCCGATCGCGGTCAACACCGGCGACGCGCTCCGTTCGCCGGAACTACACGCGGAACCGGACGACAGCGAGAAGTGACGCATCGCCATCATCACGGAGTCAGATTCGACGCGATCGAAGCTGATGTTGAGATTGCCCGGCAGCCGTCTGTCCCGAGGTCCGTTCACAAAAGCGTCCGGCACCTCGGCCACCACGCGATCCCACAATTCGTTGCGAAGTTTCGTAAGCCATTCGCTTTCGGCTGCCATCTCTTCGCCGCGAACGCGAAAGGCCATGGCCATGCCGACCGCGCCGGGAACATTCACCGTCCCGCTGCGCGCTCCTTTTTCCTGTCCGCCACCGAGCATGACCGGCTCGATGCGGATACCGCGCCGAACGATCATTCCGCCGACGCCTTTTGGCCCGTAGAGCTTGTGCGCGGAGAAGGCCGCCAGGTCGACATTGGTCATGTCGATCGGAACTTTTCCCGCCGCCTGCGTAACGTCGCTGTGGAAGAGCACGCCGCGCTCGCGGCAGATCGCGCCCAGCTCCGCGATCGGCTGCAACGTTCCGATCTCGCCATTCGCCGCTTCGACGGAGACGAGTTTCGTATTCGGACGAAGCACGCGTTTCAATTCATCAGGATCGAGAAAGCCTTCGCGATCGGGAGTCAGCAGTGTCACCGCGATGCCGTGTTTTTCGAGCCGCTTCGCGGGAACGACGATCGACTTGTGTTCCATCGCCGAGGTGATGAGGTGATCGCCGGGAGCGAGAAGATTGAGTGCGATGTTGTTCGACTCGGTGGCGCCGGCGGTGAAGTAGACCTCGTTCAACTGCACGCCAAAGAATCGGGCGATGCTGAAGCGCGCTTCCTCAACCGCGTTCGATGCCCGCCGCCCATGCTCGTGCGTCAGCGACGCCGGATTGCCGAAGTCCTCACTGAAGTAGGGGAGCATCGCCTCGACCACGCGCGGGTCGACGGGCGTCGTGGCGTGGTGGTCCATGTAAATCGGGAGTTCGGGCATGCGAAGGAAATGATAACCGCTGTCATCCTGAGCCGCCGGAGCGACGGAGGCGAAGCCGCAGTCGCGCAGGACGGTCGAAGGACCGCCAACGTGCTCGCATCGTGACTTGCCGCCGCCAGGGTTATCGGGAAGGGGGTCCTTCGACCGTCCTGCGGCGTTCCGCGCTTCGCGCTCCAGCGCCTTCGGCGGCTCAGGATGACAGGCCGTTACCTGCGCCGGCGGCGTCGCTTGGCAGGCGCTTTCGGCGCCTCGGCATCCGCTGCGCGGCGCACACGCTGCGCGAACTGCTGCCACTGGCGGAACACGTCCACGTACTTTCCCGACGACAGCGCGTACAACTCGAGCAGCGCCAGCGCGTCGTTGAACGGCTCGCGGTAGACGAAGCGGAATTGGGCGCGGCGATCGGTAGGAGGTTCGAGCAAACGCCAGAGCGTATCGAGCGCGGTCTCGATCTGGTGCCGCGTTCCCGCCGCGAGCGACATACGCGTGCAGATCGGCTGGATCAGTTCGCGGATGAAGAGGATCACCTCGCCGATCTTCATGCGCGACTCGCGGCCCGCTTCCTCGCGCTCGAGCTCCTCGAGGATCCACGGCAGGAACATTACCGACAGCATCACCGGATCGGAGATCTTGCGTCCGGCCTGCACGGTGCGGTCGAGGACTTCCAGCATTTTCCAGAAGTACGGCGCGCGGTCGCCTGCGATCGCTTTGCAGACCTCGGGGAGGAGCGGTTCGAGCAGGCCGCTGTCGACGAGCAGCCGGACCGCGCCCCGCGACCAGCCGCGGCGGAGCAGATCGAGAATCTCCTCGGAGACGCGCGGCGGCGACGCTTTGAGGATGTCGTTCTTATGGCGAAGGATGGCCGCGTATGTGGCCGGCTCGATTTCGAAGCCGAGGCGTGAAGCGAATTCGACGGCGCGCATCATCCGCACCGGGTCCTCGCGGAAGCGGACATCCGGGTCGCCGATGACGCGCACGCGCTTCGCCTCGAGGTCCTCGAGGCCGCCGACGTAGTCGATCACTGAGAAGTCCGCGATGTTGTAGAAGAGCGCGTTGATCGTGAAATCGCGGCGGCGGGCGTCCTGGAGCGGCGAGCCGAACGTGTTGTCGTCGGTGATCAGCAACTCCTCGGCGTCCTCGTTGCGCTCCGGCTCGCGGCGGAATGTGGCCACTTCCACGAGCATGTCCTGAAAGATGATGTGCACGAGCCGGAAGCGGCGTCCGATGATGCGGCTGTTGCGGAAGAGGCGCCGGATCTCGGCCGGATGCGCGTCGGTGGCGATGTCGAAATCCTTCGGCGTGCCATCCATCAACAGATCGCGCACGCTGCCGCCGCACAAGTACGCGCGGTAGCCGCTGCGATGCAGGCGGTAGAGAACCTTGAGGACGTTCTCCGGAATGCGCCGCCGCGATATGGGATGTTCGCTGCGGTCGATGATGACGCCGGGATCGGGTTCCTCGGTTGCCGGGAGTCGGGTGTCAGGTGTCGTAGAAAGTGTCGCTGCCGCTTCGTCGGAAACAGGAAGCTCCGACTCCCGACTCCCGACTTCCAACTCCCGATTTTCCATTCCGCTCATGGACTCTCGCCGGCCTCGCCCTCGGGCGTCAGGCCCGGTGTGAAATGGTATTTGCTGTCGACGATGAAGAAGGTCCGTTCCCATCGCGATTTCGTGAAGAAGTGACCGGCCACGCCGAGCAGCTCTCGGATGCGCGCGGCCGGCGGCGCGTCGGGCGATGCGGGCGTTCCCTCGAACGACCAATAGACCATGAACGCGCGCCCTTTGATCATCGATCGCGGAACCGTTCCCCAGTAGCGCGAGTCGCTCGATCGGTCGCGGTTGTCGCCCATCGCAAAGTATTGCCCCTCGCCGACCGTGTACGGACCGTATTGATCGCGCGATCGATACGGCTCCGGAAGCTGCGGCTTCGGCGGATAGATCATCGGATCGACGTGGATGACGTACGGTTCGGCCATCGGCTTGCCGTTGATGGAAACCACTTTGTCGCGCACTTCCACGGTATCGCCGGGCAGTCCGATGACGCGCTTCACGAAGTCCGTGTCGGGCTGGAGCGGATAGCGGAAGACGATGATGTCGCCGCGGCGGATTTCGCGAAGCGGCAGCAACCCGCCGAGCGAAGTGCCGGGGCCGTAGATGAACTTGTTGACGACGATGTGATCGCCGACTTTCAGATTGTCTTCCATCGATCCGGTGGGGATCTTGAACATCTGAAAGGCGAAGATGCGGACAAAGTTGACGAATATGACGGCGATCAGGAGCGCTTCGTAGTACTCACGGATCGTCGATTTCTTATGAGTGTCATCGACGGCCATTCGGCGGGGGTGTTCCCTTCAGGTCGTCCGCGATGAACGCGGCGGCAAACGATTGTACGACAGCGGGTCGGACGCGGACGGTGTTTCCGTGCCGCGTGTAGTGATGCAGCGGGAGTCGCGGGTCGGTCGCGATGATCGTTGCACCGATGTCCGCCTGCCGGTTCGTGGGGTCGACGATGTAGGTGCGGTTGCTGTCGATCCACGGGACGTTTCTGATCGCGTTGATGAACCTGTCATCCACGCCCGGCGCGATGGCGATAGCTACTCGGGAACTGCGCATCAGCGCCGCGCGCGCGTCGCTCCATGCGAACGGTTTCGGATCGAGCCAGATCACGAGCGGAAGTTTTTCGTTGTACCGCATCTCATTCGGCCGCATGACCAGGACGCCGCCGATCGGATCGAGCGAGACGGCAAGCCAGTCCGATGAAGCCACCAGCTCCTGACGCTGCTCCCCCGCGTAGGTCATCGACACGAGATGCTGCGAGGCGTCAGGCGACTCGATCACGAGCGTAAACCGTTCCGCTTGCGGCTCCCAGCCGAGAGCGTCGAGCTGCGTTCGCGGCAAGTCGACCGAGAGGGGAGTGCCCGTGGGGATGTGCACGGTGCGCACGATGCTTCCAGTCGCTGTTTCCAGGATGTAGCTCACTTTGTTGCCGCGCGGTGCCCACTGAACACTAACCTCGTCCGCCGGATCTTCCGGAATCCAGTGGATGTCGCTGCCGTCGATTGAGACCAGCCCGACGTCGAAGTTGTTCGTCCGTTTCGCCGAGAAAACGATTTCTTTGCGGTCCAGCGAGACGTCGTACGAGTCGATCGCCGCGAACGCCGGCGTCAGCGGCTTGCTGCCGTTGAAGAGGCGGTTCCCCGAGACACGAATGTTCGTGACGCTGGGCTTGGCGGCACACCCGACGTGCACGCAGTAGTCGCCGACCACCGAGGCTTGCGGAACGGTTTCCCAACCCTTCGGAAACCAGGCCGGACCGCTGGCGCAGCCCGTCAGAAACAGCACGCTGACGAGCTTCCATCCCGTTCGTTTACCGAGCATTGCCGGCATTCTAACATGCGATGCTAAACGACTGATTCTAAAGGCACAAAACGCCGTAAACAGTTGGCGGCCATATTGCTAAATAACCTATAGAAATCGAACGAGGAGCGACTACTCAATGGACCTTCAAAACGAGCTGTTGGAGTCCGGAAAACAACATCAAAAAGGCGGCTGGAAAGCCACCATGGCCTCACTCGGTGTACACGGCGCGATCATCGCGCTGATCGTCTTCATCTCCACGCAGGCAACGCAGAAAGTCGCGGCCGAAGACAAACCGATTCGCGCGTTTCTTTCGTCGAAAGCGGCTCCGCCGCCACCTCCCCCTCCGCCACCTCCGCCCGCGGCTTCGCACGCGAGCTCAACTCCGAAAGTGGTGAAACCGGTGCAGGTCACGCATCAGACATTCGTGCAGCCGCGCGAGATCCCGAAGGAAGTCCCGAAAGTGAGTATCCCCACTCCGACGACGAAGGTCGCGGAAATCGATCCGACTCCATCGGAACCTTCGAATGATCCTCCCGGCGCGCAGGAAGGCGGCGTTGCTGGCGGAGTCGTGGGTGGCGTCGTCGGCGGCCAGCAGGGCGGTACGGTCGGCGGCGAAGTCGGCGGCCAGATCGGCGGCGTCCTCGGCGGTGAAAAGGGCGGCGTCGTCGGCGGAACGGTTGGCGGCACCGGCACAGGAACCGGCGACGGCGACAAGCCGGCGCCTCCTCCTCCCGCGCCCGAGCCGAAAGACGAAGGACCGCTCCGTGTCGGCGGCGACGTCAAGGCGCCAGTGGCGACGGCACGCGTGAAACCCGACTACACCGACGCGGCCCGCAAAGCACACATCAATGGCGTCGTGATCGTCGAAGCCATCGTCAACAAGCAGGGCGAAGTCGAGCAGGCCAAAGTCCTCAAAGGTCTGCCGATGGGTCTCAGCGAACAGGCCGTCGAAGCAGTGAAGAAGTGGCACTTCCGCCCGGGTACTCTCAATGGCGAGCCGGTCGAGGTCATTTTCAGCCTGACCGTGAACTTCACATTGGAGTAGGGATTGAGGAGCGGCGGCGATGAAGTTGCCGCCGCTTTTCTTTCTCAGCCTTCGGGACCGTTGTGCAGCTCCATTCCGCGTCTCCGCCTCTTCGCGTGAAGGAATACACTGCCACATCAACGGCTTAACATCGTTTCGCTGTCCAAACTGCTAAAGGAGTTTCTGCATCATGGCTGAGGTCACCCTCGAAGTTACCCGTCGCGAGCGCTCGGGAAAAGAGTACGCGAAGAAGTTGCGCCAGGAGAACAAGATCCCGGCGGTCGTCTATGGCGGTCATAAAGAGCCGGTAGCGATCACCGTCGAGCGCAAGGCGATCGTCGATCTCATTCAGAAGAGCGACCACGGCATGCGGTCCATCTTCCTGCTGAAGATGTCAGGCAGCGATCAGCAGCGCCACGCCATGATCAAGGACACGCAGATGGACCCGATCTCCCGCCGCATGACGCACATCGATTTCGTGCGCGTGGCGATGGATGAAGTGGTCCGCCTGACCATTCCGGTGCATCTCACCGGCAGTTCGATCGGCGTCAAAGAGGGCGGCATCCTCGACTGGCAGATGCGCGAGCTTCACGTCGAATGTCTTCCGAACGCCATCCCCGACACGATCGAAGTCGACATCTCAAACCTTGGCGCGCACCAGCAGGTCCGCATCTCGGATCTGCAGTTGCCCGAGGGCGTGAAGGTCGAAGAGGATCCGCATCGCGTCATCGTCGGCGTCACCACGGCGCGTGCCGAAGTGGTCGCGGAAGTTGCGACGACGGAAGCGGCAGCAGCCGAGCCGGAAGTGGCCAAGAAGGGCAAGACCGAGGCGGAAGAGTAGCGCTCGATCGTCATCAATTCGCTTACGATTACGCCCCGCGGAAACGCGGGGCGTTTTGTTGTCCGGAGGATGCGATGTCGCGTATCACGAGGCTCACGAAGGATCAGGTTACTGCCGAGGTGCGCGAGAAATTCGAGCAGATCGGCGCGGTGCGCGGCAACGTTCCGAATATGTTCCGCGTGTATGCGCATCGGCCGGAGATTTTGAAAACGATGATGGCGCACATGGACGCCGTTACGAACACGGGAACGGTGCCGGTGCGGACGAAGGAGTTGGTGGCGACGCTCGTTTCGCGCATCAACAGTTGCGAGTATTGAAACCGCTCGCACACCGCGCAGGCTGCGCGGCACGGAGCAACGGAAGACCAGATGAACGCGCTGGTAGATTTTGAAACGGGACCGTTCGACGAGCGGGAGAAGGCGGCGCTGGCGTACGCGCAGCAGCTCACGATCGATGCGAACCGCGTCGACGATGCGCTGTTCGCGAGGCTGCGCGAGCATTACGACGAGGGCGAGATCGTGGAGATCTCGGCGATGGCAGGATTGTTCAATTACTTCAACCGCGTGAATGACGCGCTGCGGATGCAACCGACGAAGCCGGGCGAGGGGCTGTGAACGGAATGGTGCCGATGGCCCTCACCTGGCAATAATCAAACCTCGGATACGGTGACTACGACTATGAAATCGACTCTGGCTACGCTCTGCGCCGTCCTGCTTGCGGGCGCGTGCGCGAAACACGAAACGCAATCTGCCAATCCCACCAAGCCGGCTACGACCGCGACGTCATCGACGTCGCCCGTTTCGAAGACGGCGAAAGAAGAGCCGGAACTGGCGTCGGTGCGCACGGATGTCGGCGATCCGATGCCGGCGTACGCGGCGAAGTATCTCGATGGCAAGCCGCTGGACCTGGCCAGCGAGAAGGGGAATGTCATCTTCCTCAACGTCTGGGCTACGTGGTGCGGTCCGTGCCGCTTCGAGACGCCGGAGCTGCAGGCGCTGCAGAATCAGTACGCGGCGAAGGGGCTGAAGGTCATCGGCGTCAGCGTCGACGAGGGCGAGACGGCGGCGGTGAAGACGTTCGTCACCGAACAGAAGATCACCTATCCGATCGCGGTCGATCCCGAAGGACGCATCGCCAATCTGCTGCAGACGACGGTGCTTCCGACGTCGCTGCTGCTCGACCGCAACGGCAAAATCGTCTGGCGGCAGATCGGCGCGATCATGCCGAACGATTCGAAGTTGAAAGCTGCGGTGGAAAAGGCCGTGGCGGAAAGTCGTTAAGGCGCGACTTTTCTGCGGTCGGGAGTGGCGCGGTCGACGGTGCGGCGCTCGCGCTGGCGCTGGATGAATTCGCGGACGTTTTTGGCGATGTGGCCGACCAGCAGCCGAAGCGGGAGGTAGGCTAAGCCGAGGGCGAGGACTACGGCCAGGGCAGCGATGACGAGTACGACGATTGCGGACATGTTCACCTGCTCAGATAGCAAATTCCGCGCCGCAGTTTTCACGCGGAGACGCGGAGACGCGGAGGTGAAACTCGATGGCTGACGTTCCCGACGCGTTGCCGATCCCGGCGTCTCTGCGCGATCCGTTGCGGGCGTTGTTGCGCGGCGAGAGCGCAGATTGGCCTTCGGCAGCGACGGCCGAGGATGCGGCGCAGCTTGTTGAATCGATCAAACAAAACGGCCTCGGTCCGCTCGTTTACGCGCGGCCATCGGACTGGCCGATTCGATCCTTGCTGCGCGACATCGCGATTCACGCAGCCGCTGGGGAGTCGTCGCGGCTGGCGGACGTTCGCGAGGTTCTCGGAGCGTTCGAGACGAACGGTATCCGCGTCCTCATCATCAAAGGGACGGGGCTGGCGTACGACATCTATCCATCGCCGGAACTGCGTCCCCGAGGGGATACCGATCTACTCATTGCGAAATCCGATCTCGAGAAAGTGCGGAGGATTCTGCACGGCCGCGGATATGCGTCATCGATCACGAGCGGCGACACCCTGGCCATCCGGCAGCAGTCGTTTGCGCGCGCTGGCCACGTGTACGACGTGCATTGGGATGTGGCGAATTCGCCGGTCGTCCGCGATGCGCTGCCGTTCGAGGAACTGCTCAGCCGCGCCATCGCCGTTCCGCGCATCGCACCGAATGCGCTGGCGCCGTCGCACGTCGATGCGCTCGTTCTGGCTTGCATCCACCGCGTTGCGCATCATCACGACACCGAACGGCTGATCTGGCTGTACGACATCCACCTGCTTCGCGAAGCGATGAGCGCGGACGAGCACGCGCGCTTCTGGCGATTGGCGGCGGAGCGCGGCGTAGTGGCGATCTGCGAGCGTTCGATCGAGCTCGCGGACGAATGGTTCGCTGCCGCGCCACACGATCGCGCGCGCGATTGGCTGACGGAAGATGAGCGCAGCCGCGATGAGCCGTCGGCCGCGTTTCTGAATCGCGATCGTCGTCGTGGCGCCGTTCTCAGCGACGATTTCAAAGCACTTGATTGGCGCAGCCGTTTCCGTCGACTGCGCGAATTGGCACTTCCGCCGCTCGGATTCATGCGCCAGAGTTTTCCATCCGCGCCAGCTGCGGTACTGCCCGCTCTGTACGTGTGGCGCGGTGCGCGCGGGGTGCTCCGATTGATGCGCAGAGTGCGGTGAAGCTAGTGGATTAGTGGATTAGTCGATTAGAGGGCTCGCCGGCTAAGACCTTCTAATCGACTAATCGACTAATCCACTAATCCACTGGTTTACTGAAACCACGAGCCGCCGTTGATGTCGATCGTGACGCCGTTGAGATAGTCGCCCATCGGCGAGGCCAGAAAGAGAATCGCACCCGCCACGTCGCCGACGCTGCCGACGCGGCGTAGCGGGATCTGGTTCACGATCTCGTCGTAGTGCTTGACCAGCTCCGGCTTGGCCATCTCCGTTTCGATGAAGCCCGGCGCGACGCAACTGGCCACGATGTTGTCCTTCGCGCAGGCGCGCGCGATCGAGCGGGTGAGATTGACCAGCGCTGCTTTCGATGCGCCGTAGTCGGCGAATTCGGTTTCGCCGCGCCACGCCGCGCGCGAGGCGACGTTGATGATCTTGCCGCCGCCGGTGCGGCGCATGGCGCGCATGGCCAGCCAGGCGGCGTTGGCGGCGGCGAAGACGTTGAGGTCGAAGGTCCGTTTCCATCCGCGCTGCCACGCCTCGTAATCGTCGCCGTCGAACGGGTTGTATTCGAAGACGGCGGCGTTGTTGACGAGGACGTCGATCGTTCCGAATCGCTCCACGACTTCGTCGATGAGCGTTTTCACGGCATCGGGATCGGCGACGTCGGCGCGGATGGCGACGGCGCGCTCGCCGATCTCGCGTACGACCCCCTCGGCCGCGGCGTCGCTGCTGTGGTAGTTGATGATGACGCGCGCTCCGGCCGCGGCCATGCGCCGCGCCGTCTCCGCGCCGATGCCGCGCGAGGCGCCGGTGATCACGACCGTCTTCCCGCTCAGGTCGAGCGTCGTAAGTTCATTCGCATCCATCAGGTATCCTCGACGGCGACGGAGTTTATGCGATGACTCATGAGGTGACGTTCTATACCCGCCGCGATTGTTCGCTCTGCGATGCCGCCGAAGCGGCCGTGCGCGCGGCGACGGTGCTGCATCATCTGCCGCTGTCGATCTCGCTCGTCGATATCGATGACGATCCAACGCTTCAGGCAAAGTTCACGGACGACGTGCCGGTGATCTACGTCGACGGCGTCGAAGCCTTTCGCCATCGCGTGACGGCTGACGAGCTCGCGGACTGGATCGCGAAGCGCGAGCCACGACGGTCACTGGCGCAGGAGACGTGCGTTCCTTGCCGCGGCGGTGTGTCGCCGCTGAAAGGGAAGGAGTTGACCGCGCTGGCGAAGGAGCTCGGCGGCGACTGGCGAATCATCGACGAGCATCATCTGGAGAAGGAGTTCACGTTTCCCGATTTCGCGCAGGCGCTGGCGTTCACGAATCGAATCGGCGCGATCGCGGAAGAGCAGGGACATCATCCGGACATCTACCTGGCGTGGGGCAAGGTGCGCGTCACCATCTGGACGCACAAAGCCGGCGGCTTGACGCGCGCCGACTTTGTGCTTGCCGCGAAGATGGACCAGTAGTTACTCCGACTGCGTCTTCCACTCCTCTTTTTCAACCTTCCACGCGCCGCCTTCTTTGACCATCGTGATCTTGCCGTTGGAGGTTTGATCGCCGTCTTTGCCGGTGGCGAGGAGCGTCGCGTTGTTGCCGTCGACCGCGCCGCCGGTGACTTTCACGCTTTTCGGCTGCATGGCTTGAATCAGCGGGAAGAGCTTCTTGAAGTCGGGATCGGATGACGCTTCCTTCGCGCGCGCCGCGGTGACGCCGCCGAGGAATGCTTTCATGTCGCCGCCGGCGAGGAGCTTGAGGTAGGCCGCATACGCCTTGCCGGGCTCGCCGCCGCCCGCGGGCAGGGGAGTTCCCTTCAGCACTGGCGGCGGCGGAGGACCGGCAGGCTTGCTGACGGGAAGATCGAATGTGGCGCTGTACTGGAACTTCTCGTCGAAGAAGTCGTCCATCTTCGGCATCTTCACGGTGCCGGCGACGTGCGTTGCAGTCATCGCCTTGAGATCGAGGGTCTGTGTGCCGACGCTGGAGAACTGCTTCATCTTCTTGAACGCGGGGCTGAAGACGGTGCCGCTGATGATCTGCTTGTCGTCGTCGATGGTGGCGGTGAAGCCGCTCAGCGCCTGCTTGTCCTGCGCCTGCATCAACTCGATGTCGTCCGATGCCGCGGCGGGGGAGAGCTCCTGATCGGTGAAGGTCAGTTGGAGCACCTGCTTCTTTTTGTCGAACGGACTCTTGCGCATCTGCGCGTACGCGTGTTTGAGCGCGAACGTCTTTCCGTTCGCGGTGAGGGAGCCGGTGACGGTTCCGTCAGCGGCGAGCGCGGTGAGGGAAAACGCGGCGAGAACGAGTGCCAGGGACGAGCGGAATCGATGCATGCTCAATGACCTCCGGTTTGTGTTGTGTGGGCGAGAGAAGTGCGCACGATATGACATTCGCGCGAAGCGGGACTGTGATCGCGATCAACAAACCGATTTGAACCACAGAGACACAGAGGACACAGAGAAATCCTCTCTGTGTTCTCTGTGCCTCTGTGGTGAACCCGGTCTCTCTACACCAAACCCCGATCGCGAAGCTCACGTTTCACGAACGCGTAGAGGATCGGCGCCATCACCACGCCGGCAACTCCGAATGCAGTCTCGCCGAGGAGGATTGCCAGCAGGATTTCCCACGCTTGCGAGTCGGTGTGGCCGCCGACGATGCGCGAGTTCGTCAGGTACTCGAGCTTGTGGATGATGATCAGAAAGACGAGAGATGCGATCGCGATCGCGGGAGAGATGCCGAGGGAGAGGATCACGATCACGGTGTTCGAGATCAGATTGCCGAGAACCGGGATCAGGCCGCAGACGAACGTCACGAAGACGATGGTGGTCGCGAACGGGATGTGTTGTCCGAACAAGGGCAGTGCCACGAGCACGTAAAGCGCTGTGAGCGCGGTGTTGAGCAGCGAGATTTTCACTTGCGCGCTGGCGATCTGTCCGAAGGCCCGCGCGAAGCGCTCCACTTTCTGTTCGAGCGCGGCGCTGAGCGTGCCGGCGGCGTGGTCGGCGTGGTGCGTGACGTGGCGGAAGAAGACCATCACGGCCAGCAGCATCCCCATGAGCATGTGCACGAGGCCGATGCTGACGCTGCTGCCGGCGAGCTTGAGAGTCTCGGCGTGTTCCTTCAACCATGTGGCCAGCGCGACCTTGATCGTTTCGGCGTCGGTCATGACTTCGGGGATCAGGTCCTCGCCGTAGCCACCCAGCCAGGCGCGGGTCGACTGAAGGATATCGGCCATCCTGGTCATGAGCGCGGGGATGTTGTCGACGTGATGGCGAAGGTAGGACACGAGCAGCGCGATGACGCCGACCATCAGGCCGCCGCCGACGAGCGTGACCAGGATCAGCGCGAGGGGACGGGCGGCTGCGCCGGGCATCCGCTTGGAGAACGATCGCGAAAGACGGTCGAGGATGAGATAGAGCACCAGCCCGCCGACCACGCCGGGCACAAGGTGGCGAAACATGACGAAGAGAAAGAGTCCCGCGCAGATGATCCACGCGGCGATCTCTTCGTTGGAAGGACGCGGTCGCGGCAGTGCGTCCGCGGTCTCGACGACATCGTCAGGAGGTACGGGCGCGACCGGAAACGGATTCGTGCTCATCTGTTTTCGATTGTAGACGGCGGGTCAAATAATACGCATCATGCAGATACGGCGAATGGCGTTCGGAGTTGCCGCGCGCACATGAGCGTGTGACAATGCCGCGAGCCGGCCGAGCGGCAATCAACTATGGATAATCGAGTTTTCGCACATCGCGGCGAGTTCGCCCTGCGTCAGGTAGGCGCCGAAAGCATCCTCGTTCCTGTCAGGAATCATGTCGGCGATCTCGACTCCGTGTACGTGTTTACGACCGTCGCGGCGCGAATCTGGTCGCTCATCGACGGCAGCCGCGACGTCGATTCGATCGTGACCACGATCTGCGGCGAGTACGATGGTGAGCCGGACGTCGTCCGCGCCGACCTCGAGGAACTCCTCGGCTCGCTCGAAGGGGCGGCCTTGATCGGCGCGGCAATCGAGGCAAGACCATGAGCGCGATCGAGACTGGCACCTACACCGATTTCAGCCTCACTGTCCACGGGCACGCCGAGCCGATGCGCGTTCCCGTCAACGGTACGATCGAGATCTCGCATCGCTGCCCGCTCCAGTGCCAGCACTGCTACAACAACCTGCCGATGAACGACTTCGTGGCGCGAGCGCGCGAGCTGACGCTCGACGACTACAAGCGCCTGCTCGATGAGCTGGCGGACCTCGGCTGCCTCTGGCTGCTTTTCTCCGGCGGCGAGATTTTCGCGCGGCGCGACTTCCTCGACATCTACGCCTACGCAAAACGGAAGGGCTTCCTGATCACCCTCTTCACGAACGGAACGATGATCACGGAGAAGATCGCCGATTTCCTCGCCGATCTGCGGCCGTTCACGATCGAGATCACGTTGTACGGCGCCACGAAGGAGACGTACGAGAAAGTCACAGGCATCCCCGGATCGTATGAGCGCTGTCTGCGCGGCATCGACCTGCTCCTGGAGCGGAAACTGCCGCTGAAGTTGAAGACGGTCGCGCTGTCGCTGACGAAGCACGAGATTCCGATGATGCGGCAGATGGCGGCGGACCGCGGTGTGGAGTTCACCTTCGACGCGATGATCAATCCACGCATCGATTGTTCGTCGAGTCCGTTGGCGGTGCGTCTCAAGCCGTCGGAAATCGTGGAGCTCGATCTCGAGAATGCAGACCGCGTTTCGGAGTGGCGGCGGCTTGCGCGCAATCACGGATCGCCGGCGTACGTCGAAGGCGAGAGCCGTCAGCTCTACGCGTGCGGTGGAGGCGTGAATTCATTCGCGATCGATCCGTACGGCGATCTGTCGATCTGTGTTTTGTCGCATGTCGACAAGTACAACGTGCGCGATGGCGGCTTCCGCGAAGGATGGGAGAAATACCTGCTGGCTGTCCGGATGCGCGAGATCACGCGGCCGACGAAGTGCACCGGTTGCGGATTGAAATCGATGTGCGGCATGTGCGCCGCGAATGGCGAGCTCGAAAACGGCGACGCGGAGTCGCCGGTCGATTTTCTCTGTCAGGTGGCGCACCTCCGCGCGGAGACGCTCGACATCCCCGTGCGTGCGCATGGCGATTGCGAATACTGCGAGGGCGGGTCCGCACACCACCTCGTGAGATCCGCCGCCGAGGCATTGAAGTCGGGCGAAGCGGAACGGATTGCGGCGATTCCTTACGAGCCGTTGCAGCCTGCGGCGGGCGGATGCGGTACGGGAAGTTGTGGTAGTTGTTCGGTTGCGAGCGCCGACGCTCGTTAGGAGAGAACGATGCAACAACAAAGCAGCAACGCCAAGAAAAAGTACGAGAAGCCGGAAGCGAAGCGTTTCCCGCTTCGTCCGGATGAAGCAGTTCTCGGCTTCTGCAAGACGAACGCGGCCACCGGCCCGTCGAGCACCGGCTGCCGCGGTAGTTCGGCCTGCAGCGCTCCAGGATCGTAGGCCGGAATCCTGCTGCGCATGAGCCATCCCGCGAGCGAGACCATTCGCATCGCCAATATTGTCATCGGCATCCGCTACGCCGAGGAGTCGCTCTGGCGGCCCCTGTCCGAGGCGGCCAGCCGATTCTCGGTGCCGGACGCGGTGCCGGACATCGTCGTCACGGTCGACGCGATGGCGCGAGATCTTCCGCCCCCGGGCCGTCTGCTTTTCGAGTCCGGCGCGGTCTGGCGCGCGTATGACGACGCCGATGGATTCCGCATCGATTGCTGGAGCGATCTGTTCGGCGACGCTCCGTACAAGTCAGCGTTTTTCGATCGCGATTTGCGCGCAGGGCGCATTCTCGTCCGCCCGGACGCGTTCCTCGACACGATGCATCCGCTCGACTATCCGCTCGACGAGGTGCTGATCGCGCATCTTCTCGGACGCGGACGCGGCGTGGAATTGCACGGTTGCGGCATCATCGACCGGGACGGCCGCGGACAGCTTTTCGTTGGTCAGTCCGGCGCCGGAAAAACGACCACGGCGCGGGTCTGGCTGGCCGAGGCGCCCTACGACATCGTGAGCGACGATCGCGTCATCGTGCGAAATATCGACGGCGAGTGGCGGATGTTCGGGACGCCGTGGCATGGCGAGGCCGAGCTGTCGTCGCCGCAGTCGGCTCCGCTTGCGGCGATTCATCTCCTGGTGCAGGCACCGCGAACAGAACTGGTTTCGTTGCCGCCGGCGCAAGCGGCGGCGGCACTCTTCGGATGTACGTTTCCGCCGTTTTATGACGCCGAGGCGCTGAGTTTCACGTTGGAATGCCTCGACCGCATCGTGCGCGATCTACCGGTGCGTGCGCTCCGTTTCCTGCCGGACCGCAGCATCATCGAATGCGTCCGGAGCGCGGCGTGAGCGAATTCGAACCGACGCTGCGCGACGTTTTGGCCGCCGGCCACACGGCGCGGTTTCGCGCGTCGGGAGACAGCATGTATCCGGCGATCCGGAGTGGCGACTACCTCGAGATCGCTCGCTGCCCGGTTTCGCAGCTTCGCGTCGGCGACGTCATCCTCGCGACGACGGAACGCGGGTTGACGGCGCATCGCATCGTGCGGATTCAAGAAGCCGAGGGGAAGACTCGGATCACGACGCGCGGCGACAACGCGCTGCGGTCCGATCCGTCCGTGGTTTCCGACGATGTTCTCGGGCGTGTTGAGAATGTGCGAACGGAATCGGCGACAATCATGCGTTTCGCAGCCGTGCTCGTCCGCCGGTTGCGGTCCGCCTTTCAGCAATAAGTAACGCAGCGTGAGGCGGATGCGCCCATTTCGGAAGGCCGTGACGAAATTTTTGCGGCGCCGCGCACGTGTTAGAGACGTTACCCCTAATAACCTTTCCCGTCCGAATCGGTTTCACGAGAGGAACTACTTTGAATATTCGAACTGCCGTCTGCCGGACGAGTGTGCGCGCCATCGCATGCGCCCTCGCGATCGTTCTCATCTCCGCCCGCGGTCACGCTCAGGTTGTCTTCGACGCAGCGTCGAACGCATCCCCGGCGGTGGTGTCGACGGGCAATCCCGTTGTGGCTTCATGGAACCACACGGTCGGGTCCGCGAAGAAGTCGTACCTCGCGGTGAGCGTGGCCATCGACAGGAACGCCGGTGGCCAGACGGTGACCAGCGTCGTCTTCGGTACGGAGGCTGGCGGGCCGAACCAGGCGATGAACCTGCTGGGAGCTGTCAACAACGGGACGATCGATCGCGCCGAAATCTGGGGCCTGGCCGGTCCCACGGCCGGAACGCACCAGATCACCGTCACAGTGGCAAACGCCGGCGGGCAGAACACCGTCCTCATCGCTGGAGCGAAGTCGTTCTCGAACGTGTTTCAGACGGCGTCGAATGGAACGGCCGTAACCGCCACCGGTACGAGTACGACTCCTTCCGTGACGGTCGCCAACTCGGCGTTCAGTTATGTCGTTGACGCGGTCGCTTTCAACGGCAACAACGCGCTGACGGCTGCTGCCGGTCAGTCGAATCCATTCAACGTAACCAGTGCCGCACCGGCGTTTTCGGGCGCCGGCAGCATCGAGCCGGGCGCGGCCAGCAGCACGCTGTCGTGGACCGCGGGCGCGTCGCAAGCCTGGGCAGCGGTCGGTGTGGCGCTGCAGGCGGCGAACCCGCAGATCCTCTTCGATGCTGCCAGCGGCGCGACGTTCGCCTCGGCCGGCAATCCCGTCGTCGGTTCGTGGAATCACACTACGACCACCGCTGCAAACCGTTACCTCGTCGTCGGCGTCAATATCGACAAGAGCGGTGGGGCCTCCGTCGTCAACAGCGTCCGGTACGGAACGGAAGGCGGCGGGCCGAACGTCCTGATGACGTTGCTCGGCGCGATCAACAATGGGACCGCCGTTCGGACCGAACTGTGGGGCATAGCCGCGCCGGCGTCGGGCGTCCACCAAATCACGGTCTCCGTGAGTAACGCAGGTTTGAATGTCAACGTCGTCGCGGGAGCGCAGAGCTTCAGCAACGTCGACCAGTCCGCGCCCACCGGAACCGTGGCCACGAACTTCGCCAATTCGACGACTCCTAATGTGAACGTGACCAATTCCGCGTACGACTACGTGGTCGACGCGGTTGCCTACAACACCAACGCGGTGGGAGCTGTTGGACCACAGCAGGACCTCCGCTACGGCTTCGTCACCAATGCCGCGGCGCCGGTCACGAACTTCTCGGGCGCCGGAAGCGGCGCTCGCGGCTACGCGAACATCGCGATGACGTGGACCGCTGCCGTCGGAGCACAGAACTGGACCATCGCTGCCGTTCCACTCAAACAGGTTGCCGTTGGCCTCAACAAGACTGTCTCCGCCGATGTCATCAAGCTCGGCGACAGCGTTACGTACACGCTGACGGCGACCAACTACAGCGCGGCCGCGGTGAACAACGTCACCATCACGGATGCCATCCCGGCCAATGCGACGTTCGTGTCGCAGACCGGATGCGCGGGCAGCGGTCCGGTGACGTGCAACATCGGCACGCTGGCCGCGGGCGCCACGTCCGCGCCGATCACGATCACCGTCGTCGCCAACGCGGCAGGGACGGTTTCAAACGTAGCCACCGTGACGTATACCGGTGCGGCCGCTCCCAATTCTTCGGAAACGGTCAGTACGCTCGCCGAAGCGAAGATCTGCGCGAATCCCGGCAAAGACGGCGTCGGCGGAACGCTGGCCGGCATCAAGAACGACTACTGGCCGGGCAGCTCCACGGTTGCGGCGGGAGCGACAGGGCTCACGGTCGGCGCACGCACGGCTGGCGCCGGTGGAAACACGATCAGCGCGGGCGATCTCCTCATCGTTATGCAGATGCAGGACGCCGCCTTCGATACGACGAACGATGAAACCTACGGTGAAGGCACCGGCTCGACGCGCGCAACGGGCACCGGCAGCGGCGCGGCCACCGCGCTGAATAACGCCGGCCGCTGGGAGTACGTCGTGGCGACGAATGCGGTTTCTGCAGCCGGCGGCGCTTTGACCTTCAACGGCGGCGGCGCGGGCGGAGGTCTGCTCTACGGCTACACGAATCAGACATTTGCCACCACCACCACGCAGGGACAGCGCACCTATCAGGTAATCCGCGTTCCTCAGTACACGACCGCCACTCTCGGATCGACGCTGACCGCTCTCGCGTGGAACGGCGCGACCGGCGGCATCCTCGCCATCGACGTCAGCGGTACGTTGACGCTTGGCAGCGCGACCGTGTCGGTCAACGGCAAAGGCTTCCGTGGCGGCGGCGGACGTCAGCTCGCCGGCGTCGGCGCAGGGACGGCTCTTCTTTCGACCGACTTCCGCACGCTGGCCACGCTGGCCACGAACGGGTCGAAGGGCGAGGGCATCGCCGGCACTCCTCGTTACATCTATCAGCACGGCGCCACAATCGGAGCGCCAGCGTCGGGCAACGCCCCGCTCGACACGGGCGTGGAAGGTTACGTCGCCGGCAGCTACGGCCGCGGCGCGCCCGGCAACGCTGGCGGCGGTTCGACCGACGGCGACGTCACCGCGAACCAGGACAACAGCGGCGGTGGCGGCGGCGGCAACGCCGGCTTCGGCGGCGCCGGCGGAAACGGCTGGGCATGCAACTGCCCCTCGGGCGGACAGGGCGGCGGCGGCATTTCGCCGAGCCTCACCCGCATCACGATGGGCGGCGGCGGCGGCGCCGGAACGACGAACAATGCGTCGGCGGAAACGTGTATCGCTCCTCCGACCTGCCGCGTCAACGTGCCCGGCGATTGGACCGACACCGAGGCCGGTGCGAATGGCTACTACAGCAGCGGTGCGAATGGCGGCGGCACGATGATCATCCGTGCTCTGCAAGTTACCGGTACGGCCACGCTCACCGCGAATGGCTTCACGGCGTACAACACCGGCCGTGACGGCGCAGGTGGCGGCGGCGCCGGCGGTTCGGTGCTCTTCACCGTGCAGTCGGGCGTTTTGACCGGATTGACGGTGCAGGCCAAGGGCGGCGACGGCGGCAACACCTGGCTCACGACCGCTCCGGGAGGCACCCCTGGCGAGCGTCACGGCCCCGGCGGCGGTGGCGGTGGTGGATTCGTTCTGCTCTCGAGCGCCGCGGCGTCGACCGACGTCACCGCCGGACAAGGCGGCATCACTACGACAGCGAATGACGACTACGGCGCGCAGCCTGGAACTCCCGGCAGCGTTCAATTGATCGCTGGAAACAATGTCCTCCCCGGTGGTGACGGCGCGTCCTGCGCGATCGCCGATCTCGCCGTCACGAACGTCGTCAGCGCTCCTGCGATTCAGGCGGGCAGCAACGTTACCTTCACGCAGTCGGTGACCAACAACGGGCCGAGCCCGGCGGACGGCGTCGTCTACATGGCTCCGATTCCTGCCAGCTCGACGTTTGTCTCGATGTCCGTTCCTCCCGGTTGGACCTGCATCACTCCCGCCGTCGGCGGCACGGGCGTCGTTACGTGCACGACTCCGACCCTTGCCAACGCGGCAACGTCGAATTTCTCGCTCGTCGTCAACTCTTCGGTCGGCACTCCGGCCGGTTACCTGATGACGGAGACAAACTCGGTTTCGAGCAACACACCCGACTCCAACCCCAACAACAATCAGGCTACCGCGTCGACCCTCATCGAAGCCTCGCCTACGGCCGATAAGTTTGCGGACATGGCCATAACGATCACGGAAAGCACGAGCGTTCCGGTTCCAGGCGCGAACATCAACTACACGCAGACCATCTCGAACCTCGGCAGTTTCACCGCCAACGTTCCGACATACAGCATCACCACTCCTCCGAATACCACCTTCCAGGGCATCACTCCTCCGGCCGGATGGACGTGCATTACGCCGGCGATCGGCGGAACCGGCGCGATTAACTGCACCGGTATCACGCTTGCCTCGGGCGCCAGCGTGAGCATGCCGCTCACGCTCAAGGTGAATGCCGTCGGTGTGACGCCGGGAGTCACGGTCATCACGGCCACTCCCTCGGTGTCGAGTAGTTCCCGCGATCCGTATCTGCCCAACAATACCGCCAGCGTCTCGGCCACGGTTGTGGCCGCAGGCTCCGGCGATGTCCAGGTGACGATCGCGAATAGTCCGAATCCCGTCAGCCCCGCTCAGAGTTACAGCTACACGGTCACCGCGACCAACAACGGTCCGGCGGCGGCAGCGAACGACACGGTCTCGCTCCCGCTTCCTGCCGGGACGAACTTCCAATCGCTCACGCCTCCCGCGGGCTGGGCATGCGTGACGCCGGCTGTCGGCTCCGGCGGAACGATTACCTGCACCATCGCCTCCTTCGCCATCGGAGCCAGTGCGACGTTCTCACCGGTGGTCATGGTCAATCCGACCACGGCTGCCGGAACGACACTGACGGCGACGGCGACGATCGCCACGACTTCTACCGACAACATCGCCTCGAACAACACCGCATCGACGAGCAACGTCGTTGTCGCGCGCACGAGCGCGGACGTCGGCATCGTGAAGACTGACTCGCCGGATCCTGTCGGTGTTGGGCAGTTGATCACCTACCGGCTGACGGTTACGAACAACGGACCGGCGCGAGCCACGAATGTCACCGTCAGCGATCCGTTGCCGGCGAACGTCAACCTCGTCTCCGCGAATCCGAGTATCGGCGCGTGTTCGAACAACCTGCCGACGACTCCGACGACCATCAGTTGCTCGCTCGGTGCGCTGGCAGTCGGCAATTCACAATTCGTCGATGTCATCGTGCAGGCCACCGCGGTAGGCACTCTCACAAACACGGCCACCGTGACTCGAACGGAAGTCGACTCAAATCCTGCGAACGACTCCTCGACGGCCACTACCACCGTTCTCGCGGTGACCCTCGTTCGCCTGCGCGACTTCACCGTCACGCAAGACAGGAAGAACGTTTCGATCGCATGGCAGACCAGCTTCGAGTCCGACAACCTCGGCTTCAACATCTATCGCGAGGTCGGTCCGCAGCGGACGAAGGTCAACAAGAAACTGATCGCCGGCACCGCGCTGACGTCGAAGGAACACGACGGCAAGGCGGGTTCGGTCTATCGCTACAACGACAGGCTCGATGAAGGAACCTTCGCGCAGTACTGGCTGGAGGACGTCGACACGGCCGGCAAGCACACCATGCACGGTCCGGTCTCGCCGGTGAACGGTGCGCCGTCCGGTCCGCCCAACACGACCTCGCTTTCCGGCCTCGGCGCCAACGGCGATGTCATCGATACGCCGGCCGGCTTCGGCGCCGCGCACTCCACGGCGCAGGAAACCGCTACGAACGCGCAGTACAAGAAGCAGCTCGATCTGGCCGCGGACGCAGGCCTGCGCATCTACGTGTCGCAGGAAGGTTGGTACCGCGTTACGCGTGCGGCGATGGTCGCCGCCGGCTACGACCCAGGATCGGATCCGAAAGACATCTCCCTCTACATGCTCGGCGACGAGCTCGACATCAAGGTCGACGATGGCGGCGACGGCAAGTTCGACGCGAACGATGCTGTCGAGTTTTATGGCTATCCGGTCGATACCGTTTCCACGGGCGCGCGCACCTATTGGCTCCGCGCGTCGAAGAACGACGGCAGGAACAGCCGCATCGACACGCAGAAGGCGAAGGGCGGCGATCCCATCACCGGCAGCGTGCCGTTCACGTATCAGCGCATCGAGCGCGGCGTGTTCGCGCCGCTCGTGAAAAACAGCGAAGACGACGCCTTCTTCGGCACGCTCATCCTGAGCGACGGCGGCACAGAGCCGTTGACGGTTGCCAACCTCGACACCTCCTACGGCGGCAATGCCTCGCTGGAGTTGTTGATCCAGGGCGGCACCGACATGAATCACATCATCGACGTGGCTATCAACGGTCACTACCTCGGTACGGCCACTCTGGCCAGCATCGACGAGAAGACGTTCACGTACCCGTTCCCCCAGTCATGGCTCACGGCCGGCACGAACAACGTTTTGCTGACGTCGCGCAATGGCGATGAGGACGTGAGCGTGGTGGCCAGGTCGCGGATCACGTATCAGCATCTTCTCCGCGCCGATGCCGGCGTCCTCAATGTCAATCTCGCCGGAGGCCGCGCGGTCACCATCGGCGGATTCACGACGAACAATGTGCGCGCCGTCGACGTCACCGACGGTCGTCATCCGGTCGAGATCCAGACGACGGTCGCCGCTGACCCGCAGGGCGGTTACGCGGCCACGTTCACCAATGTCTCCGGCGGCACGCGAACGGTCACCGCGTTCGATTCCTCGCGCGTCCTCGCTGCCGGTGAGCTGGCTACGAGCACACCGTCAACCTGGAGCGATACCAACGGCAAGAGCAACGGCGCGAAGGGGCCGGGCGACTTCTACATCGTCAGCAACCGCGCGTTCATCCCTGCCGCGCAGTCGCTCAAGGCGCTGCGTGACGGTGAAGGCACTGACACGCGCATCATCGACGTCGACGATCTCTACGACGAATTCAACTTCGGTATCCGCAGCCCTGGCGCGATCAAGTCGTTCTTCCAGATGGCTGCGGGCTGGAAACACGCTCCGACTGCATTCATGCTTCTCGGCGACGCCAGCATCGATCCTCGCAACTATCTCGGCACCGGCACATTCGACTACGTGCCCACGAAGCTCGTACCCACGGCGCTTCTGCGCACTGCGTCGGACGACTGGTTCGCCGACTTCAATAACGACGGCACCGCCGACATCCCGGTGGGACGCATTCCGGTGCGCACTCCGGCCGAAGCGTCGCTGGTCATCGGCAAGATCACGTCGCGCGGCAAACCGAGTGGCGCATGGACGCGCAGCGCGCTCTTCGTCAACGACGTGACCACCGACTACGACTTCGGTGCCGTATCGGCATCGCTCGTCAAACTTCTCCCGGCGGGCACGACCAGCCAGATCATCGACTTCTCGAAGACCTCCAATGCACACGGAGACATCGTGAGCGCGATGAACTCAGGCAACCTGCTGACGACCTACGTCGGGCATGCCTCGGTGGAGATCTGGGGTGAGAACATCTTCTCGTCGTCCGATTCCAGCGCGCTGACCAACGGCAACCGTTTGCCGGTGGTGCTGCTGATGAACTGCTTGAACGGCTACTTCCACGACATCTTCAGCCAGAGTCTGGCCGAGGCGATGATTAATGCGCCGAATGGTGGTGCCGTGGCGGTGTGGGCATCTTCCGGTCTGACGCAGCCCGACCAGCAGGCGCTCATGTCGCGCGAAGTGTTCCGTCAGCTCTTCCGCAGCGGCGAGAACCTGACGCTCGGTCAGGCCATGATTCGTGCGAAGTCTGTCGTCGCCGATCCCGACGTCCGCAAGTCGTGGATCCTCTTCGGCGATCCCACCATGAAACTCGTTCCGTAAACGATCATCGATCGCGGGCAGGCGGCAAACGCCTGCCCGCGATTCAGTGGACATATCTGATTTTCGGCGATCCTCATCCCTCCCATAAAGACGGCTTGGCGTAGACGTGATATAAGCACGCCGGTCCCCAAATTAATTAAAGAGAGGAATCGTCTATGAAACGCATGCTCGTTTTTGTGGGAGTTTGTCTGTTCGCAGTAGCGTCGTTTGCTCAGAATCCGCGGTCGTTCGTCTCGACGTCGGGCAATGATGCCAATGTCTGTACGCTCGCCAGTCAATGCCGCACATTCGGCCGCGCGGTCACGCAGACAAACGCCGGCGGAGAAATCATCGCGCTCGATTCAGGCGGGGTTGGGCAGTCATTCACCATTGACCGCGCCCTGACGATCTCGGCGGCCCCCGGCGTCGCGGCAACGGTCTCGGGCACGACATTGCACGTGATCACTGTCAATGCGGGCAGTTCCGATCGTGTCGTGCTACGGAACATCACCGTCGTCGCATCCAATACGATCGCCGGGATCATCGTTTACTCGGTGGGCGACCTCCACATCGAGCACTGCACGATTCTGGGCAGCAACACCGGGGTCTGGGCGATCACCGGTGGACTCACTACGATTACCGACACGGAGGTACTCAGCCCCGTTCAGATCGGATTTAACATTCGCATGCCGAGCGTAATCAGCCATAGCCGTGTAGTCCACTCCAACAATTACGGTTTCGAGATTGCCGCGGCGGCGACGCTGATTGACATCGATGCGGAGTATTGCGGAGGAACCGGAATCGACGTGAACAACTCGACCGCCACGGCGTTTGCCGTAACCTGCGAAAGCTGCACCGCGAGTCATAACAACTACGGCATCGGCGTCGTTGGCGCTACTGCGCCCGTGACCTTCCGTATGAACAATTGCAGGGCAAACGACAACGTAGTCGTTGGCGCGGGCACTGGGAATTCGGGTGTCATCGTGTCGATGGGCAACAATATGATCGAAGGCAACGGTCTCCAGGATGTCTACGGGACGATTACACCGTTGACAAAATATTGAGTTTGCGCGGGCGCCGCGTTGCGGCGCCCGCGCTGTATTCAATGAAAGTCGTGGCTGACGATTTCGCCGATGCCGTCGAGCGTCCAGAACTTATCGGCGCGCACCGAGCACTGCCCGTCTTCGTTCTGCAGGATCCCTTCGACGACCAATCCGGGCGAGCCGACGATGAGCGCGCGATGTTCGCGAAAGAGATCGGGCTTCACGATCGCCTGTGAGATCCCCGTTTCGTCTTCGAGCGTGAGGAAGACGAATCCTTTCGCTGTTCCCGGCCGCTGCCGCACGATGATCGCGCCGGCCGTGGCGACGCGTTTTCCGTTCGGCAGTTTCTTGAGTTCCATCGCCGTGTGGACGCCGTCGCGTTTCAGTTGCGCACGGAAATGCGTGAGCAGGTGAGGGCCGGCCGTCAAATCCGTGGCGGCGTAATCGGCGAGGGTTTCTTCTGCGGGCGACATTTCGGCGAGAGGGGATGCTGTCATCCTGAGCCGCCGGAGCTGCGTAGGCGAAGCCAGAGCAGCGGAGGACGGTCGAAGGACCCCCTCGGTGCTTGCATCGTGCAAAAGCCGCCGCCCTTTCCGGGTTACCAGGTTGGGGGTCCTTCGACCGTCCTCCGCGACGCCGGCTTCGCCTTCGTCGCTCTGGCGGCTCAGGATGACAGCGTCCTCTTCGAACAACTCGCCCGCCGGCTTCGCCGCTTGGGCCGATTGCCACAACGCCGCGCGGCGGCGCAGCCCGAACGATGCCAGCGCGCCGGCGTAGGCCAGTTTCGTGAGCTGATCGCCGCGAAGATTGGCGCGCCGCGCGAGATCGTCGGCGGACGTGAACGGCGCGGCTTCTTCGATCGCATTTGCCGCGATTGCGCGCAGTCCCTTCACGAACTTCATGCCGAGGCGGACGGCGCCGCGCTCCCAGCGGCAGTGCCAGCCGGAGTGGTTCACATCGATCGGCAACACCGTTACGCCGTGGCGCTCCGCATCCTTGATCAATGTGGCTGGATGGTAGAAGCCCATCGGCCACGCGTTGAGCAGCGCGATGTAGAACGCGGCCGGATGATGCGCCTTCAAATACGCGCTGGCGTAGGCGATGAGCGCGAAGCTGGCCGCGTGCGATTCCGGGAAGCCGTACAGCGCGAACGACGTGATCGACTTCACGATCTGATCCTGTGCCGGTCCGTCGATGCCGTTCTTCGTCATCCCTGACCGCAGCCGTTTCTCAATCTCCGCCATCCGCTCCATCGATCGCTTGAATCCCATCGCCCGCCGCAACTCCTCGGCTTCGCCGCCGGTGAAATCGGCCGCGACCATGGCGATGCGCAGCAGCTGCTCCTGAAACAGCGGCACGCCGAGCGTGCGGCGCAGAATCGGTTCGAGGCACGGATGCGGATATTCGAGTGGCGCTTTGCCCTGCCTGCGATCGAAGAACGGCTTCACCATGCCGCCGACGATCGGGCCGGGACGGATGATCGCGACCTGCACGACGATGTCGTAGAACTTCGCCGGCGCGTTGCGTGGCAGCGATGCCATCTGCGCGCGGCTCTCCACCTGAAACATGCCGACCGTGTCTGCCTCGTTTAGCATTTTGTAGACAGGCGGATCGTCCTGCGGCAGGTGCGCGAGGTCGACGTCGATGCCTTCGTTCGTGCGGATGAGCGGGATCATTTCCTCGATCGCCGCGAGCATGCCCAGGCCGAGAAGGTCGACCTTGATGATGCCGAGGTCCGCGCAATCGTCTTTGTCCCACTGGATGACCACGCGGCCAGGCATGGCGGCCGGCTCGAGCGGGACCACTTCGTCGAGACGTCCTTTGGCCATGACCATGCCGCCGGAATGTTGTCCGAGATGGCGCGGCAGATTCTGGATCTGCATCTGGAGCCGCATGAAGTGCTGCACGCGCAGATCGGTGGGATCGAAGCCGGCGCCCGCCAGTTCCGCAGGCATGGTCTCGATGCGTTCGCGGATCTCGCCGAAGTTCCAGGTGCCGAGGGTCTTCGAGAGTTTGTCGGCCTGCTCGAGCGAGAAGCCGAGCGCTTTGCCGACTTCGCGCGCCGCGGAGCGGTCGCGGTACGTGATCACATTCGCCGTCATCGCCGCGCCGTGGACGCCATACGTTTTGTAGACGTGCTGGATGACGCGTTCCCGTTGATCACCTGAGGGAAGATCGAGATCGATGTCCGGCCACTCGCCGCGTTCCTCGGATAGAAACCGTTCGAACAGCAACTCCATCGAAACAGGATCGACGGCGGTGATGCCGAGCGCGTAACAGACCGCACTGTTGGCCGCCGAGCCGCGTCCCTGCACGAGAATCTTCTCGCGCTGGCAGAACTGAACGATGTCCCAGACGATGAGGAAGTAGCCGGCCAGTTCGAGCTTCTCGATCGTGTTGAGCTCTTTCTCGATCTGCGCCTGCGCTTTCGCCGTGAGCGGCCGGAAGCGCGTCGTGGCGCCGTTCCAGGCGATCTTGCGCAGGAACGACATCGCCGATTCCCCTTCCGGCAGCGGGTAGTCGGGAAAACGGTAGCCGAGGTCGGCCAGCGTGAAATCGAGCGTGTTCGCGAGCGTCCACGCGCCGTCCAGCGCCTCGGGTAAGTCGGCGAACAGCGCGGCCATCTCATCGGCACTCTTCACATACCGCTCGCGATTGACGCCGAGGAGCCGGCCGGCGTTGTCGACGTTGCGCCCCTCGCGCACGCACGTGAGGATGTCGTGCATTTCCTTGTCCTCGGCACACGCATAGCGGACGCCATTCGTAGCGATGAGCGGCAAATGAAAACGCCGCGCAAGATCGACGAGCGCGATGTTGCGATGCTCTTCGTCGCGCCGGTGATGCCGCTGTAATTCGACATGGGTGCGGCCGGAGAAGATGCCACTGATGTTGTGCAGCAACGTTTCGGCTTCGACGATGCCGCCCTTCGTCAGCGCATGCGCGAGCGGCCCTTCATCGCCGCCGGTGATGCAGTGCAATCCAGCCGCATGCTGCGCGATGAGATCCCACGTGAACCGCGCTTCACCCTTCGGACGATTCAGCGCGCCCGCCGTCAGCAGCTTGCAGAGGTTACGGTACCCGCCATGATTTTCGACGAGCAGCGTGAGCCGCGCCTCGCGCGCATTCGAACGCGCCGCGTCCATGCGCGTGAGCTTCAGTCCTTTGATGGGCGCGTCGTTATCGATCACAACCTCGGCGCCGACGATCGCTTTCACGCCCGCCTTCTTCGCCGCGCCATAAAACCGCGGCGCACCGTAGACGCCGTTCGTATCGATCAACGCCATCGCCGGAATGTTTTTCTGCGCGGCGTTGAAGATGAGGTCCTCCGGCAAACTGGCGCCGTCGAGGAACGAAAACGCACTCGCGGCACGCATCTCGGCATAGGGACGCGCTGCCTTGACTAAACGAAGACGATCCGCAGATGACGCAGATCGACGCAGATTAGGATGTCTTTTATCTGCGTTCATCTGCGTCATCTGCGGATGAATCACTTAGGCAAGTTCGCATTTCTGATAATCGCCGACAGCGACGCCACGATCTCCCTCGCTTCTTTCGTCAGCGGCGCCAATCGCGGCGACTTGATCGTTCGCGTTGCGTCGAGAAGGCGCAGCCAGTAGAGCGTTTTGCGCGCTTCGCGGAGCGACACGCGGCAGCGGGCGATGAAGTCGGCTTTGTCATGAATCGACTCCGCTTCTTCGAGGATCGATCCGATCGAGAGGCCGAAGCGGAGCAGTTCGCTCACGAGCGGCGCGGCCACCTTGGTTGCGGTGGTCGTGCGATGGAGCCGCACCAGACTGCAGGCAAAATCGAATGCACGTCCCTGGATGTCTTTCATAGGTCACCTACATTTCGTATCGGGCATCGACAAACCATTTCGCGCCGCCGCGGAAAACGCGATAGACGCCGCCGCGCTCGAGCTCCACGTCCCAGTACTCGCGAATGTCGGGACGATCGCTCCACCAACCTTCTTCAATGCGCCACGGACCGGAGCAGATGCGGACCGTGCCGCCGATCTCGACTTTCGCGCCGGCTTCGATGCGAGATCGGGAGTTGGGTGTCGGGGGTCGGGGGTCGGAGATTTCATTGGCAAGACTGCGGATCGATGCGATCTGCATGTCATCGCCCTCGGCTTCGCGCGTCGTCACTTCGATCGGAATCGGCGGGCGGAACGTGCGCACGGCGAGCAGACCGCGCGCGCGCGCCGGTGTTCGTTTCATGTCCGGCGGCGGAGGCGGTGAAAAAACGTTGATCGCGTAGCGCTCGGGAAGATGGCCATCGACGGTCGTCGGCATCCCGACGCGGCCGTCGCCGAGGATGGAGACGAGTTTCGCGATCGTCGTTGCCAATTTCTCCGGCGAGACCGCGCTCGGACCGAAGAGCGAAAGCTGCGCGCGGCGCGGACGGTCGGGATGCGCGACGAATGAGAAGCCAACCACCGGCGCGCCCGGCGGCGTTTTCTCGAGATCGAGCCGCATCAGCGTCAGCATCGTTTTGACGTCGCGCGTCGGCGCGGGCAGGTCGATGCCGCGCGCGTCGTACCCCTCGGGATCGAGCGTGAGCGTGAACTCGAGGCGCTTGCACGCGAAGCCCTGGATCTCCATCCGTTTCGACAGCCGGTCGAGCGCGGCGTTGGCGATGAAGAGGAATGGTTCGAGCGCGACCAGCGGCCACTCCAGCTCCATCCCTTCGCGAAACTCGGGTGGCAGCGGGCGTGGCATGAGCGGACGCGGATCGATGCCGCGCGCGGCCCAGTGCAACTCGCGTCCGACTTCGCCGAGGCGGCTGGCGATTTCGCTCTCGGGAAGTTTGGCGAGGTCGCCGATCGATGCGAGGCCGAAGCGCTGCAGCATCGCCGCCGCTTCGAGCTCGGGCGAGAGACGGGTCAGCGGCAGGGGCGCGAGGAACGTGGCCTCCTCCCCGGCCGCGACGACGGTCGGCGACTTCGGCAGCTCCGCTGCGACGCGTGCCGCCAGTTTGCTCGCAGCGATGCCGACGCGGGCGGGGAGGGAGATAGCGTCGCATGCGCGAAGCGCGGCGCGGGCGAGACGGAGCTCGGAATGATGGGTGTCGGGTGTCGGGTGTCGGGGGTCGGAGAGGGGAGAGTCCAAATTCTCTTCATCGCTCCGACTCCCGACCCCCGACTCCCCACTCCCGAAGTCAGAGAAATGTCTCTCCATCCCCGTGACGTCGAGAAACACCACCCCTTCGCCCGCATCTTCGACGCGCGGCGAAAACGTCTCGGCCACTTCGAGCAGTGCTTCCTGCGCGGTGCGTTCGCATTCGGCGTCGCGGCCGCGGGCGATGAGCTTCGGCAGCAGCGTGCGCGCTTGCGCCAGCGAGAGTCCGGGCTGGATTCCCTTTTTTCGCGCGCGGCGCGTCGCCGCGACGATGTGCGCGTTGCTGCCGTTGCCTTCGACGATGCCGACCGCTTCGTGGAGCAGATCGGGCTCGCTGCGAAGCCGTGCCGCGAGGACGAACATCGGGACGTAGAAGCAGGCCAGGCGGGTCATGATGCTTTGCGGGTGTCGGTTGTCGGGAGTCGGGTGTCCGAGAAAACGGCCTCCGTGCTCCGACTCCCGACCCCCGACTCCCGACTCCCGGAAATCGCTTCTTCGCATTGAAAGAACACCGTCGTCGTTTGTCCCGGCCGCAGATGGCGATGCTTTTCGAGTTTCAATCGCGTCTCGACACCGGCGAGGACGCGCGGCGCGTTGGCGCGGCCGAGCCAGCGCGGGCGCGGCGCGTGCGCGAGGATCATCGCCTCCGAGGTCGTGCCGGTCAGGGCGTACGGAGCGGAGACAAGGATCGTGGCGCCATGCGATTCCGCCACGCGCGCCAGACGGACCCACGCCGCGTCGGGAACGCGGCGGCCGGGCGGTCGGTGAGCGCCTAGATCGATGATGACGAGCTGAAAGCCGGTCGCTCCGGTCATTTCCGCTGCGGTTACGGTCTCTTTCATCGTGTGCGGCCGCACCCACAACAGCCTGCGCAAATCGATACCCGCAGCTTCGGCGAGCTGCGGATCGAACGAGTCACTCGCGTCGATGAGAGCCGCCGCCTCGCCGATGCTCGTCGCGGCGGCGAGCGTGGCGATCACGATCGAGAATCGCGTTCCGCGGCCGGCGATCTCCGTCATCTTGCCGCGCGCCAGTCCGCCGCCGAGGAGCGCGTCGAGTGGTGGAATCGTCGTCGGAAGGATTTCGTCGCGGCGGTGCCGGGCGACTGCGCGGACGAGTTCCGAGCCGCTGGTGAGTTTCGACGCAATCGAGGCTTCTAGCGTCGCCCGGAGGTTGCGGATGGCCTCGCCAGCGCCGGATTCTACGATCCGTGGAGTAATGGCCGGCTTGAGGATCGGGGGAGCTTCGAGGAGCTGGAACTGCGTGTCGAGACGGCGGGCAAGTACGGCCATGGGGAAGTCGCACGGACAATGTAGGCGGTAATGAGGCGTAAATCAACGTGCGATTTTCATGCAAATGGGGTGGATGCAGGATGGGTAGCGAAAGAGTGAAGGATGAAGAGTGAAGAGTGAAAAAAAGACAAAGCAGCGGCGCTCGCCTTTTTTCACTCTTCACCCTTCACTCTTCACCCTTCGGTTATAATCCCGCCGTTCTTGGTAATTTTTTTCGATGGACGGTGAATACGACTCGACTTCTGTCGAGATCTTTGGTCAGACGTATAACGTTCGTGGAGAGGGAGACCCGAACTATTTAACGGAGCTTGCGCGGTTCGTCGATTCCAGGATGCGCGAGGTCGCGGCGAAGGTTGCCACGGTCGACCCAATGAAAATCGCCATCCTGGCGGCTCTCAATATCGCCGATGAGTTTTCCCGCTACAGAAAAGAGCGCAGCAACGCGGTCGGAATCTGGATCGAGAAAACAGAGGAAATGTCGGAGCGGCTCGGGAAGATCATCACCTGAGCCACAGTTTTCAGACAAGCAGTTTTCGGAGTCCCTGCAGAGTTCGTGATGCACGATCTAACTCTTGAACCGATGCTTTTCTTACTTCCGGGTGCTCGCGTCTTCGTGCCGCGTGCATGCCGTCGTCCCGCGCGGGCAACCGCTCGGGATATGGAGACGGTAGCTGAACGGCACGGGTAGAGCGCCCACCTGTTTCGGCAGGTTCAAGTAAGAATCCTACACACGGCTCAGGCGGGGTCCTCCGAATTTCCTCGCGAGTAGCGCAAGCCTCCCGACTGGGGAGGTGCAGTTTTGAGTATCAACTTTAGTTATGTGATTGCAGTGCTCATCGGGCTGGCCGGGGCAGTCGTTCTCGCCGCCATCTGGGCCGCCGTATCCCGCAAGCGTGGCGCCGCGCTGCTCGACGAAGCGCGCCGGAATGCCGATCGAATCCTCGAGGACGCTCGCAAGTCCGCCGAGTCGAAAACCAAGGAAGCAGACCTCGAGGTCAAAGAAAAACTTCTGCAGATGCGGTCGGACTTCGATCGCAAATCGCAGCAACGGAACGACGAGCTGAAAGTCAGCGAGCGCCGTCTGCAGCAGAAGGAAGAGAACCTCGACAAGAAGACGCAGCAGCTCGACACGCGCATGGCCGAGGTCGAGAAACGCGACCGCGCCATCGGCGATCGCGAGAAGACGCTGGAGCTGCGCGAAGGCGAGCTCGGCGACTTGATCGAAGCACAGCGCCACAAGCTGGAACAGGTGGCCGGCCTGACCACCGACGAAGCGAAGCGCGAGCTGATCCGCGGCATCGAGAACGACGCCAAACTCGAAGCGGCGCAGATCATCAAACGCATCGAGACCGAGGCCAACGAGCTCGGTCATCTGAAAGCCCGCAAGATCCTCGGCATGGCCATCCAGCGCATGGCCTCGGACTACGTCGCCGAGAACACGGTGTCGGTTGTCGATCTCCCGAGCGAGGACATGAAGGGCCGCATCATCGGCCGCGAAGGTCGCAACATCCGCGCGTTGGAGCTGGCCACCGGCGTCGACCTGATCGTCGACGACACGCCGGAAGCGGTCATCCTTTCCGGCTTCGATCCGATCCGCCGCGAGATCGCCCGCATCTCGCTCGAACGCCTCATGCAGGACGGCCGCATCCATCCCGCCCGCATCGAAGAGTTGGTCGAGAAGGTGCGTCAGGAACTCGATCAGAAATTGTTCGAAGAAGGGGAGGCCGCTGCCTTCTCGCTCGGCATCACCGATATTCATCCCGAGGTGCTGCGACTCCTCGGCAGGCTTCGCTATCGCACGTCGTACGGCCAGAACGTGTTGATGCACTCGCTGGAAGTGGCGCAACTCGCGGCGCTTATGGCCATCGAGCTCGGCGTCAACGACACGATCGCCAAGCGCGGCGGTCTGCTCCATGACATCGGCAAAGCGATCGATCGCGAGATGGAAGGAACGCATCTCGAGCTCGGCCGCCAGGTGCTGGAGAAGTACGACGAGAAGCGCGAAATCATTCACGCGATGGAGTGCCACCACGGCGACTACGATCCGACCACCGTCGAGGCGGTTCTGGTCAACGCTGCCGACGCTCTTTCCGCGGCCCGCCCCGGTGCGCGCCGCGAGATCCTCGAAAACTACGTGCATCGTCTCGAGCGCCTCGAAGGAATCGCAAACTCGATGGACGGCGTCTCGAAGAGCTTCGCCATCCAGGCCGGCCGCGAGCTTCGCATCATCGTCAACGCCGAAAAGATCACCGACGAACAGTCGATCTGGCTCTCCAAAGATGTGGCGCGGAAGATCGAAGCGGAGCTGCAGTATCCCGGTCAGATCAAGGTCACGGTCATCCGCGAGATGAGGGCGGTCGACTACGCGAAATGATCAACATCCTCTACATCGGTGACGTCGTCGGCCAGCCCGGCCGCAAGGCGTTGCATCAGAAGCTCAATCATGTCGTCGATCGCGAAAAGATCGACTTCACGATCGTCAACATCGAGAACGCCGCGGGCGGTTTCGGCGTCACCGAGGCGATCATGCATGAACTGTCCGAGCTTCCCATCAACGCCTATACCTCGGGCAATCACATCTGGGACAAGAAGGATTTCGTCGATAACTACGATCACTACGAGCACGTGATCCGGCCTGCGAATTACCCGCAGGCCAATCCCGGAAAGGGACGCGTGATCCGGCAGACGGCGGCCGGCGTGAATGTGGCCGTCGTGCAGGTGATGGGTAACGTCTTCATGCCGCCGTGCGACAACCCGTTCTACGTCGTCGATCGCGAGTTGAAGGAGATCGGTGACACCGCGAAAGTGATCGTCGTCGACATCCATTGCGAAGCGACCTCGGAGAAGCAGGCCATGGGACGCCACCTCGACGGCCGCGTCTCCGTCGTGGTCGGTACGCACACGCACGTACCGACGGCCGACGAGCGCATTCTGCCGATGGGCACCGCGTTCCAGACAGACGTCGGGATGACGGGCGCGTATGACTCTGTGATCGGATTTCGTCCCGACGAAGTGCTCTACCGCTTTCTCATGAATACGCCGAAGAAGCTGGAAGTCGCCAAGCGCGACATCCGGCTTTCCGGCGCGATGATCGAAGTCGACGAGACTACCGGCAAGGCCTCGCGCATCATCCGTATTCACGAGAAGGTCGAGGAGTAGTCCTTGCGCCTCGGCGTGATCACACTCGGGCACGTGCATGCCGAGGAGCTGAATGCGCTTACGCCGCACCTGCAGCATCTCGAACAACTCGTTCTCGATGTTCCGTTCGACGATCCGCTCTCCAAACATCGGGCCGAGCTCAACCGCGCCGTCGATGCAGCGACGGACGATTGGCTGCTCATCGTCCGCGAGCGCGAGATCGTCGATGATGCCGTCGCCCGCGAGATCACCGACGCGATGCGCGCACAGAACGCCTGGGGATTTCGGATCCGTTCGATCCCGATGTACGCCGGCAAGCCGTTGCGCATTGGCGTCACCGACGGCGAGCTGCGCCTCTTTCACCGCCGCCACCTTCTTCGCCGCGGCGAGTTAGGGGTTCAGGGAACGGTCGTGCGATTGAACAATGTCCTGCGCTCGATGAGCTTCGATACCGTCGCCGCGCACCGCGAGTACCTCGAGAAAAACGGTGTCCCGCATTCGCTGCTACGCCGTTTGCTGCTTTTCGCGCATCACGCGATCGTCACCCGCGCCCACGATGCGAACACGCTGCGCTATCTGTGGATTGAAGCCGGTTACGACCACGGGTAATCACGCCACCTGTGGCTGTACCGAGATTTTGGGCGCAGTCAGCGCGCGCAACGTTCCGTTTGCGCGGAACTGGCGCGGGGACATGCCGAAGCGTTCGCGAAATTGCTGCCGAAAGTAGTTCTCCGAGTCGAAGCCGCAACGGCGGGCGATCTGCGAGATGCGCATGTTGCCGTTCTTGAGCAGGCGGGCTGCTTTTTCGAGGCGCTTCTCCTTGAGAAAGTGGCTGAGCAGGCGTCCGGTCAGGCGGTGGAACCGGCCGGAGACGTACTGGCGCGTGTAGCCGAGTTCCTTCGTCACGGCTTCCACGGTCAACTCTTCGTCGGCGCGCATGCGGCGGCGCACCGTCTTGATCAGAGCGCGTAAGAGGCCATCCATATCGGTCCTCCTCGAATGCCTTCGCGCTGCTGTACACGTCCGTCCAGCGGGCGGTCCGGCGATTATTCGATTTAAGTGTGGCGACATCATAGTCCAAAATTCGGGGGTGGGCTGTGCAAAACTTCGGAGATGAGCTTCGCGCCGGTTCAGAAGGAAGTCGACGACTACATCTCGCAATTCAAGGAAGGCTACTTTCCGCCGCTCTCGATGCTGGCGCGATTGACCGAAGAGCTCGGCGAGCTTGCGCGTGCTCTCAGTCACGACGCCGGTTTCAAGAAGCCGAAGAGCGGCGAAGCGAAGGGAGACATCGCGGAAGAGTTGTGCGACCTGATCTTCGTCGCCGTCTGCATGGCGAACTCCCTCAGCATCGATCTCGATGTCGCATTCGAGGCCGCGATGACGAAGTACCGCGTTCGCGACGCCGATCGGTGGACGCGGAAGTGACTTGTCATCCTGAGTCGCCGGAGCTGCGCAGCGCAAAAGCGCGGAGCAGCGCAGGACGACGAAGGATCTCAAGATGCGCGGATTTGCCGAAGCCCGGTTTTGCCTCAGGTCGCGAAACTTGAGATCCTTCGCCGTCCTGCGGCGCTCCGCCTTCGGCTGCGCACCTTCGGCGGCTCGGGGTGACAGGCGCGTGCTACGATTTCCTCTCCAATGCGCCGCGCCGCGATCCTCCTCTTCACCTTTGTCGCTGTCTCTCTGCAGGCGCAGGTGCACCTCATCATCAAGAGCGACGGGACGAAAGTCATCTCCAATTTCGGCTCCGAGGCGTCAAGGCACGGGAGTGATTGGAACTGGTGGGCGAAGCAGCGCGACCGGCGTTCCAGCTTCGACGCGTACATCGATCGCTACGCCACGCAATATCGCGTCGATCCGGTTTTCGTTCGCGCGGTCATCCAGGTCGAATCCGACTTCAATCCTCGCTGCGTGTCCAACAAAGGCGCGCGCGGTCTCATGCAGCTCATGCCGGAAACGGCGCGCGAGTATGGAGTCCGCAACGTCTTCGATCCCGAGGACAACATTCGTGGCGGCATCCACAATCTGGCCGACCTGCTCGCGCGGTACCGCGGCGATCTCCGCCAGGTGCTCGCCGCCTACAACGCCGGCGACGGGGCGGTGGCGAAGTATCGCGGCATCCCGCCGTACGAAGAGACGATGACGTACGTCAAACGCGCGCTGACCGTGTACTACGGAACGCCCTACGGGCAGGCCACCAGCTTCGCCGGACGGCGCGGCGGCCGCAAGCTCACCGGCGGATTCGGCGCCGCCACGCAGCCGCTCGTGGCCATGCTTCCCGGCATGCGCTACCTCGGCACTCGCTGAGCAGATACAATCGGCCACGGCATGCCCGAACGCGATCCTGCTATCGCCCCGCCGTTCGACCAGGGCGTCTTCCTTCTCCACTACAACCGCGGTCGTGAAGCCTTTCAGGAGGCGAGGTACGCCGAGGCGCGGCGCGAGTTGGAGAATGCGCAGCGGATGCGTCCGGATGATGCCGACGTCCTCAATCTCCTCGGCTTGGTCTACTTCAAGACGAATGCGTTCCCCGAGGCGGAGGTCATCTATCGCCGTCTCGCGCTTGAAAATCCGAACGTCTTCATCCTGCACTCCAACCTCGGCTTGATCCTGTTCAAGCAGGGGAAGCTCGACGAATCAGAGCAGTTCCTGCTGCGCGCCATCGACCTCCGTCCGAACTACGCGAAGTCGCATCTCTACCTCGGACTCTTGTATCGCCAGCGTCGCAAGTACGGCTTGGCGCTGGAGCACCTCCGCTTCGCCGGCGCCGACAAAATCGTGCGCGAAGTGGAAGCCGAGATGCGGCCGGCCGGCGCGCCGCCACCGCCGCCTCCCGCTCCCGCGCCGCCACGGCGCGACACACAGAAGATCACGCAGAAGATCGTGCCGCTGACGGACGGGCGAACGGCGCAGGTCAAGCCGATGGTGACCCAGCCAGGCGGCATTCCAATGCCCGCCGACGCGGCGCGAGTTGTCGACACCGCCCACACTGCCGCCCGCAAGTTGCAGGATGCCGTCGACGAAACGCAGCTCGCCGAGGAGAAACGGCTCGACCTCGGCAAGAAGATCGAAGGAGCCTCGAAGACCTTCACGCTGCACGAGAACGGATTTCTCGAAATCAACTTCGGCCGCAGCGTCCACGTGAAGCGCGGAACGGTGTCGAGCTACTCCGGCAATCTGAAGTTCGTGGCCGAATCAGGACTCCTCGGCACTACAGCGCAGACGCTTGTGAAGGCCGTAGGGCAGGGAAAGATTTTTGTTTACGAGAAGGGCCGGAAAACCTTCCTCCTCGACCTCAACGAAGAATTCATCTACGTCGAAGGCAGCAATCTGCTGGCGCTCGAAGACACGCTCACGTATCGCGTTGAGCCGATCTACGACAGCACCTATCAGCGCAAGATCGATACGGTGAAGATTTTCGGAAAGGGCTCGCTGGCGATCTCCACGCACATCGAGCCGCTCACGCTACGCGTCACGAAGGAGTATCCGCTGTCGATTTCTTCAAGCGCGCTTGTGGCGTGGACCGGCAATGTGATCCCCACGGTAATGGACGACAAATCGCTCGAAAACGTAATGATCGAGAATGCCGGCGACGCTGGTTTCAAGATTCGTTTCGAAGGCGACGGCGTAGTTGTTAGCGAGCAGTAACGGCATAAGTAACGATTGTTACTATTCGGGCAGTACAATTCGCGGATGGCGAAACGCGAACAAGAACGGCCCGTTGTCACGCAACCTGATTCCTGGGCCAAAATCACGGTCGTCCTGCTCGACCGGCATGTGGCTTATCTCGACCGAATCGCAGTCGATATCCGGTTGCAGTATGGATTTGCAATCTCCCGCGCCGAGCTGATTCGCGCGTTGATCGAAGCCGCTGCGCAAAGTGGTTTAGTGCTTTCGGACGCCGCTAACGTCAAAGAGATGATCGCGATGCTTAGCGAGGCGTGGGCGGGCGTGAAGACGCGCAAAAAGCGCTAACGCCAGAGTTTCTGCGACGGAATCCGCAGCGCGCGATTGAATTTCGACGAGGCATTTTCCCACGCCACGATTTCCGTCAGCTCCACGATCGCGTCGTCATCGAAATGATCGCGGATGCGCGCGAAAAGTGCGTCGGAGACTTCGCGGCCGGTGATGGTCATGGCGTCGGCGAATTCGAGGACGAGGCGCTCGACGTCGTCAAAGAGCGCGGAGGCTTCCCAATCGGAGAGCGCCAGCAGCTTCTCGTCCGCGACGCCGAGTGCGCTGCCGACCGCAGCGTTGATGTCCTGTCAGAACTCGCAGCCGTTGAGAAAGGCCACGCGCCGGTTGATCATGGCTACAAGACGCCGATCGATGAGACCCGAGGCGTCGAGCCCGCTCCACATCATGCGCGCGCCTTTGAAAATCGATGGACGCCGCGCGTAAATCAGATGATTGAGCAGCGGGGCGCCCCATTGTTTCGCTTGCGCATCGAGTACGGCGCGGATGGAGCGGTCGAGTTGATCGACGTCGGCGTCAGGTACGCGGGCCATCGGCGCATCGTACACTTCCGGCCATGCCTGAGTTACCAGAGGTCGAGCTGTATTGCCGCTACTTCGCGGAGCATGGGCTCCATCAGCGCGTTGCAGCCGTGCACGTCCTTGACGAACGCATTCTGGGAGTGCGGAACGCTGCGCTGAAAAAAGCGGTGGTTGGACGCGAGTTCACTCAGGTCCGCCGTCACGGAAAGCATCTCTTCGCCGATGCCGGCTCGTCGTGGCTGCACCTGCACTTCGGCATGAGCGGAGATCTTTTCTACTACGACAATGACAGCGCTCAGCCGCGGTTCGCGCGCGTTGTTTTCGAGTTCGACAACGGCTCGCGCCTCGCGTACGACGACATGCGGCTCTTCGGCGTCGTCGGCGTGACGCCCGGTCCGGACGCCTTCCTCGCCGAGCATCGCCTCGGGCCTGATCCGATCAGTTCCGGTTTTCGTTTGCCTGTTTTTCGCACGATCGTGCATGGCCGCCGGGGCGCCGTGAAGTCGCTGCTCATGACGCAGGAAATCATCGCCGGGATGGGGAACCTGTACGTCGACGAGACGCTCTACCGCGCGTCCATTCATCCGCGGCGCGCGGTCGATGCGCTCTCGGACGCCGAGGTCGAAGCGATTTACACCGGCATCCGCGGCGTGCTCAAGGAAGCCATCGCTTTCAAATCGCGCGGCGGCGATTATCCCGTCAAGTGGCTCACGCAGCATCGCGAAGAAGGCGACCGCTGTCCCCGCTGCGGCGGCACGATCCAGCGCACGGTCGTGTTTGGCAGAACAACCTACTTTTGCGCGAAACATCAGGTGTGAGCGGGCACCGCTCTTGCGGCTGCATCCGCGCATGAGCAACGAAATTATCTTCGACACGATCGCCAAACAAGAGTGGCTGGAAGCGGCCACCGATCCGATTTCCAAAGCGGTCCACAACCTTTTCCCCGGTGATGCCGGCCGCGCCGTCAAGAACGCGCTGCATGGAACTTGGCTCGGGCATCCGCTCCATCCGGTGCTGACGGACATTCCCGTCGGCGCGTGGACGCTGGCGATGGTGCTCGATGCGCTCGACGGCCTCGGCGCTAGCAAAGATCTCCGTGCCGGAGCCGATTTCGCGATCGGATTCGGCCTCCTGGGCGCAGTCGGTTCTGCCGTCACCGGCGTTACCGACTGGTCGGAAACAGACGGGCGCGGAAAGACCATTGGCCTTATGCACGGCCTCCTGAACGTAGCCGCGACGTCGCTCTACACCGCGTCCCACTTCATGCGCAAGAAGAAGACGAAGCGCTCCGCCGGCATCGCGCTCTCGATGCTCGGCTTCGCGATCGCGAACGCCTCGGCGTACCTCGGCGGCCATCTGGTTTTCGGCGAACAGATCGGCGTCGATCACACTGCCACGCCCGACGCAACGCAGCCGGAGGAGTTCCGCGCCGCCATCGGCGAGGACAAGCTTTCCGAAAACACGCCGACGCGCGTCGAGGTTCAGGACACCGCCGTCGTGTTGGTGAAACGCCATGGCCGGATCTTCGCGCTCAGCGCCACCTGCCCGCACCTCGGCGGTCCGCTCGACGAAGGGAAACTGGTCGGCGACGCGATCCAATGTCCGTGGCACGCCTCGGAGCTCGCGCTCGAAGACGGCCACGTCGTCAACGGACCGACGACGTTTCCGGCGCGCTGCTACGACGTTCGCATTCGAAACGGAATGGTCGAGATTCGCTCCGCGAGCAAGCAGGCGATCACGGCTTCCTCGCCTGTCGCTGCAGCTTGATCACGCGCTTCATCTCGCGATCGACCGAGGCGCTTCGCTCGGCGAAGACGTCAGTGTTGCCGGCGACTCGCGTTGAGGCCATCTCAAGCGGATCGGGGACACGACCGGTGCTTTGCATCCCGGATCCCGCGAGGGGCATGGCGATCGGGAGGTAGACGACTCGCCACTGCATGCCGAGGCCACGGAACTGCAGCCAGCCAACGTGCCATTCGATGCGGCCCGGCGGAAGATGGTCAGGCAGCGGAGACATCCTGATGTCGTCACGCGCAACGAAGTGCAGGAGCGCGTCGCGTGAGTAGTCTGGTTGAACTGTCGGATGCTGCTCTTGTGCGAGCGCGGTCACTGCAGCAAAGACGGCGGCAGCGACGACAACGGCGCGCATTGCATCACTCGCCGAGGAGTCGCATCACGATCTTGAGCTGCTGCCGGACGCCGGGAGAACCGGCCAGCTCGTCGGGAACGTACGGCATCGAGCGGGCGATCGGCGTATTGGTCAGGGCGAAGGCGTTCGGCACCGTGGCGACGTCCACGAGGCGCGTGCCGGGGAGCGGCGCGAGGAACGGCAGGTAGAGCAACTTGCCCTTCACGCCGTATTTGTAGACGTTCACCGCGCCGAGGTTGCCGAGGTCGAAGCCGCCGAGCTTCGATTGCGGATGGAGGACGAACTCGTGCGCGAACCGGAATATCGCGTCCTGCGAATAGTCCGGCTTCGGCGCGTCGTCAGCCCGAAGCGGCGCCGCGAATGCGATGAGGAGGATGAGCAGCAGTGCGGTGCGGTTCATCGTCATGACCATGGCATTGTGACGCTGCTTCGGCTCCGGCGGTTACAAAAAATCGGTCAACGGATATCTACCAGCGCGCGAGGCCGCGTACGCGGACGCAACGGGATGGATGTTCCGGTCAGCGCGAGCGCGTTCGGCATCTCGATCGAAGGCCGCAGCGCTGTGCCTGGCAGCGGCGCGAGGAGCGGCAGATACGCGAACGTGTAGCGACCGCTGTGGGTGGTCAAACGGACGGCACCTACTTCGACGTCGAGACGGTTTGCGGAGCCGTCCTCGGTGACTACCTGCAAGACCGGGCGCTGCGTCGCAACCGTTGTGTTTTGTTGCGCATACGCCGCTGTGCTGAGGAGCATGAGAACAGTGATTGTGAGTGTTTTCATAATCCAAATAACAAGGCATTTTGCGTGCCGTTTCGTCTGGCTCAGGCCGCCGGTTCTGGAACGCGAGCCGCATTGCCCCCGCAGCAGGAGGACATACGCAAATGAAAAGAATTACGCTTCTTTCAGCAGTCCTGATTCTGGCGGCGTTTGCCGCTAATGCACAAACGAACGGCACTCTGCTCACCTGCGAGTCGCTGAACAACGTTCGTCACACCTGCAAGGCCGATGTGGCCCGTGGGATCACGCTCAATCAGCAGTTCAGTAAAGACGCCTGCGTCCGCGGAAAGACGTGGGGCACGACGCGCAACAACGACGGCGTATGGGTCGATGCAGGCTGCCGGGCCGAGTTCCTCGTCGGCGGCGGATCGGCGCAGCTGCCGAATGGCGTGATGCAGACGGTCACCTGCGAGTCGATTCCCAATCACACGAAACGCTGCACCGCCATGACGGCAAACGGCGTCCAACTGGCCCGCCAGATCAGCAAACACTCGTGCGTGCTGAACAAAGATTGGGGATGGGACAACAACGGCATCTGGGTCAAGGACGGTTGCCGGGCGGAGTTCACGGTCAATACGACACTTCCTCCGATGTCGTCGTCGCTGACGACCATCACGTGCGAGTCGGCGAAGGGGATGAACCATCGCTGCAGCGCCAGCACGCTGAACGGCGTCACGCTCTCCCGCCAACTGAGCGATTCCGGCTGCGTGCGCGACAAGACCTGGGGCTATGACGCGAACGGCATCTGGGTTTCCGACGGCTGCCGCGCGGAGTTCACGCTCGGCCGGTAATTTCAGGTGCAACTCAGAGGAGGATCCCCTCGGGGATTCTCCTCCGCACGGCTACTTTTTTTTTCGGGCGGAGGCTCTTTGCCGTCGTCTGGCGGAGCTTCTTCGATGTCCGGTGGGTTCTTCGCCATCCGGTGGAGGTTCTTCGCCGTCGTCCGGTGGAGGGTTTTCGCCGTCGTCGGGTGGAGGTTCTTCGCCGTCGTCCGGTTGAGGTTCTTCGCCGTCGTCCGGCGGAGGGTTTTCGCCGTCGTCCGGTGGAGGTTCTTCGCCGTCGTCGGGTGGAGGTTCTTCACCGTCGTCCGGCGGAGGTTCTTCGCCGTCGTCCGGTTGAGGTTCTTCGCCGTCATCAGGCGGAGGTTCCTCGTCCGGCTTATCGTCACTCATTGCGCGAATGGCCTCTTCATCAAGCGCTTCGGCCAGGAACGTCACCTCGGTCAATAAGCCGGTGAAGTGTTCCTCGCCGGCCGCCGAGCAGCCGATCGCCAGATCGCGTTCGGACTTGACGGGAATCGCGACGATCTCGGCGCTCTGTCCGGTCGGTGCGCCGTCAACGAAAACGGCCGCCGTCCGGCCGTCGAAAACGCCGGCAATGTGATGCCAATGATCGTCGAAGACGTCGGCGGCGCCGGCGGCGCGAAGGATGACGCCATCGCCGGTGCCGAGGCAGAATTCGGGACCATCGGCCCCGACGCGGAGAGACCAGCCGCGCGCGGCGCTTTCCGGCCACGTCGTCGCTCCCGCTTGCGCCTCTGTCAAGCCGCTGTCGACGAGACAGACATCCTCGGTGATGCCGGTGCCTCGGACGAAGAGTGCCGCCGTAAACGGTACGATCGGTTGCACCGTTTTCGGGATAGCAGCCTGCAGCGATCCACCATTCAATTGCACGGAGCGCCGGCCGTTACGTCCGTTGCCGACCGTAACGTCCGCCACCTCCGCGATGTCGTTCACCGCGGCCAGATCCAGCAGCTCCGCTGCCGAGTCAGGCACGGAGAAGGTGAGCGCTCTTGCGTTCGCAACACGCATCGTGGCGATTTCCTCATCATTGACGCCGTTCGCCCGGAGCATGTCCTCGAATGTGTCGGTGAGATACACGTATCCAACCGGAGGCACCAATCCGAAGAAGTTCTGCGTGTCGAAGATGTCCTCTGACAGGAGGATGCCGCCGAGAAATCCCTCGCTAATGAGGGTGGCTACGCCCTCGGCAGCGGCGCGATCCTCGCCGCTACTATGTTCGGAGTGGCCGATGAGATCGAAGCAGACCAGAGCGCCACGCGTGATGAAATCGCGCGCCTGCTGCAGCTCCGCCGGCAGTTGCGGCCTGAGATGGCTGACGATGATGCGGCTCAACGGCGCGCCGAGGCGATCGCAGATGTCGAGTGCCAGATGACGGACCGCGGCGGACGTGCCGATGTCGGTGTGGATGAGGATCGCAGCGCCTGTCCGGAACATCGCGCTGCAGGAAGCGACGAGACTCTTCCATTCAAAAATGGGCAACGTGACGCTGGTGACGGGATCGGAAATGCCCACCTCCCCGATGATGCCTGCCTGCGCGCCGTCTGCGCCTTCCAGGATGTCGTCAACGATGATTTGCTCGAGCTCGCCGATGGAAAGGTTGCGAACCTCTGGCCGTTGCCAGTCCTGCTTATAAAAACCGGTCCCGAGAACGATGTTGACGCCGCTGGCCGCGGCGATCTGCCGCAGCGCACCGCCGAAGCTGGGCAAAGGCGACGGCGGTGCCCCGGGACGATCCCAGCGCAAACCACGATTGGACATCGACACAATCGTCTTGCCGCCCGCCTGGACATATTCCAGGCAATGCGCAGTCTCGATTAGGGGATCGAACAAGAAGTGCTCATCGTTGACGGAGATCAGCACGTGCTCGTGCATCATCGTCACGCCGAGCTTCGCCGGATCGATCAAACCGTTGACCGTCATGATCTTTCCCTGAATTTCGTCGAGAGTCGACACGTAGTCCTCCTTGAAGTGGACTGGACCGCACCACACCACGACCGATTCCTATTGATTGCTGAAGCGGTCGCAAGTGTACCGCCATCCATAGGTATGCAACAAGCACAAGCGGGCTGGCAAAGGAGTCGTCACGTCGTGCTGCCCGGCCGGGCAGCCGCGTTGGCGCCGATTTGGGCGGCGGTTAACGCCGAGGGGTAAAACGTCAGTGACTGTAGCGATCCGATGAAAATACCCTGGCCGCCACCGGCGCCGATGGTAAGGTTGCCTGTCCCCACAACGGGCATTGAGGGGTCGATAGAAACAGGTGTCCCCGCTACACCATCGATATACACGGTGAGGTTATCGCCGTCGGAAACGCCGGCGACGTTGTGCCATTGGCCATCGAACACGTTTCCGCTCCCGCTGGCGGTAATGATCGTGCTGTCGCCCTCGCCGTCGCCGCCGGTGCCGACGGAGAACTGAATGCCCGCGGCGTTTGCATAGAGCGCCCATCCACTTCCGGCCACCTGGGGCCAGGTCTTTCCGATGATTCCTTGCGTCAGCGCACAGTCGGCGATGCACACAGTTCCCAGCGGGGGCACAATCGCCTGGACAAACGTGCTTACTGTGAACGGAATTGTCGGTTGAATTGCCGGCGGAATGGCAACACTCAGCGATCCTCCAGCGAATGCCAGGAGATTGGGCAGAATGCCGATCGTGACGGGAGGCGTTGTCGTGATACCGGGCAGACTGGTCAGCACAATCGGCGCTGCCGGAGTCGTCGGTGTGGCGACGGCGATGAGGTTCTGCGGATTGGTGACCCGCATCTGCGTAATTTGAGCAGTGGTGACGCCCGCCGCCGTGAGCATCGGAACGAAGGTATCCGTCGTGTAGGTGTACGTGACTCCCTCGCCGAAGAAATCAGGCTCGTCGTAAATATCCTGCGATAGCAGAATCTGATTCACGAATCCGTCGCCGATTAACGTCGCAATGCCCTGCGCCGCCGCCGTGTCCGCGGAGCTACCGACGCCTTCATGGCCAATCAGATCGAAACAGCAGTTCGCGCCGAGGCCAAGGATTGTCTGGGCGACGGCCAGATCGCCGGGCGCAATTTCGTTTCCGGGATCAAGATGACTCATGATCACCCGGCCAAGTGGGACATTGAGTTGTTGGCAGATGTCGAGCACAAGGAGGCGAATAGGACCGGGCGTTCCGATGTCCGTATGAACGTTCATGGCCAGTCCCGTCTCGACTACAGCCTGACAGGCCGCGACGAGGCTCTTCCATTCGAAGAGAACGAGCGTGACGTCGGTGACTGCGTTCGTAATGCCGACCTCGCCAATGATACCGGCATTGACGCCGTTCTGGCCTGTGAAGATGTCATTGATGATCGTCTGGTACAGGCCAGTAACGGAGGTCGCCTGGGTCTTAGCGCTTTGCCACGAGTATTTGTAGTAGCCGGTGCCGAGGATGATCGAGGCGCCCGCGCCGGTGGCGATTTGCAGCATTGCACCGGGAAAGTTCGGGAACGGCATTTTCGGCGCGCCAGGCGCATCCCAGCGCAATCCGTGACTGCTCATCGAGATCAACGCACTGCCGGTGCCGCCTTCGGTTACGTAGGCTTTTACGCGACTCGTTTGCAGCGATATGTTTTCGAGCGCGAGGGGAGGACTGGCAACGTTCGGTACGGGTCCCAGCCACAGCAGGATGTGCTCGTGCGCCATCGTGATCTGAATCGCCGACGGCGCGACCACGCCATTCACAGTGATGATGTTTCCCGTAATCTGCGATTGAGTAAGCATTGATTCTCCTTTTCAGACGGGAGTGAGCGGAAGCACGCGTTGCAGGTTGCTGGACCGCATCTGCGCGATCTGTTTCGCGGTCACATTTGCCTTGTTGAGCATCCAGCAGAAATTCAGCGTCATGTATTGATAGCCAATGCATTGCGCGAAAAACTCGGCGTCACCGTAAATATCCTCTGAGAGGATGATCTGCTGTAGATACTTCGGCTTCAGATTCAGCAGGTCGGCGATCGAAAATGCAGCGTTCTGGTCGTCCGCGCTTTGGTAGCCAAAGTGGCCGATAAGATCGAACGAGCATAGAGCCCCACGGTCCATCACCAGTTGTGATTGTAAGAAGTCGTCAGTGTCGGGATTCGAGGGAGCGTCCGCATCTTCCGGCCTGACCTGCGGCCGGAGGTGACTGATCATGACCCGGTCAAGCGGCATCTCGAACGACTCACAGAGGTCGAGTACAAGCTCCCGGATTCGCCACGCCGACCCGATCTGAGTATGGAAATTGATTGCGGCGCCGGTACGCAACGCAGCGCGGCAAGACGCTTCGACACTTCGTTTCTCGAAATCCGTGAGGTCGTCGCCGGTAGAGGTGCTGATTCCAACTTCGCCAATAACCCCGGCGTGTACCGGGTCGCCGTCAATAACCTCAATGCCCTCGACGATGTCGTCGACCATGCGCTGTTCGAGGTCTTCGGTGCTCATGTTCAGAACGCGGGGCGTCTGCCATTCCTGTTTATAAAAGCCCGTACCGAGGACAATTTGGGCGCCGCCGTCGACCGATACTTTGCGCATTGCTTCAACGAACGTCGCCGGCGCAAAAGGAGGCGCTGGCGCGCCCGGGGCATCCCAACGCAAACCGTAGTTACTCATGGACAGGAGTGTGTTGCCGTCGGTTCTGGCGTACAGGCTGACGTGTTCCGACTCCCGCGCAAGGTCGCCGAGCGCGATTGGGGGATTGTTCTGCAGAAACAGCAGGACGTGCTCGTGCGCCATCGTTACGCCGAGATCGCCCGGGTCGATCGGGCCCGTCACGGTGAGAACCTGTCCCGCGAAATCCGAAGGCATGTGTCCTCTCCTTCTGTGGAAGCGTGCGTAGCACGCGCGGAGGCTGCAACGTTCGGAGCGTCTGTTGTTGGGGAGGGGTAATGATACGTCAGTCAATAAAGCCGCACAAGGAGGAACTTAGTGTTCCGCGGAAGCATTGACGATGTACAAGTCCGACAGAAGCCGCGTGTAGCTGTAGACCGTCGTCGCGCCGTCGGGCGTGACGAGAATCGGGCCGACGTTGATGAGGCCCGCGGGATCGGCGGGCATTGCTTCGCGCCATTCCGTACGCGCACCGGTGGAGAGGTCGATTTTGTACAACATCGCCGGAATCTTGCCGAACGTGGCGACGAAGAGAGAGCGGCCGTCTGGCGTGAAGCGTGTCGGGACGTCTCCATTTTTCAGCGCGGGGACGACGAGCGGCACACCGCCGGCGACCGGATACAGGTAGAACTTGCGGTCGGGCGCGCGGCCAAGGATGAAGCGTCCGTCCGGCGTGACCTGCGATCCGGCCACGTTCTCGGGGCTGATCGCACGCGGTGCACTGCCGTCGAGCGCCTGGATCCAGAGCCGCGGCGGCTGCCGCTCTTCGTTCCCCTGGAAAAAGATGTGCGATCCGTCCGGCATCCAGCGCGCGTTGCGATGATTGATGCGGTCGTGCGTGATCTGGCGCGGCTGCCCGGTGCCGGTGGGCAGCATCGTGATCTGCGCGGGCTTGCGGTTCCGCGGAATCGACAGCACCCACTTGCCGTCCGGCGACAATCCCTCGGAAGTTCCGTCGCCAAGCCGGACCGCGGGGGAGCCGTCGGTCCCGCGGAGGTAGACGCCGAAGATCGCGCCGCCTGCTTCGCCCGACTCCGAGAAGATGATGGACTTGCCGTCGTTGGAGAGATCGCGCACGACGGAGTAGTCGAACCAGGAGAGATCGATCGGCTGGTTGTTGCCGTGGATGCCGACGATTCCTGCGCGAACGATTTCGCGCGACACCAGCACCCGGCCATCCGGCGCGACGTCGTGCAGCCAGAGCGGCCCGGCGCTCGCGGCGACCAGTCGCTCTTTGCCGTTCAGCGTCACCGCCGTTACGGAGCGCGCGTTGCTGCCATCCTCTGATGAAAAGAAAATCTCCTTGGCATCCGGAGACCACGCCAGCCCTTCCACACTCTGCGATTCCTTCGTCAGCGCGCGGTGCGCTTTTCCGGCGATCGTAACGAGGATGACGGAGCCGCGATCGTCGTTGAGAAACGGATGGTCGAGCAGGGCGATGGCGTCGCCGGCCGCATTGAATCGCGGATGGGCAATCCAGCCGACCGTATCGTAGAGCACGTTGCCGATCGGGAACTCCAGCCGGCAATGTCCGCCGATCGTGCGCACGACCGCGAGGCGTCCGTCCGGCGACCAGTCTGCGAATTCGACGTCATCGAGGATCGGCCGCGGCGCTCCTCCGGCGATCGGTACCTGAGCCAGCGTCCCGCTCTCCCGGAGGTAACCGATGACGTGACGGTGCAACGAAATCGCGAGCTGGCCGCTGCGTGAAACTGCGAGCACGTCGGTGTCGTCGCCCAGTTGCAGGTCGCGCGATTCCGGTGAGTCGGCGCGGACGGAGAAGATGGCCATCGGCTTGCCGCTCCAGCGCGCGCCGTAGAAAACTGTCTCTCCGTCGGGTGAGAAACGGGCGTTGAAAATCGTTCCGCTGCGGAAGGTGAGCCGCTTGAATGCGGGAGGCGGCTGCGTGCCGCGATGTTTTCCGGCGACGTAGGCGATGCCGGCCGCGGTGAGCAACGCCAGCACGATTGCCAACGGCTTTATGGCTTCCCGGGGCCGGATGCGCCAGTATGGTCGAAACGAAATCGCCTGGCTGGTGAGGCCGGAAAGCGAGCCGAGGTCGAAGGCGAGATCGCGTGCAGACTGGAAACGTTCGTCGGGATTCTTCTCCAGGCAATGGCGGACGACGCGGTCGAGTGCGCCGGGAACTCGAACGTTCAGTTCAAAGAAATCGGGCGGATCGTCCTTCAGAATCGAGTTGAGCGTCTCGATGGGCGACTCGCCGCGAAATGCCGGAACACCCGCCAGCATCTCGTAGAGGATGACGCCGAACGCGAAGATGTCTGACCGGTTGTCGCCGCTTCCGCCGCGCACCTGTTCGGGCGCCATGTAGCCGACCGTTCCCATCAGCCGGCCGGGTTCTGTCGGCGTTGCGGGCAACGTGAGCTCGTGCTCGGTTCCCGGAGTCGCATTCGGAAGGCGTGGTCCGGCCAGCTTGGCCAGGCCGAAATCGAGAATCTTCACGTGACCGTCGCGGGTGATGAAAAGGTTCTCCGGCTTCAGATCGCGATGAACGATGTTGCGCTCGTGCGCCGCGGCGAGACCGCGGGCGATCTGCGCCGCGTAGTCGAGCGCTTTACGCGGCGGGATGGGGCTCTGCCGGATGCGCGCGCGCATCGATTCGCCCTCCAGCAACTCGGAGACGATGTAGTGCAGACCCTCTTCGTCACCGATGTCGTAGATGGCCAGAATGTTGGGATGGTTGAGCATGCCGGCCGCGCGCGCTTCCTGCTCGAAACGGCGCAGCGCGTCGGTGTCGGTGGAGAGATTGCGCGTGAGGACTTTGACGGCCACGTCGCGCTGCAGACGCGTATCCTGCGCGCGGTACACCTCGCCCATGCCGCCCGCGCCGATGGCCATGAGGATTTTGTAGGGACCGAGCAGCGTGCCCGGGGCAAGCATGGGGGCGAATCATGTCAGAAATCAGTGGATTCGTTGATTCGTTGATCAGTCGAGCGCGTTTCATGCAGGACTCGACTTGACCTGCGAACCGCCTGATCTACAGATCCACGAATCTACTAATCTACTCACGACATGAAACCTGAACCGACCATCCGCCTGACGCCCGGCAAGCGCGTCCTCTTCCTCACCAAAGATCCGGAGCTGATCCGCAAACAGTTGCGCGGCGAGCTCGATCTGCAGATGAAAGACCTCTCGGTCGACGAGTTGCTCGATGACATCAACACCGACGCCATGACGCCGGCCTGGGTCTGCTTCAGCCACAAGCCGGAAGACATCGCCCGCGATGCGTACGCCGGCTTCATCGTCGACGGCAAGCGCCTGTTCGAGCACGACGCGCTGATCAACGGCAATTTCGAAGCGATCGTCAGCGGCTACCGCAAAGGTGTCGGCAGCTCGCGAGAGACCGCGACGCAATGCGAGGTCTGGAGCGGCATTCGCATCGCGGTGGCGGCGTCGTTCGCGCCGATCCACGCCGGCAACAACATCAATCAGGGATTGCTCATGGCGAATCACGCCATGCTCGAGCGGCTGCAGGCGGGCGAAGGGGTCAGCATCGACGAATTCTGTGAAGGCCGCGACGTCATCACGCAATTGATCATCAAAGAAGGTGGACTCTTCCCCTTCGCCAAGGCGGTCGAACGCGGGGAGTTGCAGGTCCCTGTTCCGAATACCCCCAAGCGTCCGATGACGATGGGGGAGAAGATCCTGGCGAGGCATGTGTTCGTCGGGGGTGTGGAGTCGGGCGTCGGGAGTCGTAGCTCCTCAGGATCCTCCGACACCCGACACCCGACACCCGACCCCCCCAAAACGTACGTGAAGCCCGGCGATGCCGTCGTCGTCGAAGTGGACGGCGGATACACGCACGAATTCACCACGGCGCAGGTTCATTACTTTCTCGAGCAGGAGTACGGGCCCGACTACACCATCAAGAATCCGCAGAAATTCGCGGTGTTCGAGGATCACCTCATCTACGCCGACGACGTCGCCCGCATGCGGCCCTTCATGGGAAAGATCCAGACGCTACGCGACCTCCAGCGCGACTTTCAGCAACACACGAACTGCCGCGATTTTTCAGCGGTCGACAACATCTCGCCCGGCATCTGCCATGAAGTTGCGCGCGAGTTCATCATCGATCCGGGCGATTTCATCCAGGCCACGGACAGCCACACCTGCATGGGCGGCGTGAACAACGCGCTGGCGTGGGGCGTCGGCGCGACGGAATACGCGAACCTGGTGCACTCCGGCTTCACGCAGGTCGAGGTGTCGGAGTCGATTCGCTTCGAGTTGACCGGCACGCTGCGCGAGAACGTCACGGCCAAGGACGTGATGCTCTACATTCTGCTGCATTACGCCAAGCCGCAGATGACGCTCGACCGCATCATGGAGTTCACCGGTCCGGGGCTGCGCTCGTTGTCGCTGGACGAACGCGCCACACTTGCCAACATGGCCACCGAATGCGCGGCCCGCACGGCTATCATCGAGGCGGATGAGAAGACGTTCGCATGGATCGCGGCGATGCGTCCCGATGCCGATGTTGCGTCGCTGAAAGCGCGCGCCGTCTCACCGGATCCCGACGCCGAATACGCCGGCGGCATCCACACCATCGACCTCCGCGCGATCGAGCCGATGGTGGCGCATCCCGGCGATCCCGATCGCGGCATCCCGTCGGATCCCACGAACGGTGCGTTCGTCCGCGATGTCGAGAACACGAAGATCGACATCGCCTACGCCGGCTCCTGCACCGCCGGCAAGATCGAGGATTTTCTCTTCTACCACCAAGTCGCGAAAGAGGCGGTCGACGCCGGCCTTAAAGTCGCGGATGGCGTGAAGTTCTACATCCAGTTCGGCTCCCAAGCCGTGGAGACGTTCGCGCGCGAGAACGGATTGCTCGATACATTCGAACGCGCCGGCGCCGTCGTCCTGAATCCCGGCTGTGGCGCCTGCATCGGCTGCGGTCCCGGCGTCTCCGACGATTCCAAACAGGTCACGATTAGCGCCATCAATCGCAACTACAAAGGCCGCAGCGGCCCCGGCAAACTCTGGCTCGCCTCGCCGCTCACCGTCGCAGCGTCAGCGTTCACCGGCCACGTCACCGCATACACGCCGGGCATGTTCGCGAAGCAGTTGGTGGAGGCGTAATCACCAGATCGTGGCGACAACGCCGCTGCGCTGAATGCGCTCGTCCTTCGTGACGAGCGGAACGCCGTGGGTCAGGGCGGTGGCGGCGATGAGGCAGTCCATCGGGTCGCGCAAGATTCCCTGCAATTCACCGGCGCGTACGCCGACCTCGGTCGTAACCGGAAGGACCCGAAGGTCGCGGGCTTCGCTCAGATCCCTTATCCACGAAAGCGGATCATCGTCAATTTGGATGCGGTTTCGACGATGAAGGATTGCGATCTCCAACGCAGTGATCGCTGATATGGCGACAACGTCCGCAGTCGTCAGAGAGTCGTCTGCGGCCGTTGAAAGCAGATGCGTCGAATTCGTCCACCAGAGTAGGACGTGCGTATCGAGGAGGATCACTTCAGCGCGTCATACTCCACGTCATCGATAGGCGACACGATATCGCCAAGAATCTTTACTCTGCCTCGCAGATGTTCGATGGAACGCTCCCGTTCGGCCGCAGCCGGGATCATCCACCGGCCCTTGTAGAGCACCTTGCCATCTGCGCGAGGTTGATCCGCAGAAGGCTCATTGGAAGCGCTTTCGATCCGCACCAACTTCGCGACGGTCCTGCCATCGCGAGTCAACCAGATTTCTCCGCCGTTCTCCGATAGATTCTCGACCAGTGCCGGCCCGAGTTCCGCGACATCAACTTGAATGGCCATAACTCATCCTAGAACTCCTTCGCACCATCTTCAACTTCCCGCGGCCCGTCTTTGTGAAGGCCGCAGCACCTCGGCGAGATCGTTCGCGAATCGATGAGCGTCTTGCGTATCGAGCGAGGCGGTGGTGACGCGGATCGCGGGAGGCGTCTTCATTCGATATCGCTCTCCGGCAGCCACGGCCCATCCGTGCTGAAACAGCGATTGGATTACGGCGCTCTCCTCGGGGAGCGGAATCCAGACGTTCAGTCCCGAGGCGCCGTGCGCAGCGATGTTGTGTGTTCGCAGAGCGTCGATCAGCGCGTTGCGGCGTTGCGTGTATGTTCGTTCGGCGCGAGCGAGTTGTTTGTGGACCTGATTGTTGAGCCACAAGGCGACGACGAGGCGCTGCAGGATGTGGCTGACCCAGCGGATGCCTAGGGTCTGGCGGCCTTCGACGCGCGCAATCGTGCGGGCGTCGCCGGCCATGATTGCCACGCGAAGATCGGGACCGAGCGATTTGGAAACAGAGCGGACGACGGCCCATCGTTCGCGCGCATTGTCGACGAGCGTAACGTACGGCGCGCCGGCGATCGGGCCGGCGTGATCGTCTTCGATGATCAGGATTTCGGGACGCTGCTTCAGCATCGCTCGAAGCTGACGTCCGCGGCGTTCGCTGAACGCGGCGCCGGTCGGGTTCTGCGCGCGGGGGGTGACGATGATCGCCGCGGCCGAGGGCGCGCGTTGAAGCGCGGTGGGCACGAGGCCTTCGTCGTCGACCGGCACTGGAACCGGGACGAGCGCGAGCGCGTGGAGGAGGTCGACGACGCCGGTGAAGCTCGGATCCTCGACAAGGACACGGTGGCCGGGCCGCAGCTGTTCGCGCAGAACGCGTTCGATGCCATCCAGCGCGCCGCTGACGACGGCGACGGAACCGGCCGGCACGCCGTCATTCTTGAACTGTTTCCGCGCGAGCGTGATCAATTCGGGATCGTTCAGTTCATCGCGATATAGCCGCGGGTTGCCGTCCAGCGTGCGAAGAAAGGGCGCAAGATTCGGGAGCAGATCTGCCGCGGGATTGCCAGAGGCGAGGTCGCGAACATGCGGTGGAAGCGTGATGGGAACAGGCGGCGAGGCTGGGGAGGCGGGACGAATGCTGGTCCCGCGGCGGCCTTCCGCAACGGCGATGCCCCGATCTTGCAGCGCGCGGTAGGCCGCGGCCACCGTGGCCGGGCTGACGCCGAGGTGCCTCGCGAGGTTGCGGACTGGCGGGAGGCGATCGCCGGCGGCGATCCTCCCCGCGGCGACGGCAGCCTCCGCGCTTGCGGCGATCTTGACGGCGGTCGTGCCGGTGAGATACGTTTGTACTGCCATATGAGCGACACTGTACTAGAACAAACGACGTCATTGCAATCGCCGCGTACGACGGTTAAGCGCCTTGCCAAGCGCGCCGCCTACGATCGCAACACGATCAACGCCATCCTCGACGAGGCGCTGATCTGCCATGTCGGGTTCGTCGTCGACGGTGCGCCGGTGGTGATTCCGACGATTCATACGCGCGTCGGCGACACGCTCTACTTCCACGGCTCCGCCGCCAGCCGCATGCTTCGCTCGCTGCGCGAAGACGTCGATGCGTGCGTGACCGTGACGATCCTGGACGGCCTGGTGATGGCCCGCTCCGCCTTTCACCACTCCATGAACTACCGATCCGTCGTGGTCCTGGGCAAAGGCCGTGAGGTCGTCGACCGCGACGAGAAATTGCGCGTCCTCGATGCCCTCGTCGAGCATGTTTGCGCCGGCCGGTCGCGCGACGTCCGTCCGCCGAACGAAGCGGAATTACGGCAGACGCTCGTTCTGGCGATTCCGCTGGCCGAGGCCAGCGCGAAAATCCGCACGGGTCCGCCGATCGACGATGAGGACGACTACGCGCTGCCGATTTGGGCGGGCATCATCCCGCTGTCACTCACGCCCGCGGCGCCAATCGATGATGAGCGGCTTGTCGCCGGCGTCGCCACGCCGGAGTACGCGGCGCGCTACAAACGCTGAGCTATTCGGTGCTCCACGGCGGCACGACGCCGTTCATGCGCGCGTAGGCGACGGATTGGCCGAGGTGCTCGTGGAGATGGTTGAGCGCCATCATGAAGGCGGCGCGCTCGGTGCTGTCGGTGCCGAACATCCGAATCGGTTTGTCGAGTTCAGCGTCGCTCGTGGCGATGATCGTCTCACGCACAAAATCGAAAGAGCGCCGCAGCTCTTCGAGCACCCGCGTCTTGTCGGTGATCCGTTCAAACGAACGCGTGTCGACCATCGCCTTGTCGCCGACGAAACTCACGAGCGTGTAGTTGCCGCCGGCGATGTGCATGTAGACCTCGCTGACGGAACGGACGCCGCGGCCGGGACGCCACGAGTACTTCTCGGCAGGTATGGCCATCGCCAGCGACAGGATTTTCTTCTGCATGTCGTCGAGATCGTGGAGAAGCTCGGCGCGAACGCCGGTTCTCGGAACGATGGGGGATGCGGACTGCCGGATCTCGCGCGGAGTGCGAACAGCAGCGGCGGCCGGCAGTCCGGTAGCGAGAATGATTGCAACGATGAGGGATGGGCGCATGGGGGCGTGCAAGATTACTCCGGGGTGATGTTTGCGACAATGACGATCGGTCAGCGGGTGGACATCCGCTTCCAATCGCTCTCGAACGCGCTACCGGGCGGGATCAATTTCGCGACGATCTCCTGCTGCAATTCGGCGCGTACCATTTCGAACGGCACGCGCACTTTCGCTTCGGAGTCGAGTGCGTCCTTCATGCCGTTGAGTTTGGCCAACTCGGGCCAACGCTCGGCGTTGCCGGTGATTCGCCGCGACAGGCGCGTCCAGGAATCGCCATTGTGTGGGAAGACCACAACCTGAATCTGGTAGTCGCGCGTGAGCGATGCCTGAACTTCGGGATTGATTCTCACTGAGGCGAGCGGCGTGCCGGTTTTCGCCGGAGCGGATTTGGCCGGCTGCGCAGTGGGCGGGGGGGCCGGCGTTGCGGCGGCGACTGGCAACGGTTTGGGATCTGCGGGTTTGACCGGAAGCCGCTCCGGCTCCGGCTCTTCCTTCACCGCGACTTCCTTCACCAGCAGCGGCGCCGGGTTGATCGATGCCGGCGGCGGCGCATTGGCAGCGCTCACCGGCGCGGCGGCCGGCTTCAGGATCGATGTCGAGAACGACGGCGGCAGACCGTTCTTGCCTACCGTGGCTTTCTGCGGATTCGTGCTCACTTCGAAATCGGCCGGGGGAAGCTCGACGACGGTGCCGGGTGCGAGCGGCTCGACATCGCGCCACTGAATCGCTTCCGCGACCTGTTCCGGTCCTTCGGTGAGCACGCGCGGCGTGATGACGAAGAGGATCTCCTGCTCCTGCAAGGTCCGCCCTTCCCAACTGAAAAGGTGCTTCATGAGCGGGATTTCGGAAAGTCCGGGGACGCCGCGTTTCTGAATCTCGTCTTCGAATGAGATCAATCCGCCGAGAACGAGCGTCTGGCCCGGCGCGACTTTGGCGGTGGTCTGAACCGACTGCACCTGGAATCCCGGAACGCCGGAGACCGCCAGATCGGCGCTCGGACGAATGATGCTCGGCGAGATTTCCATCGCCACCAGGCCGCTCGGTGCCAGGGTCGGACGGATGTCGAGCCGGACGCCGAAATCCTGAAAGAGGAAGCCTTGCACGGCCGCGGTGTTGCCGACCGTTGTCGTCGGGATTGGAACTTCGCCGCCGACGAGCACCGAGGCGGATTCGCCCGAGAGCGTGGTGATATTCGGCTCGGCGACGGAACGCGCCAGATCCTTCTGCTGCAGGAAATCGATTGCGGCGATCACGGCCAGCGTTTTGTCCACGAAACTGGCGACGATGTTGCCGCCGGTCAGCCCGGTGATGCTCTGGACGCCCGAAGTTGGTGCGGGGGCCGGGAGATTGGTCCGTCCCGGCTGATGAAAGCTGCCGGCGGAGAAGCCGGCACCATCGAGGCGATAGTCGATGCCGAGACGCTTTGCACGGCCGCGATCGACCTGCAGGACGCGAATCGAAACCATGATCTGCGGCAGTTCATCAACTTCGAGAAACGACAGGACGCGCCCCGATGCCGATTTGAGGATCAGGCCGCGAGCGACATAGGCAGCGAGCCCGGAGGGCGGGGCGTCAGTTCCCTGCAGGCGTTGCAGGCCGCCGGCGCCGCTGAAGTTCCGGTTGCGCGTGTTGGGAATCGTGTCGCCGGACAGCGGCTCGATTTTTCCGCCGACCCCGCCGAGTTGCAATTCGGCCAGGGTGATGGCGCGTACGAGCGACGAGATGTCTTTGACCTGTCCCTCGAGCACGACGGCATCGGCAGCATTGCTGACCTTCGCACCGACCTGGATTCGCCGCAGGTGGATGCGTGGATCGACGGCGGCAAGCGCCGAGGTCAGCCGCATGTCGGCGTCGTTCGATCCGGGAAACTGCAAGAGGCTGACGACGCGTGACGCTCCGCCGGTCGCGCCGCCGCTGAGCATGTTGTCGGCCAGTTGCCGAGCTTCGATGGCGGTACGCTCGCTGTCCACTTTGCCGCTGAGGATGAGCGTGGAGCTGTCGGCGCTGGCGTCGAGGACGATGCGCGGGTCGAGATTGCGAAGCGCGGTCTCGAGCACTTCCACGCGCGGCGAGACGACGAGCTCGTAGCGAAGCCGGCGGCCGTCGGCGAGCCAGGCGAAGACGGTCGAGCGGCCGGGCATGAGTCCCTGCAGGAGAACCTGTTTTGCATCGACGAGGTGAAGCGCGACGACCTTTTCGTCACCGACGGCAACGCGAGTGACGCGCGCCGGGAAGGTCAGCACGTTACCGCTGCCCACGCGTACGCGCACGGTCTCCGCGGTCTGAATCGGCTCCGCCACTTCGGCCGGCTTCGGTGGCGGTGGTGCGACAGCCGGTTTTCGGTCCTTGGCGAGAAGAGGAGTGGCCGCAACGAACATCGCGAACAGCAACGCTCGGCGCATCAATTGAGGTTCACCTTTTCGCGCTTCGACCCGCTGATCAACTCCACCTGATCCGGCGTCTTCGGCGCAGCGTCATGCGACGCGTGCGACACCGGCGTGACGTCGAGCAGACGGCCGCTCTGAATCTCGCGGCTGCCGTGAAGAACGAACGTGAGCCGCTCGCCGACGCCCTGAGCGGCGGCGATAGGCGAGGCGTCCTGCGGCCGAACCGCGAGCACGAGTCCGACGACCGACACGCTCGCGTGCTGCTCCCCACGCCCTGTGATGCTTTCGAGCGTGTTGTTTCGCGGCGGTGCCTGCTTCCCCATGATCGAGCCGAGGAGGTAGGCATCGCGGGCGATGACGTGGGAGTGTCCCTGCGTCGTTACGGCCAGCACTTCCATCTGATCGCCGGCGCGCAGTTGCTGGACGGGAAGGAGGGTTCCGGGAACGGACACCGTGATTACGACACGTCCTTCCGGAGGTGCATCCGCGAGCCACATCACGGGGCCGGAGGGCACGAAGTCCGCGGTCGTGATCGCCTTTCCTTCAGCGACGGGCCGTTGCAGAACGCGGCCGATGATCGCCGCAGGATCGAGGATCGCGCCGGGCGGCACGGCGCTTTTGGGCACGGTGGCGAAGCCGAGGCGGGAGGCATCGATCTTGTCGCCGTTGCGTATCGCACCGCGGGCCGCAACGATGCGGATCGAAGTGCTCCGGGTAACCTGACGCGCTGCAAGCACCACCGTCAGCAGCACAGCGATACCGATGGTGAGCAGGTACGGAATGGAGATTCGTCCGCGACCGCGATAGTTCTGCACTCAGGACCCCTTCCGATTTACGGCGGTTGAGGGTGGACGAACGCTGCCCCCGTCGCGGCGGCGTGGAAACGCGCTTAATGCTGGAGTTGCCGGCTTGCCGTCCCGCATCTCCCACCCCCATCTCCAACTCGCACAAAAAGACTGCGTGACGCCGGCGGCGAGCCCGCCAGCGTCACACGATCACGTTATGGAAGAGCTACGGCAATGTTCTCGCCCAGGTTCGGGACGGCCGGAACGAACGTCAACTCAGCCGCCGAGTTGCCGACGCCTGAATCAATCGGTAAGAGGCCGTTGGTGTCTTTTGCGTCCGAGAATGCGCTTCCGGCCGTGGCTGCTGTGCCGGCGGCATTCGCTACCGAGGTTACGTTGTAGCCCTGATTGAGCGAGCCGACTGACTCGGAGACGTCGCTCAGCTCGGCCAGCACCGAGTCACGAACGTTCGTCATCCCGACGATCAGACCGATGACACAGATGGTGGCGAGGAGGAGGAGCTCGATGGTGAGGATGAAGCCTGCCTGTTTCCGTCGGGAATTAGGTCTCCGGGACATATCCATAATCTCCTTGTTGCCGTGTTTCCGGAATTGATGAGTCGGACGCCGGCCGGACAATCCGGACGACTTACCGTTACCTTGCCTGAAGGGACCCGCGATGGACGGTAGCACTGCACATGAGCTTGGTCAAATCAGCCGAATAGAAACTTTACTAAATCGACCGTTTTGAGGACCTCGAGAATGATCGGTAAGACCACTACCATGAATAAGATAGGTAGTCCGCAGAGAAGCACCGGAAATAGCGCGAGAATGACGGCACGATCGATCCGTTTGCGGCCGCGCTCGACGCGCTTCTCCCGCTGGATTTCGGCTTGTGTGGAGAGTATTTCGGCCACCGGAAATCCCAGACGGCTGCCGAGCTCGAGCGCGGAAGCGAGAGCGTGCAGATCCGGAATCGCGGTTCGTGCGGCCAATCCGGCAAACGCTGCGCTGCGGTCTTTCCCGGCCGCGATCTCGTCGCTCACCAGTCGCACTTCGTCCGCGAGCGGATGACCGGCCGGGAGTCCGCGGATACCAGCGCGGCGGAAAGCTTCTTCGATGTCCAGTCCCGAGGTGAGGAGCGAGACGAGGAGATCGAGGAAGGAGGAGAGCGACTGCAGAATGCGCACTTTTCGCCGACCGCGTCGATTCATCAACCAGAAGTCGGGGATCAAAAACGCCACGAGCGCGATCATCACGAGCGACAGCCATCCGAGCGGGAAAAATTCAGCGATGGCCAACGGCAGGAGCACCACCAGAATCGCCTTTGCCGTCCAGTACGGGAGGCGTAATTGCTGCGGATCGAAGCCTGCCTGCCTCGCCAGCGAGGCGAACCATCCTTGCGGGTCTGCCGTCGCCGTCTCGACGATCGTGCTCACAGTTCGATCCTCAGAATCCGCCGCAGCCAGACGAATCCTGCCAGCTGCAGAAAGATCGCGGACGCAAACATCTGCGGCCCCCACCGAAGGCGCCACACCAATGCCAGTGCCTCGGGACGTTTCCAGAGAAACACCGCCACCAGCAGATAGGGAAGGATGGCCACGACGATCGCCGCGGTCTGCGCGCCAGAGATGTGCGTGTGCAACTGGCCACGCAATCGGAGTCCATGGCGCATGGTGCGCGTCGCCGCCTGCAGCGCCGGTCCAAGCGGGCCTCCGATTTCCCATTTTGCGATGAGAAGCTGCGTGAAGATCCGTACGCCTTCGGAGTCATAGCGAAGGACCATCCTGCGCACCGCGCGATCGACCGGGACCGATGCATTGAGTTGGTCGGCCAGGTGGCGAAGCTCGCTCCGGACCGGTTCGAGCGCACCGCCCGCACCGCTGGCAATCGCGTCCGCCGGAGTCTGGCCCGCCGCAAGCGCGCCCACCGTGAGGTCGATCGCATCAACCAGGCGGTTCTCGAACTTCCACGCCCGCTGCCGCGCGATCTCGGAAGAGGTCGACGAAATCAACCATGCGACCGCAATCCCTGCTACCGGGCCGGCCCAGAAAAGGCCGGGCGAAACGCTGGCCACGAGCAGCGCGACGAGGAAGCCAATGAGTACCAGCGAGCTGATCGCGATCGCAGGCGTGGTGTTCCATCCTGCGGCGATGAGGCGGCGTCGGATGGCGCCCGGCTGCGGCGCATCATCATTCTTCGAGGCTGTCGCGGTGGTTCTGCCGAGGAGCCGGCCGAGGTGTTCGGCATCGTCGCGCGAGTCCTGACGCGTTCGCAGAAATCGGAGCAGGACAAACGATGCGACGAGCACAGCGGCGACGATGACGACCCACATGCTCAGAGTGCTCATGCCGAGGGCTCCAATGTCGCCAGGAACGGTCCATATGCGGCAGTCGATTCGAATTGGCCGCAGCTCGCGTCGTACACGAACAAGTCACGCGCGCGAACCTCGCTGCCTCCAAACGTGATTTCCGAGAGGCTGGTGATGCGGCGGCTTCCGTCCGGAAATCGCGTCATCTGCGCGATGAGATGGATAGTGGTCGCGATCACCTCGCGCAACGTGGCAGCGGCCAGCTCGCCGCCGGTCATCACCAGACTTTCGAGACGGCGCAGCGCATCGCGCGGCGAATTCGCATGAATCGTGGTGAGGCTGCCGTCGTGGCCGACGTGCATCGCCTGCAACATCTCGAATGCCTCCGCGCCGCGCACTTCGCCGACGATGATGCGATCCGCGCGCATGCGGAGCGCGTTGCGCACGAGCGTGCGGAGATCGACGCCGCCGCTTCCCTCGGCATTCGACGGACGCGCCTCCAGCGAGACGACGTGCGGATGATCGAGCCGCAATTCGGCCGTCTCCTCGATCGTCACAATGCGCTGCCCCGCGGGAATCGCGCGCGAAAGAACATTCAACAGTGTGGTCTTGCCGGCGCCGGCGCCGCCTGCGATGACGAGGTTGCGCCGTTCGCGCACGGCAGCCGTCAGCAATGCGGCCATTTCCGCGTTGAGTGTTCCGAAGGCAACCAGCTCATCGAGCCGGTACACCGTCTCGCGCGCGCGGCGGATCGAAACGACCGAACCGCGCAGACTCACCGGCGAGAGCACAGCATTCAGCCGTGAGCCGTCGGGCAGCCGCAGATCAACCCATGGAACCGCTTCGTCGAGGCGGCGGCCCTGCGTCGCTACCATTCGCCGCAGAATCCGGCGAAGGTGCGTCTCATCTTCGAAGCGCACGGAAGTCCGTTCCAGTTTGCCGAAGCGATCGATCCAGACTTCCTGCGGGCCGTTGATGAGAATGTCGGAAACGGTCGGATCGCGTAGCAAACGGGCCACCGGCCCGAGGCCTTCGACCTCGTCGACCAACTCCTGCTCGATGCGGCTCATCGCCTCATCGCTCAGCTCTTCGGTCTCCGGACTCTCTTCGAGAATCGTCCGGATGCGCTCGCGGTCGAGCGTTCCGCCGCCGCCCGTTTCGAGTGCCCGCAGAATCCGCTGGAACAGGCGCTGACGAAGTCCCTGGCGTTCTCCAGTTACCTCGGCATTGATCGCCGCGGGCGGAACGTGCCGTGAGTTCCACGACGTGCGGATCAGCGACCGAAGATCTTCCGTCACGACGCTTTCCCTCTGCGTCCGACATCGCGCGCCAGCCGCCGGACCGCATCGCCGAACTGCGCCGCACCGCGCTCGAAGAGCGCTGGCGTGCCGCGATGCGTTCCGACGGCGACCGGCCACGCGAACGGCACGACGTGATCGACCGTCCGTCCCAGTTGCGAGGAGATCACCTCGGGTGTGAGAACGTCAGCTTCGCGGCGGTAGCGGCTCACAACGAGCCGCACGCGTTCGTCTCCAAATCCAAGCGAGCCAAGCATCCGCAGGAGCCTCGCGGTGCCGGCGATCGTCGGCGCGCTTCCATCGGTCACGACGACGAGCGTTTCACTCAGGTCGATCAACGCAAGGGAGATGAGATCGAGTACCGGCGCGGTATCGATGACGACGATTTGGAATTGGCGCTGCATCTCGATGACCGCGCGGCTCAGATCCTCGGGTGTCACCAACTGCGCCGCGCGCGGATCGATCGGACTTGCCAGCACGGAAATGCCGGGAGGCGGACCGGCAGTCGGCAACGGCGATCCAAGGTCGAAGTCGTCGGCGAGATCGCGTTCGGGAACGATGCCGAGATGCGCGGCGACGCAGCCGAATTGGACGTTTGCGTCGATCACCACGACGTTGCGCGCGGGCTCGCCGCCAGCCAACGCCAGCGCGGTGTTGACCGCCAGAGTCGTGGTGCCCACGCCACCTTGATGGCTGAAGAAGGTAATGACGCGGCCTTCGTTCGTTGCCGGCGTCGCGTGTGGCAACGTCGCCAGCGCAGCGGCCGCCTCGACGTCGGAAAACGGCAGCGGGATGAAATCGCCGATGCCGGCGCGGACACCCTGCCGCAGAAATTCGCCGTCGGCGCCGGTGCCTGAATCGAGATGCGGATTGAAAAGTCCGATCAGCAGCCGGTCGGGGCGTCGCAGCTCCCGTGCGACACTCAATGCGAGCGCCTTCTCCTGCCCGAGGTCCAACAGAATGATGCGCGGATCGTAGTTGCGCGCAATCTGAATCGCGGCAGCTGCCTGCGCTGCATGGCGCACGGCAATCGAGTTCTTGTGCACGCGGCGCATGACGGCCTCGATGTCACTCCGCACCGCCGGATCGGAGTGAATGATCAGCACGCGATCCGTGCGCGTCATGGCGGCCATGGGTCGCCTTCTTTCTTCGGCGCGGTGGCCGCGCTGAGCGGTGTGCCCTCGACTCGGTCCGGCGTCCAGTACGGCGGGATGTAGATCGTGGTCATGTCGGAAACCACCGTGGCCGGAATCAGCGCCGCCTGCAACGCGGGATCGGCGGCGACCGGCTGGCAATTCGCCGAATAGCGCTCCGATACCCAACGCGACTGCGGCATCGCGCCCGGAGCCGCGCCGGGAGTGGAGCGATAGAGCACGTTCTGGCTTCCGCCGGAGGTGCCGATCGCGAACGCAGTTCCCTGCGTTGCGTAGAGGTCCGATACTTCGCCCGACGCTCCCGCCGCCGCATTGGCCGGATCGAGCATCCATGTTCCGCCGGTGCATCCCGCGTTGTCGTAAAACACGCTCGGCCGCGTCGTGAAGTTGGCCGGCCGTACGCCGAGAAGCGCCGCGAGCGGCTCAGCGGGATCGGGGATGCGGTAGATGATCTGCGGCGCTTCGTACTGATTGAAACTGACGGTGCGTCCGACGAGGACGCTGCTTCCTTTCGGCAGCTTCGAGTCGTAAATGAAAATCGTGCGCGTGAACGGATCAGCTACGCTGCGGACGAAGTGCTGCTGGATCAGCACCAGCGCGAAGATGATGACCACCCCGAAGATGCTGATGAGCAGCAGCAGCTCGAGCGTCAGGATGAAGCCGCGGCTTCGCCGGGCCCGGCGCAACGGACGAACGTCTGACCGCGTGATGGGTCGCGTCATGACTCTTCAGAATTAAGTTGGCCGAGGGGATGAATGGAAAGGGACCGAACGCGGAAGAGAATACACCGGTTTCGGAGTGTGTGCGGCAGGACACCGGACTGCCGCGCGTTTTACTCGCGCTTGATGTTCGCCAGCAACGAATGATCGGGCGCGAAGACCACTTTGCGCGGGACGGACGGGAGATCCTGCGACACGGTCTGATCATTCTTCGTGATGTGCATGAAGAAATAGCCGGCCTTGCCGCCGTCGAGTTCGATCCGAACCGGCGCCACCATCATGAAATCGTCGCGCACGCCGCTGCGCTTCACGTTGATCGTCACCTTCGCGCCGCCGGTCGATGTCGGTTCGACTTTGTAGTTCCAGCGAAGCGTTGGAATCGCGGCGTCGTATACCCACGTGTCGAAAAAGTAGCTCCAGTCGCCCGGCGCGTCCTTTTCCACCACGCGTTGAAAGTCGGCAGTGCTGGCGTCCTTGCCGCTGTACTCCTTCACGAAGTCGCGCAGGATCCTGATGAATGTGTCGTCGCTGTGCGTTTTGATTCGCAACATCGTCCGCATCATGTGCAGGACGAGCGGACCCTTGTGGTAGGCCTGAATCTCATAGCCGGCCGGGATGTCCGACGTACCGGCCCGGTAGCCGACGCCGATCGGTCCCAGGCGCGAGCGGGCGTTGGCGTTCAGCTCCACCAGCCACGGACGATTGAACTTGCTGAAGCCGCCGGCGAGTGTGCCCTGCACAATGCCGTCGTACGTGTTGACGATCTCGTCGTAGTACTTATCGCCGCCCTTGACGGTGGCCTGAACGAACATCATCGACGCGTATTCGGCAAACGACTCGCTGAGCCACTGATCGCGATAGCTCTTCCATCCGATCTTGTGGCCGAACCACTCGTGCGCCACCTCGTGCGCCCGAAAAAGTTCCGTGGCGCCGGGATGCTCCTCGTACGTGAATTCCGAAAGATGGAGGAAGCCGTCGAAGGCCTGACCATGTCCGGCGGCGATCGCCGTGGCGTAGATCTGGGGGTTGTCGAGCTTGTCGTCGAGGAGGAACTCGTAGAAGCGCAGCGAGTTGACGACGTCCGCGCCGGCGTTGCGGATGCGCGCGCCCGGATCAAGGCCGGACACCGTGCCGAAGGAGATGACCTTCGGCACACCGGGGATTTCGAGCGGAACTTCGGTGAAGCGCTCGGCGGTCGAGAACGTGACCATCTTCGCGGGCCGCTCGATGAGCCACGTGGAGATTTTCGTCCCGTCCGGCGACTCTGTCTCGCTGATCTTCCGTCCCATGGCGCGCACTTCGTTGCGTTTGGCCACGCGCAACTCGAGCTTCGCCGTAGTGGCGTCGAATGCATCGGGAATGGTCGGGTACCAGACGTTTCCGAGCGCGTAGTTCGGCGTTTCCAGCTCGTAATGAAACGTTACGACGTGCGGCTCGTGCACCTTCAGCGGCGCAGGGAAAATGATCGTCGTGGTGAAGTTGTAGACGTCGTTGGCGATGCTGGCGCTGCGCGCGCCGATGTGATCGCGCAGGACGGTCAGCGACTGACCTTTGTCGTCCGTCGCCGTCACGTTCCTGGCGGTTGGATAGAGGCTTAGCGGAAGCGCAACCAAGCCGTCGACGTTCGCCGCAATCTCTTCCCGCACCGTGTAGTGCCCGTTGAGCATGGACTGCTCGGTTTCGCCGACGCGCTCCGCGTTCCATTTGCCTTTCGAGAGATCGGCGATCACGTCAATGTGGCTAACCGAGGCAGGCCGCACATCGCTCTCGCCCGGTCCGCCTTTCGGATTTCTATCCTCCGCTCGATCCAGACTGACCCACACCTCGGCAGTACGGCGATCCCAGTGCACGAGTTGGATCTCTTCGCGGCGCGTCGAGTTGTAGTCGTACTCGACCCAGTCGAAATCGGCGGTCTTCATCGCGGCGGTCATCTGCAGCCCGCCAGGATTCAGCATCGCGGCGACGACCTCGGCGTCGACGTCGTTGGCGTAGTCGATGAGCCAGTGGTTGTGGCGGTTCTCGGCCAGCGAATTCTTCGCGAACGGCTCCTTCGCCGCGCCGGGGAAGGCTTTGTCGATGGAGTCGTCCGACGTGCGCAGGACCAGCTGCGTGAACTTCTGATCGACCGAGGTGATGTCCTTGCGCGAGAAGCGCCGGAGTTGCGCGACCTCAATGCGGTCGGGGACAGACATCGTGAAATGACCGTCGCCTTCGAACACGAGCCCGGTCACGCGGCCCGACGACACCGGTTGCATCAGGTGAACCGTGCCGGAGTTGAGCGTGATGGTGGCGGTGTCGCGCGTGAACGTCACCGGCTGCGTCAGCGTGATGGGTGCGGCCGTGAACTGCCACTTCTGCAGGCGGTCGTAGTCGGCGCGCGCCTGAGCGGGATCGGCGGCATGGAGCGGAAAGGCAATGATTGCAAAGACAGCAACTGCCGAAAGCGCTTCACGAAGCCGCATGGATTCCCCTGTTGATTGTGGAATTGGATTGGCCCCGCACTGTAGCACGCACGCAAGTTTTCGGCCGATGGAGAGAGGTTGGTGCGAAAGGGGGGAATCGAACCCCCATGGTCTAATGACCACAGGCTTCTGAGACCTGCGCGTCTACCAATTCCGCCACTTTCGCATGTCGAGCGGGACCGAGATTCTCGGTTGCGCGTTGTGGAATGTCAATCGGCGAATTGGTATTCCTTTGAGCGCCCGCGCAAAGCGGCTATCCTCTCGTGCAGAACACCTTTCGAGAATCTTCCATGCAGCCGACCGAAGCCGCGCCCGCGGTGCTGGAGCGCGCGAAACCTACCGCCGTTCCGCCGCCAGAAAACGTCGCGACCGAGATCTGGAATCTCCCGAACTCGCTGACGCTCTTACGCATTTTCCTCGTCCCATTCATGGTGGTCGTGCTTCTGACGAAGTACTCCAACTACCTCGGACTGGCCATCTTCTTCGTGGCCGCGATCACCGACTATCTCGACGGCTATTTGGCGCGCAAATACAACAAGATGACCCGGCTCGGTGCGCTGCTCGATCCGATTGCCGACAAGCTGCTGATGTCCGCGGCGTTCATCTCGCTGGTCGAGCTCGGACTCGCGCGCGCCTGGATGATCGTGATCATCATCGGACGCGAGTTCGCGGTTTCGGGATTGCGCTCCATCGCCGCGCAGCATGGCGTGACCATCGCCGCATCGCCGCTCGGCAAGACGAAGATGGTTGCGCAGGTATTCGCGATCGGATTGCTGATCGTCGGCTACGAGTTGGGCGAGTTCCGGTTCATCGGCGAGCTGGCGCTATGGGTAGTGATGCTCTTCGCGCTCGTCTCCGGCATCGACTACTTCATCAAATTCTCGCGCGGCGTGCTGCGGGGATAAAGGCGCTTCACCACAGAGACACAGAGGACACAGAGAGATCTCCTCTGTGATCTCTGTGCCTCTGTGGTTATTACTCTTCGAGCGCTTCCAGATTCGTGAGTATCGACTCGATGCGATCGCGGATCTCGCCACGTTCGCGCTTGAAGCGCTCGTTGTCTTCCTCGAGCGTCGATGCGCGTTCGGTAGCGTCGCCCTGTTCCTGCAAGCGGGTAGTGGCGTCGTCGAGTTGACGGCGGAGCGTGTCGCGCTCCTTGCGCAGTTCCTGGATCGTGGCGATCGCTTTTTCTACGCGGTCATTGAGGCGCCCGAGAATTTCTTCTTCCTCGGTGCCGGCAAGAGTGAGCTGGTCGTTTTCGCGGGTCTTCTTCACGTTGGGTCTTCCTCAGAGTAGTTTCACCGGCAGCATGGCCGCCAGGCGCGTTGCGAGCTGGTGATGGTGCGAGGCAATCTCGTCCTGCGTGAGCGACCGGTCGAATGCCTGGTACCACATACCGAGCGTGGTCTTGATGATGTCGTCGGATTCCGCAGGCACGAAACGATCGCGCAATCCGACTTCGTGGAGGTACGGAACGTCGAACGAACGTATCGCATCGACGATGCGCTGATACGCGAGGTCGCGTCCGTGCGTGAGCGCGAGAATCATCGGAACGCCGGGGAAACGCGCGACCGGCGCCATCGTCCACTCCGCATTCGAGGACGCGATGATCGCTTCAACGTCGATATCAGCAACGGCGACGTCCCCTTTGATTCCGAACGACTGCAACACCTCGGCAGAAAGGAATCCGACACTCGCGATCTGTTTGTCGCCGTGCCACGCGCTCGCTCGCTTGCCGCTGCGCAGCCAGGACTGATCCGACGCAGCGAACGTGATGTCGACGTGCATCTTCGCGGCGATCTGCTCAACGATCCCTTTGATGTCGAAGAAATCGACAGGCCGCTTCGCATCGCCCCAGAACGTCCCGATCGATCCGTAGAGAACGACGGCGACGCGATGGTGCTCGATGACTCGGGTGTCGGGTATCGGGTGTCGGGTGTCGGAGTTTGATTTTGAGCGGGTCGTCCCTACGACTCCCGACTCCCGGCTCCCGGCGCCCTCGCGGTGGTACGTGCGGCCGACCTCGAACAGCGCGCCGTCACGAGTTCCATACGATCGATTGAAAACGACGGTGTCGAGCATCCCCGGCAATAGCGACAAGCGCATCGCCGCGATCGCCTCGGAGAGCGCATTCGAAATCGCGATCGGCTGTTCATCGGAAACCAACGCGTTCCACTCGGGCCGGATGAACGAGTAGTTGATGACTTCGGACACTCCGCATCCCACCAGCACGTCGCGAATCGCATCCTCGGCGACGTCGGCCGCTTCGCGGCGCACATCACCGGTTGTGACGCGCGGCAGCATCGCGGGGACGTTGTTGAGACCGAAGAAGCGGAGCACTTCCTCGATCAGATCCATCTCTTCGAAGATATCGCCGCGATACGTCGGGACCGTGACGAGCAAACCGTCGTGAACCTGCTCGGCCTGAAAGCCGAGGCGGCGGAAGAGATCGAGCGCGTATCCGATGCCGACGGAGCCGGCCGAGGCCTCATGGAGTTTCTCGGTTCGCAGACGGATGCTTTTCGGTTTCACCTCGGACGCAACGACGTCGATCGGCGATTCGGCGATGCCGCCGCCGCTCTCAACGATCATCTGCGCGGCTTCCGTGATCACCGCCAGCGTGTCGTTCGGATCGACGCGACGCTCGAACCGATACGACGCATCAGTCTTCAGCCCGAGGCGCCGGGCAGTGCGGCGGATCGCTGACGGATCGAACCACGCGCACTCGAGCAGCACATTCTTCGTCGCGGACGTGATCTCCGATTCGAAGCCGCCAATGATTCCGCCGAGTGCGACAGGACGCTGCGCGTCGGCGATGACGACCGTGTCGGAGTCGATCTTGCGCATCTCGCCGTCGAGACTCTTCACGGTCTCGCCAGTTTTTCCACGCCTGACGATGATGGTCTGGCCGCTAACGCGATCGAGATCGAACGCGTGCAGCGGATGTCCGAGGGCGAGCATCACGTAGTTGGTGACGTCGACGATGTTGTTGATGGGGCGGAGGCCGACTTCTTCCAGCCGTCTTGCGACCTGCGGCGATGACGGTTTGACGCTGATGTTGCGAATCACCAGCGCGGTGTAGCGCGCGCACATCTCCGGCGCTTCGATGCGGATCGTTGGCGGCGCCGATGACGTCGCGCCGAATGCAGCGGCCGGCGTTTCTTTCGCCGATCGGCCCAGCGCCGCCGCCAGCTCGCGCGCCATCCCGATGTGCGACATCGCATCGACGCGATTGGTGGTGATCTCGAGATCGAAAACCGTGTCGTCGCCGTGCTGCTCCGTCGCCTCGACAGCGTGTCCGATCTCGGTCAGCCGGACGCCGAGCTGGTCATCGCTGAGATCGGAGAGGTCGACGTAACCGTTGAGCCACTGGCGGGAGAACTTCATCGGGGCGGCGATTGTAACCGAGCCTGCGTGGCCTCAACTGCCGAATGAGATTCGTGCAAGCAAGCCTTCCGCGGCATCGTGCGGATTGCCTTTTTTGCGCAGGACGTCATCGAGCAACTGCTCGTAGTCATCGCGCGTGATCGTCTTGCCGATCAGGCGGTCCATGAACTTCTCTTTCAACATCGTCTCGATGCGAATGCGAACACGCTCGCGGTTGCGGCGATCGAGTTCGCCGGACGTCTGCAAATGCTCGAAGTGTTTTGCGATCGCCGCGTCGAGATCACCGGTGCCCTGATTCGTCGACGCGACGGTCTTGACGATCGGCGGAATCCAGTCGCCATGCTCTTCGACCAGCGACATCATCATCGTGATCTCGGTGACGGTGCGGTCTGCGCCGGGCCGGTCGGCTTTGTTGACGGCGAAGACGTCGCCGATCTCCATGATGCCGGCCTTGATGGCCTGGATGTCATCGCCCATTCCCGGCACGAGCACGACCACATTCGTCTGCACCGTGCGAATGATTTCGACCTCGTCCTGCCCGACGCCGACCGTTTCGACGAGCACGATGTCGAATCCGGCAGCATCGAGTAGATCGACGACGTCATTTGTCGCGCGCGCCAGTCCGCCGAGAAATCCGCGTGTAGCCATGGAGCGGATGAAGACGCCGCGGTCGGTGTAGAGATCGGCCATTCGAATGCGGTCGCCGAGGATCGCGCCGCCGGTGAAGGGGGACGTGGGATCGACGGCGATGATGCCGACCTTCTTTTCCTGCGCGCGGTAGAACTTGGCCAGCGACGCAACCAGCGTCGACTTGCCGGCGCCGGGCGAGCCGGTGATGCCGACGATGCGCGCGTTTCCAGTCGCCGGATAAATGTCAGCCAGCAGCCGTTCGGCGCGGCCATCGTCGCGCTCGACGAGCGAAACCGCCTGCGCCAGCGCGCGGTACTTGCCGCTGCGAAGAGCGCCGGCGAGGTCGTTCAGGTCCGACATGCAGCGCTACCGGGCGCCGTCCGCCAGCAGGTTGCGCGCGATCACCATCCGCTGGATCTCGCTCGTCCCTTCGCCGATCGTGCAGAGCTTTACATCGCGGTAGTACTTTTCGGCAGGGAAGTCTTTGATGAAACCGTAGCCGCCGAAAATCTGCACGCCTTTCTCGGTCGCGCGCACGGCGACCTCCGACGCGTACAACTTGGCCATGGCCGAGGCTTGCGTCACTTTTTCGCCAGCATCCTTGATCGTTGCGGCGCGGTAGCACAGCAGCCGCGATGCGTCGATTTCAGTGGCCATGTCGGCGAGCATGAACTGGATGGCCTGGAAGTCGGAGATCGATTTGCCGAATGCCTGGCGCTGTTTCGCGTAATCGCGCGCCGCCTCGTACGCGCCGCGCGCGATGCCCACCGCGAGCGCCCCGATCGAAATCCGGCCACCGTCGAGCACTTTCATCGCATCGATGAAGCCGTAGCCGATCTCGCCCAGAATGTTCGCCGACGGCACGCGGCAGTCTTCCATCACCAGTTCGGCAGTGTCGGAAACGCGCATGCCGAGCTTGTTCTCCTTTTTGCCGGGGCGGATGCCGGGACGATCCATCTCCACCGCAAACGCGGTGATTCCGTGCTTCTGATCGGACTTGTCGGTGACGACGAGAACGACGGCGATGTCGGCGTAAGTCGCGTTCGTGATGAAGTTCTTCGTGCCGTTGAGCACCCACTCGTCGCCATCCTTCACGGCGGTGGTGCGCATTCCGGAGGCGTCGCTGCCGGACCCGGGCTCGGTCAATCCCCACGCGGCGATCCATTCGCCGGAGGTCAGTTTCGGCAGCCACTTCTTTTTCTGTTCCTCGTTGCCGGCGAGATAGATGTGACCGGTGCCGAGCGAGTTGTGCGCGGCGACGCTGAGGGCAAAGCCGCTGTCGACGACGCCGAGCTCCTCGATCACATGAACGTAGTCAACGTACGACAATCCCGCGCCGCCGTACTCCTCGGGGACCGTGACGCCGAGCATGCCGAGGCCGCCCGCGCGCTTGAAAACCTCGGTGGGAAAGTGCTGCGCTTCATCCCACTCCATCAGATGCGGCTTGATCTCGCTGAGCGCGAACTCGCGCACCATCTCCTGAATCTGTCGCTGCTCGTCGGTAAGACGGAAATCCATTCACACTCCTCGAGATCTGTTAGTCCGGGCGCGCAGGCCGCGCGCCGCACAGGCGGATTCGGGATGATAGCAGGGCGGGAGGAATTGGCACTAGCAGCCGGGTCGTTCGCTACAATGATGACGATGCAGCGCAAGGTAGCGACGCGGATTAGCGATGATGATCTTCGCCGAATGCAGGCGGAGACTGGCGTCGATGTTTACGCGATCCTGGACCTCATGGCGCAGACGCCTACACAGCGACTGCGATTGGCGGTTGCGAACGTTCAGAACCTCGCCCGGCTCCATGCCGCGACCAAGCGGCCTGAAGTCAGAAAATGAATCCGCCAGCGGCGTTCGATGCTTTCGCGATTCTCGACTTATTGCACCGGCGAGAGGTCAAGTTCGTGGTGATCGGCGGGATCGCCGGCAACCTGCTGGGATCCGATATTTTGACGAACGATCTCGACATCTGCTTTGCGCGCGACCTCCAGAACACGCGACGACTCGCTTCCGCCTTGAATGAGATCCACGCGAGGTTACGTAATTTTCCCACCGATCTGCCCTTTGTCGTCGACGAGCATGCGTTGCGACTCGGTGAGACCTTCACCTTCGAGACTGACTTCGGCCATTTCGATTGCCTCGGTAATCCGTCTGGAACAGACGGCTATGTTCAGTTGCGAAATGGAGCCGAGTGTCTCGAGGTCAACGGCGTCATGACCTACGTTGCAAGTCTTCCAGACTTAATCCGGATGAAAGAAGCCGCCGACCGCGAGAAGGATCGATGGGCGCTTGTTACACTGCGTGCGATGCTGAAGTTGCGCGGGTAGCGCGCTAGAGCAGCATCTTGTAAACGTCGTTCTTCCGCATCCCGAACTCTTCCGCCACCGCCTTCACGGCATCGTTGCGCCGCATGCCTCCGGCCCTGAGGCGCTCGAATTCGGCGGCGATTTCCTCAGGGGATGCGGCGGCTATCGCAACTCGTGCCGCGGCGAAGACGAGCGTGATCTCTCCGTAGATCGATTGACGCGGGCGCAGTTCGGCGAGGACTTCGCTGATCGCGCCGCGCAGGAACTCCTCATGCATCTTCGTCATCTCGCGGGCGACTGTGATCTCGAGGTCGCCGAGCACGGCCAGCGCGTCTTCGAGGGAGTCGATGACCCGTTCGGGCGATTCGTAGGCGATCGCGGTGTGGCCGAGATCTGCGAGCGTTCGATAGAAATCAGTTCGTTCGCCGCGGCGGTGCGGGGTGAATCCGAGGAACGTGAAAGGCAGGGGAGCGATGCCGCTGGCGACGAGTGCGACCACGCCCGCGAACGGTCCAGGAATCGGCTCGACCGTCAGGCCGAGCTCGCGCGCGAGCCGCACGAGGCGGAATCCGGGATCGCTGATGACCGGCATGCCGGCGTCGGAGACGAGCGCGATGGTCTCGCCGCGCGCGATTCGGTCCGCGAATCCGCGCGCCTTCTCCTCCTCGGTGTGCTCGTCGAAACGATCGGTGGGACGTTCGATGCCGAAGTGCGTCAGGAGCTTGCGCGTGTGGCGCGTGTCTTCGCAGAGGATGAGATCCGCCGACTTCAGCGCCTCGGTCGCGCGCGGCGGAAAATCGCCGAGGTTGCCGAGGGGAGTGCCGACGATGAGGAGTTTGCCTGTCATCGGAGTTCGTAGCTCCGAGCGAGCAGGATCGCGGCTGACGACGCTACGTTCAGCGATTCGATCCGCGGCGACATGCGGATGGCGATCATTCGCGCGACGCTCGCGAGCGCGGGAGAAAGGCCTGACCCCTCGCTGCCGAACGCGAGAATCGCTTTTGCGAAAGGCGGATCGGCAAGCTCGCCTCGCGTATCGGCGGCGATGACGTCCCATCCCTGTGCGAGCAACTCATCGATCGAGCAATTCACCACCGGGACGGTCAGGATCGCGCCGGCTGAGGAGCGGATCGCCTTGGGACCGAACGCGTCCGCGCAGCCGGGGAGGAGCGCAACGCCGTTCGCATCGAACGCCGCGGCGAGCCGAACGATCGTGCCGACGTTACCGGGATCCTGCACGCCGTCCAGCGCGATCACGATCGACGACTCGCGCGCGAAAAGCGATTGCAGATCAAATCGGGGCCGTTCGAAGAGCGCGATCACGTTCTGCGGCGACTTCGTTTCCGCGATCGCGTCGAAGATCGCGGATGAAAAGTCGACGTCGCGCTCGATGATTTTGATCGGCTTCCAGCCCGCTGCGATTGCGTCCGCGACAGGCTTTGGACCCTCGATCACGATTTCGCCGGCATGATCGCGGATCGCTTCGCGGATGCGCTTGAACCAGGGGTTCTGCCGGCTGCTGATCGTCATCAATTAGAATGCGCGCTCCTGGCGGCCGATGATACTGAAACTCATCAAAGCGACCACCGCTGCCTCGGCCGCTGCATGGTCAGCGCTCTGGACCTTCCCAAGCATCTTGCTCTCTGCGTTCGTCATCGCGTGGGCCGCCGAAGCCGCGCAGTTTCTGATGGCGCAGGGGTTGGCGCTGGCGATTCTGGCGTGGCTGCAGACGCTGCCCGAGTTCGCGGTCGAAGCGGTGATCGCCTGGCAGGCCGGTAAAGATCCGAGCCAGACGCACCTCGCCATCGCCAACTTCACCGGCAGTCTGCGGCTCCTCGTAGGACTCGGATGGCCGATGATTTACTTCGTCGCGGCGGCGTTCGGTTGGAAACGCGAACGAAAGTTCATCAGCGTCGAGCTCGATGCGGAGCACTCCGTCGAAGTCTTCGGCCTCTTCCTGCCGATCGCCTACTTCACGTTCATCTGGTGGAAGGGCACGCTCTCGATCTGGGACTCGATTCCGTTGACCGCGTCGTACGTGCTCTATCTCTTCATCCTCTGGAAGATTCCGCCGCGCGATGACGCAGGCGAAGCGCTCGAAGACCTCGGCGTTATCCCGCGCACGATTCTGAAGATGCCGCCGAAGCGGCGCAACGCGTCGATCTGGATCCTTTTCATTGCCGGCGGCGCGATTCTTTTTTTTGCAGCGCATCCGTTCTTGAATTCGATGCTGGCCATCGCCACCTCGCTCGGCGTCTCAACGTTCGTCTTCGTGCAATGGGTCGCGCCGTTTCTCTCCGAGTTCCCGGAAAAACTGAGCGCGTTCTACTGGGCGCGCAAAGTGAAGACGGCCAACGTTGCGCTGATGAACATGGTCTCGTCGAACATCAATCAGTGGAGCATTCTCTCGGCGATGATCCCGATCCTCTTCGTGATCAGCGCCGGCGAATTGAGGCCGCTCGTTTTCGATGTACACCAGCGCGACGAAATCCTCCTCACCATCCTGCAGAGCTTTCTCGGATTCCTGCTGCTGCTGAACCTGCAGCTCAAGGTGCATGAGGCCGCCGCCCTTTTCGTTCTGTGGCTGGTGCAGTTCGCGGTGCCGTCATGGCGCGGTCCCATCATTTATGTATATCTTGCGTGGTGCGTCGTTGAGTTGCTCCGGCTGGTAATCGGCCGGCAGGCTCCGCCGGCCTGGCGCGCATTGCGCACGACGCTCGGAGAGCGCTTCGCCTGATGGGAATCGACGTCATCACCAAGCCCCGCATCCGGCTGACGCGGCGCGTCACCGAGATGCAGGTGTCGCCGACGCTGGCGGTGATGAACCGTGCGCTGGAATTGAAAGCGCAGGGCGTAGACATCGTCGACCTCGGGCCGGGCGAGCCCGATTTTCCGACGCCGCAATCGGTCTGCGCAGCGGGAAAGCGCGCCATCGATGAAGGCCAGACGAAGTACACGGCCGGCAACGGCACGAAGGCGTTGCGCGACGCGCTGGCCGCCCGCTACAACCGCCGCTACGGAACCTCGATCAAAGCGGAGAACGTCATCGCCGGCACTGGCGGCAAGCAGGAGCTGTTCAACGTCACGCTTGCGCTGGTCGATAAGGGCGACGAGGTCATCATCCCGTCACCGTACTGGGTAAGTTTTCCCGATCAGGTCCAATTCGCGGGCGGCACGCCGGTTTTCGCGGCCACCGATCCGCAGAACGAATTCCGGCCGACGTTCGCCGGCATCGAAGCCGTGGCTACCGAGCGCACGCGCGGAGTGATCATCAACTCGCCGTGCAATCCGACCGGCGCGGTGATCGCCGAGAAGGAGCTACATCGCATCGTCGAGTGGTGTGCGTCGCGCGACGTCTTTCTGATGTTCGACGAGACCTACGAATTCTTCGTCTACGACGGCGCGAAACACGTCTCGGCGGGCCGCTGGTTCGATGAGTATCCCGAGACGATCGTCTGTATCAACTCGATGTCGAAGACGTTCGCCATGACCGGCTGGCGTCTCGGATACGCGATCGCGCACCGCGACGTCATCACCGCGGCAGGCAAGATCCAGAGCCATTCGACCTCGAATCCGAGCTCGATCTCGCAGGCAGCGGCGCTCGAAGCGCTGAGCGGCGGCGAGGACGAAGTGCGCCGCATGTGGGAGGCCTATCGCGATCGCCGGGCGTGGCTGATGCCGGCCATCAACGGCATCGAGGGGATTTGCTGCGCGCATCCCGATGGTGCGTTCTACATCTTTCCCGACGTCAGCGCGTTTTTCGGACGCGGCGTCGTGCGCGACTCGCAGACGCTCACCAACTATCTGCTCGACGAAGCGCGTGTGGCCGTGATTCCCGGCTCCGCATTCGGCAGCGACGATCACATCCGGATCAGCTACGCGACGTCGATGGAGCGGCTGCAGGAAGGCGTGCGTCGTATCGAGGCGGCGCTGAAAAATCTACGCTGAGCTCGCTGGAATCAAGCCTTCACACCCCCCGTTACGAACCGCTGTCCTAATCAATACGTCCCAACGAACAAGGAGAACTTGTGAAGAAAGCAATGTTTGTGATCGCGCTTGCGCTCGCCGCTCCGGCAGTGTTCGCGCAGAGCAAGCCGGCCACGCCGGCTGATGCTTCAACGGCCATGGCCACCAAAGACGCCGATCCCGTGATCATGTCCGCGGGCAGCGTCGTCGTGCATAAATCGGAATTCGAAGCGGCGCTGAAGACCCTTCCCGCCGAGTACCAGGGGATGCTCTCGCAGCCCGCCGGCCGCAAGCAGTTTGCGGATGATTTCCTGCGCATGCGGCTGCTCGCCAGCGAAGGCACCAAGGCCGGACTGGAGAACGATCCCGACGTCGTCAACCAGCTCAACCTGATGCGCGAGAACCTCGTCGCCACCGCCGAGCTGAAGAAGATCGACAGCGGCATCACCGTCAGCGACGCCGAGGTTCAGAAGGCGTATGCGGATAACGCCAAGGACTACGAGCAGGTCAAGGCCCGCCACATTCTTATCGCGCCGAAAGGCAGCGCTGCCGCGCAGCCCGGCAAAGATCTCACCGACGAGCAGGCCAAGGCGAAGGCGGAAGACCTTCGCAAGCAGATTGTGGCCGGCGCGAACTTCGAAGAGCTGGCGAAGAAAGAGTCCGACGACACCGGTTCCGGCGCCCGCGGCGGCGACCTCGGCTCATTCGGTCACGGCCAGATGGTCCCCGAGTTCGAGCAGGCCGCGTTCAGCGCAAAAGTTGGTGAGGTGACGCCGGTCGTGAAGACGCAGTTCGGCTATCACATCATCAAAGTCGAAGGGCACGAGAACACCGCTCTCGAGCAGGTTCGTCCGACCATCGAGAAGAACCTCAAGCAGACCAAGCTCCACGCCGCGCTCGATGCGATGAAAGAGAACGCGCACCCGACCTTCAACGACGCGTACTTCGCGCCACCTCCGCCGCCCGCCGCCGAAGCTGCCCCCGCAACCCCGGCCGCTCCGAAAGCCGACGCAAAGAAGACGCCCGCAACGAAGAAGCAGTAACCAACTTTCAACCAAAAACTGAAAAGGGACGGCGCCATGCCGTCCCTCTTTTTTTCTCCGCCCCTCCGCGTCTCCGCGTGAGCCCGTTTCCCTTTTGAATCTGGCAGCTACCGCTCCACCTCAAAATCCGCCCCGATCGACGGCAGCGCATCGTTGAAGATGATGGCGGTCTCGGCGATCGGGAAGAGGACAACGTGGTTGCGTCCCTGGAAATCCATCACGATCTCGTAGAAGCCGCTGTCATTGATCGCGATCAACGTGCCGGGCTTGCCTTTCAGCTCGAGCGAGCGGCTGAAGATCGAAACCTTCGATGGGATTTCCATGGCCGCGTAGGTTAGCAGATGGCGGCTAGGCGTCGCGACGCTTGCCGAACATGAAGGCAACTCCGACGCCGAGGAAGTAGAGCGCGATCATCGGGACGGCCAGAAACGACTGCGTCACCATGTCCGGTGTCGGCGTCACGACCGCGGCGATGATGAACGACAGCACGATCGCGTACTTCGATTTCTGCAGCAGGAAGTGCGGCGTCACGATGCCGAGGCGGGCCAGGAAAAAGATCAGGATCGGAGTTTCGAAGACGGCGCCCGAGGCCAGGACGATCGTGCTGGCGAACGAAAAATACTCATCCACCTTGATCATCTGCTTGAACTGCCTGCCGGACTCGACGAAGAACGCGCACGTTCCCGGCAGAATCACGCGGTAGCCGAAGTAGCCGCCGCCGATGAAGAACAGCGTGGCGAAAATGATGAAAGGCGCGGCGTAGCGGCGTTCGCGTTTGTAGAGGCCGGGCGAGATGAAACGCCACACCTGCCACATCAGAATCGGCGAGGCCACGAAGATCGCTGCGAAGAACGCCACCTTCATGTACAGGAAAAATGGTTCGGTGAGGCGCGTGTAGGCCAGCTTCTGATCGCCGGGCGGAAGAAACTTCGTCAACGGCGCCTGGATCAAGCCGAAGATTTTGTCCGCGTAGTTCCAGCAGGCCAGGAAGGCCACGAAGACGGCGATGATCGAAATGATCAGCCGTTTGCGCAGCTCCTCGAGGTGATCGAGGAACGACATCTTCGGAAGGTCAGCGTCGGGTGCTTCTTCGTCCGCCGGCGATTCCGTGTACGTAGTTTCCGTCATCGGCTACAAGTCGTGCTTCGTGACGGCCTCAGGGGTGAGATCGGCCACCTGCTTCGGCGGCTCGGTGGGCAAGCCGGTCGCTGTCGGCTCGACTGGCGCGGACCTTGATATCGATTCGTGCACGGGCACGATCGTCGTCGAGGCCAGTTGCTTCAGCTCTTCGACCTGTACCTCGCGTTCGATGGTGTTCTTGAAATCGTCAGTGGCCTTCTTGAATTCGCCCATCGCTTTGCCGAGCGTTTTGCCGATCTCGGGCAGGCGCTTTGGGCCGAAGACGATCAGGGCCACGATAAAAATCATGATCAACTCCGGGATTCCGAGCGAACCGAACATGAACGACCTCTCCTTGACTGATACGGCCGCGTGAACATCGCCGGGCTGTCGAATACTCCGCGCCTATAATGAGTTCTTCCCCTGAAATCAGGTGATCAAAAACATGGTCAAACTACAACAGACAAAGAGCTGGACCTTCTCGTTGACGCTGGCCGTCGCAATTATCGGCGCGACGCTTTTCGGCGGATTCTATGGCAACCGCCTCTTCGGCGCGCCCGTGCAGAGCGAAGTGCAGAAGCGGCTCAAAGAGTACACGGATCTTCTCGCCGCCGTAACCGCAAATGCGCCCGATGACGTCGGATCCGACAAATTCGTCTACTCGTCGATCGACGGCATGCTCCGCACGCTCGATCCGCACACCTCCTTTCTCGAACCGAAGGAGTACGCGGACATGCAGGATCGCCAGAAGGGCTCGTTCTACGGCCTCGGCATCCTGGTGACGAAGCGCAACGATCAGGTCACGGTCATCACCCCGCTCGAGGGCACGCCCGCCGCGCGCCTCGGCATCCGCGCAGGCGACGTCATCTCCGAGGTCGAAGGCGTCTCCACCGACGACCTCCCGCTCGACGACGTCGTCAAGCGCCTCAAAGGTCCGAAAGGGACCACGGTCCACATCAAAATCGTTCGCGTCGGGATGAAGGAACCGATCCCTCTCTCGATCGTCCGCGCCGCGATTCCGACCAACTCCATTTCCAACGTGCTGATGCTGAAGCCCGGCATCGGCTACATCCGCATCAAAGATTTCACCGCCACCACGGTTCGCGAGCTCGATGAAGCGATCGACAAACTCAAAGGGCAGGGGATGCAGAAACTCGTCCTCGACCTTCGCCAGAATCCCGGCGGTCTGCTCGATGCCGCGGTCGGCGTTTCCGATCACTTCCTCGACAAGGGGCAGATGATCGTTTACACCAAGGGCCGTACGCCCGATTCGGCGCAGGATTACCTCGCGCCGGGCAAGCATCAGCATCTCGACATGCCGATGGTGGTCGTGGTGAACCGCGGAAGCGCCTCGGCCTCCGAAATCGTGGCGGGCGCGCTGCAGGATCACGATCGCGCCATCATCGTCGGCGAAACGAGCTGGGGCAAAGGCCTCGTGCAGAGCGTCTACACGCTGCAGTACAGCGCCGGACTGGCGCTGACGACTTCGAAGTACTACACGCCCTCGGGCCGCAACATCCAGCGCGACTACAGCTCGTTCTACGACTACTACGTCGCCGACGAAGGCGATGACGGCAGCGCCTCCGAGATGCCGCTCAAGGACCGCAAGAAGTTCACGACCGCGACCGGACGCATCGTCTACGGCGGCGGCGGAATCACGCCCGACATCTTCGTCAAGCCTGCGCCGCTGTCGCGCACCACGCAGCTTCTCGAAGTGCGCAGCGCGATCTTCAACTACGGCGTCGACTACGTCGCCAAGCACCCGGACGTGACCGAAGACGTGGCCATTACGCCCGCGGTCATGGAGAACTTCGTTGCCTTCGCTAGCGAAAAGGACATCGCGCCTGTAGCCGACATCCGCGACGCGCTTCAGAAGCCGAACGACCGCAACTTCATCGAGCGGGCGCTGAAAGCGGAAATCATCGCCGCGAAATTCGGTTTCGACGCGTCCTATCCGTATCGTCTCCAGGGCGACAATCAGATCGCCAAGGCCATCGAAGTGCTGCCCGATTCGCAGAAGCTGGCGGAGAAAGCGGCTGCGATGCACAGCGCGCCAAGCGCGAATTCGTCCGATGCCGGCACGCGCGCCGCACAGGCGCTGCCGCACGGAAAGTAATCAATATCAAACGCTTCCTTGCAACGGCGAGCAGAGTCACTGCTCGCCGTTTTTCATCTGTGCCCGCTACTTGCTACACATCAGTCGCGGTGCTAACGTGTCGCCGCTTTTGCGCTGGGGGATTTTCTAGTTATGCCTGATCTTGGAAAGAAGTACACCTGTTATAGCTGTCATACGAAGTTTTACGACCTCGGCAAGCCGATTCCGAACTGCCCGAAATGCGGTGCGGATCAACGCGATGCCGATGAGGCGCCGTCGGTGCCTGCATCGCGCAGCCGCGCGCGTGCGGCCGCCGCGCCGCTGCCTGTCGTCGAGGAAGCGTCCGACGAAGAATTTGGCGCGGAAGGCGAAGCCGCTACGCCGGCCGGCGATGAGGATGAGGAAATCATCCCCGAAGCCGATCGCGAAGAAGAGTCGGCCGACGAAGACGAAGACGAAGATTACTAGCGGTCAGAAAGAAGGATTTCGATGGGTAGACTCGGTCTGCTTGGTTGTCTCGGAGCGCTGGTTCTCGTTCTGCTGATCGGCGGCGGCTGGTACGTCGGCGTCCGCAATCATCTCGTGGAGCTCGATCAGCAAGTGCAGGCGCAGTGGGCGCAGGTCGAGAACGACTACCAGCGCCGCTTCGATCTGATCCCGAACCTCGTCCGCACCGTCCAAGGCGCCGCGAACTTCGAGAAGTCGACGCTGGAGGCCGTCATCAACGCTCGTTCGCGTGTCGGCCAGGTGCAGGCGCCGGCCGGCGGCCCTCCCGGCACGCAGTCGAATCTGCCGAACGATCCGAACGCGATGGCGCAGTTCGCCGGCGCGCAGGAGAACCTCTCCGGCGCGCTGTCACGCCTTCTCGTCGTCGTCGAGCGCTATCCCGATCTCAAGTCGAATCAGAACTTCCTCGAATTGCAGTCGCAGCTCGAAGGCACCGAGAACCGCATCGCCGTCGAACGACGCCGCTACAACGAAGTTGCGCAGACGTTCAACTCGGCCGTGCTCAAGTTCCCGGCGAACATCGTCGCGAACATGAGCGGCTTCAAGCCGAAGGCGTACTTCAAGGGTGCGGCCGGGTCGCAGAACGCGCCCGAGGTCAACTTCAACTTCGGAACGACAGCCCCGGCCACGGGAACTCGATGAACGTCCGCCGCAGCGCGATCGCGTTCGTCGCGATCGCGCTCCTCGCCTCGGCCGCGCTGGCGCTGGACATCCCACCCAAGCCGACGCAGTGGGTGAACGACTACAACGCCAACCTTCTCAACGCCTCGCAGATCCAGCAACTGAACGAGAAGCTGGAGGGTTTCTACAAGAAGACGGGCGTTCAGTTCCTGATCATGATCTTCCCTTCGCTCGAAGGTGAAGACGACCTCGGATATACGAACAAGGTCGCGAATGTCTGGAAGGTCAAAGACGACAAGGCTTTGATGCTCTTCGTCTTCTCGAAGGAGCACAAGACGCGGATTCAGACTGGTTACAGCCTCGAGCCGGTCATCACTGACGCGTTCGCATCCGACGTTCTTCACAATACGGTTCCGGCGTACTTCCGCGCAGGCGACTATGCGGGTGGTTTGAACGCCGCGGCCGATCAGATCATCGGGAAGATAGATCCGACTGCCGTGGGTGCGACATCAGGCCCGGCCCCAAGACGGGTTCGATCGAGCCGCGGTTCCGCATCCAGCAAGATTTTCCCGCTCATCTTTTTCTTCTTCATTTTCTTCGTGCTGGTTCCGCTGCTGTCGCGCGGACGGCGCCGCGGTGGTTGCGGCGGTTGCTTCTGGCCGATGTTCTTCGGCGGCGGCGGATGGGGCGGCGGCGGGACGACATTCGGCGGCGGTGGGGGAGGGGGCTGGAGCACGGGCGGGTCGTGGAGCGGCGGTGGCAGTTCCTTCGGCGGCGGCGGCGCGGGAGGTGGATGGTGAATCAGAAAGAGTTCATCGCAGCGCTCGATCAGCCGCGCATCACAGCCGCGATCGCAAGCGCGGAATGCGAGACGTCCGGCGAGATCCGTATCCACATTCAGCCGAAGGCCAGAGGCGGCGAGCCGCGTTATGTCGCCGAGCGCACGTTCGAGCGCCTCGGCATGACCAAGACCGCGCTGCGCAATGGCGTGCTGCTCTTCATCGCATCCGAGGAGAATAGTTTCGTAATCCTCGGCGACAAGGGCATCGACGAGAAAGTGCCGGCGGGTTTCTGGGATGAAATCGCCGCGAAGCTCACGATCCGTTTCAAGAACGGCGAGTTCACGGAAGGCATCGTCGAGGCGATCACCGCAGCCGGATATCAGCTGAAGACGTACTTCCCACGCGCCGAGGATGACGTCAACGAACTCTCTGACGAGATCGACATCGAGGAGTAGCGTGCCGGCCTCGGTGCTGATCGCGCTCGGCTCCAACCTCGGCGACCGCGCGTTGTTTCTCCGCCGCGCGATTCATGAATTACGACGCGTGATCCATGTCGTCCGCGTCAGCAGCTTCATCGAAACAGATCCAGTCGACGCGCCGCCGCCGAAGTATTTGAACGCGGTCGTGGCCGGTTACACCGACCTTTCGCCGTCCGCTCTCCTCGGCGCGCTGCAGGCGATCGAATCACGCCTCGGGCGCCGCCGTAGTACGCGCAACGCGCCGCGGGTCATCGACCTCGATCTGATCCTGCATAGCGCGAATCTGGTTCGCACGCGAACGCTGACGGTTCCACATCCGAGGTATCGGGAACGTGAGTTCGTACTCGAGCTTCTGCGCGAATTTGATTTTGATTGGCGTGATCCGGCGACAGGACTACGAACTACCACAGAGGCACAGAGAGCACAGAGCTCTGTGTCCTCTGTGTCTCTGTGGTGAGAAGGTTTTTAGCGAGTCGCGACCGGTCCGCCGCTCAACGTCGTGTGCACGTGGGCGTGCAACGTCGGGACGGCCTTGGTCAGGATCGGGTACGGGTTGACCATGTCGTCGTTCTCGTTGATCCCGAAGTGGAGGTGCGACGGCGTGTACTTGGCGTTGCCGGTGTTACCGACATAGCCGATCAGATCGCCAGCCTGCACTTCCATCCCCTCGTACAGCCCGGCCGCCCAGCGGTCGAGGTGCGCGTAGTAGAACGAGGCGCCGTTTTCGTTCGTCAGCCAGATGCAGTGGCCGCCGAGTTTTTGATCGCCGATGAAACTGATCACGCCGTCGACGACCGCCACGACTTCCGTGCCTTTGGGCGCGAAGATGTCGATGCCTTTGTGAACGCGTGCTCCGCCGTCGCGCGGCGCGTGCCAGCTATCGTCGAGTGACGCGGTGTGAACGCCCACGACGGGAAGCCGCAGCGACACCTTCGCGAGCGGCGCGAACAGCGCCTGGGCGCGGGCGCCGAAAGCGTTGTCGCGTGCCTGCGCGCTCGATGGAGCAGGCGAGGCGAGGGGCGTGCGGGCCAGCTCGCGAGTGTTGTAGCGGCTCAAATCGACGCGCATCTGCGTTTTGAGCTGCGTCCAGTCGTCATCTTCCGAGGGGAGCGCGGCACTCACGGCAGGCGCGGCCTTGACGTCGCCAGGAATGACGGACGCGCAAGCGGTCAGGAGGAAGAGGACGAGGCCGCTGAGCACCATGACAGTGCGAAGCCACATACCGCGCGCGTGAAGGGGATCCATCTGGGTCTGGGAGCGACGGACGGGAGTGTAAATAATCTTCGCGGCGGTGTAAAGAAAATAGTGGATTAGTGGACTAGTAGATTAGTAGATCAGTGGATCGGAGGGGTACTGCTCGGGTGCTTCTGTCTAATCCACTAATCTACTGATCGACTAATCCACGGATCACTTCTTTCCAAAGAGAAGTTCGGCGAATTCGTCGACGCGTCGGACGCCGGCGACTTCGACATCCGCGCGGATTTCGGCGGCATTCGACTGCGGCAGGATCACGCGCCGGAAGCCGAGGGCCGCGGCTTCGCGGGCGCGGAGGTCGGCTTGCGACACGCTGCGCACTTCGCCGAGGAGGCCGACCTCGCCGAAGACGACCACGTCGTGCGCGAGGGGGAGGTTGCGTTGCGAGGAAAGGAGCGCTGCCACGACGCCGAGGTCGATGGCCGGCTCGTCGATCTGCAGGCCGCCGGCGAGGTTCGCGTAGACGTCGCTGGCCAGGAAGTTGCCGCCGTTCTTCTTCTCGAGAACTGCCAGCAACAGCGACACGCGGTTGGCGTCCATGCCGATGGCCATGCGCCGCGGCGACGGAAAGTGGGTCACGGACACGAGCGCCTGCACCTCGATCAGCAGCGGTCGCGTTCCTTCGACGGCGGCCACGATCGCCGATCCCGCGGCCGTGCTGCGCTGCGAAATCAGAGCGGCCGATGGGTTGGGCACCTCCTGCAGCCCCGTGTCGTGCATCTCGAAGATCGCCACCTCGTTGGCCGGCCCGAAGCGGTTCTTGTAGGCGCGGACGACGCGGTAGTTCTGAAACTTCTCCCCCTCGAAGTAAAGGACCGTGTCGACGATGTGCTCGAGCGACTTCGGCCCGGCGATCGTCCCTTCCTTCGTGATGTGGCCGATGAGGAAGATAGGGATCGAGAGGCGCTTCGCCGCCGTCATCAGCAGGCCCGCCGAGTCGCGGACCTGGCCCACGGATCCGGGCGTCGATGCGCTCGTCGACGTGTGGACGGTCTGGATCGAATCGACGATAACGGCGACCGGCTTCATCGACTCGGTGACGGAGATGATTCGCTCGACGGACGTTTCGGCGAAGAGCCGGATGTTGTCGTTCGTCGTGCCGAGGCGGCGGGCGCGGATGGCGATCTGGCGCGGCGATTCCTCGCCTGACACGTAGAGGACAACGCCGCCGCGCGCGAGTTCTTCAGCGGCCTGCAGCAGCAGCGTCGACTTGCCGATGCCCGGCTCGCCGCCGACGAGCGTCACCGCGCCGGTGACGAGGCCGCCGCCGAGGACGCGGTCGAGCGCGGCGATGTTGGTGGAGATGCGGTGGGCGGTATCGCCGTCGATGGCGCCGATCGCGATCGGCATCGCGTCCGACGACGTCATCACCGCCGCGGCGGCCTGCTCTTCGCCGTAGGAGTTCCAGGCGTTGCAATCGGGGCAGCGGCCGAGCCATTTCGGCGACTGGCTGCCGCATTCGGTGCACGAGAAGACCGCTGCTGTTCGTTTGGCCAAGTGCGGCCGATTGTAGCGAAGGGATCCTGCCGGCGCGCTACACGGACCGTCGCCAAGAGAGGCGACGGTCCGCGGTATCTACGAAACGTAGATCGTCAGTTCAGCCTGTGATTTGCGCGCGCCAGATCGGCGGCCTGTCCCAGCAGTTGCATCGGCTGCGGGTCCTTCTGCAGAACGCCCGAGCCGTAGCCCTGCTTCGACAGGAAGTCGAAGCGGACTTCCTGGTAAACGACGTCCTTCGGCAGCCGGTCCTGGCGATAGGTCCACGACTCGCGCGTGCCGGTCTGATACGCCTGATCGAGAGAGTTTTTGACACCACCGCCGGTGGGAAGCGCAGTGTTGCGCATGTTGCCTCGGATCTCGCTGTTGGAGTCGTTGCTGCGCAAATCGGACATCGTGTCTGAAGAGACGTTTGCCATCGACGCAAACGTCGGCGCGCCGAGGAACGCGAAGACGGCCGCGCGATCTGTGTACCGGCCTTGCACTTTGTCCGTGCCGAACGAGGAGTCCGCGTAGGCAATCCGGCGTTCAAACTCGTTCCGAAACTCGTTCGCGTCAGTGGCCGGCGTGGGATCGAGCTGCTTCCAGAACGCATCGACAAACGATGCCCGCTCAGCGTTCGTCGTGAACGTTGCATACTCCTTCTTCTGAGCCGGCGTCAGAAGGTAGCGAACAGGTGTTTCGACCCAATGCTCGTCGGCGGGAAGGGTCCAGCCCGATGGGACGGCGAACGCCAGATACGTGGAGCTCATCGTGGTCGTGCGGCCGCGAGCCTCCTTGCGAGCCTGCTCGAAGAGATCGACAGTCGCCTTCGGGAACGGCGGCGAGGCGATGGCCGCCGTGGGCATGAAGCCGAGGTAAGTGACGAACGCGTTCTTCGCCTCGTTTTTCTGTCCCAACGCAGCCAGGTTCGCTCCGCGGTAGAAGGTGACGACGGGCAAGAGTTTGGCGCGGTCGTTCTCCAGCCCAGGTTTGTTCGTCAATGTATCGAGCTGATCGAAATCAGCGAGCGAGCTTTTGTAATCGCCCGCCGCAAACTTTTCCTTCGCTCGTTTGAAGAGATCGGGAAGCGAAAGATCGGCGGCGAAGACACTGCCTGCGACGAGCAGCAACAACACACTACAAAAGCGCGATGGTTTCATGTGTGCTCCTTAGTTCAGTTGAGCTTCAGCGTACGGCGCACGGCGTCGGTAGCCACTCCGAGCGTCGTCACCGGCTCGGAGTCCTTCTGCATCACCGACGTGCCGTAGCCTTCTTTGGTGATGAAGTCGAAGCGCACCTCGGGGTAGGGAACGCCCGCCGGAATGCGGCCCGGCCGGTAGTACCACGACTCACGCTGACCGATTGCTCCCTGCCGTTGCAACGAGGGGCCGCCCACCGCGAAGCGGTTGCCGCCGCCGCTGCGAAGTTGATTGACCGCGTCATCCTCGTTGCCGAGATCCTTCACGCCGACGTACGTTGGCGGTCCGAGAAACGTGAAGACCGCGCCGCGCTCGGTAAGGCGGCCCGCCTGCTTGGGAATGGCAAAATACGTATCGGCGAACGCGACACGCCGCTCGAACTCGTCGCGCAGCTCGTTGACCTCGGTCGTCGGAGTCGGATCGAGCTGCTTCCAGAACGCCGCGATGAACGAGGCGCGCTCGGCGTCGCTCGTAAACGTCGCGTACTCCTTCTTCTGCGCGGGCGTGAGGAGATAGCGGACGGGGGACTCGATCCAGTGCTCGTCGGGCGGAAGCGACCAGTTGGGTGGTGTCGTGAAGGTCGCAAATGCTGAGCTGATCGTAGTCGATTGCGAACTCGCTTCCTTGCGCGCCAGTTCGAAAACATCGACGGTGGCTTTGGGGAACTGAGGCGAGGAGATGGCGGCGTTCGGCACGAACCCCAGGTAGGTCACAAAGGCCGCTTTGGCCTCCGCTTTCCGCCCGAGCGCCGCGAGGTTCGCTCCGCGATAGAAGGTGATGACCGGCAGAAGCTTCGCGCGATCGGTCGCGAATCCAGGCTGGGAGCTGTTCCTGTCGAGAAGCTCGAAGTCGGCCAGCGAGCCTTTGTAGTCGGCGCTCGCGAATTTGTCTTTGGCGCGCTTGAAGAGTTCGGGAAGAGTGGGATCGGCAGCAATGGCATTGATCGTCACCAGCAGCAACGCTGCAGCGATGAGAGGGCGGATGATTTTCATAGATTTGAAGAAGCAGTCAGCTCTCCGCGCAAATTCCTCTGGACTTCGCGCTTTACTTTGTCCACGCCGTAGCCGCGGCTGAAGAGATAGTAGAGCTTGGCGAGCGCGGCCTCAGCCGTCATGTCGCGGCCACTGACCACGCCGGCCACGGCGAGCGCGGAACCAGCCAGGTACTCGCCGAGGTCTACGGTTCCTTCAAGACATTGCGTGCAGTCGACGATGACCACACCGCGCTTCGTCGCCTCAGTAAGCACCTCGAGAAATGCGCGATCCTGGTCCGGGCCGTTGCCGACGCCGTATGCCTCGAGCACGAGTCCCTGCAGCGGCGGACGCAGCACGTTGCCGATCAGCTCCGGCGAGATCCCCGGAAACAGCCGCAGCGCGCTGACGACCGGCGAGGCCAATTCCTCGACGCGCATCTTCTGGCGCGGCCGCGGCTTGCGCACGAGGTCCCAGTTGATCTCGATGTCGATGCCCACGTTCCCCAGCGGCGGCACGTTCGGCGACGCGAACGCGGCGAATCCGTCCGCGCTCACTTTCACCGCCCGACATCCGCGCAGCAGTCTTCCGCCGAAGTACAAGCACACCTCGGGGATGTCGTAATTGGCCGCGATGAGCAGCGAGGTGATGAGATTTTCGCGACCGTCGTTGCGAACTTCGCACAACGGAATCTGCGACCCGGTGACGACGACAGGCTTTCCAAGCCCGTTCAGCATGAACGGCAGCGCGGACGCGGTGTACGCCATCGTGTCGGTGCCGTGCAGGACGACGAAGCCGTCGTACTTGTCGTAGTGATCGCCAATGTCGCGGGCGATCGCGACCCACTCCCGCGGCGTCATGTTCGAAGAGTCGAGCAGCGGCGCGTATTCGTGGACGTCGAACCGCGGCATCGACGGATGCCTGAGCTCCGGCATCGCCTCCATTTGTTGCTGAAGAAATCCGGACGCCGGCACGTAGCCAACGCGGGTCCGCTTCATCCCGATCGTGCCGCCGGTGTAGGCGATGTAAACGCGTTTGCGCATCGAGCGGGAGGATGATAGCCGTAGCGCCGCCGGCTCGGCGGCTGGACCGCCAGCGGCTCGCTGGCGCTTCTCGCTTGCCGCCGAGCCGGCGGCGGTCCAGCCGGCGAGCCGCCGGCGTTACATTTCAACCCTACTTTCCCTTCACCACCACGCCGTCTTTCATCACGAACGCAATCCGCTCCATCACCTTGATGTCATCGAGCGGATTGCCTGGTACGGCGACGATGTCGGCCAACTTGCCTGCAGCGAGAACGCCGCGATCATCGACGCCGAGGAGCGAGGCGGCGACGGTCGTCGCGGAGCGGAGTGCGGCGGCGGGCGACATTCCCAATCCAGTCATCAGCGCGAACTCGCGGGCGTTCAGGCCGTGCGGCGAGACGGCGGAATCCGTTCCGAACGCGATTTTTACGCCGATCTTCAGCGCGTTGCGGAACATCTCGCTGCGCGCGGCGATCGCGGCGCGCGCCTTGTTCGCGATCGCCGGCGGGAACGTTTCCAACCTTCCGCCGATCCAGTCGCTGGCCAGCAGCGTCGGTACGAGGTAGATGCCCTTGTCGCGCATCGACGTCAGTGTGTCGGGTTTGAGGAACGATCCGTGTTCGATCGAATCGACGCCGGCGATCACCGCCATCTTCGCCGCCGCGTCGCCGTGACAATGCGCGGCCACCTTGCGGCCCCAGTGGTGTGACTCCTCCACGATCGCGTTCATCTCATCCTGCGACAGCTCGGGCGCATCAACCGGATCGGAAAGCGACAGCACGCCGCCCGAGGGCATGAATTTGATGACGTCGGCGCCGTACTTGATCTGGTAGCGGACGGCGGCGCGGCATTCCGCGGGACCGTTGCAGACGCCGTCGATCGGGCCGAGGGATGGGAAGCCTTTCGACGGCGGAATCGGATCGCTGTCGCCGTGTCCGCCGGTCGCACCGATCGCGTGAATGGCCACGAGCATGCGCGGACCGACTGCCCAGCCGTTGTTGATGCCGTTGCGCAGTCCGACGTCGACGTAGTCGCTCGCGCCGAGGTTGCGGACGGTCGTGAAGCCCGCGTCGATCGTCTTGCGCGCGAACGTCGTCGCCAGAATGGCCTGCTCGGCCGGATGGCGCATCAGCGTCTGGAAATAGTTGAGGTAGTAGTTCTGCGCATTCTCCTCGGTGAGATGAACGTGCGAATCGATCAGACCCGGCAGCAGCGTGGCGTCGCCGAGGTCGATGACTTGCGCGTCAGCGGGGATGTCGACGTTCGCGCCGGCTGCGACGATGCGGTTGCCCTGCACGACGACCACCCCATTGCGGATGATGCTGTCCGAGTTGCCGTCGAAGAGGTGCGCGGCGCGGAGGACGATCGGCTTCGGCATCGTCGCGGGCGCGGCCTGTTGCGCCAGGACCTGCGACGCGGTGAAAAGAAAGGCGGCTGCGATCGATTTCATGGCCGCGAAACGTAGCACAGCGCCGCCGGTACGAAGTCCTTCGTAACAAAGACGTGAACGAAACGCTTACTCCCTAACTTTCGATGCGCCGCTACGTCTCAACGTGCCATGAAGACAATGCGTCGTCTCATGTCGTTCATCGTCGTTCTCTGTCTGCCCTTTGCCGTGCACGCACAAACGCGCGAGCCGGCCATCACCTTCGACATCAAACGGGCCACCGGTCCGATCACCATCGACGGCGACCTTTCCGATGCGGCCTGGAAGGATGCCTTGCGAGTGGACAAGTGGTACGAGACCAATGCCACCGACAACACCGAGCCGAAGATGAAGAACGTGGCCTGGATGACCTACGACGACCATTTCTTCTACGCGGCCTTTCACTTCGAGGATCCGAATCCGGAGAAAATCCGCGCGCCGTTCGCCGACCGCGACAACGTCTCCAGCGCCACCGACTACGGCGGCGTCATCCTCGACACGCGCAACGACGGGAAGACGGCCATCCTCTTTCTGTCGAACGCCCGCGGCATCCAGTACGACTCCGTGAGCGACGACACCAGCGGCAACGAGGACAGCTCGCCCGATTTCTTCTGGGAGTCGTCGGCGAAGATCACCAAGACGGGGTGGGATCTGGAGCTGCGCATCCCGTTCTCATCGCTCCGCTACAAGAAAGCCGATCCGCAGACCTGGGGCATCCTGCTCTACCGGAACTATCCGCGAGACCGCCGCTATCAGATGTTCGCCAACAAGCTTCCGAAGGGCGGGAACTGCTTCATCTGCAACGAGAACAAGATCACCGGGCTGACCGGTCTGCCGCAGGGTGGTCACATCGTGGCCGCGCCGTATATGACGGTGAAGGAGCAAGGATCACCACGCAATGACACGCTTGGCAACCGGCTGGTGAACGCACCGGCGAAGATCGACGGCGGCATCGATGTGAAATGGACGCCGAACGCCGACACGGCGATCGACGGCACATTGAATCCTGATTTTTCGCAGGTGGAGTCGGATGTCGCCGCAATCTCGGCGAACCAGCGCTTTGCCATTTTCTTCTCGGAGAAGCGTCCGTTCTTTCTCGAAGGCGTGGAGCTGTTCAGCACACCGATTCAGGCGGTTTACACGCGAACGATCACGTCGCCGCGCTTCGGTCTGCGATCGACCGGCAAGTTCGGCGACAACGACTACACCGCGATCATCGCCTCGGACCGTGGCGGCGGGCTGGTCATCCTTCCCGGTCCGAACGGCTCCGATTTCGCCAACCAGGATTTCAGCTCGACGGTAGCCATCGGCCGCATCCGCCACAATTTCGGCCTGTCGTACCTCAGCCTCCTCGGCACGTTCCGCGAGTCCGAAGGCGGCGCACACAACCGCGTCCTGGGCCCCGATTTTCAGTGGCGGATCAATGACAAGGAGACGGTCACCGGTCAGGTTCTCGTCAGCGACACCAAGACTCCCGACCGCCCTGACCTGGCCGCGGAGTGGAACGGGCAAACGATGAAGGGTCACGCTGAATACGTCTGGTGGACGCACAACACGAAGCACATCGATTGGTACACCGAGGCGAAGGATTACAGCGACCGCTTCCGGGCCGATAACGGTTTCGTGCCTCAAGTCGGCTATCGCGAGGAGTTTTTCGAGGGTGGCTACACGATGCGGCCGACCACAGGCTTTGCCAATCGCATCCGACTGTTCCTGAACGGCGATTACTCGGCGGCCACGAACGGCGATCGCCTCTTCGCCGACCGTTCTGCGGGTATCGGTTTCGACGGCAAGTTCGCGTCGAGCACGCGCCTGCGCTTCTCGGTCAACAGCGTCCGCAGCGGCGACAAGGTCCTGACGCGGCATCAGCTGCTCTATTCGATGCAGTTCACGCCGTCCAACATGTTCTCGAACATCCAGCTCAGCGGCTCCGCCGGCGAGGATGTCGACTTCTCGAACACGCGCCTCGGCCGCGGTGTAAGCGCCAACGTCGGCGCCACGATCCGCCCCACCGATCACCTCGAGCTGCGCTACAACCAGAGCCTGAGCTGGCTCAACGTGAAACCGCTGCCGAACCAGATCGACGCCGATCGCGGCCGTCTCTTCACCGCGCAGGTCGAACGCATCCGCGCGACCTACACGTTCAATTCGAAGATGTTCGTCCGCGGAATCGTGCAGAACGTCCGCACGAACCGCAACCAGGAGCTCTTCCTCAATTCGATCAACCAGCACAGCGGCAACGTGACGTCATCACTCCTCTTCGCCTACAAGCTGAACTGGCAAACGCTGCTCTTCCTCGGCGTCGGCGACGAACGGGATGTGGATGTCGACATCAACAAGCTGCAGCCCGCCAGCAGGCAGTTGTTCATGAAGGTGTCGTACGCGTTTCAAAGGTGATGAAGCGCCAATGATCGTAGCGCCGGCCGCTGGCCGGCTGGACCGCCGCCGGCTCGGCGGCGAGACCCGCCAGCGAGCCGCTGGCGGTCCAGCCGACGAGCCGTCGGCGCTACGCCGTTACGCGTTCGATTGCTGCGAAGAGCGCGGCAGTGTCGCGGTAGTCCTCGAACACCACGGCCGCGCCGCTGCGGCTGCCGACGCCGATGAATGGCAGTTGGAGGGTTGCCGCTGCGCGGACGTCCCACGGCGCGTCGCCGAAGGAGACGATGACGTCGTCGACACTTCCCGCGAGCTCGATGCCGCGTTGCAGGATCGCTTCACGCGAGATGTCGTCGTCGCACGACGCGAGCGGCAAATCGGTGGGCAATCCCGCCCGCGCAAGTTTCAGCCGCGCGGAGTCGCCCCACGCGCCGGTGCAAAGGGCAATACGCCATTCGCGAGCGCGGAGTTGCTTGATAAATGCGCAGGCGCCGACGATCTCGTCGAGAAACTTCATGCGCTCATCGAGTAGTTGAACGCAACGTGTTCGATCCAGCGACAACTCGTGCTCCGTCGGCACGCGGCCGCGTGCTTCCCGCAGCGCCTGGATGGCGATTCCTCGATCGGTGACGTGCTCGTAGTCATTCCAATTCGTGTTGAGCGGGAATCCGAAGACGTCCATGAACGCCTGGGCGCGGCACTCCGAGTCGATGTCGTTGCTCGCCGTCAGCGTCCCGTCGATGTCGAAGAGTGCGATGGGCATGAAAAAGGCCGCCAGTTTCGGCGGCCTTGCAATTTACGCCTTGCGATCCGGCGCCGGGGTTGGAACCGGCGCGGGTGGGATGGGCGTCGCGACGTCTGTCGACGGCCCCGAGCCTGGCGCGATGGTCATTGTTTCGCCGGGGCTTTGTTCGGGGTAGTACTCCTTCATCTTCAGGTAGTCGTTGCCGGTTTCCTCGCGGAGGATGTCGTTGACTTCCCATCCCTCCAGCGTCTCGCGCTCGAGGAGCTTGCGGGCGATGCGGTCGAGGGACGACTTGTGCGTGGTGATGATTTCCTTGGCCTGGTTGTAGGCCTTGTCGAGGATGCGCTTGACCTCGCGGTCGATCTCGACGGCGGTGGCTTCGGAGAAATCCTGATGCTGCGCGAACTCGCGGCCGAGGAAGATCGCTTCTTCCTTCTTGCCGAAGGTCACCGGACCGAGTTCGGACATGCCCCATTCGCAGACCATGCGACGAGCCATGCCGGAGGCGCGCTCGATGTCATTGCCGGCGCCGGTGGTGATCTCGTTGACGAAGATCTCCTCGGCGAGACGGCCGCCCATGAGAACGGCCAGCATGGCCTCGAGGTAGCGCTTCGAATACGAATACTTGTCCTCGGTCGGAAGCTGCTGGGTCAGGCCGAGGGCGCGGCCGCGCGGGATGATCGTGACTTTGTGGAGAGGGTCGGCGGCGGGAAGAACGGCCGCGACGATCGTGTGGCCGGACTCGTGGTACGCCGTGTTGCGCTTCTCGCGATCGCTCATTACCATCGACTTGCGCTCGACGCCCATGAGGACCTTGTCCTTGGCGAACTCGAAGTCGACCATCTGCACTTTCTTCTTGTCGTAACGCGCGGCGTTGAGCGCGGCTTCGTTGACGAGATTGGCGAGATCGGCGCCGCTGAATCCCGGCGTTCCCCGCGCGATGACGACCGGATCGACATCCTCGGACAGCGGAATCGTGCGGGTGTGGACGCGCAGGATGCCTTCGCGGCCTTTGAGGTCGGGCAGATCGACGACGACGCGGCGGTCGAAACGGCCGGGACGAAGCAGCGCGGGATCGAGGACATCCGGCCGGTTGGTGGCGGCGACGAGGATGACGCCGTCGTTCGATTCGAAGCCGTCCATCTCGACGAGGAGCTGGTTCAGCGTCTGTTCGCGTTCATCGTGTCCGCCGCCGAGGCCGGCGCCGCGGTGACGGCCGACTGCGTCGATTTCATCGATGAAAATGATGCACGGCGCGTTTTTCTTGCCCTGCTCGAAGAGGTCGCGCACGCGCGAGGCGCCGACGCCGACGAACATCTCCACGAAGTCGGAGCCGGAGATGGAGAAGAACGGCGCGTTCGCTTCGCCGGCGATGGCGCGGGCCAGCAGAGTCTTGCCGGTTCCCGGAGGTCCCATCAGCAGCACGCCTTTCGGGATCTTGCCGCCGAGCTTCGTGAACTTCTGCGGCTCCTTGAGGAACTCGATGATCTCGTGCAGTTCGATCTTGGCCTCATCAACGCCGGCCACGTCCTTGAACGTGACCTTCTTGGCGTTTCCGGAGAGGAGCTTCGCCTTCGATTTGCCGAAGGAGAGGGCCTTGTTGCCGCCCGCCTGCATCTGGCGCATGAAGAAGATCCAGAGGACGACCAGGAAGACGATCGGCGCCCACATAATCAGCCCGCTGACCAGGGGGCTGTCGGCGGCGTGCTCGACCTCGACCTTCACGTTGTGAGCGCGGAGTTGGTCGATCATGGCCGGATAGTTCGGCGGCGCCGTGGTGTGAAACTCTTTCTTGCCGCCGGGAATGGCCGCCTTGGTTTCGCCGCGGATGTCATCGGCGTGGATGACGACGCTCTCGATGTAGCCCTGATTGACGCGGTCGAGAAACTGGCTGAAGGCGATGTTCTCGGTCGTCGCTTTCGTCGTCTGGAAAAGGCTCCACAGCAGGAACACCAGAACGATGATGACGACCCAGAGGAGCGCCGTTTTAATCGTCGAATTCAATGATTGCCTCCAAGGGTGCACGCGGATGCTTCGCGCGTGCCATGCATAACGGGGTCAACAACGGAGCTGATGCGACTGAAAATTCTGAATCTAGCTGTCATCCTGAGCCGCCGGAGGCGTCGGAGCCGAAGGCGGAGCGCCGGAGGACGGTCGAAGGATCTCCGGCTTGGTAACCAGGATCGGGCGGCGGCCTTTTCACGATGCAAGCAATGAGGGGGTCCTTCGACCGTCCTCCGCAACTCTGGCTTCGCCTCCGTCGCTGCGGCGGCTCAGGATGACAGCGCGCCTGCTACGTTACGACAGCCAGGTACGGAAGGTTTCCGTGGCGGCCTTCGATCTCCAGTCCATAGCCCACGTACGCGCCTTCGCCGCCCTCGAAGGCGACGAAATCGGCGGTCAGATCGACGGTGCGCGCATCGGGGCGGTCGATCAGCGCCACGAGCTTAAGGCTGGCGGGATTCTTCTGACGGAGCTGGGCCAGAAGGTACGTCTCGATCACGCCGGTGCTGACCACGTCCTTGACCACGTAGACATTGCGGCCGCTGATGTCGATCCAGCTCAGGAAGTCGATCTCCATCGTCGAGTCGATCTGCGTGTGGGACACGTCGCGGACGACGTCGATGAATCCGTAGCCGGCCTCACCGGGCATGCGCCGCAGCAGGTCGGCCACGAAACACGACGCGCCGTTGAGGATGCCGAGGAGGAAGAGTGGAGAGTCGCCGGCGTCGTCGCGAACCTCGGCGGCGAGTGCAGCCACGCGCCGTTCAATCTCGTGAGCGCCGAACACCTTCGTAAGTTTGTTGGTGAGTTTGCTCAATCGCCACCTCGTAAAGATCGGCGGTTTCGCCAGTCACTTTGAACAACTCGGAGACCTCGACGCCGGCCACCCAGACGATCGTGTCGTTCCAGAGGAGAAGCGGGATGCGGTCGCGGGACGTTGCGGCAATCTTACGATCAATGAGGAGATCCTTCAGTTTTTTGTCGTGAGCCATGCCGAGCGGGCGGAAGCGATCGCCGTCGCGGCGATTGCGGACGGTGAAGTGAGGCTTTGAGCCTTTTGGAAGTTGGATTCGCTGATTGCCCGATTCGTAGTTTGCTCGATCGATACGGATCGTCGTTTCGATTTCGGGGATGTAGACCTCGCTGCCTGCATCGATCTCGAATTCGAAAGGGAGCGTTTCTTTCTTTCGGCGGCGGAGGATGATTTCGTCTCCGTCCTTCAACAGCTCGAGCGACTTCGTGACCGAGGTTCGCTCGCTCGCCACCGCCAGCCGTTCCAGATCCGACGCGGACACATCGCGCGCCTCGGGATCGAGTCTCCGAATGTGCCGCAGCAGCAGCGCCTGACGGATCCACGGATCGTCCGGCATCGAACGGAAGCGCGTTTCGTCATCGGTCGTCACCACCTCTTCGCTCGCATCGATGGCGCGCTCCAGCCACGGCCACTGCTGGCGTGCGTGATCGGCGACCGCGGCGAGATTGTCGATGATGCCCGGATCGAACTCACGGAGCGTGGCGCGAATGCGATTCCGCAGAAAACGCGGATCGGCGTTCGATCGATCGAATCGCGGCGTGATCTTGCGCTGCTTGAGAAACTCCTCGATTTCGATCCGAGTCACGTTCAGCAGCGGCCGGATCACGCCATCCTCGCGAAGCGGATGAATCCCGCGCAACGCCGCGATGCCGCCGCCGGTCATCAGGCGCATGACTACTGTCTCCGCCTGATCGTTCTTCTGATGCGCGGTTGCGATCAGCGCGTCGCCGGCGATTTCGCGCAGCCGCGCGTGCCGCACCTCGCGCGCCGCCGCCTCGATGCCGCGATCCCGGACGGCCGCGGGCTCGAGCGTCCCATCGGCAACGCGAAGCGCGACGTCGTAGCGCGCGCACAGCTCGCGCACGTACGCCTCATCGTCATCCGACTCGGCGCCGCGCAAATGATGATTGATGTGCGCCACGCTGAATTCGATATCAACTTCCACCAACGCGACGAGCAACGCGGTGGAATCGACGCCACCCGAAACCGCGGCGACGATCGGTCCGTGGATGTCGTTCTCCGCGAAGAAGCCTCGGATGGCGTCGACGATCATTCCGATAGCGTACTTCCGTATGATCTCTCCATGCCTGCAACGACATTCAACGTGCCCGATTCCTACAAGCACTACCCGAAACTCATCGCCCCGAACGACGATCTCATCCTCGGCGGCGCGCAACTCAAGTGGTACGACATCCATCGCGCGGAATCGGCGATCAACGAGGCGGTGCAAAAGGAAGCGCGCGACTTTCTGCGCAATGATTCCGGACTCGAAATCGACGGCGACCTCGGATTCGTCATCCTTCACCTCTGCGGCGACTCCTTTTTCTTTCTCATCGTCTGCACCTGGCGCAATGCGAATGAACTGTGGGAAACGACGTATGCGAAAGACGGCGACACGCCATTCGCGCTTTTTCCGAAGGAGAGACACAAGCCTGTCTTCTGCGTCTGGGAGTTCGGCGCCGTGATCCACGAGCAGAAGGCCTGGACGAATTACCTCTACTCCGCACGCGACGACGAAGCGCGCCGCGTCTGGATGGCCGATCGCTTTCGCGGCGCGGTGTGAACGCACTTCATCGTCGAAATTCGCACTTCGTGACACCCACATGCAGCTCGTGATTTGAGCGAAAGAAGCGTCGCAGCGATCTTGTCTCTCCGTGGGCAACACAAGGAGAACCAAATGAAAACGACAGTGACGCAGTGGGCAACGAAAGCGGCGGGAGCGGGCGCGATCGCCCTTCTTCTGACAACGCCGGCCTTCGCGCAGTCGCGCGGCGGCTGGAACCAAAACAACACCAACAACGATCGCAACGGACAGGCGAGCAGCCAGCGCGACAACGGCAATCGCCAGTACGGCAACAACGGACAGGCCGGTACCTCGCACGACAACGCCAACCCGACGTACGGCAACAACGCGCAGGGCAGCTACCAGCGCGATAACGGCAACGACAGCTATCGCGAGAATCAGCGCGTCAACGCCACCGGCAAGGTGACCTCGTTCAATCGCGAGCGCGACGGGTATCGCGTGCAACTCGATCGCGGAGAGTCGTTCTGGGTTCCGCAGTCGAAGTTCGGCAATCGCGCCCGCGATCTTCGCGTTGGCGTCTCCATCACCCTCGGCGGCATCTTCCGCGGCGGATCGATCTACGCCGACGCGGTGAGCTGGCCAACGGCGTACGGATACACCAACGGCTTCGTGCGCGGCACAGTGGAGCGCGTCGACTACCGCACCGGAACCGTTTGGCTTCGCGACTCCGCTTCCGGCCGTCTCATCACCGCGGACGTCAACGGCCGTTCCCTCCGCAATCTTCGCCGCGGCGAATACGTGGAGTTGACCGGCCAGTGGATTCGCGGCGGAGTTTTCGACGTCGCTCGAATCGACAACATCAGCGGCTACCGCCGGTAATCGCATCCTTCGCAGTCCGACAAAAACGCCCGAGGCATCGCGCCTCGGGCATTTTGTTTTCACTGCATGTAGCCGAGGGAACGCAGCGTTGCTTTCTCCTCCTCGTCGAGGTCGGCTTGGGCATTCGATGGGTTGGCCGTCGCAGTCGACCGCCAGCGGTCGAGAATGACGCGGAGTTGATCGCGTTGCGTCTTCGGTAGCGCATCGAGGTTCGTCCGCTCGCCTGGATCGCTGACAAGGTCGTAAAACTCTTCGCGATGCGTGCGCAGATTACGGATCAGCTTCGCGCCGCCGGTGCGCACCGAGGCCACCTCGCCGCGCAGATCGCCGAACGCAGGAAGGAGAGGGGCGGCCCGGGGTGGGCCAGGCGACGTAATCAGGCACGCCAGACTGCGTGCCTGGTTCCCGGAGCGTGGTTTCGCGGCAGGGAGCCTGGCGAGCGTGAGGAGAGTCGGCGCGACGTCCATCAACCGCACCTGTCCCTGCACTCTGCGGCCGGAGAAAACGTGGCCGGGATAGCGGACGACGAGCGGAACGCGCAGCACTTCGTCGTACAGCGTCTTGTAGTGCGCTGCCTGTCCATGCTCGAGAAACTCCTCGCCGTGATCGGCAGTGATGGCGATGATGGTGTTGTCCTCGATACCGTGTCGCCGGAGCGTGTCGAGAATGCTGCCAATGTTCGCGTCGACCCAGGCGATCTCGCCGTCGTAGAGCGCGACGTCGTGATGGAGATCGCGGCTGGCCATGCCCTGATGAATCGAATCGACATCCCCCGTCGCACGTCCGGTGTAGGCGCTGTCGAACATTCGCGCGTACGGCTGCGGCGGGTTGTAGTTGTAATGGACGTCGAAGAAGTGCAGGAAGAGGAAGAACGGACGAGCATCGCGCGCGGCCGCGTGCCGGTTGAGAAAGCCGATGGCGCGTTGGGCGACGTCGCGTGACGTTACCGCCGCGCGTGACTTCTCGCCAGCCACACGCAGCAGCGTGTAGTCGTCGTATTCATCGAAACCGCGGCTGAAACCGTAGATACCGTCGAGGTACGTGGCCGACACGAAACCGGCGGTCGTGTAGCCGGATCGCTGCAAGCGCATCGGCAGCGTGTCGACATTGCTGCCGAGCCGCAGCCGGTTCGTGATGACGCCATGCTCCTCCGGTGCGAGCGACGTCATCAGCGTCATGTGCGCGGGCAGCGTCCACGATGTTGGCGAGATTACGGTCTCGAAGAGGGCACCGTCCGCGGCGAGCGAATCGATGTTCGGCGACGTTCGCCGCGGGTAGCCATACGCATGCAGATGATCGGCGCGCAGCGAATCGATGGAAATCAGCAGAATGTTCGGAGCGCCCGCCCGCGCGGCGTGACGGACGGATTCGCGCTGCCCTTTTGCAAGCGGCGCAAGCGCGCAGGCGACGATTGCGATCGCGAGGCCGGCGGTCGCGCTTCGCGAAAGCCACTGCGACGACGACGTCAGCAGTGAAAACGCAACGAATACAAGTAGCGCCGCCAAGGAGCAGACGACCGCATTCATCATCGGCGACAGCAGACCGCCCGTGGCAAGTCCGAGCGCGGCCATGGAAACGATCGAAACCGCGATCGCGCTTCCTCGCGGCAGCCGGCGTGCCGCGAAACTGACAGCGACCGCGATCGGAAAGAGCACGCAGAACGTCGCCGTCGCGGCAACGGCGAAAAGCAACGCGACGTCGCCGATCGAGCGCAGGCTGCGCTCCGGATGAACCCAGGCGGGCGCCGACGCGAGCAGGTTCCAGTCGAGCTGATCGGCCACGCGCCGCGCCAGCCGGATGATGCGCAGATCGCGCACGCGTCCCGCGCCGGACCCGCCTAACGCGTAGAGATTGACGGCGGCGCTGAATAACGAGAACGAGACGGACGAAGCGAACGGGAGCGGCAGAACGGGCATCCGTCGAACAGCCATGCCGCTCGCTACGAATGACGCCGCGTTGCGTTGAACGTAAAGTCTCCAGCACCGCGCTCGGTGTCATACTTCGGCACGATGTTTCAGGAGGTTCCGTGAACTGTCCGCGCGATGCCGCAGCCCTCGAATTGAAAACGGTTGGCCATGCGAACGTCCAGACCTGCCCGCAGTGCAGCGGGATGTTTCTCGAGCACGGTCAGCTGAACGCCATCACCGATCCGACGCCGGGCGATCTCGAATTCTCGACCGTCGATCAAGACTCGTATCAACACGACGATGAGTTCGGGCCGATCTCCTGTCCGCGCGACGCCACCACGATGCGCAAGGTCGACTTCAACATCGAAAGCAACATCATTCTCGACTATTGCCCAACGTGCCACGGCTTCTGGCTCGATGCGAACGAACTTGCGCGCATCAACGATGAGGTGAAGCGGCTGAACGACGCAGGCGCCGAGGTGCCGGATCCGCTGCTGGTGAGGATCTCGAACTTCTTCTGGAACCTGCCAGTCCCGCACTGATGATCAGCGACACGTGCCGTTCGCTCATCGCCGATTCACGGCGATTCAGCACCACGTACGGCGCCGGATTTTTTAACCATCTGCCGATGGCTCTCCTCGCTCTCGAGCGCCTCGGCGGCGACGACGCGCGCCTGCGCGAGTTCGCGTCGTTTTACGCGAAACGCCTGCGGCCGCAAGCTCCCGGCGAATCGCTGCCGCACGGCGATTGGCGCGAGGCGCTCGGACAACGCCGATATGAATCTGCGCTCGCCGCGAAATTCGACGATGACGTTCGGACTCGCGGCGCGACGGCTTTGCTTCACGATGTCGTTCCCCATCTCACCACCGGACTGCCCAGCGAAGCATTCCACGGTGCGATCCGCGTCGCGTACGCAGTCGACAGCGGCGACGATGTCGATGTCGCCGCGGCGCTTGCGTCGTGGGTAACGGGCTTCAGCGCATTCGGTGGTACGGGCGACACGAGATTCGCCTCCGCGGCCGACGCGTTTGCAGCGATCGCCGCCGACGATCGCTTCGCGACAACGATCGAAGGGCGCAGCATCGATGCCCGGCTTGGCAAGGTAAACGCGCTTCCGGCCTTCGCGGACTACCGCTCGGCGATTGATCACATCGACCTTTCCGATCTGGCCATGATCGCCGCGCGTATCTTTATCGCCACCGGCGACTTCACTGCGCTCCACCTCGTCACCGCGTGCCACGCCGTTCGCGTCCTGACGTCGTTTCTGGGGCCGAACGTGTTCGACGTTCTCGCGAACGCGATGCTCGCCGCGTACGTCGCCATCGGCCGGCCGGCACTCGCGACGACGATCATCGATGACGGCGACGACCTCGCCTCGCGCGCGGCAATGAGCGACGACGATCACGACCTGAAACTCGTCTACTGCTGTTTGCAGGAAGAAGCGCACTACAACTCAGGACTGCATCGAACCGCCGCCGCTGTCCGGCTTGGCGTTCGCTGAGGCTTTACCACGCCCGCACCCGCTCCGCCGGTTTCAGGTACAGCTTCTCGCCGGGCTTCACGTTGAACGCCGCGTACCACTCGTCGATGTTGCGCACAGTGTCCGCGCGGAACTCGCCGGGAGCGTGGCCGTTGGTCAGAAGCGAGTTGCGCAGCGCCTCGGGGCGGAACTTCGAGCGCCACACTTGCGCGAACGCGAGGAAGAAACGCTGGTCGCCGGTCAAGCCGTCGGCGGACGGTGCGGGCTTCCCGCTGTACGCGCGGCGGTATCCGTCGTACGACGCGGAGAGCCCGGCGACGTCGGCGATGTTTTCGCTCAGCGTCAGCTTCCCGTTGATGTGCATGCCCGGCAGCGGCTCGTACTTGTCGAACTCCGCGGCCAGCCGGTCGGCGGCGCCGCTGAAATGCGCGAAATCATCTTTCGTCCACCAGTTCTGCAGCCGCCCCGCCGCATCGAACTGGCTGCCCTGATCGTCGAAACTGTGACTGATTTCGTGGCCGATCACCGTGCCGATTCCGCCGTAGTTCACGACCGGATCGGCCGTGCCGTCGAAGAACGGCGGATTGAGAATCGCGGCCGGAAAATTGAGCGCGTTCTGCAGCGGCAGGTTTACCGCGTTCACCGTCTGCGGCGTCATCCACCACTCGGTCTTGTCGACCGGTTTCGCGAGCTTGGCCAGACTGGCGTGGTAGTCGAAAAGCTGCGAGCGAATTGCATTGCCGAGGGCGTCGTCGCGTTTGATGACGAGACCGTCGTAGCCGCGCCAGTGCTCGGGATAGCCGATGCCGACGTAGAGCGTGCTCAGTTTCGCCTTCGCTTTCATCTTGGTCGCGGGCGACATCCACGTCAGGTTGTCGATGCGGTGACCGAAGGCGGCGATGATGTTCTTCACCATCGCCTGCGCCGCGGCTTTCGACGCGGGCGGGAAGTAGTGCTTCACGTATAGCTTGCCGACGGCGTCGCCGAGGGCCGCGCCGGTGGCGCCGACGGCGCGCTTCCAGCGGACGCGCTGTTGCGGCGCACCGGAAAGCGTTGTCCCGTAAAACTTGAAGTGCTCGTCCGCGAACGCTTTCGGCAGCAGATACGCCGCGCGGTCGATCGCGTGAAACGTCAGGTAATCCTTCCAGACCGCGAGCGGCTCGCTGCCGGTGAGTTTGGCAATGCCAGTCACTGCCGATGGCTGCCACACCATGAGCATCGGCTGCGCGGACAGGTCCGCGGCTTTGAAATACGCCGTCCAATCGAGCCCCGGTGCTTTCGCCGAAAACTGCGCCAGCTTCCACGGATTGTTCGCCTTGTGTACATCCTCGGAATCCGTCCGGCTGACATGCGCCTCGGCGATCTTGTGCTCGAGCGCGTAGATGTGTTCCGCGCGCTCCGCGGCGTTCGCGACGTGGGCAAGACCGAGGACGGCGGCGATGTGCGCGCGGTACTTCGTCTGCAGCTCGACGTCCTTCGGCTCCTTGCGCAGGTAGTTCTCGCGATCGGGGAGACCGAGGCCGCCCTGGAGGAGATAGCCGACGTTGCGAGTGGGACTGTCGAAATCGGGCGAGACCCAGAGTCCGAAAAGACGGTCGGTGTAGAAGTTCGTGTTGTTGAGCGCGTCGACGTCGGCGCGCAACTGGCTGCCGAGGATGCGGGCCAGCGATGACTTGTCGGCGATCGCGGCGATCAGATCGAGTTCCGGCTGGATCGTTTTCAATCCACGCGCCTCGATCGATTTCTCGTCCATGAACGCCGCGTAGAAATCGCCGATCTTGCGTTCTTCGGAACCGGCTGCGGCTTTCGATTTGTCCGCATCCTGAATCAGCTTCGACGTCCGCTCGTTCGCTTTTTCCTCGAGGATCGTGAAGACACCGAGGACCGCGCGGTCGGGCGGAATGGGCGTGTTCCTCGTCCACGTGCCGTTCGCGTACGCGTAAAAGTCATTGCCCGGCTTCACGCTCTTGTCCATGCCGGCGGGATCGAGGCCGTGATTCGGAACGGGAGCGGCAGCGGTGAGAACGAGCAGAAACGTGACAGCGAGCGCGAGCTTTCGTGAGGTCATGCGCTATCGTAACCCGCTGCCGATGCTCGCCTTTCTCGCCGTTTGTGCCGTTCTTGTCGACGATCCCCAAACATCGCCGCCGGCCGCATCCGAGACGATCGTGGTGACCGCGACACAGACGAAGACACGGCTGAGTGATACGCCTACAAGCGTAGTAGTCATCTCGCGGGAGACGATGCGGAGCACGGCGGCCACGACGACCGACGACGCCCTGCGGCAGGTGCCGGGCCTCACGCTCTTCCGCCGCTCCGGCAGCCGCAGCGCCAATCCGACCTCGCAGGGCGTGTCGCTGCGCGGCGTCGGTGCCAGCGGCGCCTCGCGCGCGCTCGTGCTCGACGACGGCATCCCGCTCAACGATCCGTTCGGCGGCTGGATTTACTGGGGCCGCGTGCCGCGCGTTGCCATCGATCGCATCGAAGTCGTGCGCGGTGGAGCGTCCGATCTCTACGGCAGCGGCGCGATGGGCGGCGTCGTGCAGTTCATCCGGCGTAGTAATGATGACGTTGCGTTCGAGACGAGCGCCGGAAACGAGGGGACTGGAACCGCATCGCTCTTCGCGGCGATGAAACGCGGCGACTGGAGCGGCAGTATCGACGCCGATTTCCTGACGACCTCGGGATACATCCTCGTCCAGCCATCGCAGCGCGGAAGCGTCGACGTCGAAGCGGACACGCGCCACACCACGCTCGACGCCGCGATTCGTTACGCCGGTTCCTTTCTGCGGCTGTCGCATTACGCGGAGTCGCGCAACAACGGCACGCCGCTGCAGATCAATGACACGTCCATCCGCCAGATTGCCGCGGGAACGGACCTTCGCACCGGTAGCGGCTCGTTGCTGTTGCGCGGTTACGGCAGCGATCAGGATTACCACCAGACTTTTTCCGCCGTTTCGCCCGATCGCAACAGCGAACGGCTGACCGTCGATCAGCGCGTGCCGTCGTCCGGCCGCGGCGGATCGCTGCAATTGTTCTCGACGATCGGTCGGAACGTGATCGTCGCGGGCGGCGACGCGCGCCAGGTCAAAGGCGCCAGCGACGAGCTGCAGTTCGCCGCCATCAACGGCAAAATCACGCACGCCGATGTTTTCGGCCGGCAACGCGACGCCGCCGCGTATATCGAAGACGTGGCCACGCTCTCGCCGCGCGTCACGCTGAGCGCCGGAATCCGTTTCGACTCGTGGCGCAACTTCGACGCGCAACGGAACGGCACGCCACTTGCCGATCGCAGCGACGACGCCTGGAGTCCACGCGTGACGCTGCTCATTCACGCATCCGATCGTCTCGCCTTCACCGCCGCCGCGTACCGATCATTCCGCGCGCCGACGCTGAACGAGCTCTATCGCAACTTTCGCGTCGGCAACGTTCAAACGCTCGCCAACGAATCGCTCGGCGCCGAGCATCTTTCCGCAATCGAGCTCGGCGTCCGCAGCGGACCATTGCGATTAACGGCGTTCTCGATGTCCACCGACGACACGATCGCCAACGTGACCCTCTCCTCAACTCCCGCCCTCATCACCCGCCAACGCCAAAACCTCGGAAGCAGCCGCTCCCGCGGCGCCGAGCTCGATTTCGAACAGCGCGTATCGACGCAATGGCGCGTTTCCGCCGGCTACCTCTACTGCGACGCCACCGTCACCAGCGGCGACCTCACTGGCAAACGCCTCCCGCAAGTCCCGCGCAACACCGCCACGCTGCAACTCGCGTTTACTCCGACGCGCGGCAGCTTCGGCGTGCAGGCTCGCTCGTCATCGATGCAGTTCGACGACGACATCAACCAGTTCCCCCTCCGCAGCTACGTCGTCGCCGACTTGTTCGCGTCCTACCCAATCGCTGCGCGCTTCGACGCCACGATCGCGATCGAAAACGCCACCAACCGCCGCATTGAAGTCAGCGCGACGCCCGTACTCACCCTCGGTACTCCGCGTACGATCAGGGTGGGGCTTCGGTATGGACTCGCGCGATAGGTGTGGCACAGACACTCTTGTCTGTGCTTTTGCACGATGCAGCGGCTGGCATCGCCAACAACAGTCGTCGCAAGCCTCACCAGCACAGACAAGAGTGTCTGTGCCAAATCAATCCTGCCGCGATCAGCGCTTGTTGAAACCGCCAAAGTCGCTTGTTACCCGCCGCATATAATTCGCGCCGCTGGCGCTTACCGAGTGCCACGCATCGGAGGACGCATGGACGAACAGACGGGCGGAGCGGCGGAGGCCAGCGCGGCGATTGCCGAGGCGGAGAGCCACAACGAGCCGAAGATCGGGACGAAGGACAAGCTCGAAGAGCTCTGCGTCAACACCATCCGTTTCCTGGCCATCGACGGCGTTGAAAAGGCGAAGTCGGGCCATCCCGGTGCGCCGATGGGCATGGCGGACATGGCCTTCGTGCTCTGGACCGACTTCATGCGCCACGATCCGAAGGCGCCGTGGTGGCAGGATCGCGATCGCTTCGTCCTCTCCGCCGGCCACGCCTCGATGCTGCTGTATTCGTTGCTGCATCTCACCGGCTATCCGGAGATGACGATCGATGAGCTGAAGAACTTCCGGCAGTGGGGATCGAAGACCGCCGGCCATCCGGAGTACGGCGACGCGCCCGGCATCGAAGTCACCACCGGTCCCCTCGGCCAGGGATTCGCGAACGGCGTCGGAATGGGCATCGCCTCGAAGATGATGGCGGCTCGCTTTAACAGCGACGACGCGTTCAAGCCAGTTCAGAATTGGATCTACGTCATCTGCTCCGATGGCGATCTCGAGGAAGGCATCAGCGCCGAGGCCGCGTCGCTGGCCGGTCACCTCGGGCTAGGAAATCTCATCTATCTGTATGACGACAACGACGTCACGCTCGACGGCGACAAGCGGCTGTCGATGTCGGAGGATGTGAAGAAGCGATTCGAGGCCGCGCACTGGCACGTGCAGAAGATCGATGGACACGATCGCGATGCGGTTCGGAAGGCCATTCGCAAGGCGCAGAAGGTCACCGACAAGCCGTCGATGATCATGGCCAAGACCGTGATCGGGCAGGGGAGTCCGAAGTTCCACGGCACCTCGCGCGCGCACGGCGAACCGCTCGGCGCCGAGGAGGCTGCGGCGACGAAAGTGGCCCTCGGATGGCCGGCCGAGCCGACGTTCTATGTGCCCGATGAAGTGCGCGCCGAGTTCGCGCGCAAGGTGAAGAAGCTCGCCCGCGCGCGCAAGCAGTGGGAGAAAGGGATGGCCGAGTGGCGCGCGCGCAATCCGCAACTTGCCGCGGAGTGGGATGCGTATTGGTCCCATTCGCTGCCGGAAGGTTACGAGTTGCAGCTCGCCGAGTCCGGTAAGACCGACAAGCCGATCGCGACGCGCGAGTTGTCGAATCAGGTCATCCAGAAAATCGGCGATATCGCTCCGTTCGTCATCGGGGGCGCGGCCGATCTTGCCTCATCGACGAAGACGAATTTCAAGAATGGTGGCTCGATCGAACGGCTCAAGGACGACGTCAACGATCCGCCTCCGTTTGACCTGTTCAAAGGCAAGAACCTGCACTTCGGAATCCGCGAGCATGCCATGGGCGCCGCGCTGAACGGGATCACGCTCTACGGCCCGTTTCGAGCGCACGGCTCGACGTTCCTGATCTTCTCCGACTACATGCGCCCGGCGATTCGCCTCGCCGCGCTGATGAAGATCCCGTCAATCTTCGTCTACACGCACGACTCAGTCTTCCTCGGCGAGGACGGTCCGACGCACCAATCGGTCGAGCAGCTTTTCTCGCTGCGCCTGATCCCGAACATGACGCTCTTCCGCCCGGCGGACGGCGTCGAAACGGGAATGGCCTGGGCGTACGCGATCGGCAGTAAACACGAAGGCCCGACCTTGATCGTGCTGACGCGGCAGAAGGTCGACATCATCCCGCACGGCCCCGCCTTCGACCCGCATGACGTCTGGCGCGGCGCGTACGTCCTCGACGGCTACGCCGACGGCGACTTCACGTTCATCGCGACAGGCTCCGAGGTGACACTGGCGGTGCGCACGGCTGAACTGCTGCGGCAGGAAGGCATCCGCGCCCGCGTAGTCAGCGCGCCATCACTCGATCTCTTCGATCGTCAACCTGTTGACTACCAGAACGAGATCCTCGGCGACCGCAGCAGCATCGTAGCCATCGAAGCGGGCCGCTCCTCCGGCTGGTACAAGTACGTCAACCACGACGCGCTGGTCATCGGCATCGACCGCTTCGGCGCCTCGGCACCGCTCGCCGATATCGAGAAGCATTTCGGATTTACGCCGGAGGCGGTAGCGGAGAAGGTGCGGGGGTGGCGGAAGTAGTCAGGCGCCGCGGCGGATGCGCTGCCAAAGGTCTTTGGCATCGCTTTTGAGGTCTGCCAAGCGTTCCTCGACCTCGGCAATCACTTTCTCAGGAGCAACTGCGAGCAGACTCGTAACGTCCCAGGCGTCTTGCGGGCCACCGGCGTCGAGCTTTAGCAGAATCAGATCCGTTGTGGTGACTGTGGGGAGCATGCGTTCCTCTGAAGGCATCGGCTCGGCGCGTTCAATCACCCGTTGTTGCCATTTCCAACGACCGACTACGACATCAATCGATTTCTCTTTCGGCGGCCGAATCTTCACTACGCCTTTCAATGGGTCATCCAAATCTCCTCGGCGTATTTCGATGTTGGTGAGAGTGCGAATAGGTTCCCAGAGCTCATTGCTGAGGACACGCGCATCGACCGTCAGGAGGTCGACGTCGTAACTAGATCTTGGAACGCCTCGCACCGCCAAAGCTTCAGCCCCGATGAGAGCGAAAGGGATGTGCTGCTCGTCGAATAAATCAGCGACACGATCGACGAAAGCCACGTCAAAAACCCGCTTTGCTGCGTGAGTAGCGATGCCGGCCGTTCTGACGCTGCACACGGATGCGGGCGAGCGCTTCGTCGCGGGTAAGACCGTTTGCTTTCATGTACAGCAAGAGATCTCGCTCTCCGAGTTCGAACGCGAGCTCGATCCGCTCTGCGGGCGTTAGGGCCTGCATCTCCCGATCGACTTCCTCCCGTGCCCAATCTCCAACCTTGCTGCGCATCGCGTCCGAGTATACGACCGCTACAATCCGCTGATGCGCATTCGGATAGCCGTCGTTCTTCTCTTCGTCGCCACAACCGCCTTCGCCAATTTCCGCGAATTCACCGACCTCCCCAAAAATCCGGCGTTGGAACTTGCGCTGAAGCATGCGGCGGAGCAGACGCTGAAGGATTTTCCGAAGCTGACGGCGGACAATCTCGCGCTCAGCATCATCGACGTTACGAAGCCTTCCACGATCGATCGCGGCGACTGGCATGGCGATGCGCCCTTTTATCCGGCCTCGGTGGTGAAGCTGTACATCATGGCCGAGGTGTTTCATCAGAAGTTGGAAGGGGATCCGGAGGCGGCGCGAGCGCTCGGGGAGATGATCCGGCTCTCCGACAATGACGCCACCGCGTACCTGATTGACCTCATCAGCGATACGTGTCCCGGTCCGAATCTCGAGGGACGCGCGCTGGCGAAGTTCCTGGACAAGCGGCGCGTCGTGAACCGCTGGTTCGCGTCGATGGGATACGACATCAGCGCCATGGCCAAGCCGTGGAGTTTCGGGCCGTTCGGACGCGAGAAGCAGCTCCTCGGCGGCGACGCCCGCCCGAATCGCAATCGATCGAGCGCGAATTCGTTCGCATCGTTGATGCTCTGGATCGTGCGGCATCGCGCGATTTCCGGCGCCGACAGCGACGCGATGCTCGCGCTTCTCGAACGTCCGCTGAACCCGCCGCGTGCGGATGAGAATCAGGTCAAAGAGTTCATCGGCGAGTCGTTGCCGGCAGGATCGCGAGAGTGGTCGAAAGCGGGTTGGACGTCGGAAGTCCGTCACGATGCCGCGTACATCGAGCTGCCCGGCGGACGGAAGATCATCCTGGTCATCATGACGCGCGGGACGGCCGACGATGTGAAGCTGATCCCGGCCATCGCGAAGAGCGTGCTCAGCGAGTTGCAGTAGCAGTCGTGCTACGCTGACCTCTCACGAAAATGGCTTGGTGGGTCTGGGTTCTCGTCGCATTTCTGCTGCTCACGATCGAGTTTTTCGCGACGACTGCACACGTCGGATTCTTCGCGGTCGGCGCGTTTCTCGTCGCGCTCATCGTCGGCGTTGGCATCCCGATGCCGCTGTGGGGACAGCTCCTCACGTTTTCGATCTCGTCGGTCATCCTACTGATCTTCGTGCGGCCGATCGTCGTGCGAAAACTCGGCTTCAACATCACGAAAGTGGTCGACTCGCTCGTTGGTGAGCAGGCCATCGCGCTCGGCGATCTGCCGGTCTCAGCAGAAGGAAAAGCGGAGATGCGGGGAAGTAGCTGGACGGCGCGCAATGTTGGAGAGACACCACTGACAAAAGGTCAACGCTGCATCGTCGAAGAGGTCGTCGGGCTGACGATCTATGTACGCGCATCGTAAACAACCATCCGGAGGAACGTCATGTCCACTCTTGTCGTAGCCATGGTCGTCGTCATCTTCGCCATGATCATGATCAGTCGTATCGCTCGCGTCGTGCCGCAGCAGAACGCGTGGATCGTGGAGCGGCTCGGCAAGTATTCGGCGACGCTCAACGCCGGCTTCCACATCCTCGTGCCGTTCCTCGACACCGTCCGCTACAAGCATTCGCTCAAGGAAGTTGCTCTCGACGTTCCCGAGCAGGTCTGCATCACGCGCGACAACGTGCAGGTCGCGGTCGACGGCGTGCTGTACTTCAAAGTCCTCGATCCGGCCCGCGCGTCATACGGCATCTCCGACTACACCTACGCCATCTCCCAGCTCGCCCAGACGAATCTCCGCAGCGAGATCGGCAAGATCGAGCTCGACCGCACGTTCGAAGAGCGGACGAACATCAACCTCATGGTCGTCAGCGAAGTGGACAAAGCCTCGGAAGCATGGGGCGTGAAGGTGTTGCGCTACGAGATCAAGAACATCAATCCGCCGCAGGACGTACTGGCCGCGATGGAAAAGCAGATGCGCGCCGAACGTGAAAAGCGCGCCACGATTCTGCAGTCGGAAGGACAGCGCGACGCCGCCATCAACGCCGCCGACGGCGACAAGCAGCAGGTCATCAAGGCCTCGGAAGCGAAGAAGCAGCAGGCCATCAACGAAGCTGAAGGTCAGGCTGCGGCGATTCAGTCGGTTGCCGTCGCGACCGCAAACGGCATCAAGCAGATCGCGGACGCCATCAAGACTCCCGGCGGTTACGAGGCGATGCAGCTTCGTCTCGCCGAGGAGTACATCAAGCAGTTCGGTCAGCTCGCGAAAAGCGGCAACTCGATGATCATCCCCGCGAACCTGAGCGACGTCAGCTCGGTCATCGCGATGGCCACGAGCGTGTTCAAGCAAACCGCGTCCGACGCGAAGATTCCGGTGAGGATTTCGCCGCAGGCGTAGGACGAAGTGGATTAGTAGATTCGTAGATCAGTCGATTAGGACTTCGTTCGACTGATTCACCAATCTACTAATCCACTAATCTACTAATCGACTCTGTCTCCACCACGCGTACGCCGGCAATCCCGCCGCGAGGATTGCGAATCCGATCAGGCTGTTGACCGGCGACTTCGCGATCGTGGCGATGACGACGATCCAGCAGGAGATGGTGAAGATCGCCGTCGTGACCGGATGTCCCGGTGTGCGGAATCCCGCGGGCGGCTGGCGGCGGCGAAAGATGAAAAGCGCCAGACCCGTCAAACCGAAAAAGATGAAATCGGTCGAGACTACGTAGCCGAGGATCTGTTCGTAAGTGCCGGACAGCGTGATCACGATCGCCACGATTCCTTGCAGCGCAATCGCGACCACCGGCACGTGCGTCTTCGCGCTGATGCGGCCGACGCTGCGGAAGAAGAGGCCGTCCGCGGCCATGGCGTAGTAGACCCGCGGCGCGGTGAGCATGCTCTGGCTGAGGAAGCCGAGCGTCGAAATGGCGATGCCGGCCGCAATGAGTTGCGCGCCGCGTTCGCCGAGGGCCAGGCGCATGACCGCCGAAGCGGGCGTGGGTGTGTTCGCGAGGCCATCCGCGCCGAGCGCGCGGACGCAGATGTAGGTCACGCCGACGTAGATGGTGATCACGCCGATGATTCCGGCCAGGAGTCCGATGGGAAGATCGCGCCGCGGACGCGCCAGTTCGCCGGAGACGAAACTCGCCGTCTGCCAGCCGCCGTACGCGAACATCACCGGCGTCATGGCGGCGCCGAAGCGGATGAAAAGATCCGACGACAGCGGCGCGTCGAGCATCGCTTTCGCCGCCGCATGCGGCGCTGCGATCGTCGCGCCGGCGATGACCAGCATCGCGATCGCCGCGAGCTTCAGCAGCATCAGCGCCGTCTGTGTGTTGCTGCCGCTGCGCACGCCGAGACAGTTGATGAGCGTGAGGATGAGCAGCGTGACGACGGCGAGCAGCCAGTCGGGCAGGGCGATGCCGGTGAGCGTGACCACGTACTTCGCGAATGTCGCTGCGACCGCTGCCATCCCGCCACTCTGCACGATCAGCAGCAACGCCCATCCGTACAGAAACGCGACCGATGGATGGTAGGCATCGCGCAGATACGCGTACTGCCCGCCGACCTCGGGGCGCAACGCTGCGAGCTCCGCGTACGCGAACGCACCGAGCAGCGCGATGACGCCGCCGGCCGCCCACGCCCCGATGATCAGCGCCGGCGTGTGAACCGCGCGCGCCACGACGTACGGGTTGATGAAGATGCCGGAGCCGATGATGCCGCCCATGACGATCATGGTGGCGTCGAACGCGCCGAGGCGTCGGGCCAGCCCGGGCGTCGCGCTCACGCGGGCGCACCGCAACGAACGGTGGCTACGACTTCGCTTCCCGTCCCGCGATATTCGATCGAGGAGAAGCTGACGTGACGCGCCATGATGATTCCTCGGCCGTGCCGGTCGAAGGCGCGCCGCGGATCGATCTCGAAGTAGCGCGTCCATTCGAACCCGTTCCCGCGGTCGCGAATGGTGAAGCGCAGCTCGTTGTCGCCGCGGCAGAATTCGACGTCGACGCGCTTGCCGCGGTTCTCCGGCAGCTCCAGCCGCCGCGCGACCTCCTGCGCCCATGCCCCTTCCGCGAGCAGCGCGCTCTTGTCGTCGTAGGTGATGCCGAGGTTTCCGTGCTCGACGGCATTCACCAGCAATTCCGTCAGGCCGATGACGGTGGCCTCGGCATCCGGACACGCCGTCGCGAGCACGGCCGCGAGCCCGCGCGCCTCTTCGATGGTGCGATAGGTGAAGTGCGCTTCCTCGAGAAGCTGCAGCACCTGCATCCCACGCTTCACGCGGTGCTGCAATTCGCGCGCGGCGGCCCGGTCCGTCGCGGCGGTGCGCACGACGCTGAGCAGCATCTCGGTGTCGTACGGCTTGGTCAGGTAGTAGTACGCGCCGGCTCGAATGCCTTCGATGACCTCTTCGCGGCTGACCAGCGCGCTCTGAAAGATGACCGGCAGAATCAGAAAGCGATGATCGCTCTTCATCCGGGCGAGCAGTTCGAGCCCGTCCATCCGCGGCATGGTCCGATCGAGGAGGACCAGGTCATACCGGTCGGGATGCGCATCGAGCATGGCCCAGCCCTCGACCCCATCGGCGGCGGCTTCGGTCTCGAACCCGTCCCGGCTCAGATGAGCCTCGAGCAATGCCCGATCCGCTTCGTTGTCATCAACGATCAGGACCCGCGCCTGCTCAGCCATCGCCACCTCTGCCTGTTTTTCGGATGGCGGATTCTAGAACAAAGCGGGCCGGCGGTTACGGCCACTGCGAGTTGGAGCAGTCGCTGGTTGCTCCCAGAGGCGAAACATGCTTTCGCAGCGGGGTATCGCCGGTGGGGGGCTTCACTGCCGGTTTGCGTGCGGTTGATGCGACGACCTTGCTAATGGCGCACGCGGTCGCACGGGGAGCGCAAGCCGAATCGTTGGTCGGGGTGGATGTGCATTTGGAACTGCCGACACCCATCAAGTAGTACGCGAGGAAGTGCGGCATTGCCGGACTCTCGGGCATCGAGTTCAGAATCACAAACTGGGCTCCGGGTTTGAAGACGATGTTGAAAGAGCCGCTCGCGTTGCTCCCGGTCAGTGTGATTCCAGCCGGATCCGCTGAGTGCTCGGTCACCCACGTATCGACCCGGCCGTTTGAGGCTGCGATCGCTTCTGCGATTCCGCGTTCGATAAAGATGTGCGCGGAGAGCTTGCCGGAAGCTTTGGGATCTTTATATTTTGCGAGGATGTCTGTCATTGAAGGACAGCAGCAGCGGAGGTGGGGAATGTCGCCGATAATGCCCGTCGGCGCGGGATCGCTGGCACCGGAGAATGTAATCGTCTCGACGTCAATAGGCGCGCAACGAAGCGAGTCATTTGGCCCGCACGCTGTTACTCCCGGCCATGAAGCGCTCACCACCTGTTCCGGGGCGTATTGAATGACTGAAACATGGTCAGCAAACGGTGTATCTGGAAAATGAGGCAGCAGGATATGCAGTCCCGCACCACTATTCATCATGACAACGAAGAGACCTATGAACTGAATGCTTGTAACGGACATTACTTACTCCTTACGAGCCCGCCCGGCTGTTGTTCGTCCACATACGCGAGGATCTCGACCGGTGCCCATGTGGAAGGGTGACTGAGACGAACGTTTTGGTCGTGCGCAAGTGCTGCTTGAGCGATGCGCAACGCGGCCGCCGGATCGAAGCCGTTGTGCAGTTCAGAGTGTATGCGCTGAAATAAAGGCACAACGGCGTCGTCGTCTACTTCCCACAACGTCCCGATGACATTCCGGGCGCCGGCGGCCAGAAATGCTCGGGCGATGCTCGGCATCCCCTCAACATGCTGCAACTCACCGCGCATGGTTCCGCAAGCGGCAAGGATCACGAGCTCTGCTCTGCTGAGATTGAGCGAGGCGATCTCATTCGCATCCAGATCGCCTGTGCGGCCGTAGCCGTCAGGTGCCAGATGCAGAGAGCCGAACGGATCGGTGGAACTGCTGTCAGCGTGACCGGCGTAGTGAATCATCCCGCTGTGCTGGGCGGCTGCGATGAACCGAGCGCGGGTGGCGCGTTCCGCCATGAGTAACGTCGCAGGGTCATACATAGCGGCGACTGCGTTCGCTTCCTGCATCGCATTTGGAAGCGCCGACTCATCGCCTCCGTGCGGGTCACTCACCACTAATGCCGGCGTGAGGGCATGGTGGGGGACGGAGCGAGTGATCAGTGTCGCGCGCGGTGCCAAAGACACTGTGTAGTCATCAACGATGTAATGGTGCCGGACTACGTCGTAAAGGGCAGCGAATGGCACTTCGTGAATCTGGCGGTCAGGGACAACGATCAATCGGTCAGCACCCGCTATCTGCGCCGCGACAGGCTTGATCAAAATTTGATAGAGGACCGCAAGCTGTTGTTGCACTGTTTGAATCGGGCTTCGACGTCGCAGAAGATCATTGCAGCGCTCGATCGCCGTTCTCAGTATGGCGGGCGAGGCGCTAGCGCGAACGACGCCCGTATGCGAAGGCGCAGCGTAAAAGATCAGCACTGAGTCTTCCAGCAGGGCATATTCAAGCAGCGCTGTACCCTCTTGCGGGCGTGGCGGCAGCCGTTCCGCGGCCGCATGAAAAGCCTCTGTCCTCGGGCGATTATCGAGATGCTCGTACACGCTTCGGGCACGCGTTGCGTCACAGAATTCGAACGCTCTGGCAGTCTCGCCGTGCCGCAGTAACAATGCGGTTTTCTCGGAAGCAAGGCCGCGTTCCGCGTCGTAGAACATGCTCCGCAGGTCGCGGTCGGTGATCGAGGATCGTTCCAAATCAATCTCGCGCAACGCGGTGTCGAAATCTGCAAGAGCGCCTACGTCATTCTTTGCTGCTACAAGTGTGCGGCCTCGTTCGAGATACGCCTTCGGTAGCCACGCCGTGACGCCGCTTGAACGATAAAACGCGATTGCTGAGTCAAGAAGGCGGAGTGATGTGGAAGGCGTACTACGCCTTACGGCTGCTTCTGCAACGTCCATGTCGGCTAATGTGCGCCGCTGAAACGCCGGATCGGGAATTGTCTGCGCCATCTGGCGCGCGCTATCGATGGACCGAACGGCGGCGTCCATATATCCGAGTTTGGCGAGGGCCTGAGCCCGCGAAGATTCGGCAACACACATCGCCGTCGGTTGTCGCCCGTGTCGGAGGTCATCAACCGCAATCGCTGCAAGCGAAAGCGCCGCCTCGAAGTTACCCTCCTCAACCTGTGCCTGAATGCTTGTCGTCAGAGAAGTGCGGATTCGATTGATTGAACCGGCGCGGCCCAGCACCTTGATCGCGGCGACACGCGCGGTCCAAGCCGCAGCGGGCTGAGATATAAGGTCGAGATGAGTCGCGAGCAGCATATCCATCTCGCCGCGGTTTTCTATTTCTCCCAGAGAGTCGAAGATATTCCGCGACTTAGTGGCCGTACGGATTGCGGCCTCCCAGTCGCCTGCTGAGGAGTAAGCCAGTGTCCGTTCCCATTTGATCTCCGCCGTCAGGCCGGGGTACCTCTTTGGGTCGACGCGGGCGGCCACCTCGTCCAAAGCGCGTGCGGACTCGGCTACGCGGTTACTGTCATACAAGCAATTCGCCAGGTAGTAATCAGTGATCAACGTCATCGGGCTACGGGTTCGGGCGAACAGCGCGCGCGCTTCCTGTAGTTTCTTTTGTGCATCCGCGATGCGGCGTTGGCTGTACAGGATGCGTCCGTCGCGGTAGATGGCGTGGGCGTCGGCGAGAGTTCTTGTGTCGGCGGGGTTGGCGTGGTCAATCGTGGCGACGATGTCCGCGACGGATTGCACGTGGTTGAACTCCGTGAGGGCGGTGCCGAGGGTGCGGACGATCGTCAGTGTTTCCGTGGCGGTTTTGGCGTCGCCTTTGTGAAACGCGTCGGCCCATTTTGCTAATAGGGGACCTTCGCTCCAGGTTCGCGCTTCTTGTGGGTAGTTCCGGGCAAGCGCGACGAGGGGAGCGGTATCGGGCAAGGCGCGGGAGGCGGTGGCCAGGCGATTCTGGAACTCGTCGCGCGTAGTTACGACACGCAGGTCGCCGAGGTGACGCATTGCCTCGGCGGACCAATGGGAGGACGGGTCGGCCGCGGCGTAGCGTTGCCAGGCGCGGCGGGCTGCTTCGCTGATGCCGAGGGCTTCGATGATCAGGGCGCGATTGAAGAGGGCATCGTTGAGTTTGGGATCGAGGCGGAGTGCGTGGTCGGTATCCGCGAGTGCCTGCGGCAACTCGTGCGGACGCTTTTCCGTGACTGCGAGCGTGTAGCGGGCGGCGCCGAGGTCGCTCCAGTAGGCTGCGTTATTTGGTGATTGGCGAACGGCCGATTCGAGTGCATCGATCGCATCGCGGTCGCGATCGATCAGCAGATACGCCGCGCCGGATTCGTGGCGGGCGCGTGCCGAGGGATCGTTAAGCTGCGACTGGATGACGGTGCTCGCGGCGCCGGCGAGTTCCAGGCGTGCCGGATCGAGCAGGCTCGCATGGGTCGCTCGTTGCAGGCGCGCGGCCGGCCAGTCGAAGCCGGTCAGGCGCGCGTCGATCGGCCGCCCCGAGTGCGTCGCCAGCGCTTTCAGCTTTTCCGCCGGCGACTCCTCGGCGGCCCGGCATGCGTACAACGCCAGCACCAAAATGGTGAGAACGCCGCATACCGCTTTTCTCGCTTTCGCAGTCATCGACAGGTCTCCCGTGCCGGACCCTAATCCGCCAGTGAGGGCTTGTGTAACTGGTTAGAGGGACGCGTCTCCGGAATTACCACGAGCGATAGCACTCGATCCTCGGGCTACACTGCCGCGCACCGATGCGACTTCTGCTCGAGGTTCTCGTCGCGGTGCTGGTCCTCGCCGCGATCGCGCTCGTGGTGGGCAAACGGCACGCGCGCCGTTTCCAGAGGCGCCGGCACATTCACGTCGATCGCTTCAAGCTCAAGCGCCGCCATGCCGATATCGAGCTGGAAGTCTTCGGCAGCCGCGAAGTCGTCGAAGCGATCCGCGGCTACGCGAAAGAGCATCACGCGTCGATCGAAGAGGCCACGCGTCAGGCGCGGACGTACCTGCGCGAGATCGTTCCGAAGTTCAATCTCCTCGCGTACTACCGGGTCGGTGCGCCGCTGGCGCGCGCGATCATGCATTTTCTGTATCGCCCCGTGGTCGAGCACAAGACGCTGCGCGACTTCAACGCCACGGCGCCGAAGAATGCGGTGGTCGTTTACCTCATCAATCATCGTTCGAATGCCGACTACGTCCTGGTCGCGCACATGCTCTTCAAGTTCGTCTCGTTGTCGTACGCGGTGGGCGAGTGGGCGCGCGTCTGGCCGCTGAATCATCTCTTCAAATGGTTCGGCGGCTACTTCATCCGGCGGCGGTATCGCGAACCGCTGTACCACGCGGTGCTGTCGACATTCGTCAGCACGATTACGAAGAACGGCGTGACGCAGGGCGTCTTCATCGAAGGCGGCCTGACGCGCGACGGCGCGTTTCAAAAGCCGAAGCTGGGGATGCTCGACTACATCGTGGCCGGCAAGCGCGATCCCGGATTCAGCGCGCCGCTGTTTCTGATCCCGACGGCGATCAACTATGACCGGGTGCTCGAGGACCGTAATCTCACCGAGGAGTTGGTGGGGAAGGAAGACCGGCGCACGAAGAGCGACAAGCTGCAGACGACGATCGATTTTCTCTTTCGCAACCTGCTGCGAAGCATCCTGAAGCGCTTCAAACGCTACGGCTATGCGGTGGTCACGTTCGGCACGCCGATTGCGGTCGACGAGTTCGTCGGCGAGCATCCGGCCATCCTCGCGCCGGTCTACGACGACCGGAAAGCGGCGCTGACGGAGCTGGCGGAACGCGTGATGCTGGAGATTTCGAACGCGCTGCCGGTCACGCCGGTGACGCTGCTTGCTCGGGTGTTTGCCGACGCCGCCGAGCCGTTGACGGACGCCGAGATCGTCGACGCCATCGATCGCTATCGCGAGACCTGGCGCAATCGGGTCTGGCTGCTGCGCGAGAAAACGGGCGAGGCGATCTGGCGCGCCGCGCGGCCGGTCGTCGAGTTGCGGCATCTCATCGAACCGGCCGAGCGATGGCGCTCCGATCTCTTCGAAGGAAGCGGCGTTCCGGTCATCGAGGAAGCGTGGCGATGGAATCCGCGCGAGACGTTGCTGCGCGACTACTACGCGAACTCGCTGATGACGTTCGATGAGGTGAAGCAGCGCGGGTGGCCGGAGCGGAAGCGCGACAAGCATGCTTGACATGTGACCGGCGCTTGGCTATCGTCTCTGACAAGGAGACTTTACATGAAACGACTGTCACTCTTCGCCATCCTTTTTGCAGCCTGTGTGCATGCGCCGGTTTCCGGACCGGTGACGACGCCGAACGGCGCGATCTACGTCGACGACGGCGGCCGCGGCGGATTGCCGGTGCTCTTCATCCACGGCAACGGCGCCGACTCGTCGCAGTGGGGGACGCAACTCGCGCACCTGCGCAAGACGCGCCGCGCAGTCGCTGTCGATCTCCCTGGGATGGGCAACTCAGCGCCTGCTGCGAATGGCGACTACTCGCCGAAAGCGAACGCCGCCGCGGTCGATGCCGCGGTGATGTCGATCGGACTGAAGCGCTTCGTCCTCGTCGGCCATAGCTACGGCGGCGCGGTCGCTGCAACCTACGCCGCCGCGCATCCGGACAAAGTGGCCGCCGTCATCTATGCCGACTCCGCCGCCAGCGTTCCGGCGATGTCGCCGCCGATGCAGAAGTTCGTCGATGCTCTTCGTGCCGACCGCATGAAAGTCACGCGCATGTGGTTCGCGCCGATGCTGAAGCCGTCATCGCAGGCCGTTCAGGATCGCGTGTTCGCAACGGTCGAGAAATCGAAAGTCGACGCCTTCGCCGGCGCGCTCGAACGGCTGGCCGGTTACGACGCGAAGGCGGTCGTGAACGCCTATTCCGGCCCGAAATTCGTCATCTACGCGGCCGACATCGAATCGCCACAATCCTTCCGCCCGCAGTTCCCCGACTTCCCCTCCGAAAAAATCACCGGCGCCGGTCACTGGCTGATGCTCGACAAACCGGACGAATTCAACTCCGCGCTGGATAAGTTCCTCGCGCAGATTCACTAACGCCGAGGGGTGGATGACCGATCGAATTGGCCTGACGGTAAACTCACCGCGATGATTCCAACCGCTCAACACCGAGTGTCGAAGGTCGGATAGTTCGCTTTACGAAGGACCCCTGTCGCGATGTCGGACGATGAACTGATCGAGAAACTGAAGACACTCAAGCGTTGGTTCAGAAAGCCGCGAGTGCGGGTCTCCTTTCCTCAAACGATCGCTCCTGTCGCGACCGATCAAGAGTTGTCAGACGCTGAACAACGGCTCGGACGGACGCTGCCACCACTATTGCGGCGGATCTACCGGGAAGTAGGCAACGGCGGGTTCGGGCCAGGCTTCGGCATGATAGGCGTTGGCAGTGGGCACAAGAACCCGCTGGGCTTCGATCTCGTGCAGAACTATCGATCGCTGAGCGCCGAAGATTCCTGGTGGCCGGATTGGCTGGTTCCCCTGTTTGACTGGGGATGCGCGAGCTTCACGTGTCTCGATCTCGATGGCGGGGAGTTGAAGCGGTCCATTCCGGACTTCGATGGCGGCGATGATGAGCCGGACAACGTCCTGTTCCTTTTCGAGGAAAAAAGTTTGGCCGCGTACCTGACTCGATGGCTTGCCGGAGAACAGCTGAGCCGTCCCGAGACCCTACTCTTGCTTGAGCGTGAGCGGAGAGAAGGAAGAACAACCCGCTCACATGAATCGGGAACTTCGTAACGCGCGCAGCCTTGGACGGCAATCCCTTCTTTCTCGGAGGATCGATGGATCTGGTGGAGGCGAAACGGCGAGGCAATCTACTCCTCGCGCAGCGGAAAGCGCAGGAAGCGCAGGAGGTCTTCGAAGCGATCATTCGAGAATACCCGGACGAGAAGGATGGCTACGTCGGATTGGCCAAGACTCTCGCCGCGCGGGGTCGGGCGGAAGAGCTGATCGCAGCGATCGAACCAGTCATCGAAAGGCTCGACGCCTATATCCTCATCGCATCATTGGCCGAGGCCTATCGAATGGTCTATTTCAGAGGCCGGCCCGACGTCGCAGAGAAAGCGATTCGCTACGGGGAGATGGCCCTCGCGGAGCGGTTTGCTGATCGTTTCAATTTCACGATCGCGTTCTATCTCTCGGAGATTCTCTTCAACGCGAAGGACTACGGGCGCGCGGCATCGCTCTGCGAGCGCTGCCTGCTCAAAGACCCGAGCCATCCAATTGTGAAGGCTCGCCTGGCGCGCTGCAGGGAACTGTCGGGGAAAGAGGCAACACTGTGATCATCGAAATGGTGCTCAATAGCCACAAGACGTGACGGAGTGATATGCGCTTCTTACATCTTTGCCTTCTGTCAAGCGGCGAGCGATTCGAGGAACGGATTGTTGACACCGCGGCTCTCCATCAGCGCCGGCTCGATCAGTACCGGAGACTTTTTACATCTCCGAACATCGCACGGGGAGTGGTTTCGCCAGACATGCGCGCTTTCGATTCTCCCGAGGTGTATCTGGCGGCGGCGTTCTTCACGGCGATCGGTGTCGAACGAAATGCAGGAGAGTGAAGAGCGACGGTTCAGCGCGAGTCGCTTCTGCTTATTCGTCTCTGAGAAGTGCCGTGAACTCGTCGAAGTTTCGAGCTAGCCGCGTGATGGCATCCGCAGCTTCTTTTTCATGAGACCAATAGACCACGGCAGGCTCGTTTCCGCTCCGATAATCGAATGCGATGTAGTCGCTGCCTCCCTCGATGGCGAATGGAATGACGCTGGCCGGCAGGCGGTCAGCCAGCACGCGATGCGTATCAACGACGCTTTCCGCGTCGTCTTCATTGAACGTCAACAACATCCCCAGACCGGTCGTGATGAGTCCGATTTCCTCGTCCGGGACATCGAAGGTGCCGCGCAGCGGTGAGCCGCCATGGCAGGCGAGGACTGCCTCCTTGTAGCTGGCGGGAAACCGAATGCCGAGTTGCTGTTCGACGGCTGCGATTTCGCTCTCGCTCACGGGGGCGAGGCACCGTTCCCAACCAAGTTCTTGCCACGGCATTTTTCGCAGTTCCTCAATACCGGACGCGTATCGAACCGCATTGGCAGCCGCGCAGATCGCGCACTCGGAAGAATCTCAAAAAAGGCTGCCGGCGCGTCGCCCGCTGGGGAGGGAGGATTCGAACCTCCGAATGGCGGCTCCAAAGGCCGCTGCCTTACCGCTTGGCGACTCCCCATCACGGTGACGCGGAATCCTAAACGAAATCGCGGATTTGTCATTCCGTCACGAAGGCTTGCGCCGCAACACCCTCCCGCCCAGCCGCCCGGTCATCTTCCCGTCCTGCAGCACCGGCACTCCGTTCACGATCACGTTGGAGATCCCCTCGGAGAAATGATGCGGATCCTCGTACGTCGAGACGTCGCGGATCGTGGCGGGATTGAAGACGACGACGTCCGCGCGCATGCCGGTCCGCAGCGTCCCTCGGTCGGCGAACTTCGCGCGCGACGCGGCCAGTGACGTCATCTTGCGCACCGCTTCTTCGAGCGTGAAGAGATGTTCGTCGCGAACGTAGTGTCCGAGGATGCGGGGGAAGGTGCCGTAGGCGCGGGGGTGCGCGCCGAACTGGCGCATCGGACCGACTACGGCGCCGGAGTCGGAGCCGACCGCCACCCACGGCTGTTTCATTGCCAGTTTCAGATCGTCCTCGCTCAATCCGAAAAAAATCGCAATCGGTGACGAGTTGCTCGCTTCGAAAATCCGCAGCGCGGCCTCGGCAGGATCGGTGTTCATGCTCTTCGCGATCTCATCGAGCCGCTTCCGTTCGAACGCTTTGATCTGTGGATCGGACGACTGGATGCCGCGCACGAGGATTCCGTTGCCGCCCTGGCTGATGTAGCTGCCGGTCCGCATCTCGCTGGCGATGCGCGCGCGCGTGGCCGGGTCCTTCAATCGCGCAACGAATTGCAGATAGCCGCCGTCGAGCGCCCACGCGGACACGATCGAAGTCAGGTCGGTCGAAGTGGCGGTGTACGGATAAATCTGCGACGCCACATCGAGTCCGCCCGCACGCGCGGCCTCGATCTTCGCGATGATCTCCGCCATTTGCCCGCGCATCTTGCCGCCGGCTTTCAAGTGAAAGATGTTGACCGGCAGATGCGACTCGCGCCCGATGCGGAACGCTTCATCGAGCGCCGGCATGATGCGGTCCGCTTCGTTGCGCATGTGCGTCCAGTAGCTGCCGTTGTACTTGCTGACGACGCGGCCGAGCGCGATCAACTCATCGGTCGTCGCGAACCGTCCCGGCGGATAAATCAACGCCGTCGACATCCCCACCGCGCCGGCGCGCATCGACTCATCCACGAGCGTCTCCATCTTCGCCAGTTCCGCCGCCGTCGGCGCGCGGTCCGCTGTGCCGAGGACGATCTCCCGCGGGTTCGCAGCTCCGACGTAAAACGCGAAGTTGATCGCCGAGCCGCGCTTCTCGGCGACCCGCATGAAATCGTCGAGCGATCGCCACGTCGCGTCGGGATAGCCGGGCAGCCGCGTGCGATCGATCTCCGCCGCCATCGCGTCGTTGATCGGCCCCGGCGAATGCCCTTCGCCCGTAACCTCGGTGGTCACACCCTGCCGAATCTTCCCCTCGAGCTGCGGATCGAGTAGCACCGACGCCTCGGAATGCCCGAGAAGATCGATGAATCCCGGCGTCACGACCTGATTCGTCGCGTCGATGGTGATCGCCGAGGTGGCACTCGACAGATCGCCGATCGCCGCGATCGCATCGCCGCGGATTCCGACATCCGCGCGAAACCGCGCCTTGCCGGTTCCGTCGATGACATCGCCATGGACGATGCGAATGTCATAAGCAGCGTGGCCCGTCGGCATCGCTGACTTGCTCGATGAAGTCGGTCCCGCGGACGTGCAGGTGAGGGCGAGGAAAACCGCAAAGGCAGCGCGCATTTGCAAGCGATGTGCGAGGCGCGACACCAACTCCCTTACCTCCGCCTCTTCGCGCCTCCGCGTGAACCGTTCCCTTACTGCGGATAAACGAAGAACAGCTCGTTCTTGCGCACGAAGGCGTTGCGCAGCAGGAAGACGTACGGCCGCTGGCTCTTGTACGTCATCAGCAGGTCGGTCTTCGTCTTCTGCACGGCGGTGGTCAGGCCGTACGTTGCCCACGAAAACGCCTGCATGCGCGCGGGCGGGAGCAGGGCGCGCGTCGGCATCTTCACGAACGCGGTGTGGATGCGGCTGCGCGTCGTGTGCACGAGGTAGCCGAGGCGTTTGGGATGGAGTTGGAGCTCGTCGAGCGCCACGTCCGTGATCTCCGCGGCCGCGCTGTGATCGGGATGCAGATCGAACGGCACCGGCGCGATGACGGTGGTTGGCTGTACCTGCTTGATCACTTTTTCGATGTCGCTCATCAGGCTGGCGTAGCTGTATTCGGCGCGCGGCGTCACCGCGTCGGCGTACGGCACGCTGCTCTCGCGCGTCGCTTTCGAGCGGACGATGGCGCCGGGATTGTCGACCATCGTGCGCAGTCCGCGGTCGGGATAGCCGAGGACGAAATAGTGATCGCGCGGGATGCCGAGGAGGTGCATGGCCGCGCGCGCCTCGCTGATGCGCGCGTTGCCGACGCCGAGGTAGTTGGACGCCGTCGGACCGAGGGTTTTGTACATCAGGCGCGCGGAGAAGCGGTTGCAGTCGCCGGCGGTGAGGAAGACGACATAGACGTCGGCGCCGTTCGCCAGCGCATCGATGGCATAGCCGCCCGCGCCGATCGCCTCATCATCGATATGCGGCGCAACGATGAGGACACGGTCCTTCTGCGCAGCCGCAAGAAGGCGCGGATACTGCTGAACTTTCGCGTCGTGGGTGCGAGCAGGATTGAGCAATAACATCGTTGCGAAGGCGACGAACGTGAGAAGCATCGGGGAACCGGTCGCGGATTATACGGTGAGTTGAGGATGGGGTTGCGCTGTCATCCTGAGCCGCCGGAGCTGCATAGGCGAAGCCGGAGCAGCGCAGGACGGTCGAAGGACCCCCAACCTGTTAACCCGGTTGGGTGGCGGCGGTTGGCGAGCACCTGGGGGGTCCTTCGTCCGTCCTCCGGCGCTTCGGCTTCGCCTACGACGCCTTCGGCGGCTCAGGATGACATTGGTCCTCAAAACCCGTAGCGCACTTCTACCGTCACCGACCGCCCGTCCGTATTCGGACTGAACCCCGACTGCTGCGCCGCCGCACGCGCCCCCGTCACCTGCGCGAACTCCGCGCCGAGGCGGATGTTCGGTTTGAGGTCGTGCATCCACGCCAACACCCACGAGTGCCCATGCTCCGAATTGTCCTCGGCCACATGATCGCGATCGGTGGTGGAGAACGTATCGAAGCGAATCGAATAGCGATCGCTGCCGCGCTTGTACGACGTCAGCAGGTACCACGTCGCGAAGTCCGCCTGCACGAAATGCGGCGCGGCACCCATCCCGGTCGCGCCCCAGCAATACTCGGCGGCGAACGTGGCAGGGGAGATGAGGCCAACCTGCGCCGCGGCGATATTGAAGTGTGTCTGCCACGCGTACTCGCCGCGATACAGCTCGCGGTCGCCGCGATTGTCGACGCGCGTGAGCTGCATCATGGCCCGCTCGGGGATTTGGATACGAACACGTCCGGAAACGCCGGTCCGTCCGTCGAGATCGCGTTCAAAGGGCACGGTCCCGTCATGGCGCTGTCCCGCAAAATCAGTCGGCAGCGAAAAACAGCGGCGGCAGCGGCAGCGCCTCGTTGTAAACGCTCAGCCGGTTCCCCACCGACCACCCGCGCCACGCCAGCAACGCACCCATCGAGTCGTTGTTTCGAAACGCGGTCGCCCCAGCGGTGACATAGAAGTTCGGCCGCCAGGCCAGATCGACGCCGACCGGCCGGAACTCTTCCCCAATCCAGGAATTCAACGGCGAAAAGCTAACGGTGTACGGCGACGTCCAAAGCGGACCAACATTCTCGCGCGACGTCCCGAGAAAAAACTGTCCGGCCCGCACCTCGAAATGCTCCGAATGCAGATCGACATACGCCTCGACGACCCCCGCCCGCTTCCCGCCTGCTCCAGACTGATCCCGCCGCGCCACCCCATGCGCATGCAAATCAATCCAAGACGCCGGCGCCCATTCCGCCCCAATCTGCGCGACGCCAAGCGCCACCGTCCGATGCCCGCCCACATCCCCCGCTCCCGTATCCAACCGCCCAAACCCGCCCTGCAACCAGGACGGCTGTCCGCTGGTGTAGATGCCCCTCCCTGACACGAACCCGTGAAGCTGAAACGACGACTGCGCTAGCGCGGGGGCGGTGAGGGCTAGGAGAAGTGCTAAGCGAATAGGCGGCATATCGTCAGAGCAGGTTCCACAACAGCGTGTCGGCGGTCGACATGCAAAAACCACTTTCAAACTTCATCGCTCTTCCAGGATGCCAAGGTTGTCGTTGCCTGTCTCGCAATATCTTCATCGTTCGCGCAGGACAACCTGACGACACTAGAACGAGCAGAGGCCCGTACTGAAGCGTCATTCAGCATCGACAAAGTTTGCAGACCAACCAGTACCTCACCTTTATCGGTTGATTCCAGTTGCCGAATGGCTCGCGCCATTTGCTCACGTAACCATCGCAACTGACCACGCATTCTCCTAACCCTGACAATCCTCCGCGTAAGAAACGCCAATAGAATTGCTGAACCAACTAGTAAAACAATTGACGAACGCAATATGAGTTGTTCGCTCATATCGTCATGCCTAGCTCGCGTAGCTCCTCTGTTCGATGGTACTCCAGTAAGGCGATCGCAAGCAGTGCGGCAATGATCAAGCTGATCACGGCCACAGTACAGCTAAAACATCCGTAATTGCGAAGCTTATGCAGAAGCGCGGAATATGCCGGCGAGGGTGATTTACCGCAAGCGAGCGCGTCTTCTTTCAGCATTACATCGTGACGAATCACCCAATAAATCGGCATCAATAACGCCGCGAGCGCACGTGTCAGAGCGCTGCCAATACGAATGCCGCGAGGGAATAGGCCTCCACCGTCAGCTTCCGCGCCAATTTCAAACAAAAGAATCGCCGAAAAAAGAATGAAATCTCCTGGTGCAAAAGCCCTCTGAAACGGGTGTTCCATCGTTGCGACAAATGCGTAGAATGGCCACAAACCAAAAACCATTAGGGCTGGAATCAGCGCCTTCCACAGGCACCAGTTGACGGTACGCATCTCAATAGCAGCTGCACGAATAGCAGCAGCTTGGCGACTCTGTGGCGTCTCTACATGTCCCATCCTACGTAGCCCTCCTGAGACGTTTCTTGATAGCGGATACAAAATCATTGGCGTTTCGAACGTCAAGCTTCGTCAGAAAATTGGCGGCCGGAAGTCCCGACGCGATAAATTCATCGCGGATCGCACGGTCCACGCGCACGGTCATGGCAATAGCCACGCCCTGTCGCTCGATTATTGCACGGTGGCGCCGATAGAATTCCAGCCCGGTCTTGTGGCCTTCATCCGTCGCATGGGCATCGTAGCCATCGTTGCGCTCGGCCTCAGTTACTGGAATCATAACGTCTATCAATACAACGTCGAAATTGCGCGTCCGCAACAGCTTGTCGGCTTCGGCGACTGACTTAGCAACCTCGACCGCAAAACCATTTCCTTTTAACGCCATCACAAAGCCATAAATATAGCCGGGATCGTTATCCAGCCACAAGATCGTTGACTTTTCAGGACGTTGAGTGGGCTGATCCATTACGCTCTCCTGCTGACGGCGGTGGAAGGTGTACGACAAAAACAGCGAATAGAGGTCGCTCGTGAGACAGTTCCACAGTCAAGTCGCCGCCGACGGCGCGCATTAACTGCCTCGCAACCCACAACCCGAGTCCAACGCCGGCATAAATCTGACCTTTTTCGACGCTACGGCCACGCGTGAAGCGGTCAAAAATAGATTCGCGTTCATCTGGATAGATTCGTGCTCCGGTACTCTTAACTTTTACCGCCGGTTCATTCGATGCCCGCTCGAAGCTGCACTCCAGTGTTACCTCCGTATTGTCATTGGCATATTTGCTGGCGTTGTGTATCAAGCTGTAGAGAACGGTGGTGAACACGCGCCCGTCCATACGAAGATGGGGGAAGCCGGGTTCGTGACGATAAACAAAGCGAATCTCAGGACGGGGATTCGTTCGTTGAATCCGACTCGCCAAACGCTCTAGTTCAGCGACCGCGTCAATCTCGTTGTCAAAAAAAGCGGTGTCTCGTCCGGCTTCGAGCGCGAAGGTCGTAAACGTTCCGTAACTAACTGTGATGGCATCTTCAACCAGCGCTGTAGCATGCCCGACCAGGTCTGCTGCGGTTCGCGGCAACTCGCCAGCGCTTACGCCAGTTAAGGCGCCCACAACCCCTACCAACGGCGCCTGCATTTGGTGTGTGATGGTCATCAAATCCTGGAGCCGTTGTCGGGCGGCCGACTCGGCCGTCAACTGTGCGCTGCGTGCAGCGGCCGCGCTGCTCTGTGCTTCGTTCTTCGCCTTTTCGGTATCGGCAATATGCAAGAATTTTTCTATCGTGACCTGCAGTCGTACGGCTAAGTCTTCGCCGAGCGCTTCGTCATCAGCGGTAAACCAAGAAGGTCCGTCGGTGCGGTTTACGACCTTGATGACTCCAAAGTTGCGAGGCGCTTGCCCAATAGGAATCGCCATCCAGGAACGAATTTGCTCGCCATGAGCAACCTCAAGGCGCTTAAAGAGTTCCTCATCGAAGGCATTGCGAGAAGCGGGAACATCGTCAAAGCGTTTGATCTCGCCGAGGTGGGCACACCGTCCGGTCTGACCCAGCCCCACGGTGTACAGAGCGCCCTTGATCTTTGTGCTGAAGCCCGCAACAGCTGTTACTTGCATCTGGTCTTCCGCCGGGTCCGGTCTGAAGACGATCATGCACCCTGCCGCGAAGAGGTACTTGCGCAGGACTTTGACGGCCGCTGGGAACAGATCGTCGAGTGTTTCGCACGCGAAAAGACTATCGAGCTCCTTGTGTGCTGCGGCGCTAAAGGTAGCGCGGTACTGATCCCAACTGGTCACGATGATCGAGGCCAATGATTCCAAGAACTGTTCGTCTTCTCTGGGTACCGGAGGTGAATGTTCATCGCCATAGAGCAAGATCGCACCTACTTGGTCCTCGCCCCGGAGTAGCGGTACAACGGCTGCGGGCGCGTCCAAGTCGAGGCGCAATTGCCACAAATCCTCCTGTCCGACGGCCTGAGCGGCGAGCGAATGTAAGAGTACGACCTCACCCGTCACTAGGAATCCGGTATCGGCGGGAATGCCATCTCTGTATGCGCTCAAGTCCGGAACGCGTTCGTAAGGACCGAGCCAAAACAGCCTCCCTCGTTGGTCGTGATGCGCAACGAACCATGTCGCAATGCCGCGGTACCAAAACTCAGGATGGCGCGTGCAAAGATCCTTGATGACCATCCTAAGCTTCCTGCGGAACAGGCGCTCGCTGTAGGGAAGGTCGGTAGCGTCTGGGTCGAAGGCGTCATGCGCGCTAAGCAAGGTTTTCTGGTATTCGCCGAGCAGAAGAAGCTGCTGTCTCGTGACACGATGCTCGATGGTCGCGAGAGCTGAAATCATTGTGACTGAAAAGAGCGTGACTAGTAGCATCACTGCTATCGTTCCGGCTGTCATCGCATCGGCAAACGCGTTAGGTGTACCGGGACGCCGCATGGGCACCAGTAGGCCGACGGCCACGATAAAGAGAATGATTAAGCCGCCGCGCGTAAGTTTCGAGGCATGGCCGATGAAGGTGTATGCAGAGTAGACAATGATATTCGCACAGAGTAAATACGCGAGTCCGTTAAATGGCAACTTGAGACCGCGTCCGACTAGTAAAGCTATGCCAAGAATTGCGCAGTCGAGAAGGAAGTATCGGTCAAAGATCGGCGGTAGAGCTACTGGACGATGCTCTGCTGCCCATGTGTCGAGCTCGTGACGGAACCGACCGTGAAGCGCGAACGTTGCCGCGGCGCCTGTCGCCCAAGCCGATGAGAGAACTATCACTCCCTTGCGCAGCGCTTCATCCGTTGAAGCCGTAAATGACCAGATGAAGAGCGCCGCCAAAAATGCGCCCGCTGCTCCAAAGAAGAGCGCTCTTTGATTGTAAAAGAACATTCCGAGCGCGTCGTGTTCGAGAACATCAACGCCGTCACGAAACGGGTACACGGAGCCAATTCGAACGTTGCCAAGGATGCGATCTACGATGCTTCGCTCTGACAGAAACTGAACATAGCGCGTCGCAAACCTGCCGACGGCCAGCGAGGGCACCCTTGTGGGCGAGCGGAGTCCTCGCGGTGTCGGCGTAGGCATCTTTACTAGTAGGAGGGTCACGCGGGCGAATTTCCCTACCCATCAGTTATGGCCATCTGCGGCAGGTGGTTAGTAGGAGTGCTGCGAACAGACGTTTGGTCGGCGGAGCACCTACAATCGTCTCCATCCATGGAACTTCTGCTCTGGCGTTGGAGCACGGCGGTGCAGTGCACGTCGGCGGTGATGATTGCCGTGTTCTTCGTCGTGCTGGAGCGGTCGGTGCGGCGGGCGGAGTTGCGGGTTTGGGTGGGGGCGTGGGCGGCGAATGTCGTCGCGCTGCTGATGCCGATTGCGTTCTGGTATTTGCGTCCCGAGGGGGCGCTTGCGTTGGGCGGGATGCGCGGCGGGTACTTTCTGAGCAAGACCGCGTTCCTGGTTTTGCTGGTGATCGGCGCGCGCGGATTTACCGGCGGCGGATTGAGCGTGCGGCCGGGGCGGGCGTTGTGGGTGGGATTGATCGCGTACGCGACGGTGGCGGCGTTGCTGCTGCGCGGAATCAATCAGGCGGGCGCGCTGCAATCGGGGGCGACAGCGGTGTTGATGGCGGCGGGGATCGTCGTCGTTTTGAGGACGCGCGCGAAGGGATGCGGATGGCTGACCTGTGGATTAGTCATCCGACTCGCGCTGGCGGTCGTCGAAACGGCGGCTTACTTTACGCGCGTCTTTCCGAGCCGGTGGACGAGGTCGGAAGCGGTGACGATCTTCTTGTCGTCGACCTCATCGCTCGATACCGCCGCTGAATGGGTGATCGCCCTCGGCTGCCTCCTTCTGTTCTACGGGACGATCCAGCGCGAGCTGACGCGGCTGAACGGCGAGTTGGTCGACAGCCAGGCGGTGTTGCGCGATCTGGTCGATATCGATCCACTGACGGGACTGCCGAACCGGCGATCGCTGCGGACAGTCTTGCGACAATCCGTCAGCACCGGCGCGACGATCGTCTTTTTCGATCTCGACGACTTCAAAGGAATCAACGACAGCTATGGGCATCAGGCGGGCGACGATTGTCTGCGGCGTTTTGCGAAGGCGTTGCGCGAGAGTTTCGGTCCGGATGATCACCTCGCGCGATACGGTGGCGATGAGTTTCTAGCGGTGACGCGTGTCGAGGAGCCGCAGGCGATGATCGAACGTGTTCGCGAAATTCTGCGAGCGCAGCGTCGCGGTCCGGTTATTCACGTTGCTGCGGGATCGGCGCGGATGCCCGCGGGCGGCAATCCCGAGGAAGCGCTTCACGCTGCCGACGCGGCCATGTACGCGGCGAAGCGACGAAGATCGACTTAGAGCGTCACGAGCTCGAGGTGTTCAATCGCGCGCTCCAGAAACTCCCCCGCGATCCTGCGGAAGCGTTCCTCGGCATCGGTAACGAGGAACGTATGTTTCGCGGCGCCGTTCGATGATGTTCCGATCGCGGCGAGCACCGAGGCGGCGGTCGTTTCGGCGCTGTCGACAATCATCACCTTGTCGCCGATGACGTGTTCGATTGTGTCGCGGAGGATCGGGTAATGCGTGCAGCCGAGGACGAGGGTGTCGATGTTCGCGTCGAGGAGCGGTTCGAGGTAGATCTCGGCGACTTCGCGCGCGACGTGTGTGTTCGCCCATCCCTCCTCGGCGAGAGAGACGAACAGCGGGGCGGCGGATTCGATGACTTCGATGTTCGGATCGATGTTGTGGATCGCTCGCGTGTACGCCTTCGACCGCACCGTCCCCTCGGTGGCGATGACGCCAACGCGTCCGCGCGTCTGCTCGACCGCGGCGCGCGCGCCGGGCTCGACGACGCCGATGACCGGGATCGTCAGCGACGATTGCAGCGAGGGGAGCGCGGCGGCGGTGGCGGTGTTGCAGGCCACGACCAGCATGCCGATGCCGCGTTCGATGAGATGCGCCGCGGCCTGGAGCGTGAAGCCCGTCACTGTGTCGGCGGACTTGGTTCCATACGGGACGCGGGCGGAATCGCCGAGGTAGATCAGAGGGTGGTGCGGCAGTGCGCGGGCGATCTCGCGGAAGACTGTCAGGCCTCCGACTCCGGAGTCGAAGATGCCGATTGGGGCAGGGGGTGAAGCAGGGACGAGGGGTGAGGGACGAGGGGAGGAGCGGGTTCGCGTTGGCATCGATGTACTCAATGGACGTAGCGCCGCCGGCTCGGCGGCTGGTCCGCCGGCGGCTCGCCGGCATTCTTGCGTTGGTCCAAGTTGACGCGCCACCGAGCCGGTGGTGATCCAGACGGCGAGCCGCCGGCGTTACGTCCCTCGTCCCTCATCCCTGCTTCTCGCCCTCGTCCCTGTCGCTCGCCGCCATGGTCCCGCCGCCTTCGCGTTTGATGTTGTATTGCTCGATCTTCTTGTACAGGTTCGAGCGCGGGGTATCGATGGCCTCGGCGGTCTTGGAGACGTTCCAGCCGTTCTCGCGCAGCTTGGCGAGGATGAATGCCTTCTCCGCCTCGTCCTTGAAATCCTGGAGTGTGGCGAGGCGCATGGCGGTGGCGATGATGTCGCCGGCGGCGCGGAAGAATTCCGAGGGGAGGTCGGTGATGTCGATCGTGTCGGATGGCACCATGATCACCAGCCGCTCGATCATGTTGCGCAGCTCGCGGACGTTGCCGCGCCAGGCCGCGTCCTGCAGAGCTTTTTGAGCGGCCGGCGTGAATTTCTTCGCCGGGCGGTTGTACTGCGCGGAAAACATCGTCGCGAAATGTTGCGCGAGGAGTGGGATGTCGTCCTTGCGCTCGCGCAGCGGCGGCGTGCGGACGGGGATGACGTTCAGCCGGTAGAAGAGATCCTCGCGGAAACGTCCGGCGCGGATCTCCTCGGTGAGCTCCTTGTTCGTCGCGGCGATCACGCGCACGTCGACCTTGATGACGGTGGCTGAGCCGACCGGCTCGACTTCACCTTCCTGCAGCACGCGCAGCACCTTGGCCTGTGTGCGCAACGACATGTCGCCGATCTCGTCGAGGAAGATCGTGCCGCCGTCCGCGGCCACAAACTTGCCGGTCTGTTTGCGGACCGCGCCGGTGAACGATCCCTTCTCATGGCCGAACAGTTCCGACTCGATCAACTCCTCGGGGATGGCGGCGCAATTGACCTGGATGAACGGTTGCGCGGCGCGCGACGAGCGGCGATGGATTTCACGTGCGACGAGTTCTTTGCCGGTTCCCGACTCGCCAGTGATGAGGACCGTTGCTTTCGTCGGCGCGGCGAGCTCGATCTGCGACTTCAGTTCCTTCATCGACGACGACTCGCCGACGAGCTGGTAGTCGCGCGCTTCGCGTTCGCGCAGTTCTCCGACTTCCTCCTCCAGCTTCTGCTGACGGACGGCGTTGCGGACGGAAAGCAGCAGCTTGTCGCGGTTCAGCGGCTTCTCGAGGAAGTCGAACGCGCCGCGCTTCGTACACTCGACGGCGGTGGAGATGTCGCCGTGTCCGGAGACCATGATCACCGGCGACGGCACATGCTGCTCTTTCAGATTTTCGAGGACTTCGATGCCATCGAGGACCGGCATCTTGATGTCGAGGAGGATGGCGTCGTACGGCGCCGCGGTGCGCGTGGCCTTGTCGATCCCGTCCTGCCCGGACCGCGCCTCGTCGATGCGGTAGCCCTCGTACTCCAGCGTCATCCGGATCGCTTCGCGGATCGCCGTTTCATCATCGATGACCAGAATTCGGAACGCCATTCAAATACCTCGCCCGTGCATGAGTCCGGCCAATTGTATGGGGGAGATGCCGAGGTATCCTCGGACAATGCAGTTCACCGAGGTGCTGACTACGTTCGCCGAGTTCTTCGAGCGCGAGGAGATTCGTTGGGCGATCGCCGGAGGCCTCGCCGTCGGCGCGTGGGGATTTCAGCGGTACACGGACGACATTGACTTTGTTGTCGCCGGCTCTGAGCGGAAGAGGGTTGTCGCGTTTGCTGAGTCTCTCGGGTATGAGACGACTCACGCGTCCGAGGGTTTTTCCAATCACATTCATCCAACCGAAGACTTCGGCCATGTCGACGTGCTCTACCTGTACGACCGGACCGAGACGGAGCTATTCACGGCCGCAACGAGCCGCGTCGTTTTGCCCGGATTGGCCGCGCTGGTGATTAGCCCCGAGCACATCGCGATGATGAAGGCCGCGGCGATCCGGGACCGACCTGAGAGGAGCTTCGGTGACGCGCGTGACGTGGAGTATCTTCTTACTCTGCCGACGATCGATCGAGAGAGGGTCCGGGCATACTTCGAGCGAATGGGCTTGTTGAGAATTTTCGATGCGATCGACCACCAACAAAAACGTTGACGAGTTTGATCTCGAACGCGGCCTCAGGCTGACCCCCGCGGATCTCGAGGCGCTCGCTCGTGCGCGGCAAGTGCGACCGCGGAGTTTCGAAAAGTACTTGTTATGGCTCAGCGAAATCACAGCGGGTGTGCCAGCGCGACGCGATATCTCCGGACCGGAGACTCCCTTCGAGCTGTAGCTCCTCAAGTACAATCCGCGCCGCTATGGACGTCACCATTACGCGGGAACCGAAGGTTGCGAAGGCGGATCATCTTTTTGTGTTGATCGCCGAGGGAGCGAGGCCGGATGTTGCGGTCGCGGCGAAGTCGATGCAGGCGATTGCGGCCTCCGGGTTTGCCGGGCGCGCGGACGAGTCGTTGTCGACCGTCGCGGGCGAGCCGAAGAAGATCACGCTCATCGGAATCGGCAAGGCCGAATCGCTCACGATTCGCGGGTTGCGCACCGCGATTTACAGCATCGCCAAGATGGCGAAGAAGCAGCGCGATCGGAACATCATCGTCGTCATGCCGGTCGCCGTGCCGAAGCTCGGTGCCGAGGAAACCACGCGCGTCGCTGCGGAGGCGCTGGCGGCGGCGGACTACAAATACGACGTCTACATCACGAAGACGGACGACAAGCCGCTGCCGATTCATGCGGCGCTTGTTCCTCCTGACGCTGTCGATGCGAAGCGCGCGAAACAGCTCGACGACGAAGCGAAAGCAATCGCTGCCGGCGTGCGCACTGTGCGCGACCTCGGCAACGGCCCCGGCAATCTCGTCACGCCGACGTTCCTCGGCCAGCGCGCCGAGGAGGTGGCGAAGGGCGCCGGGATCAAGTGCACCGTTTATGGGCGCCGCGAGATCGAGAAGATGAAGATGGGCGGCCTGCTTGCCGTCAATCGCGGATCGATCGAAGAGCCGCGTTTCATCGTCCTCGAATACGCGCCACGCAAAGCGAAGAAGCATGTGGCGCTGGTCGGCAAAGGCATCACCTTCGACTCGGGCGGCATCTCCATCAAGCCGGCCGAGAAGATGGAGGAGATGAAGTTCGATATGTGCGGGGCAGCGGCCGTGATCGGCACGATTCAGGCGGCGGCCATGCTGGCGCTGCCGGTGCGCGTGACCGGTGTCATCGCATCGACCGACAACCTGCCGAGCGGCAGCGCGTACAAGCCGGGCGACATCATCACCACGAGCAGCGGCAAGACGGTGGAGGTCGTGAATACCGATGCCGAGGGGCGCATGATTTTGAGCGACGCGCTGCATTACGCGTCGGAATTGAAGCCGGATCACATCATCGATTACGCCACGCTTACCGGCGCCTGCGTCGTCGCGCTCGGCAGCGAGGCGGCGGGGCTTTTCTCGAACAATGACGAGCTGGCTCAGAAGTTGATTGAGTGTGGGGAGCGCGTCGGTGAGCGCCTCTGGAGACTGCCCGAGTGGGACGATTACAAAGAGCTGATCCGCAGCGAGTGGGCGGACATGAAAAACTCGGGCGGCCGCTGGGGCGGCGCGATCACGGCGGCATTGTTTCTGAAGGAGTTCGTCAATTGTCCATCGTGGGCGCATCTCGACATCGCCGGCACGGCGTACGCGGAACACGAAACGGCGCGCGAGGCGCGTGGAGCGACCGGCGCGGGCGTACGCGTGACCATCGCCTTCCTCGAATCGCTCTCGCACTCCTGATCGCGAGTCTCGTCGCCGCGTGCGACGGCAAGCGTCCGGCGCAGGTGCGCATCGCGCCGCCGCCGCGCAATGAAGTCAATTTCGCGATGGTGGACTCGCCGAGTCTGCAGTTCCTGCCGCGGCAGCAGGAAGCACAGATCTGGAAGCTCGACGAAGATCCGATCGTCATCCCCGGCGATCACCTGAATACGTACCTCGGGCCGGTCGACGCGCCGCAGTTCGCGCGCTACGAGACGCTCGATCTCACCATCGGCAAGTACAGCACGCCCGGCAGCAATGGCTTCGCGACGGTCGAAATCTTTCGCTTCCCCGATTTCGTGAAAGCGTTCGGCGCGTACTCGAAGCAGAAAAACGGGAACCTCCGATTTCTCGACATCCCCAACGAATCGTTCGCGAAGGCGCATTCGGTTCACGTCTGGCGCGGTCCGTTCTACGTGCGCATCACCGGCGCGGGACCTGCCGATACGGTTCTTCGGCTGGCCACGTTCGTGGCCGACAAGATGCCGCCCGCGCCGAGCAAGCCGGCGGTCTTCGCATTCCTGCCGGACAAGCAGCGCGTTCCCGGGAGCGAGCGTTACTCCGCCGATGCCGCGTTCGGCCAGCCGTTTCTCGCGAATTCGTTTCAGGCGACGTTCAACGTCGACAACGATCTGATCGACGGCATCGTGATTCCTGCCGCGAACAAGCAAGCCGCGGGCAACATCCTCGATCAATACAAAGCTCTTTATCTTCACAACGGCAAGCTGCTCGATCCGATCCCGAATCTGGGCGAGGACAATTTCACCGCCGAGGATCGCTACCTCGGGCGCGTGGTGGCGTTCCGGATCGACCGGTTCGTCGTCGCCTTCAACGGCTACCACGATCGCCAGCACCTGCTCGACCTCGCCGCCTCCGCCGACCAGCGCATCCTCGGCACGATCCGCAAGCAGCTCGTCACCGCCGACAAGCAGGCCGAGAACGCGGACAACGGAAACACGTCAACCGTGCCGGCGTGGCTGCAGAACAAGCATTAGGCGATTCGCACAACGACTAACGTGACGTCATCCTCCTGCGGCTCGTCGCCGCGGAACGATTCGACGTCGCGCAGCACGGCATCCCGGACCTCCTCGGCAGTCCCGTCGCACGCGGCGACGATGCGCGCGAGCCGATCGAGTCCGTATTCGTCGCCGGAGGCATTGACGGTCTCGTAGATGCCGTCGCTGTGCAGGACGAACGTGTCGCCGCTCGCGAACGGCATGACGCGTTGCGGAACGGTGGCGCCGAGGCGCGCGCCGAGGGGAGGGGCGAAGAGCTCGATCAGTTGCGTTTCTCCGGTCGCACCTCGGACGTGGAGCAGCGGCGGATGTCCGGCCGAAGCGATCGTGGCCTGATGCGTTTCGTGATCGAGAAGCAGGACGGAAATCGTGACCATCATCCGTCGCCGGCTGCTCTGCGTGACGACTTCCTGCAGGCGATCGAGCACGTGCGCGGGATCGAGGAGTTGATCGCGCAGGAGCGTGAACCCGCTTCGCAGCGCCGACAGCGTGATGCCGCTGGCGAGTCCGTGACCGGCCACGTCGCCGCAAACGATGGCGAGCCGTCCATCGACGACGTAGTAGTCGTAGTAGTCGCCGCCAACCTCGGTCGCCGGCAAAGAGATGCCGGCGACATCGGCCCACTCGAGCTGCGGCGGCGCCTCGGGCAGCATGCTGATCTGCACCTCGCGCGCGAACCGCAGCTCGTCGCGGATCCGCAACTGCTCGCGCGCCTCGGCGCGGCGTTGCACGCCTTCCTCGATTGCGGCTTTCTTCATGCTGCGGCTTGTGAGCGCGCCAACGGCGAAGCAGACCAGGTTCACCGACACGAGCATGCTGACAATGCCGGCGGTGTTCTGTTTTCGCTTCGGCGCCGGCGAGAGAAGAACCGCGGCGAGGATGATCACGAGAAGCAGCGTGTTGAGGGCGATGCGCTCCTGTAGCCGAAGGCGCAACGCGATCGTCGCCGTCGGAAAGATCACACCCCATGCGATCCATCCGCCGTTGTCGGAGAGCGCAAAGTAGATCAGCGTGGCGAACTTGACGACGAACAGCGTTACCAGCCACGCGCCGAGATGGCGTCCGACGGCACGCGCATAGGCGCGCGATGGTCTGGTGTCGCGCCGGCGCGCTCGCCGCAACTCGCTCATCGAGCCGATGAGGAAAAGCGTCAGCAGCGCATCGGCGATCGCTGCCGCTCCGTGCCCGACGCGTTGCTGTTTCGAGAGGACGGAGACTGGGATGAGCATCAGTGACGTGATCGCGAACAGCCACGAGATCACATACGCCGATCCAAGGTTCTGCTCATCGAACCGCCGCTGCACCATCTGCGGCTCGGTCGTCTGCGCCAATTGTTCGAGCGGCCGTTCCATGCGGCAGGCATTGTCGCCGATGACGCCGATTCGCTCTACGATACCGTCCGCCTATGTCGAAACCGTCGTTGCTCGAACGGCTGCTGATCGCGCTGGCCGTGTTGCCATTCGTGATTCTCTTCGGGCTTCTTGCTACCGGGACGGTGCGCACCTATCGCAACTTGACCGGCAGCATGGAACCGACGATTCCGATCGGCGACCGGATGATTGCGATGCCGACCGGCAGCGTTCATCGCGGCGACATCATCGTCTTTGACTACCCGCTCCAACAACCGAATGTCGCTTTCGCCAAACGCGTGGTGGCGGTTGGAGGAGACACAGTCGAGATTCGGTCAAGGCGTTTGTTCGTGAATGGTGAGGCGGTCGCGGAGCCGTACGCGATCCATCTCGATCCGATCACTTACCCCGCGATGCAGACGCTTCCGGAGCCGTATCGGTCGCGCGATCATTTCGGTCCCTACCAGGCGCCGCCGGGAACGTACTTCGTGTTGGGCGATAACCGCGACCGCTCCTCGGACTCCCGCTACTGGGGGATTGTTCCGGGGGAAAATCTTCGTGGCCGCGTGGTTCTGCTCTTCTCCTGGTCCAGCGGATTTCGCAGGGTCTAGCCACCTGTAGTCTCTTCCGGCACTAAAGATTACCTTTTTGGTGGTGTGGATTCCTCTCCGCCCTTACTCTCCTTAATAACGCAACGTCCAACGCGGTAAGGGGAGAGGTCCGGGTCCGGCGCCTCCTCGCATAGCTGGGTTTCAAGAGGGCGAAGGCCGCGTCGGCCTTCGCCTCGTCCTCGGTTCGATCAACCCAATTGAGGAGATTCCCATGACCCGACGAGTGATCCCGTTAGCGCTGTTTCTCTCTCTACTCTTCGTACTGCAGGCTTTTGCTCAGGTGGATCCGGGGGTGCGCGGCGGCGCGGCGGGGGCCGGTGCCGCCCTTGCGTCCGTCGCTGCCAACAACCCGGTCACGATTCTCAACTTCTTCAACGACGCCAAGGCCCGCTTTACCGAGATCGACTCCGTCTCCGGCACGGTGGCCGGCGAAGATGGATTCGGGCTCGGACCTCGCTACAACTCCAGAAGTTGCGTGGCGTGTCATGCACAGCCGGCGGTCGGCGGCTCGGCTCCCGCAGTCAATCCGCAGGTTGCGGATGCCACCGCGGATGGCGCCAGGAACACCGTGCCTTCGTTCATCACCAGCACCGGGCCTGTGCGCGAAGCGCGCTTCCCGTTCTTCTTCGACCAGTTCGGATTTCCTGATACGAACCGGCCGAACGGAGGCGTGGAAGACCTCTACACGATCGTCGGCCGCGTCGACGCGCCGGCGAGTTGCACCAGCGCGTCCGGAACCGGCATTCCGCAGCCGGGCTTCACGGCGGCAATCAACACCGGCAACATCATCTTCCGCATTCCGACGCCGACCTTCGGCTCGGGCCTGATGGAGAACATCGACGACTCGACGCTGCTCGTCAACTTCAACAATCAGCAGAACAACAACGTCGGCGTCGGCGGCACGTTCAATCACAACGGCAACGACGGAACGATCAGCCGCTTCGGCTGGAAGGCGCAGAACAAGTCGCTGGAGATCTTCGCCGGCGAGGCCTACAACGTCGAGATGGGCGTCAGCAACGAGCTGTTCACGCAGGAACGTCCGCTGCCGGGAGAGGACCAGAACCTGGGCAACACCGGCCTGCCGGCGGCCTGCCGCGTCAATCCGACACCCGAGGACCACACGAATTTCAACACGACCGCGATCGGGACGCTGAGTGACACCGTGCAGTTTGCGATGTTCATGCGCTTCCTGGCTCCGCCCACCCCGTCGACGACGGTACCGGGCGGTGCGACGTCGATCGCGAACGGGCGCAGCCTGTTCAACGCCATCGGTTGCGCGGTCTGCCACACAGCATCGCTGACCACGTCACCGTCGCGTTTCACGCCGAGCCTCGGCAATGCGACGGCGAACCTCTTCAGCGACATCGAGATCCATCACATGGGCACGGGCCTCAATGACAACGTGTCGCAGGGTGGCGCCGGCGGCGACCAGTTCCGTACCGCGCCTTTGTGGGGCCTCGGCCAGCGGATCTTCTTCCTGCACGACGGCCGGACGAAGAACCTGGTCACGGCGATTCTTGCGCACGACAGTTCCGGCTCCGAGGCGAACGCGGTCGAAAACAACTACGACCTCCTCAGCGCCTCGCAGAAGCAGGACGTCTTGAATTTCCTACGAAGTCTCTGACGCATTCGCATCGCGGGCCGCTGACGAACCGCCGTCAGCGGCCCGATTCCGAAGGAGGAACGATGTTTCGTCGTACGACCCAGGCACTTCTCTTCCTCTGTATTCTGCCGATCGCGCGTGCACAGGAGTCGGACACGCCAACTGTGCCGCTTCGCAAACTGCCGACGGACGTCATCCTCGTCAAAGGAGCCGTTCCGAGCGCGAGCGACACCTCGACTCCGTTGCCCGAGGGAGGAGTCGTCGCGAAAGATGTCTACAACAACGACTACTTCGGCCTCTCCTACGCGTTGCCGTCCGGCTGGTTCGAGAAATACAAAGGTCCCCCGCCGTCGGACAGCGGCGCGTACGTGCTGACGCTCCTCCGGCCCGGACCTACAGACAAACATTCAAGCCGAGGGACGTTGTTGATCACGGCGCAGGACATGTTTTTCACTCGGCTGCCGGGCCAGACTGCGAAGGAAACGATCGAGCAGACGAAAGAGACGCTGCAGCCCGACTACAAAGTCGAGCATGCGCCGTCGCAGGTGACGGTGGCGAATCATGCCTTCACGCGCTTCGACTACAACTCGCCTGTCGCAGGCCTGCACTGGTACGTGCTGGCGACCGAGGTGCGTTGCCACACTGTCCGCTTCGTCTTCACCAGTCCCGATCCAGCGTTGATCGAGACGCTGATCAAGGAGATGGACGCGATGAAGCTGGCCGACGCGAATGCGCCGCTGTGTGTGGCCGGTTACGCGGAAGCGGCCAACAGCATCACGTACAAAGTCGATCCGACATGGACGGAGCAGAAGTACAACGCCATCCCGGTCCGGATCATCATCGACAAGGCGGGCAAAGTCCGGCACGTCCACGTGATCAGCGCCTTCCCCGCGCAAGCGAAGGCGATCACTGACGCGCTAATGACATGGCGTTTCAGGCCGTACCTTCGCGACGGCCAGCCGGTGGACGTCGAGACAGGAATCATGTTCGGTTCAGCGCCGCGCGCGAAAGCATCCGCCGCGACATCAGTCAACGCAAGACGATCGAGCGATTGAGGAGGACGCATGTACTTCAACGGCAGAGGTGAGGCAGTTTCCCGCGCGCGCTGGAAGGAGATGTACCAGGCGTTTCTCAATCGCCAGGAACTCATCAAAGCGGGACTGACGAGCAGGCGCGATCTGCTGCGCATGGGGCTTCTCGGCGGCGCGGGCATGCTCATCGCCAAAAACGGTTTGAGCAGTTGGGGTGGCGGCAACTGCCGCTATGGCAGTACGGGCTGCGGAACCTGCGCCAGTCCGCCCACCACGCCGTGGACGTTGCCAATGCCGATTCCGCCGGTGAAGCAGGCGATTCCGGTGTCGTCGCTGACCGGCCCCGCTCCGTCGATCAATCCGAATACGGCGATCAATCCGGCCACGAGTCTCCCGTACGAAGGCCGCACGCGCGCGCACCAGGCTCCGGCCCTCGGCTTCCCGTTTCCGGCGGGCGTCGTCTATCAGGTGACGCAGCAGCAGAGCCAGGTGCGGGTCTCCAACGAGCTGCCGATGCAGAACCTCTGGACGTTCGACGGGGTCAGTCCCGGACCGACCTATGTCGCGCACTACGGCACGCCGGTGCTGGTGCGCAACATCAACAATCTGCCGGTGAGCAACGGCGGCTTCGGACTCAACTCCGTTTCGACGCACCTGCACAACAGCCACACGCCGTCGGAGAGCGACGGCTTTCCATGCGATTTCTTCGCGGCAGGCCAGTACTACGATCAGTACTACCCGAATGCTCTGGCCGGCTTCAATTCGACGCACGTCGCGACGCACGGCGACATCAACGAATCACTGAGCACGCTCTGGTACCACGACCATCGCGAGAACTTCACGTCGCAGAACGTCTACAAAGGGCTGCTCGGCTTCTACCTGCTGTTCAATCAGTTCGACACCGGCGACGAGACTACGGGCTTCCGTCTGCCGTCGTTTCCCAACTACGACATTCCCATGGCCTTTGCAGACCGCTGCTTCGATGCGCAGACGGGGATGATGGTCTTCGACACCTTCAACACCGACGGCATCCTCGGCGACAAGTTCCTCGTCAACGGCGTGATCCAGCCGGTGCTGCACGTGAGCCCACGCCGCTACCGCTTCCGCTGGCTGAACACCGGGCCGTCTCGCTTCCTGCAGGTCTACCTGACGGATCTGACCAGTCCCTCGACACCGCAGCCGTTTTACCAAATCTCGAATGACGGAAATCTCCTGCCGCATCCGGTCCAGGTGCCTGCGGTGGCCATGGGTGTGGCGGAGCGCTCGGACGTGATCATCGATTTCTCACAATACGCCGGGAAAACGCTCTACCTCGAGAACCGCCTCGATCAGCCGAACGGTCAGGGCGGCCCGACCGGCAGCGTTGTCGCGGGCGGGCAGGGTTTCCTGATGCTGAAGATCATCGTCGACGGTCCCGTAGTCGCCGACAACAGCATCAATCCGGCCACGCTGCCGGCTTACTACGCGCTTCCGAGCGTCAGCGCGACGCCGCGCCTCCAGCGTTCGTTCAATTTCGATCAGACGCGCGACGGGCAATGGACGATCAACGGGCGGCTCTTCAGTTGCGCATCGCCGCGTTTCACGATCCAGCAGAACAGCCTCGAGGAGTGGGCCTTCGACGGCGGCTTTGGATGGTCGCATCCGATCCACGTCCATTTCGAGGAGTTTCAGATCACGCAGGGCGCTCCCGGCCTGTACGGAAGTTCCAGCGACGATCCCAGCAATTACAGCCGTTGGGGGAGCCAGTACTGCTGGAGTGGATGCAGCGGCGGGAGCAGCGGCGTAAACGTGTCGCGCAAGGACACGGTGCGCGTCATCCCGCGCGGCAATGTGAAGATGCGGATGCGCTTCCGAGACTGGCTCGGCCGCTATCCGATGCACTGCCACAACGTCATCCACGAAGATCACGCGATGATGCTGCGCTTCGACGTCGCCACCACCGGCGACATGAATACGCGGCCATAAAGGAGATCGCCATGCCCGAACCTCTACGACGCAATCTGTTCGCCGCTCTCGGTCTTGTGCCGCGCACATTTGCTCCGCCTGACTCCGGCCGCGAGGTAATGCGCAAGCGCTACTTTCCGAACGTACCTCTCGTGACGCACGAAGGAAGGCCGGTGCGCTTCTACGACGATCTGCTCAAGGACAGGATCGTCGTGCTCAACCTGATGTATGCCGACTGCACGACGCTCTGTCCGATGATCACCGCCAACCTCGTCAAGGCGCAGAAGATCCTGGCCAGCCGAGTCACGCAGGAGGTTTCGTTCGTGTCACTGACGATCAAGCCGCTCGACGACACGCCCGAAAAACTCCGCGCGTATGCGTCCATGCATCACGCCACGACGAACTGGCTGTTCGTGACCGGACAGCCCGGCAATCTCGAACTGCTGCGCCAGAAACTCGGCTACGCCGACGCCAACCCCGATAAAGACCGCAAAGACCGCGCCCTCCACTCCGGCATGGTCCGCTATGGCAACGAACCGCTCTCACAATGGAGCTCGATCCAGGGCAGCGCCGATCCGGAGTGGATCGCGGAGGAGATCACATACGTAATGCCGACGGGGGCGGTCAGGCGGACGACCGTTCGCTGAGCACTTTGCTGCCTCTGCAACGAAGTCCTGAACCATCCGCGTCATGGTCTTGATTGCACCTCGGCAGGAGGTGCCGGGCCAACGCCTATACTGCGGGTTTGAATGAGAGCCATCCTCGTTCACGGAATGGGACGCTCGCCGCTTTCGCAGCTTCTGCTGGCGAAGCGGCTCAAGGCGTCGGGGATCGAGGTCGGTCTTTTCGGCTACTCCACGTTCGTCCCATTCAACACATCGTTGAACCGTCTCGTGAAACGCGTCGCCAAGTTGGGCGACGATGAGCCGTTCATCCTGGTCGGCCATTCCCTCGGATGCATTCTGATTCGTGCGGCCTTGCCGCGCCTTGGGCAGCAACCCGCTGGGTGCTTTCTTCTCGCCCCGCCGAACATCGTGCCGCGAGCGGCGCGTTTCTTCGCGTCGAACCCGCTCTACCGGTTCTATACAGGCGACTCGGGACAGCTGCTATTGGACGACGCGTTCATGGCCGCGCTACCCGTTCCTGAAGGGATCGTGCGAGTGTATGCGGGGACGGCCGGTTACAAAGGGAAGTGGTCGCCATTTCGCGAGGAAGCGAATGACGGCGTGCTTTCCGTTTCAGAAACGATGCTATCGGACGGACACGAGCCAATCCTCGTACCGGCGCTGCATACATTCATCATGAACTCCGAATCCGTCGCGAACGACATTGCCGCGGCGGTCGCGTCGCTCTGATTAATTCACCGTCATGTAAGGGATCGAGAGATAGAACCCGGCCGGATATTGCTGGTATCCGCTCACGTTCTTACGCATGATGGCGACATTCGACTGCATGTAGAGCGAGATGTAGGGGAGGTCGGTGGCCACGATGTTCTGGACCTCTCCGTATATCTGCTTCCGTTTGGCGCGATCGAACGTCGAATGGCCCTGAAGCATCAGGTCGTCGAGATGCGGATTCACGTAGTAGCCACGGTTCTGGCCATTGGGCGGCGTGTTCTTCGAATAGAAGATCACGTAGTAGAAATCGGGATCGGCAATTCCGTTGCGCGACAGTGAATAGAGCTGGAAATTGCCTTTACCGATGTCGGCGAAGAACGTCGACATCTCGTTCGACTGGATCGAAACATTGATGCCGACCTCTTTCATCATGGCCTGCATCACCTGCGCGCGTGAATTCGCTTCGGCGTCGGTCGACGTCTTGAATACGAGATTGAGACCGTTCGGATAGCCGGCCTGCGCCAGGAGTTGTTTTGCTTTCGCCGGATTGTAGTCATACGTCGGGAGGTTCGTCGCGCGCGCCCAATGGCCCTCGGCCAGCATCGTCTCGGTCTTCTGCGCATAGCCGCGTTGGATGTCGCGAATGATTCGGTCGCGGTCGATGGCGTGTGCAATGGCCTGGCGCACAAGCGGCTTCGCCAGCGCCGGGTCTTTCATGTTGAACGCGAGATATTGATAGACCGATCCCGGACTCTTGACCACAGTGAAGTCGGGGTTCTTGTCGAATTCCGCGACGTTCTCGAATGGAATCGAATTCACTTCGAAATTCACCGTGCCGCGGCGCATTTCCAGAATTCGGGTTGTGGCGTCGGGGATGATGCGCACCGTGATGTGCTTGATTTTCGGCGCGCCGCCGTGCCATCGATCGAACGCTTCCAGCTCCAGGCGGTCGTCGGGACGGAACTCGATGACCTTGTACGGTCCGCATCCGATCGGCTTCGTCTTGTAGACGTTCGTGTCGGCCCCGGTGGGGAGGATGCCGGTGGTGAGATTGTCGAAGATGCCGGCGTTCGCTTCCTTCAGTTTGAAGATGACCGTCTGCTCGTCGGGCGTCTCGATGTGATCCACCGAGGCATAGCCTGAACGCTTTGAGGTCGTGAAGGTCGGGTTCATCAGCGACTCGTACGTCCACTTCACGTCGGAAGCCTTGACCGGCTGCCCGTTGTGAAACTTCGCATTGGGATTGAGATGAAAGACGATGGTCTTGTCGTCGGGCATCTCCCACTTCGTGGCCAGATCAGGCGCGTAGTCGAAGTTCGTGGTGACCTTGATCAAGCCGCTGTAAATCAGATCGAACATGCGGCTGGAGGCGTTGTCGGCTCCGACGCGGCTGTCGAGATTCGTCGGCGACGACATCAGCGCGATGACCAGCTTGTTCTTGTCGTCAGCGCCGCCGCTGGTTCCGCCTTTTTTCTCGCCTCCGCCGCACGCGAGAAGTAGAACAACTACCAAAGAAGCAAAGAGTTGACGCGTCTTCATTCAGCACCTCAAGTTCGTCGCAGACGGTTACAAGTATGATGCCGATTGATGAGACTCCTTCGGATTCTGGCGCTCGTAGCGGCGCTCGTTCCCTCCGCCACCTTCGCAAAAGAGAAGGTCATCGTCCTCGGATTCGACGGCGTCGACGCCCGCTACACCGAGCAATGGATGAACGAGGGGAAGCTGCCAAATCTGGCCAGGTTGCGCGCGCAGGGGACGTTCCGCCCGCTGCGGCCGACGGTCCCCGCCCAGACGCCCGTGTCGTGGTCGACGTTCTCCACCGGCATCGATCCCGGCCGCACCGGCATCTTCGATTTTCTTCGCCGCGATCCGAAGACCTATCTGCCCGTCTTCGCCGCCTTCGACGAGACGAAAGAGCCGTTCCTCCTCGGCGATAAGAATCCGTTCGCCGCCGCGGCCGCGATCCTCGTCCTCCTCGCGTTGATCGCGCTTCTCTTCCGGCGAACCGCGCGCATCGTGATGATCGTGATCGCCGTCGCGGCCTCGGCCGGCGCGTTCCTGGCGACGAAGAAGTACATCCCGGAGACGCGCCCGGGCGTCATCAACCGCCGTCAGGGCATCCCGTTCTGGGAAGCTGCCGCGAATGCGGGACGCAAAGCGCGCGTGGTCCACGTTCCGGTCACGTTTCCTGCGCACGATTTCCCGGCGGGCGAGATGCTCTCCGGCCTCGGCGTCCCCGACGTCTCCGGCCGCGTCGGCAAGCCGTTCTTCTTCACCTCGGAACTCGATTTCCACCGCAGCGGCGCGAACGAATTCTCGATCGAAGTCGTGCAGCTGGAGGACAACAAGGGCCACATCGCCACGAAGATTCAGGGGCCGCCGAACAAGCTGTTCGGCACGCCGCCCTACATCTCGATTCCGATGACGATCACCGTCGCGAACGACCGCAACTCGATCACCATCGAAGAGAGCGGCCAGACGGTGACGCTGCATCCCGGCGAATGGAGCGGCTGGACGGATTTCGTTTTTCCATTCAACCCGCTGATCAAGATTCACGGCATCAGCCGCTTTCACCTGATCTCATCGCAGCCGGAGGTGAAGCTTTACCTCTCACCGATCAATTTCGATCCGCGCAATCTGCCGCCCGGCTTCAACATCTCCGCGCCGTCGAAGTGGGCAGCGCAGCTCGCGCGCGATCACGGCCTGTACAAGACGCTCGGCTGGCAGATCGACACCTGGGCGATTTCCGAGGGGTTCGCCGACGAGCAGATGTTCTGGGATGACATGACGTTTACCGTCGCGCAGGACCGGAAGATGTTCGATGCGTTTCTGGCCGGCGACGAAGAGCTGATGGTGCAGTGCTTCGAGTTCCCCGACCGCGTCGGCCACGTGTTCTGGCGGCTGATGGATCCGAAGCATCCCGCGTACAACGAAGCGCTGCACGCGAAGTGGGGCGATGCGCTCTTGCGCTCCTACCAGCTGATGGATGCGATCGTCGGCGACGCGATGGCCGCCGCGGAGAAAAAGAACGCGGCGCTGATCGTCCTCTCCGATCACGGCTTCGCATCATTCCGAAAGTCGGTCAACTACAACACGTGGCTGGTGATGAACGGCTACATGTCGCTCAAGACTGGGGTTCAGGTCAAAGACCGCAACGTGGAGATGCTGTTCGACTCCGGCCAGTTCTGGGAGAACGTCGATTGGTCGCACACGCGCGCGTACGCCATGGGATTGGGCGAGATGTACATCAACGTGAAGGGCCGTGAGTCGCAAGGCATCGTGAATCCGGGTCCTGAGTACGAGGCGTTGAAATCCGAGCTGAAATCGCGCCTCGTGACGATGACCGACATGGAGACGATGGAGCATCCCGTCCGCCGCGTCCTGGCGCGCGAGGAGATCTACCGCCAGTTCGACCCGAACATGATCCCCGACCTTTTCGTCACCAACAACGACGGCTACCGCGTCTCCTGGCAAACTTCCCTCGGCGGCATCCCGAAGAATCTGATCGAGCCGAACAAACAGACCTGGAGCGGCGATCACTGCTCGGTGGATCCCGAAATTGTGAAGGGGATTTTCTTCTACAACCGAAAGTTAGGTACTGACCGAGCGCCCTACATCGCTGATGTGTACCCGACGGTTTTGGGGTTGCTTGATGTGCCGGCGCCGTACTCCTTGGATGGGGTGGAGTTGAAATAGGCTGTCGGCCGTCGGCTGTCGGCCGTCGGGTGTTATGAAGGATACGTACCGTGATTTGGTGGCTTGGCAGCGTGCGATGGTGCTCGTAACGCAGGTGTACCGGGCCACCGAGGCTTTTCCACGGCGTGAAATCTATGGCCTTACCAACCAGCTACGACGCGCGGCGGTTTCTGTTCCGAGCAACATTGCCGAGGGGAAGGGGCGCCGATCCAAGAAGGAGTACCTGCAGTTTCTTTTCAAGGCGCGCGGATCGCTATTTGAGGTCGAAACTCAACTGGAGATATCAAACAATCTCGGCTACATTGCCGCGGACCAGTTCGTCGCGATCAAAGAGCAGTCTGGATCAGTAGCGCGTGTTCTCGGCGGTTTGATCGTAGCCGTGGAGCGCCAGATCGCAGATGATGCCAGGTAACCCCGACAGCCGACGGCCGACGGCCGACAGCCAAGGAAACAATGGACTACAAAAGACTACTAACCCAAGTCGAGCGCACGCTCGAACAGATTGAGGCTACGGAATCGACGCGGTTCACGATCGAGCAGATCGGGGAAACCATCGCCACGAATTTTCGGGACGAGCTCGGGATCACCGGCGGGCGGATCTACGAGATCAACGACGAGAACTGCTACGAATTGGTCGGACGCTTCGGTGTCTCGCCGACCGGACCGCTCGGGATTTCGGTGCCGAAGGACTACAAGCCGATCGAGCTCGTGCTGGAGAACGGCGTCGTAGTGATGGAGCCGAACGATCCCGGAGTCGATCCGGTGCTCGAGAGCAAACTCGGCGCGCATCGTTTCGCCGCCGTCGCTGCCGGCGACAACCACTCGCACATCCTCGGCTTTGACGTCGCGCCGAATCTTAGCCGCGAGGACATCCTCTTCTCGCTCAACCTCATTCGCTACACGGTGAACCAGCGGCTGCGCGCCGATCGCTACCAATCGCTGATCGACGAAGCGCAGCGGATCCAGCAGTCCATCCTGCCGCAGCGCGTGCCGCAGTACGCCGGTTTCGACATCTGGGGAAAGACGCTGCCGGCCGCGGTGGTGAGCGGCGACTTCTACGATTTCATCCCCCTCTCCGACAACATCCTCGGCCTTGCCATCGCGGATGGATCGGGTCATGGCCTGCCGGCCGCGCTGGTCGTGCGCGACATCTACATGGGACTGCGCATGGCCACCGACCGCGATTTCAAGATCATCCGCACGATGGAGAAGTTGAATCACATCATCCATCGCGGCCGGCTGACCACGAAGTTCGTGTCGCTGTTTTACGGCGAGCTGGAGACGGGGGGAATCTTCATCTACTGCAACGCCGGCCACAACTTCCCGTTTGTTCTGCGCGCGGATGGCGTGACGATCGAGATGCTGTCGAACGGTGGTCCCGTGCTTGGTCCGACACCTGACGCGACCTACATGCGCGGCTTCGCCAAATTGAATGCCGGCGATCTGCTCTGCCTCTACACCGACGGCATCGTCGAATCGCACGACGCGAACGACGAGGAGTTCGGCCTGGACCGGCTGGAGGAACTCGTCGCGTCCATTCGGACGCGGAGCGCCGAGGAGATCGGGAGGGAAGTGCTGGCGCGCGTGACGGAGTGGGGACCGGGCGAGCAGGACGACCGGACCGTCGTCATCGTCAAGGCGGTCAGTCCTTGAGATTGCCGTTCTCGAAGTGAAACGGCTTGCATCCGAAAATCACTACAACGTGAAGTGAACAGCCTGCCGCGAACTTGATCGCGTCGGGGTCTGATCATCGATGAAAGGATGCGACCATGAAAACGCTGAAAGCCTTCGTAGTAACCATGATGATGCTCACCGCCGGCGCTTTGCTCTTCGCGGAAAGTGCGCGAAGCAGCGATCACGGCCGGACTTTGAATCCCGCCGACCTGGAGAAGGCGGCATCCGCGCCTTCGCTCGAGCAGCTCGTTCTGCGCACTGCGGCGGAGAAACTTCGCCAAGGCAGGACGCCGTCCGCCGCTACGGAGGTGACGGTGACGGTAGTAACGTCCACGATGCCGGGCAGCTGCGGTTCATTTTGCGTCACTCAGCAAGGTCGTCGGGTTTGTCTTTCGGTGCTGTGTCCGCCTGAGACCAAGTAGGCGGGCGCCCGCACGGACTCGTTATAGTTGGGTGTCGGCCATGAAGACACCCAGCGAATGAGTGACGTCCTCTACATCAATGGACGTTTTACGACGACCGCCGAGCGCGTCATCGGCGTCGAAGACCGCGGCTTCCAGTTCGGCGATGCCGTCTACGAAGTTTTTAAGTTCCTTCGCAAGCGTCCGATTTTTCTCCCCGAGCATTACCGGCGGATGGAGAACGGATTGCGCGAGATCGAGATTCGCGTGCCATGGGATGAGGGGCAGTTCGCGGAAGTCGTTCGCGACTTGCTTGCGCGAACCGCGTTCGATGACGGCATCGTCTACATCCAGGTCACGCGCGGCGAATCGGAGCGGAAGCATTTTTATCCCGACGATCTGATGCCGACGGCAATCGTGTATTCGCGCGCGTTCGATTTTCCAGACGCCGCGAAGAAAGCGCGCGGCATCGCGCTCGTCACCGCGGACGATCTGCGCTGGAGACATTGCAACGTAAAGTCGGTGAACCTGCTCGCGAATGCGATCGCCAAGAAGAAAGCGCAGCGCGCGGGCGCCGATGAAGCGTTGTTCATCGATGACGGCATCGTGCGCGAGGCGGCCAGCTCCAGTTTCTTCGGCGTACGCGACGGGGGCGTGATCACGCATCCGCTCGATGAGCACATCCTGCCCGGCGTCGTGCGCGACCGCGTGGTGAGCCTCGCTCTCGCGAATCACATCCGCGTCGACGAGCGGCCGCTTCGCGAGGTGGAGCTGTTCGATCTCGACGAGGCGTTCATCACCAGCACGACGCAGGGCGTGATGCCGGTGGCGACGATCGATGGACGCGCGATGCGGCGCGGCAGCATCACCACGAAGTTGCAGCGCATGCTCGATGACGACGAGGTACGCGCGCTTCTGTGAGAGGATCGCGGGCTGACCGCGAATTGAAGGAAGAAATCATCGATGCCATTTTCGTCATTCGGACTCCACGCCGATCTGCTGCGCGGAGTCAAAGAACTCGGATTCAAACGTCCTACGCCCATTCAGCTTGACGCCATGCCTCCCGCCATCGCCGGGAAAGACGTCCTCGCCTGCGCCATGACCGGCAGCGGCAAGAGCGCCGCGTTTCTGCTGCCGATTCTTAACCGCCTGATCGGCAAGAAGCGCGGCACGACCCGCGCGCTGATCCTGACGCCGACGCGCGAGCTCGCGGCGCAGATCGACGAGCACCTGCGCGAGCTGGCCGTGCACACGCCGCTGTCCGGAGCTGCCGTTTACGGAGGCGTCGGTATGGGGCCGCAGGAACACGCGTTCCGCAGCGGCGTCGACGTGATCGTGGCCACGCCCGGACGCCTGCTCGATCATTTTCAGTACGGCTACGCGAAGCTGGAAGGGCTGGAAGTGCTCGTCCTGGATGAAGCGGACCGCATGCTGGACATGGGATTCCTCCCTGACATCCGCCGCGTGCTGCGGCATCTGCCTCCGAAACTGCAGACGCTGTTCTTCTCGGCCACGCTGCCGCCGCCGATCGTGGAGTTGTCGCGCGAGATGCTGAAGAACCCCGCCACGATCTCGATCGAGCGGAAGTCGGCGCCGGCTACCGGCATCACCCAGTCCGTGTTTCCGGTGTCGCAGGATCTGAAACTGCCGCTCCTGGAGACGCTGCTGAAACGGCGCGAGATCCAGAACGCGATCGTCTTCACGCGCACGAAGCATCGCGCCAATCGTGTCTTCGAGCGGCTCGAACGACACAAGGTTCGCGTGGCGCGCATCCACGGGAACCGCAGCCAGGCGCAGCGCACCGACGCGCTGGCCGGATTCAAGAACGGCCGCTATCAAATCCTCGTTGCCACCGACATCGCCGCGCGCGGCATCGACGTCGAGGCGCTTTCACACGTCGTCAATTTCGATGTGCCGGGGATGCCTGAGGATTACATTCATCGCGTCGGCCGCACCGCGCGTGCGGAACTGACGGGCGACGCCATCACCTTCGTCGCGCCGGACGAGGAGAACGACCTGCGCGCCATCGAACGCGCCATCGGCAAACGCCTGCCGCGCGTCACGGTCCCCGATTTCGACTACGCGCAGAAGCCGGCCGAGAAACTGGAGATCCCGATTCAGGAACGGATCGCCGCGATTCGCGCCCGAAAGGCCGAGGATCGCGCGCGGGCGAAGGCAAAAGCGGAACGGCGAGGAGCAGCGGCGGCACCGGCCCGGCCTGCACAGCCCCCGCGCCCGCAGCCGAGGAGAACGAACGCTCCGGCGTCGCCAAACCGCGGCCCGGCTCCTCCTCGGGGACGCCGGCGGCCGTGATGAATCGCCTGTAAAGCTACGAAGAACATCGATTTCGACGGTTCGCGCTTCCGAACTGGCTTGTCTAACGCATCCAGTCGGAGGAGCCGATGCGCGAGACGATGACCTTTGCCTTAGTTTTGCTGCTGTCGGTTCCGCTGCTTGCGAGCGACGCGCCTCTCGATGAGCTGGTGACGCAGGCGAAGAGTGGCGTTACCGACTACAGCCTCACGCCGCCGGACTCGATCGGCGGCGTGATCGAGAAGGCCCTTCCCGACATGGCAAACGCGCAGCAGCTCGTTACGATCGTCCGCGAGCGGTTCGAACTGACGGAAAAGACCGCGTGCCTGATCACGCTCGCCACGTTGCACAGTTTGACCAGGGTCGAGCGAACAGAACAGGAACTCACTGATGCGCTTCGCGACTTCGAGCACGATTACGCGGAAGCGCTGCGCAGCGATCCTTCCAATGCCGCAGTCGCTCGCGAATATCTCGCTCTGATCGCTGAAGATGACAATCACTATCCAGAGGCCGGCAGGCGCATTCGCGACGTCTTGCGCGTTCTGCCGCTCGATCAGCGGGGAGCTGTCGCGCTGCAAGTAATGAGCGACGGCCGCGTCACGCACGCGAATGCGGCGCTCTTCGAAGTCGCCTCGGAGTCGTACGGCGAGGATCCGCTGGCCCTTGCGATCGCGGGCGACGGACTGGCGAGCAGCAGCAACGCGGAGCTCTTCGATCGCGCAACGGCACTCTGGCTGGCGCGGAAGGATGTCGAGTCCGCAGCAGCGGCGGCGTCGCGTGCCATCTACGCGTATGCGACTCGGGGCTCGCTTGCGGACGTGTTGCGCGTTTATCGCAGTCTGCCGGCAGAGGCGAAGGCGATCGTGTCGAGCGTTCCGGCGTCCGAGGCCACGGTGCAGTCGCGAGGAGTCGAGCATCGCATCAGAACGCGCGATATCCGGTTCACGCTCGCCGCGGCATTCATCCTCGACGGCGATGCTCGTGCGGCATTGCCGCTCCTCCCATTGCAGCAAGCGAAGAAAGACGATGCTGAAGCGCAGAGCAGCGCCGCTACGATCGCGGTCCTCCGCGCTGCGATCGATTCACCGGGCGGCGATGCGTTCGATCTCGTCACCAACTACCTGCAGCACGTGAATGCGGCGACGACCGCGCTCGTCGACGAAGTGTTCGACCGCGTCGCGACGCGCGCAGGTTACGCGGCGGCGTCGAAGTGGCGTCTGGAAACGGTGAATCGCGCTGATGAACGGCTCAGCGATGTCGAACGAATGGTCGTGCCGGACGCAGTGGCCGCGCTCCTGCCTCCGCGCGCGGTGGCCTCTCAACCCGCGGATGCAATCTCGCCAGCGACTGCGCGGCTGCCGGGTCGCGAGCCGCAGCTCCTGTTCGAGCAGCCCGTGGACGACAGTGCGCGGTCGGATGCTGCACTCTCCGTCGTCAGGCCGCTGCCGGCGGGCTTTGCTTTTCTGCGGATGGAGCAGCGTGGCAATGAGATGGTCGCCGTCGCGGAGGCTCAGGACGGCTACTGGATCCTGCGATCGTTTGACCGGGGAGCGACGTGGAATCCGCCGCTCTACACCGGCCTCCGAGTGATGCATCCGTATGAAGTCGTGATCGGCTCGACGCTTCCGATGCTGCTTGATGACGGTCTGCGAATCGAAGTGGCGACCAATGAATCCGTTGACCTCACAGCCGCGCTCGATCTCAAATGGCGCGATCTCGAGCGCGATTCCGATGGCGACGGCCTGACGGACTTGATGGAGGAGCGCCTCTTCACCGATCCGAATTCGGCGGACACGGACCTCGACGGCATTCCGGACGGCGTCGATCCGCTGCCGCAGGTCGCGTTCCGGCAGTCGGAGGGCGATGCTTCGCTGATCATCGAGACGGCGCTCGCGGCCTACTTCGGTTCGGACCAGACCGGCGCGCGAACGATCTTCGTGGCCGGCGATCCCGCAGACTTTGCAGGCGTGCGAGGCCTGCTGCGCATCATCGTCATGAGCGACCCCGAGATCGACGCGGCGTCGAAAAAATTCGGACCGGTGAGGGCCACGCATCTGTCGCCTGTGATCATCGATCAGAGGGGGACCCGCGCCTGGATGCAAGTGAACGATGATGGAGCCGGGGCGACGTATCTCCTCGAAAAGAGGAACGGTGTCTGGACGGCGACGGTCGTTGCGTCGTGGGTCACCTAGAAACGTTCAACCCGGAGTCTGCGCGGCAGAACGATTGAGCGGAGATGGTGGCCGAGCCTTGGGCAACCAGCGCCGCCGGCCGTGCCGGCTAGTCTGCGCCGTAGAAACTCTGGTCGACGACCTGCCAGCCGGAGGCGACCTTCTTCATGGCTACGGTGCCTTTGATTTTCTTTCCTTCGCTGTTCGTGCCGCTGATTTCGATCCTTGCGCTGTCGCCCTTCATCAGGCCGCCGGCGACGTTGACCGTCTTGGGATAGTTAAGGCCGAGGTCGTGGAAGTAGCCCTTCATCTCGGAGGGCTTCGGCTTTGTGTCGGGCACCTGATCGGGCGGAAGGAGAAGGTGCGCGGCGTTCCAGTCGGCGGCCTGAATCGCTTTGACGAGTCCCGCGTAGACGGCGCCCGGCTCGCCGCCGCCCGATGTGAGCGTTGCCGGTTTCGAAATCGCGGTCAGCGGCACGTCGTAGGAGAGGTGAAAGTCGTAGGAGTCGTCGAACATCTTCTCGGGCTTGGTCGTCGCGCACTCGCCGGCGACGCGCGAGGCAGTCACTGTGACGCCTTTCGCGGCGTAGCTGTTGGAGAGATCGATCTGGCGCTGCGCCTGATTGAGAAACGCGTAGATGCCGCAGTGCTCCGCCGAAACGACGCGCAGGACGAGGAAGGCGCCGCCGTCGGTTTTTCCTGCCTGGTCGATCAGCGCACCAGGCGTGTCGATGGCGTTGACTGCGGCAGCGCGGTCGATCTTGAAGTTGGCGAGCAGCACGATCGTGAGCGGTTTGGCAGGATCGGCCGACGTGTCCTGGTACGCGAACGCATCCACCGGCTCGAAATTGATGTTGCCGAAGTGAAAGGTTCCCTTGGCGACGTCGGCTGCGAATGCGGTGCTGGCTGCAAGCATCAGCAGGGCGAGGAGCGATCGAGTCATGACGGCCTCCGTGCGGGAAACGATACACCGGCGTCTCGAGTCTTGTCCCTCCGCGTCTCCGCGCCTCCGCGTGAGCAAGGCGCCGATACTTTGTCGCATACTGCGCCGCCATGAATCTGGAGAGCGGGCGAAGACTGGGGCCGTACGAGATCGTGACTCTGCTTGGCGCGGGCGGGATGGGGGAGGTTTACCGCGCTCGCGATACGCGGCTTGATCGCGTCGTCGCGATCAAGGTTCTTCCGGCGCATCTGACGGCGAACGAAGCGTCGCGGGCACGGTTCGAGCGGGAGGCGCGCGCCATTTCCGCGCTTTCGCATCCCAACATCTGCGCGCTTTACGACGTGGGGCGCGACGGCGACACGGAGTACCTGGTCATGGAGTATCTGGAAGGCCAGACGCTCGCGGACAAACTCGCCCGAGGTCCACTGCCGAGGAGCCAGTTCCTGAAGTTGGCGGCGCAGATCGCCGAGGCGCTGCAACACGCGCATCGCGCCGGCATCGTTCATCGCGACCTGAAGCCCGGCAACATCATGATCACGAACAGCGGCGCGAAGCTGCTCGACTTCGGTCTGGCAAAGTTCGCAGACCCGGCGTCGCAGCCTCTCGACCAGGACGAAACCGCGACGCGGCGCGAGCCGCTGACCGCCGAGGGGATGGTCGTGGGGACGTATCAGTACATGTCTCCCGAACAGATCGAAGGACGTCCTCTCGATCATCGGACGGACATCTTTTCCCTCGGCGTCATCCTCTACGAGATGGTGACGGGCAAGCGCCCGTTTGTTGGCTCCTCACGCGCGACATTGATCGCATCGATCCTTTCGTCCGATCCCGTTTCGATCCGTTCGTTGCAGCCCGACTCGCCGCCGGACCTCGAACGAATCATCCTCACGGCGCTGCAAAAGAATCCGGAGGAGCGGTGGCAGACGGCGCAGGACGTCGCGCTGCAGTTGCGATGGAGCGGCGAGTCGTCGCAGACCGCTGTGGACCGCGCGGAATCGACACCGGCGCGGCGAACGTCCACGCTTCTTCTCCCGTTGCTGCTCCTGGCCGCGGCGGCGCTCGCGACGTTCGCGGCGATGCGATGGTTTGCGACGCCCCGATCCGCTCCGCTGACAGCCAGTCTTCACCTGTGGCTGCCTCCGGCCATGCATCCGATGCGGTTCTATGAGTCGAACAATTTCGCGTTGTCTCCCGACGGACGGATGCTCTGTTTTCACGCGGCAAGCGGCGGAACGAGCGCTCTGTTTCTTCGCAGTCTCGATTCGTTCGCGATCAGGAAGATCGAGGGGACCGAAGGCTCGTCAGGCGCCTTCTGGTCGTCGGACGGCGCCTGGATCGCGTTTTCGGCTCGCGGAAAGTTGTGGAAGACGAAAATCTCCGGCGGCGCGGCGCCGGAAGCGCTCTGCGACGTCTCCGCGCTCGGGGCGTCGGGCTCGTGGCAAGGGCACACGATCCTCTTCGGCGATTCCGCCGGAGGCCGCCTTCAGATTTTTCGAATCTCGGATGCCGGCGGTGATCCGGTCGCGGTCACGAAACTGCGCGACGCCAGACAATGGCGGCACTCCTGGCCACGGCTGCTCCCGGATGGCGAGCACTTTTTTTACCTTTCGTATGTCGCCGATTCGATCGACCGGCAATTGGTGTTCGCGTCGCTCAAGTCGCCGGAGCAGTCCGTCGTCATGCGGAATGCGTCGATGGTGCGGCTGGTCGGCGATCAATTGCTGTTCGTGCGGGACGCCAGGCTTCTCAGCCAGCACTTCGACGCCACCCACGGCATTCTCACGGGCGATCCCGTGGCGCTGGCCTCGGACGTTTCCTATTTTTATCCGACGGGACGGGCTGACTTCGACGCTGCGGGCAACACGCTCGTCTACCGCACCGATACGAGCATCGGACGCCTGGCCGTCGTCAACCGCAATGGAATCGAGACACGGCTGATCGACGACAAGAATGTGTTCTTTGACTTCGGTCTCTCGCCCGATGGCGGTAAGGCGGCGGCCAGTGTCATCAATCGCGACACCGGTCTCGCGGACATCTGGACCTACGATTTTGCGCGTGGCACGCGGGAACGCGTTTCAAACGAACCGTGGCACGAAGTGACGCCGGTCTGGTCGCCGGACGGCAGTTTCCTCGTCTACTCGGAAGCGGCCGGGGGAACGCTTCCTCACATCGTCCGGCGCGGCTTCACGGATTCAACACCGGTGGACGTCAGCCCCCGCGGACCGTTTCAGTTCGCGGGGAGTTTCGCTCCCGACGGCCAGACGCTCTTCTATGTTCGCGAAGATGCGCGCAGGCAGGCTGACATTTTTACCCTCGATATGAAGACGAAACGATCGACGCCGGTCCTCAGCGGCAACGCTTCCGAGGAGAGTCCCGCTGTTTCGCCGGACGGAAAATGGCTCGCGTATGACTCGGACAGCACTGGCCACGGAGAGGTTTACCTGATGAGCCTTGCCGACGGTGATCCTCGTCCGATCCGGATTTCAACGAACGGCGGTGGCAACCCGAAGTGGCGCCGCGACGGCAGGGAGATCATCTATCAAGGTGCGGACGGCGCGATCATCAGCGCCGTGCCCGGTCCCTCCGGACGCTGGGACGACGCCACCACCCACGAGCTCTTCCGATTGCCCGACCTTCGTCACTTTGCAGTCCTGCCCGACGGCCAGTCGTTTGTCGTGCAGCGAGGTTCGCCCGGACCCTCCGATTCGGTCTACCACGTTGTCGTCGGACTCCACTGACGCATTACCCGCGTTCTTTTCGGGTCATGTAGAGCACGAGGCCGGCCGCCGTGAAGAATGCAAAGTAGGCGGCGGCCAGCGTTTGGATGCTCGTGGGCGAGTGCGGCACGACTTGTCTGCCCGAGGTGGCGAAGTAATCGAGCGTGCAATACGTGTAGGGGATGACGTAGCTGTATTGCCATGAAACCATTCCGATCGCGCCCAGCCACAGTCCCATTCCGACCCCGAGCGGTACCGCGAAGTTTTTGAAGTGAAGCGCGAGCAGGTATTGCAACGCCACCATCGGCAGCGCATCGATCAGGAAGTTGAGGTTGCGCGTCAGAAAGAGGTGGTACGGAATCGGACCGGCCGGCGCTTGCACACCGAAGAGCAGGCCGGGTACGACGGCGCTCAGATACGAGCCGGCGTTGAAGACGACCAGCAATTCGACGAGTAACGTCAGGATCACGATCAGCTTTGCCGCGAAGATGACCGGCAACGGCTGCGGGCTCGTATGCAGTTGTTTCCAGCTGTTGTTCCGGTACTCGATCTGCACCACGAGGCTGGTGATCAGGATGATGAACATCGGCAGCATCAGGATGGCCATCGATTGCCACATGCTCGTCCACATTCCTTCCCAGAATTTTGGCGCGCGATTGATTGCCGCAAGGTTGTGTGGATGCCGCAAGCGCGCCGCGAAAACGAGGACCGGAACGAACAGCCCGTTGCCGAGCACCAGCCACGAGGCGAAGCTCCTCTTCAGCTTGAGCCATTCGGTGCGGATGCAACGTAGCAGCGTCATCACCATTTGCTGTCTCCGATCATCTCGAGAAAGATTTTCTCGAGATCGTTGCCGCCGGACGCGATCTGGTACACGTCGACTCCCGCTTCGACGAGAAGCCGGTTGAGCCGTCCGATTTCCGGCGGCGGTAGCGCAGCCAGGATCAGTCTTTCGGACTCGGTACGCGTTTCGAAACCGGCGTCGGTGACGATCGCGAGCGCACGCGCGTTGTCGCTGGTGTCGATGATCGTCGACGGTTTCCGCTTGTCGGACAGCTCCGCGAATGCTCCCTGAAAAAGCATCCTTCCGCGGTTGATGATGCCGACGTGCGTTACAAGCCGCTCGATCTCCGACAGCAGGTGGCTCGACACGAGGATGGTTGTTCCGTGGTCGCGATTGAGCGCGATCAGGAGGTCGCGCATTTCCAGGATGCCGTGTGGATCGAGGCCATTCGTCGGCTCGTCGAGGATGAGCAGCGACGGATCGTGCAGAAGTGCTACGGCGATGCTCAGGCGCTGCTTCATGCCGAGGGAAAACTGTCCGGCGCGTTTCGAGCCGGTGTGCGCGAGCCCGACGAGCTGCAGCACTTCGTCGATGCGCGTTGCCGGACATTGGAAAACGATTCGCCAGAGGGACAGGTTTTGGCGCGCGGTCAGGTGCGCGTAGATCGACGGGCTCTCGATCGACGAGCCGACGCGCCGCAGGATCTCCATCCGATTTCGCCGCAGCGGCATGCCGAAGATCTCGATGCCGCCGTGTTGCTGGCGGAGGAGCCCGAGAACCAACCGCAGCGTGGTCGTTTTTCCCGCGCCGTTCGGACCGAGGAATCCATAAATGCTGCCGATCGGAACGCGCAGGCTGATGTCGTCGAGGACGCGATCGGCGGGAGAGAAGTGATGCGTGAGGCCGCTCGTCTCGATTGCGTACGTGAGCGGACGATCACCGGCGGAATCGGTCGCAGAAGCCAATTCTATTTTTCACCCTTCACAATCGGCATCCGTCGTTTACGAAAAAACGTTCACAAGGTTGTTGTCGCCGCTCGGTCAGACCGGATCGCGCGCCTGGATCAAATTGAAAATCGGCGGTACGAATGATTTGTACGCGCAATCGCCGCGCGTTCTGTCGGTACAATCGCGCCCATGTTTTCGACGCGCAGACTGCTGATCGTTCTCGCCTTCCTTCTCGCCGTCACCGTTGCCGCGGATACGCCGAAGTACCTCGTGCCGCCGCCGGAAGTCGTGGCCGCCTTCGACGCGGCGCCGCTGCCGGAGGCGCTGCTCAGTCCATCGAAGAAGGTGATGTCGCTGTCGTATCGGAAAGGGCAGCCGACGATCGCGGCACTGTCGCGGCCGATGTTGCGCATCGCCGGGGAGCGGGTGAATCCGCGCACGAATGGGCCGCATCGGACGCCGCTCATCTACGCGATCAAGCTGCAGAAGATCGCCGGCGGCAGCGCGACCAGGGTCACGGTCCCGGCGAATGCGAATCTTTCCAATCTCAAGTTTTCGCCGGACGGATCGAAGCTGGCCTTTCTCAACACGCGCGAGGACGGCATCGAACTCTGGGTCGCGAATGCGACGACCGGCGAGGCGAAAAAAATCAGCGGCACCGCCCGGCTGAATGCGGCCGCGGGCGATCCGTGCGATTGGCTCTCTGACAATCACACCGTCGTCTGCAAGACCGTTCCCCTCGGACGCGGGCCTGCGCCTGCCGATTCGAACGTTCCGTCCGGCCCCAACGTGCAGGAGAGCGAGGGCAAGACGGCGCAGGGCGCGACGTACGAGGACATGATCAAGACGGCGCACGATGAGGCGCTCTTCGCGTACTACTTCACCAGCCAGCTCGCTTCGTTCGACGCCGCCTCGGGAACGATGACCGCGATCGGCAAGCCGGCGATCCTCGGCGACGTCGCGCCGTCGCCGAACGATCGCTTCATCCTCGTTTCCAAGATCAAGAATCCGTTCTCGCATCTCATCCCGATGGACGGATTCCCCGAGGATGTCGAGATCTGGGATCGCAAAGGTTCGCTCGTGAAGAAGCTGGCCGACCGCCCCAGCCGCGAGGGAGTTCCGATCGCCGGGGTGGAAACGGGGCCGCGCGGACATCACTGGCGCGAAGATCAGCCGGCCACGGTGATCTGGACCGAGGCGCTCGACGGCGGCGATCCCAAAGCGAAGGTTCCGTTTCGCGACCGGACGATGTCGCTCGCCGCTCCGTTTTCGGAAGAGCCGGCGGAGATCGGCAAGACGGAGTGGCGGTCGGCGGGGATCGCGTACACCGAGAAGGGCGTCGCGCTGCTCAGCGAGTTCGATCGCGTGTTGCGGAAGACCCGGACCTGGATTCTGGAGCCGGGCGCGGCGCCGAGGAAGTTGTGGGATCGCAAGCAGGACGCCGCGTACGACAATCCCGGCACGCCGGTCACGCGCGATGCGGGCTCACGCAGTTTCGGCGGCTTCGGCGGCCGCGGATCGACCAGTCCGATCGTTCAGACGGGCGATTCGATCTACCTCATCGGGCAGGGCGCGTCGAAGGAAGGCGATCGCCCGTTCCTCGACCGGTTGAACCTGAAGACCCTCGAGAGCGAACGGCTGTTCCGCAGCGCCGGCGATGCGTACGAATATGTCGTCGTGCCGCTGAGCAGCGATTTCACCACCATCCTCACGCGCTACGAGACGCCGAAAGATCCGCCGAACTACTACGTGCGCACCGTCGGCGGCGATTCGCGGCGTGCGGTCACAGCGTTCAAAGATCCGCAGCCGCAGCTTCGCGGCATCGAACATCAGTACGTCACGTATCAGCGCAGGGACGGCGTCAAGTTGTCGGCCACGCTCTATCTCCCGCCCGGCTACAAGAAGGGCGAACGCATTCCGGTGATCATGTGGGCCTACCCACGCGAGTTCGGCGACGCCGACTCCGCCAGCCAGGTCAGCGGCTCCCCGAACCGCTTCACGATCGTCAGCGGCTACTCGCATCTTTTCCTGCTGCTCTCCGGCTACGCCATCTTCGACAATCCGACTATGCCGATCGTCGGACCGGGCGAGACCGCCAACGATCATTACGTCGACCAGCTCGTGGCCAGCGCCGATGCGGCAATCGACAAGGTGGTGGAGATGGGAGTGGGCGACCGCGATCACATCGGCGTCGGCGGCCACAGCTACGGCGCGTTCATGACCGCGAACCTGCTCGCGCATTCGCGCCTCTTCCGCGCCGGCTTCGCGGAGAGCGGCGCCTACAACCGCACCCTCACGCCGTTCGGGTTCCAGAGCGAGCGCCGCACGTTCTGGGAAGTGCCCGACCTCTACGCGAAGATGTCGCCGTTCTGGTACGCCGACAAGATCAAGGATCCGATCCTGCTCATGCACGGCGAAGCCGACGACAACTCCGGCACGTTCCCGATCCAATCCGAACGTTTTTACATGGCGCTGAAAGGCTACGGCGCGACCGTCCGCTACATCACGCTGCCGAACGAAGCGCACGGCTACGCCGCCCGCGAGACGCTGCTCGACGTCCTCGCGGAACGGATCAACTGGTTCGACAAGTACGTGAAAAATGCGCCGCCACGCGAGTTGGACAACGGGCGGTGATCGATGCCCCAAAGGCTTTCACCACAGAGGCACAAAGGACACAGAGAAATCTCTGTGATCTCTGTGTCTCTGTGGCGAATCAATCCTTACTAACCGCGAGGTAAACCGCCACCGGCGCGAGCATCAACCACGACGCCAACGCGATGATCAGCGGGATGCTCCATTGTGCGAGCACGGCCTTCGAAACATCGCCGGCGCCGAATGAGAACGCGCGGCTCGTCGCGGCGAGGATTCCGATGGCCACCGCTACGCCCGCCGCCACTGCGATCGCCTGTACCACCGTGATCACGCGCGATGCCGTACGGATCGCTTCCTGACGTGCGCGGCGCTGCATCCGCCACCACACCACGCCCGAGGCGGGGACATGCGACGTCCGAAGCGAAGCGTGGTAGTCGGCGGCGATCAGCGATCCGACGCGGACGATGTCGCCGCATGTCGGGCAAGCGGCGGCGTGCGCTCGCATCGCATCGTCGCAGCCGTCTGGCCAGCGTCCGGCCTGGACGATTGAGAGCGTTTCCTGTTCCTGTGGGCAATTGGTCATGACGTCGCTCCGAGGAAGCCGGCGAGCTTTTTACGGGCGCGGAAGAGGAGAATCTTCACGCTGCTACTTTTCACGCCGACGATGTCCGCGATCTCGGCGTGGCTGGAGCCGAGGGCGTAGGCGAGCCAGAGCATCTCGCGTTGGATTGGTTTCAGTTGGGCCATGGCGCGCCAGAGATCGGTGCTCCCTTCGAATCGTTCGGCGATCCGCGCGTCGATCGCTATCGTCTCTTCATCCGACTGATTCAACTCCAGCTGTTCGATCGGATGCCGCGTCTTTTTCCGGTTCACGTCGCGGGCGATGTTCGTGGCGATACAGAAGAGCGAATTGCGGCGATGACTTTCGTCCTGATGCGCCGCGCCGGCTTTGTAGAAACGGTAAAACGTCTCCTGCAGCAGATCATCCGCGAGGTCGCGATCGCCGGTGACGCGGGCAAGGTAAATCCAGACGGGGCGCGAGGTCCGCTCGTAAAACGCCCGAAAGCTCTCCTCGTCCATCAGCCTCGCGGCCTCGGCATTCGCACGCGCGCCGGCCACAGAGAGCAACGCATCGTTCATGACACTCGTGAAGTCCATCGCGTGAATGATCCCATGTCTCAGTCAGCCGTGACATCGGCAGGTGCCGCCGGCGTCTCCCACAGGCCGAGCCTGCGGGAGAGGACGTACGAGACGATGGCGGAGAACACGAAGCCGATGCCGATCGAGATGGCGAGCACGCCCATGGCGAAGAGCGGTTGCGATACGGTTTTTTCAATGCTGCCGCTGACGTACTCCAGCCCGAAGCCGGCCGCGGCGAGCACGAGCCCGACCTGCACCGACCAGAGGATGCGTCCCACCGGCGCGCTGACCGCGCGCGGCGCGCCGTCGAGCGCGATCGGCGCCGATTCGAGGAATCGTTTTCCCGCCGGCGTCTGAATGTAGGCGAGCAAATCTTCATTTGCGGTGAAGCGGTCCATCAATTTGTTATGCACCTCGGCCTGAACTTTCGACATCCGGCTCCAGCGGCGATGCTCGATGAGCGTGCGCACGAGCCACGTCAACACGCCGGTGATGAGGGCCAGGACGCAGAAGATCGACAGCCCTTCCATCGTCGATCGCCACACGCGCTCGCTGCTGTTCTCGCCGCGCTGCTCTTCGCCGGTGTAGATGTTGTCGAGATAGAACGCGGGGCTGTGCGCGATCTCCGGATGCTGCGCCAGAAACGACGCCAGCGCCGGATAGTTGGAGAGATACGACTGATTCGTCATCAGCGACGGATCGAGCTTGAGCACGCGGCTGACTTCCGTCGGATAACGCTGCAGCGCGGCGTGAAACGCTTCGCGCGTTTCACGGCTGTCGGTATCGGTGACGACGGTAGTGGTCGCGGCAGTAGTGGACGCGGTCGTGGTCGGAGCCTGCGCAAACGCGCTCGTAGCGATGGCGGCGGCAAAAAGAAGAGTGATCAGTTTTTTAGGCATTCGTAGGTCCTCTGCCCGGGGATACGAAGGGATTGGGAGAGGGTTAACACTGTCATCCTGAGCCGCCGGAGGCGTCCTAGCCGAAGGCGCAGCGCCGCAGGACGGTCGAAGGACCCCCAAACTGCTAATCCGGGACGGGCGGCGGCTTTTGCACGAGGCAAGCACGATGGGGGTCCTTCGACCGTCCTCCGGCGTTCCGCGCTTTCGCGCTCCAACGCCTCCGGCGGCTCAGGATGACAGCGCTACCAATCCGTCGGCTTGTAGTCCTTCAGGAACTGTCCCCACACGTGAACGCCGCTGTTGATGCCGGCGATGATCGGATCGACGATGCGCGCGGCGCCGTCGACGATGTCGAGCGGCGGATGGAAGCGATGCACCGAGGTCTTGCGCTCCGCGAGCGCGGCAGGGTCTTCGTCCGTTACCCATCCCGTATCGACGCTGTTCATGTGGATGCCGTCGGCGTGATAGTCCGCAGCCGAGGTGCGCGTCATCATGTTGAGAGCGGCCTTGGCCATGTTTGTGTGCGGATGCCGCGTCGTTTTTTGATTGCGGTAGAACTGCCCTTCGACTGCCGAAACATTGACGATGTGCTTGTCGCGATTCGCAGTCCGCAGCATGAGCGGTTTCAAACGCGCGTTGATGATGAACGGCGCCACCGCATTCACCAGCTGCACTTCCAGCAACTCCACCGACGAGACCTCGGCCAGCAGCAGCCGCCACGAATTGCGTCCGCGCAGATCGACCTGCTGCAGATCCTGATCGAGCCGGCCGGTCGGAAAGAGATCGCGATCGTGCCGGTCCTCCGGCAGCAGCGGCACCTGCGACAGCTCCGCGGAAGTGGTCAGCCCTTCGATGGCCGTTTCGGGCAACATCCGGTATCCGCGCAATCCCTCGAATGCGCCGAGCAACTTCCGCTCGTGATCGGCGAGCGAATGCAGCGACGCCGTCTCCGCCTCCATCATGTGCTCGTAAAACGCCGGCGGGCGCCGCACCGTCTGGCAGGCATTGTTGATGATGAAATCGAGCCGGTCGCGCGTGGTCAGCATCTCGTGGCAGAACGCCTCGACGCTCGGCGTGTGACGGAGATCGAGTCCGAAGATCTCCAGCCGATCCGACCACTCGCCGAAATCATCCTCGCGTGCGTACCGCGCTGCCGAGTCGCGCGGGAAGCGGGTGGTGACGATGAGCCGCGCTCCGGCGCGCAGCAGTTTCAAACCCGCCTGATAGCCGATCTTCACACGCCCGCCCGTCAGCAGCGCCACCCGTCCGCGCAGATCGGCCGATTCGGTCCGCTTGAAAAAATTCAGCTCCGCGCATGAAGGACAAAGCTGATCGTAGAAAAAATGAACGACGTCGTAATGCTGCTTGCAGACATAGCAATGCCGCGACTCCGACGTCTCACGCGGCGCATCCCCCTCGGCGATCTCCCGGTAGTAATTCGGCGTCGTAAACACCGGCTTCCGCCGCAACTCGCGAATGCCCGACGCGTTGAGGACTTCATCATCCTGCTGCAGCTTGGCCGCCTTCCGCGCCTTCCGCCCCGCCTTCACCAGCTTCCGCCGCGCATGATGATCCGGCTCCGCCACCTTCCGCGTCGCATGCAGCAGCCGCCGCCGCTCGTCCTCCGATACCTGCGTCAGCTGCGTCCGATCCGCATCGAGCGATTCGAGCAGCTCCGCCGCGATGCGCACGCGCTCGGAGAAGGGGAGGCCATCATTCTTTTCGTTCATCGACCGCGCGATCTTAACCGGCAGCGACGTTTGATCCGCAGATGACGCAGATGACAGCTGCCACCTTCGTATCCGCGACCATCTGCGTCATCTGCGGATGACACGGACCTGATATCGATAGATCGCGCGGTCACCTTGATATCACCGGTTCCTGCTATTGATGTGGCGCGCTGATCACATGGACATCACCCGTTCGGCTATCGATATGAGAGGCAGCACGCATCGATACGACTTCGTGTGCCTTGCATATGTCGAAGGGGAGTTTTAGATATCTGTCCATCTATTAACCGGAGGTGCTCTATGAGCCGATTGGTGCAGTGGAAGCAGGACCCCGTGCGGGTGAAGAACGTTCGCCTCGAAGGCGGCGAAGTACCGCGCGGTGAGCAGTGCGATTCGTCGTACGCGTATGTCTACGCCGGCCACGGCGTAACCGATGGCAGTGGCGTGTGGCGCATCCGTCTGGGCGATGTGACATGCGACCCGCCCGGACCGCGTCACAACAGCGTTCCCTCGGTCGTGGCCACGCCGACGTATGGCATCGTCGAAAGCAAGGCCGCAGCCGGCAGCCATCCCCCGCCTCCCACGTTCCTCGTGGCGCTCGTCCTCGGCGACGACATTTCCATCCACAGCTTCAGCCCGGGCGGACAGCGCATGCCCGATGTGCCGTTCTCATGGCACTGCGTGGTGGAAGGGGAGTTGGTCAAATAAGCCATTGCCGTACGGCTCGGCGGCGAAACGCCGCCGGGCCAGCCGCGTGGATCGAATTAGCGCAGCCAGCTCAGCCACCTTCCGCGTCGCATGCAACATCCGCCGCCGCTCGTCGTCGCTCACCTGCGTCAGCTGCGTCCGATCCGCATCGAGCGTTTCGAGCAGCTCCGCCGCAATACGGACGCGTTCGGAGAAGGGGAGGCCTTGATTCTTTTCAGTAATCGACGGCACGATCTTACCGGCGGGATGCTGAATCCGCAGATTTGACGCAGATGGAGACCCCTCATCGTTTCATCCGCGTCCATCTGCGTGATCTGCGGACGGCGAGACCCCTCTCAAAAGGTAAATCGCCTCGTCGAAAGGGTCCGAATCGTTTTGCCAAAAGGGGAAGTAACTTCTTTGGATGTCAAAACATCTTCCGCAAAAGGGTAAACAACTTTTCGAAAAGGCCGGAACCGTTTTGCCAAAAGAAGGAGTGTCATCTTCAAGATTCGAAACACCTTTTGCCAAAAGGGTAAACACCTCTTCGAAAAGTTCCGGAGGGTTTTGGCAAAAGCGAAATCACATTTTGAAAGTGTCAAAAACACCTTCCGCAAAGGGTGAAACGTCTCTTCCAGGCCTCGAGGAGGCTTCGTGAGAAGGGAAGCGCGCGCTCGTTGGGTCGCGAGACGTTTGTAGCGACCGCCGCCGGCCGCGGAGATCCGGTTACCTGCTTCGGAATCCATCGTCCAAAACGAAGCCACGGAAACCTATCCCGGCCAGGCCAGCGCCGACGCGAATCCCGGAACCGCCGACGCCAGTTCCTCGGAATGCGCGCACGCCACATCCTCCAGCTCCCGCGACAGCACGGCGTCAATCGTCGTCTCATCCCTCTTCGCGAACCACCGCAACATCTCCCGCTGATACCGAGGAATGCGCGCATGCAGCTCGACGAGGCGAATCGCCTCCGGCAGAACGAACGCCGCTTCGTCGCCAAGTGCTTCTTCGATGGTGGCCAGATCCCACAGCCGCATCGCCACTGCCATCATCTCTTCCTTGCTGATGCGCTGCCCCATCCGCGTCGAAACCGCTACAATCGCCCCATCCTCAATCTCCTTCTTCAACTCCTTCAGCGAGACGCCGATCAGCAACGCCGCCGTCATGAGCGCAAAGGATGGACGAGGAGAAAGGAAGATGTGGCGGATGTCGTTGCGGGTGGCTTCGTCCATTTCAATGTCTCCGTATCGTATGCAATAGCATATGTCTCGATCGACGAAACGTCAAGCGAAAGTTCCGCAGCTCGGCGATGAAGGTGAGCTTTTCGGAGCGCGTCTGCGTGAAGTGCGCATCGAACGCGGCTTGACTCAACCGGAGGTTGCGAATCGCGTGGGGACAAGCGCTTCGAATATTAGCGATTTGGAGCGAGGAATTAAGGTTCCGACGTTGACCACGGTTGCCCGGCTCGCAGCTGCGCTTGAGTGCAACGTCTCTGAACTGATTGAAGTTCTTGATCGCCGACCGCGAGGCCCAACGAAGGCGACTTAAGCGGAGAGCTGACCTTCTGAATAGATGTAGAGTCTATTTCGATCGAATGATCGGTCGGAGCGGCATTCGGGTTTGCGGCGACCGACCCTACCCGCTTGTCACACGACACAGGAGGTGCGAGTGAAAGAGTTCAGCCTTGAAAGTCTGATTGAGTCGGCAGGCGAAAGGATGCGGCTCGATCTCGCCGAGCGTCTCGTCCCTCATAAAGGTGAGTTGGGAGTTGGACGAGAGGAGATCATCCGGAGCTTTCTAAGAGCTTACCTTCCGAAGCGCTTTGACGTATCGAGCGGGTTTCTGTTCGACTGCACTGGTAGGGTCAGCGATCAACTTGACGTCATCGTGTCGAATACCCTTGTCGCGACTCATTTTGAGACTGTGGGCGGAAGCAGGTTCTTTCCCTGTGAATCGGTCGTGGCTGTGGGCCAGGTCAAGTCGTCACTAACGTCACGTGGCGAACTTGCAAAAGCACTGAAAAATCTTGAATCCGCGAAAGGCTTGGATAGGTCGGCAGGCGGCACCGCAGTAGACTTCGCCAACAACCGTCCCATCAATCCTTTGGAAAACCACAAAGATCAGATCTTTACCTTCCTCATTATCACGGGCAAAGCGCTGTCGCCGGACACGATTCATGAATTCATGATGGACTACGTCCTCGAGAACGCTCCACATCTCTGGGCCAACGTCACTCTAGCGCTGGACAAGTATCTGGTGACGTTCTGCTGCGACGGGGGTGTCTGTCCCAATCCTATGGACGCACGTGGCGTCGCGGTCCAACTTGACGATGGTTATTTGTTGATGCGATTCTACCAACTGCTGGGGCGCGCGATTGAGGTCACCAGTTCCAGCGGAGTTTCATACTGGGAGTACATGCGTTCTGCTACTGAATGGTCGGCAGAGACTTGGTTCGACACGTTAGAGTCTCCACCCCGATATCTCTGGCAGATTACGACGGGTTGACCTCGATCGACGGCTCGGTGGCATGTCGCGGCTGACTCGTTCATACTGTCTTTGATGAGCGAACACTCTTCGATTGAATGGACTGACGCGACGTGGAATCCCGTGAGAGGTTGTACGAAGATCAGTCCGGGCTGCACTCACTGCTACGCAGAGCTGTTTGCGGAACGCTTTCGCGGAGTCCCGGGCCATCCGTATGAATTCGGATTCGATCTACGTCTAGTACCTGAAAAGCTGGTGGAACCCCTGCGTTGGCGACGTTCTCGAATGATCTTCGTCAACTCGATGAGCGATCTTTTCCATGAGCATGTTCCCGAGGACTACATCGAAGCAGTCGCGCGTGTGATGGTTTTGGCCACATGGCATACGTTCCAGGTGCTCACCAAGCGCTCGGAAAGAATGTCAAAGTTGCTCCGAACCCGCTTGAACTTTGCCGCCGAAGCGTCAAACGTGTGGTGGGGAGTGAGTGTCGAGAATCGGAAGCACGGAGTGCCTCGTATTGCTGATTTACAGGCGGCACCAGCCAAGACCCGCTTCTTGTCGGTAGAGCCACTCCTTGAAGACATAGGTGTCATTGATCTTACTGATATCCACTGGGTTATTGTGGGAGGCGAAAGCGGCCCGCGGGCTCGTCCTATGCAGAAAGATTGGGTTAGTTCTATTCGCGCTCAATGTGAAACTGGCAGCGTGCCTTTCTTTTTTAAACAATGGGGTGGCGTTCGAAAGCATCTTTACGGACGCGAGCTTGATGGGCGAACCTACGACGAGCGCCCTCCGGCGTCACTAATTGGTGCTCCGTTACGTATCGACGTCGCGAGTCTTGACTATCTTCAGAGACCTTTTGCGGGCAATCGAGATGCTGGCTGAGAGCGCTTATTCAGGTCGTGAACAAACTCTCGTCAAGCACTACATCCTTCGCGAGTATGTCGTCAGGATGGCGTTTAAGGTGGCAAGTTTCTGCGACACGATCACGTACGTCGATGGGTTTTCCGGTCCGTGGAATGTTGTCTCTGAGGATTTCAGTGATTCCTCATTCGCTATCGCGTTGAACGAACTCCGAAAAGCGCGAGAGGTGTACCGCGCGAAGAACCGGACGGTGAAGTTGCGTGGCTTCTTCGTGGAAAAGAATCGCGCTGCGTACAAAAAATTGAAGGCGTTTGCCGAAACCGTAACGGATGCAGAAGTGGTGACGAAGCCAGGCACCTTTGAGTCGTCAATTCCGGAAGTCGTAGAATTTGTGAAACAAGGTGGGACTAAGAATTTCACCTTCATCTTCATCGATCCCACTGGGTGGAGCGGTTTCGCGATGGAAACGATAAAACCGCTTCTTGAACTTGATAGGGTTGAACTCTTAATCAATTTCATGACCAGCCATATTAGACGGTTTGCTGAGTCCGCTCATAAAGAGACTATGGAAAGCTTTGAGAGGATGTTCGGGAGTGCAGATTTTCGTCAACGCATTCAGGGGCTCCGGTTCGAGGAGAAGGAGACGCCCTAATCAGGGAATACATGCGCAACCTCAGAAAACTTGGAAGGTTTACGCATGTTGCCGCTGCGATTGTCTTGGATCCCCTAATCAGTCGCACACACTTCCATATGATCTATGCGACGCGCCATCTTGCTGGACTCCAGGTTTTTAAGGAGGTCGAGCAGAAGGCAATGGGCGTAATGGTTGATGCCCAAGCTGAAGCTCAGCAAAAACGGAGGGTCGAGGGCACTCGCCAGGATGAACTCTTTGGCAGTCGAGATCTTTATAATCCTCGGCACTATCAATCGCTTCGCGATGGCTACTGCGATAAGTCGCGACGGTTTACATTGGCTCTTCTCCAGCGTCGCAAGTCGGTGTCGTATGACGTAGTCTGGAAAGCGGCCATTTCTTTTCCACTCGTGTGGGAGAGTGACCTCAAGACATGGATCAAGCAGTGGGAGAGTAAAGGGACGCTTCGAGTCGACGGTCTGGTTGGTAGGCGCCGTGTGCCTCAAGTTGGGCAGAACCACATCTTGCTGTGGCGAGAGTCGACAACTGCTTCATGGCCGACGTGATCGATCGTCGGCGTTAGTGCTCATTCCGGCAAGTCGAGTCGGCGAAGCGCGTCGTACGGGGTCGAGGCACGGCGGGACGCGCCGCGGGGCCATCCCGCCTTCACTAGGCCGTGCGGCCTACGAACCCGGCGGCCACCGGTACACGCCGTCCTGCTAACGCGGCGGCAGCTTCGATGTCGGGTTGGTCGAAGGGGCGGAGGAAGTCGCCTTCCATGACTGCGACGGGGATGCCGTCGCGGTAGGCGATTCGGGTTCCGGCGATGGCGCGGATTCGGTCGGATGTGGTGAGGATGCCGATGAGGTTTAGCGGGTCGCAGGCGCTGATGACGGTCAGGCGTCCGTCGGCGGGGGTGCGGCGGATTTCGCGGAGGGTGGTAACGGCGTCCGGGAGGGCGAATTGTTCGCCGGACATGCCGGTGACGAAGCGGCCGCCGCGGATTTCGCCTCTTGCTTCGAGGCGGCGGTAGACGCGGGCCAGCTCGCGCCAGGGGGCGGCGTTCGGTTCGCGGGTGAGGAGGCGGCGGGAGATGACGCCGTATCTCTTCAGCAGCGCTCGGGCCTGGGTTTCGACGGCTTCTTCGTGGTCGGTGTCCGCGACCAGGATCGACCATCGACCAGCGCGTTCGGGTTTGCGGCCGATGAAACCGTCTGAGGTGATGAGGCCGGCGTTGGTCAGTTCGTCGAGTGCTTCCGAGGTGTCGTCGCCGAGGTCGCGGGCGAAGGAGGCGCCGCGAGTGCGGAGGAGATCGAGGACGTGTTGGGCGCGTTCGGTGAGCGTTGGCGTCGTTTCGGTCAGCCACGCGGACGCGTGCGCGCGCGGGAAGAGGGCGACGCCGGTGGTGAGTCTTGCCCAGCCGACTTCGCCGGTGAAGCAGAGGGCGTCGAGCAGCGACGGCTCGTAGCGGTCGATGCGCAGCGGGAGGACGTGGCGCTCCCAGGCGTTCGCGGCGATCTCGAAGCCGTCGAGTTGGCAGATGACTTCGTGGACGCCGTCGATGCCGGTGAGTTTCGTCGACGGGGTGACGTGCTGCCAGGCGAAGAGGAAGCGCTGGAAATCGGCAGCGGTGACCGGCTCGATCTCGGCGCGGAGCCGGTTCAGCGTGTAGCGGTGGATTCTGGCGAGGAGGCGGCGATCGCACCATTCGTCAGGGCCTGTGAAATGGCCGCGGAGGATGGCGCCTTCGGATTCGAGTTTCAGGAGGGCGGCGTCGGCGTCTTTTTCGTCGATGCGCATCGAGGACGCGAGTTCGGCTGCCGTCGTCGGTCCGAGGAGGGACATGCGTCCGCGGATGATTTCGGTGATGGCGTCTTCGCGTTGCCAGGCTTTGATTCGGCTCGAGGGTGCGGTGATGTCGAACGTCATCTCCGGATGGATCGCCTGGAACTCGGGGATTCGTTCGGCGGCGATCCAGATGGTCGTAGCCGCTGCCGGTTGCGAATGCACAGACAGGAGTGTCTGTGCCACACAAGTTGCGCGACGTGTCATCGCCAGTTCGGTGAACAGCGCTGGCGCTTCGACTTCGTCGTCGAATAGAAATCCGAAGGTGAGCAGCGCGTCGTGCAGTTCGTCGGCGTCGCGCGGATCGGGTCTGGCTTCCTCGCGGACGCGTTCGATGGCGTTGGCGTCGAGGATGCCGAGGTCATTGGACTTCGACCGGCGCGTCATGACGGCTTGCGTTCTCCGCTCTTCGAGCGGCGCGTCGTCGAGGAAGGCGTACGGTTTGGCGTTGAGGATCTCGTGCGCGAGCGGGCTCGGCTCGGTCGTGTCGCGGGCGATGCATTCGATCTCGCCGGCGTGGATGCGCGTGAGCACGCGCGTGAGGCCGTCGAAGTCCATCGCTTCGTCGAGGCAGTCGCGGACGACCTGGTTGACGAGCGGATGATCGGGGAGCTCGCGATCGCCGGGGAGGTTTTCGGGGCAGGCGGCGGCGTCGGGGAAGACGGCGGCCATCAGGTCGTCGGCCATGGCGCGCTGCAGCGGCGGCGGAACTTTGCGTCCGCCGCGATTGCGCGGGATGGCCAGCGAGATGGTGGTGTTCCAGCGCCAGCGCGTCTGAAAAACGGGCGCGACGAGCATGGCCTGCACGAGCACGTCGCGCGCGGTGGCGGGATGGAGATAGCGGAAGACGTCCGCCAGCGGAAACGAGTGCTGCGGCCCGAGCGACAGCAGCACGGCATCCTCGGTGGCCGCGGCCTGCAGCTCGAAGTTGAACTGCCGGCAGAAGCGCTTGCGGAGCGCGAGGCCCCACGCTTTGTTGATGCGGCTGCCGAACGGCGCGTGCAGGACGAGCTGCATGCCGCCCGATTCGTCGAAGAAACGCTCGAGGATGATGCTGTCCTGCGTCGGAAGCGCGCCGAGGGCGCGGCGGGAGTCGTCGAGGTAGGCGACGATTTCGCGGGCGGCGGATTGGGGGAGGCCGGTTTCGGCGATGAGGAAGTGCATCGCCGGGAGTCGGGGGTCGGGTGTCGGAGGTTGGAGATCGGTAATTGATGGCGCTTGGATTTCGGTCGGTTCCTTCTCGGTCGGGTGTGGAAGACCGGTGATTGACAGCGCGGCGGTTGCAGCCGGGGATCCCTCGCTGTCCTCGACCCCTCCGGGGTATCGGCGGCTCGGAATGACAGCGTTGCCTTCGCTCCGACTCCCGACCCCCGACTCCCGATCGCCGCGTTCGAGCAATCGCGCAAGATCACCACGCATTTCGCTCACGGCCTTCGACAACTCATCGCTTCGCGCGGGCGCTTCGCCGAGCCAGAAGGGGATTGTGGGCGGGGCGCCTTTGGCGTCGGCGACGCGGACGGTGCCGCTGATGACTTGCGTGATGAGCCAGGAGGCGTTGCCGAGCTGGAAGATGTCGCCGGCGTTGCTTTCGATGGCGAAATCTTCGTTGAGCGTGCCGACCACCGTGTCCTCCGGCTCCAGCACGACCTTGTAATCCGCCACCTCGGGGATCGCTCCGCCGGAGGTGATGGCCAGCATGCGCGAGCCGCGCCGTCCGCGAACGCGGCGATTGACTTCGTCGCGATGCACGAGCGCACCACGGCGGCCGCGTTTGGTGGCGAAACCTTCGGCGACCATGGCCAGCGTTTCGTCGAAATCCTTGCGCGTCAGGTTTTCGTAGGGTTGCGCCCGGCGCATGAGGTCGAAGAGCTCCTCCTCGCTGTAATCGGCGCACGACGTCTCGGCCACGATCTGCTGCGCGAGGACGTCGAGCGGCGCGTCGTGCGTGACGATGCGATCCAGCGCGCCGCGGCGGACCTCGCGCAGCAACGCAGCGCATTCAATGAGGTCATCGCGCGAGATCGGGAGGAGGCGACCCTTCGGTAATCCGGAAACCGTGTGGCCCGATCGCCCGACGCGTTGCAGGAGCGTGGCGATGCGATGCGGTGAGGCGATCTGGCAGACCAGATCGACGTGACCGATGTCGATGCCGAGCTCCAGCGACGCGGTGGCGACGAGCGCTTTCAGTTTTCCGTTCTTGAGCCGCGACTCGGCGTCGAGGCGCTTCTCCTTCGACAGGCTGCCGTGATGCGCGGTGACGGCGTCCTCGCCGAGGCGGTCGCTGAGATGGCGGGCAACGCGTTCGGCCATGCGGCGCGTGTTGACGAAGACGAGCGTGGTCTTGTGTTCGAGGATGAGCTGGGTCAGACGGTTGTAGTAGTCCTCCCACACCTCGTTCGACATCACGGTCTCGACTTCGCTGCGCGGGATTTCGATGGCGAGGTCGATGGTGCGGCGATGGCCTTCGTCGATGATTTTGACGAGGGAGTCGGGAGTCGGGGGTCGGGGGTCGGAGATGGGGGCGCGCGGTTCGAGACTGGCGCCAGACTGTTCTCCGACTCCCGACACCCGACTCCCGACACCCGCCAAATATCTCGCCACTTCCTCGATCGGCTTCTGTGTTGCGGAGAGTCCAATCCGGTGCAGCGGTTGTTCGGCGACCTGCTGCAGGCGTTCGAGGGTGATGCCGAGGTGGGCGCCGCGGCGGGTGCCGATCACGGCGTGGATTTCGTCGACGATGACGGTGCGCGCGGTGCGCAGCATCTCGCGGCTGCGTTCTGCGGTGAGGAGCAGATAGAGCGACTCGGGCGTGGTGACGAGGATGTGCGGCGGCTTGCGCAGCATGGCCGCGCGTTCGGACGCGGTCGTATCGCCAGTGCGCACCGCGGCGGTGATTCGCGGCGCATCCAGCCCCATCTCCTCGGCGATCCTCTTGATACCGCGCCGCGGTTCGGCGAGGTTTTTGTGGATGTCGGCACTGAGCGCTTTTAAGGGCGAGACGTAGACGACGCGTACTTCATCCGGCAGTTCGTTCTGCGTTCCTTCAACGTATAGCTCGTCGAGCGCGGTGAGAAATGCCGCCAAGGTTTTGCCGGAACCGGTCGGGGCGGCGATGAGCGTGTGTTGTTTTTCGCGGATCGCTTCCCAGCCGCGGAGCTGGACGGTGGTGGGCGTGCCGATCGTTTCGGAGAACCAGCGTTGGAGGACGGGGTGGAAGGGGGTGAGGGACATGCGGCGGATCATTATCTCCGGTGTGTTGCGATTCGCATCGCGCGCGAAGGCGCGCCTTACAAACTTAGCCCCGCGCTCGGCGCGGGGTAGCGGAGGTGGCCGAGTTTCGTGACCGCGGAGGCGGCCACCACAACGTGTTCGCGCGACATTTTGTAGCGGCCGCCTCCGCGGCCGCAAATCCCGCGGCGCCTCCGTACCCCGCGCACGGCGCTCGCGCCGTGCGCGGGGCTAAGTTTGTGGAGCGCGCCTTCGCGCGCAACGAAAGTCCGATCGCCGATTCATGGAGAGGGTGAGTCATCAACGGCGACTCTCTACGTCGGTTGGTATACGGTAGCGCCATCATGAAAGCGATCCGCGTTTCCCAGACTGGCGGGACCGAAGTTCTCCAATACGTAGACATCGAAACACCCAGGCCGGGGCCGGGCGAGGCGCTCGTTCGCATCGAGGCGATCGGCGTCAACTTCATTGACGTCTATCACCGCACGGGGTTGTACAAGATGCCGCTGCCGTTTACGCCGGGGTCGGAAGGGGCGGGCATCGTCGACGCGGTTGGGGAGGCCGTCGACCTCGTGAAGGTTGGCGATCGCGTCGCATTTGCCGGCGTGCGCGGCGCGTATGCGGAGCTCGCGATCGCGCCGGCGGACAAGCTCGTGCCGGTTCCGGATTCGATCGATGCCAAGACCGCGGCCGCGGCGATGCTGCAGGGGATGACGGCGCACTATCTGTCTACGAGCGTGCATGCGATCGCGCGCGGCGAAAGCGTGCTCGTCCACGCGGCGGCGGGCGGCGTCGGCGCGCTGCTGGTGCAGATGGCGAAGATGCGTGGTGCGCGCGTGTTCGGGACGGCATCGACGAAACATCTCGACATCGCGCGCGAAGCGGGATGCGACGTCGTCATCGACTACACGAAGGACGATTTCGAAGCGATCGTGACGGCGGAGACGGGCGGGAAGGGATGCCACGCCGTTTACGACTCCGTCGGCAGGACCACGTTCGACAAAAGTCTCGATTGTTGCGGCGTTCGCGCGACGCTGGCGCTGTTCGGACAATCGAGCGGCACCGTGCCGGCATTCGAGCCGGGACGGCTGGCGAAGAATGCCGTTTTCCTCACGCGGCCCAGCCTCGGGCACTACACGCTCACGCGCGAGGAGCTGCTCGGCCGCGCGCGCGATGTGTTCGATTGGATCGCATCGAACGCCCTCAAGTTGCGCATCGATCGCGAAGTGCCGCTTCGCGACGCCGCCGAAGCGCATCGCGCGCTCGAAGCGCGTGAGACGACGGGGAAGGTGTTGCTTATTCCGTGACGCGCGTTCGCAGGCAGCGCGGCCGGAACGCTGGCGTCACGCCGGCTGGCCCGGCGGCGTCCCGCCGCCGAATGGGAGGCTTGCGCCGGCGTCGTGTTACCAGCGAGTGTTGAGGGTTTGGCGGTTCGGCGGCGAGACGCCGCCGATCCAGCCGGCGTGACGCCAGCGTTCCGTTGCGCGAATTCACGCCGCTTGGTATTTGATCCGCGACCCCGCCGGGGTCGATGTTCTTGCGCGTGTATTTCCGGTGGTCTCGCGCTTTGCGCGCGACCCCCGGCTACCCTCCGCGACGCCATCCGGCGTCGTGTGAAATCGCAACGAAACAACGCAGCGCCATCACTTCAACGACGCCAGCTCCGACCGCGCCATTGCCGCGTAGCGCTTCGCGTTTGCGGCGTCGCCGCGCGCGGTGTGGAGCTCGCTCATCAATCCGTGGAGTACGGCGACGTCGCGGCGGTCTTCGCGGTTGCTGGGATCACGTTCGATGAGATGGGTATGGATCGCGAGCGCGGCATCGACCGCTTCGGCCGCCTCGGGCCAGCGATGCAGTAGAAGATTGGCGCGGGCGATCTGCGCGTAGGCGAAGGCGAGGTCGTGCTGCGCTTCGATGTTGTCGGCGTCGGCGGTGGCGAGATCGCGCAGGATGGGAAGAGCGCGTGACGTTCCGGCCAGCGCGCCGGCGCTGTCGTCGACACTGTTCTGCAGCGTCGCGGTCATGACCAGTTGGTCGGCGAAATTGCGTTTGGCCACTGCATCATTCGGATCGAGAGCGGCGCGTTCTTCGAGCGCGCGTTCGGCGGCCAGATGATGCTGCAGCGCACGCGCGGGATCGCGCTCGACCGCTCCCGTGAAGTAGGCGCCGAGGCGTTGATGGACGCGGCCTCGCTCCGTCAGAACGTCTTTGCGATTGGCGGGAGTGACGGGAACGCGTGCGAGAATCTGCTCCGCGTTTTCGTAGGCGCCGCGCACTGCATTCGCCGGATGGTTTGACTGATAGCGCGCGTCGGCGATGGCCACCCACGTCCGCGCGAGCGCGAGATCGTCGTGCAGCGATGCGCGAATCGTTCGCGCGGCCTCGTGATGTGCGAGCGCATCGCGGAAGCGGAGCGCGCGTTGCTCGATCCAGCCGGTGCGGTCGTGGAGATCGGCGATGAGCAGCAGCGTTTGGGCGTTCTCTGGCTGGCGCGCCCGGACTTCTTCGGCGATGTCGAGCGCCTTGCGGTAGCTGGCCAGCGCGCCGGCGCTGTCGCCGAGGTTGGCGCGGTAGGGCATGCCCTGGACGTCGCCGACGCGCTCGTAGGCGCCGGCCAATTCCATCTGCAGCGGCGTGTTGCGCGTTGATTCTTTTGCGAGAGCGTCGAGGTAGCCGAGCGCGTGACGGACCAGGAGTGCGCGCGCCGAGGTCGAGCCGGGGAGTTTCGCGATCGCGTCGTGGAGGTCGAAGACGACTGCGTGTGCGAGCGAGCGGACTTGCTCGAAACGGCGTTCGGCGATGCGCTTCTGCTGCAGGACTGCGAGAAACGCCACGATCGCGACGATCACCGTCACGGCTGCCGCGGCGACGAAGAGCTTGTTGCGGCGGACGAACTTTGCTGTGCGGTAGCCGAGGGATGCGCCGCGCGCGGAGACGGGATGCCCGTCGAGGTGGCGGCGGACGTCGTCGGCGAATTTGTCCACCGAAGCGTAGCGGCAGTTCGGATCGGGATCGAGCGCGACGAGGAGGATGCGATCAAGATCGCCGCGAAGCGCGCGCAGGCCCGAAACGCTGCTGGCGCGCGGCGGCTCAGTGTCGCCGGTGCGCACGACTTTTTCGAACGGGCGTTTGCCGGTGAGCAGCTCGAAGAGCAGCAGGCCGAGGGAGTAGACATCGGTGGCGGTGGTGACGAGTTTTCCGGCCAGCTGCTCGGGGCTGGCGTAGTCGGGCGTCATCAACCGTGTGATCGTGGCGTCGGTCTGCGCCGAGGTGAGTTTGGCGATGCCGAAATCCAGGAGTTTGGGAACGCCGTCGGCGGTGACGAGAACGTTCGCCGGTTTGATGTCGCGATGGATCACCAATCCGCGATGCGCGTACTGCACGGCGTCGCAGAGCTGGAGGAACAGCCGCAGCCGCGCGTCGATCGGCAGGTCGTGCTCGCGGCAGTAGTCGTCGATCGGCGTCCCTTCGACGTACTCCATGACCAGGTACGGAACGCCGCTGGAGGTCGTGCCGCCGTCGAGCAGGCGGGCGATGTTGGGATGATCGAGCGCGGCCAGAATCTGCCGCTCCTGGCGGAAGCGCTGCAGCAGCGACTCGCCGCCGGCGCCGCGCCGAACGAGCTTGATGGCCACGCGCTGTTCGAACTCAGCATCTTCGCGCGAGGCCAGAAAGACGGTGCCCATGCCGCCGTGCCCGAGCTGGCGGACGACGCGATACGGACCGATGAGGACGTGCTCCCACCGGGCGTCGGCGGTGTCGACGAGATCCCAGACGGATTGTTCGAGAAATCCGGCCGAGGCGTCGTGCTGCTCGAGCAATCGCTCGACCTCGCCGCGCAGATGCGGATCGCCGCAGTCGTCGAGCAGCGTTTGGCGATGGCTGGATGAAGCATCGACGGCAGCGTGAAACAGCGTCCGCACGCGCTCCCAGAATGCAGCGTCGAGCGGTTCCGCGGTCATGACGCGTTCATCGCACCGCGCAGCCAGGCGCGGGCCATCGTCCATTCGCGGCTGACGGTGGCGGGCGAGACTTCGAGCGCCTCGGCGGTTTCGTCGAGCGTGAGTCCGCCGTAGAAACGGAGCTCGACGATGCGGGCCTGCTGCGGAAAAATCGCGGCGAGGCGGTCGAGGGCGAGATCGAGGGCGACGATGTCGAAGTTCTGCTCTTCGAAGACGCCGACCGCGAATTCGATGGCCAGCGGCGCCGCACCGCCGCCGCGCTTGTCACTCCACTTGCGCCGCGCGTGATCGACGAGGATGCGCCGCATGACGGTGGCGGCGACGGCGAAGAAGTGGACGCGGTCGCGGAATTCGACGTGGCGCTGGTCGGCGAAGCGGACGTACAGCTCGTGCACGAGCGCGGTGGGCTGGAGGGTGTGCCCTTCGCGTTCGCGTCCGAAATGGCGTTCGGCGATGGCGCGCAGGGGATCGTAGACGAGCCGCATGAGGCGGTCGCGCGCCTCGGGCTCGCCGGCGTTCCACTCGCGCAGGAGTTGCGTGACCTCGGACATTTGGATGGAGGGTACACAAAAGGCTTTTCACCACAAAGACACAAAGAGCACAAAGAGATCTTCTTCGTGTCCTTTGTGTCTTTGTGGTGAAGAGCTTTTTCTTCAGCGTGAGGGACTTTCCCCTCCGTTTGCGCGACCTATCTACAGAGGAGCTTCCATCCAATGAACGTCCGCCGCGCATTGCTCGTGTTGTGTCTTGCCTTCCTGCCCGTTACTTCGTTCGCGATTGTCGGCGCGGACATGGGGATCACGGCAACGGATTCGCCCGATCCTGTCGCGCCGGACGGCAACATCACCTACACCATCCATGTAACGAACGCCGGTCCCGCCACGGCCACGACGGCGCACCTCAACGTCATCAACAACGGCACGCTGCTGTGGCAGTCGACGGCGGTGCCGGCGGGATGGACGTGTCCGGCGCAGGCGGTCGGCTTCGGCGGCTCCTTCACCTGCACCGCGGCAACGCTGGCCTCCGGCTCGAACGACACCTTCACCATCGTGATGAACGCGGGCAAAGCGCAGTTCGGAATCAACGACCAGACCATCAACCAGCTGTTCACGGTCAACGCCACCGAGTCCGATCCGAACAGCGCCAACAACAACGTCACTGTGTCGACGTCGTACGTCGCGCCGCATGCCGACATGCAGGTCACGGCCACCGATGCTCCCGATCCGGTGGCGCCGGACGGCAACATCACCTACACGGTCAACGTCACCAACGCCGGACCCGATGCGACCACGAACGCAGCGATGAGCGTGTTCGGAAACAACACGCTGCTCTTCCAGTCGATCACAGTGCCCGCGGGCTGGACGTGCCCGGCCGTTCCTGTCGGAAACGGCGGCGGCTTTACCTGCCACGCCGCAACCATGGGCGTGGCCACGTCGACCTTCACGGTCGTTCTCAAAGCGGCCAAGAGCCAGATCGGCGTCTTCGACCAGACCCTCAATCAGTTGTTCACGGTCGGCAGCGACTGGGCTGATCCGGTCAACGGCAACAACGCCGTGACGGTGCAGACGGCGTACGTCGCGCCGCACGCCGATCTGCAGGTCACCGCCACCGATGCGCCCGACCCGGTCGCGCCGGACGGCAACATTACCTACACCGTCACGGTCGTCAACGCCGGCCCGGATGCCGCGACAAACGCCTCGATGAGCGCCGTCAACAACACTCTTCAGTTCCAGTCCATCAGCGTGCCGTCCGGCTGGACCTGTCCGGCTCTTTCCCCCGGTCAGGGGGGCGCTTTCACCTGCACGGCGGCAACGCTGGCTACGCCGTCGACCTCCGTCTTCACGATCGTGCTGAAGGCGGCGAAGGCGCAGTATGGCCCCTTCAACCAGACCATCAACGAGGTCTTCGTGGTCAGCAATGACTGGTCCGATCCGGTCAACGGCAACAACACCGCCAGCGTCTCGACCGCGTACGTGCCGCCGAGCGCCGATCTGCAGATCACGGCCACGGACTCGCCCGATCCGGTCTTCCCCGACGGCAACATCACCTACACCGTCACGGTGACGAACGCCGGTCCCGATGCGACCACCAATGCGCAGATGAGCGCGGTGAACAACACGCTGAAGTTTCAGTCGATCAGCATCCCGTCCGGCTGGACCTGTCCGGCTCTTTCGGCCGGCCAGGGCGGCGCCTTCACCTGCACCGCCGCGAACCTGGCCACGCCGTCGACTTCGGTCTTCACGATCGTGCTCAAGGCGGCCCAGGCGCAGTATGGAAACTCCAGCCAGACCATCAATCAGGTGTTCGTCGTCAGCAGTGACTGGTCCGATCCGGTCAACGGCAACAACACGGCCAATGTCTCGACGGCGTATGTGACGCCGAGCGTCGACCTGAGCGTTACCGCCACCGACGCGCCCGATCCGGTGAACGCGGACGGCAACATCACCTACAGCGTCGCGGTCACGAACTCCGGCCCGGACACGGGATCGAACGTAATCCTCAACGTCCCGCTGAACAACACGCTGCTGTTCCAGTCGATCAGCGCACCCGCGGGATGGAGCTGCACGCCGCCGGCAGTCAATGGCGGGACGTCCTTCAGTTGTACTGCGTCAACGATGGCGGCTCCGACGACCGCCAACTTCACCATCGTCCTGAAAGCGGCCTTCTCGCAGTTCGGGAACTCCAATCAGACCATCAGCCAGAACTTCAACGTCAACAGCTCCGCCTCCGATCCGAACAACGCCAACAACAGCGTGGTTGTGACGACGTCGTACGTTGTGCCGCAGGCCAACCTCGCCGTGACCAACAGCGACGCGCCCGATCCGGTCAACTCCGGCGGAACGATCACCTACACGCAAACCATCACCAACAACGGTCCCGACGCCGCCGCGAACGCCCACATCACGGAGTCGATCGGCTCCGGCGTCACCTTCCAGTCGCTCGTCTCGCCCGGCGGCTGGAGCTGCACGACGCCCGCGATCGGCGGCACCGGCGTCATCAACTGCTCGATCGCGTCGCTGGCGAACGCTGGCTCCGCATCGTTCACGGTCGTCGTGAATGTGACCGCTGTCTCCGGCTCCATCTCCAACACGATCGCCGGCAGCAGCGACGCCGCCGACAGCGTTCCGGCCAACAACAGCGCCACGGCCACCACCACCATCACGCCGCTCCCCACCGCGGACCTCGGCATCACGAAATCGACGCCGACGACGAACGCCGCCCCCGGCGCCGCCGTCGTCTACACGATCGTCCTGACCAACCACGGTCCCGACACCGCCACCTCGGTGACGATGACCGACACGCTCCCCGCGACGCTGCTGTTCCAGTCGATCAGCGCGCCGGCCGGCTACGTCTGCACAACGCCAACCGTCGGTACGACCGGCACGATCAGCTGCACCGGATCGTCGCTCGCGAACGGCGCGACGGCCACGTTCACGCTGAACGTGACCTCGGTCTCGAACGCCAACGGCGCGATCGCGAACACGGCCTCGGTAACGGGTACGCCTTCCGATCCGACGCCGGGCAACAACTCGCAGACGTCGTCCTTCACCGCCGGCTCTGCGGATCTCGCCCTGAGCGGCGGCTCCGGAACGAGCGGAGCGTTCATCACCTACACGTTCGGCCTGACCAACGGCGGCCCGAGCACGGCCACGGGTGTCGTCTTCACCGACACGCTGCCGCCGTCGCTGCTGTTCCAGTCGATTACAGCGCCTCCCGGTTTCACTTGCACCACGCCGCCGGTTGGAACGTCGGGCACGATTACCTGCACCGCGTCTTCCTTCGTCAACGGCGCCACCGGAACATTCACGATCGTCACGACCGCCGCACCGGGAACGACCGGCCCAATCAACAACAGTGCAGGCGTCTCGAGCGCGACCTCCGATCCGAACTCCGGCAACAGCACGTTCACCGCGCCGCCGGTGACAGCGCCTGCGACCGATGTCCCCGCGCTCTCCACATGGGCGCTGATGCTCCTCGCCGCCATCCTCGGCGCGGGAGCATTGATGAAGATGAGGTAGCGACAGGACCGATCCGCAGATGGCGCAGATAACGCAGATCAAATCTGTGTCCATCTGCGTTCATCTGCGGATCACAATCCTCTACGTTCCCCATCCTTCGCGATGACGACACCGGCCCGTCGTTCGCGCAACAGCGGATTCGATTGGTTGAGGTGGATGAAGCGCACTTTCGCCAGCAGCGGTGAATTTGCGAGGCGCGTCAGCGTCTCGGTCATCAGCGGATGCGGGATTTCGCTCAAGTCGCGTCCCGGCAACTCCGTCGCGTCGTAGAACGTGCCGTCGATGTAGGCGACGTCGACTTGCGCGAGGACCGACTCCAGAGGCGTCGTCCACTTTTCCCACTTATCGATATCAGGCAGCCAGAGGATCGATCGCGACGGGCCTCGGACGATGAAGCCGACCGTCTCCGAGTATTCGTCACGATGCGGGACGCGCAGCGGCGTCACCGTGATCCGCTCGTTCAGCGCGAAGGGAACGGCATCCTCGATCGGCACGATCTCGATATTTTTCAAACGAACGAGCTGGTCCCACGGCCCGTTGTGCTGGAGAAACTCGCGCATCCGCGGCATTGCGTAGACCTTGATCGAGTGCGCGCCGAGGACTTCGCGGCCGAGGTGGGCGAGCCCGAGGTAGTGACCGATGTGGGCGTGGGTGAGGAGGATGCCGTCGAGGAGCGCGGTGCCTCGGGGCGCGGCGTCGTCGAGCGTCGCCAGTTGTGATGGAAAGTCGGGAGTGGCGTCGATGACCCAGCGCTGGGCCGATTGCGGATCGACGATCGCGAGCGAGGCCACGCGCTGACGCAGTTTCGGATTGCGCCACGCCGCGATGCAGTCGGGACGGTTGCAGCCGGCCTGCGGATAGCCGCCGTCCTGCGCGATGCCGAGGATGAGCGTGTAGGGTGAAGTCGGCGGCGGCGCGGAGGCGCACGCGGCGAGAATTACGAAGAGGGAGGCCAGGCGTCGCACAAGATGATTATCAAGGTTATGGAGTGTGGGGGAGAGCAATGTTGAATGTTCAATGTTGAATGTTGAATGTTGAATGGAAGAAACGCGGCGGGAAGTGCGGGGCCGGCCTCCTCATTCAACATTGAGCATTCAACATTCAACATTCGATCTCCCGCGTACACGCCCACACCCACACCCACACCCCTGCTACCCTACGCCGCAATGTCCACGGTCGCACCGCCGCCTCCGGCCTCGGAGCGGCTCATGGCGCTCGATGTGTTTCGCGGCATCACCATCGCCGGGATGCTGCTCGTCAACAACCCGGGCAGCTGGGGCGCGATCTATCCGCCGCTCGAACACGCCCCGTGGAACGGGTGGACGCCGACCGATCTCATCTTCCCCTTCTTCCTGTTCATCGTCGGCGTGACCACGCATCTGTCGTTGAGCCGGCGCGATCCGAACACGCTCACGATGACGATCATCCGGCGCGGCCTGCTGATCGTGCTGGCCGGTCTGCTGCTGAACGCTTTCCCCTTTTTCTGGTGGGGGAAGATGGCCGGGATTCCCGATCCGACGTTTCTGCAGCGGGTGCTCTGGCGCGCGCAGCATTTGCGATTCATGGGCGTGCTGCAACGGATCGGTTTTGCGTACATCGCCGCCGGGTTGCTGACCTTACGAACAACGGTCAAACAACAGATCGCGATCATCGTCACGCTCCTCCTCGGCTACTGGTTCGTGATGACGCTCGTCCCGGTTCCCGGCACAGGCACGATCGGCTACTTCCTGCTCGATCAGCCGGAGCACACGCTCGCCGCCTGGAGCGATCGCCTGATCCTCGGCACGAACCACATCTGGGCATCGACGAAGACGTGGGACCCGGAAGGACCTCTGTCGACGATTCCCGCGGTCGCAACGGCGATGCTCGGCATCTTCGCCGGCCGCTGGCTGACCGATAAACGCCGCCCGCTAATGGAGCGCATCGCCGGTCTTTTCGGCGCCGGCTGCCTGGGCATGGTCGCCGGCGAGTTGTGGAGCTGGGTCTTTCCGATCAACAAAAATCTCTGGACGTCGAGCTACGTCGTTTTCACCGCCGGCTTTGCCTGTGTCGTGCTCGCGACCTGCCTCTGGATTTTGGACGTGCATCAGGTCCGCGGCTGGGCGCGGCCGTTCGTCGTCTATGGCGTCAACCCGCTGGTGGCGTTCGTCGGCTCGGGGATCATGGGCCGCTGCATCGACTCGCTGTTCAAGATAACCATCGACGGGAAGAAGACCTCGCTGCACCAGGCCAGCTTCGACGCCTTCTTCGCGCCGTACTTTCCGGACAAGTTCGCCTCTCTGCTGTGGGGGCTGGCCTTCGTCGCCTTCTGGCTGGCGATCCTCTGGCTGCTCCATCGCCGCAACATCATTGTTAAGTTGTAAACAAAGCCGCTGTCCGCGCGGTCGAATCAGTTATTGTTCAAGCCTTTGCTTGTAAAAACTCGATTCAGGGAGAACTTGATGCGGAGAGCGATTCTTGCGGTTGCAGCGATTCTGGGTCTTGCGACCGCGGCGGCAGCACAAACCCCAATGGAAATGCCTGACCACGTGATGGAGCTTTCGCCGTCCGCGCAGGCGGAGCATCTGGCGCATCTGCGCGAGATGCTGGCGACCAGGTCGATCCACGGGCCGGTCATCCCGCAGCCCGACAGCGTCGGCGAAGCGGCCACGAAGAGCTTCACCATCACCGCACAGAGTTTTTCGTTCACGATCTCGCCGACGCCGTTCACCGTCAATCAGGGCGACGTCGTCAACATCACGCTCACGGTTCCGTCGAAGGACGGCTCGACGGTGGGTCACGGAATTCTGATGGAGAGCTACATCGAAAACGGCCTTAACTGCGCGCGCGGAGGGACAGAGACGTTTCAATTCACCGCCACAACCGCGGGGACCTTCGCGTTCGTCTGCAACATCCCCGATTGCGGCACGGGCCACAGCAGCATGTTCGGAACGATGAAGGTGAATGCGGTGCAGAATCCGGCGCCGACGATTGCCAGCATCCTGCCGACCAGCGGCAGCATCGCCGGCGGCACGGTGGTCACGATCGCCGGGACGGGCTTCCTGACCAACGCAACCGTGAAGTTCGGCGGCGTTGCAGCGACGAATGTCTCGGTGACCTCGACCTCGATCACGGCCACCGCGCCGGCGCACGCGGCCGGCAAAGTGGACGTCGTCGTCACGAACAGCGACGGCCAGTCGGCCACGCTCCCGCAAAGCTTCACCTACGTGCTGCCAGCACCGACGGTGGCCAGCGTTTCGCCCAACACCGGACCGACCTCGGGGGGAACGCCGGTCACGATCACCGGAACGAATTTCCAGAGCGGCGCGACGGTCACCTTCGGCGCGTTGCCGGCCACCGATGTGACCGTGGTCAGCGCGACGTCGATCACCGCGCGCACGCCGCTCGGTCCGGTTTCATCGACACTGGCCGTCGACGTTTCCGTCACGAATCCTGATTCCTTGAAAGGCACTGCCACCGGCGCGTTCACGTACACCGTGCCGGCGCTGGCAGTCATCAGCATCACGCCGAATACGGCCTTGCCGGCAGGCGCTGCCGGCGCGGCGGCAACAGCGGTCACGATCTACGGCGCCGGCTTTTCGTCCGCGTCGACGTCCGTGACGGTTGTCGGAGTCGCAGCGACCAACGTTCAAGTGATCGACCCGGTCACGATCCACGCGACGTTCGCAGTCCACGCGGCCGGAACGGACGATGTCGTGGTCACCGTCGGTGCGACAAGCGCCACGCTGCACAACGGTTTCTCCTGGCAGAACGCGCCGCCGAAACATCGATCGGTAAAGCACTAAAGACTTTTTAACCACAGAGGCACAGAGAGATTCTCTGTGTCCTCTGTGTCTCTGTGGTTCTAAGCATCTAGTAAAGCAGATACTTCGCCCGCCGCGTCGCGAACGCCGCCTCATCTTCGCGCCACATCGACACGATCTCCGCCAGCGGCTTGCCCGCACGAATCGCGTCCAGCGTGGCCGGATCGCGCAGCAGCGGCCCGAGCTTGTCGAGCGCGAAGTCGTTCGGATAGAGCCGGTGCAACACAAGGGCGATGGCGATCCCCATCGCCACCGGCCGCAGCGTGCGCCGGTCGGTGATCGTCATCCGCACGCCGCCGCATTGCTGCTTCGCGAAGTTGCTCGACGACGGCGTGAACGACGTCGCCTCGAAGCGGATCCCCGGCAGCGACATCGCCGTCAGCTCGCGCGCCAGCGCCGTACCGTCGATGTACGGCGCGCCAACGATTTCGAACGGCGTCTCCGTTCCGCGTCCCACCGACAGCGCGAACTCGAGGATGCCGATGCCGGGATACAGCCCCGCCTCGGTCACGCTGCGCATGTTCGGCGAGGTGTTGATCCACGGCAGTCCCGCGTCGTCCATCCACAGCTCGCGCCGCCAGCGCGTCAGCGGGATCACGGCGAGGTCCGCTCCGATGTGCCGCTCGTCGTTGAACATCCGTGCCAGTTCGCCGACCGTCATCCCATGCCGGATCGGCAGCGAATGCCAGGCGATGAAGCTCTCCTCGGTATGCAGCAGCGGTCCTTCCACCTCGGCGCCGCCGATCGGATTGACGCGATCGAGCACCACGAACCTCACATGTGCCGCGGCCGCGGCCTCCATCGCCAATCCCATCGTGGCGATGTACGTGTAGAAGCGCGTTCCCACATCCTGAATGTCTAAGACGAGCGCGTCGAGTCCCGCCAACTGCTCCGGTTTCGGCTTCCGCGTGTCGCCGTACAAGCTGTAGACGGGCAGCCCGCTGACGGCGTCCGTCGCGTTCGCGACGTTCGCATCGACAGTTCCTCGGATTCCGTGCTCCGGCGAGAAGAGCGCGACCAGCGTGACGTCCGGCGCGCTGCGCAGCGAATCGATGGTTGGATTCCAGGCGCGGTCGATGCCGGTGTGATTCGTGATCAGACCAACGCGCATGCCGCGCAACGGCGCGTAGCGCTCGCTCTCCAGATGATCGATTCCGTTGTTCGTGTCCGGCCCGCCGAAGGTGAAATGCACCTGTCCGCCCGGCCGCACCGGCAGCGCGCCGCCCGGCGTTTCCCGCGGAACACGTGCAGCCTCGGCGGCCAACGTTCCGAGGGCGACCTGGAGCCGGAGCACGTCGCCGGTGCCGTTCGGATGCACCCGATTCGACAGGAAGATGTAGAACGTCTTCGAAAATGGATCGATCCACATCATCCCGCCGGTGAAGCCGGTGTGTCCGTACGACCCGAGCGGAAAAATCTCGCCGCGCGGCCGGCTGAATGAGGAATCGAGATCGAATCCGCCCGCGCGCCGCACGGCGACATTCGGAGGGGTCTGCACGCTCGTCAACATGTTGACGGTTTCGGTTTTGAGTATCGGAGCGCCGCCTCGCAGCAGCATGCGGCAGTAGAGCGTGAGGTCGTGAACAGTCGTGAAGAGGCCGGCGTGTCCCGCGACGCCGCCCATACGCCGCGCGGTAGGATCGTGCACGACGCCGCGGAGCATGCCCTCGGGACTTTGTTCAGTGGGGGCGATGCGAGCGATGGGAGTCGGGTGTCGGGCGTCGGGTGTCGGAGATGAGGCAGGCGGTTTTTGCTCCGACTCCCGACCCCCGACTCCCGACTTCCGAAATCCGCTGTCGGTCATCCCCAGCGGCTCGAAAATCTCTCGTTTCGCAAACACGTCGAGGTCGTCGCCGGAAACGCGTTTCACGATCTCGCCAAGCAATTCGAAATTGATATCGCTGTACCGGAACGTGTATCCCGGCTTCTGCCTGGGCTCCTCGGCGATGGCTAGGCGGATGGCGGTGTCGTAGCCGCTCCACGGCGTCGAGAGGTCGAGGTCGGGCCGCAGCCCCGAGGTGTGCGTGAGGAGATGGCGGATCGTGATCTCGTCGCGCCAGCCGCCGCGGAACTCCGGGATGTAGCGGCTTACCGGTGCGTCGATTTCGATCTTTCCGCGCTCGATCAGCAGCCAGACCGACGGCGTCGTGGCCACGACTTTCGTCAGCGACGCGGCGTCGAAGATCGTGTCATCCGTCATCGCCTCGACCGTGGGGACTAGAGCGCGATTGCCGTAGACCTTTTCGTAGACGGAGTTGCCGCGCTCGAGATGGAAGACACCGCCGGGGAGCTTGTGCTCGGCGATGGCCGTCTCGATCGTGCGATCGATCTCGCGCAGTTTCGCGGCGTCGAAGGTGCTGGTGTTTTGCATCGTCGTGCAGGCGGAGAGGATCGCGGCCAGCGCCGCGGCGCTAAACCGTCGCATGCTCCCGCTCCGGAATGAGCGCGCCGGCGGCGAACGTCGTCAGCGAACCGATGACGGTGTACCACGGCCACGCCACATGCGTGGCAAAACGAACGGTGAGCACGACCGCGATTCCAACCGTCATGCCGGCCAGCGCCGCGCGCGGCCCGCCACGTTTGGCGCTGCCGAGGAGGAACACGCCGAGGATCGGGCCATTGATGAGCGAGGCCACGCTGAGTGCAGTGCTCAGTGCCGATTCGCTCTTGTGACGCACGGCCAGCGCCACGAGGATCTGCACGACGCCCGCGATGATCGTGACGACGTGCGAGACGCGGAGATAGTGGCGGTCAGCTTTGTTCTCGCGAAAGGGTTTGTAGAGATCGGCGACGAATGCTGCTGCAATCGAGTTGAGCGACGACGACATTGCGGCGGCGAAAATCGCGGCGACGACCAGCCCTGACAATCCCGAAGGCAGATGCCGCGTGATGAAGTCGGGGAAGACCTGATCGGGCGCATGAAACGGCGCCGACGCGGCAGCAGTCGCGTAGCCGGCCAGTTTGTACGGCGCGTAGAACGCGAAGAGCAGCACGCCGATGAAGAGAAATCCGATGAACTGCGCCAGCACGACGACGCCCGATGACAGCAGCGCCAGCGCCGCGCTGCGAGGACGGTCGGTGCACAAATATCGTTGCACCAGATATTGATCCGTTCCGTGCGTCGACATCGTCAGGAAGCAGCCGCCGATCAGGCCGGCCCAGAAGGAGAACGTCTTCGTTGCATCGAACGCGAAATCGAAAACGCGGAACTTCCCGTAGGCGTGCCCGATCTCCATCGCCGCCGAAAACCCTCCGGGGATGTGCCGCGTCAACACGATGGCAGCGGCCAGCGCACCGGCGATGTAGATGCCGAGCTGCACGACCTCGATCCAGACCACGGCCTCCATTCCTCCATAGAATGTGAAGATGATCATCACCACGCCGATGCCGACAACGCAGAGTGTGATCACCGACTCCGCCGAAACACCCGCCACGCTGCCATAAACCGCCGCGAGCACGAATGCGGTCAGCAGCAGCCGTACGCCGTCCGCGATCGTGCGCATGGCGATGAACAGCGACGACGCCAGCGCACGCACGCGCCATCCGAATCGACGCTGCAATAGCTGATAGACGGTGACCAGATCGCCGGTGAAGTACGACGGGATGAAGAGAATCGAAATCGCAATCCGTCCGGCGAGATATCCGAAGACGAGCTGCAGGAAGGTGAAGTCGCCACCGCGCGCGTACGCGATGCCGGGAACGGAGATGAAGGTGATGGTTGACGTTTCCGTCGCCACGATCGACGCGCTGATCGCCCACCACGGAACGTTCTGACCGGCCAGAAAATACTGGCTGGTGGTCTGCTGCTTCCGCCCGAACCAGGCGCCAGCCCCGACGACGGCGGCGAGGTAACCGACGATGATGACGAGATCGAGGACGGACAAGTGCGCGGCATTGTAGCCACTGTCATTCCGGCCGAGTGAGAATGTGGCGGCGCGGGCACACCGTGCTCGCGCCGCCGGGTGGTTACCGCTGGCCAGCCAACAATGCTACGGAGCTCTCTTTCTTCGGATCGGTCGACGCGCGCGCGGTACGCGCAATCTCATCGTCGATGACCGTGGTGAACATGGCGAGCGGTGCCGCCCCTTGAACCAAACGGCCATTGATGAAGAACGCCGGCGTTCCGGTGACGCCGTACGATTCACCGGACGCGTGGTCCGCGGTCAGGGCCGCGTCGAGGTGGTCATCTCCCATGCAACGCGTAAAACGCGCACCGTCGAGACCGATGCTATTGGCGTGAACGACGAGATCGGGAGCCGTGAGCTTCGACTGATTCAGGAACAGCATGTCGTGCATCTCCCAGAACTTTCCCTGCTCGCCGGCGCAACTCGCGGCTTTGGCCGCCAACTGCGCCGATCGATGAATCGGCAGTGGGAAGTGGTGAAAGACGAGGCGAACCTGCGTGGGATATTTCTTCAGAACCTCCGCCACCGTCGCCGAGGCTCGGCCGCAATAAGGGCACTCGAAGTCCGAGTATTCGACGATCGTGACGGGTGCAGTGGCCGGTCCGCGTACCGGCCCGCTACCGGCTTCGACCGGGAGGCGCGGCGGCTCCAGCAGCACACGCACGTTTGCGTTGCTGCGCAAGCTGTTGACAAATTCAGAGCGGCGCGTGGCGGAACGCTGACTGCGAAGGTTCGCCGCGATCTGATTCAGCGCTGCCTCCTCCGGAACGTTGCTGAAACGATCCTTGGTGGCGTCGTAGACCATGCGCACCTGATCGGCCGTGGGTACCTCGATCTTGCCGTCGACTTCCTGATGTAGAAGCTCGTCGACGGAAATGCCACGGCGCGCCGCTTCTGCCGCGACCAGCCGTTTGTCGATGATTTCCTGGATTGCCGACGAGCGCATCCGGAACTCGTCGGTGCGCAGCCGGAACATTTTCGTGGCCACCAGGTCATCGACTTCCGCCGCGGTCACCGGTTGACCGGCTGCAAACGCGACGACCTCAGGTTGAACGGCCTTCCTGCTGGAAGTGGCGGCGAACAGAGGCACGGAGATGACGACGGCGAGGACAGCGAAGACACTCGTTTGTGATTTTCGGTTCATGGACGTGGCTCCTTTTTTACTAGCAGGAATCGCCGCCGCAATAGTCACTGCGGCTGAGATTGCTCGGATCTGATGACGGATAACAACAGTCACTGGAATGCGCCGCCCAGAAGTCGACGGCATCCGTTTCACAGGTCGTGTAGTCGGCGGGTCCGCAATTGTTCGCGTCGTGATACGTGGCGTTGAAGTAGGACTCGATATGGCAACTGCAGCCGATGAAGCAAACCGTGGATGTGAGCCAGCCGCCGATCTTCACTCGGCTGGTGCGTACCCAGTTCGGCGTGCACGTTGCGCAATTGCCTCCCGAGTAGTCGCCGCAGGTCGTGTAATGCGTATCGTTCTCCGGGCAATAGTCGGGATCTTGCTGTTCCGGACGGCAGTACCAGCACTCGGTGTCGCAGAGGGTGGAGCTGGTACAGGAGGTCGCGCAATTGTCCTGCGCGTGGGCTGATGGCGCTGGGAACGTGAGCGCCACGATGACAAAAGCGAAGATCAGGATTGGTAGTCGACGCATAAGGTCTCCTCGAGTCATCCGGCGCGAAGGGCCGTCCCCTTGTGTCACGCCGGACAGGTAGTGATGCGGTTACCGGGATTTGTTGCGTCCAGTCGAGTCGACTCTATTTCTTCCTTCTTGCAGTTTTTGCCGGCGTGTGGATGCGTGCACGATGCATACCGACGGAATACCGGACGCGGCCTTGAGAAGGGCGTCACTCTTTCATCAACGGTTCGGTTTTTCCGGTGATCAGTCTCGCGCCGCGTTGGTAGGTGAGATATGCCCACGCCCACTGCAGGATCACCAGGACGCGGTTGCGGAATCCGATGAGGAAGAAGATGTGGATGGCCAGCCAGGCCGCCCAGGCGATGAAGCCGCTGAGTTTCAGCCTGCCGAAATCGGCCACTCCCGCCGCGCGGCCGATCGTGGCCAGCGAGCCTTTGTCGCGGTAGCGGAAGGGGAGAGGGGGCTGGTAATTCAGAAGGCGCGCGATGTTTTCCGCGGTGTGAATCCCTTCCTGAATCGCGGCGGGCGCGACGCCGGGGACGAGCGAGCCGTCGTCGTTTGTCACCGCGGCGAGGTCGCCGATGACGAAGACTTCGGGGTGGCCGGGGATGCTGAGGTCAGGCTCGACGAGCACGCGTCCGGCGCGGTCGAGCGGGACGCCGAGGCTCTTCGCGATTGGCGAGGCTTGCACGCCTGCCGCCCAGAGGATCGTTCGTGTCGGGATGGTCGTGTCGCCGATGCAGACTTCGTGATCGTTGATGCGCGTGACCTGCGCATTGGTCACGACTTCTACGCCGAGGGTCCGCAATTGATCGGCCGCTTTCGCGGAGAGGGGCGGCGGATAGGGAGGGAGGACGCGTTCCTTTCCTTCGACGAGGATCACACGCGCGCTGGTCGGATTGATGCGCCGGAAGTCGCGGAGCATGGTTTGTCGCGCGATCTCCGACAGCGCGCCGGCCAGCTCGACGCCGGTCGGTCCGGCACCGACGATGACGAACGTCAGCCACGCGCGCTGGCGCTCCGGATCGGTCTCGCGCTCGGCGGCCTCGAACGCGCGCAGCACGCGGCGGCGGATTTCCAGCGCGTCCTCGATCGTCTTCAGGCCGGGCGCGTTCGCCTCCCACTCGGGATGATTGAAGTACGAATGCGTGGCGCCGGTAGCGACGATGAGGATGTCGTAGGCCAGCTCGCCATCGGCCATCGTCACGATGCGTTTCTCAAGGTCGATCGTTTGGACGTCGCCCATGATCACGCTGGCGTTTTTCTGTTTGCGCAGCACGGCCCGGATCGGCGCGGCGATGTCGCTCGGGTTCAGCGCGGCGGTTGCGACCTGGTAGAGCAGCGGCTGGAAGAGGTGATAGTTGCGGCGGTCGACGATTGTGATGCTCGCGGCCGTCTTTGCGAGCGTCTTCGCCGCGTAGAGGCCGCCGAAGCCGCCGCCGATGATGAGGATTCGTTTGGTCATTGAGAACTTTTTTCACGCGGAGACGCGGGGACGCGGAGAAAGTCCTCGCCAAACAGCGTGAAGTCAGTCACCGCACCGTCGGCGCCTAGCCGGAACTGTACCGGCTCGTCGATGTCTTCGACGGTGTCGATGGCGCTGAAGGTGTCGTAGTTCTCGTGGACGAGTGGGATGGTCAGACGCTCCCAATGCAGCGTCAGGGCGTCGTTTGCGACGCTGATGGTGGCGTCGCCGAAGCCGGCGTTGTGGTACGTGCCGGCGAATGCGGAGAGATCGTGTGAGGGTTTTGGAGCGGTGAGGCGTTTTGCTTCACGTTCGGTCTGTTTCTCATTCGCTTTCGCTTCTTCGAACTTCTCCGCCTCGAGCATGTCGCTGTTCCAGTCGCGAGCGGGGGCGCCGAGGAATTGATCGATGATCGTGTTGCGCAGCGCGGCGAGAGCATTGCCGCGGCCGACGTTTTCCAGGATGGCGATGCCGAGGTTGCGTTTGGGGAGGAGGGCGACGTTGGTGCGGAAGCCGTTCAGCGCGCCGGCGTGCGCCACGAGCAGCTCGCCGTGATAGTCGGAGATGTTCCAGCCTAATCCATAGGTGAGGAAGTTCATGTCGGGGTAGAGGAGGCGCGAACCCGGACCGATCGGGATGATCGTCTGCGGCGTGTGCGTCTCTTCGATGGCAGACAACGACATCAGCCGCTTGCCGTCGATGGCGCCGCCGGCGAGTTGGAAGCGGAGCCACTGGGCCATGTCGTGCGCGGATGATTTGATCGTGCCGGCCGGCGCGAGCGCGTCGTAGTTGCGCATCGGCTGGATCGCGGCCCATTGGCCCTTCGAGCTCCAGCGGTGTCCGGTGGCGTGATCGGACGACGGCCATTCCGCGAAGGTGATGCGCGACTCGGTCATGCCGAGCGGAGCGAAGATGCGCGTGCGGATCAACTGCTCCCACGGCATCTTTGCGGCCGAGGCTGCGGCCTCGCCGGCGGTGACGAACATGAGGTTGTTGTACTGGTAGCCGGCGCGGATCGGACGCCACACTTTCATCGCGCCGATGCGGCGGAGCAATTCGTCACGGGAAAAATCGCTGTCGTCCCACAGCTCGTCGTGCCGCGCGACGCCGCTGCGGTGCGAGGCGATATCGCGAAGCGTGATGAGCGCGTCGGTGCAGGGATCGGAGATGTGGAAACCGGCCACGTAGTTGCGCACGGGATCGTCCCACGAGAGTTTCTTCTCATCCGCCAGCATGGCCATCACCGTCGCGGTGAAGGCTTTCGTGGTCGAGCCGATTTCGAAGAGCGTGTCGGCGGTGATCGCCTGCGTCTTGCCGGCTTCCTTGATGCCGTAGCCTTTGAGAAAGATCACCTTGTCGTTCTGCACGACCGCGATGGCCAGCCCGGGCACGTGCCACGCCTCAATCGTGTCGCGCGCATCCTTGTCGATGGCGGCTTCCGTGAGCTGCGCGAACGCAGAAATCGTGAACAGGAAAACGGCGATGGCGATGACGAAGCGGCGCATGCGTGGCATTCTAGTCGGCCATGCGTACCGCTTCGGCGTTCCTCATCCTGCTCACGCTCTCCTGCGCGAACTTCGCGGTCTACGAAAAGCAGGAGATGGATACGCTCTACTTCGGGACGCAGAAACCGGAAGGCGGCGTTGTCAGCGACGCGGAGTGGCAGCAGTTCCTGGCCGATGAGATCACGTCGCGGTTTCCGTCAGGGCTGACGACGTGGGAAGCGTCCGGGCAGTGGCGCGATCAGCACAACGTCATCGAACGCGAGCGGACGCACATCGTGCAGGTCGTGCATACGACGGGAGACGAGGGGAAGATCGCGGCGATCATCGATCTGTATAAGAAGAGGTTTGCGCAGGAGGCGGTGTTTCGCGTTCGCAGCGACGTTTGGATGCCGAGGTAGACCTGCTACGCGGCACGCGGTCGGCGGCGGCGGTCGGCGATCGTTTCGCGGAGGAACTTCAGCAGCGCGCGCTCTTCTTTCGACAGGCCGACACGAACGACGGGCGAGCCTTTGTGGTGTTTGCGGAGCATCTCGAACGGCTTGCCGTCCATGTACTCGTCGAGCAGACGCGGGCAGATGTAGGACGAGCGGCAGACCGCGGGCGTGTTGCCCAGCTGGTCGGCTGTGGCCTGTACGGCGCGCTTGATCTTGCGTTTGCGCTCGGTCTTGCTCGCGCCCTGACCTTCCATGCCGAGGGCGATGGAGCAGAGGAGCGTGCCGGCCCAGGTGCGGAAATCCTTGGCCGTGAAGTTCTTGCTGATGATCGACTGGATGTAATCGTTCACATGTCGATCCTTCACATCGCGCACTTTGCCGTTGTCGATGAAGGCGAAGAGTTCCGGCTCGTGCAGAGTCTTCAACTTCGCGACGACGCCGGCCACTTCGGCATCTTCGATGGCGCGCTTCTGCGCTTTCCGCCATTTGCCGACGTAGTCGAAGTAGAGGACGGCGCCGTCGACCTTTACGTGCTTGCCGCGAATCGTGGTCAGTCCGTACGTAGCTTCGGACTCGGCACTTTTGTCGTTGCCGACGCGGAAGAATCCCTGATCGATGAGGCGAACGATGGCGGCGAGGACATGGTCGCGATCGAGCTCAGTGCGCTTGAGATCGGCGCGGACCCGCCGGCGCAGCGCCGGCAGCGACTCACCGAATTCGACGACGCGCTTGAATTTTTCCTCCTCGCGCTGCGCGCGGAATCGCGCGTGGTAGAGGTACTGCGTGCGCCCTTTTTTGTCGACGCCGACGGCTTGCAGCGGCGCGGAGTCGCCGCGGGCGATGCGCACGTCCTGCCACGCCGGCGGAATGCGCAGCTTGCGGATGCGGGTGATGGTCTTTTCGTCGTCGATGACGGAGCCGGCGGCGCTGCGGTAGGAGAAGCCGGTTTCTTTACTTCCATCGCGTCGGATGCCGTGAAGGTCAAGGTTCCACCGGCGCGCGACGCCCTTTCCCGGCATGATGCGCGCGATTTTTGCGAGAATGGTGCCGCCTTCAAACCACAAAGAAAAATGTTGAATGTTGAATGTTCAATGTTGAATGTTGAATGAAGGCTCCCGGTCCATTCAACATTGAACATTCAACATTCAACATTCAACATTCAGGTCGACGCCGGCGCGGTCGAGCCGCTGACACCACGACAGCGAAGTATCGTCGTGATCCTCGCGCTCTTCGTAGCGGCCACCCGCCTCTACGCGATCTCGCATTCCATGTGGGACTGGGACGAGGCGCTTTTCGCGTCGGCCCTGCAGCACTACGACGTCTCGCAGCACCATCCGCATCCTCCGGGATTCCCTTTGTTCTTCGCGCTGGCGAAGCTTGCCCGGATTTTCATCCACGATGATTTTCATGCGCTTCGCGCGATCAGCGTGGTGTCGTCGCTGCTCCTGTTTCCGGCGATCTTCGCGCTGGCGCGATCGCTGCGCTTTCGATTCCGGACGTGCCTCACGGCGGCACTGCTGTTCTGCTTTCTGCCCAACGTCTGGTACTGGGGCGGCACCGGCTTCACCGACGAGCTGGCGCTGGTGACGTCGCTGGCGGGGGCGGCGTTGTTGCTGCGCGACGACCGAAAGCGCGGCACGTACATCCTGGGCTGCCTCCTCTTTGCGGCGACGATGCTCGTCCGCGCGCAGAACGTCCTGCTGGCGTGGCCGTGGATCGTGGCGTCGTGGCGGCGATGGGGCTCCGGCCGGCGCCGCGACGTTTTCGCGGGCACGGCGCTGATCATCGTGCTCGTCCTGACCGGCTACGGGATCGCAGCGGAACTGACCGGCATCGACGACTTTATCGCCGCGACGAAAGAGCATCAGCACTACGTGGCCACGGTCGACGGCGCACTGAATCCGGAGCGCAAGCCGATGCAGTTTTTGCTGCACGACTTTCTCTTCGATCCATTCGAATCGCGTTCGGCATCGACGGCGGTGTTTGCCTTCGCGCTGCTCGCGTTGTGTCGCCCGCGCCGCGCGCAACTCGACATCGTGCTGACGTTCGAGCCGAACTTTCTGCTGGCCTGGTTCTTTCTGAGTGCGACCGGCATCAGCCGCCTCTCCCTCGGCTACATCGCCGCGAACGCGTTGCTCGCGGCGGACGGAATGGATGTTGTAGCCACGTTCATCGCGTCACGGCTGCGCACGGGAGTCGGGAGTCGGCGGTCGGAGGTCGGGGCTTCAATCTCCTCAGTCTCGGACTCCTCAATCTCTAACTCCTCAATCTCCGACTCCCGACCCCCGACCCCCGACGCCCGACACGAACGTCTCGCCCTCGCACTGCAGGCGCTCTTCGCCGCGATCATCATCGGCCGCTACGTGGTGTGGGTCCGGCCTGCCTTGCGCGAGGTGCGGCATACCGACTCGCCGCCGGTGCAGGCCATGCTCTGGATCCGGCAAAACGTTGCGCGCGGAAGCAAGGTCTACATCGCCGGCGGACTGGAGCCGTTCGCGGCGTACTTTTTATCCGACTACAACGTGATCGAGGTTCCCAGCAAGTTCGATCCCTGGACGGCGCACGCAGAAAAGCACGCTTTTTATGCCGCCGACGCGCCGAACTCCTCGGCGCAGGGAGCGGTGAATTTCCGTCGCCCGCGTAAGCGCCTCTGGGCGCTGTTCAACCGCCGCTACTTCGAGGCCTCGGTGCTGCCGATGTCCGGCTGGATCAAGTTCGGCCCCGGCTGGTATGGGCAGGAACAGGACGACGAGGGAGAGCAATGGCGGTGGATGGCGGCGGAAAGCCGCACGCAGCTGGAACCGTTCGCGCATCGCGCGCAACTGGGATTCAGCGTCACGTTTCCGCTGCAGGGCGAGCCGCCGCCGTCGTTCACAGTGACGTTCGACGGCCGCGTCATCGATCGATTCGTGCCGGCGCGCGCGGACGTGCAGCGGCTGTACGTCGTCGACTCGCGAAGCGGATCTCCGGACGAGCTGGTGCTCTCCGTCGATCACGTCATGAATCTGTCGCGCTCACACAAGGGCAACGACCCGCGCGACCTCGGCGTGCAACTGCACCGCATCCTCTGGAAATCTGCGCCTTAGTGCCCGGCGAAGGTGATCGACTGCGGACGCCAGGTCTTGACACGCTTGCCATCCTTCATCGGCGGCGTGAAGCGAACGGAGCGCATGGCCCGGATGGCGGAATCGTTGAAACCGAATCGAGCGTCGCCCCTCAGGACTTTCACGTCCGTCACGTCGCCGTTTTCCGAGATGAGGGTGGATAGGATGATTGTGGCCTCCGCGTGCTGCTGGGCCGCCAGCGGCGGATAGTTCGGGCGCGGCGTTGAAAGCGGCTGTGGCACCTTGTCGAGCTCCTGGACGTCGACGAGGTCGCCTTCGCGGACCGTCGAGACGGGCGCCTGCGTCAGTGGGGGCGGTGCGGCTGCCGACGTCTGTGGCTGCGGGACTACCGGTGCCGGCGCAGGTGCCTGCGTCTGTGTCAGCGGCTGCGCGGCCACGCGGCGCTGATCGAGCGCCGCGGCGGAACCGCGGTCGTCCGACTGCGGCGGCGAGATGAGACTCGCGGTCTGCACGGGCGTGCTCTTCGGTTGCTGTTGTTTGAGCTGCCGGTTCATGTCCGATTGCAGCTTCATCATCTCTTCCTGCATCTTCTGCTGCACGGCCGCTTCGAAGGCCTTCTTCTGCGCGGCCGGATCGAGTGGGGCAGTCGTCGACGTTGTGGGCGCGGCTGCGACGATCGGTTGGGAGATCAACTGTGGCTTCGGCGGCTCCGCTTTGCGCGCGACCACGGCCGGCGCCGGTTTCGGCTTGAGGATGAAGAACGCACCGGCTGCGACCGCAACGACGACCGCAGCTGCGGCTGCGTACAACGGCACGCGGCTCTTCGCCGGCGCGTCATCGGACGACGACGTCGGCATCGGCGTCACCACGGCGACCGGCGCTTCCGCGTAGGCAGCGGCGTTGACTTTCGATTCTTTCTCGCGCTCCAGCGCTTCCCCTTCCAGCTCCTTCTTGAGCAGGTTGCTGAGATAGAAGGCGAGGTTGAACGTAGAGGCCGAGTAGTTACCGCCGTGTACGAGGCCCGACAACACCTGCTTCATGTCGCCGATGGTTGCGTAGCGCGCAGCCGGATCGATCGCGAGCGACTTCTCGAGGATGGCACGGAGATCGTCGGGAAGCGGCTGTCCCGAGAACGTCTTCGCGGCGCGGATCGTCTGCGCGAACGCGCTGCCCGTGACCGCATCCGGCGGCTCGACGCCGGTGACGAGGAGATACAAAATCGCGCCGAGCGAGTAGACGTCGGTCGTCTTCGAGATTTCCGCCGAGGCGCGATACTCGGCCGCGAAATAGCGGCCCAGCTCCGACGCCACTTTCGTGTCGGACATCGAGGCGATGAGCCCTTTTCCGAGTTGTTGTCCGCCAACGCGGATCTCGCCCTCGTCCGTGATCCAGACGAACTGCGGGATCAGCGCGCCGTGCGCGAGCCGGTTGCCGAGGTAGCGAAGATCGGCAGTCGTGGAGAGCGAGAGCGCGATCTTTTCGGCGATGACGATGGCCTGATCGAGCGGGATCGGATTCGGGCTCACGCCGTTGCCGCCGCGCGCGCGGTCGACGATATGCCGCAGCGACCGGCCGCCCGCGTACTCGTGCGCGACGAATGGAATCCCGTTCGCGACGTCGATGGTCTGATCCTTGGCGAACGTCGTTCCGGCCAGCAGCGGCACGAGGTTGTGCGCGTCGGCGGCGCTGGCGGTCAGCGCCGCGCGGTTGCCGCCGAGGAGCCGGCGGACCGCCATCGTTGGTCCGAGATTGCCGTTGTCGACGCGGCCTGCGCGCCAGAGGTCGCCGAGAGCGTCAGTCTCGAGCTTCTTGAACAGGATGAAGGAACCGAACTGCTCGTACGGACGGTTTTTCGCAGACATACTCGACGGACCCCCGAATTTTTGTGCGGTCCGGCGAGGATAGCATGGAAGGTTATTGGTAGTGAGTTATTTGGTGGTTTGTGTCCCGGCAGCCTGCGCGGCGCGCTGATCGCGATACCACTGCACCTGATAAATCTGCACGTTGCGGTCGTGGTCGGCGATGTTCGTGGCGAAGGCGTGCGTGCCGTCGTGCTTGGCGACGAAGTAGAGGAAGTCGCTCTTGGCCGGCGCCGCGGCGGCCTGCAACGACGCCAGGCCGGGATTCGCGATCGGACCAGGCGGGAGGCCGTGAAAGCGGTAGGTGTTGTACGGCGAATCTATCTGCAGATCGGCTTTGTGGATGTTGCCGTCCCACGTTTTTGCAAGCTTCAACGCGTAGATGACGGTGGGGTCGGCGCCGAGGAGCATCTTCCTGTTGATGCGATTCAGATAGACCGACGCCACCAGCGGCCGCTCCTGCGGCATGCGCGCCTCGGTCTCGACAATCGACGCCAGCGTGACCGTTTCGTGCAGATTGAGACCGGTGGTGATGTAGTTCATCTCGCCGCCGAAGTGCTTGCGGAAATTCGCAACCATCGCTTGCACGATCGCGCGCGGCGGCGTGCCGGGATTGAATTTGTAGGTGTCGGGGAAGAGGTATCCCTCCAACGATTTTGCCTCGGGGGCAACATCGCGGATCAGCTCAGGATCGGCGGTGAGTTTGTCCCACTCGGCATCGCGTCCGAACCCCTCCTGCACAAAGATGTGTGCAACGGCAAAACGGTCGAGACCTTCGCGGACGGTGATGCTCTTGGCGACGACGTCGCCTCGAATCAGTTTGTCGAGCACCTCCTCGGAGGTCATCGGCTTCGAGAATTCGTAGATGCCGGCTTTGATGCTGTCGTTGTGCCGCGCCACCTTCATGTAGATCAGCGGGATGTATTCGTCGCGGATGATCCCTTCCGATTCGAGGTGCTTGAGGATGGCAGCGGTGCGCAGACCGTGGCGCACTTCGACGTCTTTGAACGGCTGGCTGTAGTTTTTGTACGGCGAGCGCATGGCGCGCAGAAAGAACCAGCCGCCGGCGACGGCGAGGAGGATCGCGAAGACGCCGATGGTCGTCAGCGACTGCAGGAGCTTGCGGCAGCCGCCGCGAGCTTTCGCGCGGCGGGCTATGACGCCCTCCGGGCTTCATGGTCGAGGTAGGACTGGAGGATGACGGCGGCGGCGTGCATGTCGATTTCGCGTTGGGCGTCGCGCCGTTTCGTGCCGCTCTCGCGCAGTTGGCGCGCGGCCTCGCTGGTGCTCAGCGCTTCGTCCCAGAGCACGACCTCTCTGCACGTTTTCTGCCGCAGACGCTCCGCGAAATCGCGGAACTTCTGTTCTCCGCTGTCGCTGCGCGCGCGGCGCGCAATGCCGACCACGATCGTCTCTGCGTCCAGTTCCGAGGCGATGCGCGCGAGTTTGTCGATGATCTCTCCCTCGTTCTTCACCACCGAATGTGGCGTGGCGATCGTCCCTGAGGCGCTCACCGCCACGCCGATGCGGCGCCCGCCGTAATCGATGGCGATGATCGACATGCGCGGCGATTGTACTTTGGCCGTCTTGTCATCCTGAGCCGCCGAAGGCGTTGGAGCGCGAAGCGCGGAACGCCGGAGGACGGTCGAAGGACCTTCCCCCCCTGCTAACGAGGGAAGGGCGGCGGTTTTTCACGATGCAAGCACTTGGGGGGGGGCCTTCGACCGTCCTGCGCTGCTCCGGCTTCGCCTACGCAGCTCCGGCGGCTCAGGATGACAGCGCGCCGTTTGCGTACAATGTCGCCCGTCCGGTGCCGCCATGAAGAACTTCAATCTCGACGCCATCCTCGAGGCGATGCTGAAGATGTCGGAGCGCGTCTCGGATCTCAACTTCTCCGTCGGCCGCCCGCCGCAGGTGGAGGTCGACGGCCAGCTTGTCGCCGTTAATTTTCCCGGCCTGCCGCGGCTCACGCCATACCAGACCGAGATGATTGCCATGCACATGTTGCGCGGCGACCGCGAGTTGACCCGCACGCTGCTGACGAACGGCTCCGTCGATCTGTCGTACTCAATCCCGCAGAAGACGCGTTTTCGCGTGAACGTCTTCGCGCAGCGCGGTACGTACGCCATCGTGCTGCGCGTGATCCCCGAGGGCGTTCCGACGCTGGAGTCGCTGCACCTGCCGGCGGAGTTGTCGAACATCTGCAACCTCAAGAACGGAATCGTCCTGGTCACCGGGCCGACCGGATCGGGCAAATCGACGACGCTCGCTGCGATCATCAACAAGATCAACCACGACTACGCGTACCACATCATCACCGTCGAAGATCCCGTCGAGTACATGCACAAGCACATCAAGTCGACGGTGAATCAGCGCGAGCTGGGCGCGGACACCAAGACGTTCGCGCTCGCCCTGCGCGCGGCGCTGCGGCAGGCGCCGAAGGTGATCCTGATCGGCGAGATGCGCGACGTGGAGACGATCGAGATCGCCATGGAAGCGGCCGAAACCGGCCACCTGGTGCTGTCGACGCTGCACACGATCGATGCCGCGAAAACCGTCGATCGCATCGTGGGCGTTTTCCCGAAGGATCAGGAGCCGCAGGTGCGCACGCGGTTCGCGCAGTCGTTCCGCTACGTCGTGTCACAGCGTCTGCTGCCGAAAGCGGGAGGCGGACGCATCGCGGTGCTCGAGATTCTGAAGTCGACGATGCGCACGCGCGACTACGTGCTCAAGGGCGAGACCGAGGGGCGCTCGCTGATCGACGCCATGCACGATGGCTCCGTCGACGGGATGCAGACGTTCGACGACGAGCTTGAAAAGCTGTGGCAGAAGCGCGTGATCACGAAAGAGATCGCGCTGGCATATGCGACCAATCCGACCAACCTCGCGCTGCGCCTGACCGACGAGGACGCGGATGCGCGCCCCGAGACGAGCGACAGCGACTCGATGCTGTCGATGCTGGAGTAGGCGATGAAGATCACCTGCACGTCCTGCCAGAAAGTCCTCTCGATCGACGAGACCAAGCTGCCGATGAAACCGGTGCTGATTCCGTGTCCGGTCTGCGAAACGAAGCTGCCAGTCGATCGGCGCAACCTCGAGATGGCCGCGGCGGCCTCCACGCCAGCGCCGCACACGGAGACTCATGAAGACGACGACAGTTTCGGAGCGAAGGCGCTCATCGTCGGCAGCGACAGCCCTGCGCTGCGGCAGGCCGCGAAGCTGATCGGCTTCATGCCGGTCGTGATCGCAGCGCCGGCGCAGGCCCGCGACTACTTCATGCAGGAGTATCCGCCGGTGGTGATGCTGAACCCCGCGCAGGTCACGCCGCCGCCGCTCGCCGATTTCGCGCCGATCATCTCCCTCACGCCGACGGACCGCCGCAAGGCCTTCTTCATCCTTTTCTCCGAAAGCCTGCGCACGCTCGATGGCAACGCCGCGTTCCTCTACGGCGTGAACCTCGTCGTCGCGCCAAAGGACCTCGGCGCATTCCAGCAGATCTACCGCGAAGCGTTCGGCTATCACGAGCGCCTCTACGCGCCGATGCACGCTGCGCTCAAGGCGATCGCGTCCTAAAAAGAAAGGGCGCCCGAAGGCGCCCTTTCAAAGATTGCTGGCGACGCGGTTACTGCTGCTGCACGCCTTCCGGGTACTGCAGGAACTGGCCCTGCGAGTAGATGATGTCGCAATCGAAATTCGTGGTCGTGGTGGTGGCCGTCGGATCCGCGCCCTTTGTGCCGTCGCGGCCATACGAGCTGATCGAATACGTCTGGCCCAAAGCGTCCGTCGCGTAGATAAACGGGTTGCCCCAGCCGTCGTTTTTCACCAGCGCTTTCATGTACGTCGGCGCGAGCATGGTGTCCATCGTGGCCTGTGCAACCGTGGTGCTCGGCAGGAACGCGCCGGCGGCGGTGTACTTGTTCACGTCCGTGGCACGTGCTTCCCACGCCGTAGCGATGGTGCGCATGTCGGCCATGGACCGTTTCTGCTTCGCGCGCTGCATGGCGGTGAGCAGATTCGGAATGGCGATCGCGGCGAGAATGCCGATGATCGCGACGACGATCAGAAGCTCGATCAGTGTGAAACCCTTCTGGTTCTTTTTAATCATATGAACCCTCCTAATAGGGTCCAGTAGGGCAAGCGGGATGCCGAAGGGTAACAGCACGTAAGCGCTTGATTCGATTCAGTTTGATCGTGTGAGTCGGCGCACTGGGAGCGTTTTCTGACGGTTTTCGGGCCGCCTCTCTGACAAATTGTGTCAGACGGCGGGAGGCGGCAGAGGTTCAAACGCGAAGCGGCTCGTGACGCGCCGCAACAAGGCGACGCCGCTGCCGAACCAGTCCGCCCGCAGCCGTTCGTCGACGGAATGGATGCCTTGCGTTTGGTACCAGTCGGTCGGGAACGGCATCAGACCGTAGGCCTCGACACCGCGAGCGCGCAGGTATCGCGAGTCGTTGTACCAGGCCGCCAACACTTCCGTCCCCGTTCGGGTGCCGGCGTATTGCCGTTTCACCTCGGAGGTCAGCAACGCGAACATCGGCGTGTGCCTGGAGCTCACCGGCGCCGGTCCGCTCTTCTCGAGCACTTCGTCGATGGTCACTCCGTATCGCGCCGCGACGCCGCGCAGCCATGCGATGCGAGCATCGGGATCCTCATCGGGAAGGTTGAACAGGTTGACGTTCATCGTCGTCGCGCCAGCGTTGGTTTCGACCGCTTCGGGCCAGAGAACGTTCTGCGTCAGCTCGCGATATCCGGGCGGAAGGAGCCAGAGTTTGCCGGTGGCGATGGTGCGATCGATGTCCTGCAGATACTGCCCTTGCTCGATGCGCAACGGTGCGACGTCGTGCAGAAACTCGCGCACCTGCGGGAGGACGCGGTCGGCATCGATGCGGACGATGAATGGCTCGAGCGCGATTCGCAGCGCCTGCATCGACTGACGGTCGCGCCCGCGCAGCCGCAACCGCACAGTCATCTTCGTGCCGGTTTCGATGCCGAAGTAGCTGATCGACTCGCTGGTCGTCTCCGTGATTCCGCCCTCGTTGATGGCGTAGCGGATTCCGGCGAAGACGTCGGGGCGGTGTTCGAGCAGCCAGGCCGTTCCCAGCGTTCCTCCCGTTTCCTCATCAGCCACGCCGAGGAAGACGATGTCGCGCTCAGGAGTGCGATGCATCCGCGCGACGTCGATGAACGCCATGAGCTCGCAGATGGCGATGCCTTTCATGTCGAGCGTTCCGCGTCCGTACATCTGATTGACGTCAATCGCGGCAGCGAAGGGCGGATGGCTCCAGCCGCTCGCTGGCGCCGGAACGACGTCGATGTGATTGAGAAGGAGGAGCCCGTCGCCACGCTGTCTGCCGGCGATGCGCGCGTACACGCTGGCGCGCCGCGGAGCGGACTCGATGATCTCGGCATGAACACCATTTTTTTCGAGCAGGCCGGCGAGAAAGCGCGCGCCCGGAAGCTCGTTCCCGGGCGGATTGGAGGTATCGATCCGCACGTACTGCTGCAGCAGTGCGAGCTCGGGCGTGATCGTTACCGCCTTCGGGATCCAGAGTTGCGACGACAGCTCGCGCTCGGCCCGGGCGTTGTAGATGCGCAGTGCGGCGATGAAGGCGGCGCCCGCGATCAAAAGAGCGAGCGGGAGAGTCCAGCGTCGCATCGGGTCAGCTCGCGGGGATGTCGTCACCCGGCGGCTGATCGTCCTGCTCCGGTTCCGGGACGACGGCCTCCAGATGCGTTCCTTGCGCGTCCGCCACGACATGCACCGGCTCTTCGTACGCGGGTGCATGGGCGGCGGTGGAGGGATGCCGGTAGACGATGAGGATGCCGATCAGCAACGCGCCGGTGATGATCGAGATCAACATCCCGACGCGTACCAGCTCGTTGCGATACTCCATCTCGATGTGATGCCGGCCGGCCGCGACGACGATTCCCTGGTAAGCGATGTTGGTGATGACGGCGGGGACACGCGTGCCGTCGATGCGGATGTTCCAGTACTTGTGCGGCGTGACGCTCATGACCAGGAAGCCTTCGCCGAAGCTCTCCACGTCGAGCGAGGCGGTGTTCGCGGTTTCGACGACGCGATGCACGATGCCCCGCGCCGGCACGAACGACGGCCGGGCCACGAACGCGACGGCGGTGCTGAAGCTGGAGGTGGTGAGCTGCTTCACGAAATCGGCGCGATCGCGGATCGTAACCACCTGATCGGCGAAGTAGTAGCGCGGGTAGTGCGGACCTTCCTCGAACGCGACCGGAAGCGATTCCTTGAAGTTGCCGCCGTTCCGCCGCTTCTCTTTCTCGAAGTCGCGGTAGACGCCGCGATACCAGGCGTTGGACATGGCCATGAACGGCTTCCACCAGTCGGCGCGGCCGGATCGTTTGACGTCCCACACCGAGTCAGTGATGTCGATCGTCGGCAGAAGCGCGGTCTTGTCGTAATCGCGCTCGAGCACGGTCCGCACTTGCGAACCCGCCGGCGTCATCGGAAAGAGTCCGTTGCGCACGACCCAGTAGACGGCGTCGCCGGTCGAGAAGTATTGCTGCGCCGGTTTTTCCGTTCCGTACCAATCGGCTTCGTGAAAGACGCGGAAATCCTGACGGTTGCGCGCAACCGTGCGCGAGGCCGGCGGCGGATCGAAGAAGCGGCGCGGCTCCCGTGGATTGAGCTCCCACGTGACATAGGTCAGATCGGCGATGACGAACGCCGCAGCGGCGGTGAGCCAGACCCGCCGGGCGCGGCTGCGCGCCGTCAACAGCAGCGCAATCAAGGCACCGCCGCGAACGGCGGCGATGATCCAGTCGGTGCGCGAGAGCGTGATCGCGTATGTGGCCTCCGATCCTGCTGTGGCACTCCACGCTTTGCGCAGCGACGCGAGGTCCGTCGCTTTGCTCAGCAGATTGAAAACGCGCGGGTAGAACGGCGTGAAGCCGATGATGGCGATCACGGCCGCGACCAGCATCGTCGCGGATGCGAAGCCGAGGGCGCCGCTGCGCACATCTTCGTCGCCCGCCAGCAGCCGGTCGAGCATCTGCGACGCGAAGATCGTCATCGCGAAGACGCCCATCAGGATGAACTTCTCGGGATAGCGGATCGAGCTGGCGATGCCGGCGTCGTAAAGCCAGTGCAGCAGCGGAGTGTGTCCGCCGAGGGCGAGGAGGGAAGAGAAGAGAAAGATGAAGAGAACGAACCGTCCACCGCGCGGCCGAGCGAACGCGCCGCCGATGGCAAGCGCGGTCACGGCGATACCCGCGTAGATGCTGAAAAGAAACGGCGATCCCATCCCCGCGTACAGCCCGCCGCCCCAGTAGTGCATGACGTTGCCGATCGAGATATGGCCGAGGACGTTGGGGTAGATCAGCTCCGCGAACTTCGGCCAGGGCATGCTCCAGGCGCTGACAAGGTCGAAATCGAACGGCCGCGAGCGCGCCGAGTCGTGCACGTGATCGATGGCCGGCAGAATCTGCGCGGCGCCGAGCAGGAATCCCGTCGCCGAGATCACCGCGATCCACAAAACGCGCGTGATCATCTTCGACACGCGCGGCTTGGCGTACCAGCCGCGATAGAGCGCATACATCCCGATCAGCACGCCGGTCTGCATCACGGTGGTCGGCTCGGCGACGAGAAACTGAATCCCGAGGAAGAGTGCTGCTGCGGCAAAGTCGCGGAGATTGCGGCGTAACAGAAATCGCCGGACGAAGAGACACGTAAGCGGCAGCCACGCCGCACAGAACAGAATCGGCAGCAGATTGACGTACGACAGATAGATGCCGCCCAGGCCGAACGACAGCGCGCCGAACCACGCCGCGGGCGGACGGAGATCCATCGATCGCAACAGCAGGTACATGCCGAGCAGGCCGATGTAGATGTGGATGAGGATGTGCAGGCGGTATCCGAGGTCGTAGCTCGGCAGGAGAATGAGCCAGGTGAACGGGTAGAAGACCTCGTGCTCGGGATTGGCCGCGATCGGCTGACCCGCGGAGAAGTAGCGATTCCAGTACGGAAACTCCCCATGCTGCACGACTTCGCGAAGGATTTGCTTGGTCGGGTAGTAGTAGCGCGTCAGGTCGCGCATGTAGAGCTCGTTGACGCCGAAGAGGACGTCGGCGAACGAGACGGTGGCAATCAGAAAGAGAAGGGCGAGCGCTAGGAAATCGGAGCGGCGGCTGGCCGGCGGAAGCGTCGCATCAGTCACGGCGCGCGATTGTAGTCGAGTCGGCGGACCGCCAATTTCCGCTGTGTTATTCTCGCCCGCCCATGCCGCTGCACGACAAAAAAGTCGTGGCCGTGCTCCCCGCATACAACGCCGAAAAAACGTTGCAGGCCACGTTCGACGATATCCCTCAGGAGTGGGTCGACGAGATCCTTCTCGTCGACGATGTCTCGCGCGACAAGACCGTGGAGCTGGCCCGCACGCTGCCGATGCGCGTCGTGGTCCATGCGAAGAATCGCGGCTACGGCGGCAACCAGAAGACCTGCTACCGCACGGCCATGGACGAAATGGGCGGCGAGATCATGGTCATGGTCCATCCCGACCATCAATACGATCCGAAAATCATCCCGCAACTCGTGCAGCCGCTGTTGCGCGGCGAATGCGAGGCGGTGTTCGGCTCGCGCATGCTCGGCGGCCGTCCGATGGAAGGCGGCATGCCGAAATGGAAGTACCTGGCCAACCTTTTCCTGACGATGGTGGAGAACGCGACGTTCTACATTTTTCTCAGCGAGTATCACTCGGGGTTCCGCGCGTATTCGAAACGCTATCTCGATGCGGTGAACTTCGAGGCGAACTCGGACAACTTCGTGTTCGATACGGAGATCATCGCGCAGGGCGTCGCCAAAGGGATGCGCATCCGCGAGGTGCCGATCTCGACGCGCTATTTCGACGAAGCGTCGCAGATCGGTTTCTGGCGCTCGGTGCGCTACGGCCTGGGCATCCTGAAGACGATGGTGTTCTACAAACTGCACAAGAAGCGCATCTGGTCGCACCGGATTTTCCGCGAGCCGCAACGGCCGCTCGCCGCGGTCAGCGCGTAGGCGTGTCGCACTGATTTCGTTGGCGCGGCCGTGAGTGCGGAAGAAACTCCGTCCGCCGGCGAAGCCGCGTGAGAACCGTAGCCCCCGGCTTCAGCCGGGGGAAGACAGTTCGCGCGGAATTGGGAGCGCGCTTCAGCGCGCGAAAGAAAGCTTTCTTTCGCCCGCTAAAGCGGACTCACGAGAGCGTGTAATTGAACCCCCCAGCTAAAGCTGGGGGCTAGGGTTCTCACGGCGGGCTTCGCCGCCGGAGTCTGCCGCACAACTCACTCCGGCGCGAGGCCGTGTGCGCGCGCGAACACTTCCGCATCGCGCCTGCTGTTTGCCGCCTCGGCATCATCGCCGGTCGCTTGAAAGTACGCCGCCTCGAAACGCAGTAATCCGAGGTAGTCGAGCGCGTGTCCGTCCGGCGCGCGGCGGCTTGCCTCGATGAGTGGCCGATAGCGTTCGATGCGTTCGGCATCGTGACTGCCGCACCAGGCCAGGAGAGCGCTGATCACGATCAGATATGCGGCAGCGACGGCGGGCTGCGCGCGAATCGCGATGGCGGCCAGTGCCAAAACGGCGATCGCGATCAGCGTCATCACGAACACAGCCACGCGCGCCTGGGGCGGCACGGACTGCAGGAATTGGAAATTGTTGTCGTGGCGGATCGCGACGAGCGCCGCCTCCCACAACCGGCGCGGCGTGTTGTATTCGTTCAGATCGAGGTGCCGCGCGGCGAAGAAGAGCAGCATCGTCCACGCGCTTCCGGCGGCCACAACGATCGCCGCAAGCCAGCGGGGAAGACGTACAAGAAACGCGGCCAGGCCGATCAGGAAAAAGATCGTGCAGGAGTCGAAACGACGCTGCCCGAACGCCAGCATGCCCCAGAACGACCGGTCGAACGCGGCGATGATCGTCCATTGCAGAAAGAACGTCACGATGCCGGCCGCGGCCAGGCGCCCGTCGTCGCGCCAGAGCAGCAGCAATCCGATCAGCGACAGCGCGAGCAGCGGCGTCCACGTCCACATGCCGTGGTACCAGGAGACGAGCGGAAGGAAGGGACGAATGCGCTCGAAGGAATGCCAGTCGTTCGCGCCGCCCGACGATGCGAAAGCAAGCGGCCGGCCGTAGAGAACCTGGCTGACCACGAGCTCGGGGAGCGCGCCAACGACGAAGCCGATCGCGGCAATCCAGCTTCGCCGCAACAACGGCAGCGAGCCTGCCACGATCATCGGGACCAGCACGAACGTGAGATTTTGCGGCCGCACCGCGAATGCGAATCCGCACGCGAGGCCGGCGGCGAGGATTTTCCGACTGGTGACCTCGCGCCGCAGCGACAACGCGATCACCACTACGACCGCGCACGCAGCCGCGCTGACCGCATGCCCCATCGTGCCGTGTCGCAGCGAATACCAGAACAACGGGGAGCCGAACCAGATCCCGATCGCGGCAAGCGTGGCCGCAAATCGCCCTGCAATCGGCACCGCCGCACGAACGCCGAGGAGCAAAACCGCGAGTCCGGCCATCGCGCTCGACGCCAGAATCGCAATCGCGTACGGGAGAGAGAAGCCGTTTCGTGGAAATCCGCGCAGCATCGGGAGCAGCGCGCGTGCCGCGTCCGCGGCGAGATACGCCGGCAGCCACGCCACGGCCGGCCCGACGGTCCAATGATCGCTGAGATGACCGTTCGGCGTGATGTTCGTGAACGCGATCGCGCCGCCGCGAATCATCCCCAGCCGCGCCCACTCGTCGAAAAGCAGCAGGTCGTGGTCGAGCAACGCGGACGGCAGATACGCCGCGTGGCCCGCGCCGTCCGGCTTGACGTATCCCGGAGTCATCCACAGAAAAACGCTGACAGCCCAGACGACGATGAGCACCGCATAGGGCAGTGCCGCAGTGCGCCGCATCAAGACGCGTCCAACGCCTCGCGCAGCGCATCGGAGACCGCCACGCCCTCCGCCTCGCACGCGCGCGCGACCGCCTCGAACGCTTCGCGGCGCCGTCCGTCGCGCAGCATGTCGAGCACTCCCGCGGCGATGATGCCGTCGAAGAATCGCTTGCGGTCGACGTCGGTCGGCAGCACGCTCTTCGCCGATTTCCGCAGCGTCCCGAGCAGGTCATTCACCTCGGCGTACTCCGGCCCGATCGAACGCTGCAAATCTTCCTTCAACGTTCGTCCGAGCGCCGGCGATTTTCCGCCCGTCGAGATGGCGATCTGGATCGACCCCTTCTCGATGATGGCGGGCACGATGAACTCGCAGAGGTGCGTGACGTCGACGACGTTCACCGGAATCTTTCGCCGCCGGCAGTCGCGCGCGACGCGCGCGTTCACGCACGGATCGTCCGTCGACGCGATCACGATCGAGGCGCCGTCGAGATCCGCGTCTTCGTACATCTTGCGTCGAACAGCAAGCGCACCGTCGGCTTCCCATTTTGCGATCTCGTCGGTGATGACAGGGCTGACGATCGTCACGCGTCCGCCGTACCGCATCATCGTTTCGGCCTTGCGCGCGCAGACGGTCCCGCCGCCGACGATCAGCACGTTCCGATCTTCGATGTCGATGTAGATCGGATAGTAGGGGAAGCGTTTTTTCATGATGCGGCGGTCGGGAGTAGGGTGTCGGGGGTCGTAGTTGAGATGCTGATCTTCGTTTCTCCGACCCTCGACGCCCGACTCCCGGGAATCAATATATCGGGAACTGATCGCACAGCGACTTCACATCACTCTTGACCTGCGCGATCACGCCGGCGTCGCCCTTCGCATCGAGCACGCGCGCGATGAACCCGGCGATCGTCTTCATCTCCGGCTCGCGCAGGCCGCGCGTCGTCACAGCCGGAGTTCCGATGCGGATCCCCGAAGCCACCATCGGCTTCTGCGTGTCAAAGGGGATCGTGTTCTTGTTCACGGTGATGTTCGCCGCCTCCAGGAAATTCTGTCCGTCCTTCCCCGTGATCCCTTTCGAAAAGACGTCGGTCATGAAAAGGTGATTGTCGGTACCGCCGCTGACGATCCGGAATCCGGCGTTGCCGACCGCCTCCGCCAGCGCCTTCGCGTTGCGGATGATCTGCGCCTGGTACTCCTTGAACTCCGGCTGCAGCGCTTCGAGAAACGCCACCGCTTTCGCCGCGACGATGTGTACGAGCGGCCCGCCCTGAATGCCGGGAAAGAGCGAGCGATCGAGGTCCTTCGCGTACTCGGCCTTGCAAAGAACGAGTCCCGCGCGCGGTCCGCGCAGCGTCTTGTGCGTCGTAGTGGTGACGAAGTCGGCGTACGGAACCGGCGACGGATGCAGCCCCGCCGCGACGAGCCCGGCGATGTGCGCGATGTCGGCCATCATCAGCGATCCGCTCTTGTCGCAGATTTCGCGAATGCGCTTGAAGTCGATCACGCGCGAATACGCCGACGCGCCGCAGATCACCAGCCGCGGCTTGTGCTCCTCGGCCAGCCGCTCCATCTCGTCGTAGTCGATCAGCTCATCGTCTTTCTTGACGTGGTACGCGACGACGTTGAAGTCGCGCCCCGAGTACGACAGCGGATGGCCGTGCGTGAGATGGCCGCCGTGCGACAGATCCATCCCCATGATCGTGTCGCCCGGTTTGAGGACTGTGAAGTAGACCGCCATGTTGGCCTGCGACCCGGAGTGCGGCTGGACGTTGGCGTGCTCGGCGCCGAAGAGTTTCTTCGCGCGTTCGATGGCGATGGTCTCGACGATGTCGGTCGGCCCGCATCCTCCGTAGTACCGCTTGCCCGGATACCCCTCGGCGTACTTGTTCGTGAAGACGGAGCCCATCGCGGTGAGCACGGCGCGCGAGACGTGGTTCTCGGAGGCGATCAGCTCGAGGGTGTCGTTCTGCCGGTCGGTTTCGAGGCGGATGGCGTCGGCGATCTCGCGGTCGACGTCCGGGAGCGCGCGCTGGAGGAAATCGTGCCCGGTGGCGGCGTTCTGCGGCTCGTGAATCGTCGTAGTCATCGCGCGATCTTACCCGATAATCGCAGGGCGATGACTCGGCGTACGCGGCACTTTTTCCTGCTCCTCGGCGCTGCGTTACTCACACTCATCGCTACCTTCGGCTTCTTCTTTTTCCGCGACAACTTCTCGACGCACTACCCGATCAAAGTGCTCTCCGCCGCCGCATTTCGAGCCGGCGAAATCCCCTGGTGGAACTTCGCCGACGGCGGCGGTCAGCCGCTGGCCGGCAACCCGAACACGCTGACGTTCTATCCCGACAACGTTCTCTATCTCGTCCTGCCGGCGCACGTAGCGTTCAATCTCCACTTCCTGCTCCACCTGATCCTCGGCTGGTTAGCCATGCGATCACTCACGCGTTCCCGATTCGGCGCGTGGATGTGGGTGCTGTCGGGCGTGGCGATGTCGGCGCTCTCGTTCTACAACCTCATCACCGCGATCGCCCTGATCCCGCTAGCACTCCTCGGCGCCGAGCGCCGCAACGCAGTGCAACTAGGTGTGGCCTTCGGCCTTCTCGCACTGGCTGGAGAGCCGGTGGTCATCGTGGCGACCTCCATCGCAGTCCTGATTCTCTCCGCCCCTCCCCATCTCCGCGTGAAACCGTTCCCCGTAGCGATCGCCACCGCCCTGGCTATCGCCTCTCCACAACTCATCGCCTACTCCGAGATCGCCAAAGAAGTCGAACGCGCCCACGGCTACTCAGCACAAACAGTTCTCAACGCATCCTTCGACCCATGGCGAATCCTCGAGTTAATCCTCGGCCCGGTCGTGCGAATCGACGCCCCGCATCTTTTCCCATCGCTCATCCTCGGAATCATCGTGATCCCGGCAATCCTTCGCCGCTCGCGCTACACCGTCATCGCCGCTACGATGCTCTTCTTCGCCCTCGGAGCATTCAATCCGATCGTGCGAATGGCCGTCGAGTCGGCAAGCACCCTGCGCATCGGCCGCTTCCCAGAAAAATTCGCCATCGTCATGTGCGCCGCGTTGGTGGTCCTTGCCGCGGAGTATTTACGCGAATCGAAGACACCGCGCATCTGGACGATCGTCACCTTCGCCCCACTGCTGATCTGGTGCCTCTTCACGATTCCGATCGATTGGTTCGCCCCGTATCGCGTGACGCCGCAGCCGGCGCGCCGCGTGTTCGGTTCAAGCATCGGCGGCGGACAAAACATCGATCGCGACAACTACCGCGAGCGCGTCCGTCGTCTCGAACCGCTCTTCGGCGCCACGGCTGGACTCGAATACGTCCTGAACCGCTCCGGCGACGGCATGCACTCGCTCCTCAGCCGCATCGCCTCCGAACGTTTCGCGGCGACGCACAACGTGAACTGGCTGCGCATCGCTACCGCGCGTCCGTCAATCGTTCCCATCGCGTATCCCGCGCCGACGATCCCCGACGCCGTCAACATGATCGAAGCCGGCGCACCCGCCGTCGCTCCTCAGCCATTCACCTCGGCTCCCGGCGCCCGAGTTGCGCGCGTCGTACGCGAAGGCCAGACCATCTCGATCGACGTCGCGACCTCGGCTCCCGCGCTCCTGGCCGTCGATCAGTCCTACTTCGGAGCGTGGTCCGCGACCATGGCCGGCCACGATCTCAACACCACGCCGATCGACCTCGACCGCCTCGGCGTAATCGTTCCAACGACGGGCACGGTGACGCTAACGTTCGGCCGCCGTCACATGCTGATCGGCATCGCCTGGATTCTCTCAACCCTCACTCTTCTTCTCTCCGCGTCTCCGCGTCTCCGCGTGAAAAAAACTCAATCGCCGCCCCAGCCAGATATAGCGATCCCGCAATGACAACGGACTTGTAGCCGGACGCCAAGGCCCGCTCAATCGCGAGCCGCGGATCCGCTTCCGCCATCGCGCGATCCGGCGCAAGTGAAACCAATCGCGCTGCCGCTTCCGACCGCGGCGGGTACGGCTCCGTAGCGATGATCGCGTCGAACAGCGGAAACAGCGCCGACGTCACCTCGGCAATGTTCTTGTCGCTCATGATCCCGAACACGAGCAGGCGGGGAGCGGGAACATGCTCGGTGATGAATGGAACGATCGCCGCGATCGCATGCGCGTTGTGCCCTCCGTCGATCCAGATCTGCTTTCCATCGCGCTCGATCCGCTCCAACCGTCCGCGCCACTGCGTCGTTGCCACGCCACGTTCGATCGACTCAGCTGTGATTTGCGGCAGCAGCGACCGCAACTCCTCCGCCGCGCGAACAGCCAGCCCCGCGTTCCGTTGCTGGAAATCGCCGGCGAGCGGCGTCGGATGCGTCGACGTCACGACGTGGAACGGGTTGCCGAACATCGCCGCGCGATGGCGGAGGACGCCGAGGACGCGCGGATCGTCGTTCGAGGTCAGAACGATCGCACCGCGATGGATCACGCCTGCTTTCTCGCCCGCGATCTGGCGGATGGTCGTGCCGAGATACTCGGTGTGATCCATTCCGATCGGCGTGATGAGCGCCGCGAGCGGGCGGACGACATTCGTCGCATCGAGCCGGCCTCCCATTCCGACTTCGAGCACCATCACGTCGCAGCCGACGAACGCGATGAAGGCAATGAGAGTCAGAGCTTCGAAATACGTCGGCACGATGCCCGCGCGACCGGCGGCAGCGCGAAGTTGTTCGATCGCGGATACGAGCGCCTCGGTCGAGATCATCGTCCCGGCGATCATCCAGCGCTCGCGCAACTCGACAAGATGCGGCGACGTGTAGAGGCCCGTGCGGTATCCCGAGGCGTTCAGAATCGAGGCGAGCGTCGATGACGTCGAACCCTTTCCGTTTGTCCCCGCTACGATGATCGAAGGACAGGCGCGCTCCGGATTGCCGAGTTCGCGCAGCAGCGCGCGCATGCGCGAGAGGCCGGGCCGGATTCCCGAACCTTGGAGTCCGTCGAGCCAGAGCAGCGGCTCGGGCGTCACGACGCCGCTTCGCGCCGTTTGCCGGTAAACATGCGAAGGAATCGCGCCAGCGCCGGTTTCATCTCCGCGCGTGGCGTGATCAGGTCGACCATCCCATGTTCGACGAGGAACTCGGAGCGCTGAAATCCCTCGGGCAGCGTCTGACGAATGGTCTGCTCGATGACGCGCGGCCCGGCGAAGGCGATCAGCGCCTTCGGCTCGGCGATATTGAGGTCGCCCAGCATCGCGTACGAGGCCGTCACGCCGCCGGTAGTCGGGTCGCTGAGGATCGAAATGAACGGCAGCCGCGCCTCAGCAAGCCGCGCCAGCGCGGCGGAGACTTTCGCCATCTGCATCAGCGAGAGAATCCCTTCCTGCATCCGCGCGCCGCCGGATGTGGAGACGACCAGCAACGGCTCTTTTTTCTCAAGCGCGCGCTCCGCGGCGAGGGTGATTTTCTCGCCGACCACGGACCCCATCGAACCGCCCATGAACGCGTACTCCATCGCGCAAATGACGACGCTGATGCCTTCCAGTTTCCCCTCGGCGCACAGCACGGCGTCGCCTTTTCCGACGCGCGCCTCGTAGACTTTCAGCCGGTCGCGGTAGCGCTTCGTGTCGCGGAATTCGAGCGGATCGGCCGAGCGGATGTCGCCGGCAAACTCCTTGTACTTGCCATCATCGAAGAGGATTTCGAAGCGCTCGCGCGCGCTGAGCCGGAAGTGGTAGCCGCACTTCGGGCAAACGTTGAAGTTCTGTTCGACTTCCTTGCGATAGACGATCTCTTTGCAGTCGTCGCACTTGACCCACAGCCCTTCGGGAATCGCGACCTGCTTCTCGACCGCTTCCTTCGGCTTTTTCTCTTTTCGGAACCACGCCATGGCCGGGGACTCTAGCTCAAATCGTCAGATCTCGCGGAAGATGTAGGGCCGAAGCACGTCGAGGTTGTCTTCGAGTTTCGTGACGTCGAGCAATCGCAGAGTCGCGGCGATCGACGACAGCAGCGAATTGCCGTCCTGCGGCGTGTAGCAGAAGCCGACCACTTTGCGTGGATTGGGCACGGTCAGCGTCGAGAGTGGCATGACGGTCTGATTGAGGATGCGGCCGAAGTAGCCGTGGTCGCGTCCGAACGAGAAGATCTGGTTCACCGAACGCTTGTTGGTGCACGCCACGCGCGGATTCGCGCGCAGCAGCGATTTGACCTGCTCCAGCGTCGTGTCGTGCTTGAGATCGAGATCGAACCAGAGCGTGTGCATGTACTGCGTATTGATCTTGATGGCCGACGAGAAAAGGTTCAGCTTCTCGCCGAGGGTCTGGAAGAGATGATGGGCGTCGCGGGCGTGATGGGTGCCGAACACCGGATCGTCGTGCTTGCCCGCTTCGGGCGCGGCGATGAAGCCTTTCGAATCGGAGACGTCGTTCGCGCGTCGCATGCAGACGAAGCGGCCGGCTTCGAGGTCGATCTTGCCGCCGCGCGTGGCGATGGTCTTGAGCAGCACGGAGATGTTGTGCGTGTTGCACGAGACGATCTGCACGAAACGCTCGTCGGGAGACTGCACCTCTTCGTTGATGCCGCGCGCGTACGGCTTGCCGAATCCGAACTCCGACCCCTGCGCCAGAAACCCTTTCGGCCCTTTGCAGCTGTCGTAGTACTTCGCTTTGTTGTCGAGACCGGCCGGCGTGCAATCCACCACTACCGTCGCCCGCTCCAGCGCCTCCTCCGTCGTGAACGAGACGCGATGTCCCAGACGCGTGAACTCGTCGCGCGCATCCTCGTCGACGACCAGCCGGCCGCCATGGTTGATCAGATGCTCGACCATGGCCTTGTCGTCCGACTTCGGCGTGCGTTTGTGGAACGTGACCTCGTCGATGCCCCACTTTTCCTTGAAATCAGTAAACAGCCCGATCAGCGGCTCGCCAATCGTGCCGGTCCCGACGACATGAACGATGTTCTTATTCGACATTCCGAAGTCCCCGAAAAAAGCGCGCGGATTGTAGCAGGGTAGGCGGGGGACCGATTTCACCACAAAGACACAAAGGACACGAAGAGATTCTCTCTGTGTCCTTTGTGTCTTTGTGGTTCAAAGATTTTCGGCGAATTACCCGCTCCACTCGTCGATCAAGCTCGCTACCAATGCCGTCCAACCGGTTTGATGCGACGCGCCCAAGCCCTCGCCGCTGTCGCCGTTGAAGTATTCAAAGAACCAGATCAGGTCCTTCCAGTGCGGGTCGTGGGCGAAAAGCTCGGCCTGGCGTTTGCCGCGCGGGCCGTTCGATGCGCGGTAGCCGTCGCCGTCGGGGAGGAAGATGTTGGTCATGCGGCGGGCCAGATCGGCGGCGAGGCCGGTGAGCGTGGTCGTGTTTTCCGGTGGAGGGACGGGGACATTCGTCAGCGTCATGCCGCGGCGGCGGGTGCTTCCGGCGCCGAGGCCTTCGTCGGCGCGCGTGTCGATGAAGGTGGCGTCGTGGTGGGATGGCTCGGGGACATCGACGCCATCGCGCAGCGCCACACGCACCGTGCCGCTGTATGCCTTCTCCAGTTTGCGCAGCGTCTCAATCATCAGGAATGTCGTCGGGAACCAGACCGGACCGCGCCAGTTGCTGTTGCCGCCCTTCAGTTTTGTTGACGCTTCGGCCGGCTCGTAGGCGACCGAGGCGTTGCCGAAGATGAACGGTTGCTGCTGATGCGCCTTGCTCAGGCTGCGCAGCCCGAATGTGGAGAGAAACTCGGCCGGATCCGCAACGCGCGCCAGAAGATGCTGGAGCTGGTTCTGATCGACGACTGCCAGCACGTGCGTCGTGTCGCCGTTGTCGTGAACAGTGGTGACGCAGTAGTCGACGATGTCGGCGCGGTGCTTCATGAACCAGTCGAAGTTCTCGCGGAAGACCTCGAACGGTTCGAGCCACTTCCGTTCAAGGCGCTCGATCGCGTAGAGCGGAATGAGGCCGACCAGTGAGCGAACGCGGAACGGAACATTCGTACCGTCGGGGAAGCGCAGCAGGTCGTAGAAGAAGCCGTCCGTCTCGTCCCAGAGCGTGCGATCGCCGCGCATCATCTTCATGGCCGCGCCGATGTAGACGTAGTGCTCGAAGAACTTGGTGGCCAGCCCTTCGTAGGCGGCGTTCTCGCGCGCCAGTTCCAGCGCCATGCGCATCATCACCAGCGAGAACATCCCCATCCAGCCGGTGGCGTCGCTCTGTTCCAGCGACGCGCCGCCGGGGAGTGAATCGCTGCGGTCGAAGACGGCGATGTTGTCGAGGCCGAGGAAGCCGCCCTCGAAAACGTTGTTGCCTTCGCGGTCGACCTTGTTCACCCACCAGGTGAAATTCAGCATCAGCTTGTGGAAGCACTTCTCGAGGAAGGGCCGGTCGGCGCCGTTGCGGATGCGGTCCATGTTGTAGACGCGCCAGACCGCCCAGGCATGCACCGGCGGATTGAGATCGGAGAACTCCCATTCGTACGCGGGGATCTGTCCGTTCGGATGCTGGAACTGCTCGAACAGCATCAGCCAGAGCTGCTCCTTGGCGAAGTGCGCATCGATGAGCGCCATGACCACGGTGTGGAAGGCCAGGTCCCAGGCTGCGAACCAGGGGTACTCCCATTTGTCCGGCATCGAGAGGATGCGCATCGAGTTGAGGTGACGCCAGCGCGCGTTGCGTCCGTGCTCGCGCTCCCGCGGCGGCGGCGACTTCGGATCGTCGCCATCGAGCCAGATGTCCACGTCGAGCAGGTAACTCTGTTTTGACCAGAGCAATCCCGCGAACGCCTGGCGCTGGATGTTGCGCTCTGCGACCGTGGCCTTCTTCGGATGGATCGTCGCGTAAAACTCGTCCGCTTCGGCACGGCGAATTTCGATGACGTCGTCCGAGCTCCGCGGATGTTCGCTCGGCGCGAGGCGCATGGTCATGCTGTACGAAGCTCCGGCGTCGATCTCGACACGCTGCCAGCCACACGCTTTCGTCCCGACGTTTGCCGGATTCACGGCGTCGCGATCACCATTGACGATGCGGCGATGAAACGCATCTTTCACAAATTGACTACGCGATGGCGCGCCCCAGACGCGCGCAGCGTTCGTTTCGTTGTCGGTGAAGAGCAACTCGGTGCCGGCCGGAAACTCCAGCACGTGCGCGCCGAGGTGCGCGTTGTGGAGGAGGCCGGCCAGTGGGGGAGTGCTGGTGTCGTCGGCGAGCAGCGCGGGATGTCCGTCGATTTCGATCGCCCGGATCGACGGAGGCGGCACCGGTTCTCCGCCCCAGCTCCAGGTGTTCCGGAACCAGAGCTGCGGGATGAGGTGCAGCGGCGCGGGCTCGGGGCCGCGGTTGTGTGCGGTGATGCGGAAGACGAGCGCGTCGGCATCCTCCTTCGCGATCTCGATGACCACGTCGAAGTAGCGGCTGTCGTCGAAGATGCCGGTATCGATCAGCTCGAACTCCGCATCGTGTCCGCCGCGCCGCCGGTTTTCGTCAACTAGTTGACTGTATGGAAACGCGCGCTGCGGATACTTGTAGAGCAGCCGCTGATACGCATGACTCGGGAGCGCGTCGAGATGGAAGTAGCATTCCTTCACATCCTCACCGTGATTCGCTTCGCCCGGCACGAGACCGAAGTAGCGTTCCTTGAGGATCGCGTCCTGCTCGTTCCAGAGCGCGAGCGACCAGCAGAGGATCTGATAACGGTCGCAGAAACCGGCGATGCCGTCCTCGCCCCATCGAAACGCCTTCGACCGCGCCAAGTCGTGCGGAAAGTACGACCAGGCATCGCCGTTCGCGCTGTAGTCCTCGCGCACCGTGCCCCAGGCGCGGTCGGCGAGGTACGGCCCCCACTTGCGCCAGCGGGCGATGTCGTGGGGAAGGCCCGTGAGGCGGGCTCGCTCCGCGGTGATCGGTGCAGGAGGTTGATCGCTCAAGGCTGAATGTTGAATGTTGAGTGTTGAATGTTCAATGTTGAATGAGCCTTATCTCCTGGTCATTCAACATTCAACATTGATCATTCAACATTCAACATTCGCTTTCACCAGCGATGGTACGCCGGGTGTCCTTCCTTCACGGCCACGAACGTGCCGCGGCAGGTGTCGGTGATCTTTCCGTTCGATTCGATCGATGCTTCGACGACGGCGCGATCGCCCGATGCTTCGACGACGTGCGCGCGAATGCGCAGCGGCGCCATCGGCGTGGGGCGTTTCAGGAAAACGTGGAAATCGGAGGTGACGGTACACGGCGGCGTCGAACTGCCGTTGCGCTCCATCAGCACGATCGTCGCCGCCCAGTTGCTGTGGCAGTCGAGCAGCGCGCCGATGATGCCGCCGTTCAGGACGTTGTCGAACGCGGCGTGATGCGGTTCCGGCGTCCAATCGCAAATGAAGTCGTCGCCCTCGCGGAAGCTGCGGATGCGCAATCCTTTGTCGTTGGCCGGACCACATCCGAAGCAGCGGTTCTGCGGCGCGTACGTTTCCTGGATGCTTTTTTCAGTCACGGCGCGGATTGTACGGAAAACGCCCGTGGTGAAAATACCTCTCGTTAATCCAGGCGCCGCAGCACCATCATCGCGTACGCCTCGACCGCGACTTCTTCGCCCGCATGCAGTTCCTGATGCGAGCGCAAGTCGGGGATGGGCTTGTTCGTGTCGATCACCGTCTCCCAATGCTCGCCCCACGGGCATGTGGGCAGGCGGAACGGCATCGGCTCGAAGTGCGCGTTGAAGAGAAGGTAGAAACTGTCGTCGACGATCTCCTCGCCGCGCGCGTTTGGCGTCGAGATGCCCTGGCCGCTGAAGAAGACCCCAATGCTGCGCGCGAAGCCGCTGGACCAGTCGTCGTCGGTCATCTCTTCGCCGTTCGGCTTGAACCAACCGATGTCGCTGATGTCCGCGCCGCGCAGCGGCCGTCCGTAAAACCAGCGCCGGCGCTGAAACACCGGATGCTCGCGGCGGAACTCGATCAGGCGTGTGACGAATGCGAACAGCTCTTCATCGACATGCTCCCAGTCGAACCATGAGATCTCATTGTCCTGGCAGTACGCGTTGTTGTTGCCGCCCTGCGTGCGTCCGATTTCATCGCCGCCGCAGATCATCGGAACGCCGACCGACAGCACCAGCGTGGTCAGGAAGTTCCGCTGCTGCCGCGCGCGTAGCGAGTTGATCCCTTCATCATCCGTCGGCCCTTCGGCGCCGCAATTCCACGAGCGATTGTCGTTCGCGCCGTCGGTGTTGTTCTCGCCGTTCGCCTCGTTGTGTTTCTCGTTGTAGGAAACGAGATCGCGCAGCGTGAAGCCGTCGTGCGCGGTGATGAAGTTGATCGACGCGTACGGACGGCGTCCCGTCCACGCATACAGATCCGAGCTGCCCGTCAAACGATTCGCGAACTCGCCAAGGATCTGATCCGTTCCGCGCCAGTAATCGCGGACCGAATCGCGATACTTGCCGTTCCACTCCGACCACAGCGGTGGAAAGTTGCCGACCTGGTAGCCGCCCTCGCCGACGTCCCACGGTTCGGCGATCAGTTTCACCTGCGATAGCACCGGATCTTGCTGGATGATGTCGAAGAACGCGCTGAGGCGGTCGACGTCGTGCAGCTCGCGCGCGAGGGTCGAAGCGAGATCGAAACGGAACCCGTCCACGTGCATCTCCAGATGCCAGTAGCGAAGCGAATCCATCACCAGTTGCAGCACGTGCGGGTGCCGCATGTTCAGACTGTTGCCGGTGCCGGTGTAGTCCATGTAGTAGCGAGGGTCGCCGGGCATCAGCCGGTAATACGCGGCGTTGTCGATGCCCTTCATCGAAAGCATCGGCCCGAGGTGATTGCCCTCGGCCGTGTGGTTGTAGACGACGTCGAGGATGACTTCGATGCCTTCCTCGTGGAGTGTCTTCACCATCTGCTTGAACTCATGCACCTGCTGCCCGGTCTGCCCGCCTGACGAGTACTCGTTGTGCGCGGCGAGATAGCTGATGGAGTTGTAGCCCCAGTAGTTGCGCAGTCCGCGCTGGAGCAGCAGCGAGTCATGAATGAATTGATGGACGGGGAGGAGCTCCACCGCGGTAATGCCGAGCGCCTTCAGATGCCTGATGGCGGCCGGATGCGCAAGCCCCGCATACGTCCCGCGCTGATTCGCGGGGATGTCGGGATGCCGCTTCGTAAAGCCTTTGACGTGAACCTCGTAAATGATCGTCTCGTGCCATGGCGTCCGCGGATAACGATCAGCCGCCCAGTCGAAGTACGGATTCGTGACCACCGACTTCGGCATGAACGGCGCGGAGTCGGCGTCGTTCCTGGCGTCGGGATCGTCAAAGAAGTGTCCGAAGACTGCTTCGTCCCACTGCACCTTTCCTTCGACCGCTTTGCCATACGGATCGAGGAGGAGTTTCGCCGGATTGCAGCGATGACCCGCTTCCGGCTCCCACGGTCCGTGAACACGAAATCCGTAGCGCTGACCGGGACCGACGTTGGGGACATAGCCATGCCAGATGAACCCCGTCATCTCCGGCAGATCGACGCAGCTCTGGTTTCCATCGTCGTCGAAGAAGCAAAGCTCGACGCGTGTCGCGGGCTCCGAAAAAACGGAAAAGTTCGTCCCCGCTCCGTCGTACGTCGCTCCGAGCGGGTAGGGCGTTCCCGGCCAAACCTTCACCGTCGACTCGCGGCGTTTCTCCCGGACCATGCGGGGTGCGAAGGGCAAGGGGTGTGCCACGGGATCGGGTGTCGGGGGTCGGGTGTCGGGTGTCGGATCCAGCTCAGCACAAATAAGCGAGTTAGCGCCGGACCTTCACGCTCTTGACCGCCCGACCCGCGGCTGAGCACCTACGCCCCGACACGGTAGTGTCCGGAAAGTTCTGCAAAAGGAAAGGGCCAAGGAGTCTTCTGTAAAGTTCAAGTCGCTAAACAGAACGAACAGGAGAGAACTCGATGGCCCCGAAGAATCGTAACGCGGAAACGAGCGATGTAAAGACGTTGCTGGTAGAGACGCCGGAGCTGATCCGGCAGATCGTTGAGCAGACGGTCCAGCAGATCCTCGAGAGTGAGATGGACGAGACGCTGGGAGCGCGGCGGAGCGAACGGACAGAAGAACGAGCAGGACATCGAAGCGGGTACTACGACCGATCGTTCATCACGCGAGTAGGGAAGCTGGAGCTGCGCATTCCGCAGGATCGGAAAGGACTGTTTCGAACCGAGCTATTCGAACGGTATCAGCGGAGTGAGAAAGCACTGTTCGCGGCTCTGACGGAGATGTACATCCAAGGGGTATCGACCCGGAAAGTGAAGGCGATCACGGAAGAGTTGTGCGGGCATTCGTTCAGCGCGAGCTCGATCAGTGAGATCACCAGGAAGCTCGATGGGCAGCTCGAAGCGTTCGCCACGCGGAGACTGGACGAAGGGTATCCGTATGTGATTCTGGACGCGCGCTACGAGCGCATTCGTGACCAGGGGACGATCAATCACTACGCTGTGCTCATCGCCATCGGGATCAACCATGAAGGGCGGCGGTGCATCCTTGGAGTGGAGTTGGCCGAGCGGGAAAGCCGGAACAGCTGGAGCAGTTTTCTGCGCGGATTGCGAGAGCGCGGACTGCACGGAGTGGAGTTCGTGGTCAGCGATGATCACGCTGGGTTGAAGGCTGCCATCCGCGAGGTTCTGACCGATGCGTCGTGGCAGCGCTGCTACGTGCACTTCCTTCGCAACGCTCTGGACTACCTGCCCCGCCACGGCGATCACGACTGTCTGCAGGAGCTGCGGTGGATCTATAGCAGGCGCGATGTCGGTGAGGCGCGGCGCGATCTGGCCACATGGCTTGCCAAGTGGCAGGCAAAGTACTCAAAGCTATGCAATTGGGTTGAGGAGAACATTGAAGAGACGCTGACGTTCTATCGGCTGCCGGCCGAGCATCACAAGCATATGAAATCCACGAACATGCTCGAGAGGCTCAACGAAGAGATCAAGCGGCGAACGTTGGTCGTACGGATCTTCCCCAACGAAGCGAGCTGCCTTCGTCTGGTGCGGGCCCTGGCTGTGGAGGTGCACGAGAACTGGATCGAAGCCACGCGTTACCTGAACATGGAACTGCTGGCCGAGCACAAGAAACTGCTGCTTCGCGAGGTCGCCGCGTAAATCGGGCTATGGAAGCTGCCGTCCTGTGGAAAGCCGCGATGAAGCCGCGCCTTCCCACAGGACTTGGAAAACGCCGGCAAGAAACAGCCGACGTTTCCCACAGCTCCCACACCCCTGCCGCTAGAAAAAGAAAGCCAAAACCGAGGAGAACCAGACCAGAAGACCGATAACCCATTTTGCAGAACTTGACGTACACAACTCCCCGACACCCGACACCCGACACCCGTTTCATGGCACATCCCTCGCTTTTGCAAACGGCCATGAGACACCGCAATCCGCAGGAACGACGGTGCACCTACTTGGTCGTGATCGACCGCGACCGGGAGCCCGCTGACGATCTCCGCGACCTCGCCGCCTACCTCTCCACAATTTCCGTCGCCGGCTGTGAAGTGATTGTCGTCGACGCATCACCTTCACCGATTTTCGAGAACAATCGCGCCGTTCTGCGATGGGTCAGCAGCCATATCGCGGCGCGGCCACGGCATCGCAACTTCACCGGCGGCATCGACAGCGTTCGCACCGCTCTCGACGTCAGCAGTTGCGACAAGATCATCGTGGCTGATGAAAATGTTCGCTACGACGCCGGCGCCATCGAAAGCGTTTGCGATCTCCTCGACCTTCACGAAGTCGTCGAGCCGCAGGACTACTTCGAGCCGCTGCCGTGGTGGAGCGGAATCGAGGCGGGACGAATGCTCGTTCACCGCGGAGTCGAGCCGCTGCCGGATCACGGCGCCACGTTTGGAATCCGCAAGTCCTCGGTGCGCGGCCTGCGCGGCGTCGACATCGCCTGGTCGAATGGCGAGGATGCCGTGCGCCGTCTCGCCTCGCAAGGCGCCGAAGTGTTCTCCGCGTGCGAGGTTTTCGTCCGCCGGCTGCCGCCGCCCCTCGATCATTGGCTGCGCGATCGTCAGCGCCAGGCCGGCGGCGACTTCGCCCTGCCGGTGAAGTCCGCCTTCTTCTTCGCCCTGTTGCCAATCGCGATTCTGCTGGCGACCATCGGCGGATTCCGCCTCGCTGGTGGCTATGCCGGCGCGATCGCATTCGCGTCGATCGTCCTGGCCGTGCGCGGGCGAGGAGGCGCGTCGTCGTTCTTCCCGTTGCGCGCGTGTCTCTGCGCTCCGCTTTGGGTGTTCGAACGCTCCGTCAGCGTCTACTGGGCGCTCTTCCGCAAATTGCAACGCTCGTCCACAGAAACTTCACGTCCTGCCGTCGCCGATGGCGGCGCGGCATCGAAGGTAGCCAGCAACCTATGAAGATGCGATCGATTCTCTTGCTCCTTTTTTTGACGCTCACAATTCCCTCGCACGCGGCCGATGTCATCACCGGACCGCTCACAATGGCGGTGTCGACGCAGAAGAAGATTCTCGTAGTCCGCATCGGCGGGACCGAGATGCGGCGCTACACCGTCGCGGTCGGAACGAAGGCCAAGCCGACGCCGATGGGGCAGTTCACCGTCAAGCACATCGTCTGGAATCCGGCCTGGCATCCGCCCGACGAAACGTGGGCGAAAGGGAAGAAGCCGGCCGGGCCGGGCGATCCGAAGAATCCGATGAAGGTAGTGAAGATCTTTTTCCAGGAGCCCGACTACTACATTCACGGCACCGACAACGAAGACTCCCTCGGATCGGCGGCCTCACACGGCTGCATTCGCATGGCGCAGGAAGACGTCTACAAACTCGCGCGATACCTGCAGGATCATGCCGGCGCGCAGAAATCGGACGACTGGTATGCGCAGGTGATCAACGGCAGTCAGACGCAGAGCGTGATGCTGCCGAAGAGCGTGCCGCTGGCGATCGGTAAGTGATGGAGCCGGCGCGGACCGAGGTTGCAAAGCGATTCATGGCTCTCCTTTTGTGCGGGAGAGTCTACTTTACACACTGCCTTCTGTAAAGATTAATTCTTCTCGAAGGCCTTCAGCGCGTCGGCCTCGGTGTCGTAAACGCTGAACATCGGCAGCAGGTTCGTGAGCTTGAGCGTCTTCGCCACGCGGTCCTGCGGCTTGAGGAGGCGGAGCGACGCGCCGGCACGGCCGGAGACTTTGAGACTCTGGACGAGCTCGCCGAGGCCGTTGCTGTCGATGTAATCCATGTCGGAGAGGTTGAGAAGGATCTTGCGGTTGCCTTCGCCGAGGAGCTGTTCAATGAGGCGGGGCAGGAGGTCGTCGCCGACTCCGACCGCCAGGCGCCCTTCGAAATCGACGATGACGACGTCGCCTTTTTTGCGGGTTTCGATGTTCATGCGGGCGCATCATACATCGGCGCGCGCGACCTCCAAGGCGAGCTGCGCGGGACGCGATCCGAGCTGTGCGAACCACGCCACGCCCGCCGACACGCAGTCGATTTCGAGCGTGTAGCGACCCGGTGGTTGCGGCGGCAGCGACATGCGCACGCGCACCGTTTCGCCCGGCGCGATCTCGCGCGGCGGCTCCGTCAGACGTTCCCAATGAAGATCGAAGGTGATCAGCTTTCCCGCGGCGTCGTGCAAGTGCGCGCCGAGCGCGACGCCGCCGAATTGCGCGTCCGAGGGGAGCCATGTGGCGATACCGCGGTTCGTGACCGTGGCATCGACCAGGATCGGGCGTCCTTCGACCACGGGATGGATCAGCGTCGCCGTAACTTCCGCGGCGAGGCCGGACGGACTACGGCTGTCGATCCGTTCGCTCCCTTCCTTGAAGAGAAAGAAACTTCGCACATCGCGAAGAAACGTGCGCGTGGCGGTGACCCATTTTGCAGCCGTAGCGCCGCCGGCGAGGAAGTCTTCATAGTCGTCGAGCGAAACGTGAAACGGCGGGCCTTGAAAGAGGGCCAGCTTCAGATCGCTGAAGCTGCAGCTCTGTGCGGTGCGCCAGAGCGCGTGAATGTCGATGTCGTTCTCGATCACGCCGTACGTGCGCATCTCGAATTGCGATAGCGGCGTGTGCGAATGCCGCGGCCCCGGCTCCGCGAACGCGGCGATGCCGCCCGGCTTCAGCACGCGGGCGAACTCGCGCAGCACATCGTCGGGATTCGGTGCGTGATGAAAGGCATCGAAACAGAGAATCCGTTCGACGCTTGCGTCCTCCAGATCGATGCGTCGTCCGTCGAACTGCAGAAACTGCGGCGCAGGCCGATCGCCGATGGGCGGCTGCCGTTCGTAGAGATTGCGCGCGATGTTCAACGCCGTCGCAGAAACGTCGAGCAGGATCACGCGGCAGCCGAGCTGCGTTAGGAATCGCGACAGCCAGCCGGTGCCGGCGCCGAATTCGAGCACCGTCATGCCCGGCACGAGCCGCAGTCCCTGCAGCAACGTCGCGACGCCGATCAGAATCGGCGGCGCTTCATCCGGCTTCGCAAACGGTTTTGCGAGGTGATGATCCCATTCCGTCAACGACGAGAAATACTCCTCCGCCGTGCGATTCAGCTCGTCGATCGAAGTGCGCGCGATCAACTCGCGAACATCGATCATCGCGTCGGATACGGGCTCCATCGAGACCGGCTCAAGATCGTGATCCGATGGAGCGAAGGACGCCGGCGCTTGAACGAAGACGATCGCGCTGGTCGTCTCCTCGTGGTCTTCGAAGGTGACGTGGCTATTCTCGAATCCGCTTTCGACGAGGATGCGAAAGACCTCATCGAGGTCATACGCGTGGCTGGGGATGAACGGCTCGCCGAACGGTTTGTGCCGCGCGATGTTCGTGATGCCGTTGACGATGCTCGTGCGCTCGCGAATCCCGCGCGTCATCCTCACCACCGGCGACGCCGTCCCTCGGTACAAAAAGTGGAACACACCGATCCCGCCGGAGCCAATGCGCCCGAGGAGCTCACGAAAAAGCGCCAGGCCGCGGTAGGGCGGCAGGCGCTGGAAGAGCAGATACGAATTGACGAGATCGAACTTGCGCGATGTCACATCAAAGTCCGCCGCAGTCGTGAAGTGAATGTTGCCAGCGTTCTGCTTCGCCGCCTCGCGTCGTGCAACCGCAAGCATTGCCGGCGAACGATCGACCGCCGTCACTGACCCGCTGCGCCGTGCGAACGGAATGGCCAGTCGTCCCGGACCGCAGCCGTACTCGAGCACCGACTCCGGCGCAAAATCGGACGCCAGCCGCTTCCGGATCGTGTGAAAGATGGCGTCGACGAGCAGCTCGCCACTGTCGAAAAATTCGCGCTCGTGATTCGCCGTCCGGTTCGCGCTCCGAAACTTCGGATCGGTGAAGACGGCGAAGAACGGCTCGCGCGCGGCAAACGCCTCCCACTTCCGATCCGGCTGCACGCTCATGCGGACGGGATTATCGTTGCAACGCCGTGAACCTGATCCTTCTCTTCGACGACGACTTCATTTCCGATTCGCGTGTGCGCCTGGCCGGCCGCCGCCTGCAGCACGTCCGCGACGTCCATCGCGCCACGACAGGGGAGTCGCTGGTCGTCGGTGTCTCGAACGGCCGCGTAGGCCGCGGCACGATCACGCACCTTGCGGATGACGCGATCGAGATGGACGTCGTCCTCGATCGCGATCCGCCTACTCCGCTGCCGCTCACGCTGATCCTGGCGCTGCCGCGCCCCAAAGTTCTCAACCGCGTCATCGCCGGCGCGGCATCCCTCGGCATCAAACGCATCGTTCTGCTCAACGCCTGGCGCGTCGAAAAAAGCTACTGGAGCTCGCCCCGCCTCGCTCCCGAAAACCTGCGCACGCAATCGATCCTCGGACTTGAGCAAGCGCGCGACACGGTCCTCCCATCGATCGAACTCCGCCGCCTGTTCCGCCCATTCGTCGAGGACGAGCTGCCGTCGATGGCCCGCGGCACGCGCGCGCTCGTCGCGCATCCGCCCGCGACCGAGGAGTGTCCGCGCAATCTGCGCGAGCCGGTCACGCTGGCCATCGGCCCCGAGGGAGGCTTCATCGACGCCGAGATCGCGTCGCTGGAACGCATCGGTTTCGCGCCGGTCTCGATCGGCGAACGCATCCTGCGAGTAGAGACTGCGGTGCCGTTTCTAGCGGCACGTTTGTATTGAGAAACGACGCCTCCGCGCGCGAGCACACAAAGCGCATTCATCCGAGGATTTTCGTGACACTGCGTCGCGACCGAGGGATCATTCGACTCGTGAGAACGACGCTCGAAATCGATGACGACGTACTTCAGGCGGTGAAGAAAATTGCCGCCAAGCGGAAGCTCACCCTTGGGCGCGCGCTTTCTGATCTCGCGCGGCAATCGATTACGGCCGGCGAAAGTGATCGCGTTCGAAACGGAGTCCCGCTGATGCCACGACGGCCCAAGGGAAGCGCACCGTTGACTGTGGAGATGGTGAATCGTCTTCGCGATCAGGAATGAATCATGATCACAGTCACCATCACCGAAGCCAAGAGAGATTTCTCACGTCTTGTGAAGTTAGTAGAGGACGGTGAGGAAGTGATCATCACCCGACGCGGCGAGCCGATTGCGAAGCTCGTTGCGTTCAAGTCGAGCGCCGCGCACGACGAATCGATCGCATAGAATCCCCCGCCCATGGCCACCAAGCCGGATGCCGGCGAGAAGCTGATCGCGTCGAACAAGAAGGCGCTTCACGACTACTTCGTCCTGCAGAAGGCCGAGGCGGGCGTGGCGTTGACCGGCACCGAGGTGAAGTCGCTGCGGGACGGGAAAGCGAACATCAAAGACTCCTACGTCCTTTTCAAAGACGGCGAGGCCTTTCTGTTCAACGCGCACATCTCGCCGTACTCGCATGGCAATCTGCAGAATCACGAACCGGAGCGGAATCGGAAGCTGCTGCTGCATCGGCGCGAGATCGAAAAACTGCGCGAGCAGGTCGTCGAGAAGGGACTGACTGTCGTCCCGTTGCGGCTCTATTTCAAAGGCGGCAAGGTCAAGGTCGAGATCGCGGTCGTGCGTGGAAAGAAGCTTTACGACAAGCGCGAGACCGAGAAAAAGCGCGAGCTCGATCGCGAAGCGGCTGTGGCCATGAAGCAGCGATGACACGGGAGGTGTGGTCTGAAAGCCACAACCGCGGGTCATAACGACCACAGAATCGTTCACGTACGATCGAGACGCCAAACGCGTAAACCGCACATTAAAAGAGCGTTAAGTCTGTTTGATGGCATTGAGCACGCCGTGGCACTTCCCCTGCTCTCAACGGCGCAGACATGTACGTCAAACGCAAGACGATCAATACCAAAGTCAGCATCTCCGGCATCGGCCTCCACTCCGGCATCTATACGAAAGTCGAGCTTCATCCGGCCCACGCGGGGAGCGGCATCACCTTTGTCCGCGCCGACCTCGGCCTGCGCATTCCCGCGCTGCAAGCCTCGACCACCGCGCTCGATCACGCGACGACGGTCGGCCGCGATGACGTGTCGGTTGGCACCGTCGAGCATCTCCTCTCCGCGCTGATGGCGTGCGGCATCACCGATCTCGACATCCACATCAATGGCCCCGAGGTTCCGATCATCGACGGAAGCGCCGTGCCGTTCATGCATCTCATCGATGCTGCCGGCGTCCGCGAGCTTGCCTCGGACATCCGCGTCCTGCGCATCACCGAACCGATCGAGGTCGTCGACGGCAACAAGAGCATTCGCATCACGCCGTCGAACCGGCTGGTGATCAAGTACAAGATCGACTTTCCGCATCCGACGATCGGCAAACAGGCGTTGCAGTTTGATCTGCAGCACGACAACTTCCTCAAGAAGATCGCGCCGGCCCGGACCTTCGGTTTCAAACATGAAGTCGAGAAACTTCGCGCAGCCGGACTGGCCCGCGGCGGCTCCGTCGAGAACTGCATCGTGCTCGACGACGGCGGCGTCATGAACGGACCGCTCCGTTTCCGCGACGAATTCGTGCGCCACAAGATCCTCGACCTCGTCGGCGATCTGGCGTTGATTGGCCGTCCCGTGGTCGGCGAGATCACGGCGTACAAGGCCGGACACGCGCTCCACTCGAAGTTCGTCGAACAGATTCTTCGGGCTGCGGAAGCCGAGGAAGGCGCGCCGGCGATGGCCGCCCGCGGCATCGAGAGCTTCGCGTAAGCGGAAATATCAGAGGGAGATCCGGCGTCGTGTGGTAAAACAACCACACCGTGCGTCCACTCGTTTTCTCATCGCTGATCTTCCTCCTCGCCGGAGCCGCGCTCGCTGCGGACCCGTCGATCGACACCTTGTCGGCGAAGTCCGTGAATCGTCAGGTCAGCGTCCGTTTCACGATGGCGCACGCGTTCGACCGCGAGGAAACCATCAAGGGACTGCAGAGCGGCGTGCCGACGACGCTGACGTACGTCGTCGAGATCTTCCGCGACCGTCCACGCTGGTTCGATGAGGGGATCGCGCGGACTCGCATCGAAGTCATCGCCACCTTCAACTCGCTGACGCGCGAATACCTCCTCAACTACCGGCGCGACCACAAACTCGTTCGCTCCGAGACGTTCAGCGATCTGGCCACGCTGCAGAAGGCGATGACCACAGTCGATGAGCCGAACCTCTTCGACATCGGCAAGCGGCCGCCGTACAAACTGAAGGTCCGCGTCAAAGCCGACCTGATGCGCGGCTGGCTGCTCTACTTCATCCCGTGGGAGTTTTCGACGCGATGGAAGGCGGCGCGCGTGGCCTCGCCGCCGGAACCGGCGGCCAGATGACTCTCCGCGCCACGCTCTTTCGGTATCGCAAGGACCCGCGCGTCATCGTCACGGTGCCGCTGTTGATCCTGGCAGCGACGAGCCTCATCTACTACGCGGTCCAGAAAGCAAAAGAGCTGTCGCCCGAGGCGCTCAGCAGCCAGGTGCTGCTCTTCGTTCTCTGGAACATCAACATCCTGCTGATCTTCGGCATCCTCTTCGTGCTGCTGCGCGGGATCGTCAAGCTGGTGCTGGACCGGCAGCGCGGCATCATCGGCTCGCGTTTCCGCACGAAGCTGGCGATCACCTGGGTGGCCACGTCGCTGATCCCGGTGCTGATCCTGTTTTTCTTCGCGACCGATCTGCTGAGAACCTCCATCGACCGCTGGTTCAACACGCCGGTGAGCCGCATCCTCACCAACGGCGAGGCGATCGCGCAGATGTCAGAGGATCAATCGGCCGCGATTGCCGCCGCCGCCGCGCGCGAGATTGCGGCGAGTGATCCCGGGCAGCTCGATGCGGCGCTCAGTCACGTGCAGCAGTTTCACAGCGTCGATATGGTTGGCCTGTATCGCGACGGCGCGCTGGTGCGAGTCGTCGCCAATCCGCGCGCGCCGATTCACGAGGCGTCCGAGCCGCCCAGGAAGTTTTTTGATGACGTCGCCGCATCCGGACGCGCCACGAAGATCGATGTCGTAGCGACCGGGAAGTGGATTCGCTCCGCCACGCGCGTCGGCAACACGCCCTACGTCGCCGTGGCCGGCGTTTTCATTCCCGCCGCGATGAGCCGCCTGATCGACGAGTCGATCGTCATGCACAAGAATTTCGAACAGCTCAACGCGCAGCGGCCGACGTTGAAAGCGTCGCAGACGTCGCTCTTCCTCGCCGTGACGCTGGCCATTCTCTTCGGCACGTTGTGGACGTCGATCTACGCCTCGCGCCGCATCACCATTCCGATCAAGGCCCTGGCCGAAGCGACGGGACGGCTGGCCGAGGGTGGATACGGACATCGCGTGGCGGTTGCGGCGACCGACGAAGTTGGGCGGCTCATCGAATCGTTCAACGACATGTCCACGCAACTCGATCAGCAGCGGCAGGCGTTGACGCATACGAATCGCTATCTCTCGACGGTGCTGGACAGCGTCTCTGCCGGCATCCTTGCCTTCACGGACGCCTTCGAACTTCTCAGTGTCAATCACGCCGCGCTGCAGATGCTGCAGATCGAACAGCCGCGCTCCGGCGCCAATCTCGCCGACGTGCTGATGGGGGACCTCACGCCGCTCTTCGACACGCTGCGCGAGCTCACCGCTCGCGGCGCACGGGCGCGCGAAGTCACGCTCATTCGCGGCGGGGAACTCCGCTATCTCGAAGTTTCCGTAGCCCGGCTTTCCGGCGGCGGCGATGAGGGGTGGGTCGTCGCGGTCGAGGATTCAACGTCGCTCGTTCAGGCGCAAAAGCTCGCCGCATGGAACGAAGCAGCGCGCCGCATCGCGCACGAGATCAAGAATCCGCTGACGCCGATCCAGCTTTCCGCGGAACGCATCGCGCGCAAGTTCCACAACAACGACGCCGACACGCCGCAGGCAATCGAGGAAGGGACCAGAACCATCGTCTCCGAGGTCGGCCAACTCAAGCGGATGGTCGACGAGTTCGCCCGCTTCGCGCGCATGCCGGCGGTTCACCTCCGCCACGCGCAGCTCGCCGAAATCCTCCAGCAGGCCGCGGGGCTGTATCGCGACGTGAAGCCCGGAGTGTCGGTCAGTGTCACGGTCGAACCCGACATCGAAATCCTGGTCGATCCCGAGCAGATCCGGCGCGCCGTCGGCAACCTGCTGAAGAACGCCGTCGAAGCGACGGAGTCCGGCGAGGTTCGCGTCACCGCACGCCGAGCGCCGCATCGCGTCGTGATCGAAGTCGCCGATCCCGGACGCGGCGTCCCCGACGCCGACAAGGAGAAGCTCTTCCTCCCGTACTTTTCCACGAAAGGCCGCGGCACCGGCCTCGGCCTGGCCATCGTCCACCGCATCGTCAACGACCACGACGGCCGCATCTCCGTCCACGACAACCACCCCCGAGGAACAAGGTTTGAGATCGAGCTCCCCGCGTAAATCCCATGGCCAAAATACTGATCATTGACGACGAAGCCGCGATTCGCGAGACGCTCGCGCACATCCTGCGCGACGAGGGGCACCAGCCGACCTTGTGCGATTCGGGCGAGGCTGCCATCGCGCAGTTTGCGCGCGAGGAGTACGACCTCGTGTTCCTCGATCTCTGGCTTCCCGGCATCGACGGCATGGCTGTGCTGGAGCGGCTCAAGAGTGCCGGCGCGCCGCCGGTGATCGTGATCTCCGGGCACGGCAACATCGACTCCGCGGTCCGCGCCACGCGGCTCGGCGCGTACGATTTCCTCGAGAAGCCGTTGTCGCTCGAACGCGTCCTGCTCACTCTCAATCACGCACTCGCCGACCGCAAGCTGCGCGATCAGGTCCGTGATCTTCACCGTCACTTCACGCTCGAAGAGTTGCTCATCGGCGAGAGCGACGCGATGAAGAAGCTCGATGAGCAGGTGCGCTCCGCCGCGCCGTCGAACAGCCGTGTGCTCATCACCGGCGAGAACGGCAGCGGCAAGGAGATCGTCGCGCGCACGCTGCACCGTCTTTCGCAGCGCGCCGAACATCCCTTCATCGACGTCAACTGCGCGGCCATCCCCGAGGAGTTGATCGAGTCGGAGCTGTTCGGGCATCGCAAGGGCGCGTTCACCGGCGCCATCGATGATCGCAAAGGAAAATTCGAGCTTGCCGACGGCGGCACGCTCTTCCTCGACGAGATCGGCGACATGAGTCTGAAGACGCAGGCGAAAGTTCTGCGCGTGCTGCAGGAGCAAACCTTCCAGAAAGTGGGCGGGCAGCAGACCATCAGCGTCGACGTGCGCGTGATCGCCGCCACGAACAAAAGCCTTGAATCCGAAATCGCGAACGGCAGTTTCCGCAGCGATTTGTACTACCGGCTGAACGTCGTCCCGATCGAAGTCCCGCCGCTGCGCGCGCGCGGCAACGACGTCACGCTCCTCGCGGAACACTTTCTTCGCCGCTTTGCCGCCGAAACGGGAACGCCGAAGAAGCGGCTCTCCTCCGGCGCGGCGTCGAAGCTCCGCGCCTATCACTGGCCAGGCAACGTGCGCGAGCTGCGCAACGTCATCGAACGCATGGCCATCCTGATGAAGGGCGAAGTGATCGAGCCGGAGGACGTCCAACTCGGCGCCGCCGTGGCCGCCACGCCGCAGATCGACGCGCGACTGACGTTGAAAGAGGCGCGCGACGAATTCGAAAAGCAGTACATCCTGTCGCGTCTTCGCGAGTTCGCCGGCAACGTCAGCCGCACCGCCGACGCCCTGGGCGTGGAGCGCTCCAACCTCTACCGAAAACTCAACGCGTACGGCATCCGCGTCGAACGTCACTGAAGGAATAGGAGTCGCGGTCGTGCCGTTAGCGCGCTGGCAACGTCACGAGCTTGACAGCGTCTCCGTCGCTGACTACTCTTCGCCGTCGTTTCGCGGGCATAACTCAGTTGGTAGAGTGCGACCTTGCCAAGGTCGATGTCGCCGGTTCGAGTCCGGTTGCCCGCTCCATCCTTTCTACCAATCCCTCCTCATCGCTCAGAAAGAGCACCTCCCGGCCTGTGCATCCGGCTTGTTCGCCCGTTTCCTCAAACTTTTTGCGGGGGATGGCTCGCAATACGTCTTGACTGACTCTTCTGGTGGAACTAACTTACTTGCCTAACGGAGGACGTATGGCAGCCACGAAGGCATCAGAGGACCGGTTTGTTGGTATTCCGATCGCAGACTTCCTGGATCAGACCGATGCGCAGACGAAGGCGGGCCGTTTCACGGACGGCACCGAGATGAAGCCTGTCGTGCGGGATGCGCTGCAGACCTTCACCAAGAGTCTGCGATCGCAGAAGTTGAGGGCTTCGAGCTACGTATTCGTCTACTCTCGGCACATCATCATCTTCATCGACTTCTAGTAATCGTGGATGTGGCGTTGGATCGTGCGGGCGGATGGTTGTCGGCGCTCGCTGCCGAGCGCGCAGAGGAGCTGAGTCCGCGCGAGCAGGCGTTGCTGCTATTCGGACTTGCGACGACGGAACGAATCGACGAGGCCGAGGCGATCGCTGTTCGTCTGCTGCGCGGTTCGGTTCGCGGTTCGGTTGATGAGGAGGTCGCGGCAGGTCGATTCGTAATGCCGCTGCTCGCGGCGCGGGCGCTTCCAGAAGGAAGCCGTTCGCGTGAGGCGTTGCTCACGGCGTGCGCGGAGTGGGAGCCGCCGCGGAGCCTGCGGTGGGATGTTCCTCTGTGCGACACCCTCGTCCCGTATGCCGCACCGGCAGATGCCGTTCGCGAGATCTGCGGCGAGATCGCGGTTGCGTCGGACTTCGGCCGTCGCGAGCTTGCCCTGCGGCATCGCGGTGATCTTGAACGCGTCCTTGCTCTTTGGACGTTCTGCTTCGTTCATGAACGCGATCTGGAAATGGTCTGCCCGCTCGGACGGGCGCTGGCATTCGCCGGGTTTTCCCACGCCGCTGAGCACCGCGACGCGGTGCAGTTCATCCTCGAGCAGCAACGCGGCGACGGCCATTTTTGTGCGGACGAGCTGTCGGTCGTTGCGCATGCAAAGACGCAGTCTGGCTTCGACGTCGCGCTCGAAGTCTATCTTCCGTTGACGGTAGGTGCAGTGTGGACGCTGTCGGCATCGTGAACGACCTCGAACTGGTCGAGAGCCGGGCCCTCGACTGGATCGAGTCGTCGTTAGGCTTCTTCGATCCACTGACGCATGTCAGCCCGAAACGCACCGTCTTCGTCATGAAGGGTGCGGCCGAGGTCGCGCTGCTCTGTAGCCTGGCGCTGCGCGACAGGCGGAGGCCGCGGTATGCCGCGCTTGCGGAACATATCTTCGGCATCTTCCGCAACGAAGCGGTGCAGGAACACTTGATCAGGAATCCTGCCTCCGTGCCGTCGCTCGGTTTTTATGCGACGCTACGCCTCTGCGGTTTTGAAGATCTGCGCTATCGCTCGCGCCTCGAGGCGCTCCTCCGCTCCGGATATCTCGATGCAACCGAGCGAGCCCCGTCCACCGAGCTCGATTTCATCCATTCGCGACAGCAGGCCGGTTTTCCGGCGCCCGACACTGCGGACGTCTATCGGCGGACTCTGACCGGACATCATCCGCCGCTCGATCCGCTGACGAATGACGATGTCTACACGATCACGCACACCATCTTCTTCACTACAGATTTCGGCAGGATCGATCCGCCATTTTTCAGCGACGACGACCGCCGCTGGTTCCGGTTCGCGCTCCCGCGCCTTACGGCTTTCTATCTCCGGCGCGCCGACTGGGATCTCTCCGCGGAGCTGTTGATCACCCTCGCCGCTACCGGGACCACGGATGTTCCGGAGTTTGTCCGCGGCTGGGAGTTGCTGCTGAAGGTGCAGAATGAGGACGGCTCGTACGACGGACCGGTCGACAAGCTCAAGGAGGTCAATGCCGCACCGGCGGTCGAGCCGGAGTGGGCCGTCTTCCGCGACAACTACCACACCACGCTGGCCGTACTGCTGGCCATCGTCACGTCGCCGCCGCGAGCCTCAGTGCGTCGTTAGAGACTCTTTCAGTTGTTCGAGATGTTCGACTTCGAGCGAACGACCGCCGTCGCTGCGATCTCGACGGGATGTTTGCCGTCCGAGGTGAAGTCGATCTTGTCGGCGCCCGCATCGCGTGCGGTTGCGTCGACGCCGAACGCCTTCTTCTGCGCGAAGCTCCAGCGCTTCTTCACCGTCCCCTCGGCCGCGCCATGGACCTCGATCTGGGCGTCAGGTTCGCTCGTCGCGCCGCCGATGACGACGTAGTACGACCCGGCCGGCAGCACGCCGAAATCGGCCTTCCCCTCGGCATTCGTCGTCCGGGCGGCCGGTTTTCCGCCGGGATTCTTTCCCAATTTCACATCCACGCCCTTCAGCGGCGCTCCCGCCCAGGCAGCAACGGCCACGAGAGCAACGGCCATCGCCAAAAGCACTTTCCGGCTCGGCATCGCATCCTCCTTTTTGTGAAGGACGGCAGTATCGCATGTCCGCATTGCGGTACATTCCCGGTCCAAACGTCAATACCGCAAGAAGGAGTACTGCATGAATGGAATCGTGAAACCGGTCGCGGCGAATGAGCCGCCGGCGAACCTGAAGGTCACGCTGTACGACGCCGGAAGCGGCCGATCGCTGAAGGTGAGCGAGACGCTCACCGACAGCGACGGCGCATTTTCATTCGCGGATGATTCGTCAGACCAGCATTTCTTCTATGTCAGCACGATGCCGACGAACGAAATCATTCTCACCGCAATCCTCGGTGCGACGATTCCAGCCACCTACGTCATCAACGAGCTCACCACCGTCGCTGCCTGCTACTCGGCGGCGCAGTTCATCACTGCCGGCATGGTCATCGAGGGCAGCCCGTTCGCGCTGAGCGTCGTGGCGGCGATGAACGCGAATCTCGTCGACGTCACGACCGGTACGCCTTCGACGGTCATGACCAACTCACCCAACGGCGATGAGACGAATGCCTGCCGCTCGCTGATGTCGTTGGCGAACGTCGTCGCTGCATGGGTGAACGACCCCGCCGAGTTCCATGCGATTCTCGCCAAACTGGCCACGCTGAACGGCGCAAAACCAAATGACACGATCGAGGCGATGGTCAGCATCGCGAAAAATCCCGCGAAGGCCGTCGGCGCGATCTACGCGCAATCGAAAGTGCTGCCGGTCTTCCAACCAGCGCTCGAGCGCCAGCCGGACGCGTGGACGGTCGTCGTCAAGGTGAACGACTCCGGCGACGACGCGAACATGTTCGGCGGCCCGGGCAACGTCGCCTTCGACTCGCAGGGCCGCGCCTGGATCGCGAACAATGTCCAGCAGGGGAGCGGCATCTCGACCGCGTACTCGATCGTGCTGGACAAGTCCGGCCGTCCCGTCAAATTCGCAAACGGTAACGGCTCGCCGATCACCGGCGGCGGTCTCCTCGGGCCCGGCTTCGGCGTCGACGTCGACAGCCAGGACCGCGCCTGGTTCGGCGATTTCGGATGGGGAGGCGACGACTACTGGCCGGTCGGCAGCGTGTCAGCGTTCGATTCAGACGCGAACGCGTTGTCGCCGTCGCCCGACGGCTACACGACCGGAGGCGTGCGCCGCGTGCAGGGAACGGTCGTCGATGAGGACGACAACGTCTGGTTCGCGTCCTACGGAACCGGCAACGGCGACGGCAACGTCGTGGTGTACCTGAAACCCGACCCGAACGTGACGCCGTTTTCGTACGCGTCCTACGCCGCCGGCCCGACAGCAACGCCGTTCGATATCGCCATCGCCGCCGACGGCAGCGCCTGGATGACGAACAGCAATCCGTCGTCGAGCGGCATCGTCCACCTCCAACTCAACGGAACGGAAACTCTCACGTCATCGCCGCAGATCGATATCGGCCAGACCACGAAAGGCATCGCCATCGACTCTGCCGGAAACATCTGGGTCGCCTCGGGCGGCGACGATCACGTCTACGTCTTCGATTCCGCCGGCAACTTCCTCGGCGGCTTCCAGGGCGGCGGCATCGACGGCCCCTGGGGCATCACCCTCGACGGCGACGACAACCTCTGGGTCGCCAACTTCGGCCCCCTTGAACCCGGCAGCAATTTCCACGGCCGCCTGACCCAGCTCGCCGGCATCAACGCCCCCAACCACCGCCTCGGCGACGGTCTCACCCCGCAAACCGGCTACACGCTGCCGTCCGCCGGATGCCCGGTCACCCTCCACAACGGCGACCCACTCTACGGCCCCGGCAAGCCCCCCAGCCACATCCCGATGATGCGAACCACCGGCGTCAACATCGACGCCGCCGGCAACGTCTGGACCTGCAACAACTGGAAACCCAACTTCGACAACGACACGATCGGCGGCAACCCGGGAGGGGACGGGATGTTGATTTGGGTGGGGCTGGCAAAACCGCAAACGTAACCTCGCGCTAGTCCGGCGTCCCGCCTCTGCCCGCTTTCATCGCAGCTACCTTTAGCCGGAGATTTGCAGGGCGCCAAGAAGTTAAGGCAGTGATGATATTGCCTTTACAGGAGTATTTACGAGTTGTAGCCCCGAAGCACTCGATCTTCTGTCGAACCTCAGGAGGATGGCACTCGCACGCTCGTTACCCTCCTCATCAGTCATCAGGAGCAAGAAGCGGTTTTGTGGATTTGGTTCCAGTCGTCCTTCCGCCACAGCTTTAATGTGCTGAATTACCGGATTGGCGTCTACTCCATTTCGAAGGCCGGACTCCGCTACGCTGGCACCTTTCGCTTCATCAGGCCGTAAGTCGCCAAAATCAATTTGGAACGCCTGCACACTCTCGAACTCGACACGTACGCGTACGTCGTGTATTGGATAGTCGCCAGGATTGTTCACGCCTATAGTGAATTCTTGAGAGGATCCCCACTCTATGCGGAAGTCGGCCCTTCCTGGAAGTAACGGCTGAGTCGGCGGCAACTCGTGAATGTATGTTGTGTGAGGCGACGCTACGCCAGTCGTTCTCTTGAGTGGCCTGATGGCAGGAGCCTGTCGCCTGATCGCCGCTAGCAGCTTAGCGAGTTCTAAATCGTAATTTTTAGGTTCGCGAAAATCGACTCTCAGTTTGGTCTGCAAGAAAGGGGGCACGGCGTCGCCTTCGCGGAGGGCTGGGATGAACTTGTCTTGGGTGACATCTCGGACGAGGTCTGCTGTGATTAGACTACATTCATAACCTACGCCGCCAACGCGATCGCGGGATTTGCGGACGTACTCGGGTGTGCTGATAACGACGATTCGATCACACATCAAGCCACGTTCCATGAAGTGGGTGAGATCTTTTCCTGCAAACAAGTCGTACTGATCGAAAGTGACTTCGAGGTCGGGTTCGCGCTGAATGGCGTCGGCAAGTCGTCTTGCCCACTCTTGATGGCAGTCGCTATCCCATGAGTAGGAGAGAAACACGGTTAGCGTGTTTGCTGCATACGCCATCTCATCAGTCTACCGGATGCTCGACGCCACATCGGGAGAAGCAGAGTCAACGAGTTAATCCAATCGCGAATCGATCGCCCTACGTACCATCGCTGAAACGGGATTTTGGTGGCGGTGACTGGAGTCGAACCAGTGACCTAGCGCTTATGAGTCCATTCTGGTGGTTGGCAACGGCCGGCAGGCCGCGCCGGTAGGATGGCAAGAAACGGCAAGAAACGTCAAGATGTCAATCGTTTGGGTGGCAAACGCCGCCAAGAAACGGCAACCGATGGCAACGCTCGGCAAGCGCGAATGTGGGGGAAGCAGTGTGGGGGAAAGTGGGGGAGGGACGGGCGCTCAAAAAACGCTCGGCCGGGTTGGCAACAAACGGCAAGATTCGCCTCAGTCCTTCTCCGACTCGCGAAGTAGTTGCGCAGCCGACACGTTCAGTGCTGCGGCGATGCGGGCAACCATTGTCAACGTTGGATTTCGTTCGCCGCGCTCGATCCCGCCGATGTAGGTTCGGTGGATCTTGACTCGATCAGCGAACTCCTCCTGCGAGAGATCGAGGCGCGTTCGCATGCGACGAACGGCAGCGCCAAAAGCAGCACACACATGATCCTTCACGCAGTCGTTCTCTTTCCGATTCTTCGACTGCGCTACTTGACAGTCTACAGCTTATGAGTAGCATGCTACTCATGAGTAGCGATCAGCCGAAGTACGGGCGAGCATGGAGAAAGATGCAGGTGATCGCCGCGGGAGCCGCTGCAACGGAGGTGTCCGGTGATCCGGACGAACTTGTGTCTGAGGCCAATGCGGCGCGCTTGATCCCACCGAGCGGTGTCAGTGTTCGGTCGATGTCTCGGTATCGCCGAGCGGGGCTAATCGCGTTTTTTCGGATCAAAGGCCGGATCTTCTATCGACTAGCGGATCTGCAAGCGTTCATCAGTTCGATGCGAACGCCCGCGAGAGGTTTCAAGGAACGCGACGCGGGTGAGTCTCGGCAGGAGGAAAAACACCTAGAACTCTGGCGACTCCTTGATGGCGACATCTGAGAATTGGCGAGGCATCTACGTCGTCGATTCCGACGCGACCGAAGCCGTCACAGCCAGCAAACGGCATAGTAGATCGTCCCGATATACCCGATCACAAGCGCCCGCGTCGCCAAATCCACCCAGAAGAATTTTCTGACGCAGATACTCGCAAGCTCCCAGCCGTGCGTTAATCGCTCGGTCGCCAGCTCATTGTCATTCTTGGTTCGCACCGCCTGCGCAAATGAGATAGCCGTTGCGAACTTCGCGACCGCTTTCCAGTAGATGAGGCCCGTGGCGTCTCCACGCAATCGGGGCCAGACCGCCAGCAACGTCGCTCCGACTGCAATGACGAATGCGCCGAGGCAGATCTCCCCCGTTGCTGTTCGTAATGTCTGTGGGAACTCCCAGAATCCAGTCACCACATCTCGGGTTACTCGTTTGCTTTGCAGGAATGCCAGGGCCGCTGATGCAGCCGCGAAGATGAAGGCTGCCTTCGTGTCAGCCCACGTAATGTTTTGCCGCAAGTAGCTATGCAGATCAGCGGCGAATGCCACGAGCGCCTTAGTAGCATCATCGTGCTCCATTGACACAACTGCACTGTCATTCTGAATCTCGGAAATTCCTGTCGGCGACGATGCGACTCCGAGAGTCTTAGACGCGTCCGGGATCGCGGCCGGAGGGCTTCCTTCAGCTTGTGCCGAAGCTGCTTCGTGCTGCGCTGCATGCGCGTTCTCTACGGCCACTACGTTGTTGATGATCTTCGACCGTTCGCTCTCCTTCTCATGTGTCATATATCTGTCTTACTCGCCGAAAATTTTCGGCGGCGGAGGTATGGTTGGCATGGGCAGTCCGGCGAGAAGTTCCAACATCGACCGTTCGGGTTTCGGTCCAGTCCATCTGCCGACGTAACGGTAGAAGGGGTATGGAGTCCCGTTTGCGAGGTAATAGAAGCCGCTGCCGCGTTCGACTACGTGACACCACTGCTGCCAGCCGGGAGGCAACTGCATCGCGGCCTTTTTACCGATGACAATCTCGTTCTTGCTTCCGAAGTTCAGCATCTTCGATGCTAGGTTCGCGGGCGTTCCAATCGCTACGATGGAGTTGTAACCGCGAGCCCGTCCGACCTGAGCAACAGTGACTGAGCCGTATTCGAGCCCAGCTCTGAATTGAATCGGATCTAGGCCTGTTCGAGCGATTACCGGATTCAAATCGTGCTCCGATGCGTAGAACATCGTCAACGTGGCAGCGAGCGCGCGCTTCGCACCAGTCTCGCCCTCGCCGGGTTCGTCTTCGAAGTAGGCCATCAAGCCGTCTCCGGTGTTTTTCTCAACCGTTCCGCCATAGTCTTCGACGATTCTGATCATCTCTGTGAAGAAGAAACTCAGCATGCGGAGCATCATCTCCTGCTCCGCCATCGTGTTCGACAAGCGTGACGTGAAGTCGCAGATGTCGACGAAGAGAACAGCGGCGTTGAGGAATCGGCCGGTGCCGATGCGGAGGTCACCGTGATCAGGGATGACGTTTCCTACGGCGACAACCATCTCCTTCTCCGCGATGGTGGAGCGAAGTTTTTCGATCCTCTCCTGCTGCTTTGCATGGTATGCGGAAGGAAGCTGATCGTAGTTCACTGGGCCGCCTCCGCTTGCAGCGCAGCGCTGTTCTGCAGCTTTCCGAGCTTTGATCCCAACTCGCGTTTGACGGAGTTGTACACGTGATAGCGCGGCATGACCGCCGCCGTGAGCGCTTCCTCCGATAGCACCTTCTCCAGACTTTCGACGGGCCACTCGCGCGAACTGCGCAGCGCCTGCACGCCGATCACGGTCTCGACCAGCGTCTGCTGAAACCAGCCGTGAACTGCACTCGTCACGGTTTCTTTCGTGCCGGGCGTGGATGGCAGTTCGCGACACCACTTGTCGATCATGTCGTTGAAGACTCTGAAGTCGGCGTTGATGAGCAAGTGGTTCAGCTCGGGGATGTATCTCGCAGCGCGATCCTCGAAGTCGCCCGGTTCGCGCGTGCCGTTGCGCACGCTCACCCAGTCGACCTTTGGGAACATGTCTGGTCGAACTCGCTCACCTGACACGCCATCGGACTTCAGAAAGACGGCGTAGATGCCACCAGCCTGTCCTCCTTTAGTCCCCGAGCGTGAACTCGTTGAGCCGGTACTCGTACCCCCCGTCGCCTTCGCTTCACCGCCGCGCGTCCCGGTCTCAGTATCGATTTTCAGAGAACCGTCGTCTGTCGCTCGGTAGCGCGTGATCTTGTACAGATCGATGATCTGCTTTAGCCGTTCGCGGATCGACTGCGAGTGATCCGATTCAGAAGATGCTGCTGCCTTCTCTTCGATGAGCTTCTGAATCGCTTTGGGCATGGCGGCACGGAACTCAGATGCCCAATCACTCCACGGAAGCGGTTCGTTCTTGATTAGGAGTTGCGTCCTCGCGGTGTTCGTGGTGATGGCTTTGCCGTCGTCGGCGACCGGTTCGATGTAGATGACGACTTGCCGATGGCCGAACAGCACTCCGAATTGCTGGAGCTTCGCCATTCCGCTGCGACCGGCCGACAACTCGTAGAGCTCATCGCGATATAGAGCTGCGACATGACCCGCCGACTCGACGAAACCAGAGTTCTGCGTGATCGTGTCTTCGGCGCGCAGAATCCACCAGCGCGCACGTGCACTCGAAAGAGGCAGCTCTCCCGATTCCTGAGCGTGCTTGGCGAGGTAGTCAGCCTGACCGGTTAGCGTTCGGAGCAGGTTTCTGTCTTTGTCAGTCCGAGGTGACTTCCATCCCTCGCGTGCCTTCACCGTGATGTTGTCAGGGAATCGGAAGAAGCGGCTGTTGAGGTACTTGCTAATCCAGCGTGACGGTGATGCGGCACCGACCGGCGAGGTCATCGTGTCCGCATCGGGAGAATTGCCAAGTAGCACGACCATCGTCCCGTGCTCGTTGATTATGGTCGGCTTCACTGCGTCATCGACTTCGACGAAGTGCGCCCACCCGCCGTCGGGCTGCGAGAACTGGCGAAGGCCATACTGCCCTGTCTCCGGGTCTCGCCACAGGTGGACCATCGTGCCCCTGCCGTTTTTCCACGACAGATAGATCAGGCCGTGGTGATTCCGAGTCGCGGCGGCGATCTTCGCGCCAACCCCGAAGTTTCCGGTCAGAGATTGTTCAGCCACAGATGAGGAGAGATGGTTCAGGTACTTGACCATCTCCTCGCCCGTCATACCTTCGCCTGTGTCGATGACGGAGAGTTTGTACACACCGCTCTCGTCTAATTCGAAGGAATTCCAGTCGACATCCCACACGATGTCGCCGCGACGTTCGGACGTGCGAAGGATCGCCTCGATACCGTTCTGGGTCAGTTCGCGCAGGAACTGCAGCGGGTGGCAATCCTCGCCGAGTCGGTCGAGGAGAAATCCGGTGTTCGCTACTTTGAGGGGATACGTTTTCTCGGAAGACGAGCGGAGTGCCTTCGCCATGATTCCTCCATCGCAGGTCGGTAGGTTGTGCGACCGTCCTGCTGTTGAGTGTCACGAGTTACGCAGTTGTGGTGGGGAGCTACTCGCTCGCGACCACGTGCCGCATTCCTCTGCGACGTTGGCTTCTGATCTTACTCGCCGTGTCTACGCAACGCCAACACTTCGAGATTACGTTTTGACGTCAGCGGAATCGTCAGCTCCGAAGGTTGTCAGGACTTGCCATCGGTTGCCAAGTTGACACAGCGCTCCGAAAACGGCAGGTCGAATCAGGACAAGGTTCGACAATTCAACGGCTTGCAGGCGGGCAAGTTGGTTTTTCTTCGTGATTTTTCCCCCGCATGAGTGCACACAAAATTGAGCTATTTGCGCAGGACAGCCATCTATGCGGATAGCCAACTCATTGAAGGGTAATGGTTTAGGTGGTGGCGGTGACTGGAGTCGAACCAGTGACCTAGCGCTTATGAGACGCCCGCTCTAACCATCTGAGCTACACCGCCAAGGGGTGGGAAGTGAACGACGCTGTTGGCTGAGCCTTGGGCTGCCAACGCTGCCGGCCGTGCCGGCTCGAAGGATATACTCAACGCCGCGCGGCGCGGAAAATTTCGGCGCGGGCGGAGCGTGAATGTCGGACGGCGAAGGGCGGCAGTGCATCCGGTGCGGCGTGGCCGAGGGGGCGGCGCTGCTGGAGCGGTGCGTCGCGTGCGGCAAGTACTTCTGCGCGGACTGCACGTACCGGGCTACGGGACGGCGGTTCTGTTCGCATGAGTGCGCGCGCGCGTTTTTCTACGGAGACAGCGATGACTACGAAAGTGATGTCGACGCCGACGAATGATGCGATCGCGCCGGAGCGGCGTCCACGCCGGCTGCGGCGCACCGAGTCGATCCGTACGCTTGTGCGCGAGACGGTGGTGCGGCCGGAGGGCCTCATCTATCCACTGTTCGTCGTGCCGAATACGCGGCCGAAGGTGGAGATCGGATCGATGCCTGGGGTGTGGCAGTTGCGCGTGCGCGAGGCAGTGGACGAGGCGCGGCGCGCGTACGACCTCGGCATTCGCGCGCTGCTGCTGTTCGGGTTGCCCGAGTACAAAGATGGGATTGGATCAGCGTCATGGGATCCGACCGGGCCGGTGCAGTCGGCCATCGAGGCCATCAAGCGCGCCGTGCCGCAGATGACGGTGATGGCCGACGTTTGTCTCTGCGAGTACACCGACCACGGACACTGCGGTGTCATCGTCGATCGCAACGGAACGAAGGACGTGGACAACGATCAGACGCTGCCGCTGCTGGCGAAGCAGGCGGTTTCGTTCGCGGCGGCGGGGGCGGATTTCGTCGCGCCGTCGGACATGATGGACGGGCGCGTAGCCGCCATTCGCGAGGCGCTGGACGGCGCAAGCCTGACCGAGGTCGGGATCATGGCGTACTCGGCGAAGTATGCGTCGGGGTTTTATGGGCCGTTCCGCGAGGCCGCGGAGTCGGCGCCGCAATTCGGCGACCGGCGCAGCTATCAGATGGATCCGGCCAATGTGCGTGAGGCGCTTCGTGAAATGGAGTTGGATGTCGAAGAGGGCGCGGACATGATCATGGTCAAGCCGGCGCTGTCATATCTCGACGTCATCCGCGCCGCGCGCGACAACTTCGAGCTGCCGGTGGCTGCGTACAACGTCAGCGGCGAGTATTCGATGGTGAAGGCGGCGGCGGAGCGCGGCTGGATCGATGGACCGCGCGTGATGAACGAGATCCTGACGTCGATCAAACGGGCGGGCGCGGATCTGATCATCACGTACCACGCGCTGGAGTTTGCTTCGAAGGGTTGAAGGCCTTTTCACCACAAAGACACAAAGGACACAAAGAGGTTCCTTCGTGTCCTTTGTGTCTTTGTGGTGAAAAGCTTTAACCGCACCAGACCGCACTCACCGCATCCGGATGATCGAGCAGGTATCCGTCCTCATCCGCGTCGTATTGGATGATCGCGCCGTCTAAACGGGAGGCCGACATGTCGTCGAGGGCGACACGGATTCCGTTGACGTTCACGACTTCGTCGCCGTCGATCGGGGCGTCGGCGTAGGCGAGGCGGTAGCCGCTGCCGCCGCAGCCGGTGGTGAAGGCGATGCGGAGGATGCGGCCGTCCAGCTCCTGGTGCAGATGCTCGGCCGCGGTCTGCGTGATCGAGACGTTCATTCCGTTGCTGCGCCGCGTACCAGCCGCGCTTCGGCGTCCTCGCGTTTGAACCAATCGCGATCGAGTTTGGTCAGTTCCAGCTCGCGTTCGAGCTCGACGATGTGTGCGCGCTTGGAGGCGGCAAGGTAGACGAGGAAGGCGCGGTCGATCGGCGACGTGCCGCGTCCGAGCTCGGCCAGCTTGCGTTCCATGGTCCGCTCGCGGGCGATGAGAAACTCCGTCGTCTCACGGTAGGAGAGGTCGCCTTCGAGGATGTCCTGGAACGCCAGATCATTCGCGAGCGTCACTTTGCTGCGCGACGTGCCGGTGGCGGCGATCTTCATCTCGATGAGATCGCGCGTGGCGCGCTCGTCGACGGCGAACTGCTTGAACATGTTCGCGGTCAGCGGATTGGGCAGGTTTTCGGCCAGCTTCTCGAACGTCTTGTACGCCTCGACGGTGTACTGAAAAACGGTGTTGAGCTGCTGATTGGAGAGGATGGCGGGGGCGGTTTCAATTGCAGTCATTCGTTCCTCTTGGTGGATTAGTTGATCAGTAGATTAGTGGATTAGTAGATCTGGAGAGCCGGGGTGAGCGGAGCCCTAATCTACGAATCCACTGATCGACTAATCCACTGCTTCATTCAATTTTCGCTACTTTCAACACAACATCGCCGAGCAGTTTCGACTGGCACGACAGGCGGTACGGCGGTTCCAGCTCCTTGTACGTCTCGTCGGGCGTCGGCGGCGTAAGGTTATCCCAGCCGTCGACGACTTCCACCCTGCAAGTCCCGCACGCACCGTCGCCGCCGCAGACGTGACTGACGCGGACGTCCATGCTACCGGCGCAGGTTAACAGCGTCGATCCCTCAGGGAACTCCGCGGTTTTGCCTTCGTCGACGAATGTCACCCGCGGCATGGGCGCGGATTGTAAAGGCTTTTCACGCGTAGGCGTGGGACGCGGAGAAAGGCTATTCGAGAGCGCGATGGGCCATGTAGGAGCTGCGCACCAGCGGCGCGGATTCGACATGCCGAAAGCCGAGCGCGCGAGCTCTGTTGCCGAGGGCGGCGAACTCGTCGGGAGTGTAGTAGCGGCGGACGGGGTGGTGATTGCCGGTCGGCGCGAGGTATTGGCCGAAGGTGATGATGTCGACGCCGGCGTCGCGGAGGTCGGCGGCGACTTGGAGCACTTCCTCTTCCGTTTCGCCGAGGCCGAGCATGAGGGACGACTTGGTCAGCATGTTGACGTTGCGTTCGTTGCCGGCCCAGCGCAGGACGTCGAGCGAACGTTTGTACTTCGCGACGGGACGGACGGCCGGATAAAGCCGCGGAACGGTCTCGACGTTGTGCGCGAGGACTTCCGGTGCCGAGGCGATGACGGTGCGCAACGCGTCGCGGTTGCCTTCGAGATCGGAGATGAGCACCTCAACCGCGGCGCCGGTTTGTTCGCGCACGGCGATCACCGTTTGCGCGAGATGTTCGGCGCCTCCGTCGGGCATGTCGTCGCGATTGACCATCGTGATGACCGCATGCCTCACGCCCATTTTCGATACGGCCTCGGCCACTCGTCGCGGCTCGTCGGCATCCGCAACGAGCGGCTTCCCTTTGCCGACCGCGCAGAACGTGCAGCGGCGCGTGCAGATCTCGCCGAGGATCATGAACGTGGCGGTTCCGGCGCTCCAGCACTCGAAAATGTTCGGGCAGCGAGCTTCCTGGCAGACAGTGTTGAGCGCGAGATCGTTCATCAGCTTCGAGACGGGAAGCTGCGCGAGGTCTCCCGGGACGCGGATCTTCAGCCACGCGGGACGATGGCCGGCGCGTCGGTTTTTCGGTTCGGATTGTTCGATCGATGAAGTCATTTCATTGTGGAGCGAGCGCCAAAAGCCGCGTTTCCACCTTCTCCAACGCCTCGCGGTCGTCGGTCCAGCGGATCCTTTCATAGGCCTCGGCGAATGTGAACCATCCGTAGTCGTCGTGCTCGGCCGCGTCCAGGCGCACTTGCATTCCGGGCGTGACTTCGACGGCGAATGCGGTTTCCGAGGCGATGATCGGCGGCGGATATCGTGCTTCGAGGAAGTGCGACTCAATCATGAACGACTGTTCGAGATCGATCGTCTCCGGCTCACCACCGTGCCCAGTCTCCTCGGCCAGCTCGCGGCGCGCAGTGTCGAGCGGCAACTCGCCTTCTTCGATCGAGCCGGTGATCGGTTGCCAGAAGTTGCCACGCTCGGGACGGCGATGCAGGAGCAGAACGCGCTCGCCGTCGTGTACGACGATCTTGACGAGCCGGATGCTCTCCGCTCGCGATACGACGTCGCGTTCGAAGACTTCCGCGAATTTGGCCGCGACAATCTCGCGGACTTCGGCGAGTGCGACGTCGCGTCCAACGAGGTGCGAAATCGACGTGACGCCTGTGCCGTGCAATCCGCATGGCGTAATGAGGCGGAAGTGATCGAGATTCGTGGTCACGTTGAGCGCGAAGCCATGCGACGTTACCCATCGCGCGATGCGCACGCCGATCGCGGCGATCTTGTCGTTGCCGGCCCAGATGCCGCGCTTGCCGTCGGCGCGCTCGGCGGTGATGCCGAATTCGGCGACGGTGCGGATGAGGACTTCTTCGAGCTTCGTCACGTACCTGCGCACGTCGCGATTGCCTTCGCCGAGGTGGATGATCGGATAGCCGACCAGCTGGCCGGGACCGTGATAGGTGATGTCACCTCCGCGCGTGGTCTCGAAGAAACGGACGCGTTGTGCATCGAGCGTGGCCGCGGGCGCGAGGAGATTGCGGACGTCGCCGCCGCGCCCGAGGGTGATGACGGGCGGATGTTCGAGCAGGAGGAGCTGATCGGGAACCGTCTCCTGCTGCCGCAACTCGATCAGCTTCTGTTGCAGCCGCATGCCGTTCTCGTAGGTGACGAGATGAAGGTTGCGGAGCTCACACGCGCGCATCACGGCTGTGGACAACCGGGCTGCATTCGCGCAGATTTCGCTCCCAGGTAGCGCCGCCGAGCGGCGGCGGTCCAGCCGGCGAGCCGCCGGCGCTACGACAGCGAGCGTGCCTCAATTGGATTTCCTCCAAAAGGAGTGAAACGGACCTACGTTGTCCGTCACTACATCTTTAAGGAGGACGTATGCCTGCTGACCAGAGTGCAAGTTTTAGTCTCGCCAACGTGATTCGCGCGCACGGTGTGGGAGTTCGCGGACTCGATGTTCCGCGGCGGTCGGAGCAGTACGAGGGTCGTTTCGGACGGATGTTCCGCAGTCTGCCGGGCGCTGATCATCCACGCCAGGCGCTCATCGATCTCGCAAACGAGATGACGGCCGATCCCGAGCCTGATCCGGGCGATGCGGTACCTGATCCCGAGGAGAATCGCGGCATCTCCGCGGGATACACGTATGTCGGTCAGTTCATCGACCACGACATTACGTTCGATCCCGCCAGCAGTCTGCAGAAGACGAACGATCCCGACGGCCTCGTCGACTTCCGCACGCCGCGCTTCGACCTCGATTCGGTCTACGGCCGCGGGCCCGACGATCAGCCGTATCTCTATGAATCCGACGGCATTCACCTGCTGCAAGGGACGCGGCAACTGACCGGCAATCCGAACGATCCGAACACGTTCGATCTGCCTCGCGATACCCGCGCGGCCGGCGAGCGCCGCGCGATCATCGGAGATCCGCGCAACGACGAGAACGTGATCGTTTCGCAGTTGCAGGGCATCTTCATCCGCTTCCACAACGCCATCGCCGATCTCCTCGGCGCCGGCTCCACGTTCGCCGACGTGCAGCGCACGGTGCGCTGGCATTACCAGTGGGCCGTGCTCCACGATTTCCTTCCGACGATCGCGGGGTGGGACATGGTCCGCTCGGTCCTGCCGCACGTGCGCAAGGACGGGAAGGACAAGTCGCCGTACGACGAGGAGCCCGATCTCCGCTTCTTCCACTGGCACATCGCGCCGTTCATGCCGATCGAGTTTTCGGTGGCCGCGTACCGCTTCGGCCATTCGATGGTGCGGCCGCAGTACCGCCTCAACTCGACGCTGCCGGACCCTCGCTTCCCGATTTTCCCGAACCTGCGCGGCTTCAACGAGTTTCCGTCGCCGTGGGCGATCGAGTGGCCGCTCTTCTTCCATATCCACTCCGGCGCACCCGACGTCGGTCCGACGCGCGTGCAGCCGGCGTACAAGATCGACTCGTCGCTCGTCGATCCGCTGCGCAACCTGCCGTTCATCACCGACGGGATTCCGTCGCTGGCGCAACGCAATCTTCTGCGGGGCCAGAGCTTCGGTTTGCCGTCCGGCCAGACGGTGGCGCGCCACATGTGCATTGAGCCGATCGCGGACGACGATCTGCGCGTCGGCAAGTTGACGGAAGGGGATTTTCCGAACAACAAGAAGATCACCGAGGTCAACGCGGCCTTCGCCAACAACGCGCCGCTCTGGTACTACATCCTGGCCGAGCCGCAGTTGCAGTTCGAGGACGACGACACGCCGATTACGCTCGGGCCGGTCGGCGGCCGCATCGTCACCGAGGTCATCGCCGGCCTGATCTTGGGCGACAACTTTTCCTATCTGTCGCAGCAGCCGTGCTGGCGCCCGATCAAGGAGCTGACGCGCAGCGGCCACTTCGGATTTGCGGAGTTGATCATGGTCGCGACCGGACAATTGCCGTAATCGATGGAGGCGCCGTCGCATCTCGCGGCGGCGCCTCAGTTTTCGATTACAGCGTGAACTGGCCGGATTCGATGAACGCTTTCACGCGCGCCATGAACTGATCGGCGACGGCGCCATCGATCAGGCGGTGATCGAAGGTCAGCGAGAGGATGCACATCGAGCGGATGGCGATGAAGTCGCCTTCCTTTGTTTCCACGACGACCGGACGCTTCTTCACGCCGCCGACGCCGAGGATCGCGACCTGCGGCTGGTTGATGATCGGCGTTCCGAACAGGCCTCCGTAGATGCCCGGATTCGTGATCGTGAACGTGCCGCCCTGTACGTCATCGGGCGCGAGCTTCTTCGTCCGTGCGCGCTCGCCGAGGTCGTTGATAGTTTTCGACAGGCCGAGGATGTTTTTCTCGTCCGCGTTTTTTACGATCGGAACGATGAGGCCCCAGTCGAGGGCGACGGCGATGCCGATGTTGAGGTCGCGGTGGTAGATGACCGAGGCGTCGTCCATCGATGCATTGATGATGGGGAACTCGCGCAGGCCGGCCACGACCGCCTGGATGATGAACGGCAGGAAGGTGAGCTTGGCGCCGCGCTCGGCGTAGGCGTCCTTGTACTGGCGGCGGAGTTTGTCGATGGCGGTGAAGTCGACTTCGAAGACGGTAGTGACGTGCGCCGAGGTCTGCTTCGATAACACCATGTGCTGCGCGATCTTCTTGCGCATCACCGACAGCGGCTCGATGCGATTGTTCTCGCCGGATGCGAACGTCATCGCGGGCGGGCGCGGCGCGGGCTGCGGTTGTTGCTGCGGCAGCGGCTGCTGCGCGGGCGCGGCGGCGGGCTTCGGCTGCTGCAGGAAGTCGAGGATGTCGTTCTTGGTGACGCGGCCGGAAACGCCGGAGCCTTGCAGCTTGGAAATGTCGACGTTGTTCTCCTGCGCGATTTTGCGGACCAGCGGGGAGGATTTGGTGCGGCGCCGCTCATCGAGCGAGGCGACGTTTTCGTCGTCGTTCTGTTCAGTCGCCGCGGCGGCTTGCGGAGGCGGCGCTTCGACGCGCGTTTCCGGACGCTGCGTGTCGACTTGGGCGACAGGCTCGGGCGCCGGCTCCGGTTTCGCGACCTCGGCGGCGGGCTGCGGCGGCGGGGCGGCGGCGGGTGGTGCAGGCGCGGCGCTCGCGCCGGCCGTTTCGCCATCCGCGCCAATTCGGGCGACGACGGTGTTCACGCCGACCGTCTGTCCTTCCTGCGCGACGATCTCAGTCAGCGTTCCGGACGACGGCGAAGGAATCTCGGCGTCGACTTTGTCGGTGGAAATCTCGAGGAGCGGCTCGTCGCGCTCAACCTTCTCGCCAACCTTTTTGAGCCACTTGACGATGGTTCCTTCAGCGATCGATTCGCCCATCTGGGGCATGACGACATCAATAGGCATTCATTTCTCCTGGCGCAGAGCTTTGTAATGCAAAAGCCGAGGCACGGCAACCGCGAGAGCGGCGATTATCCTTCCACGATGCAACCGCACTTTTTCAAAACGCCCGCGGACTTCCGCAAATGGCTGGCGAAGAATCACGCCTCGGCCACCGAACTCCTCGTCGGTTTCTACAAGAAAGACTCAGGCAAGCCGTCGATCACCTGGCCGGAGTCGGTCGATGAGGCGCTCTGTTTCGGCTGGATCGACGGCGTCCGGCGCCGCATCGACGACGTCAGCTACAGCATCCGCTTCACGCCGCGAAAAAAGACCAGCACCTGGAGCGCGATCAACATCGCCCGCGTCGCCGAACTGACGAAGCTCGATCGGATGCAGCCCGCCGGCCTGCGCGCCTTCGAGCATCGTCGCGAGGAGAAGTCGGCGATCTACTCGTACGAGAACGAGACGCGGACGTTGCCGGCCGAGGATGAGAAGAAGCTGCGCGCGAACAGGAAGGCGTGGAAGTTTTTCAACGCCCAGCCGCCGGGATACCGCCGCCTGTCAATCTACTGGATCACCAGCGCGAAGAAGGAGGAGACGCGAGCGCGCCGCCTGGCGACGCTGATCGACGATTCCGCACATGGCCGCCGCCTCGGCATAGTGACACTGGAGAAGAAAGTGTAGTGCGGGCGTCCCCGCCTACATCCGCCGTGGCGTCTCGCCCGGCGGAGGTTTCCGGAGTCATTCAATGTGCTGTGATTGAATCCCAGAACCCCCGTCGGGCGAGCACGCCCGCCGGACGCAGGCGAGACGCCCGTCATTCGTAAATCGCATCGCTACTTGTCGAGTGGACATCCGCCGGCCGGAGGAATCGTGCTCGCCACCGGCGGAGCCGGGTAGTACTGCGTGAACTGCTGCACCTGCTGTGCGATGTCGTAGCAGGCAAGCAGCTCGACCATCTTCAGCGCTTCGTCGAGTCCCGAGGAAATCCCGCCGCCGGTGACACGATTGCGGTCGACGACAAATCGCGGATATGCCTCGGCCACGTTGATGGCTTTGTACTTTTTCAGGCAGGGGATGAACGCCCAATGCGTCGTGGCAAGGTAGCCGTCGAGCAGTCCTGCCTGGGCCAGCAGCAGCGCGCCTTCGCATACCGAGGTCACCCATTGCGCGTTCGCGGCGCGACTGATCAGGAAATCGAGAAACGTCCGCTTCGGATCGTGCATGATTTTTTTCAACGCCGACGGATCGCCGCCCGGAACCCACAACACATCGACGTGCGGAACTTCGTGGAAGCACTTGTCAGGCTTGATCGTCACGCCGGCCTTCGTCAGCACAGGCCGATCGTTCTCGGCGACCAGACAAACCTCGACCTCGAGTTTCGGCGCACTGTTGCGCATCGCATCGAAGATCTCGGCGGGCGCGGCGACGTCGAGCAGGTCAACTTTTTCGTAGATCGGGATGCCGATGATCATGGTCGTCTCCTGTCAATCGTTGATGCGATACCAAATCATCATGGACATCTTCACCACCCCTGCCGTCGCGACGATCGCGAACAGATCCCAGCGGATGACGTGGTGCGCGATGTTGATGAAGAAAAATACGCCGGCGAGGAGGACGGCCGCCAGTCCGCCGATGCTCGTCGAGCGAAGGCGGTGAGTGAGAAAGCGTTCGTCGATCGTGCCGAGGATGGGCAGCTTCATTTCTTGTTCTCCAGCGTGAAGATTTCGTCCGTCGCGTAGCCGAAGATGCGCGAGAAGGTCAATGCGAGTGCGAGGCTTGGTTCGTATCGTTGCCGCTCGATCGAGTTGATGCTCTGGCGCGACACGCCCACGGCATCCGCGAGTTGCTGTTGCGTCCACCCGAGGGCGGTGCGCAGCTCTTTGACGCGGTTCTGGACGGATGGCGGCATGTCAAGTTCGCTTCACATGATAATCCGGTTTGAACGTGGTAGAACGCTCCGCGCTTGCGGACCGCGGTCTTCTCCATCATCTCGCCCAACTACCGGCACTACGCGCGTGTGTTGCTGAAGTCGGTGCGGCAGCATCAGCCCGAGTGGGATCGCTTCGTCCTGCTCGTCGCCAACGATGACACCGCAATCGACGAAGAGTTGTTCGCAACCGTTTCGGTCGACGCGTTGCCGCTGCCAAACCGGCGGCAATTCTGTTTCCGCTACTCGATCCTCGAGCTCAACACCGCCGTGAAGCCGTGGATGTTCGAGCATCTTTTCGCTCTCGGTTACGAGCGCGTCGTCTATCTCGATCCCGATATTCGTCTTTACAGTCCGCTGCCCGAGGTGGATGAGGCGGGGCCGGAGACGTTCCTGATGTTGACGCCGCACCTTACGGGACCGATCGCCGGCGACGACCATCCGAGCGAGCGCACCATCCTGCAGGCCGGCACTTACAACCTCGGCTTCCTCGTCGTTGCACAGGGCCGCGACACGCATCGTTTTCTCGACTGGTGGCAGGAGAAGCTGGAGTTTCAATGCGTCGTCGATGTGGCGCGCGGAATCTTCGTCGATCAGAAGTGGATCGATCTGACGCCGGGATTTTTCGAGAGCGTCTCGATCCTCCGTCACGAAGGCTACAACGTCGCTTACTGGAACCTCGGCCAGCGCACGGTGCGCGGCGCCGGCAGTGATGCGACGGTCAATGGTCAGCGGCTCCGGTTCTTCCACTTCAGCGGATTCGATCCCGCTGCTCCGGCGATGGCGTCGAAGCACGACTTCGCGCTGCGCGTATCGGAGGTCGGCGACGCACGAGCGTTGATCGCCGACTACGACGCCGAAATCCGCGCCGCGGGTTACGAATCGTTCCGCAACGCGCGCTATCCCTTCGGCTTCTTCACCGACGGCACGCCGATCTCGGACGCCGCCAGAATCGCGTATCGCAATTCGCCGGCGTTGCAGCGCGCGGGGGGAGCCGATCCGTTTCAGCATCCGGAGCTCTTTCGCGCGCATCGCCCGGTTCGCCAGTTTCGCCGCGGTGCGCGCGTGTCGCGAATCGCCGCGAAGGCGTACCAGACGTTGTCCCCGATCCGGCCGCTCGCTCTCCTCTTTCCGCAACCGATGCGCAAGGCCGCGCGCGAGTTTCTGCTCGGACGGCGCGACACGCCTCCGTCGCCTCCTCGCCCGAACCGGCCGTTGCCGCCGGGGCTGAACATCGCCGGAAACATCACGCATGACACCGGCGTCGGCGAGTCGGCGCGCCTGTGCCGCAACGCGTGCGAGGCCGCGGGAATCGCGCACCACATCATCGACGTAAACGATGAAACGCAGCAGGCGATGTATCGGACCAGCGTGTTTCACGTGAACGCGGATCAACTCCCCGAGGTGCATGACCGGCTGCCGCACGTGTTCGAAGCGAGCAGCTACAACATCGGCTGCTGGCATTGGGAGTTGCCGCAGTTGCCTGACGAGCTGGCGGAGTCGGCCGCGCCGCTCGACGAAATCTGGGCGCCGAGCGAGTTCATTCAGAGCGCCGTCAGCAGCAAGGTTTCGATTCCGGTCGTGCACATGCCGCATGGCGTCGCGGTGACGGAGATCGAAGCGTGCACTCCCGAGGAGTTCGGCGTGCCGCCGGGGCGATTCACGTTCCTATGCATGTTTGATTTGGCGAGCGTGATGGAGCGCAAGAACCCGCTCGGCGCCGTTGAGGCATTCCGCCGCGCGTTTGCGAACGATTCGAACGCAGCGCTGCTGATCAAAGCCGGACAGGCCGGCCGCCATCGCCGCGAATACGCCGAGCTGGCGGGACGGCTTCACGGCATCCCGAACGTCTATCTCACCGATCGCATGCTGCCGCGCGCCCGCGTCAACGGGCTGTTGTCCGCATGCGATGCCGTCGTCTCGCTGCATCGTTCCGAGGGCTTCGGATTGATCCTCGCCGAAGCGATGTACCTCGGCAAACCGGTTGTGGCCACCGGATGGTCAGGCAACATGGACTTTATGACCAGCGAGAACTCCTGCCCGGTCGCCTACGAACTGGTGACGCTCGATCGCGCCCACGGCCCGTACCGCGCCGGCCAGCAGTGGGCCGATCCGGACGTCGACGACGCCGCACGCCTCATGCGCCGCGTCGTCGACGACGTTGATTTTCGGTCAGAAATCAGCACCCGTGCACGCGAGACGATCCGCGCGCAGTTCAGCCCGGCCGCCGCCGGCGCGCGATACCGCGAGCGACTGGACGCGGTGGAGCAGCGCGCGCGGTAGTCTCTTCGGAAAGAACATGAACACGCCGTTGTGGACGTGCCGAAAGTGCGGTCGCTCGTTCGCGAATCGCAATCAAACGCACACGTGTGCGCCGCTCGGTGATCTCGATCGGCACTTTGCGAATCGGGCTCCGGAGTTGCGTGCGCTGTTCGATGCGTTGGCGGAGGCGGTGCACGCGTGCGGGCCCGCCGAGGTGCTGTCGGAGAAGACGCGGATCGCTTTCCATCGCCGCATGTCCTTCCTCAGCGTTTATCCGCGCAAGGACCACCTCATCCTCGGCTTCGTGCTCGCCGAGCGGATCGAACATCCGCGCTTCGAGGCCGTGCAGACCTTCTCGCCGCGTAATCACCTGCACAACCTCCGGCTGCGCAGCATTGGCGAGATCGACGAAGAAGTCCGCCGATGGATTCGCGACGCGTACGAAGTCGGAGAGCAGAAGCATCTGCGGCGCTGAGCGATACACTTCGCGGATGACGATCACCGGCGCAATCCTCGCTGCTCTGGCCGCAGCTGCACTTCTGCTTTCCGGTCCCGGCACGCGCGCGGGATGGTGGGACTTCAAGACCGGCCTCCTGCTTTTCGCCGGCGCACTTCTGGTCGGGTTGCTCGCGTTGCTGATCTCAGGCATCGCCTGGCTGCGGTCGCGGCCGAACCGCACCGCGGCGGCGGCGACGATGGCTGGCGCTGTGATCGTTCTTGTTCCGCTGGTGCAAATCGCGGCCGCGCGGAGCAAGCCGGCCATCCACGACATCAGTACCGACCTCGCCGATCCGCCGCGCTTCTCGGCCGTGCTTCCTCTTCGCGCCGGCTTTCCGAACAAAGTGGCCGACCGCGTCGACGATGCCACCGCACGCGCGCAGCGGAACGCGTATCCCGACCTGGCTACGCTCGAACTTCCGCTCCCGCCGGATGCCGCGTTCACGAAGGCGGCCGAAGCCGCGAAGAAAATGGAGTGGGAGATCGTGTCCCTCCGGCCGGCCGATGGCATCATCGAGGCGACGGCGACGACCTCGTGGTTCGGTTTCCATGACGACGTGGTCGTGCGGATCCGTCCCGCAGGCTCGCAAAGCCGCATCGACGTCCGCTCCGTCTCCCGCGTCGGCCGCGGCGATGCCGGCAAGAACGCGGATCGGATTCGGCGGTATCTGCGGCTGCTGACGAATTAGTTCACGCGGAGACGCGGAGGCGCGGAGAAAGACGTGACAACTCACAAGGTCCTCGGCGCGATCGCCAACTCGTTCAATCCGATCGTGGCGATCCTCGCTCTGGCTGTGCCGTTCGCGCGCAGACCGCGTACGCTCCGATCGACGATTGCGTACTACCTCGCGGCCGGCATCGCGATCGGATTGGTGTACGTCGTCCGCGCAATCGACGACCGCTACGGGCTCTGGGCGTCGCGTGGACTCGACTACAGCACGCATTCCGCCTTCGCCGCTTCGCTTGCCGCGTCGATCGCGGCATTCCACCGCCGCTGGGCCGCGCCCCTCGTCGGCGCGACGGTTCTCTATTTCGCGCTGGAGATGTTCATGCGGTACCACGGCGTCCTGGACATCCTCTCTTCAGCAGTCCCCGCCGCGATGGCAGCCGCCGTACTTCTCATCGCCTCTCTCCGCCTCTCCGCGCGCTCCGCGTGAACCGTCTCCCTCTCGACCTCAGAACGGACAGTCATCGCAGCCGGAACCACAGCAGGTCGGTTCGAGCGCGGCGCGGATTTCGGGCTTGGGTGTTTTGTCGGGCGACGGCGGATCGCACGCGGTTTCAGCGCGCGGCGTCTCTTCGGGAGGGAGTTCTGATTCGTTCAATCGGCGACGATTTCCGACCAGGGGAGCTTGCGGACCTGAAGCACTTTCTCGTCGATCTGCTGCTGCGTGGCGCGGTCGCCGAGGACGCGTCGAAGGTAATCGACCTCGGTGGAGACGAGCTTGTTGTGCTTCGGCAGCAGACGGAGCGCGGCGCTTTGCAGGTTGCGTTCGGACACGGTGACGGTCTTGGAAGCTTTCGTGACCTTTTCGCTCATGGGAGTCGCAACGACGGCTTTCGCCGAAGTAATCCTTCGAATGCGATTACCTTTTTCGGCCGATTCGCCCGGTGCGAATCGGGAGCGCGCTCCGGAACACCAGCGACTCCTGCATCGCGGCCGGACGCTCGGAGCTGCAACGGCACAGCGCGCAGTGAACTCCGTCGACGTGCGCCGCGCGAGAATGCCCGCAGATATCGCAAAGCCGCTTTTCCATCACACTGCATCCCTTCTCAAAGTTCGTGCCGGAAATTGTGAAGGAGGGGAGGGGAGATCGAACGAAACTCTGCAATAGGTGGATTTTCGGAGTGTCGTTCCGTCTGCCGCTTACCGCCTACTCCACGCCTCGGAGACTGCGCGTCCCTTCTCGAAATCGTCCACGACCAGGATCAACTGATGATCGTGGTCGCTGTAGAGGACTTCGATGTTGACGCCGGCGTCGGCCATGCGGCGGGTGAGCTTGCCGAGTTGGCCCGGCTCGGATTGATTGAGTCGTTGAACGAGAACGTCGTTCACGGCGAGGACCTTGATGCCGGCCGCTTCGAGCGCGTTGCGCGCGGCGTCGCCGTCGTTGAACAGAAAGTGCGCGACACCATGACCATCAACAACCCACGCGCCGCCGCCTTCGATGCTCACGCCGGCGCGGCCGAGGGCATCGCCCATTTCGGCGAGTGCGCCGGGGCGGTTGTCGAGGGAGATGGCAAGATCCTTCATTCGTAGCGCAATGCTTCGATCGGATCGAGCTTCGACGCCTTCGCGGCCGGGTAGATGCCGAAGATGATGCCGAGGATCGCGCAGAAGCCGAAGGCGAGGACGATGGCCCACATCGGCGTGTGGACGGGCGGGAGCTCCAGCCAGCGTTTCAGAATCAGGCGCACAGTGGCGGCGCCGAGGTAGCCGAGGGCGATGCCGATCGCGCCGCCGAATCCGGAGAGAGTGACCGCTTCGATCAGGAACTGGATCAGCACGTCGTAGCGGCGCGCGCCGATCGCTTTGCGGATGCCGATCTCGCGGGTCCGCTCGGTGACCGACACCAGCATGATGTTCATGATCCCGATGCCGCCGACCAGCAGCGCGATGCCGACCACCGCGCCCATGATGCCGGTGGTGGTGTTGAGCACCGTGGAGATGGTCTTCATCAACTCTTCCTGCGACGTGATCTGGAAGTCGTTCGGCTGCCCTTTTTTCAGATGGTGGCGCGCGCGCAGGATGTCGGTGACCTGCTCCTTGGCGAGGTCGATGTCGTCGCGCGTACGCACCTGCAGCGCGATCGGAAGGTGCTGCATGCGATCGGGACCGTAGAGCATCTGCGCGGTGGCGAACGGGATGTAGATGACGTCGTCCGGGTCGTTGCCGATCGACGAGCCGCGCTTCTCCATGACTCCGATCACGGTGAAGTTGTTATCGTCCATCCGGATGTCTTTGCCGACGGCATCGCCGAGTCCGAGCTGCCGTGCAGCCTCGAATCCGAGGACGGCCACGCGCTTTTTCGCATCCTCATCGAGCGTGCCGAAAAAGCGGCCGTGGTCGACGAACTGCTTGGCCACGTCCGGATAGCTTTGATTGACTCCGAGCAGTGATGTGTCGTGACGCGTGTCGCCGTACTTCAACGAGGCGTTGCCGATGAACAGCGGCGTGAAATCGCGTACGGCCGTCGCGCCGCGTTTGACCGCGAGGGCATCCTCATACGTCAGCGATGGCACCGGCAGGAAGGGATTGCCGCGCGATGCCGAAAAGTCGGGGACGACGCGGATGAACGTGGCGCCGACGTTCTCGAGCTGACTCGAAATCTGATACTGCATCCCCTGCACGAGCGAGACGACGGCGATGACAGCCGCGACGCCGATCATCACGCCGAGGACGGTCAGGATCGACCGCATCTTGTTGGCGCCGATGGCGCGGAGTGCGATCTTGACGTTTTCGAAGAACATCCGCGGGTCAGCTTAGCTCACACCACAATTTTTCCGTCGCGGATGTGGATGACGCGTTGCGCTTCCTGGGCGACGTCGTCTTCGTGCGTGACCATGATGATGGAGTTGCCGCGCGAGGAGAGCTCGCGGAAGAGGTCGAGGATTTCGCGGCCGGTCTGCGAGTCGAGGTTGCCGGTCGGCTCGTCGGCGAGCAGCAGCGACGGCTTGTTGACCAGCGCTCGTGCGATGGCGACGCGCTGCCGCTGACCGCCGGAGAGCTCGTTCGGCTGGTGGTTCATCCGGTCGCCCAGCCCCACCGCGGTCAATGCTTCCTCGGCCATGTCGCGCCGTTCGGCGCGGCCGATCTTCGCGTAGACCAGCGGCAGCTCGACGTTCTGCAGAGCCGTTGTGCGCGAGAGAAGGTTGAAGGTCTGGAAAACGAATCCGATCTTCTTGTTGCGCACCGCGGCCAGCGCGTCGTCGTCCATCGATTCGACCGGCGTGCCGTCGAGGATGTACTGACCGGCGGACGGGCGGTCGAGGCAGCCGACGATGTTCATCAGCGTCGACTTGCCCGATCCGGACGGACCCATGATGGCGACGTACTCGCCGTGATTGATGACGAGATCGACGCCGCGAAGTGCGTAAATGTCCTGCGGGCCGAGCTGATAGGTGCGCGTCAGCTCGCGCATTTCGATGAGATGGTTGCCGTTGCCGTTTCCGTTCACTTTGAGGCCGTCCCGTTTTGAGGAGTCTTTGACTCTTCTTTCGTCACTTCTACGGAATCGCCGTCTTTCAGTTTCTTCAGAGTGCGGAATGGTCCGGTAACGACCTTGTCGTTCGCCGTAACTCCGGAGACGAGCGCCACATGCGTTGTGTCGCTGACGCCGGTCTTGACCTCGGTCATTTTCACTTTGCCGTCTTTGACGACGAAGACATACTTCGACTTCGGTGCGTTCTCGTCCTCGTCGTCCGTGCCGGTCTTCGACTTCGCCAGCGCCGGCGGAACGCGTTCGACGACGCTCTGAATCGGAACGGACAACGCGGCGCCGGACGTCGTCGTGATGATGGAGACCTGTGCGGTCATGCCGGGACGCAGGCGGTCGTCGGGATCGTCGAACTGAACCTTCACCTTGAAATAGCGCATGCCCGCGCCGGCGCCTTGCTTGAGCGCGGCGGAGCTGCCGATCTCGGCGACGTGTCCGTTGTACTCCTTGTCCGCAATGGCGTCGACGTGGACCTTCGACGATTCATTCAGACGAATGCCGGTGATCTCGGTCTCGCCTACATCGGCTTCGACGAGGATTTCGGAAAGGTCGGCGATGACGGCGATCACCGAGCCCGGATTGTTCATCGTGCCGGGGATGACCACTTCGCCCTCGTGTGCGTTGAGCTGCACCGCCCGGCCGTTCATCGGAGAAAGGATGGTGGTGTGATCGAGATCGTTCTGGGCCTGTTGCAGTAGTGCCTGCGCCTGCGCGACGCCCTGGTTGGCGGAGTCGTACGCCGCCACGGCATTGTCATGACTCTGCCGGGCCTGATCGAACAGCTCCTGCGCCTGGATTCCCTGCTGCCTGAGATTCACGGCGCGCTTGTAGGCGAGCTCCGTCGTGGCCATGTTCGTCTTCGCGCGCGCCACTTCGATGCGGCTGTTCGAGACCGCCGCAGCCGCGCGTGAGTACGCGGCCTGATAGGCGGTTCTCTCCAGATCGACCAGGCGCTCACCCTTCTTTACGGCGTCGCCTTCCTTGAAGTAGAGCTTCTCGATCTTGCCGATGATGTACGCGCTGATGTTGACTTTGACCTTGGGGTCGACTTCGCCGGGCGCGGTGACGATCGCCTGGATGTTGCGCTGCGTCACCGGCTCGACATAGACAGGCTCGCCCTTCGACCCGCCGCCCTTGACACTCGCAAAGATGATGACGCCGACGAGAACGACCGCCCCGACGATGATGAGGGTCTTTTTCATTTACTGGCACGCAGCGACTGGAGTGCGGGACCGATCAGTTTCAGCAGGAGCACGAGGATCCAGAGGCTGATGATCGTGACAGCCGCTTTCACCTTCGACACTCGCGCGACGTAGGAGAAGCCGATGATGAGGAGCGCGAGGAACCAGACGGAGAAGATGTCGAACGATGAGAGAAGCGCGAAGGCCACCGGGTTCGTCTTGTAATCGACAAGAAATCCGAGGTTGGATCGGACGATTGTCGCGAGCGCCTGAGCGGGGATGATTCCCCCTTTGGCAATGATGATGATCAGTGTGACCACGCTTTTTATGATCGTTGGTATCGAGGCGTAGCAGGTGACGGAGAAGGCTTGCCTGAAATCGCCCTCACCTCCGAAGATGCGGAACGCGAGGAGCACCACGCCCGCGATCACGAGCAACCCGATGAGGCTCAGTACTGGCGAGAGATAGGTGATCACCTTGCCGATCGAGGCGGAAATGCGGACCGCTTTGTCGACCTGCTCCTGTGGAACGTTCTTGTTCTGCTCCATCGACTCGCGCGCGGCGGCGCCGAAGTCGATGTGCGGACCCATGATGATGCCCGCCGCGAGCGAGACGAGCAGGAGCAACACCAGCGGCACTACCCAGTCCGGACGTCGCGCGATCGAGGCGAATGTCGCATCGGGCGAGAACAGCACGCCGATGATGCGCTGGAACGGATTCGGTTTCGGCTCGGCGCCGGGAGCGGGCGTAGCGATGGCGTTATCCTGACCAACAGTCATGGCTCATTTCTCCTCTGGTGCAGTGTCGTGGGATGAGAAGTTGAGCCAATTGTAACGGGTGAACTGGGAGAAGATCGAAGGTTCCTCCACCTTCGGCTCATCGACGGTGATGTTGCGGGTGTCGAGGAGGTCGCCGACCGCGCGGTGATACGCGGCCACTGCTTTGTTGTAGCCGACCAGCGCCTGCAGCTCGTTCGCACGCGCATCCGAGAGCTGCTGCTGAATCTGCAGCACCTGGAAGTTCGTGCTCATGCCGTTTTCGTAGCGTTTGCGCTCGGCGTTGACGTTCTCCTCAGCCGCTTCCCGCGCCGTGCGCGTGGCGCTGATCTGTTTCGCGGCGGTGTCCACCGCGCGCGCCGTGGCGCGGACGTCGACGGCGATGTTCTGCCGCGTCTGCGCCTCGGTGATCTGAGAGGCTTGAAGATCGAGCCGGGCGCGGTTCTTTTCGGCGCGCGCGCCCCAGTTGAAGACCGGCACGCCGATCGTGAAGCCGATGTTCCAGCCCGGGAAGTCGTTGCGGAAGACCTGCTGAACGGCGTCGCTGAAGCGTGTGGAGCTAAGTCCCGGCGTCGTGCTGATGACGGTGCCCGCCGCGCCCGCGACGTTGTAGCCGAGGTTCAGATCGAACTGCGGTAACACCTGGTTGCGTGCGTATTGATACGTGACGCGGCGGGTGGCGGTGGTGAGCTGGTTTTCCTTCACCTCGGGGCGAAGTTCGTATGCCTTGGCCACCGACTCTTCGACGTTGATGCCGATTGGCGTGTAGCCGATTGTGTCGGTGGGGATAATCGGCCGGTCCCAATCTTCGGCGGGCAGATTCAACAGCGCGCGCAGCCGGTCTTCGGCGGCGCGGACGTTGGCGACGGCGGTGATGAGGTTCTCTTCGCCCGTCGCAATCTGCACGCGCGGCTGGAGGATGTCGAGCGGCGCCGACGCACCAACGTCGATGCGGATCTGTGTGATGCGCGACTGGTCGCGGGCCAGGAAGAGCGCTTCCTTGACCACGTCGACGAAGCGGCGGCTGTAGATCAGGTCGTAGTAGGCCTGCTCGACGGCGGAAGTGCTGTCGAGCAGCACGCCGCGGAACGCTTCGCGGCTGATGCCCAGGTTGTTGCGGGCGATGGTGATGCCGCGGCGGGTGATATCGACGCCGAAGTTGCGCGCCAGAGGCTGCGTGAATCCGAAGCCGAGGCCCGTCGAGAAGCCGGGACTGATGGTCGTGCCGGCGCCGCTACGTGTGAAGCGCTGGTTCGTCGTCGAGATCGAGAACGAGCCGCCGGTGGGGATGGTGTCCCGCACCGAAGCGTTCGCGTTGGTCGTTCCGCCGCCGCTGGCGTCGAACGCCGAGAGGGCAGGGCTCTGGCTGCTGGTCTTGCTGATCGTCGCGCCGGCGAACGGATCGAAGATGTTGTACGCGCCGGTGACGCCTTCCGCCGACATCTGCAGGTCGTAGCGCTGGATCTGCACGCCGATGTTCTTTTCGAGCATCGTGTGGATGGCGTCATCGAGCGACAACCGCAACGCGCGGGCGTTGTTCGCGTCCTTGTCGGTGTCAGCCGACACGGTCACCGTCGGCGCCTGATCGGCCTGGGGAACATCGACCGGCGTACCGGACGGACTGGTGGTCACGGTGACCGGCTGCGGCATCGATGTCGTAGTCTTTTTCGTCGTCTGTGCGGAGAGCGGCAGAGCGCTCGCAACACAGGCAATGATCAGCAACCGTCGAACAGCGGTATTCATGTAAACCCTCCTGGACACGCCTCTTCTACGCAACGTTGTTTGGATTGTTTCGTGCGCGCGCCCCCGCCGGCGAAGGCGAGGCGGAACCGATTTTCGGCGCGCGCATTGTATTCGGGACTGCTACGTTTGACGTCGCGAAACGTGGAAGGTTAACTCGGCGACGAGGCTGTCGGGTGTCGGCTCTCGGCTGTGGGGGTTTCGCGTTCTTCTCGATTCGAGGCGAATGACATGCGGTACTCGCATGCGCACGGCGTTGCTCTTTCCGACAGCCGACAGCCGACAGCCCAGGCTACGACGGTAGCTGCGTCCCCTCCGGAACCGGCTCACCCGCAAAGTGACACGCGGCAAACTGCCCCGGCTTGTGCTCGATCAGCGGCGGAACGACGTCCTTACAGATTGGGAACTGGGCAATGGGGCAGCGCGTGTGGAAGACGCAGCCGCTCGGTGGATTCAGCGGCGTGGGGATGTCGCCGCTCAGTATGATGCGGCTCTTGTGTCGCGTCGGGTCGGGGATCGGCACCGCGGAAAGGAGTGCCTTCGTGTACGGATGGAGTGGATCGGCGTACAGCTCGCGGCGGCCGGACAACTCCATGATCTTGCCGAGGTACATGACCGCGACCCGGCTGGAGATGTGCTCGACGACGGAGAGGTCGTGGGCGATGAAGAGATACGTCAGTCCGAGCTGCTCCTGCAGATCCTGCAGCAGATTGACGACCTGCGCCTGGACGGAAACGTCGAGCGCGGAGACCGGCTCGTCGAGCACGAGGAACTTCGGATTCGTGGCCAGCGCGCGCGCGACGCCGATGCGCTGGCGCTGTCCGCCGGAAAATTCGTGCGGATACCGTTTGCGATAGTCGGCGCTGAGCCCGACGGTTTCGAGGAGCTGGGCCACGCGCGCGTCGCGATCGCTCGACGACATGCCGCCATGCACGATCAGCGGCTCGGCGATGATCGTGGAGACTGTCATCCGCGGATTCAGCGACGCGTACGGATCCTGAAAGACGATCTGCATGTTGCGCCGCATCCGGCGCATGTCGCCGGAGCCGAGCGCAAGGACGTCCTCGCCTTCGAACTCGACGCTGCCGGAAGTCGGCTCGATCAGACGCAGGATGCATCGGCCGACGGTGGTCTTGCCGGAACCCGACTCGCCGACCAGACCGAGGGTCTCGCCGCGGCTGACGCCGAAACTGATGCCGTCGACGGCTTTGACCTGCGCCACGACGCGGGCCAGCACGCCCCGCTTGACGGGGAAGTACTTCTTCAGGTCGCGCACGACCAGCAGCGGCTCGCCGATGCCGAGCGGTAGCACCGGCGTCTGCTGCGAGCCGCTGGTTTCGTCGGGATCGTGCGGCGTCTTCGTCACCGGATTCCGTTCACGCGCGGTCTGGTCCGCGGGCATTTGCAGACCGCCGGTGATGGCAGGGGAGACCTTGTCGTCGCCGGGGACGAAGGGTTTGTCGGTCATGTTTCCCCTTCGAAAGGCGAATGTTGAATGTTGAATGTTGAATGTTCAATGTTGAATGGGCTGCGCCTCGCGGGCTCGTTCCCTCGGCATTCAACATTCAACATTGAACATTCGACATTCAGCATTTCAAGCCTTTTCAACCCTCTCCGGATCCGCCTCGTCACCATGCAGATAACAGCGCGCATCATGCCCAGGTGACACGATCATCCGCGCCGGCTCGTTGCCGAGGCAGATGTCCATGACGTCAGGGCATCGCGGGTTGAACTTGCAGCCGTGTGGAAGATTCGAGATCGGCGGCACCATCCCTTTGATCGTCGGCAGGCGGTTCGGCGCGGACGGATCGCCTGCGCTGACGCTCGGCAGCGATTTCAAAAGTCCGCGCGTGTATGGGTGCGCGGGCGCGGCGAAAAGTTCGCGCACCGGAGACTCTTCGACGACGCGTCCGGTGTACATGACCACGACCCGCTCGCAGAATTCAGCGACGACGCCGAGGTCGTGGGTGATGAGTAGGATGGCCAGCCCGAGGCGTTGCTGAAGCGATGCAAGCAACTCCATGATCTGCGCCTGAATGGTGACGTCGAGCGCGGTAGTCGGCTCGTCGGCGATCAAAAGCTCTGGATCGCAAGATAGCGCCATGGCGATCATGACGCGCTGCCGCATCCCGCCGGACAGCTGATGCGGATAGTCGTCGAGCCGTTTGATCGGATCGGGAATCGAGACGAGCTCCAGCATCTCGCCGGCGCGCTTCCACGCCTCTTTCTTCGATACCTTGTTGTGAATCCGCACCGCCTCGGCCACCTGCGCGCCGATCTTGAACACGGGATTCAACGACGTCATCGGCTCCTGAAACACCATGGCGATGTCGTTGCCGCGGACGGTGCGCATGTCGTGCTCGGAAAGGTCCGCGAGATTCTTCCCCTTGAATCGCACTTCGCCTGCGGTGATCCGCCCCGGCGGCGCGACCAGCCGCATGATCGACATCGCCGTGACGCTTTTGCCGCATCCCGATTCGCCGACAAGAGCCAGCGCCTCGCCCTTGCGAACGCTGAACGAGACGTTATCGACCGCATGAACCAATCCACCATCTGTAGGAAACGAGGTCCTCAGGTTCTTGACTTCGAGGATCGCCTCGCGCGGATCGACATCCGCGTCAGCGACGGCGGCGCCGGGTAACCCCAGCGGTTGCATCGGTTGCGAATTGTCGATAGCGGGATGCTCACTCACGCGACCAGCATCGTAGCAAGAATGGTGTCAGCACTTCCGAGGTAGCCTCGGCGGCTGTGAAAGTCACGGATCACGGTCAACGACGGCTGCGACGTCGCGAGATCACCGAGGCGATGTGCCGGGAAACAATTCGTCATCCTGTCGAAATGGAAAAGCAGGGAAACGGCTACTTCAAATCTGAGTTATGTCGAAGCCGAGGAAAGGTATCTGCGCGTCGTCACGTTAGCGGGGAAAGGGGCGCAAGCTCCTTTCCGCCTTCTTGTATGCTCGCGCCATGACGTTCGACCCTGATGCTGCGGCTTCCGAGGGCGCGGGCATTTACGGACTGCCGTTCAGTCCTGACGATGCGCACGTCATCGTCATTCCGGTTCCGTATGAGGCAACCACCTCGTACGGCGGTGGCACGTCGAAAGGACCGGAAGCAGTTTTCGAGGCATCGAAGCAGGTCGATCTTTTCGATCGAGATACCGGACGGCCATACGAAGCCGGCATCGCCATGCTCGACGTGCCGAAGAACATCGTTCGATTGAATGAGAAGGCGCAACGCATTGCCGCCGCCGTCATCGAGAAGGGCGGCGTGGTCGACAACGCCACGCGCAAGGCGGCCGCCGAGGTGAACGCGATTTCGGAAGAGGTGAATGACTGGGTTTACGAGCAGACCCGCGCGCTTCTCGTCGCCGGAAAAATGCCGGTGGTCCTCGGCGGCGATCACTCCGTCCCCTTCGGCGCGATCCTGGCGTACGCGGAAACGCATCCAAACCTCGGCATCCTTCACCTCGACGCGCATGCCGACCTTCGCGATGCCTACGAAGGCTTCACGTGGTCGCACGCGTCGATCTTCCATAACGTCATCACGAAAGTCGGCGGCGTCGACCGGCTCGTGCAGGTCGGCGTGCGCGATCTCAGCAACGCCGAGTCGGCCATGATCGACGGATCGGAAGGACGCATCGTGACGTTCTTCGATTCCGATCTGGCCGCGCGCAAAGAAGAGGGCGCGACGTGGGCGGAAATCGCGGACGAGATCGCCGGCGCGCTTCCGACCGACGTCTATCTGTCGTGGGACATCGACGGACTCGATCCGACGCTTTGCCCGTCGACAGGAACGCCCGTGCCGGGCGGCTTGTCATGGAACGAAGCGATCGGACTGCTGCGCGCATTGCGCCGCAACGGCAAGCGCATCGTCGGACTCGATCTCTGCGAAGTGTCGCCCGGCGAAACGGAGTGGGACGCAAACGTCGGCGCGCGCCTGCTGTACAAGATGATCGGCTTCGCGCTCCTCACGAATCAACGAGCGTAGTGCGGACGAGACGTCCGCACTACGATGATCGCCGCATCATCAACATCGCGCTCGTGACGCCGAGGGCGCCGCAGGCGATCCAGACGGCGGCCGGGTTGTGCTCGAACACGAAGGTGCCGGCGGGCGGGCCGATGACCATGCCGAGGGACCACATCATCATCACTAGGCCGAGATAGCGTCCGCGGTATTGCTCGGGCGCGATTTGGACCGCGTACGCGGTGGCGACGGGAGAGCTGATCATCTCGCCGAGCGTCCAGACGACGACGGTTGCGGCGAGAAGCGGAACGGTGTGCGCGAGGCCGGTTAACGCGAAGCCAATTCCGGCCAGCAGATAGCCGAGGGCGATCATCGGCCGCGGATGGAAACGGCGCGTCCACTGCGTGATGGCGAGCTCGAAGACGACGATCAGCATTCCGTTCGTCGAGACGAGCAAGCCGAAAACGCGCGGTGGGAAACCGGCGGCGCGCACGTGCAGCGCGAAGGTCGATCCGAGTTGGAAATCGACAATGGTGATGCAGAGCGTGGCAAGGAGAAAGATGATGAACGGCTTGTCGCGAGCGGCGACGCGAAGCGCTTCGCCGCTGCGCTCATTCTTCACATACGTCCGCAATCCGTGCGGCAGTGCGACGAGGGCGATGAGACCGTAAATGATCGATGTCGCCGCGTCGCCGATGAAGAGCAGCGTGAAGGAGCGGTCGGCTAGAAATCCAGCCGTGGCAGGTCCCGCCGCGAAGCCGAGGTTGATGGCCAGCCGGTAGATGCCGAAGGCAGTGACGCGATGCTCCTCGCCGACCAGATCGCCGACCAGTGCGTAGCTGGCGGGTCGATATAACTCCGACAGCGCGCCGGTGATGCAGGTGAGGATCACGATCGGCACATAGCTGCGCGCCTGCGAAAGCGCGAGCATCGACGCAGCAGAGCCGAACATCGACAGCACGATCGTGTTGCGGCGGCCGATGCGGTCGGCGAGATGTCCGCCCGCGGACGATGCGATGAGATGGCCGAGGCCGTATGCGCCGACGGCGAGTCCGGCCTGTGCGCTGCTGTAGCCGATGCGCGTGAGGTAGAGGATCAGGAACGGGATGACGAACGTGCCGAAGCGGTTGATGAACGTGCCGCCGAAGAGAATCCAGGCGGCGCGCGGCAGGGCTTTGACGTTTTCGCGAAACGATTGCAAGGGGGACGATTATCACGCGGAGTTCGCGGAGAGGCGGAGAGAGGCTATGCGAATTCGAAACGGACGCGTTCTCGCAAGTGGCCGAGGATGGCGCCGAGGAAGGCGCCGGTGGTGTTCCAGATGATGTCGTTGATGTCGGCGACGCGGTCGGGGAGGAAGTACTGCCACCCTTCGATCGCGCAGGTGAAGGTAAAGCCGAGGAGGAGCGTGAGCACGTAGGTTTGCAACGTCGGACGGTTGATCGTGTAGAGCGCGATGAAAAGCAGGAAACCCCACGGCACGAACAACAGCACGTTCGCGATGATCGGCACGACCATCACTGCCAGGATGTGCGTCGACACCGGATGGCGCGCGATGCGGTGTGAGATGTGACGGAGATCCTCGAACGGCAGCGGATCGACTTTCGCGTAGCTCTTGCCCGACATCCACACCGTCGTCATCACGATGAGCGCCGTGACCACGAGCAGCAGGACGACGGTGACTGGGCGTTTAATCGTGATCTCGGTCTGCATCACACGTTCACGAATCTTCGGAAGCCGACGTTCAGGATCAACCCTATCGCCATGAAGAACATCATCGTGGCTGAGCCGCCATATGAGATGAGCGGCAAGGGGATTCCGGTCACGGGCAACAATCCGATCTGCATCGAGACGTTGATCACGATGTGGAAGATGAAAAAGCAGATGAGCGACAACACCAGGAACGTGCCGCCGCGGTCGCGCGACGCTTTGGCGACCGACATCGACTCGATGATGAGGAACAGATACAGCGTGAGCACGACGCTGACACCGGCGAATCCCCACTCTTCGCCGAGCACCGAGAAGATGAAATCGGTGTGGCGGGCGGGGAGGTACTCGAGGTTCACCTGCGTCCCGTGCAGGAATCCTTTGCCGGTGATGCCGCCGGAGCCGGTGGCGATTTTCGCCTGCAATACCTGATAGCCGGAGCCGAGCGGATCGTGAGTCGGGTCGAGGTAGTTCGCGATGCGCTGCTTCTGAAAGGGCTTCAGGAAATGCCAGCTGATCGGCGCGGCCACCAACAGACAAAGCGTCGCGATCAGCCACAACTTTGGTTTGATGCCGCCGAAGAACATGGCCACGCCGAACAGCGGGAAGAAGCTAGCCGCCGATCCGAATGCCGGTTGCAGCGCGATCAGGACGACCGGAAATCCGATCATTCCCATCACCACCGCGAAACTGCGAACGTCGAGGTAGGCGCGGTCGTTGGAATCGAAATACTTCGCGATCAGCAACGCCGTAAAAATCTTCATGAACTCCGACGGCTGAAATTGAAAGCCGCCGACGTGAATCCACGATTTGACGTTGCGCGTGAGCCGGTCCGACGCCAGCAGATAGGCGAGCAGCACGATTCCGACGCCGTACAGAAACGGCGCGACCTCCATCAGCAGGTGGTAGTCGATGGCGATGAAGACCACCATCAACCCGATGCCGATCAGCGTCCACAAGACCTGCTTCCGAAATAGCGGCGCCTCTGGGCCAAAGTACGTGGCGCTGTAAACGAGCAGACAGCCGATCGCCGCGATGAGCAGCGCGGTCGTGAGCAGGTTCAGATCGAGGCGGGAAATCGTGCGTGAGACGGACATCGTCGCGACGCTTGCGAGAGTAGCAGACTGGCGGAGGAAGTGGTCAGTGGTTAGTGGCCAGTGGTCAGAAAAGAAGTGGCCAGTGGTCAGTGGTTAGTGGCCAGTGGTTAGTGGCTAGTGGTCAGAAGACAGGGCGCCAGGGCCATTGCCATGGTTTCCCTGACCACTGGCCACTACCCACTGGCCACTAACCACTAGTGCTTCGGGATTTCCTGGTTGTAATAGAACATCGCCGTGACGCGCTCGGAGTCGTTCGGGAAGTTCTTTGGCAGCGGATTGAGCGGGGAGGAAAGCTCGATCCCTTTCTTCGCGGCAAAGTCGTACGGCGGTATGCCGGAGCTCTGCAGGATGGTCACGTCGGTGATGCTGCCGTCGCGATGGATGGTGAAGCGGATCGTGACCACGCCTTTAAGGCCGGTCTGGATGAGGTGCGGCATGTTCGCGTACCAATTCACGCGAATCCTGCCGACCATCCCCTCGGCGTAGTCGCCCCAATCGAACCAGGACGATTCGAACGACAGCGGACCGTCCTGCGCGAAGCCCTTCTCGCCGCCGGCAGCACCTTTGAGGTCGGGGCCGTCCTGTCCGCCGCCCAGCGATGCGACCTTGCCGACTTCTTTGATGGCGTTGCGCCAGTTGACCGGACCGACGGCAGCGTTAGCCTGCGCCGGCTGACGATAGGTGAGCGTCGACAGTGCTTGCGGATTTGGTGGCGTCGGGGGAGCTGAGGCTTGCTGCTGCTGCTGCGCGGCCGCGGTCGCGGCTTGTTGCGATGGCGTGGGCTGTTGCTGCTGACCGGCTGGACTTTTCGGAGGCGTGTAGATCTGACTCCCATCGCCGGGACGCTTCGTCGGCTGCTCGCCCGTGGGATTCGGGGTCGACGCTTTGCGATTGCCGTCAGACAACGCTGCGTTCGCCGATGGCGCGCGATCGAGTTTCGGGCCGGGCGCTTCGACGAATGTCTTGTCCGGATTCTGACGAATCAGTTCGACGTAGTGCGCAATCGGCGGCGCCGGCGCATCCTTCGAAACCGGCTTGTACGTAGCGATGAAATACGCGAGGAGGAGCGCGTGGACGATGAAGGAGACGATGACGGCGACGCTGACCCCGCCGCGCCGCGTATCGGCCTGGTTGCCGAGGAGGTCGATTCGCTCTTCAAAATCGTGGAGTTCGTGGTCCAATCGGGAGTCCTCAGCGTAGAAGTTGGCCTGTCTCCGATTTCTTCCCCGGAGTGGATGCTAAACTCGATTCAATGTCCGACGTTTTCCAACCGGCACCGCCGCCGCCACCGCCCCCACCACCGTTGCGGCCGCCAGTAACCGGATTCGATTTCGCGCGTCCGTTTACCTTTACGTTTGAGGACCCGCGTTGGGTACACAAAGTTTTGCTCGGCGGACTCTTCGCAGTGGCGAGCATCTTCATCGTCGGCGCCTTTTTCCTCTACGGCTACCTGGCGCGCCTCGCGCGCAACGTCATCGCCGGCGTGCAGCATCCTCTCCCGGAGTGGGACGACCTCGGCGAGTTCTTCAGCGAGGGCCTGCGAATTTTCTGTGTCGCCTTGATCTATACGCTGCCGATGATTTGTCTCGTGCTCGTTTTCATCGTGCCGTCGATCATCGCGCAGAACGCCGACAGCGAAGCACTGCGCAACATCGGCGGCGGGATGGCCGCGTGCGTCTGGTGTCTGATCTTCCCGCTCGGGCTGGCACTTGCGATCTGGCTGCCGGCCGCGCTGCTGTTCACGGCGGTCGAACAACGATTCGGTGCGGGATTCGAGTTCGGACAAATCGCGGCGTTCATCAAAGGGAACGTCGGCAACTACCTGTTGGCCTTTGTAGTCTGGCTGGTCGTGCGGATGATCGTTCCCTTCGGCTTCATCCTGCTGTGCGTCGGCATCTTCTTCACCTCGTTCTGGTCACTGGTCGTGGCCACGTATGCGTTCGCACAGACATGGCGGCTCGCCCACGGCGCCCGGTGAAGCGGGATACCAAAATCGTGGCCGGAGTGATTGCCGGAATCGCGAGCGCGATTCTGGCGGCCTCGGTGACCTGCGCCTTGGCGATTGCGAACGGCGCATCGATGCGATGGCGCCTGCTGTTCCGTGCCTTTTGTCACGGCATCCCCGAACGTTGTCTCTACCTCTGGAACGTGCCGATGCCGATCTGCGCACGCTGCACCGCGATTTACGTGGGGCTGATCGTTTCCATCGCCGTGTTTCTGATTCTGCCGCGGATAACGGAGCGCGTGGCCAGAATCGTTCTTTGCGCCGCGGCCGTTCCGATGGCCATCGACGGTTTCACGCAGCTCGTAAAACTGCGCGTCAGCACGAATGCGCTACGCATCGAAACGGGTCTCGTGCTCGGGATTGCGTTCGGTGTTTGGGCTCTGAGCGCGATTGAAAATCACACCGCCGTCACGATTCCTTGACCTCACCTTCACCGTGGGTTACGCTTCGAAGCAAGCTTCCATCGCACCGAAAACAATCGAAATGGCCTTCCAGGGATCGCTCAAAGAGCTACCGCTGCCCGACATCATCCAGTTGGTCAGCGTATCCGGAAAGACGGGCAAGTTCACTCTCTCCCGAGATCACGACCGCGGCTACATCTACCTGAAAAACGGACAGATGGTGCATGCAACGGTCGGTGAATTGGTCGGCGAGGAAGCGATCTACGCGCTCGCCATCTGGAATCAGGGAGACTTTCAATTCGGTCCCGGCGAAGAGCCCGACCGGCAGACCATCACCAAGTCGAACACGAACCTGCTGATGGAAGCCGCCCGCCGCCTCGACGAGTGGCGCGTGTTGTCGAAGAAGGTCCCGTCCGTCGATTACATCCCCGAACTGCAGGTGCGCGAGTCGCGTCACGAGCAGATCACGCTGAATCCGCAGGAGTGGCTGCTGGTCACGCGCATCGACGGCCATCGCTCGATCGCCGACATCGGCAAGGTGCTCAACATCTCCTCGTTCGAGGTTGCCAAGATCCTCTACGGAATGATCACCGGGGAGCTGGTGGCCTTAAAAAAAAAGTCTGAATTCGTTCGAGACGAGGAGAGCGGCGAGCTAGTCGACCTGGCCGCGCGCATTCGCACCATCGCCGAGGAGTACATCGGTAACTCTGCGCACAAAACGATCGAGAAGCACTTCCTGCGCGCGCTCGACGGCATCATGAGCGGCGACGGCGAGCAGGCCGTCGACGCGATGGTGACCGAGTTCGAGAAGACCGCGTCGCTGCTGCGCGGCCTCGCGGTCACCGAGCAGCTGCGCTCGCGCATCAGCGAATTGCGAACCGCGGTCTAACCACCGAATCATAGAGAGAACCTCTGTGATCTCTGTGTCTCTGTGGTGATAACCGCCGACCCCCGCCAGCGTATACCTGCGCATGCTTCAGCTCGACGGCGTCAGTAAAAAGTTTCGCGGCGGCAACTACGGTGTCCGCGATCTCTCCCTCTCCATCGGCGGCGGCGTCCTCGGACTCCTCGGCCCGAACGGCGCCGGCAAGACCACGCTGATGCAGATGATCGCTACGATCACGCGGCCGACCTCGGGCTCGATCCGCTTTCAGGACATCGATGCTGTTCGCCAACCCGACGCGATTCGCAAAAAGCTCGGATATCTCCCGCAGGACTTTGGCGTCTACGACAACCTCACCGCGATCGAGTTCCTCAGCTATTTCGCCGCGCTTAAGGGCGTGCACAGCCGCGCACGCATCAACCAGATGCTGGAAATGGTGAACCTGCACAACGTCGCCAAACGCGCTGTCGGCGGGTTCTCCGGCGGCATGAAGCAGCGCCTCGGCATCGCGCAGGCGCTGATCAACGATCCCGATCTGGTCATCGTCGACGAGCCGACCGCGGGACTCGATCCCGAGGAACGCGTGCGCTTTCGCAATGTGCTTGCGGATGTGGGCCTGGGGAAGCTGGTCATCCTCTCCACGCACATCGTCTCCGACGTCGAATCGGTGGCGACGCACATCGCCATCATGAACGCCGGCTCGATCATCGCCTGCGCCACGCCGGAAGAGCTGATGCGTAGCGCCGAGGGAAGCGTGTGGGAGCTGGTGGTGGCGTCGGAACGGTTCGATGACCTGCGCCGCACAGCGCGCGTCTCCAGCGCGGTCCGCAAGTCGGATGGCGTTCACGTTCGGATCGTGAGCAGTGATGTTCCGCGCGGCGCGACGGCGGCGGAGCCGACTCTCGAGGATGCATTTCTGTACACGATGAGCACGAAGGCCGCGGCGTGATCCAACGAATCGCTGCGATCGTTCGCGCGGACTTTCTGATTCGCTTTCGTCGACTGTCGACGGTGATCGTCTTCCTGCTGCTGAGCGGCTTCGCGTACGTCTGGGTGCCCGACGCCACCACCGGGCGGACGCTGATGCAGATCAACGGTGCGCGCGTGCTGTACAACTCCGCCGCGATCGGCATGGGCACTTCGATGCTCGCTTCGATCTTCATCGGACTCTTCGGCTTCTACGTCGTTTCGAATGCCGTCCGCCGCGACGTGAACTCGCGCTGCGGCTACGTCATCGCCTCGACGACGATGCGCAGCGGCGAGTACATCGCCGGCAAGTTCCTCGGCAACGTCGTCTTCCTGACGACGTTCATCGCGGGCTACATGGCCGCGTCGATGGCCATGCTGCTCGTGCGCGGCGAGGCGCCGCTGGAGCCGCTGATTTTCATGAAGCAGTACGCGATCGTGACGCCGTCGACGATCGTCTTCATCTCCGTCGCCGCGATCGTCTTCGAATCGATCCCGTGGCTGTCCGGCCGCTTCGGTGATGTCTTCTACTTTTTCGTTTACGCGGCGTCGCTGGGCATCATAGTCAGCATGATGGAGCGGGGCGGCACGGGCCTGGGCCGGTACCTCGATTTCAGCGCGTTCGGCTACCTGATGGAGCAGACGCAGAAAACGTTTCACACGCAGGCGATGTCGATCGGAGCGTCGGACTTCAACCCGGCCAAAGCGCCGATCACGATCGCCGGACTCAATCTGGCCGGCGACGCGTGGGCGACGCGCCTGGTCTCGACGATCACGCCGATTCCGATGCTCTTGCTGGCGCGCGTCTTTTTCCACCGCTTCGATCCCGCGTGCATCCGCGCCGCCGGCGCGAAGGGAAGGCGCGGCTGGATGCGCAGCTTCAACGCGCTCGCCAAACCGTTCGCCCGCGTGTTTGCCGCGATTCCTGTCCGCCGAGCGGCACTGACCGACGCGATGATCACCTTCGCGATCACGCCGTTCGCCGGCATCGCCCTGATCGGCATCACCATCGCCGCGCTAGCCAGCGCGAAGTCGCTGCCGGTCACGTTCGCCATCGCCGCGATCTTCATCGCCGACATCGCCTCCCGCGACCGGCGCGCCGGGACCACGCCTCTCATCTCCGCGTCTCCGCGCCTCCGCGAGAACATCGTCCTCTGGAAATTCGCCTCGTCGTCCATCGTCGCGGCGATGCTTCTGATCGTGCCCATCGTCCGCAACCCGATCGCCGTCATCACCGGCATCCTGCTCATCGCCGCCGCCGCGACATCACTCGGCGTGATCAGCGGCAACCCGAAGACGTTCATCGTCCTCTTCCTGACGTTGTGGTACGTCGTCGTGAACGACCACGGGAAGACGAAGTCGCTCGACTTTGCCGGCTTCTACGGCACGCCGTCCATTGGCGTGACGGCGATGTACGTGGCGATTGCGATCGCGTTTGTTGTCGCAGCGGCCGTTGTGCATCGGACGCGCGACCTCGCGTAAAGCTTTCACGCGGAGGCGCGGGGGCGCGGAGAAAACCTATTTCTTCGCTTCGCTCACCAATGTCGCGAGCCAGGCGTCGGTCTTGATGAACCCCTTGCCCCAGGAATCCCACGGCGCGAGGATCTTGTCGGCTTTCATCTGATCGAGGGTCTTGCCGGCCGCGAGCGCTTCGGCGACGGCTTTCGAAGTGCCGCGGAGAACCTCGGCGAATGCGCGCAGGCCGGCTTTGTCGGAGAGCGGGCCGTGACCGGGGATCACTTTCGCGTCGTCGGGCATCGTTGACAGGACCTTGTCGATGGCTGCGAGCATCCCCTTCACGCTGCCGCCGTTGTCGGTGTCGACGAACGGGTACATGCCGTTGAAGAAGTCGTCGCCCATGTGAACCACGTTGGACTGCGTGAAGAAGATGATCGAGTCGCCGTCGGTGTGGCCGTGAGGGAAGTGGACGGCGCGGACGTCTTCGCCATTCACGTGAATCGTGGCGCGGTCGTTGAACGTGATCACCGGCAGCGCATCTTTCGGCGCGGGCGGAGTGGAGCCGCCGATGTTTTTGGAACCGGCGGCGAGGCGCGTGCGGACGTTTTCGTGAGCGATGATCGGAGCATCTTTGCCGAAGATCGCGTTGCCGCCCGTGTGATCGCCGTGGTAGTGCGTGTTGAGGATGAACTTGATCGGTTTCGCCGTGATGCCGTGCAACGCTTCGCGAATCTTGGGTGCGAGCGGCGCGAACTGGTCGTCGACGATGACGATGCCGTCGTCGCCCGACGACACGCCGATGTTGCCGCCGGCGCCTGTGAGCATGTACACGGTACCGGCGACCTTCTGCACCTTGATCTCGATCTTGCTGTAATCCTGCTGGGCGAAAGCGGAAGTGGCGGCGAAGGCGAAAACGGCGATCATCAATTTGCGCATGGCGGCGGATTGTAAATGAGGTCTGGCGAAGCGATCGTTCGCGTCGGATATCCGTGGTGGCTGCGCCCCTTTCTGCAACGCCGCACCATCGCCATCACGCTCGGGCGCCGCGTCTACATCGCGGAGGGACACGCCAGCGATGCGCTTCTGCGGCATGAGCTGGTGCACGTCCGCCAGGCAGGCGAGCTGGGAGTTCTTCGATTCCTCTGGCGTTACGCCGCCGAGTACCTGCGGAACCGGCGCCGCGGGATGCCGCACGATGACGCCTACCGCGCGATCTCATTCGAAGTGGAAGCGTTCGCTGCCGAAGAGAGTCAACCCGTATAATCGCCTCTTCGCGAACATCCTGATGATCCAATTCCACGCGCTCGAAATCCCGCAGCTGGAACGCTTTCTGGAGCGCCAGAAAGCGGGCCTCTCACTCAAGAGCGACATCGATCTCGATCTCATCCTCCGGCAGATCCTGCAGAAGGCCAACGAGTTCGTGCCGTCGGAATCGGGATCCATCCTCCTCGACGATCCTTTCCGCAAAGTGGCGACGCGGCGCGACAACGAGCTGGTCTTCATCGCCACCTTCGGTCACGCCAGCCGCAACCTCATCGGCCAGCGGCTCTCCGCGAAGTTCGGGATCGTGGGGCAGGTCTACCAGACCGGCACGCCCTACGTTTCCGCGGACGTGAAGGAGGACGACTTCTTCTACGCCGAGTTCGACGAGCAGCTCGGTCACAAGACGCACTCAGTCGTCTGCGTGCCCATCTACATCGGCAAGACCGTCTGCGGCGTGCTCGAGCTGATCAACCGCCTCGACGGCAACATCTTCACGGAGCGCGACAAAACGCTGCTCGAGATCTTCGCCGGCTACACCTCCTTCACGCTGCAGAACGCGCTCGACGCCAAGCGCGCGCATGAGCTGGCGAAGAAGGACGACCTGACCGGTCTTTACAACGATCGCTGGTTCAACGTTCGCCTCACCGAGACGCTGTCGGACGCGCGCAAGAGCGGCAACGAAGCGGTGCTGATCTTCATGGACCTCGATCGCTTCAAAGCGATCAACGACGGTCACGGGCACCTCGCCGGCAGCCAGGTGCTGCGCGAGATCGGCTTCCTCCTGAAACGGATCGTCCAGCAGGGCGACGCCACCGTGGCGCGCTACGGCGGCGATGAATTCGTAATCGTTCTTCCGAACACGAAGCTGGACGATGGCATCGCCGTTTGCGAGGACATCCGACGCACCATCGAGGAGACGGAGTTCCTGGCGCGCGAGTGGGGTTTCAGCATGCCGCCGCTCCACCTTGCCGGCCTCCTCTCCGCCTCCCTCGGCATCGCTCAACATCTGGCGGTCACCGATTCGAACGAGTCGATCGATCAGGAGAAAAGTGATCTCCTCCGCCGCGCCGACGCTGCCATGTACCGCGCTAAATCGCTCGGCAAGAATGTCGTCGTCGTGAGCAGGGTGGGGGAGGAGTTACAACCAGCCTCGGTGGCCCGGGCGGGAGTCGTGGATCGGTAGATCGCGTCATCCTGACAGCCACTACACTACGCGCCGAATGAACCTCTCCCGGCAGATCGCCTGGCGGTATCTGCGGCGTCCGACCGATCGGCTTGTTTCCGCTGTCGGATTCGTGTCCGTTCTCGGATTGGTCATCGGCGTCATGGCGCTGGTGATCTCGATGGCGCTGATGACCGGGTATCGCGGCGACCTGCAGCGAAAACTTCTCGGTGGCAACGCGGAGATCTTTGTCTACTCCGTCGGCGGACCGATCGAAGACACGGAGCGGCTCGTCGCCGCCGTGCGCGGGACGCCGGGGGTGGCCGAGGCCGCGCCGGTGTTGTTCAAGAGCGCGCTGGTGACGACGGAGCGAAGCTCGACCGGCACCGAGACGATGCTCAAAGGAATCGAGCCGGCGCGGGCGGCGGAATCGCAGATGCTGGCGAAGATCGTCGGGCCGCGGCGCGCGTTCAACACGCGGGAAGGGGAGCGCGGCGTCGCGGTTGGACGCTACCTAGCCACAAAACTCGGCGTGACCGCGGGGCAGTCGATCAGCATCACCGTTCCAGTCGAGGACAACGGCAGTTTTCTGCCGCGCAGCGCGTCGTTCGTCGTCACGAACGTCTTCGACACCGGCTTTTACGAATTCGATGCCCGCTGGCTCTTCATCGATCTGCACGAAGCGGAATCGCTGCTCAACGCGCCGGGCGCGGCGAATCTGCTCGAGGTGAAACTCGTCCCAGGCGCCGATCTCGACGCGGTCTCGAAGGCCATCGACGCGCGCACGCAGCATCGCTACGCCGTCAGTGACTGGCGCGACATGAACCGGCAGCTTTTTTCGATGCTGAAGATCCAGCAACTCGTGCTGTTCATCGTGATCGGCCTGATCGTGTTCGTGTCGACGTTCAACATCGTGTCGACGCTGATCATGACCGTGCACGAGAAGCGGAAGGAGATCGGAATCCTGGCGTCGATGGGCGCGGAGTCGGGCACCGTCAGCCGGATCTTCGTCTGGTACGGCACGATGGTCGGTCTCCTCGGCACCGCCACCGGCATGCTCCTCGGCGTGGTGATCTGCTGGGTGATCACGCGCTACCACCTCGTGTCGTTCCCCCCGGAGATTGCGCAGGTCTACTTTGTTTCGTCAATCCCGTTCGTGACGCGGCCGATCGATCTGACGATCATCGGCACGTTCTCGCTGGCGGTCTCGTTCGGCGCGACGATCCTGCCGTCGCTACGGGCAGCGAGGTTGAATCCGGTCGAAGCGCTGCGGCACGAGTAACGTCGTAGCGCCGTCGGCTCGACGGCTGGACCGCCGCCGGCTCGGCGGCGCTTAGTCACAGCTGCCAGCGAGCCGCTGGCGCTACAGCCGTCGAGCCGACGGCGCTACGAGACTGCACCGTATAATCCGCGCCCAATGTCCGCGCGCCTCATTCTCGAAGATGGAACCGTGTACGACGGCGAGGCGTTCGGCGCCACTGCCAACTCCATCGGCGAAGTCGTTTTCAATACCTCGCTGACCGGATATCAGGAGATCGCCACCGATCCTTCGTATCGATTTCAGATCGTGGTGATGACGTATCCGCACATCGGAAACTACGGGATCGAAGCGGCGGTCGCGCAGCACGAGCAGGCGCAAGTAGCGGGGTTCGTCGTTCGTGACGCGATCGCCGAGCCGTCGAACGCGCTGTCGGAGATGCCGCTGGCCGACTATTTCGCGCGCAACGGCATCTCGGCGATTCAGGGCATCGACACACGTGCGCTGACACGCCGCATCCGCAACCAAGGTGCGATGCGCGGCATGATCACGAGTGAGAACGAACGCAGCGTCGAATCGATCGTCGACGAAATCCGCCGCGCGCCGTCGATGAGCGGACTCGATCTCGTGCAGCGCGTGACGGCGTTGCGCCCGTACACGTTCGACGAGCCGCCCGCGAAACCGACGAAACGCATCGCGCTCTACGATTTCGGCGTCAAGCGAGACATCCTCCGCCATCTTTCGCAGGAAGGTTGCGACGTCACCGTCTATCCCGCCACCACGCACGCGGACGAAATCCTCGCGCAGAATTTCGATGGCGTGATGCTTTCGAATGGACCGGGCGATCCCGAGCCGGTGACGTACGCGCAGGAGAACATCCGCCATCTCATCGGCAAGGTCCCGATCTTCGGCATCTGCTTAGGCCACCAACTTCTCGGACTCGCGCTCGGCGGCCACACCTACAAGCTGAAGTTTGGACATCGCGGCGGCAATCATCCGGTCAAGGATCTGCGCACCGGACGCGTCGAGATCACGGCGCAGAATCACGGTTTCGCGGTCGATCCCGACTCGCTGAACGCGAACGAAATCGAACACACGCACATCAATCTCAACGACCAGACGCTGGAAGGTTTCCGGCACAAGAGCGAGCCGGTGCTGGCCGTGCAATATCACCCCGAGGCCGCGCCGGGGCCGCATGACTCCTTCCATCTGTTCGGCGAGTTCATGAATTTGATCGACGAGTGGAAGTGATGCTCGCATTCGTTCTCGCGCTGGCCACCACGATCACGGTGCCGCCGAAGCCGGCCACCTACGTTACCGACAAGGCTGGCGTGCTCAACGCGGCGCGCGCGCACGTCTTGAACGAAAAGCTGGCGCAGTTCGAGCGCGATACGTCGAATCAGATCCTGGTCTACGTCGATCGCACCCTTCCGACGGATTCAACGATCGAGCAGTTCGCGAACGACGCCATGCATCAATGGGGCGTCGGTCAGAAGGGGAAAGACAACGGAGCCGTTCTCTTCCTCTTTACCGGCGACCGCAAAATGCGCATCGAAGTCGGCTACGGCCTCGAAGGCGTGCTGACCGATGCGAAGTCGAAACAGATCACCAGCACGATCATCAAGCCGCGCCTGAAGGCCGCTGACTACGACGGCGCCGTGGAGCAGGGCGTCGACGGAATCCTCGCGGCAGTTCGCGGCGAAGGGTTGAAGGGAACGGGCAAAACGGCGCACGAGTCGAAGTCGCTGCACCTCGCACCGGCCGTCTTGCCGTGTTCGGCGATCTTCGTCGCTGTCCTCATTCTCGTGATCGTCATCATCGTGAAATCGCGCAAGCGCGGCGTGCCGGGGCGAACGTGGACCACGCCCGATGCGGCTGGCAATTCGTCGCCGTGGTCGTCGCTATCGTCCTCGTCGTCGGATTCTTTTTCCGACTCCTCATCGTCATCCTCGGATTCGAGTTTCGACGGAGGCGGCGGCGATTCCGGCGGCGGCGGTTCGAGCGATTCGTGGTGAAAGGCTTTTCACCACGAGAACACAAAGGACACGAAGAACCCCTTTGTGCTCTTTGTGTCTTTGTGGTGATTCGGTTTGGTGGCTACGCGTTCATCCAGGCGGGGGCGAGCGTCATCGGATCCGCAGTGTCGGCGTGCCGGAGGCGCGTGATCCACTGAAGCACGTTCGCCATATCGGCTTCGGCTTCCACGCGCTGACGGGCTTCGTGATCGGCTTCGTCGATCGTCCGTTCCAGCACTTCGTTGACTAACTCGCTCATCTCTCGCCAGCACGTGCAGCAAGCGCCGTGCCGCGCGAGAAATCACTCCAGCGCGATGATGCCGTCGCGCCAGAGTTTGTAGAAGATGAGCATCGCGTCCGGCTCGCGGATCGGACTGATCTTGATGAGTGATCCGAGGTCCCATTGGCCGTTGATGCGCGAGAGCATGAAGCCCTCGTTCGGCGTGAAATTCATCTGCGTGATTTCTTCCAACGGTTTTGCGACGCGCGGCACTTTCGAATCGTGCAGGCCTTGTCCGCGCAGATCCGACAGGATGGCGGCCTCAGCACCCTTGATGGCGTTGCGGACGCGCTGATGGTTCGGATCGAGATTCTCGGCCGCCTTCAGCAGCCGCTGCGCTTTCTCGTACTCGCGGCCGCGCATCGACTGTTGCGCACGCGCGATCAGCGAAACGATCTCGTCATCCTCGGAGAACTCCTCGAACGGCGCGGAGTCGGGATCGGACTTCGCCGCGGTCGGCAGCACCACGATGGTCGGATCGGTCAGCTTCACGTAGCCTTCGCGCGTCAGGTGAAAGACGGTCGACGAGACGTTGAACGATGACGAACGGCTTTCCAGCACCAGCTCCGCGAGCGAACGTTTTCCGTCGATCGCGTTGATGACCATGCGCTGCGCATCGTCCTCGAGCTCCTCCGGCGGAAGCTCTTTGACGAGCGTCGGGATCAGGCCTTCGTGTCCGATGAGCGTGTGGATGCGGTTCCACTCGTCGACGCGGCGCGTCCCTTCCATGATCAACCCGGTCACGTCGACCTGCAGCGGGATCATCTCCATCTGCGGCAGTTCGTCGTCGGCGAACTCAAAGTCGCCTTCGTTCCACAGGAAGATGTCGTAGATCTCCTCTTCCGCCTTCAATCGCATCAGCCGCTGCAGATCCTCCTCGGTGATGACGTCGATCATCACCAGAATTTTTCCGAGGAGGATGCGCGACTGCGCCTGCACCTCCATCGCCTTCATCAGCTCCGGCTCGGTGATGTAGCCGTGGCTCATGAGGAACTGGCCGAGGTATTCGCGCGGGTCGTTGGAGGCGGAGGAGATCACGCGGCCGTTGCGGAAAAAGATCTTCTTCTCGGTGCCCTTGTTGCGGACGCAGAGCGTGCCGGTCTTCTGTCCAAGGCTCAGCCACTGGAGCAGATCACCGGGAAGCATCGTTTTGAGATTGCCGCTGACACTCATGATCGGAAGGTGCGGAAAAAGGGGGTGAATTATACGGGCGGCTGGATTGCGCCCGCTATCATTGCCTGCAATGGCAGATGAGAAGCTTTTTTTCGATGCGAACGACCTTCATGCGCGCGAGTTCGATGCAGCGAACGACCTCGGCGAACCAGGACGATTTCCCTTCACCCGCGGTCCGCAACGCTCGATGTATCGCGGCAAGTTGTGGACGATGCGCCAATACGCTGGCTTCTCGACTGCCGCGGAATCGAACAAGCGCTATCGCTATCTCCTCGAGCGCGGCACGACGGGGCTCTCGGTCGCCTTCGATCTGCCGACGCAGATCGGAATGGATTCGGATGATCCGCGCGCTCGCGGCGAGGTCGGCAACGTCGGCGTGGCCATCGATTCGATCGAGGACATGGAACTGCTCTTTGACGGCATCCCTCTCGATCGCGTATCGATCTCGATGACCATCAACGCGCCGGCGTCGATCCTGCTGGCGCTGCTGCTGGTCGTTGCCGAACGGCGCGGGATCGCGTGGACGAAGCTCTCGGGCACCATCCAGAACGACATCCTCAAGGAGTACGCGGCGCGAGGGACGTACATTTTCCCGCCAGCACCGTCGCTGCGCATCGTCACCGACATCTTCGAGTTCTGCGCGACCGAGGTGCCGCGCTGGAACACGATCTCGGTCTCCGGCTATCACATCCGCGAGGCCGGCTCGACGGCGGTGCAGGAAGTCGCGTTCACGCTCGCGAACGGATTGCAGTACGTGCAGGCAGCGGTCGAGCGCGGCCTCGACGTCGATTCGTTCGCGCCGCGCATTTCGTTTTTCTTCAATGCTCACAACGATTTTCTGGAAGAGGTAGCGAAGTTCCGCGCGGCGCGAAAGCTGTGGGCGCAGTTGATGCGCGAGCGGTACGCGCCGAAGGATCCGAAGTCGCTGGCGCTTCGGTTTCACGCGCAGACGGCCGGCTCGACGCTCACCGCGCAGCAGCCCGAGAACAACGTTGTTCGTGTTGCCTACCAGGCGATGGCCGCAGTCCTGGGCGGCTGCCAGTCGCTGCACACGAATTCGCGCGATGAGGCTCTGGCGCTGCCGACGGAGGAGTCGGCGAAGATCGCGCTGCGAACGCAGCAAGTCCTCGCGCACGAGACCGGCGTGCCGCGCTACGCCGATCCGCTGGCAGGTTCGTACGAGATCGAATCGCTGACGCTCGACATCGAACGCGAAGCGCGCTCGCTGATCGAACGTATCGACGCGATCGGCGGCGCGCGCAAAGCGATCGAATCCGGCTTCGTACAACACGAGATCGGCGAGTCGGCCTACCTCGCGCAGCGCGCGCTGGAGGAGAAGCGGGCGATTGTCGTCGGCGTGAACGAGTTCGTCGACGGCGGCTCGGCCACGCTGCCGATCATGGCGATCGATGAATCGGTCGAGCGCGATCAGGTGGCGCGTCTTCGCGCGTTCCGTGCTGGGCGCGCGGGCGATACCGCTACGGCACTCGCATCACTCGATGCCGCTGCCCGCGACGGGCGCAATCTGATGCCGCTGATCGTCGAGTGCGTTCGTCAGGACTGCACGGTGGGCGAGATCGTCTCGAAGTTGAAGGAGACGTTCGGCGAGCACAAGGATCAGGGGTTCTGATAACTCCCTAAAAGCGTTTCACCACAAAGACACAAAGAGCACAAAGAAAGCCTTTGTGCCCTTTGTGCCTTTGTGGTGAAACGCCTTTGACTATTCGAGACCGACTACCGATCGCACATCGACCTCGAGCGCATTCATCTCGCCGGCGTCCGTCTCGTGGTCGTAGCCAAGGGCGTGGAGGATTCCGTGCAGGATGAGGTAGCGGACTTCGGTGGCGAGGGAGTGCTTTTGGTCCGTCGCCTGCCGACGGGCCTGATCGATGGAGATCACGATGTCGCCGAGCGGGCGGCCTTTCGCGTTGGGATCAGCGTCCGAGTCGTCGGCGGGGAAGGTGAGGACGTCGGTGGTTTTGTTCTTTTTGCGGAACTTGCGGTTGAGGGTGCGCATCGCGTCGTCGTCGACGATGGCGATGGAGACTTCGTGGATATCGTCATCGACGCGAAGCGCGATCAGCACCCGGCGGGCGAATTCGGCGATCTCGCGGCGGCTGAAGCGCGGGACGGCTGGGCCGGTGACTTCGACGTTCGTCAAGCCTTGCCCTGCTTCTCGGCGGTCTCGCGCTCTTTGTCGGCGCGGTCGTACGCCATGACGATGCGCTGCACGACCGGATGGCGGACGACGTCACGGTCCGAAAAGTCGAAGAACTTGATGCGGTCGATGCCGTCGAGGATCTGACGGACCACGCGCAGGCCCGACTTGCTGCCGGTGGGGAGATCGACCTGCGTCACGTCGCCGGTCACGACCGCCTTCGCGCCGAAACCGAGGCGGGTCAGGAACATCTTCATCTGCTCGGGTGTGGTGTTCTGGGCCTCGTCGAGGATGATGAAAGCATCGTTGAGCGTGCGGCCACGCATGAACGCGAGCGGCGCGATCTCGATGATGCTGCGCTCCATCAGCTTCTCCACTTTCTCGAAACCGATGATGTCGTAGAGCGAGTCGTAGAGCGGGCGCAAGTACGGATTCACTTTCTCGGCGATGTCGCCGGGGAGGAAACCGAGGCGCTCGCCCGCTTCCACGGCGGGACGGCAGAGGACGATGCGCTTCACTGACTTGTCAGCAAGCGCTCCGGCCGCCGCGGCGACGGCGAGAAACGTCTTGCCGGTTCCGGCGGGGCCGATGCCGAAGGTGATGTCGTTGTCCTGGATGGATTGCAGGTACATCTTCTGGGCGACGTTGCGCGGCGTGACGACGCGGCGCACCGAGGCCTGCACCGCATCGTCGGTGAAAAAGTCGACGATGCTGGCCTCGGGGCGATCGCGAAGCACGCGCATGCCGGTGTGGATATCGGAGCGCTTGAGCGGATAGCCCTGCTCGATCAGTTGCTGCATCTGCGCGAGCAGCTTCTCGACCGGTGCGACGTTCTCGGGCGAGCCCGTGACGAAAATCTCGCCGCCGCGCGAGGAGATCTTGACCTTGAACTCGTCCTCGAGCATGCGCAGGTTTTCGTCGTGATTGCCGAAGAGAGTGTGTGTGCCTTCGTCGTCGAGTGTCAGTTCCATTCAATTCCTTTATCCGCAGATGGACGCAGATTAGTACCGCGCCATTTCCGGCTCGACCTCCACCGCCCAACGATCGATGCCGCCGGCGAGCGAGAGCGCGTCGAATCCCTGTTGCGACAGCCACTGGCCGGCCATCATCGAGCGCATGCCGCCGTGGCAGTAGAGAACCACGGCGCGGTCGCGCGGGAGCTCCTGCAAGCGCTGTGGCAGCGTGTTCATCGGGATCAGCGTCGAGCCGTCGATCGAGCAGATGGCGGCTTCGCCTTCCTCGCGGACGTCGATCAGCGCCGGCGGATTGTCGCCGGCAAGGAGTTGCTGCAGTTCGGTCGGAGTGATTTCGCGAATGCTCATGATGTGAACAAGGTAATCCAGACTTCGCCGTACTCGGCGCGGCGCAGCACTTTCAAAGTTTTCGTTTCGATGGTGAACGGCTCGCTGCGGCGTTGATGTTCGATGCCGACGAGAGCACCGTTATTGAGGACGTTCGCGGTGTCGATCGCAGCGAGCAAATCGTCGTAACGGCCGAACGAGTATGGCGGATCGGCGTAGATGACATCGAAGAACCGGCCGCGCTGACGGGGGATTTCCGCGAAGACGTCTCCGGCGATAGCGGTGACCGGCGCATCCCACTCTTCGGCCAGTTGCTTGATCGTGGCCACGCTCTTTCGATCCTGCTCGATGGCGGTGGACGACGCCGCGCCGCGCGAGATTGCTTCGAAGGAGAAAACGCCGCTGCCGGCGAAGAGATCGAGAAAGTGCGCGCCGTCGATGCGCGGACCGGCGATGTTGAAAAACGCCATCCGCGCGCGCTCCGAGGTCGGGCGGGTCTCGCGAGGCGGGACGGGAACGCGGCGTCCGCGCAACGTGCCGGTGGTGACGCGCAGCGTGTTCAGCGGCTGGCCGCTCCCGGCGTTCCGATGAAGTAGTTGTAGAGGTCCTTCACGTCGACGTAAATCGTCGCGGGCTGGCTCAGGCAGCGCAACTCCACGATCTTGTCGCTCACCACGCGCACGACCTTGTAGACCTTCTTGTCGTCGCCGACGAGCTGGTCGCCGGCCTTCGGCATGTAACCCGCCACGGTGTTGGTGACGCCGCGGTCCTGATAGATCGCGCGCAGCAGGTCCTGCAGCGGCACGACCTGGTCGGAGAGCGCCTTCGGCATCGTGGCCATCGGATCAAACTGCCGCTCCACGAAGTTCTGCTGTGCGTCATACGCGCGGAGCAGCGAACGGCGCGTGTCGCGAGGTTTGCTCAGCTCCGAATCGCGCACCGAGGCCAGCGCGGAAGGCGAGATCGAATGGAGATAGCTGTGAAGCGCGTCGTCGGGAATGAGCACTTTCTTGCGAATCGTCCCGCCGGTGCCGCGCACTTCGACGACGACCAGTCCACCTTCGAAGATCGATATCCGCTGGTAGACGTCGGTCGAGGTCGCGCTGTAGTCGATGAGCGGCCGCGGCAAACGTCCGTCGATGCGCTGCGGACCTACAGCCTGCCGGCTGCCGGCGAGCTCCGGGATGTCGTACTTGGCGAGCTTCTTCCGCTCGCGCTCCGGAAGCGGAATGGCGATCGCGCCGCCGAGAGGCGCTTCATCGACCTGGCTGATGTCGTGCGCGGGATTGGGCGGCGGTGCCGGCTGCGGCGTTTGGGACTGCGCCGCGGCGAGGAAGAGCACTGCGAGTGGGAGAAGGCTGTTCATACGAGTCGATTAGTGGATTCGTCGATCAGTGGATTAGAGGCGTGCCTCGGTCCGCTTTCTAATCTACTAATCTACTAATCACTAATCTACTGACCACTCGAATCAAGGTACTTGATCGCCATCTCGCGCGCAAACGTCTTCGCTTCAGCATGCTCGATCTCGCCCGTGAAGACGGCCTCGCGCGTTCGCTCCAGCGCCTTGGCGACGTGCGGTCCGAGGGGCACTTCGAGGTCGTTGCCGCGCAGCGGGAGCTTGAACGACTGAAACTCCTGAAAACGGACTACGTTCGACTGCTCCTCGGGCACTGCAGCGGCCACGATGCTCAACATTTCCGGCGAGGCGTGCTTGAAGAGGCGGAAGCGCTGGTGATCGGACGTCGTCTCCGCAAGCGCGTCGGTGAACCGCGGCAGTTCATTCGCGAGTTGAACGACGTTCCTCGCGCGCTTCTGTGAAAAGCCGGAGCCTTCCAGATCGACAGGCGATGCGTTGCCGTGCAGCAACGCGGCGGTGTACATCACCTGGCGATCGAGGCTTGTGCCGTCGAGTGCCGATGCTGTTCGACGCAGCCGGTCTTCGAGATCACGGTCGAAAGGGCGCCTTCCGAAGAGCACTTCGAGAACGCCGGCGGCGCTCAATGCGGCGACGGCGTTCGGCGCGGATTCCTCTTCGAACGCGAGGAAGAGCTCGCGCCAGATCCGTTCGCGCGCGATCGACGCCAGCGCCCCCTCGGCTACGGCGCGGTCGAGCAAGCGCGCGGTGTGCGCTTCGAGCGAAAAGCCGAGACGCGTGGCCAGGCGGACGGCGCGGTAGATGCGCGTCGGGTCGTCGATGAAACTTTGATCGTGCAGCACGCGCACTGCCATCGCGGCGAGATCGCGCTCGCCGCCGGACGGATCGTGCAACTCGCCCGTGGTGAGATCGAGGGCCATGGCGTTGATCGAAAAATCGCGGCGGAGAAGATCGTCCTTCAGCCGCCCGGCAGTCACGGTCGGCAGCGCGCCCGGCGAGCGGTAGCGCTCCTTGCGCGCCGTGGCGATATCGATCTCCGGCAATCCGTCGGCGGTGATTTTGTACGTGAGAAATTGCGGGAAGGAGCGCAGCCGTCCGTTGATTTTCTTCGCGACCGCGCGGGCCAGCGTCGAAGCGTCGTCTTCGAGCGTCAGGTCGATGTCGATGACGTCATGCCGTCCGAGGAGGAGGTCGCGCACGGGACCGCCGACGAGGAACGGGCGCAACTCCTTTTCGGTGGCGACTTCCTTGACGAGATCGAGGCCGCGCTTTTGCGCGTTGGGCAGGTTTTCGAGACGGATCATTGAAGGATGGATTCGTAAAGTTCGATCAGAGCCCGGGCGCGGTGCCGCGGCCTGAATTTCGAAGCAGTCTGTTGGGCGGCGACCGTCTTGCTGTGACCGAGCTCCGGCTTGAACAGGCCGGCTAGTATTGCATGAGTCCATTCGTTGGGATCGCCGGGCGGAACGAGTACGCCGGTACGCCCTTTCTCGAGCCGCTGCACGTTGATCGCGGTACGCGAGGCTATGACTGCGGTTCCCGCGACGATAGCCTCGGCCACGAATCCGTCGAAGTCGTTTTCAGTCAGGGCCGGATCGACCCACACATCTACGCCACGTAGATCGTCCGGCGATGGGGTGATGTCGAAGAGCAGCCAGTCGACGTCATCGCGGTATCGCTGAATCCGCGCGGCAGTCTGTTCGATGATGTTGCGCAGGTGCGGTCGGGCGAATGTGCCGATGGTTGGTTTTTCAGCTCGTCTTTTCTCACCCGCGAAATAGTTCTCCTCAACGGCCTCGGGGATGAATGACTCGGCCGTCTCTTTCAATGGAGTGATAACGCGCTCCGGTGGCGTCGTTCGCCGAAAACGCCGGCGGCGCAAGCGGGCATTGCTGACGTACGGCAGATCGAGCTGGACGAACATCTCGTCCGGCGCGTACACGTGAATCAAATCCGCATTCGCCGCTTCGCCGATGCGCACGTCGTGCTCGGCCGAAAGTGACGCGAAATCAATCCGCTGCGATTTGCGCTCGTACTCGGAAGCGCCAGGAAGAACGAGCTGCGCGATGATCACGATGCGGACCTTATGACAAGTCGATGATGTCGTGACTGCGCGCGACGGAACGCTGGCGTCACGCCGGCTGGCTCGGCGGCGTCTCGCCGCCGAACCGCCAAACCCTCAACATTTGCTGGTAACACGATGGCGGCGCAAGCTTCCCATTCGGCGGCGAGGACGCCGCCGAGCCAGCCGGCGTGATGCCAGCGTTCCGGCCTCATACTGCGTCCATTCGGCTTGATCCCTATGTCATCCTTCGCGCGCTTCGGATGACCCTCATCCTCTACATCCTCAGCGCCGCGATTCTCCTCGGCATCGCGCACGCGCACGTCACGCGGCTCACGCGCTGGGCGGCGCTGGCGTTGCTGTTGATTCCGCTCGTATTTACCGGACGCGCGCTTTTGACCAGGCGCGTGTACGCGCCGGTCGAGTTGGCGTACATGACGGAGCCGTTGAATGCGTACAGCGCCGAGGTCGGTGCGCCGCCGCCGCAGAACGGGATGTTGTCGGACATCGCGTTTCAGATGATCCCGTGGCGGCAGGCCTTGCGGCGGGCGATGGCGGAGCATGAGTGGCCGTTGTGGAACCGGTTCGAAGGATGCGGCGACATACTCGCCGGCGCGTCGCAGGCGGCGCCGTTCAGTCCGTTCACGTGGATTGCGCTGCTGCTGCCGGTGGCGGCGAGCTTTGGCTACACGGCATCGATCGGGTTTTTCATGGCGGCGCTCGGTGCGTTTCTCCTCGCGCGCGATTTCGAATGCAGCGAGCTGGCGTCACTGATCGCGGCGGCGGTCTTCGCCTTCTCGGCGCCGATGGCGTTGCAGATTCTCTGGCCGCTCGGATTCGCGTGGGCGTTTCTTCCGCTCGTGCTTCTGGCGGCGCGGCGGGTGGTGGTCGCACCGTCGATGCGATCCGCATCGTTGCTGGCGACGGTACTCGTGTTGGAGGTCGTGACGGGACATCCCGAGACGTTGCTCCACGTCACATTCCTCGGCGGAATCTACGGCGCGTACGAACTACTGCGGCCTGGACGCCCGCAGCGAGGACGAGCGATCGCGTATGCCGTCGCGGCGGGAGTTGTGGCGCTGCTGCTCACCGCGATCGCGTTGCTGCCGTTTCTCGAAGCCAGCCCGCAGACGGCGGAGCACTTCATGCGGGCGGAAGTCTTCGCAAAGAGCCCGTTGCGTATCCCGGCGGGCCGCATCTCGGCGGCGCTCATCTCCGACCTGCTGCCGTTCGCGCGGCACTTGTTCCGGCAGTTTTTGTTTGCGCGTGCGGAGGCTGGGAGCATCGCGCTGGCTCTGGCGATCTTCGCGTTGTGGAAGTCGCGGACGCGCGAACGCTGGATCTTCGCCGTGCTCGGCGTTCTCTGCCTGATGGTCAGTGCCGAGGTTTGGCCGGCCGCGCAGTTCATTCATCGACTTCCGCTGCTTCAACTGGCGATGAATGACCGGCTCGCGTCGGCCGTCCCGCTCTGCCTCGCCATTCTCGCGGCGTTCGCGGTCGATGCGCTTTCCGATCGCGCCGGCGCAGTCATGGCCGGGTTGCTGATCCTCCTCGCCGCCGGTGCCTCGGGGATGCGGCCCGGCTCGATCGATATCCCGCGATTTGTCGGCGAGCTCGCGCCGTTGGCGATTGCCGCCGTGATCGTGCTCTTCGTCCGCAATCGGCCACTCATCGCGCCATCGCTGCTCGCGTTGATCCTGCTGCAACGGACGATTTCCGACGGCGCGCTGATCCCCGCTAACGATGCGAAAATTGCCTTCCCTCCGGTCGCGCTCTTCCAGCCGATGCAGTCGATTCGCGAACCGTTCCGCATCGTCGCCACGGGGCCGGCGCTCTTTCCGAATACCGCCACGATGTACGGCCTCGAGGACGCGCGCGTCATGACGGCCATGTCGCTGAACGCGTTCATGGAGACGTTTCCGGCCTGGTGTCATCGCGGCGGATATGGCTTCAATCAGATCGACGACCTCACCCGGCCGATGCTGTCGATGATGAACGTCCGCTTCGCGGTCGTGCCGCAAAACGATCCGATCCCGTATGGATGGCGCGACGTCGTCGCCGACCACGGCTCGCGCCTCATCGAGAACACGCGCGTTCTGCCGCGCGCCTTCGTGCCGCGCAGCGTGCGCATCGGCATTTCGAATGACGTCGAGGACATGACCGCGGCGACGAATTTCGCCGACGTCGCATGGATCGACGTGCCTGGAATCGCGCACGATGCGGCCAACGGGCCTGGGACGGTGAGCATCCGTCGCCGCAAACTCGGATTTCGGATCGATGCGTCGATGGAACGCGACGGCTGGGTGGTGATCTCCGAGGCGGCGTGGAAAGGCTGGCGGGCGGATGTCGATGGCCGTTCCACAATAATCGTCCGCGCCAATCACGCCTTCCTCGGCGTGTTCGTTCCGGCAGGCAAGCACACGATCCGGCTGACGTACCTGCCGCAGCCGTTCGTCATCGGACGTGCGATCACGTTCGGAACGCTTGCGATGATCGTGCTTGGGATGGTGATCTCACCACAGAGACACAGAGGACGCAGAGAAAAAAGAGAATGATTTCTTTCGCTGTGTCCTCTGTGCCTCTGTGGTTAAAACGCCTGCCCGCTCGAAAAGGCGATAAGCCATCCCTTTCGCCCGAGCGGGTCGCGGTTGAGGGCGTAGGCGAGGTCGATGCGCAGCAGGTTTTTCGGGGTTCGCGGGAGGCCCATGCGCAGGCCGATGCCGATGTCGCTTTTCACGTGCATCAGGTTCGTGAAGCCGCCGCTGGTGGCGTTGCCGGCGTCCGCGAAAACGACGACGCCGGGCGACGCCAGCTGCAGAATCTCGCGGCCGAGGTAGAGACGCTCTTCGACATTCAGCACGATGGCCCGGCTGCCGGCGAACGCGTGCGCGCGATAGCCGCGAAGTCCGGTCAGGCCGTCGGCGAAGAATTGCTGCTCGCCGTCCATGCGCCAGCCGCTGCTCATCGAGAGGCGGCTGAGGAAGGTTGTCGGATGCGACGTTCGTCCGCCGCGGCGGACGTAGAGCACCGAGGTGCCGGCGAGCGTGTTCTGCGGTCCGCCGTCCAGCCGCGACGACAGCGCAACCGCCGGCATCATGAAGCCGTCGCCGAGCCACTTGCCGTCGCCCGCGGCGACGCGGAAGTACGACGTGGTCCGGTCCGCGCCGAGCGACTGCGGCGAGATCGCTGCTTCGACCGAATACTGGCGGCCGAGGTTGAAGTCCTCGTAGCGGATGTCCTTGTTGACGAAGTTGAGTTTCACGAAGTCGTTGGCGGAGCTGTCGTACCGGACGAAGAGGTAGCGGAACTCACGATTCGCGGGGAGGTTCTGCACCACGCGGCGATTCATCAGCGCGAATGAGTCGTCGATGGCGCGAACCCCGGCGGTGAGACGATGCGCCGTGACGTCGTTGGGATCGAGAGCAACGCCGAAACTCGCGCCGATCTCGCGATGCTGTTGCCGGAACCGCTCGGTTTCAACGCCGCCTCCGTAGAGATGATCGAACTGGCGGAAGCCGGTGAAGGAAACGTCCGTCGCCCACGGCGTGGCGAAGGAGTAGAACGGCCGCGTGACCTCGAAGCGATGGTCGTAACCATCGGAGTTCACGCCGTAGCCGAAGTTGGCTTTCCAGTAAGGCGCGAAGAAAGCCGGATCGGTGTAGGCGACGCCGATGCGGGAGCGGTCGACGCCGTTCTGCCATCCGAGCTCAAGATCTTTTCCGAGCCCGAGGAGGTTGGTCTCGGCGAGCGTCGCGCCGACGGTGCTTTTGCCGCCTTTGCTGCCGGCTTGCGTCTCCGGTGCGATCGACCACGAATCCTGCGTCGTCACGGTGACGTCGACGACGCCGTCGTGCGGCTCAGATGGAACGACCGAGGCCGACTTGAGGAAGCCGAGCGCGCGCAGATTGCGCTCCGTCTCGGCCAGCCGCGGCGGACTGTACGGATCGCCTTCGCGGAAGAGGAGAAACTTCTCGATGACCGATTTGCGCGTCTCGATATGCAGCCGGTCGGCGAGTTTGTAGAGCGCTCCGTGTCCGGCCTCGGACGCTGAATACACATCAAGAGGGTGGATGGTGATGGTGCCGATACGGAGGGGCGGCTCCGTTTGCGCGCTGAGCGCGGCGGCGACTGCGAATCCCAGGAGCGCGAGGAGGACGGATTTCACCGGACGGTTTTGAGGGTAGCAGATTGGCGCGAGTGGCCGAGGGGGAACGGTCCACGCGGGGCTCGCGGAGGGGCGGAGAGAAGATTTGTTATCCTGCGCGTCACACCAATCCCCGGAGGCAATCCCTTGGACAGTTATCGTGGCGGCTGGATCGAAATCATCGCCGGAGGCATGTTCTCCGGAAAATCGGAGGAGTTGATCAGGCGCCTGCGCAGGGCCGTGATTGCGCGTCAGCGTGTGCAGGTCTTCAAGCCTCTCATCGACGACCGCTTCAGCACCGAAGACATCGTGTCGCGCGACGATCGCCGGCTGAAGGCTCACGCGGCGGCGACGAGCGCGGAGTTGTTGACGCGTGTCGAGATCGGCATTCAGGTCGTCGGGATCGACGAGATCCAGTTCTTCGATGCCGGCATCGTCGACGTCTGCATGCAGTTGGCGGATGCGGGCATCCGCGTGATCGCGGCGGGACTCGATCAGGATTACATGCGCCGTCCGTTCGGACCGATGCCGGCGCTGCTGGCAGTGGCCGAGGATGTGTCGAAGATGCACGCCGTGTGCGTGCGCTGCCGCGGCGCCGCGCACTACTCGCAGCGCGTTTCGGGTGGCAACGCGCAGGTGGAAGTGGGCGATTCGTCGTACGAGGCGCGATGCCGCGCGTGCTACGAGTTGTACAAATCCGCCCCGATCGAGGAGCCGGCCGTGCAGCTCACGATCACAGCGTCTGCCTAGCCCAACCGCCTGACATTTGTTGTCAGTGGGCGGTCAATAGAATGACCCTTCGCGCTCATGCGGGGAGGCCCGTCGACCGTGTAAGTTGCTCGTGGCCAACATGATAGGGGCAGCCAGCGGTCTGGTATCGAGCTTGCCGTATACTCTCTGACTTCCCCCAATAAAGAGAGGTCCGGCGTGAGACGAAGACAGAAGGGCTTCACCCTGCTCGAACTGCTTGTGGTCGTGGCCATCATCGGCATCATTGCCTCCATCGCGATCCCGAACCTGCTCGTGGCCATTCAGCGCGCGAAGCAGCGCCGGACCATGGTGGACATACGAAACATGGCCACTGCGTGGGAAGCACGGAACAGCGAAGCGAGCCGCTACAACGCAGCCGGACAGGCGAATGGCGTCGAGGGTGCCGATCAGCGGATCACGTCGGACAACCTTTCGAACATGTTGGAGCCGACCTACATCCGTGTGGTGCCGAAGGTCGACGGATGGGGGATGGCGTATCAGATGTACACGAATAAGGCCTATGGCGCGGCCGAAAAGGCAAACATCTACGCGATCATTTCAGGGGGGAAAGACGGGGTCATTTCGTCCGATCCAACCACCGGTCCGTTCACGAATTTCGATTGCGACATCGTTTACGGTAACGGAGTCTTTCTTTCGTACCCGGACGGAATGCTGGTGAGCAAATAGTCGCGTACGATCGTCACGAACGACCGCATGCACTCACTCCGGCCGCTGGGCCTCCTGGCACTCTCCTGTTGCCTTCTCGCGCCACTCGGCTGTCGCCGCGCCGCCGCCGGCTCCGGCGATCCGGTGGAGCGCGAAGCGGAGGACGCGCTGGTGTCGTACCTGCGCATCGACACATCCAACCCGCCCGGCAACGAGACATCCGGCGCGCGTTTTCTGCAGCAGCTTCTGATCAAAGATGGCATCGACGCGAAACTGATCGGCTCCGATCCGAAACGGCAGTCGGTGTACGCGCGGCTTGCGTCAGGCACCAATGAGAAAGCGCTGATTCTGCTGCATCACATCGACGTCGTTCCGGTCGTCGCCAGCGAATGGACGAAACCGCCGTTTGCAGGCGTCCGATCCGGCGGCTACATCTGGGGACGGGGCGCACTCGACATCAAGTCCCTCGGCATCGCGGAGCTGATGGCGTTCGTCGACCTCAGGCGCCGCCACGTGACGCTGCGGCGCGACGTCATCTTCCTGGCCGTGGCCGATGAAGAGCTCGGCGGCACCAACGGCTGCCGCGCGATTCTCGAACAGCATCCCGAACTTTTCGCGAACGCAGGCTTCGTGCTGAATGAGGGCGGCTACAACGAGACCATCGTCGATCACGTTTCGTTCTGGGGCATCGAGGTGCAGGCGAAGGTGCCGCTCTGGTTGCGCATCACGATGAAGGGGAGCGCCGGCCACGCCGCATCGCCGCCCGACGACGGCGGCACGCTCGGAAAACTCGTTCACGCGCTCGACGAAATCAGCCGCATTCCGACGCCGTATCGCCTGACGCCGTCCGTGGCGCGCTCCTTTCACGAAGCGGGGAAGGCCCGGCACGACGAGCGCGGCGAAGTTTTACGCGGCATCGCCGAGCCGCTCGACGTCGCGAAGATCGAGCGCGTCCTCTCGCCCGGTTATCGCAGCCTGCTGCACGACACGATCGCAATCACGCGCGTCGATGGCGGCAGCGCGATCAATGTTCTTCCGGCGAATGCGTCGGCGGATATCGACATTCGCTTGCTGCCCGACCAGACCGCGGACGCGATGACCGCGAAGGTGAAGGAGACGCTGCCCGCGGGCGGAGAGTTGCAGGTGCTGCTGGCCGGACAGCCGGTGCCGGAGAGTTCGAGCGATACGGAGTTGTTCCGCATCCTTTCGTGGTCGCTCAGGAACGCGGAAGCAGGTTCGATCGTCGGGACGGCGGTGGGCTCGGGGACATCGGACAGCCGCTACTTCCGCGCGCGCGGCATCGTGGCGTACGGTATCGCGCCGTTCAAAGTGAACTACTACGACGCCGACACGGTGCACGCGAACGATGAGCGCATTCGCACGCGGTTCTTCGCCGAGGGCGTGCGGCTGATGCGGACCATCGTGACGCGTTTCTGCGGACCGGACGCCCGATGAAACCGCGCTGGGCGTTTGCGGCGATCGCAATCTGTGCTCTCGCCGTCTTCGCGCCGGCTTTGATCCGGAACGAGGTCTTCTCGCTCCGCGATCACGGCGATTACTTTCAGCCGCTTCATTGGTTCACGGCCGTGGAGTTGCAGCACGGACGGCTGCCGCTGTGGAACGCCTACAGCGCGTCGGGCGAACCGTGGCTGGCAAATCCGCAGACCGGAATCTTCTATCCGCCCGCGTGGCTGTTTGTCGTTGTTCCGTTCGCGCGTGCGTACACGATCTATCTCCTGCTGCACGTCCTTCTGCTGGGATGCGGCGCCTATCTGCTCTTCGCGCGCCTGACGCGGCCCGGCGGCGGAGGATTGATGGCGGCGCTCGCGCTGACGTTTTGCGGACCGGTCATGTCGCTGCTCGACGTCTCGAACAATCTGACGACGTTCGCGTGGATGCCGCTGATCCTCTGGTGCGCGCTCAGCGATGTGTCGGCGAAGACATGTGGCTCCGTGATGGCGCTTTCGTTTCTGGCCGGCGAGCCGTTTTTCGCGTCGATCGGCGCCGTACTGTTTCTTGTCGTCAGAAGACGCGGACGGACTGACAAGCTCGAAGCCGCGGCGATGGCCTTCGCGTTATCGGCCGTACAGCTTTTCCCCTTTCTGAGCTGGATCTCGGGCAGCGATCGCGCCCACGGCGGCATGACCAGAGCGCAGATACTCCTGGCGTCGATGCCGCCGCGCGATTGGCTGCGGCTCGCCATTCCGCCGAGGGACGCCGGTCTGCTCCATCCGGGCATGGGCCAGGAGTTCCTGCCGGTCGTCTATGCCGGCGTGCTGACGGTGATCTTCGCGGTCATCGGCATCGTCGCCGTGCGCCGCCGCGCCGCCGGCTGGCTCGCGCTCATTGTTCTTTCAGCGCTGATTGCAGCGGGCGACCATATCGGTCCGGTCGGTGATGCGCTGGCGTCCTTGCCGCTCACGCTCTTCCGATACCCCGCGCGACTGGTGCCGTTCGCGGTTCTCGGTATCTGTGCGTTGGCTGCATTCGGCTGCAATGCCATCCGCAGCGAGCCTGTAAAACTGCTCATCGCATTGCTGACCTTCGTCGATCTCGCAATGCGCATCCAACCGCTGCTGGCAACGGAGCCCTTCAATCCTGGCCGCGTTCCGTATCCACCAGCCATCGCTCGCGATTCGAAGATCGTACGCATCGACATGTCGAACGACCGCGATCGCGACGGCTGGATCCTCGGCTACCTCAATCTCTACCAACGACGGTTCGACACCTGGACCGCCGCGCCGGTCATCTCGCAGCGCTACGCGGAGATGATCCGGCCGGTGATCACCGAAGGCCGCGTTTCCACACTCAACGCCGTCTCCGGCGGCTACATCTTTGCGCCGCGGACGCTCGTGGCGTTTCCTCCGATCGCGTCGGGACCGGGCGTCGTCATCCATCGCAACATCCACGCGATGCCGCTCGCATATTTTCAGGATTCCAGTCATCGCATCACGCCCGCATCGACACTCGCGTTCACGACGTCGTCGGTTTTCATCGACGTCGATGCGCCGTCCGCGGGAGACGTCGTCATCACGCAGCAGATGGCCAACGGATGGCGAGTGGAAGTCGACGGAGCGCGCGCGACTGCGAATCCATATGCCTTGTTTCGTACGGTCTCGGTCGGTGCGGGACATCACTCGGTGAAGTGGATTTATCGCCCGGCATCGCTTCTTGCAGGTGCGATTCTGACGATCATCGCGATCGCGTACCTGCTCTTTTCGCGATGGTTTGTCAAGCGAGATGCGCGTGGAAAATTTCTTCGCGTGTCACTCAGAAATGCGTAGCAACTTTCGTGAAGTAGGGGTGTAGAATCCCGCTCTTCCAACGACGGTCAGGGGCAAACCTAATGCTAAGTATCGATGATCGTTTGAATCAGATCATTCGCGAATTGATTGGTAGTGGCATCACTCTCGAGCAGGCCGTAGAGGCGTTCGAGGGCAAGTACATCGTGGCGGCCATGTCGGCCAGCCGCGGCAATGTGACGCAGGCGTCGAAGGCGCTGGGCGTGCATCGCAACACGCTTCACAACAAGCTTCGCTCGCAGACGATGCTCAACGGATTCGCTGATTCCATTCGGCCGATGCGCCGCCGCCTCTCCGCGCACAGCGCACGCGCACCGAAACCATCGAACGGCAAGAACACGCGCTCGCGCTAACCAGGGAACCTTTGCCACAGCCGCTCTCGCTTCCAGGTTCCGCCGGTCTCCGACAATCGATCACTGATCTCCTCCGCCGCCGCGGCAGCAGGATGCTTCCGATCAAGGAGATCTGGGAACGTCTCGAAGGCGTCGACGCCACGCGCGAGCAGGTCGAGCGCGCCGTCGTTGAGCTGGAGCAGGACGGCATCGTCGTGGCCGTTCGCGGCAAGCGCTACTCGCTGCTCGAGTTCACGCCGTATCACGCCGGCCAGATTCGCGTGCATCCCGACGGCTACGGCACCGTCTTCGGCGGCGGTGGCGAAGAGCCTGACGTCTTCATCGACCGCCGCTCGATGAAGGGCGCCATGAACGGCGATCTCGTCATCGTGCGCGTCGACAAGCACGCGCCGAAGTACCACACCATCCGCCAGCGCAAACTGATCATCGGCGAAGTGTCGCAAGTCCTTCGCCGCGCGCATCGCACCGTGGCCGGACGCTTTCACGCCGATCCCGACCAGCCGTACGTCACACCGTTCGATACCCGCCTCGATCACGACATCGTCATCGATCACGACGGCACGCTCGACGCGCGCGATCAGGAGATGGTGAACGTCGAGATCGACCGCTATCCCGACCGCACCAGCCACATCGCCCGCGGCCGCGTCGTCGAAGTCCTCGGCATGATCGGTGAGCCCGGCGTCGACATCGAACTGGTCATTCGCAAGTTCCATATCCCGCATCTCTTTCCGCCGGACGTGCTGGCCGCGGCGGACGCGGTTCCCGACGAAGTTACGCCGGACGAAATCGCAAAGCGTGTCGATCTGCGCGAACACAACATCGTCACGATCGACGGCGAGACGGCGAAGGATTTCGACGACGCGGTCGAAGTGCAGCAACTCCCGAACGGCAACTACCTGCTCGGCGTGCACATCGCCGACGTCTCGCATTACGTCACCGAGGGAAGCGCGCTTGATGAAGAAGCATTCGAGCGCGGGACCTCGGTCTACTTCCCCGGACGCGCCGTGCCGATGCTGCCCGAACGGCTGTCGAACGGCATCTGCTCGCTCAACCCACGCGTCGAGCGGCTCACGTTTTCCGTGGACATCGAGATCGATCGCAAAGGCCGCTTCGTCGACCGCAAGGTCTATCGCTCCGTCATCCGCACGAAAGAGCGGATGACCTATACGAACGTGAACGCCTTCCTCGTCAACGAAGGCGTCGCCCAGCCGAGCGGCCCGCCGCCGCATGGCGTGGTGGTGCCGGACGCGGCGGAACTTCGCCAACGCTACGGCTACCTCCTCGCTGACTTCACGCGGATGCACGAGCTGTACGACATCCTGCGCAAGCGGCGCGAAGCGCGCGGCTCGATCGATTTCGATTTGCCTGAGGCCGAGGTGATTCTCGATGCCGCGGGCGTGATCGATGCGATCAAGCCGACGGAGCGCAACGTCGCCCATCGCATCATCGAAGAGTTCATGCTCGCCGCGAACGAAGTCGTGGCCTCGGAACTCGTCTTCGCCAATCAACCCGGCATTTATCGCGTTCACCAGCAGCCCGACCCGCAGAAGCTGCAGGACCTTCGCGAGATCCTCAGAGAATTCAAGCTCACGCTGCGCGGCGATCTCGAAGAGATGCGTCCCGGCGAGCTGCAGCGCGTGTTGAAGTCGGTGGAAGGGACGCCGGAGGAACGCTTTCTCACCAACATCGTTTTGCGTTCGATGAAGCGCGCGTTTTACTCCGAGGAGAACATCGGACACTTCGCGCTGGCGATCGCGAACTACGCGCACTTCACCTCGCCGATCCGCCGCTATCCCGATCTCATCGTCCACCGCCGCCTCGGCGAATTGATCGCGACCGGTCCGCTGTACGGCGAACGCCTCGCGGAGATTGAACGCGCGCATCCGCTGTACGCCGCCCAATCAAGCGATCGCGAACGCCGCGCCGACGACGCCTCACGCGAGGTGCTGGAGTGGAAGAAAGTCATCTTCATGCGCGACAAAGTCGGCGACAAGTTCACGGGCACAGTCACCGGCGTGGCGTCGTTCGGCCTCTTCATCGAGCTCGACGAAATCTTCGTCCAGGGCATGGTGCCGGTGGCGACGATCGGCGGCGACTTCTGGGTCTTCCGCGAACGCGAACACCGCCTGCGCGGCGAGTCGACCGGCCGCGAGATGCGCCTCGGCGACAAAGTGACGATCGAGGTCAAGTCGATCGACGAGGACCGCCATCAGCTCGAGTTCCGCCTGCTCGAGATCGGTGGATCGCCGATTGCACTACGCGAACGATAGCCGGCACGGCCGGCAGCGTCGGTTGCCAAAGGCTCCGCCAACGTTTTGTCGATAAAATTCTGCCGCGAAGATTGCTTGGAAATGGCTGACCGAAACGACCTTTCAAAACAGATCACCTCGCTGGTCGACCAGCGCGTCGCCCTCGAAACGAAACTGCAGAACGAACCGGGCGAGCTCTCCGAGTCGCGCGCGCGGCAGTACGGCGATGAGTACTCCGCGCTGCAGCGCAAACTCGCAGCGCTCTTCAAACAGACGAGCGACGAGACGCAACGCATCACGCTCATGCTCGAGCTGATGCGCATCCTCGAAAATCGCCTCGTCTACCTCCACAACTTCATCGTCGACACGACCTCGGACAACCGCATCCTGGCGCAGCTCGTCACGCAGTTCATCGAGCAACTCGGGTCGCAGCGAAGCAGCGTCCTGACCAAACTCGAAGCGACCTACTACCGCGCCGTGGCGACGCTGTACGCAGGCGACGTCGCCGGCGCGCGCAAAGGATTTTCGGAAGCATGCGCGTCGGAAGAATCGGACGAAGCGAACGACATCAAATACAAGTCGTACGTCATCCTCGGGCATCTTTCGCACGAAGCGCACGACTACGCGCAGGCGAAGGATCTCCACGAGCAATCGCTCCGCTATTCGCAGAACAACAACGTGACCGCTCAAGCGCTGGCGCTGAAGGCGCTGAATTCATACGCGCTCGGCGACCGCGACGACGCGCTGCATCTGTTCAAGGAGTCGCTGCAGCTCTTCGACGCGAATCAGCCGTTCTTCAACTCGTACTTTTTTCGCAACGCGCTGCTGTTTTGCGGCGCCATCCACTTCGACGCCCGCGACTACAAGAGCGCCGCTCCGTACTACCAGCAGGTCCTCGAAAACGTCGAGCAGAATTCCTACGACTTCTTCGACGCCCAAACGCACCTCGGCCGCATCGCCTACGCCCAGCAGCAGTACGACGACGCGGCGTCCGCGTTCGAGAAAGCCGCGCAATCGCAGAAGCTCAGCGAAAACGAATACATCATCGACACCTGGTTCTGGATCGCTCGCACCCACCTCAAACGCAACGACAGCAGTAGCGCGAAGCCGTACCTGGAGAAGATCGCCGCGACGGATGTGAAGTACGAGAAGAAGGCGCAAGCGGTGGAGTTGCTGCAGAAGATCGCGTAAGAACCTTCATCCGCAGATTACGCAGATATAACGCAGATTAATGAAATCTCGTCACGATGAACGCGATGTCGTCCCGGAACTCATCCGTGGCGGCGAAGGTGGAGACGTCTTCGAAGATGCGGTCGTAGACGGTTGTGAGGTCATCGTCGTGGGCGTCGTCCATCAGCGCGACGATGCGGTCGAGTGAGTAGAAATCGCCGGCGGCGTTGCGGCGATCGGTCAGGCCGTCCGTGTAGACGAAGAGCATGTCGCCGGGGGCGACCTGGAGGCGGTGCTCATCGAAGACCATTGAGGGCATCGCGCCGAGGAGGTGGCTGGGTGCTTCGTGAACGACGGTCTTGCCGTTGGCTTTTTGCAGCAGCAGAAACGGAGGATGCGCGGCGTTCGAGTAGACGAGATTGCCGGCACTGTCGATCCGGAAAAGCTGCGCCGTCGCGAACTGCGTGGGCAGTGAAACACTGAAGAGGAAGTCGTTCAGGCTGGCCATGAACGACGACAGCGACGTGCGCGAATCCGATTCCGTGTGGATGTAGCTCTTCAGCAGCGCCACCAGGATCGACGCCGGCAGGCCGTGGCCGGAGACGTCGGCGACGAAGAGGTACATCAGCTCGTCCTGCAGAAAGTAGTCGTAGAAATCGCCGGAGAGCGTTGCGCTGGGGATGTACGCCGAGCGGATTTCGATGCGCGGCCCGCGGAAGAATCCGTTCGGGACCAGCGCCTCCTGCACGCGCCGCGCGATCTGCAGGTCGCGCGTGATCTGCTGATTCAACTTCCGCAACTGATCCTGATAGCGCTTCATCCGCAGCAGGGCGCGCAGGCGGGCGAGGAGGATTTCCGTGTCGGATCCTTTCGTCACGAAATCATCGGCGCCCGCTTCGAGTCCTTCCACGACGGTCTGCGCGGCGTCGGCCCCGGTCAGCATCAGGACGGGAATCGTTTGCAGGACCTGATCGGCTTTGATGCGCCGCGTAACTTCGAGCCCGTCCATCACCGGCATCCGGTAGTCGACGATGAACGCCGCGGGGGTGATGGCCTGCGCGAGCGCCAGCCCTTCCTCACCCGAGGTGGCGGCGGAAACATCGAAGCCGCGGCGCTCGAGAAAGCGCTTCGTCACCTGCAAATCGTTCGCGCTGTCATCGATCAGAACGATGCGCTCGCCGGTGAGGGTGGGGTCGGACATGAGGGAGGCGAAATTGTACCGTTGCGCGGCGTGCAAAGTTACAACTGCGTCACGCACGGTGACGACTGCTAACCTTCGCCTCACCGCGTCGTCTTAGCGTGTGTGAGACGAACGGCGGCGCTCCTCCTCATGTGGATTCCGGTGACGGCCTGTCAGCTTCCCGAAAACTCCAGGCGCGCTGCAAGCCGGGCGGTTTTAACGTTCGTTCTCGAGTCCGCGATCGGTCTGCAGGGCCGGACGGTGCTCACCCAGAGCAGCAGTCGTCCGGTTCTGCAGTCGACGCCGGCGAAAGCGCCGGCACCATCGACGAAGACCTGCTCGCGTCAAAAACCGATCGCTCCGAAGACGCGCGTGATGATTGCGCGGTGCCCCGTTGCGAACGTTACCCCGCGCCCATTCCCGTTGTCTTGAATACGATCGGGATGATCACGAAGAGCTGCACCGCATCGAAGATGCCGTGCGCGATGATGCCCGGAATCAGGTTCTTCGTTCGATAAAACGTGAAACCGATCACGAGCGAGATCAGCGTCACGCCGATCAGCAAAAATGGCTGGCCGAGGCCGGAGTGCGCGAGGGCGAAGAGGATCGTCGAGGCGATCACGCCGATCCGTTTCTGAAGCCAGCCGCGAAAGAACGCCTCCTCAATCGTCATCGCCGACAGCACGATCACGCATTTTTTCCAAACAGGCAGCGCGGCCATCCAGCCGATCATCGGCGACGGCTGCGGGTTCTTCGGCATCAACCCCGAGGCCACCAGGAGCAAGCCGATGATCAGCGCGATGGAGATGGTCACGATCCAGCCGCCAACGCCGACCGCGAACCCGGTCAGGACCGCTTCGCCATTTCCTCGGCGCGGGATGTTCAGGAACTGCCCGAGCGGCGGACGCTGCGTCAGCAGCCACCAGCCGAGGAGGAAGATGAAGAGGATCGCGTGAAGGCCGAACAGCGAATAGAAGGGAACGCGCCTCAGCTCCTGCGCCGTCGGGATGCGCAACGACGACCCCGTGATCAGGATGACGAGGCCAAACAGGAAAATGCCGAGCCAGAGATAGGCGATGACTTTCATCGTCGTCGACGAGAAATGATCGACGGAGAAAAGGCGATAGCGCTCGTTCATCACGATCATCGCGACGTACACGAGCGTGATGAAGATGAGTGGGAGGATGAAGTGCTGCATCGGCGCGAATGGTAAGCGGAATTCACCACAGAGGCACAGAGGCCACCGAGAAATCCCTCTCTGCGTCCTCTGTGTCTCTGTGGTTCAAAGCTTTATTGCTGCCAGGATGCCGTCAAGATCCTCGGCCGAATCGAAGAAGTGGTGAGGATTCTCAGCGCGCAATTTTTCAGCCGGCGTCTTCCCCGAGGCGATGGCGATCGTCGTCGCGCCGTGGGGAACGCCGCAGCGAACGTCGTAGATCGAATCGCCGATGATGACGACGTCCGCGCCGCGGAACTCGACGCCTGTCATCGCTGCCGCGCGTTCCACCGCGACTGGCGGCAGCTCCTCGCGGCGCGGCGAATCACTGCCGAACGCCCCGAACGGGAAATAGCCGTTGAGGGCGATCGCGCCGAGTTTCAGGCGCGCGCCCGGCTCGATGTTGCCGGTGAGCAGCGCCAGCGTCAGCCGCTCGTCAGCGCGGGCCCTGTCGAGTAGCGCGACCACGCCCGCGAGTGCGCGTACGCGTCCCGGCGCGTTGCGGGCCAGGCCGGCCAGGTAGCGATTCCAGAGAGCAGGTAGGCGGGCCTCGATGCCGGCGTCATCCCAATCCGCGTCGCGCAGAATCATCGCCGCGATCTGCGGATCGGTGCGGCCGGAGAAATCGTAACGGCGCACATCGCCGCGGAAGCCGTAGACCTCCGCGAGCCCTTCCGCGAACGCCTCACGTGCCGCGCCACCGTCGGTAATGAGCGTTCCGTCAATGTCGAAAAGTACGAGGCGGCGTGACGTCGAAGGCATGGGGCGACAGGGTACACTTCGCCGCCGGTCATGAAGAAAACGTCCCTCGCGGTTCTGTTCCTAACCGTTTTCATCGATCTGATCGGCTTCGGGATGGTCATCCCGTTCCTCTCGTTTTACGCGCGCGAATACGGCGCCAGCGGCACGACGGTGGGGATGGTGGTCGGCATCTACTCGATCATGCAGTTCTTCTTCGCGCCGGTGTGGGGACGGATGTCCGACCGCATCGGACGGCGTCCGGTGATTCTGATCAGCCTCACCGCGAGTTGCGCCGGCTACTTTCTTTTCGCCGTCTCGCGCAGCCTCACGCTTCTGTTTCTGTCGCGCGTCGTGGCGGGCGCGGGCGGCGCGAACATCGGCACCGCGCAGGCCTACATCGCCGACAAGACCACGCCGGAGAATCGCGCCAAAGGGATGGGGATCATCGGAGCGGCATTCGGAATGGGATTCATCCTCGGCCCGCCGCTGAGCGGAATCCTTTCGCACCTCGGCACGAAGCATGGATTCGCCGGCAATCTTCTGCCGGGAGTCGCGGCCGGATCGCTGTCGCTCATCGCGCTGCTGATTGCCTTCTTTGTCCTCGGCGAATCGAAAGCGCCCGACTTGCAGCCGCGCAGCGGAGCTCCGCCGCAGTTCGATAGCCGCGTCTGGCATGAGGTGGCGACGCACGGATTGCTGTTCGCCGTCATTGCCACGTTGTTCATCACACTGCTGGCCGTGTCCGGGATGGAGACCAGCGTCACGCTGCACGCGCGCGATCGCTTCCATTTCGCGCAGCTCGACCTCGCCTGGTTCTTTCTCTTCATGGGATTGATCGTCGCCACGATTCAGGGCGGCTTGATCGGACGCCTCGCCAAACGCTTCGGCGAAAAGACGTTGGTCGCGGTCGGGGCAGCGTCGTTCACGATCGGACTGGCGCTCGTTCCGCTGGTCTGGCGCGTGCCGCTGCTTTACGTCGTCGCGTTCTTCATCGCCGTCGGGCAGGGGCTGTCGTACCCGTCGCTAACGTCGCTGGTGACGAAGGCCTCGCCTCCCAACGAACATGGAAGCATGCTCGGTCTGGCCTCGGGGATCGGATCGCTGGCGCGCTTTCTCGGCCCGATCTGGTGCGGGTTTCTCTACGACCTCGCGCAAGCCCGCGGCGCGTTCTACGGAAGCGCGGTGCTGACGGCGATCGCGTTCTTCATCGCGCTGCGGATGCGCAACCAGCCGTTGCTCACCGAAGGGGCAGGATAAAATCGCGCGCATGTCGATTCTGAAAGTGGCCCGCCTCGGCCATCCCGTCCTGCGCATGAAGGCTTCCGACGTCGAACCTGCCGATATCAAAACGGGCAAGTTCCGCGCTCTGATCGACGACATGATCGAGACGATGCACGAATACGAAGGCGTCGGCCTGGCCGGCCCGCAAGTCCATCTGCCGCTGCGGATTTTCGTATTCGAGGTTCAGGAGAAGGTGGCCAAACGCCGCGGCATCGCCAAGCTGAACGCGGGCGTCTTCTTCAACGCCGTCTACGAGCCAATCGGCACCGAGACCATCACCGACTGGGAAGGCTGCCTCAGCGTCCCCTTCCTCGGCGGCGAAGTAGCTCGCGCGAAACGGCTGCGCGTACGCGGCCTCGATCACGAAGGCAACGAGGCTGAGCTGGAACTGACCGACTTTTCCGCCCGCATCTTCCAGCACGAGATCGACCACACCGACGGCCACGTCTACCTCGACCGCATGCCCGACCTGACGACGCTCGGATACACCGTGGTTCTGTAACGGCGCCGCGGTGCCGCCGCTCGTTCCGTCAGTCCGTCAGCGCCAGCACCGAAAAGCAAAGGCCTGATCCTGCTCGGCCCCTCGTCTTGGAGTGATTTCTTTTCGCAGTTTCTGAAACCCGCATCTCGATCTCTTACCGCGCCGGAAGCAGCGTGAACCGTTTCACGTGGCGCGGTTTGACGCGGCCGAAATGACGATGGTCGAGCGTAATGATCGTCTCCGTATCGAGTCTTTCGGCGAGAGTAATCACAGATGCGTCGGTGCCGCCGAGAGGGAAGTCGCCATAACGACGGACAAGCTCCGCGATGCGGGGCCACTCGGCGGCGCCGGGGGCGCGAACATCGAATTCCTCCAAACCTTGCAGAAAACGCGCTTCAAGTTCCGCACCCTGCCGGCGGCCCAGGAAGTAACTGACCTCCGCAACGCACATCGCAGGGATTACGAGGCGATACTTCGTCTCTCGCAGGGTGGCTAGGCAGGCGGCGTGATCGGGATCGGATCGATTCGCAGCCGCTAGCAGTGGGCCGCTATCCACGATCGCGATCGATGTCATCAATCCAACCTTCGAGCGCCTCATCGAGGCGCGCTGCGCGAGTCATTTTCGGATCGTCGCAGATTCCGGCAAATGGAATCTTTCGTGCTCGCCCGAGAAAGGTCTTCGCGATCGCGTCGCGAATGACTTCAGACACGGATGTAGCAGACCGATCGGCCTCGTGCTGGACGAGAGTGGCAAGATCATCAGGTAAAGAAATGCTGGTGCGCTTCATACGTGCATACTAGCATACGCAAGTCATTGAAGATTTGTGGGCTGCCGGCCGCCGCCGGCAACGCGCCCTTGACCGAACAGCCGTTCGGCTGCCTGCCATAGGCAGTGCGGTTCCGTCAATATTGACTTGTGCGGAATCTTCGCTATTGTCGCGCCACACCCCCGTATCGAATTGTGTTGTCCGTTGCGATCAACGATCGCTCGATCCATCTCCGCCGGAGCGCCGGCCATCTCAACCACGAGGTTTCAATGTCTGCCTTCCGAAAACTAGCTCATGCGGTCCGCGCGGCCGTCCTTTTGTCCCTGCTGCCGATGACGGTGGCGGCCCAGCCGATGACGCTTCGCTACTTTGCCGGAGCGCCGTCGATGTCCGGTCCCGACGGAGCGGCCGCCGATGCGCGGTTGCAGTTCGGCTACGGCAACACGATTGCGCGCGATGCCGCCGGCAACCTTTACATCAGCTCGACCGATTCGACGATTCGCCGGCTCTCGCCGGCCGGCGAGGTGACCACGATCGCCGGACTGTGGGGGAGCAGTGGCTGGGCGGACGGCGTCGGGGCACAGGCGCGGTTCAGCAATCCGTACGGCATCGCTCTCGATGACGCCGGCAACCTCTACGTCGCCGACGCGGGCAACCAGGTGATCCGCATGATCACGCTGTCGTCTCACGCCGTCACCACGATTGCGGGAGCACCGGGGGTGGCGCAGTCGGTCGACGGGTCGATCGCCGCTGCGCGCTTCAACGACCCGCGCGGCGTCATCGTCGATCACAACGGCGTGATCTACGTCGCGGAATACGGCACCGGCAAGATCCGCAAGATCGCCAACGGCACCGTTTCCACCGTCGCTACGGACTTCGGCGTGCAGGGGATGGCCGTCGATACGAGCAACAACGTCATCGTGGCCGACCAGATGAAAGTGTCGCGCATGGCTCCCAACGGTACGTTGACGGTCATCGCCGGCGCATTCACCCGCGGATTCGCCGATGGACCCGGGACGGCCGCGAAGTTCGACACGATTCAGGGACTGACCGCCGACGCCGCCGGCAGCGTCATGTACGTGACCGACCAGTGGAACGGCCGCATCCGCAAGATCACCAGCGCCGGCGTGGTGACGACGGTCGCCGGCGCGAACATCGGCCCACCGGTCGACGGCACCGGCTCCGCCGCCCATTTCTCCCTCAGCGTCGCCGGCATCGTTCTCGATGCCGCGCACGGGGAGTTGTACGTTTGCGACTCGAATACGATCCGCAAAGTAACCACCGCGGGCGTCGTAACGACCGTGGCCGGCATTCTTCAATACGCATCGATCGACGGACCGGCCCGGAGCGCCCGTTTCTATCGCGCCAACGGAATCGCGCTCGATTCGCTCGGCAACCTTTACGTCGCGGAGAAAGACAGTTACCGGATCCGCAGGGTCTCGCCGGCAGGCGACGTCACGACGGTTGCCGGCAGTGGCTCGCCCGGCGACGCCAACGGAACCGGCAGCGCGGCGATGTTCGCTTCTCCTTACGCGGTCGCGGTCGACGGCAATGACAACGCGTACGTGACCGACGGCGCCGCCATCCGAAAGGTCACGCCGGCGGGCGTCGTGACCACGCTTGCCGGAGTGGTCTACAGCAGCGGTTCCGTCGACGGCACCGGCAGCGCGGCGCGGTTCAACTCGCCGTATGGCATCGCCTTCAGCGCGCCGTGCAACTGCCTCTACGTCGCCGACAACGGCAATCACACCGTTCGGAAGGTATTGCTCGACGGTACCGTCACAACCTTTGCCGGACGCTCGGGCGTACAGGGTTCCACCAACGGAACCGGCAGCGGCGCCACCTTCACCGGGCCCAGCTACCTCGCCGCGGATGCAAACGGCAATCTGTATTGTCCCGAGGGGCACAGCGTCCGCAAGATCACGCCGGCAGCGGTGGTGACGACGTATGCGGGAACCTCGTACACCAGCGGAGAAGTGGACGGATCGGCCGCGGCGGCGCTCTTCAATACGCCGGACGGCTTGGCCTGTGACGACGCCGGCAACGTCTACGTCGCCGATTTCTGGGGACCGACCATCCGGAAGATCACGCCCGCCGGCGCCGTGTCGACGATCGTCGGCCGAGGAGGCGTCTACGGCTATTCGATGGAAGGGACCGGCGGAAGTGCGCAGATGCTCGAGCCGAACTGGCTCGCGGCAGACCACTCCGGTAACCTCTATCTGGTCGAATACGACGGACACACGATCGACAAGATCACGCCGTCGCTTCCCGACACGGCCACGGTCGCGCCGATCAGCGGCGCGCTCGGCGTGACGCGCCAACTCGACGCCCTGCCGCGAACCGCCTCCACCTGGCGCTGGGATCTCGTCCGCCGTCCGACGGGGTCGACGGCGACGCTGTCGGCGGCGAACATCGCCAACCCGCTGTTCACGCCCGACGTCAGCGACACCTTCACCTTTCGCGTCACGGCGGAGAACGCCGGAGCGACTTCGGTGACCGACGTAAGCCTGACCGCCGCGTGCGATCCTGCGCCGCCGTCCATCACCATCACCAGCGGGTCGAACCCGTCGTGCGCGGCGACGCCCGTCACGCTCGACGCGGGCGCCTGGAGCACGTACTCGTGGTCCACCGGCGACACCACGCGAACGATCACGGTCACTCCGGCCGTCACCACCACGTACAGCGTCACCGTTGTCGACGGTTACGGATGCACGAAGCCACAGGCCAGCCGGACCATCACCGTCACGCCTGCGCTGAGCTCCGTCGCGGTCACGGGCGCGGGCTCCGCATCAGCGTGTGCCGGCGGAACGGGCGGCACGTTTACGGCCCAGGCCACCGGCGGAGGCGTCGTCACCTATCAATGGGGATATCGCACCGTTTCCGGAGGTTCGATCACCGACCTGGCCACCGCCACCGGTGCGAGTTACACGCTGGCCGCGTCTGATTTTCCGGCCGCTGGAAACTACCTCCTCGTTTGCCGCGCGGTCCCGCAGTGCGGAACGCAGCAGGTGTCGAATGAATCGTCCGTCACGATCCAGCCGCAGGTCGTCGTTCCCGCGATCACGCCGTCTGGTCCGCTGACGTTCTGCGCAGGCGGAAGCGTGACGCTGTCCGCTCCGGCCGGCTACGCGTCATACGCGTGGAGTAACGGCGCGACGACGCAGTCGATCGTCGTCACCGCAAGCGGCTCGTTCAGCGTCACGGTCACCGGCGCCGGCGGTTGCTCGGCAACGAGCGCGGCCTCGGCGGTCACGGTCAATCCCGTTCCCGCTCCGCATATCGTCGCGGCGCAGCAGTACACCTCACTCGCATCCTCCGGCTTCGTCCTCGGCCGGGTCACCGCTGCCAGCACCTACACCTATTGCGGAGACGCGACGGTCGGGCTTTTCGCGACTGGCGGCGGCACGAATTCGCAGTACCACTGGAACACCGGTGAGCAGACTGCATCGATCCGCGTCACGCAGAGCGGCGTGTACACGGTCACGATGACGAATGCCGAGGGGTGCTCGGCGGATGACAGCGTAACGATTGAGATCAATCCGATTCCGACGGCGACCATCACCGCGGGCGGACCGCTCGATCTCTGTCCGAACGGCGGCAGCGTCGTGCTGACTGCGAATGTCGCCGACAGCTACCTCTGGTCGACCGGCGAGACGACGCGCGCCATCTCCGTTACCCAGCCCGGCGCCTATCACGTCGCGATCACGACCGGCGGCTGCTCGGCGACTTCGAACGACGTCACGGTCACACGCCGGACCATCGGCGCCATCACCGGCGGCGGGACGTTCTGTCCCGGCGGGTCCGTGGCGCTGACCGCGCCGGCGGGAAGCAGCTACGCCTGGAGCACCGGCGCGACCACGCAGTCGATCACCGTCTCCGCCGCGGGCGACTACTCGGTGACCGTCACCGACGCTACCGGCTGCGCGATGACGCCGCCGCCCGCCACGGTAACGGCTTCGACGTTAGCCGTCTCCGTCAGCCAGTCGGCAACGTCGATCTGCGAAGGACAGACCTCGACGCTGACTGCCAATACGACCGGCGGTACCGGCAGCTACAGCTACCAATGGTTCGACGGCTCCGACTCGATCCAGGGCGCGACATCCGCGTCCTACAGCGCATCGGCGTCCGGCGCCTACTCCGTCGCCGTGACCGACGCCAGTGCCTGCAGCACCACATCGCAACCAGTGTCGGTGATGGTGAATCCGTTGCCTGATGCGAGCATCAGCGCGCAGAGCAATGCGTGCGCGGGAACGACGTACGCGGCGACGTCCACCGCCGGCGCCGCGTCGTATCAATGGACGATCGCGAACGGCACGATCGTCGACGGGCAGGGGACGAATGCCATTCACTACACCTCCGGCCCGTCGGGCAGCGTCACGCTGACGCTCGCGGTTGCCACAGCACAAGGCTGCGCCGACACGAAGTCGCGCACGATTCCGATCGCGAACGTGCAGGCATCGATCACGCCGGCAGGGCCGCTGACGATCTGTCCCGGCGGCAGCGTCACGCTCACCGCGAATGCCGGCGCCAGTTACCTCTGGTCGAACAATGCCACCGCGCAGTCGATCACCGTCTCGCAGGCCGGCGCGTACTCGGTGCAGGTCTTCGATGCGAACGGCTGCTCGGCCCAATCGCAGTCCGTCAGCGTCGCGGTCGCATCGCCGTCGGCGACGATCACGCCGTCGGGTCCGACCAACTTCTGCGCCGGCGGCAGCGTGACGCTGTCCGCACCAGCCGGCTACGCCTCGTATGCGTGGAGCAACGGCGCGTCGACGCAGTCGATCACGGTCAATCAGTCGAATACGTACTCGGTCACGGTTTCCGACGCCAACGGCTGCACCGCCTCGTCATCGACGAGCGTCACCGTGAACCCGCTTCCGCAGGTCGCCTTCTCGACCCCCGCCGCCATCTGCGGCACCTCGGAAACGGCTCAGGAAGTCCAGCCGCTCGGCACAGGGCTCACGTACAACTGGAGCATCACCAACGGCGCTGTGACGCAGAATGCCGGCCATCGCGTCTACTTCACAGCCAGCACGGGCGCGTCGCAGGTCGTTCTGACAGTCACCATCACGGACGCGAATGGCTGCAGCAACTCCGGCTCGATCACGCTGCCCGTCCACACTCCGCCAAGCGCCGCAATCACGCCTTCGGGGCCGGCGACGTTCTGCGCCGGAGAAAGCGTGACGCTCACCGCGCCGGCCGGAATGTCGTCGTATGCCTGGAGCACCGGCGCGACCACGCAGTCGATCACCGTTTCGGCGACGGGGAGCTACAGCGTCACGGTCACCGACGCGAACTTCTGCTCGACGCAATCGTCGCCGTTCGCGGTGACGGTGAATCCGCTTCCGGCGCCTGCGATCAGCGCGTCGGGCGGAACGACGTTCTGTGCGGGTGGCAGCGTCACACTGACCGCGACCGCCGGTTACTCGTCGTACCTCTGGAATACCGGTGCGACCACGCAGTCGATCACGGTCTCGTCATCGAACAACTACAGCGTCACGGTCCGCGACGGCAACAACTGCAGCGGTACGTCGGCGCCCACCGCGGTCAGCGTCCGGCCGGTGCCGACGGCGACCGTCAGCGGCAGCGCCGCCATCTGTCCCGGCGGTTCGGCCACGATCACCGCTGCGCTCACCGGCACCGCGCCGTGGAGCGTGGTGTGGTCGGACAACCTCCCGCAAACGATCAACAGCGGTACCACCGCTACGCGCAGCGTCAGCCCGCAGTCGACGACGACCTACACCGTCGTCTCCGTCAGCGATGCCAACGCCTGCTCGCGCGCCGGCAGCGGCAGTGCCGTGGTGACGGTAAAGAGTCTCCCGACCGCCACGGTCAGCGGCGGCGGCACGATCTGCCCCGGCGCTTCGGCCACCATCGTCGCCGCGCTGACCGGTACCGCGCCGTGGAGCGTGACCTGGTCGGACAACGTGGTGCAGAACATCCCCAGCGGCAGCGGCGCGTCCCGCAACGTAAGCCCCAGCGTCACCACCACCTACACCGTCACCTCGGTGACCGACGCGAACGGTTGCCCGCACGCCGGCGCTGGCAGCGCCACCGTCACGGTCAATCCGGCCGCCTCGATCACCACACAGCCGTCGAACGTAACCACAACACGCAACACGAACATCACGCTCTCCGTCGCCGCCGCCGGCACCACGCCGATCTCCTACCAATGGTTCAACGGCAACGGCACGAGCATCTCCGGCGCAACATCGAGTTCTTACACGACCTCGTTCTCGAAGAAAGGGACGAACACCTTCTACGTCGAGGTCTGGAACGCCTGCAACACGACGCACGTGCGCAGCAACACCGTCACGGTTACCGTGAACTGACGCCCTTCGAGTGCGGCGGCGATTTTGCCGCCGCACTCGCGATGTAGCATTGCCGCGTGAGCAACTCCTTACTCGATCTCGCCTACGGCCGTGCTGCCGCATTTTTGCGCGAACTTCCCGAGCGGCACGTTGGCGCACAGGGCACGCGCGATGAGCTCGTCGCCGCATTGCATACGCCGCTGTCCGATGATGGTGAAGATCCCGCCGCAGTCATCGACGCGCTTTCTCGCGGCGCAGACCGAGGTTTGATCGCGTGCGCTGGGCCGCGCTACTTCGGTTTCGTCATCGGCGGCAGTCTTCCTGTCGCCCTCGCGGCCGATTGGCTGACCAGCGCCTGGGATCAGAACGCCGGCATCTACGCCACCTCGCCGGCGGCCTCGGTCGTCGAGGACATCGCCCGCGAATGGCTGCTCGATCTCTTCGACTTGCCGCGCACGGCGAGCGTCGGCTTTGTCACCGGCGGACAGATGGCCAACTTCACAGCGCTCGCCGCAGCGCGCCATGGCGTCCTGCGCAATGCCGGATGGAACGTCGAGGAGGACGGTCTGGCCGGCGCGCCGCCCGTGCATCTCGTCGTCAGCGCCGCCTCGCACATCACCATCCACTTCTCCATGCGCCTCCTCGGCTTCGGCACGCGCGCGCTCATCAAAGTGGACGCCGACGAGCAGGGGAGAATGCGCGCCGATTCACTCCGCGAAACGCTGCGAACCCTCGATGGCCCGATCATCGTCTGCGCGCAGGCCGGCAACGTGAACAGCGGCGCCGTCGATCCCTTGCGGGAGATCGCGGAAATCGCGCACGAACGAAACGCCTGGCTGCATGTCGATGGCGCCTTCGGCCTCTGGGGCCGGGCCACGGAATCGAAACGTGCCCTGCTCGACGGTTGCGAGCTCGCTGACTCGTGGGCCAACGACGCGCACAAATGGCTGAACGTCCCCTACGACAGCGGGATCGTCATCGTCCGCGATTCCGCCTCGCACCGCGCGGCGATGACGCTCTCGGCCGAATATCTGCAACAGACCACCGGCGTCGAGCGCGACAACTTCGAATGGGTCCCCGATTTCTCCCGCCGCGCCCGCGGTTTCCCGATTTACGCAGCGATCCGCGCTCTCGGCCGCCGTGGAGTGGAGTCCCTCATCGACGCCTCGTGCGATCGCGCCCGCCAGTTCGCCGAGATCCTCGGCCACGATCCCCGCGTGGCGATCCTCAACGACGTGGTCCTGAATCAGGTCCTGGTCCGCTTCAACAACAGCGACGACGTCACTCGGAACGTCATCGCCCGCGTCCAGCAAGAGGGCACCTGCTGGCTCGGCGGAACAACCTGGCAAGGCAACGCCGCCATGCGCATCTCGGTATCAAACTGGTCGACAACGCCGGAGGATGTGGAGAAATCGTGCGCCGCGATCATGCGGTGCCTCGACGCCGTTAGCCAGGATTAACCACAGAGACACAGAGGCGACTCAGTGATCTCTCTGTGTCTCTGTGGTTAACCCACATCCCGCCAAACTTTTGCCACCCTTGCCAGCAGCACGCTGTTCTTCACCGGCTTGCGGATGAAGTCCACGGCGCCGACTTCGAAGGCGCGGACTTCGACGTCGTCGCCGGGCAGGCCCGAGATGAAGATGGCCGGCACCTCGACGCCGTTTTCGTGCATCGCCTGCAGGAGTGAATGGCCGTCGATGTAGGGAAGATCGACGTCGATCACCATCAGGTCGATCGATTCGCGGCCGACCATCATCAGCGCTTCCGCGCCGTCTTTGGCCATCACGACCGCGTAGCCGGCAGACTTGAGCACCGCGTTCGTCAGCTCCCTGCTCAACACGTTGTCTTCGACGATAAGGATCGTTTTCTTGTGGTCTCCTGCCTCTGAGGGCGCGGAGGGCTCGGTGCGGCGGGCGCGCAGTTGAACGATCTCGCGCTGGAGCGCCTTCGTCTCGGCGTCGGGCTCGATGCGCAGCTCGCGTTTGAGCACCTTCGCGCAGCTCTCATATTGCTGCAGCGCCTCGACCACGTCGCCGCTCTGCAGGTAAAGGCGCATCAGCGTGCGATGCATCGGCTCCTGGAGGACGTCCAGCCGCAACGACGCCTGCGCAGTACCGATGGCCTCATCGAGCGCGCCGCGCTTCGACTGAATCTCGACCAGTTGCGCATGCGCGCGAAGGGCTACGCGATGCAGCCGGTCGCGCTCGCCGGTCACGAATTGATCGAAGCGCTCTTCGTTGATGCTGAAGCCGTCGAGAAAATCTCCGCGATAGAGATCGATCGCATTCTTCAGCGCTTCCTCGGTTCCCACAGCGATCAGCGATTCCATCTCGGCCACGTCGCAGGAGACCGAGCGGTCGAGTGACAGCAGGTCGCTCTCCTCGACCAACAGTTTGTGGTCCGGGGCGATGTGTGACAGATCCTTGCGCACGCTCGAAAGCGTTTGCCGCAGACTCTGGCGCGCCTGATCCGGTCCCGTGCTCGACCACAGCAATCCCGCCAGCTTCTCGCGCGAGACGTGCTGACCGGGCTTGATGGCCAGGTAGGCGAGGAGAGCCTGCGATTTTTTCGAGCCGATCGTGACGAGCGAGCCGTCGCCGGAGCGGATCAACAAATCACCCAGCAGCTCCAATCGCATCGAGGACATCGTTGTTGCCGCTGATTATCGCAGCATGACCTTCAAAGTTGCTTCGACTTTCGGCGGCGCATCTCGTACCCTCCGCGCTGGAGGCGTTGAGGATGATCGAGACGGTGGAGACGGTGTCGGTAGGCGACGAGCTGCGCGACTTGATCCGGCAGCAGAGCTGGAACCAGTTGCGCGACCGCCTGACGGACATGCATCCGTCCGACGTGGCCGATCTCATCATCGCCCTGCCGCGCGAGGAGGAGGGATTCGTTTTCCGCGTCCTTCCTCGCGACGAGGCAGGCGAAGTCTTTTCCTATCTGCCGCCCGATCACCAGGAAGGCCTGATCGAATCGCTCAGCAACGAGCAGGTGCGCAATGTCCTCGCGGAGATGAATCCCGACGACCGCACGCGCCTGCTCGAAGAGATGCCGGCCGAAGTCACGCGGCGGCTGTTGACCGCTCTTTCCCCCGAGGACTTGAAGAACGCGCGTTGGCTCCTCGGGTATCCGGAAGACACCGCGGGCCGCTACATGACGCCGCGCTACGTCACCGTGCAGCCGGAGATGACCGCCCGCGAAGCGCTCGATCACATTCGCAGAACCGGGCCGGGCAAGGAGACGGTGAACGTCGTCTACATCGTCGATCAGCGCGGACGGCTCGTCGAAGACATCCGCCTGAGCTCTCTCGTTCTTGCCGATCCAGCGTCGAAAGTGGTGGACATCGACGATCCGCCGCTGGTGAAGATGAACGCGACCGACGATCGCGAAGAAGTTCTGAAGGCATTCGAAAAATACGACCGCCTCGCGCTCCCGGTGACGGACGCTGACGGTCACATGCTCGGCATCATCACCGTCGACGACGTGCTCGACGTCGCCGAGCAGGAAGCGACCGAGGACATCCAGAAACTCGGCGGTATGGAAGCGCTCGACGCGCCGTACCTCCAGGTGAACGTGCTGTCGATGATCAAGAAGCGCGCGGGCTGGCTGTCCGCGCTCTTTCTCGGCGAGATGCTGACGGCGACGGCGATGAGTTTTTTCGAGAAGGAGATCGCCCGCGCCGTCGTGCTGGCGCTGTTCGTCCCGCTGATCATTTCCAGCGGCGGCAATTCGGGCTCGCAAGCGACGTCATTGATCATCCGGTCGCTGGCATTGCGCGAGCTGCGCTTACGCGACTGGTTCCGCGTCTTCCGCCGCGAGATCCTGTCCGGCCTCGCGCTCGGCTCGCTCCTCGGCTTCATCGGTTTCATCCGTATCGTATTGTGGGAAAAAATCGGGCTCACCGAGTACGGCGCCCACTACATGCTCGTTGCGTTAACGGTCTGGTTTTCGTTGATCGGCGTCGTGTTGTTCGGAACGCTGGCCGGCTCGATGCTGCCGTTCATCCTGCGCAAGCTCGGCTTCGACCCAGCGACAGCATCCGCGCCATTCGTCGCCACGCTCGTCGACGTGACGGGACTGTGCATCTACTTCACCGTTGCTTTGATGATTTTGAAGGGAACGCTGCTGTAGTGGATTCGTAGATTAGTGATGAGTCGATTAGGAAAGAGGCGAAGCGGCCGCGTCCTTACTAATCGACTAATCGACTAATCCACTGATCCACTAATCTACTTCTTCGGCGGCTGCCACAACTCGAAGCGATTCCCCTCGGGGTCAGTGGCCCATCCGAAGCGGCCGAAGTCGTTGTCGTCGACCTTTTCGTCGACGGTGGCGCCGGCCTCACGAAGTTGCGCGAGCATGGCGTCGAGATCGTCGACGCGGTAATTGATCATGAACGGAGCGACGCTCGGATCGAAATACTTCGTCGTCGATGGAAAGGCCGACCAGACGGTCATGCCGGTCACGTCGGGGTTCTCTTTCTCGATCCATTCGAACGACGCGCCGCCGTACGACGGATCGACCGGAATGCCGAGGTGATCGCGATACCAGGCGCCGAGCGATTTTGAGTCGGATGCCTTGAAGAAGATGCCGCCGATTCCAGTGACTTTTTCCATGCGCTCTCCTATCTGAGTGTGAAGACGGTTGCGCCGGCGCCGGGCGCGACGCTGGACGCGTAACGATCGAGTGTCTGCGCGAGCATTCTCTGTGCGGCAGGCGAAAGCGCGGTTTCACGCTCTGCCAGTTTTTGCGCGACGGCAGTGGTCGCCGGTGCGGGCGCGACGACGGCGACATGCGTGATGCCATCGTACTTCAGCCGTGCGTAGAGCGCCTCGGGTGTCGGCATTTCGAGGTATCGCGAGACGCGTAGTCCGTCGAAGTTGCCGCCGCCGCGCACGCGCCGGGCGAACCAGAACGTTTCGTTGAGGCCGACGATGAGCGCACGGCCGTCGGAGGGGAGCAGCGCGTCGATCGACTGCACTGTCTTGAACGAGGAGCGTTGCTTCGTCAGGAATTCGGCATCCGAGGCCGCCGCCGAGAGCAACGAGAACGGGGCAGTGCGATCGACGAAGTAGCCGATCAGAAAGAGCTGGACCACGATCGACAAGCCGAGGAGGACGCGCATGAGACGTCGCGGCGGGTGCGATCGCGCGGCAGGAATGGCGAGGAACGGCAGCAGGATCCGCGACGACGGTGCGAGCAGGAACAGCAGGACTGCTGCGCCGATCAGAATCCACGGAATCATCCCGGCGGAAAGTGTGCAGGCGGCGATGAGCGACGCGCCCATGCTTTCGTCGAGAAAGTGTCCGTCGAAAACGTAGTCGGAGAGAAACGGCGCGCGATATCCCGCCACATGCGGCGCGGCCGCGGTGAAAAACGGGGCGATCGGATTCGCGGTCAGGATCAGATTGCGAATGAAGAAGATGGAGCCGATGGCGACGCCCGGCAGCAGACCACGCCAGCGCCGCGAAACGACGACGGCAATGATTGCGAACGGAACGAATGTGTACTTCGTAAGCAAGCCGGCGGCGACCGCCATCGAGATCGTCGCGGCATCGTCGTCATCGAGCGCGAGAACGAGAATCGCGCAGATGCCGATGAGCGGCCAATCGACGAGCGACCAGCCGGCAATGAGCGCAAGCGCTGGCGTGGTCACAATCGCGGCGAGTGCGATGGCGTTGCCGCGCGAGAGCCGGAAGAGCATCGCGGTCGCCGCGAGTGCCGCGCCGAGGTGGAGAAAGTGCGAAGCGATGCCGCCGGCGAGCTGGCCGAGAATCGTCAGCAGCGGCAGGTCGGCTGATTCGATGCCGAGCGGAAAGTACGAATGCGAGATCAGCGGCAGATCGATCGCGCGACCTTCCTTCGCCCACGTCCATGGCACGGCCAGGTGATAGGCGAGCTCGTCGAGCGATGACGGCGGCGCCTGCGCGGCGATGAGGGCGCAGATGAAAACGATCGCGAGCGCGATGAGCACGAGCGGCTCGGCAATCGCAGGCATCACCGGCGGACGCGATTCAAATCGCCGCACGAGTACGTAAATCCCGCCGACGCCAAACACGACCAGCAGGATTGCCATTGACCATGAGGAGACGTTGAGCGTCCCGGTGAGAAAACAGAGCACGCCGAAGACCGGATAGCCGAGAAGAAAATCGCGCGGAAGATCGGCATCCTCGACGCGCCACGCACGAGCGATTGCACCGCGCACCGCGAATCCGGCGCCAAGAATCGCGAACGCCTCGAAGAGCGCCAGTAAAATGGAAAGCCCGACGCGCGTGACGAGCAGTTCGACGAGAACGAATCGATCGATGAGTACGAGCAGAAGATAGAGCGCGACGACGATTGAAACAGTGCGCTGAATCTTCGACATACGAACGTCTCAGAGCGGAGGCAGCGCCGCGCGCAACGCCAGAATGTCGCTGATGATCTCGCGCGCGGCCTCGGGACGAATCTGCGTGGTGCGGTCGCTCAGCGCAGCCGGCGGATTGTCGTGCACCTCCATGAAGAAGCCGTCGGCTCCCGCGGCTGCGGCGGCGCGAGCGAGAGGCCGCGCGAATTGCGGCGTCCCGCCCGTCTGCCTTCCTTCGCCGCCCGGCTTCTGCATCGAATGCGTGATGTCGTACACGACCGGCGCTCCGAATCCGCGCAGGATCGGGAAGGCGCGCATGTCGACGACGAGGTTTTGATATCCGAATGACGATCCACGCTCGGTGATGAAAACGCGGTCGTTCCCGGCCTCGCGTCCCTTGTCGAGAATGTTCTTCGCCTCTTCCGGCGAAAGAAACTGCCCCTTCTTCACGCCGACCGCATTGCCGGTGCGCGCAGCCGCGGCAACGAGGTCCGTCTGCCGGCAGAGGAACGCCGGAATCTGCAGGATGTCGAGCACCTCTGCCGCCCGCTCGGCCTGCTGCCATTCGTGAATGTCGGAGAGAAGCGGCAGCCCGGTCTCCTCTTTCACGGCGCGCAGAATGTCCAATCCTGCCTCGATCCCGGGACCGCGAAACGACTCGATCGACGTGCGATTCGCCTTGTCGAAGGATGACTTGAAAACGAGATTGATCTTCAACTCATCGCGCAGCGCCAGAAGCGTCCGCGCCATCCGCAAGGCGTGCTCGCGCGATTCGATGACGCACGGCCCGGCAATGAAAAGGGGAGGGTGATCGCCGCCGAAAGAGATGGTGTCCGTGATGGCGATTGAACGCGTACTCATGTGCCGCGCATTGTACTCACCGAGGTACACTCGGCACGTGGCGAACGAGCTATTCGATGCGCTGATGCAGTTTCACCGCGAGGTGGTGCAACCGCAGTTTGATGAGATTCGCCTGAAGATCGACGGTCTGCCCTCTAAGATAGATCTGGACTCTCTCCGTGCCGAGACGAAGGCGGAGTTTGAGGCCGTCCGCGCCGAGATAGCCACAAAGGCCGAGCTACAGGCTCTTCGCGACGATATGACGAAGGGTTTCGAGGCCGTCCGCGGCGAAATGGCCACGAAATCCGATCTACAGGCTGTGGAGCGCACGATGAACGCGATGCGCCGGGAGATGGTCACTTGGCCTGTCCTGATCCGCTTCCACGAAACGGTAATTCGCCTCGACATCGATGAGGTTCGATCGAAGCTTGATGCGTTGGCAACGCGCGACGCGATGCTTACTCACGTTGATGGTATCTACAGTCGCTTTGACCGCCTTGAAACGGAGTATCACGCGCTGATTGCCGCTGTGCGCCGGCTTGAATTCGAGATGAAACAACAGAACGCCAACATGGAAGTCTTGCGCGCCGAGATGTTCGAGATGAGGAAGCAAATCCTGGATCTCAGTCAGCGGGTGACCAACCTTGAGAACGTTCTCAACTGATTCTTACGCGTATGCCGACTGCTGCCGCGCGCCGGCTCTTGCGCCCACCCACGTAGCGCTGATGTAAATCACGATCGAGGCGATTGAGAACCAGACGGGCTGCGGGATCATGAAGGCGTTCGCGATTCCGGCGCAGAGCAGGAGACCGCCGACGATGTAGCCGGGAATTGGCGTTCCGGCGATTCGCGCGGCGAGCCAGGTCGCTACGAACGTCGCGATCAGCCAGCCGGTCAGGACGATCAGCAGCACCGATAGCGGCAGCGTCGCAACGAACGCTTTGACTTGCGCCATGTCCTGCATGTTCGTGCCGGGAGGAGGCGGAAAGATCTTGTGCGCGATTCCTTCCGCGCCGGCGACGAGCAGAAACGCCACGATCATCCCGACGATGACCGCTCCGGCTCGTCGAAGAATCGTCATACGAGTTCGCTTTCAACCGCCGCCATCGCCATCGTCGTCTTCGTCGACGACTTGTAGGCTCGCCCCGCCGCGATGAACGAGCGGAAGAGCGGGTGCGGAGCGGTCGGTCGCGACTTGTACTCGGGGTGGAACTGGCAGCCGAGGAACCACGGGTGGCCTTCCAGCTCGATGATCTCGACAAACTTTCCGTCGGGTGAGAGGCCGGTCACGCGGAAGCCGCGCTCCTCGAGTTGCGGCACGTACTCGGGGTTCACCTCGTAGCGATGGCGGTGGCGCTCGTCGATCTGCTCCACTCCGTATGCGTTGCGCGCAATCGAACCTTCCTTCAGCGCGCACGGATATTTGCCGAGGCGCATCGTGCCGCCGAGGGCGTCGACACCGATCAGATCGCGCAGCTTGTAGATGACTTTGTACGGCGACTCGTCATCGAACTCGGTCGAATTCGCCCCGACCATGCCCACCATGTTGCGTGCGAACTCGATCGTGGCGCATTGCATGCCGAGGCAGATGCCGAGGAACGGAATGCGCTTTTCGCGCGCGTACCGGATCGCGCGCAGTTTTCCTTCGACGCCGCGCGACCCGAATCCAGGCCCGACCAGAATCCCATCCACGCGTCCCAACTCGCCGTGATACCCCTCGGTCTCCAACTCCTCGGAGTCGATGTAGACGATGCGTACCTTGACGTTGTTGGCGATCCCGCCGTGCATCAGCGCTTCGTTCAGTGATTTGTAGGAGTCGCCGAACTCGATGTACTTGCCGACGAAGCCGATCTTGACCTCGTCCTCGGGATGCCGCAGCTTGCGGATGATCTCTTCCCACTTCGTCAGCGCGCCGATCTCGTCGTGCGGCAGGTGGAGTTTGTCGAGCAGGATCTCGTCGAGCCGCTCGCGCGAAAACGCCAGAGGCACCTGGTAGATGAACTCGACGTCGAGCGCGGGGATCACGGCGTCCTGCTCGACGTTGCAGAAGAGCGCGATCTTGTCGCGCATGTCGTCAGGAATGGCGTGCTCGGAACGGCAGAGGAGGACGTCCGGCTGGATGCCGATCTCGCGCAGCTTCTGCACCGAGTGCTGCGTCGGCTTCGTCTTCATCTCGTCCGAGGCCTTGATGTACGGCACGAGCGTGAGGTGGACGTTGATGGCGTTGCCGCGTCCGACTTCGAGGCGGAACTGGCGGATTGCTTCGAGGAAGGGCAGCGACTCGATGTCGCCGACGGTACCGCCGATTTCGACGATGACGACGTCGACGCCTTCGCTCACTTCACGAATGCACTTCTTGATCTCATCGGTGATGTGCGGGATGACCTGCACGGTCTTGCCGAGATAGTCGCCGCGGCGTTCCTTCTCGATGACCTTGAGATAGATGCGGCCGGTGGTGAAGTTGTTCTTGCGCGTGGCGCGCATCGAGGTGAAGCGCTCGTAGTGCCCGAGGTCGAGATCGGTCTCCGCGCCGTCGTCGGTGACGAACACTTCGCCGTGCTGAAACGGCGACATCGTTCCGGGATCGACGTTGATGTAGGGATCGAATTTCTGAATGGTGATGCGGAAGCCGCGCGCCTCGAGCAGCGCGCCGATAGAGGCCGCGGCGATGCCTTTGCCGAGTCCGGAAACAACACCGCCCGTCACGAAGATGTATTTAGTGCTCATCGGTCATGCCTCCGGTTGGTTGAGAGAGTTTGGCCCGAGGCCGCGGCGCGGTCCGGGCTGCTTGCTGGCGGGGAGAGTGGTGCTGGCTGTGGCGAAGAAGCGTGTGCGTGTGAGCACGCAGCTCACGAACGCTCTCCGCGGTTACTGTTTTTCAGCCAGTTCATGTTCGACGCGCGCAACATCCTCGGGGCGATCGACGCCGAGGTGGGGTCTTGTGGTTTGAGCGACCCGGATTTTAAAGCCGTTCTGCAGCGCTCGCAACTGTTCGAGCGATTCTGCGAGCTCGAGAGGGGACGGCGCGAGAGCGGCGAGGCTTTTTAGAACGCTCGCCTGATAGCCATACAACCCGACGTGGCGCTGCGCGCCGGCGAGCGGGGAACGAGAGAAGTAAAGTGCATCGCCGGAGAGTGCAGTGACTACTTTGACGACGTCGCGCGACTGGCGTTCATCGTCGTGTTCGAGGCGCGACGCGAGCGTGGCCATGTCGGCGCCGGTCTCCTGCAGCACTTCGATGACGGCATCGATCGAGTCGATGTCGATGAGCGGTTCGTCGCCCTGGACGTTGATGACCTGCGCGTAGTTCTCACTAAGCAAATCGAGCGACGCGGCGATGCGGTCGGTGCCACTCTGAAACTCCCCTTCCGGTCTCACGAATCGGCCTCCGAATGAGGCGACGTGATCGGCGATGCGGTCGTCGTCGGTGGCCACATACACAGCGCTGGCGCGCTTCGCGCGCGCGGCGCGTTCGTAGACGCGCTGAATCAGCGACACGCCGGCGATCATCGCCAACGGCTTGCCGGGGAAGCGCGAGGATGCCCACCGCGCCGGAATTACAATGACCGCCTTCATGGATGTCGATTCTATGTCGGGGGCCGGGAGTCGGGAGTCGGGGGTCGGAGCTCGGCACACGAATGGATTTCGACCTACGACACCCGACTCCCGACTCCCCACTCCCACCGACCGGATACTGACCCGCCGCCTCATCATCATCGCCGCGAGTGTTTTTGTTGTCGTCGCCGCGGCCAGCCGTCTGGAGCTGCTTTACTCCCACAAGTTCTTCGACAACACCGGAACTGCGCAGTGGATCTGGCAGCAGAACCGGCTGGCAGACGGCAATCCCGCCGCTTTCTTTGCGACGCATGAGTTCGACCTGCCGCCGAACAGGACGTTCACGCGGATCAAGATGCTCGGCGATCCGGAGTACACGCTGTACTTCAACGGCGTGACCATCGGCGGACGGCATGTCGGCGACGACAACGAGGCGCTCGACACGTATGACGTGAGCACGCTGGCGCGCGACAAGAAAAATCGCATGGTGGTGGCGCTGCGCAGCGCGAACGGCGTCGGCGGCCTGATCGCGTCGATCGATCTGACGCAGGAGTTCGGCAACTTCGTCGTGACCGGCAACGACTGGCACATCGTCCGCCGCTGGCGCGACGATCTGCTGCTCCACGATCCGCCGGCAGGCGACATCTCGCGTCCCCAACTCCTCGGGCGTCCGCCCGCGCGGCGCTGGAACTACCTCGTGCAGCGCGAGGCGAAGCCGTTCGTGCCTTCGCAGCAGGTCGTCGCGCCGCGCGAATCCTTCGACTTCGAGACGGCCCTGCCGGAGATCGCCGTCATCGGCGGCACGGCGGTGACGGTCTCGCGCAAGACGCACGCGACCGCGTACGACTTCGGTCCGGTCTCAGGACGCGCACGATTCACGCTGCGCAACGCCGGCGACGCCGCGCGCAACGTCACCGTGCGCTTCGCGAACAATCGCGCCGAACTTTTCACCGTCGAAGGCGTCCTCGATCGATTCGTTTTCGCGGCAGGGGAGCGGGTCATCGTCGACGAAGACTCGCGCAACTTCCGCTACGTCACCGTGTACGGAAGCGCCGCAAGCGTCGACGTCGTGAAGTGATTGCTTGAGAGGATTGGTGTGGCACAGACACTCTTGTCTGTACTTTGGCAAGGTGGAGCGACTGACATCGGCAAGCCTTTGCTCAGTCGTCCCGAGCCTCCCCAGCACAGACAAGAGTGTCTGTGCCACACGATCACAGGAGCACTTTGAGCACGAAGTAGTTCGCCGGCGTGATCGTCTTCGAATCGAGCGCTTGGGCGTCCTCGCGCGTGACGTGAAACCGTCCAGCGGCGCCGAAGGTCGTCGTCTTCAGGAAGAGATCGACCGAATCGATCTGCACGCCCGCCACGCCGGCGTTGTGCATCATCAAAAACGCCGTGGCGGTGAGCGTGTTGAAGACCTTCTCCTCGTTGTCCGCGGTCAGATCCGCTCGCAGCGAATGGGGGCCGGTCGAGATGACCTTGTGTTCGAAGATGCCGATGTCTTCAAAGCCGCGCTCGAATTTGCTGATCACGTTTTGACCTAGGCCGGGGCCGGGCGCGATCGCGACTGTTTCGGCGGCAACCGGGGCAGGCGCGGCAGAGGGTGGTTGCGCCGGCTGCAGCTTGCGAAGCCGGATCGCGCTGCCGATCTCGGATGCTTTCGAGGTCGCTGCCGGCCGCTGCTCCACGCCGAGGAGCTCGCCGCCTCCGAGCCGGGTCATCTCATCCGATTTCGCTACGTCGATCGCTGCTGGATCGAGCGCCAGCACGGTGCCATTCGTGAGCGTCATCGTGGCCTTGCCGTTGACGATCGTCCACTTCGCGCGTGCCTCGTAGCGGGTGCCGTCTTTCATCACGACCCAATACGACGCCGCGACGAGTTGCGTGACGGTGAGGACTGCGAGTGCGGCGAGGATCAGCGATTTATTCATCAGAGTCTCCCGGAATGACGCCTCAGAACGCTCGATTATACTGACCCGATGCTCGTCGTCATGGAGGCCGGTGCACGGCCCGATCAAATCGAAGCTGTCGTCCGCCACATCGAGCGCATGGGCCTCAAGGCTCACGCCATCCCCGGGGCCAACCGCACCGCCATCGGCATCACCGGCAAGCCGGGCACGGCCGATCCCGAGGTTCTCGAAAACTATCCGGGTGTCAAGGAAGTCATCCGCGTCTCCCACGCCTACAAGCTGGTCAGCCGCGAAGCGCGTCCGGATGACAGCATCATTAATGTTGGCGGCGTCGACGTCGGCGGAAACGGCATCATCGTCGTCGGCGGACCGTGCGCGGTCGAGTCGCTCGATCAGGCGCGCGCCATCGCCGAGGGGATCAAGAACGCAGGCGGCCAGCTCTTTCGCGGCGGCGCCTACAAACCGCGCACCTCGCCGTACTCGTTTCAGGGACTCGGAGAGGAAGGGCTCGAAATTCTCGCGCGCGTACGGGAGGAGTTCGACCTCCCCATCGTCACGGAGGCGATCGACAACGAGGCGCTGCTGCTGGTCGACAAGTACGCCGACTGCATCCAGATCGGCGCCCGCAACATGCAGAACTTCTCGCTGCTGAAGATGGCCGGCCGCGCGCGGAAGCCGGTGTTGCTGAAGCGGGGGATGTCGGCGACGCTGGAGGAGCTGCTGCTGTCAGCCGAGTACATCATGGCCGAGGGCAACTACAACGTGATCCTGTGCGAGCGCGGCGTGCGGACGTTTGCCGATCACACTCGCAACACGCTCGATCTCTCCATCATCCCGGCCATCAAACGCATCAGCCATCTGCCTGTGCTCGTCGATCCGAGCCACGGCACCGGCAAGCGGAACAAAGTCGCGCCGATGTCGCGCGCCTCGATCGCCGCCGGCGCCGACGGCGTGCTCATCGAAGTCCATCACAAGCCGGAGGAAGCGCTCTCCGACGGTCCGCAAGCCATCCTGCCGGACGCCTTCGCACAGATCGTCCGCGAATGCGACGCGATCGCGCGCGTCGTCGGCCGCTCGTTGCAACCCGCGCTGACTGCCAGCGTTTGATGTGACCGAATTCGACGCCACCGTCGTTGGCTCCGGACCGAACGGACTTGCCGCGGCCATCGTGCTGGCGCGCGCGGGACGCCGCGTCGTGGTGCTCGAAGCGAAGGAGACCATCGGCGGCGGAGCCAGAACCGAGGAGCTGACGCTGCCGGGCTTTCAGCACGACGTCTGCTCGGCCATCCATCCGATGGGCCTCGTCTCTCCGTTTTTTCAGACGCTGCCGCTGGCGGAACATGGACTGGTGTGGCGGGAGTCGCCGTACGCGATCGCGCATCCACTCGACGACGGAAGCGCTGCGATCCTAGAACTGTCGCTGGAGAAAACGGCAATGCGGCTCGGCGTGGATGGCGGCGCCTACGAGCGGTTGATGGCGCCGTTCGCATCCAACGCAGAAGAGCTCTTCGACGAGATCCTGCGACCGATCCGGCTTCTGCCGCGCCATCCGCTCGTACTGACGCGCTTCGGCCTGGCCGGAATTCGATCCGCTCTTTCCGTCGCCAAGCGATTCCGGACCGACGCCGCGCGGGCGCTCTTCGGCGGCTGTGCCGCGCACTCATTCCTGCCGCTCGACGCTGCCGGATCGGCATCGTTCGGACTGGTGCTGGCGGTGGCCGGCCACGCGGTCGGCTGGCCGTGCGCGCGTGGAGGATCCGTCGCGATCATCGACGCGCTGGCCGGATATCTCCGTTCCCTCGGCGGGACGATCCGGACCTCGAACCCCGTGCGATCGATGAAGGACATTCCGCCGTCGCGCGCCGTCCTCTTCGACGTCACGCCGCGCCAGCTCGCGGACATCGCCGGCGATGCGCTGCCGGCTTCGTACGTAAAACGGCTGCGCCGCTTTCGCTACGGGCCCGGCGTTTTCAAAGTCGACTGGGCGCTCGACGGACCGATTCCATGGCGCGCGCCGGAATGCGCCAGGTCCGCAACCGTGCATGTGGGCGGAACGATCGAGGAGATCGCCGCGCACGAAGCAGCGATCTGGAAGGGACGCAACGATGGCAAGCCGTTCGTCCTCGTCGCGCAGCAGAGCCTTTTCGACGACACGCGCGCGCCGGCCGGCAAGCACACCGGCTGGGGTTATTGCCACGTTCCGCACGGATCGACGGAAGACATGACCGGCATCATCGAAGCGCAGATCGAGCGGTTTGCGCCCGGCTTCCGCGACCGCATCCTGGCGCGCTACGCCAGAAATAGCGTTCAGTACGAGGCGTACAACGCCAACATGATCGGCGGCGACATCGCCGGCGGCGCGAACAATCTGATGCAGGTTCTGGCGCGTCCCTTCGTCCAACTCGATCCGTATTCGACGCCGAACAAGCGGATCTACCTCGCCTCCAGCTCCACGCCGCCGGGCGGGGGAGTGCACGGCATGTGCGGTTACTGGTCCGCGCAGTCGGCATTGCGGCGTCTGACCTAAACGGCCCCCGTTTCTTGGCTCGCCTGTTGCTCTAAATAACAGGTGTCAAGCGATGAAACTGGAGGCCTCTATGCACAACACTACACAGCACTTACGAGGCGGATTACGCGGGTTCGCGGCCGCCGCGGCAATCGCGTCATTGGCAGTGTTCGGCTGCTCGACAAATCGCACGCCGGGCGATGGTCAGCCGGGTATGACCGCGCCTGCCACGCCGTCGTCGACGCCAGGCACATCCTCAGGAATGTCGAATCCGCCAATGACAAGCGCAATGGCAGCCGGCGTCAGCGTCGACCGCGCCAACGAATCGGCCGCCATCGTCGCCTCTCATCAGCGCGAGCGATTCCTCGGCACGATCAACCCAGCCGGCGAGCAGGCCGTCCCGACAACGCCGCCGGCTCCGACCGGTCAACTCATCCCGCCGTCGGCCTACGCCAATCCGCAGGCGACGGTCAACGCGTCCATCAGTTCGGGGCCGACTCCGGTCGTTATCGGAGGTTCGAATGCCGATGAAGCCGCATTCCTCAGCGCGGTAGGAGCCACGGGCTCAACCGCCGCCGCGACTGTCGGAGCGACGACAGGTGCCACGGCGGCATCGGCCCTGGCGACCACGGGCGGGGCAACCGCAACGCCGACCACCGCCGCGATCGCGACTACTCCGACGCTTTCCAACACCACTCTCACTCCGACCACCGCCGCCATCACCGCGACGCCTGGTCAATTCGCCGCCGATCCGGCGATGACGTCCGTGGCAACCGGCGCGAGCACGACAACCCTCACGCCGACACTCACGTCCTCCGTGAACGCCAGTCCGACGCGCGCCGCCAATCCGCCGCTTGCCAGTCTCCGTGTAACGCCGGCAGCGACCTCCGCGACCGCATCATCGACCTCGTCTACCGTGACAACCCCAACGACAAGGACAGCGGCATCGACGACGACACGCACCGCAGGAGCAGCCCGCGTAGTCGCGCCGATCCGCGTCATCACCAACGCGAACGGCACCGTGACTGTAACCAACACAAGCACGACGCCACCCTCGGTCATCAAGAACCAGAAGTAGCGTTCCCGGCGGTCTCGCGGTGCGCCGCGAGACCGCACCCCGCACACCATGGACATCCGCATCGGCACTTCCGGCTACCACTACAAACACTGGATCGGCCGCTACTATCCAGACGATATGAAGGCGGCCGGGATGCTGTCGTGGTACCTGCGCGACTTCGACACGGTGGAGTTGAACAACACCTTCTATCACCTGCCGAAAGAGTCGCAGTTCGACTCGTGGCGCGACGCGGTGCCGTCCGATTTCCTCTACGCCGTGAAGGGCAGCCGCTTCATCACGCACATGATCAAGTTGAAGGATCCCGACCGCGGCATCGTCAACTTCGTCCCGCGCGCCCAGCGCCTCGGCAGGAAACTCGGACCGATCCTCTGGCAGCTCCCGCCCGGTTGGAACGTCAATGTCGAGCGGCTCGAGGAGTTCCTGCGCTCGCTGCCGAAAGGAATCCGTTACGCGTTCGAACTAAGAAACCAAAGCTGGATGACCGACGCCGTCCTCGAAGTCCTCCAGAAATATGACGCCGCCTTCTGCATCTACGAACTGGCCGGCTATCAGTCGCCGATCGAGATCACCGCAAGCTGGACCTACATCCGCCTCCACGGCCCAACGTCGTTCAAATACCAGGGCAGTTACAGCGACAAACAGCTCGCGCAGTGGGCGAAACGAATCGACGGCTGGAAGCGAACGCTGCGCGCTGCGTACGTCTACTTGGACAACGACGACTCCGCGTACGCCGTCAACAATGCGCTGACGCTGAAGGAGCTCGTCGGCACGGCGAAGCGCAGATTGAAACGTAGCGCGTAGGAATGTCCCGCCGAACGTTGTCAATGCATCACTCTGTTGCTATGATGCGCCTATGCCACGGACGACACTAAAACTTGCCGATGATGCTCTACGGGTGGCAAAGGTGCATGCGTCCCGACATCGCATCAGTCTCGGCGAAGCAGTCAGCGAACTAGTGCGGCAGGCGGCGGACCGGCCGCTTGTAACCGAGTCGCGGAATGGCCTTCAGGTCGTGCGGCTCAGTCGCCGCTCTCCGAAGGTGACGGCGGCCCTCGTCGAAAAACTGAGCGACGATCTGCTGTGAAGACGGCCCTGCTGGACCTGAACATCCTCACGGCCTTGCTATGGCCGGCTCACGAGCATCACGAGGCCGCGCATCGATGGTTCGCCACGCGGCGCAGCCGCCGTTGGGCTACGTGCGCGATCACGGAACTCGGGTTGATTCGGTTGATCACCAACGCGTCGTTCTCGCGTGACGCGCTCGCTCCGTCTGATGCTCTCGTTCTTCTCGCTTCGAACCTTGCGGACGAGAAACATGATTTCTGGAGCGAGGACCTTTCGGTTGCCGAAGCACTCGATGCCCTTCCGCGCAAGCTGCAAGGCCACAAGCAAGTCACCGACGCGTACCTTCTCGCGTTGGCCGATCATCACCATGGAGTGCTTGCTACCTTCGATCGCGGGATCGAGACCTTGGCAGCAGGATGGGCGATGCCTGCGCTCGAAATGGTCAGCACGCGAATTTGATAGACGTCCGCGCGTATCATGAGCAGCTCGCCGTGACATGGATCTCTACTCCGGCCGTCCGCCCTTTTCAATGCCTCCCCACGCGGATGCGCTCTACGCGCGGCAACTCGAGGCCATCAATGAGGTAGCGCGCATCGCCACGCTCGATCTCGAGCTTGGCCCGATGACGCAGCGCATCACCGACGCGCTGGCCAGCAGATTCGAATGGGAGTTTGTGGCGCTGATCCTGGTCGACGCGGGCGTGTTCGTCTGCCAGGCGGTAACCAGCGCGACGCCGACGGACATTCACGTCGGGTACAGCCGCCCCGTCGGAAGCGGAGTCGTTGGGACCGTCGCCGCGACCGAGCAGCCGATTTTGCTCGACGACGTTCAGGCGTTCCCCGGTTACGTCGAGACCATGCCCGGCACTGCCTCGGAGATCTGCGTCCCCGTTCGCCACGGCGGAAAACTCGTGGCCGTCCTCAACCTGGAGAGCACGCACCGCGCGGCATTCCACGATCAATTGCCGCTTCTCACCATCGTCGCCGATCAACTCGCAGGCGCGATCGCAAACGCGCGGCTGTTTGGCGAAACCAGAGAACGCGCACGGCTGATGGAGATGATGAGCGACGTCTCGCGCACGGCTCTGGAAGCGAAAGACCTTGGCGAGCTGCTCGATCGCATCGTGCGCTACGTGGCCAAGCATTTTCCGGTCGAACGGGTCTCGATCACGCTACGTGACATCAGCGCGCAGGCCGGAGAGGCCACGTCGTCCGCGCCGGCCGAGATCAGTTTTCCGATCCGCTTCCGCGGAGAAGATTTCGGAGAGCTGGAAATCGTGAGCAGGGAGGCCTTCTCGGCGGCGACGTCGCTCGCATTCGAAGCGCTGACAAACCAGTTGGCCGGAGCGATTCATCTCGCCGCCACGAAACACGACCTCGAACGAGCCAACGAGCATCTGGCCCGCGCCATCGAGACTCTGCACCGCATCTCGACGACCGACCCTCTCACCGGCGTCGCCAACCGCCGCAACTTCGACGATGCGCTCTCCCTGGAATGGCGCCGCGCCGCCCGCTCCGCAACGCCGCTGTCGCTGATCATGATCGACATCGACGCGTTCAAAGCCTACAACGACGTCTACGGCCATCAGGCCGGCGACGACTGCCTGCGCCGCGTGGCGGAATCGCTGCAATCCCACCTCCATCGCGCCGGCGACATCGTGACGCGCTACGGCGGCGAGGAGTTCGCCGTCCTCGTCACCGGCGTCGACCGCGATCGCGCCGCCGACTTGGCCGAATTGCTGCGCCGCACCATCGAAAGTATGCGAATCGAACACCGCGCCTCCCCAGCCTCCGACGTAGTGACCATCAGCGTCGGCATCGCCACGATGATCCCCGACCGCGACGGCCACCCCGCCGCCCTCCTGAAAGCCGCCGACGAAGCGTTGTACGCCGCCAAGGCCGGCGGCCGGAACCGCGTCGCGGTGCACCGCAAATCCGACCACTGACGAAGTCTGCAGGAGCCGGGTAGTCTTCTCGACAAAGGACCCCGTCTTCGTGGTGAAAGCTTTTCGGCGGCCGACTTCTGCACGGCCAACGTGACTCGAAGACGTCACCTGCGCCGTTCGCTACGACGTTTTCGCCTTCGGCATCTTCCGCGCCTCGGCCACCTCGCGGATCATCGCGCCTGCATCCGCACCGAGGACTTCGCATACCTCCAGGATCGTCGACAGGCTGGGGATGTTGCCGCCCGCCTCGACGACACCGAGATACTGATGATGCATCCCCGAACGTCTGGCCAGCTTCACGATCGTCCACCCGCGAGCAAGTCTCTCGCGACGAAGAATCGCTCCGAAGCGGACGGCATCAGGATCGGGCTGACTTGAGCGCGGCATGGGGTAAGAATAAGGCCATGGATATTTGAGAGCAAGCAATTCGAGATTGCGAATAAGTCCTAGGACATTTGTAGTTGGCTGTCCGACTCCGCTTCCCGAAATGATTCACGCATAGTCGCTCAGAATCACTCGAAACAATGTCCATGGACCGCGTTTAGCCGGCAAAGCGCCCTGGATAAAAGGCCATGGACATTTTGAGTAGGCTCTGAGCCTATTCGGCCCGTCCGTGCGCCTATTCCATCGGTGGAAAAGCGTCCTTCAGATGTCCATGGAGTGAATGATGGCCGCGGAAAGCCAACCTCATACGTGCTTGGACTTAAGCAGGAGGCTGGCAGCCTATTCGCCACACCCGAACACCTATTCGCTCGTCGAAACCTCTTCGAGGTATCCCGCGCCTTATTGCGGAAAAAGGAAGGCCTTGCCCTGCCGGATCAATAGCCGTCCTCGGTGACCTTACCATCCGGAAGAATGATGCGGGGATGGCTCACGATACCGGAGGCAGGATCGTATTCGCTGATGCTGACGGCTCGATCGTTTCCTTCCACGGAGACGCCATCAGCGCACCAGATCGCAAAGTGTTTCTCCGGATGCTTTTGAACGTAGTCTTGTACGAGTTCCACGTAGGCCGCTGTGCGTTGAACCGTACGCTCGAGTTTTTCCTCTGCATCGGGCTTGTCGTCGTCGCGGATCACAAGTGTGAGTACGAGGTTCGCCGGAAAGTCGGGACGGCGAACGTACGCAGTGAACCAGCCGGGGAATCCGTGATAGATGCGGACGATCTCGAACCGCTTCTCGACAGCCGGAAGAAAGCGGCGATGAACGCAGCGCTCCTCCGAATCGTCGAGCACGGCGCGCATCCCCTCTGCGACCTCTTCCGCATACGCACTCGAAAGATTCTCATCGGTGAGGCGCGGTTCCGCGCCACTCGGCAAAAGATGGACGATGGCGCGAGGAATCTCGGGATTCCAAGTCTCCGCCTTGCCCACATTCCAAGGAAGCATCAAGGCGGGTTGGGCATGCGATTCGAGATGAATTGCCGGTCGATCAGCGAACGTAGCATCGATCGAAATAAGAGGATAGTCATCCGTCCATGGGGCAGAGAAATACCGGTTGAGCGCCGTCAGTGCCTGCTCGGGATCAGCAAGGTGCTGATCGAGGAGTCGCTTAGCTTCCGGCGAGCAGACAGGAACGAACGCGTTAGCGTGGGGTTCACCCGCGCGCGCCATCAGCCACTCGCGCGTCGTGAGAGCGCGGATTGCTGTCGTCCGTTCCACGGGCGCCGCTGTTATCGCCGCAACGAAACGATCGACAGCATCCCGCGGCACGTTGGTGGACCTTCGCTCATAGTGATTGCCGCGGCGCACGATTGTGTACGTCGTCGCGCGCGGGTTCCCAAGGCCATTCCAACGCGACTCAATACGGATGGAGTCGATCACGGGCAACGATGCGGCAATGGCGAGGGCAGCGATACTCAACATGCTGGAAGACTAGTAGCAAGCGTGGGGATCTTCCTCCACGTCAGCGAGCCGCGGCCGCTCCAAGCCGACGAGCGTCTGACATTATGCAGGGGTCAACCTTCGGTTCTTGCAAAGGCCTCGAACACTCTACCCACACCGCGAATAGCGCCACGCTCTCGCCAGACGCGGACGCCACCTCCTCCCGTTCCCGCAAGCATCTCGGTGCGGATACTGCGGCAGGTTGCGCTGTGGCGCGCACGGTCGGACGACTTACCGAATTTGAGGGTAGGGCTTCGCGCGATTCAAGGCTCTCCATCGTATCCAGGTGATCGCGTTCCTCTTGCCAAGGGTTATCAATCACGGACTGCATCGCTTTCGAATAGGAGAGCATCATGGCTGAAGGCGCCCGTCCCACACCGCGACATTTAACGGTCGCCGCATTGTGTCTCGTCGTTGCAGTAGGCACGGCATTCGTCGCGGCGAGCGTCACGCGGAATGAAAGAATCTTTTCTCTCTCGCCACCGGTGAAGGAGGGGGTATCGCAATCCGTCACATCCAACGACATTCCGGAAACACGACGGCTCGATCTTCATCGAACATTCTTCACGGCATGGGCGGCGCTGCTGCTCGTTACGCCGGCGCTCTGTCTATTTCCATTCCATAGGACGTCACCCAAAGCAGCGGGGTATTGGCTCGCCTTTTGGACCGCGGGTTTTCTGGCGTTCCTGGTGCACCTCTATTGGGCAATCTTTGTTATTTTCGATGGTGACTGGAGCCGAATAGCAACCTCTCCACGAGTCAGTGCACCAGTGATTGATATCGTCTTTGCCGCGTGGTGGGGTCTCGACGTTCTGCTGGCGTGGATCGTTCCGCGAGAGAGCCGCTTTATAAAATTAGAGAGGGCGGTCATCTACATGATGGCTGCTGCGCTCTTCGTCGCCGGCTCCGCAATTGAAGGCGAGATCTGGCTGTCGAAGGCGATTGGTTTTATCTCGGGCGGAGCCGTTGCTCTTTCTCTACTCGTATGGTTTACAACGCACTTGAGAGACAGCAGGCTCAATGCGGCAACTCCCAGCACCTGAGTGATAGAGATCTCACGCAAGCGTATCTCTACGGTCTATGACGCCGTTACGCCAGCGAGCCGCTGGCGGTCCAGCCGACGGGCCGTCGGCGCTACGTAGGTGCTGAGGCAAAAAGGGCCGCCTTGCGGCGGCCCTTTGCTTCGTGAGTGGTGGGAGGGAACTACTTCGGGGCCGGCTTCTCGAAGATCTTCGGATCTACGGTGGGGTTGATCTCCATCGTCGTCAGTTTGCCGCTGCCTGATTGCTGGCCTGCGGTGGTGTTGGTGAAGGCGACGGGGAGGGTGATGCCGTCGAACGACTTCCAGTCGGTGTAGTCGGTGATCGATTCGCCGCGGGGGGACTGGGCTACGCGGCGGAGGATCTTGCCCGAGGTTGGGTCGACTAGCCATTTCACGGCGGTGCCGTCGGCGTCGACGGTGAGGACTTGCGCGTCGACGGTGCCGACCTTCTCGGTGCCGGCGGTGGTGAAGGTGTACTTGGGGTTGTCGATGTTCTTGAGGATGGCGATGATGTCGGCGCGCGACTCGTTGCGCATCGCCGTCCGTTGCGAGCCGGGCAAGTCCTGCGAGCCCATCGGGCTGGACATAAAGGCGCCCTCGGGCGTCGAGACCATGGTCATCTCGCCCATCGGCGTCTTCATGATGCGGCGGCTGTAGTCCGGGTACTTCGTGATGGTGTCGGCTTCGATGTCCATCGGGCCCTGCGGCGTCTGCACTTGCATCGAACCGACGGTGTGCGTGGTCTGGACGGCGTCGATCTTTGCTTTGCCGCCGACGAAGGTCTGGATCTTCTTGATCAGCGCGATGCCTTCGGGGCTGCTCGACGCCGGCTTCGAAGGGGCTGCGGCTGCGCCACCCATCGCGGCCGGCTTCGCGCCGGGCTCGGGGATGGTGATGTCGATCGGAGTGACCGTGCCGAGGGAGGAGAGAGGCTTGTCGAAATCCTTCTCCTTGCCGACGACGAGGACCGACACCTGATTCGGCGATACGTACTTCTTCGCCACGCGCGCCACATCGTCGGCGGTCACGGCCTGCAGGCGGGCGGGGTACTGCTGGTAATAATCGGCAGGGTAGCCGTAGAACTCGAGGTTCACGCGCTGCGCGAGGATTTTCGCCTTCGAGTCGGCGGTGAAGACGTAGGCGTTGAGGATTGCATCCTTCGCCTGCGCCAGCTCGTCGGCAGTGAAGGGCTTCGACTGCAGGTCGCTAAGGTCGGTGCGCAAGGCGTTGACGGCTTCGACGGTCGAGCCGCTCTTGGTGCCCATCCAGATGTGGAAGAGACCGGGGCGGTCGAAGTTCGTATCGACGCCGCCGCCGACGCCGTAGGCCAGGCCGCGCTGCGTGCGGATGTCGTTCATCAGGCGTCCCGAGAACCCTCCGCTGAGGATCTCGTTCATGACCTGCGTGGCGTAGAAATCGGGATTGTTTCGCTGCACGCCGGTGCCGCCGTGGACGACGTAGATGTTGCTCTGCGTGACGTCATCTTTGGCGACGTAGTAGACGCCGGCTTTGGCGGGTGTTCCGCCGGTTGGTGCTGCGATCGGCGCCTGCGGTCCTTTCGGCCACGAACCGAACGCGGCGCGGATCTTCTGTTCCATCGCCGCCGCGTCGAAGTCGCCGACGAAGCTGAGGATGATGTTGTTCGGATGAACGTACTTGCTGTGAAAGGCAACGAGATCGTCGCGCGTGATGCCATTGACCGTCGAGTATTCCGTGACGCGCGCGTAGGGCGAGTCGGAGCCGTAGCCCAGCTTTGACATCTCGCGGTCGGCGATGCCTTTCGGATCGTCATTGCGGCGGGAGATTCCGGTCGTCGTCTGCGTCTTGGCCAGATCGACTTTGTCCTGACGGAACGCGGGATGCTCGAGGACGTCGACGAAGATCGGGAAGACCGTGTCGAAGTCGCCCTTGAGCACCGACATCGATACGTTCGAGGAATCGTCGCCGACACCGGTTTCGACCCGTGCGGCACGCG